>APMI01000062.1_pt1 | contig 678140 bp, 556 predicted proteins | sample 667938 | NCBI WGS metagenome assembly APMI01 (sample SAMN01084076, study PRJNA167559) | wastewater metagenome | biome: Wastewater | place: Denmark: Ejby Moelle, Odense | collected 2011-11-28 | reverse complement strand
GTGCAGTACCATCGGCCATGAGGGGCTTAACTTCTCTGTTCGGTATGGGAAGAGGTGAACACCCTCGGCAAAACCACCATAAACTCTTAAATAAGATCATATTGGGAAAAGTTGCAATTGCAAAAGGCAATTAAAAAAAATTAAAGCTTACGGGTAATTAGTACTACTCGACTTTACTGTTACCAGTTTTACATCTGTAGCCTATCAACGTCATCGTCTTTGACGGCCCTTAAAAGTAAACTCATCTTGAGGAAGGTTTCACGCTTAGATGCTTTCAGCGTTTATCCTGGCCACACATAGCTACTCTGCACTGCACCTGGCGGCACAACAGATACACCAGCGGTGTGTACGACCCGGTCCTCTCGTACTAAGGTCATGTCCTCTCAATTTACTAACGCCCACCACAGATAGGGACCGAACTGTCTTGCGACGTTCTGAACCCAGTTCACGTGCCACTTTAATCGGCGAACAGCCGAACCCTTGGGACCTTCTCCAGCCCCAGGATGTGACGAACCGACATCGAGGTGCCAAACCTCCCCGTCGATATGAGCTCTTGGGGGAGATCAGCCTGTTATCCCCGGAGTACCTTTTATCCTTTGAGCGACGGCCCTTCCATGCAGAACCGCCGGATCACTTTAGCCTGCTTTCGCACCTGCTCGGCCTGTATGCCTCACAGTCAAGCACCCTTATACTAATGCGCTCTACGTACGATTACCAACCGTACTGAGGGTACCTTTGCGAGCCTCCGTTACTCTTTAGGAGGCGACCACCCCAGTCAAACTACCCACCATGCACTGTTTCCCGTAAGGGATTAGATTCTAAATCAAAGAAGGTTGGTATTTCAACGACCGCTCCACCCTACCTGGCGGCAAAGCTTCAAAGCGTCCCAACTATTCTACACATCCGTAATTCAAAATCAATGCAAAGTTGTAGTGAAGGTTCACGGGGTCTTTCCGTCCCGTGGCGGGTAACCGGCATCTTCACCGATACTACAATTTCACCGGGCTCGTGGAGGAGACAGTGTTCAACTCATTAGACCATTCGTGCAGGTCGGAACTTACCCGACAAGGAATTTCGCTACCTTAGGACCGTTATAGTTACGGCCGCCGTTTACTGGGGCTTCAGTCAGAAGCTTTGGCTTGCGCCGAACATCCTTCCTTAACCTTCCAGCACCGGGCAGGTATCAGGCTCTATACGTCATCTTTCGATTTTGCAGGGCCCTGTGTTTTTGCTAAACAGTTGGTTGAACCATTTTACTGAGACCATCCGAAGATGGTACGCTTTATCCCGAAGTTACAGCGTCAATTTGCCTAGTTCCTTCTCCACGGCTCACCCGAGCGCCTTAGAATATTCATCTCGTCCACCTGTGTCGGTTTACGGTACGGGTTGCTATTGCCTAACCTTAGAGGTTTTTCTCGGAGGTTTGATTAGGATCACTATCCACGCAGCCGAAGCTTTGTGGTACTATCACGTTCGACATTCTCTGCGGATTTACCTGCAAAAAATATATCTACACGCTTTAACCTGGTATTCCGTAACCAGGCGGATCTTTCACTACCCCGTCACCCCATCGAAACAAAAGCAAGTGTTGGAATATTAACCAACTTTCCATCAGGTACGCCTTTCGGCTTTCCCTAAGGACCCGACTAACCCTGATCTGATTAACATTGATCAGGAAACCTTGGACTTACGGCGAAGTAGTTTTTCACTACTTTTATCGCTACTCATTCCTACATTTTCTTTTGAAACCGCTCCAGCATCCATCACCAGACACCTTCGCTGCAGTTTCAATGCTCCCCTACCAATTGTACAAGTACAATTTTAGAACTTCGGTTCGTAGTTTGATGCCCGATCATTTTCCGTGCGGGACCTCTCGACCAGTGAGCTGTTACGCACTCTTTAAATGAATTGCTGCTTCCAAGCAAACATCCTGGCTGTTATAGAAGTCCTACTTCGTTTGTTCAACTTAACTACGTATTAGGGACCTTAGTTGCTAATCTGGGTTATTTCCCTCTCGGCCACGGACCTTAGCGCCCGCAGCCTCACTCCCGGAGATATGTGTAAGCATTCGGAGTTTGTCAGGGTTTGGTAGGCGGTGAAGCCCCCTAGCCCAATCAGTAGCTCTACCTCTTACACACTTCTTATATCCGAGGCTGTTCCTAAAAACATTTCGGGGAGAACGAGCTATCTCTCAGTTTGATTGGCCTTTCACCCCTATCCACAGGTCATCCCATAACTTTTCAACGTTAATGAGTTCGGCCCTCCAGTGTGTGTTACCACACCTTCAGCCTGCCCATGGATAGATCACAAAGTTTCGCGTCTACCCCCACTGACTAAGCGCCCTCACTCCCCTGTTTCGGGGTTCTTTTCACCTTTCCCTTACGGTACTGGTTCACTATCGGTGTCTGAGGAGTATTTAGCCTTACCAGATGGTGCTGGCAGATTCAGGCAGGATTCCTCCGGTCCCGCCTTACTCAGGATACTGCTCGTCCTGTTCAATTTGTATCTACAGGGCTATCACCTGCTATGGCTCAACTTTCCAGAAGATTCAATTTGATGAACATTTCTAAATGCAGTCCTACAACCCCTAAGCGGCACGCCGCTTAAGTTTGGGCTCTTCCCGTTTCGCTCGCCACTACTCAGGGAATCATTGTTATTTTCTTTTCCTCTCCCTACTTAGATGTTTCAGTTCAGGAGGTTGGCTTCCTTTCGGATAACACACCTTCAGTGTGCTGGGTTGTCCCATTCGGAAATCTTCGGATATAATGCTTGTGTGCAGCTCCCCGAAGCTTATCGCAGCTTACCACGTCCTTCGTCGCCTCTCAGACCCAAGGCATCCACCATGCGCCCTTATTCGCTTTAAAAGAGTTATTATACTTAAATCGCCTTATTCAATTACAACTTGTTACATCCCAATATGTCAAAGAACTTAATCAAATGAATATACATTCAAATGAAAAGCTGATGTTATGATTACGAATCATCAGACCTGAAGTCAACATCAATAAAAAAGAACTGTTTGTGGAGGATATCGGAGTCGAACCGATGACCCTCTGCGTGCAAGGCAGATGCTCTAGCCAACTGAGCTAACCCCCCAAGCTTTTGTAGACCCGAGCAGATTTGAACTGCTGACCCCTACATTATCAGTGTAGTGCTCTAACCAGGCTGAGCTACGGATCTATTTGATTATAGCCAATTGGCCTCTGTTTATCCATAGCAACTGGCCTAACTACATTTATAAGAACTTATTTCTATGAAAGTGGAAAAGCAACAGCGTGTAAATCTAAGCATGCTCTAAAAAGGAGGTATTCCAGCCGCACCTTCCGGTACGGCTACCTTGTTACGACTTAGCCCCAGTCACTAGTTTTACCCTAGGCGGCTCCTTGCGGTTACCGACTTTAGGTACACCCAGCTTCCATGGCTTGACGGGCGGTGTGTGCAAGGTCCGGGAACGTATTCACCGTATCATTGCTGATATACGATTACTAGTGATTCCAGCTTCATGGAGTCGAGTTGCAGACTCCAATCTGAACTGAGAGAGGGTTTTTGGGATTAGCTCCTTATCGCTAAGTGGCAGCCCTTTGTCCCCCCCATTGTAGCACGTGTGTAGCCCTGGGCATAAAGGCCATGATGACTTGACATCATCCCCTCCTTCCTCACGTCTTACGACGGCAGTTTCTTTAGAGTTCCCAGCATTACCTGATGGCAACTAAAGATAGGGGTTGCGCTCGTTGCGGGACTTAACCCAACACCTCACGGCACGAGCTGACGACAGCCATGCAGCACCTTACAAATTGTGTATTGCTACAAAACAGGCTTTCACCTGCGGTCAAAATGCATTCTAGCCCAGGTAAGGTTCCTCGCGTATCATCGAATTAAACCACATGCTCCACCACTTGTGCGGACCCCCGCCAATTCCTTTGAGTTTCAACCTTGCGGTCGTACTTCCCAGGTGGATTACTTAATGCTTTCGCTTAGACACTAACAGTAATATCGCTAATGTCGAGTAATCATCGTTTAGGGCGTGGACTACCAGGGTATCTAATCCTGTTTGATCCCCACGCTTTCGAGCCTCAGTGTCAATCATTCCGTAGTAAGCTGCCTTCGCAATGGGTGTTCTATGTCATATCTAAGCATTTCACCGCTACATGACATATTCCGCTTACCTCCAGAACATTCAAGACAAATAGTATCAATGGCAGTTTCCGGGTTAAGCCCAGAGATTTCACCACTGACTTACCTGCCCACCTACGCTCCCTTTAAACCCAGTGAATCCGGATAACGCTTGCACCCTCCGTATTACCGCGGCTGCTGGCACGGAGTTAGCCGGTGCTTATTCCTCTGGTACCGTCAGGCCCGATAGAAATCGGGGGTTTCGTCCCAGAGAAAAGAAGTTTACAATCCAGAGGACCTTCATCCTCCACGCGGCATGGCTGGTTCAGACTTGCGTCCATTGACCAATATTCCTTACTGCTGCCTCCCGTAGGAGTCGGGCCCGTGTCTCAGTGCCCGTGTGGCTGATCATGCTCTCACATCAGCTACTGATCGCAGGCTTGGTGGGCCGTTACCCCGCCAACTACCTAATCAGACGCACGCCCATCTCTTTCCGCCGGAGCTTTAATATTAAAAAGATGCCTTTTCAATATATTATGGAATATTAATCCACCTTTCGGTGGGCTATCTTCCAGATAGAGGGAGGTTGCGTACGTGTTCCGCACCCGTTTGCCGGTCGCCAGCATCTGTATTGCTACAAACCTGCTGCCCCACGACTTGCATGTATTAAGCCTGCCGCTAGCGTTCATCCTGAGCCAGGATCAAACTCTCCATTGTAAATGAAGTTTGATACTGACTATTAATTCTCAAGAATTAACAGTTCAAAATCGAATTTTATTACGCTTAAAATTTACCCGTTCTAATTAATTAAAACGTTGCTGTTGCTTCCAATCTTTCAAAGATCTTTTGTTTGTTTTCGTGACCCCGTTTTTAAACGGGAGTGCAAAGGTAAGAGGCTTTTTCGTTTCACCAAATTTTTCTTTACTTTTTTTTGAATTTTATTTTCAAATTTCAAGAGAGAAAAACCATTTTTTGCCAGTGAAAATGAACCGTAAACCTTTTGAAGAACTTTCGCTTTTTTCAAAGCGGGTTGCAAAGGTAAGCGGCTTTTTCATTTCACCAAATTTTTCTTTGTTTTTATTTTAAATTTCTTTTCGATAAAGAGGAAAAACTGATTGGCTGTGAATGCCTTAGATAACCTTTTGAAGAACTACCGTTTCTTTCGAAGCGGGTTGCAAAGTTAAGGGCGGTTTGAAGTACGAACCAAACTTTTTACAATCTTTTTTCAGGGCAAAATCTCAATCCCTTTACTGCAAAGAGTTTGAGCCGAAAAAAAATTTCAATAATTCCTGAAACCTGAAACAATACTGCACCAAAAAAGCATAAACTGCATTAAAAAAATCAACCAAACGAGGTAAAAAAGTAAGAAAACGAAGATGGAAATCCGCAAAAAATTGGAAGGATCAGAGAAAAATTTCTACAGGATAAGACACATGAACAAGAAATAAACCTTTAGCCGGGGCTGAAAAATCAGCCGATGACAACTCGCTGCTGGCTAGTATACGGTCAAACTCTGCTACATAAATTGAGCCACGACCTACTTTTATCATCGTACCCACCAACGCCCTTACCATGCCCCGTAAAAACCTGTTTCCCTTTACATGGTATACCAGGCAATCATTTTCCCTTATCCACCCGCTTTCGGAAATATGACATTGAAAAGTTTTAACCTGCGTATTCCGTTTTGAAAAAGCCTCAAACTGTGTATGGCTTTTTATCTTCTCAGCACAGATATCCAGCAAAGTTTCATCGAGCGAATAAGGCAGGTACCAGGACCTGTCGGCCAGAAAAGGGTTTTTTTTATTGCAGATATAATACTTGTATTCCCGTGAAAGCGCATGGAAACGGCAATGTGCATCGCCTTGCACAGCACGAACGGATTGAATAACAACGCCCAGAGGCAGGATGGCATTGAGGTTATAAATGCTTTTCTGGGGGAATTCCTCCTCCCAGTCGAAGTGAAAATAGTTTTGTAATGCATGAACACCTGCATCGGTCCTGGAGGAACCGGTTAAAAACACGTCTTTCCTGAAGTAAACTGCAAAAGCTTTTTGAATTTCGGACTGTACTGTTACAGCATTATCCTGAACCTGGAAGCCGCTAAGTCCATCACCCTTATAAAACACTTCAAGAAAATAACGGGGCATAGTCTATTGATTAGGTAGCAGGGCAAAGAAACGCTTCTTGTAATACTCGTCCTGGATCGTATCACTAAGCGATTTGAAATTACTGAAGTCTGTCACATACAGCATAGCTGCATCATAGAACCTGTACTTCCCTTCATCATTCAGGAATAGAACAGCAAGATTTCTTAACTGTGCTGTGGTAAAACATTTTGTCTTAAACACCTTCTTGGCTTCATTCACCATTGCTTCATCGCTTGACTCATTGGCCATTTTCCGACGGAGTTTCATGAAATCATCATCATTTGCGACTGCCTTACAGTTTGAATTCGGCAAGGATGCCACAGGTTGCTTCTGTTCAGTAACAACAGGCTGTTTGGTCTCTTCTGTTTTAGGAGTATCCTGTTTTATTTCGGGATGCGGCTCTTTCTTCACCACAGGTTCTTCTTTCTTCTCTTCCGTTTTCTGAGGTTCTGTAACCGGCTTTATTTTTTCTTCTTTTACAACCGCAACTGTATCAGATTTTATTTCTACTTGTGGAGGTGATGCAACCGGGGCTGCAATGGTCGTATCCCGTTCGATGAACAGGCGTACCGTATCTTTTGATGCGCCGTTTTCATTCACTTCAAATACAAAATCACTTCCTTCTTTGCTTTCAAATTTCCTGACCTGTACAATTGCAGACTTTGCAGGTTTTGTCCACTCCGGTTCTTTTTCAACTACCGGTTCTGTTACTACAGGTGGCGTAACAACAGGCTTTACTGTAGCTGTTGCAACGGTATCTTTTGCCACAGGCTTTTGCTGAACCACCACGGATTGCTTTTCTGTTACAACTGGTTTGGGCGGATCAGGCACTACTGGTTTTTCTTCTTTTTTGACGGTAACATTTTTCACCGTACTGTCCTGTGTAACCTTTGATAACATGTTGGCGAAAGGATCATTGACAGCGGGTTGATTGGTGCTGACATTTGCATTATTACCTGCAGCGGACGGCACTGCAGCATAGGTAATCACCGATGTCTGCAAATCAAACAAACCCCAGCCTTTATCCGAAAAATTCTTGATCAGGTAACCTTTATCCGCTTTATCAACAACACATTTAAACGGCTGTTCCTGCTGTTCAGACTTTGGAAAACCAACAGCAAATTCAACCGGACCATCTTTTAGTTTTGACAGAAGAAGATAGCCTGTTGCCGATGAACTGTAAATACGGTTGTTATACTTGATATAGAAAGGTTGCTGGTTATCTGTTTGCAGGTAAATGAAATGATTCAACTGGGCAAACACAGTTTGTGTAACTGTTGCCAAAACGATGCTGATAAAAAAAATCCGCTGCAGTAAAGAATTTCGCATAATAACAAAGCTAATTTTTTTTGTTTATCTGACTGACAAACCGTTTGTCAATTTCTTATTTTTTAACGAAGCCTCCGTCTATCTTTACAAATAAAAATAAATTACAGAATGATGAAACGTTTTATGCCTCTTGTGGTCTTTTTGTTTGCTGCAACAGGATTATCGGCACAAACCGATGCAAAAGCTGACACCAGCTGGAAAAAAATCTACCGCTCTTCTGCTGAAAAAGTACACGATCTCGTACATACCAAATTAGAGGCCAGTTTTGATATTCCCAACGCACATATGATGGGAAAAGTCTGGATCACCTTGAAGCCTCATTTCTACCCAAGCAATTTACTGGTGCTTGATGCAAAAGGAATGGACATCAAAGAAGTGGCTGTTGTAAAAGGTGCTGCAAAAACAAAACTCAAATATGCTTACGATGGAATGCAGCTGAACATTACACTTGATAAAACATATAAAGGCAGCGAATTGTACACAGTATACATCGATTATATTTCAAAGCCTAACGATCTGAAAGTGGAAGGCAGTGCAGCCATTACCGATGCCAAAGGCTTGTACTTCATCAACCCTAAAGGTGAAGAAAAAGATAAGCCAACTGAACTATGGACACAGGGTGAAACCGAAGCTACAAGTGTTTGGTGCCCCACTATCGACAAACCAAACCAGAAAACAACACAGGAATTTTACATTACTGTTCCTGCCAAATGGGTTACACTCAGCAACGGTAAACTCATGAGCCAGAAACCTGCGGGTAATGGTTTAAGAACAGATTACTGGAAAATGGATTTACCACATTCGCCTTACCTGTTCTTTATGGGTGCAGGAGAATTTGCTGTTGTGAAAGATGCATGGAAAGGAAAAGAAGTAAGCTATTATGTAGAAAAAGAATATGAATCTGTAGCAAGAAAAATCTTTGGTAACACGCCTGAAATGATTGCGTTTTATTCAAAAATTACAGGCGTTGATTATCCTTGGGTGAAGTACAGCCAGATTGTTGGTCGTGACTATGTAAGTGGTGCAATGGAAAACACTACTGCCACCCTGCACCAGGAAAGTGCCCAGCAGGATGCACGAGAATTGGTTGATGGCAACGGATGGGAAGGCACCATTGCACATGAACTGTTTCACCAGTGGTTTGGTGATTATGTAACTACTGAAAGCTGGAGCAACTTAACACTCAATGAATCGTTTGCTGATTACAGTGAACTGTTGTGGAGCGAATATAAGTACGGAAAAGACAAAGCCGGTGCTGAACAATACGGCGCATTGCAGGGTTATTTAATGAGCAACAGTGAAAAGAAAGATCTTGTACGTTTCCATTACCGTGACAAGGAAGATATGTTTGATGCAGTTAGCTACAGTAAAGGCGGACGTATTTTACACATGCTGCGCAACTATGTTGGCGACAGTGCATTCTTCAAATCACTGAACCTGTATTTAACCAGCAACAAATTCAAATCAGCTGAAGCACATAACCTGCGTCTTGCATTTGAAGAAATAACCGGGAAAGACTTAAACTGGTTCTTTAACCAGTGGTATTTTGGCAGCGGCCATCCTACACTGGATATTACTTACAGCTATGATGAAGAAAGCAAACAGGCAAAGGTTGTGGTGAAACAAACACAAAAAGATAAACTGTTTAAACTGCCTGTAGCCATTGATGTATATAATGGTTCAGTTAAAACCCGTTACAATGTATGGGTTGAAAATGCAGTTGACTCTTTTGCTTTTGCATCAGCAACAAAACCTGAGCTCATCAACTTTGATGCTGATAAAGTGATGCTCTGCACAAAGAAAGAAAACAAAACAATCGACAATTATATTCACCAGTATAAGTATGCCGGACTGTATTTAGACAGAAGGGAAGCTATTGACTTTATTTCCAAAAAGCAGGATGATCCCAAAGCTGTTGCATTTATGAAAGAGGCATTAAACGATCCTTACAGCGGTTTGAGAAATATTACCATTACCAAACTCGACATGAAGAAGGAAGCGGTTGCATCTGCAGTGGAAGAAAAACTCAAGAGCATTGCCGTGAAAGATGAAAACCGCCTGGTGCGTAGCAAAGCTGTTGAGGTATTAGGCAATATGAAGAAGGCAGAAAACAAAGCCCTGTTCCTGTCGCTGGTTAACGATTCATCGTACACATTAAGTGGTGCAGCATTAACTGCATTAGATAAGATTGATGCAGCAATAGCCCTTGCTGAAGCAAAACGTTTATCCAAAACAAAAATGAAAGGTGGATTGATGGATGCAGTTGCTTCCATTTTAATCAAAAGCGGTGACGAATCTTCTTTTGATGAAATCCTGAACACGTACGGCAAAATGTCGTTATCACAAAGCAAGTTTAATGTAACATCGGCATTGGTGAATTTTATTGGCACCATCAAAGACACAGAAAAAGTGAAAAAAGGTGTGGATGAAATTCTGAAATTCAGGAATGCGATTCCGGAGCAATACGGCCTTGGACCTGTATTTGACAATTTCCTTAAAACCATTATCGGCAAAAAGGAAACAGCGATTAAAGCTGGCGAAAATGTGAGTGCGTTGCAGGAACAGGTGGATTATATTAAAAGCAAAATGAAAAACTAATCATTGATCTTTGATCAGATAAGTGTAAAGAGCCGGTGAGTTTCACCGGCTCTTTTGTTTATCAAGTATCAGATATTAAGCTACAAGGTTAAAAACGGCACAGAACGGAACATAACGGCACTCAACGGCACCAAACTGCACTGTTTGATGAACTATCTATGCTTCATGTACGGCCGATGTATGAAGTATATATGTACGATGCATACCTGGTGTGTGAGATATTTTTCCCTCATGAAATCGTCAAACGAAAATTCAAAAAAACGAACAGCAAATTAGCATCCAATTTTCATGAGCCAGTTAAATAATATTTATGAGTGGACTATAATATCATGATTAAAAAAAGTAAATTGGAAACTTAAACAATAACATATGGCATCAATCAATCCTTACATTCATTTTAATGGAAATGCAGAAGAAGCATTTACATTTTACAAATCAGCTTTTGGTGGCGAATTTGCTTCAGTCGTTCGTTTTAAAGATATGAAGTTTGAAGGCGCTCCAAACTTTGACAAGGAAGCAGAAAAAATTATGCATATCTCTTTGCCTATCGGAAAACATAGCGTGTTAATGGGAAGTGATACACCAGAGCAAATGGGAAAACACAATGAAATGGAAACCCGGAGCAAGATTTCGATCAATACCGAAAGCAAGGAAGAAGCTGACAAACTATTTAACGGACTTTCGAATGGCGGAGAAATAGAAATGCCCATGGCAGACAGCCCCTGGGGTTCATATTTTGGAATGTTCAGAGATAAATTTGGAATAGAATGGATGATTTCCTTTGATCTTAACTTCAAGTGATAATCACAAAAACTACCGACAAAATCGTTTTTGTGCAAATTGGGCTGACGGAATAAATTAAACTTTTTTTATTCTGCTCAGCCTTTGTATTAAAGCTGAACCACAGTTTTCGCAACCATCCCGGTAAACGAAAAACCGAAACCAGCAACTAATTTCAACAAGCAATCCGGGTAAAACAAACTACTAAACAATGGCCTTACGCTTAATCATTCTTTTCTTCATTTCATCAATCTTTGCCTTTTGTAACGGACAAGATCAAAAAGTATCAGAAAACAGCAATCGACAGACGGTATCGATAGGTAACAGTGTTTCTGAAATCGGGAAAAACATTCTCTGCATATTTCAAGATCACAATAATAATCTTTGGTTTGCTTCTGACGGAGATGGATTGTTTAAATACGATGGGAAAACAATTCTGCAAATAACCGATAAGCAAGGACTCTGTGGAAATCTTGCCAGGTTAATACAGCAAGCCAGTGACGGCAATTTGTTTATCAGCACCGGCAATGGAGTTTGCATTTTTGACGGAAAACAATTCAGCACATTAAAACCCGTAAGCAACAACTTCAATACAACCAACCTGTCGAACATAATTCTCTTGTCGGGGAATTATTACCAGGATAAGTTGCTGTACAAATTTCAGTTACCTCAAACATCCAAACTAACCAAAAGCTATTCCCAAGCTCCTTATGCCATTTACTGTTCTTTCAAAGACAGTAAGGGTAATGTTTGGTTCGGGACAGAAAGCAGGGGTGTTTGTAAATATGATGGCAAAACATTTACATGGCTTGATGATGAAGAATTGGGATTAGCTGTGCGTTGCATTTTTGAAGACAAAAGTGGAAATATCTGGATAGGAAATAACGGGAATGGTTTGTTTCGCTATGATGGCAAAAGGTTGACCAACTTTACAAAAGAACATAAATTGGAAAATCCTGCCTTTCAGAAAACACTGAAGGGAAAAGAAGGAACATTAGCGAGGGTTTGGACAATTACCAGTGACAAACAAGGAAACATGTGGATCGGAACAATTGATGCAGGTTTATGGAAATATGACGGCACAACACTTACTAACTACACAACAAAGGATGGATTGCAAAGCAACTCAATAACTGCAGTGTTTTATGATAATAAAGATACCTTATGGATTGGCGCAGACAATGGAATAACAATATATGATGGGAAAACGTTTAAACCTTTAAATAGCCGGAAGTAGATTCTATTATTCCTGGTTCATTTTACACAAAAAAGATTGTAAAAAATCATACCGTTTAGTTTACATCAATTGCCCGATTATTATAAAATAATTTACAGTTAGCGATTATAAACACGGATAGATATGATTGCTGCACAGGATTATCAGGTGTACAGGAGTGCAATGGCTCTAGCAGCGCCACAAGCTGCAACATAAGCTGAACAGAACTACCAGCTTCTGTAACACAACTCTCTTTTATATTTTACAAGCATGCTGATAAATTATTACGGCAGCCTTGAAAAGCATCGTGTATATTTATGGCCGATTTTTTCATTGCTAAAACTGATTGAAAAATATATGTCAGCAAAAAAAGTATTTGTTTCGGGTTGCTTCGATATGCTTCACAGTGGCCATATTGCCTTTTTAACAGAAGCTTCTTCCTTTGGCGATTTATATGTTTGTATTGGTTCGGATAAAACCGTTCACCAGTTGAAAGGCCGGCAAACAATTAATACAGAAGATGAACGCAGTTATATGCTCAATGCGTTGAAATGTGTGCATGAATGCCGTGTGAACAGCGGCAGTGGTTTGCTTGATTTCATAGAAGAACTGAAAGACATCAAGCCCGATATATTTGTGGTAAATGAAGACGGGCACAGTCACCAGAAAGAAGAGCTGTGCAAAGAGCTGGGCATTGAATACAAAGTATTAAAACGTATTCCGCATGAACAACTGCCTGCACGTTCAACCACATCACTGCGTGGGCAGAGCACCATTCCTTTCCGTATAGATTTAGCAGGTGGCTGGCTTGATCAGCCCTTTGTTTCAAAATACCATCCAGGTGCAGTGCTCACCATTTCCATTGAACCAACGGTTGAGTTTAATAACCGCAGTGGTATGGCCAGCAGCACAAGAAACAAAGCTATTGAACTCTGGAAAACGGCTATTCCTGCAGGAAATAAAGTGGATCTTGCAAAAGTGTTGTTCAGTTTTGAAAATCCTCCGGGCACAAAAGAAGTGGCCGGTTCGCAGGATTCGCTGGGAATTGTGATGCCGGGATTAAACCGTCATTATTACAACGCCAGTTACTGGCCCGAAAAAATTGATTCGGTTCATGATGAATCTGTTCTCCAGTGGCTGGAACAGCATTTATATCTTGTAACACTTGGACCAAGGGAAAAGGAATACAGTGTGCTTTCTGAAACCAATCTTTCAGCTGAAGGCGCACAACGGCTAGCCCTTGCTGCCGACAACTGCTGGGATGCCATTCAGAAAAAAGACCTGGCGGCATTTGGAAAAAGTTTTGCTGAATCGTTCCGTGCACAGGTGAATTTATTCCCACTGATGACGGATCCTTCCATTGAACGGCAGATTGAACTGCATAAAAATGATGTGCTTGGTTACAAATTATCAGGTGCAGGTGGTGGCGGTTATCTGATTTTTGTGGCAGAGAAACCGGTGAAAGATGCGATGCAGATTAAAATAAGAAGAAATGACTGGGTGTAGGAAGAAGTGGTAGGTTGTAAGTAATGAGTTAATAAGAAAAGGGCTGTTGAAAATTCAACAGCCCTTTTTAATTTTTTACCAACTGCCACCGGCACCGCCGCCGCCGCCGCCGCTTCCTCCACCAAAACCACCAAACCCGCCGAAGCCGCCACTGTCGCCTCCGCCACCACCCCATCCTCCACCTCCGGGAGGAAACCAAATGGGAGGGCCACTGCTCCAACGCCTGTAACCTCTGCGGCTCATCAGTCCGCTGCCACCGTTACCTGAACCGGAAAAGAAAATGATGAGAAATACAATCAATACAAGACCAATTACCCATCCGTTTGCTTTTCCTTTGCTTCGTTGACCATAACCTTCGGGTGCTTTGTATTCGCCTGCCGCAGCTTTGATCAGTGCATCTGTTCCTTCATCTAATCCACGGTAAATATCATTGGCCTTGAAATTTGGAATGATCTGGTGATTAATAATACTCTTGGCTGTAATATCAGGGATAGCTCCTTCAAGGCCATAGCCGGTGGAGATCCATACCTGCCGCTTGTTCTGCTTTTTATCAACCAATACAACAATAACTACCCCGTTGTTATGTTCTTTACCGCCAACACCCCATTTACGCAAAACGGCTAAAGCAAACTCACTGATTTCATTATCGCCAATATCACCAATGGTTACAATGGCAATCTGGTTGCTGGTACTGTCGTCGTACGCCACCAGTTTTTTTTCCAGTGCTTCTTCCTGCGAAGTTGTAAGCAGATCAAGATAATCGTTTACAAGCTTTGGAGGATTGGGTGCAGCCGGTACATATTTTTCCAGGCTTTGTGCATTTACAAACAATGCAGAAAGAAGAAAAAAGAAACCGGTTATAATAAATTTAAAACGCTTCATGTGTGTTACCGCCCGAATACTATTTCATCGGGCAATTCATTTTTATCTTCCTTTTCATAAGGGAAATGAGTAACCAGTGCATCCCCCACCTGTTCAATCATTTTCACAATTGCTTCCGTATAATTTTCTTTCCGGAAGGATGAGAGCATTTGTTTTACTTCACTGTTCCAGAAATCGTTACCAGCTTTTTCGTGTATGCCTTTATCGGCAAACACGGCCAGTTGCCGGTCTTTCATGGCAATGTAGATCAGCACTGCATTTCTGTCTTTTGTTTGATCCATTTTCAAACCAAAGAATATTTCTGCTGCACGGTCAAGCGCATTCACATAGCTGCATTTGCTTTCAACAAACAGTCTTACTTCACCGGAAGTTCTTTTTTCGGCCACACGGATAGCTTCAACAATCTGTTGATTCTGCTCTGCAGAAAACCAGTGACGTGGTTTGGAAAAGAAAGAAAAAATATTCATTGTTATTTACTGAAATCAATCTTGGTATCTTCTGCACCTGCAGGAGCTACATAGTTTTGTTTTTGCTTGTAACCCATCATGCCGGCAATAATGTTACCGGGAAAACGAACCACTTTCATGTTATAATCAGTAATGGCCTGGTTCCAGTCGTTCAATGCAGTGGTTACCCTGTTTTCAGTGCCTTCAATCTGTGTTTGCAGGTTCTGAAACAACTCGGTTGATTTTAATGTCGGGTAAGCTTCAATGTTGATGTTTAAAGCAGCTCTACCGATCTGGTTCAATTGCTTATCTGCTTCTGCAATTTGTTCAGGACTGGCATTGGGTGCAATTTCAGGTACCCTTGAGCGCATCTGTACAATTTTAATGAGTGTTGTATCCTCGTTGGTTGCAGCGCCTTTGATTGTATTTACAATGTTTTCATAAAGCTTTGCTTTACGGTTATACTGAGTCTGAACCATCCCCCATTTTCCATTGATGCCTGTTTCGGCAGTTGCTAAACTGTTCCTGAGCGAAATTCCCCAGGCAAAAAGAAGTGCAACAACGGCAAGAATAATGATGACTGATCTTTTCATTTTTTTGTTATTATTTTTCTGTTACTGTTTAAAAATTTTTGAAACTAATTGAATAACGTTTCAGTTGTTGAAAATACTTTATCCCTGTGAATTTCATTCAACTGCCTGATTCATTAACAAGAACTTAAATGATCATAAAGAATGCCACGTTGGTTTTCCTGACACTGTGTCGTTCTTTACCTCTTACTTAAAATAAGAAAGCCGCTGTTTGAGCAGCGGCTTTTTATTTACGGTATGTATATTTTAGTCTTTCACCGCTGCAATTCCGGGAAGGGTTTTGCCTTCAAAGAATTCAAGCATGGCACCACCGCCAGTTGAGATATAGCTTACTTTATCAGCAAAGCCAAAATCGTTTACAGCAGCAACACTGTCGCCACCGCCAACTAAACTGAAAGCACCTTTTACAGTAGCATCAGCAACTGCCTGTGCAACTGTTTTTGTACCGTGCTGGAATTTTTCCATTTCAAACACACCCATCGGGCCGTTCCATAAAATGGTTTTAGAACTGTGCAATACGTTCGTAAACTGTTCGCATGCATTTGGACCAATATCCAGACCCATCCAACCTGAAGGAATCTGGTTACTTGGTGCAGTTGATGTATTTGCATCAGCAGCAAACTTATCAGCAATTACAGAATCACTTGGCAGGTGAATGTTCACGCCTTTCTGCTGTGCTTTTTCTAAAATGGTTTTAGCTGTTTCAAGTCTTTCCTCTTCGCAAAGTGAACTGCCGATTTCGCCACCCATTGCTTTCATAAACGTATAAGCCATACCACCGCCAATGATGATATCAGTTGCACGTTCAAGCAGGTTTTCAAGAATGAGAATTTTATCGCTCACTTTTGCACCTCCAATGATTGCAGTAAATGGTTTCTCAGCTTTCAGCAATACTTTTTCTCCTGCAGCAACTTCACCTTCCATCAGTAAGCCAAACATTTTCTTTTCAGCAGGGAAGAATTTAGCAATAACTGCAGTTGAAGCATGTGCCCTGTGTGCTGTACCAAATGCATCGTTTACATATACATCGCCGAGTTTGGATAATTTTTCAGCAAACTCTTCATTACCTTTTTCTTCTTCTTTATAAAAACGGAGATTTTCAAGAAGCAATACTTCACCCGGTTTTAACATCGATGCAGTGAGGTAAGCCTGCTCGCCAATACAATCGTTGGCAAATAATACAGGTGTGTTACCGCCAAGCAGTTCAGCAAGATGGCTGATGAGGTGTTTAAGCGATGATTTTTCTTCAGGACCTTCTTTCGGACGTCCAAGATGGCTCATAAGGATTACACTGCCGCCATCAGCCAGTATTTTCTTAATGGTAGGCATGGCAGCCTTCATTCTTGTATCGTCGGTAATAGCCCTTGTTTCTTTGTCGAGAGGCACATTAAAATCAACACGGATCAGTGCTTTCTGTCCGGCGAAATTGTAGGTTGAAAATTTACTCATAAAACAATATTTATTCTGTGATTGTTTGCGCTCAACGAAGTTATTGCATGTTCAACAACAGCGTTCAGCAAATACTTATTTATTTACTTCTTTCAGCAACTGTTCCACGCAGTTGATATTCCGGCTGAGATCATCTTTTCCTTCAATCTTTACTTTCATCAATGCCCCGCTGATGAGTTGGTATCCTTCCACCGCCTGCTGTTCATTATAAAAGCAGTTATTCCAGTCGTACAGTTCATTGGCATAAGCCATGCTTACTTTATTACTGTAAAACTTAACAGGTTGCGGATACCATGTACCACCTGGATTTTCAATGTGATTGTCTTTTGCATGATGATACAGTGCATTCAGAAAACTGAGGTACGCTACAACACGTTTCCTTAGTTTATCAATCGTTTCGGCCTGCAAGGGTTTTTGTCTCCACAGGTTTGATTCTATGCTGTAAGGATCAAATGTAGAATGATTGGTGATTGAAACTACCTCAATAACTTCATCAGGCGACTGCGGATCGGGCGGATATTGGTGATAAAAGCTGAATTTAATTTTATTGTTGATCAATGTCTGATCAAGCAGATACCGTTCAGAAACCTCATCGCTTTTAACAGAAGGGGTTAAGACCATCAGCTTCTTTTGTGTATCAAACTTCCATGTTCCCTGTTCAAACAAAAGATCGGCACACAAAGTATAAGCACCGTTTGAATAAAAGCGCAGGGCATATACATCCAGTTTGTTGCTCTTGTTTTGTTCTGTATTCTTTTCATTATAGGCAACATACCATTCGCAGTTTTGCGGATCGGTTTTTTCTGAAACGGTTGTGGAACTGCTGTTACAGGCAAATAATAATAAAAAAGGGATACTCCATACGAAGTACCCCTTTAAACATTTATTATTTGCGGTCATGATTATTTAATCAGTTTAGCGAAATAATGCAGTGTGCGAACGAGCTGGCTTACATAGCTCATTTCGTTATCGTACCAGGAAACTGTACGAACCAACTGAGTATCGCCTACAGTTTGTACTCTTGTTTGAGTTGCATCAAACAAAGAACCAAAGCTCATACCAACGATATCGCTGCTAACGATTTCGTCTTCAGTATAACCATAGCTTTCATTAGCTGCAGCTTTCATTGCTTCGTTGATTTCTTCTTTGGTTACTTTTTTACCAAGAACTGCAGTTAACTCAGTTAATGAACCGGTTAAAGTTGGAACACGCTGTGCGCTGCCATCTAATTTACCTTTCAGGTTTGGTAATACCAGGCCAATTGCTTTTGCAGCACCTGTGCTGTTAGGAACAATGTTCTGAGCAGCTGCACGTGCACGGCGCAGATCACCTTTTGGATGAGGCGCATCCTGTGTGTTCTGATCGTTTGTATAAGCGTGGATGGTTGTCATTAAACCATTAACAATGCCACCGAATTTTTCATCAAGAACCTGTGCCATTGGAGCCAGACAGTTTGTTGTACAGCTTGCGCAGCTGATAACTGTTTCGCTACCATCGAGGATGTTGTGGTTAACATTAAATACAACTGTTTTCAGATCGCCTGTTGCAGGAGCGCTGATTACAACTTTCTTTGCACCAGCTGTTAAGTGTGCTTCAGCTTTAGCTTTGTCAGTGAAGAAACCTGTACATTCCAGAACCACATCAACATCGTGTGATCCCCATGGAATTTGAGAAGGATCTTTCTGTGCGTAGATTTTCACTTCTTCACCGTTAACTATAATTGAGTTTTCGGTACTTTTTACATCAGCATCAAAACGTCCCTGTGCTGTATCATACTTCAACAAATGTCCTAATACCTTGGGAGAGGTGAGATCATTGATTGCTACTACATCAATGCCTTCCATTTTATAGATCTGGCGATATACCAACCGTCCAATTCTGCCAAAACCATTAATTGCTACTTTAACTGTACTCATAGAAAATAATTTAGGGGTTTTAAAATGCGGTGCGAAGTTAATCAGTTTACTAATAAAGATTGTTAGTTTTTGTGCTGATATAGGACATAATCGATACTAATAAATCTCATTTCTTTCAGCATTTTTCGATAAACAACAATTTGATTGCTTCAGGAAAGGAGTTTTGGAAAAATAAACTTACCAGTATTTTTTAAAATTGTTTGGCTGGAAACATCCCTAAACATATCTTTGCACTCCCAAAAAATAAGCGCCGCGTTGGTCAAGGGGTTAAGACGCCTCCCTTTCACGGAGGAATCACGGGTTCGAATCCCGTACGTGGTACAAAAAATCCCGCTTTCGAGCGGGATTTTTGTTTTTAGCATCGTGTATAACAGACATAAACCACGCTTTTAAAAAAAAATATTCCAGAAACATCAAGTTTTTTCTCTCTGATTTTCAATTATTTGAAACTGTAAAATTACTGTATCGTAAAAAAACTCGACTGCTATCGTATAATTACTATTGCAATTGATGAATTCTCGGTGCAATTTTGTCTTCGTAAGCAATTACACTTAGTCAAACTGATTGTTTACTTTTTCGAACCTTATTAAAACTATTTAACATGATTTACCTGTACCCAGTAGAGAAACTCAGGATTTCCATATTGATGATCTTTGCATCATTACTTGTAAGCCTGCCCGCATTTTCTCAGCTCGTATTTAAAAATCCAGCCATTGCCTCTGGTGATGGAAAAAATACCGGAACAATATACAGGTTTCCCCAGATTACTTCAGGTGTTGATGCATTAGTATCAATTGACAGTCTCGTAGGTGGAGCAACTCTGGATGAAATTGATCAAAAAGGAGTGGGTTATGAAGAGGCCTTTCAGCCAAAGATTAAATCTGGTGGAAAAGGTGTTTCGTATATTCTCTTTACGGTAAAGTTTGTACTTCAAAACACCACAACTCCGGTAACAATTGGCAGCGTAACTGCTACTAATCTTGACTTAGATGGTAATACCAGTCTTAAAGAAAGATGCGAATTTGACATGAATGGTGGAAAAGCAGTTTATGTATCAAACACTCCTGAAATAACCGTAACCTTAAATAATGGTCATTTTCTTGGGCAAAATGTTTCCGGAAAAGAATATACAGACATTGATACATCAGCTCAATCGGTGATGTTTAAAGTAACTGGTAATAATATTCATGAATTTAAGGTACGTCTTGGAGCAATTCTTTCCAATAACAGCTCATCTTCTCGCCAATACAGTGTTTATATGAAAGACTTTGTTCTTACAAATGCTGCAACATTACCCGTTACTCTTACAGCTTTTCAGGCATTTTTAAAAGATAAAAATACAGTCCTTAGCTGGTCTACAACAAGCCATACCAACTTCAGCCATTTTGTTGTTGAGAAAAGCACTAATGGTAAAGATTTTTCTGAAGCTGCTGTACTCTTTGCCGATGCAAATTCAGACAACTCATACACCTTCAACTATTTATATAAAGACAATCTTCAAAACAATACATCTTCGGTTATTTACTACCGTTTAAAGATGGTGGATATTGACAGTAAATATTCTTATTCTGAAATCAGAATGGTACGTCTTGCATCTGTAAATGAATCAAAAATCAAAATCACTACTTTCCCTAACCCGGTAACAAACGAAGTACGTGTATCCATTCCAACAGAGTGGCAGGAAAAACAAGTGCTGTATGAAGTGTATAACAGCAACGGTACCCTTGTACAGCGTGTAAACAACACAAGAGCTGCACAGGTTCAGCAGATCAATGTATCAAGCCTGAATGCCGGAACTTACATTGTTAAAGTGAGCAATGGTTCGGAAACATCCACTTCAAAAATTATTAAAGCAAACTGATTATTATAAGTACGGATACAAAGGTTGCTGACCTCAACTCTTTTACCCAAAACCCGCATGGGTTTTACAGGTTGCCCCGGCTTTGCCGGGGCTTTTTATTAAATACCAATTTCAAAATGCCGTTCCGGTATGGTAATATCTTTAAAGCCTTTCCGGTACAATCGTTTTTCAAAAGCTACCTGCACATCATATTCCCCATGCACCAGGAACAGTTTTTCAACCTGCTGCGGATCCTGGCAAGCCAGCCATTGACTCATATCTTCATAATCGCCATGTGCACTCATACTTCTTATCTGTCCTATTTCTGCATGCACTTCTTTTTCCACTCCGAATATTTTCACTTCTTTTCTTCCTTCAAGTAACTTTCCGCCAAGTGAATGTGGTTCACAATAGCCGGTTAACAAAATGGTGTTGCGGCTGTTTTCAATTGCATTATTGATATGATGTTTAACCCTTCCTGCATCAGCCATACCACTTGCACTGATCACAACATAAGGCCCACGCCTGAAGTTGAGCAGCTTTGATTCGTCAACGGTTTTTATATACTTTAAGCCCTTGAATGCAAATGGATCACTGTCACTTTCCAGTACTTTTTGTATCCTGTTATTAAAAAGCCCAGGAAAACTTTTTACAATTTGTGTTGCAGCAATGCTTAGCGGACTATCAACAAAATAATCGAGTTCGGGTAATCGTCTTTCCAGTTCAAGCTGGTTAAGATCGTATAAAATTTCCTGCGTACGACCAACACTGAAAGCAGGAATAATCAACTTTCCTTTCTTTTCAAGACAGGCCCTTACAACCCACTGCAGCAACTGATCGGGACTGGAAACAGCATTATCATGTAAGCTGTTACCGTATGTTGATTCCATCACAATTACATCGGCCTGCGGAAATTCCTGCGGCGATTTTAAAATCACATCCCTGTAACGGCCAATATCACCCGAAAAAGTGATTCGTTTGGTTTTGCCGTTCTCAGTTATTTTAAGATGAACACATGCACTACCAATGATATGCCCGGCATCTGAAAACATAGCTTCAATACTTTCATCAACCCTGAACCACTCGCCATATTCAGCATTTACAAAATGACTTGATGCATTCTTTGCATCTTCAATCGTGTATAAAGGTTTCAGGTAGGGCAATCCTTCGTTGGCCCTGCGTTTGTTTTCATACTTCACATCATCCTGCTGAATTTCTGCACTGTCTTCCAGTAATACTTCAGTGAGCCGTTGTGTTGCCGGTGTACAATAAATTTTCCCCTGGTAACCATCACTGATCAGTTTTGGTATCAATCCGCTATGATCAATATGTGCATGACTTAAGATCATATAATCAATCTCGGAAGGATTAAACCCCCATTCCCTGTTCAGCGAATCGGTATTTTTTCCCATGCCCTGGAACATGCCGCAATCAAGCAATAGTTTTTTTCCATTTACAAGCGAAATAACATGTTTGCTTCCTGTAACTGTACGTGCTGCTCCGTGAAATGCTATTTTCATGTGTTTATTTTTTAGTTCGCTTCTTTGCGGCTTATTTTATTTGCTGCGCAGAAACGATGAATAATCATTTTTGCTTTGCCTTAAACGACCATGTGATAAAAAACTCAGCAACAATTTCGCCAGCATTATTTTTGCCAACTGATTTTGCCCTGAATGTTTTTGCTTCTCCTGTGGCAATAGCCTCATCAACCAGTTGTTCCATTGCTTTACCATCTTCACAAACAAAAGTGGTAAGGTCTGTTGCTTTCTTAAAATAATTTGCTTCAAGGTTTATTACCAGCATCGACACAGATGGTTTTCTTCCCATCACCTGCATTAATGCCAGCACACCTGTACTCATTTCTGCTGCCATTGCAAGACAGGCAAAATAGGTTGAACGAAAAGGATTTTGAGAAAACCATTTAAAAGGAACAGTTACCTCACTGTTTGTTTCTGTGATGGATTTTATACGTACACCACTGAAATAAGCGGAAGGCAATTCCAACAACAAAAACAACCTGCTCTTCAGCGGGTGAGTCATTCTGCGGATGAATATGGATGATGCGGGATTCATTTTTTACATGGCAAAGGATTACTGTTTTAATCCTTTATACAATTTACTTTGTTATCTCAACAATACAGGCTATCACATTATTTGTATCGCCTGTAACATCAAACCGCATGACTCCTTTTGCAGTTGATGAATAACGCACATTCCGTATCAACGATGACCCCAATGCATTGTTGATCCTCATAGCATAATCTGCTGATGGATTGGCACTGATCTTCTGATTTAATTCATACCAGTTTAATTCTTTCTTACTGATCACAACGGCCATTACATCACGATTACCAATACTGTCGGGTGTCATGCTTTTATCTTTAGGGAACAAACGATAACCAGTAATTCCACAGAAGGGAGAATACTTTGTCTTTGTTGGATCATCAGCTTTTGGATAAGGAAACAACGTATAGCTGGTGCCATCGGTTTCTTTTCCAAAAACATAAACATAGCAATCGGTTGTATTCTTTACTTCCATTTTAAACCTTGTTCCTGCTGAAACGGGTGCTGTTGTTTCAAACCTGTTTCCACTTGCTGTATGTAAAGGAATATAATCTTTCGCTACTGTTTTCTTTCCATCATATTCCACTCTTACCAATCCAATTTCGCAGGCAAACTGTTGTACTTTTTCATTTCCTGCATACATTGGATTAACACCATAAGCTTCACGGACAAAATATTTAAAATCGTTGTAACGTACCCATGCAAACCCATTGTTGCCCCATTCTTTTCCCCAGCTGTTCATCAATAAAAATGAACCACCGTATTTATTATCATCATACCCCACCACACACATAGCATGCCCGCCAAAACCCATCATACTTTTATCTCCACCTGCAGGCGCCCACAGATCCTGTCCCATCATTGGTTGCATAAAACTTTGTCCAACCATCATACCAATAACTACCGGTGCACCTTGTGCTAAATTTTCTTTTATCGCACGCAGATCAATGGCATCATTCCTGTCGCCGGGACTAAGACGGTTGAAACCACGCATGCGGTATTGCAATGCTTCCTGTTGCAGTTGATTATTTGGTTGAGTACTGCAGTTCTGATCAGTATAAGGAAATGCATCATATGGCACACCACCTTTCTTTGCCATAAATTCCATTGCACGTTCTACATAAGAACCCTGGCATCCATCCAAACCAATCTGGTTGTACATGAAAGATGGGGAGAACACAACCTCATCAGGTTGCTTACCCGTTTTTGTTGCTTCTAAGATAGTATGTGCCGCATATGCACTGCTCCATGCAACACAGGAACCTTGCGATCCCTGGTTTCCCGGAGTTGGACAAAACCGTTGCAGGTTCGCTGCTTCAGGCAGCGGGTTTCTTACATCATCATCTGCAAGTGATTCATAAATATCTGCCTTCTCATACTCCTTTGGATCAAGCATACCGCCGGTTGTTAAACCTGCAAGCTGGTTCATATTACATCCTGTACGGCTTAAAAAGAAATAAGCACCTGCAGCAAGAACCAGTAATACAAGCAAACCTTTCCCTCCACCACCGCCTCTTCCTCTTCCAAACAAACTCAGCAACAAAGGCAAAAGACTAAGCAAACCACCACCTCCGCCACCACCGGGACCAGTTGGAAAGTTACCACCCCCACCACCGGAGTTATCATTGTTGTATTGTTCCTGCTGATCCTGCGGATCATCCGTCATTCGTATGGGCATACAAAAGTGTTTTTAGTGCTGTTTAAATGTAAGACAATTTTTTTATGCGTCTGTTAGATGAAATAAAGAATAAATTCGTTGCCAGCATTCTAAAAACATCTTTACAAAAAATGTAAACAGTAAAAATGAACCGCAGACATTTTATACAAACCACCGGGTTATCGCTTGCTTCTGTATTAATCAGTGATTTCGTTTTTGCATCGCAGAAAGAACAACTGATTCATTTGCCAGATGCTGTTACAGCAATTATTAACAACAAGCTTGTTGCTTTAAAAGGAACAGGAAAACAACAGTGGAGTTATGAAGATGTACTTGTTGCATTAAAGAATAATGGAAATAATATAGCAGTAGAAATCCAGGCACCCGTTGTAAGTCTTGCTGAGGTAACGCTGTATTGGAAAACCCCGTTAAAAGAAAGTTCATTAATATTAAATGATCATTGGGAGCGTACTTATGGTGATGTATCATGGCATAAAACAACTTCAACTGAATTATTGCCCTGGTATTTTATGGAACATAACGGCAACAACACAAATGGCTTTGGTGTAAAAACAGGCGCCGCTTCTTTTTGCGGATGGAAAGTAGCAAATGGTAACCTTGGTTTAACACTTGATACACGATCAGGTGGAAATGGCGTTGCATTGGGAAACAGGAAATTGCTTGCAGCAGAAATAGTAACAATTAAAAGCAATGCAGGCGAATCAGCATTTGAAACAACAAGACGGTTTACTAAACTCATGTGCAGTAAAGCCCGCATGCCCAAACAACCGGTGTATGGTATCAATGACTGGTATTTCTCGTACGGAAACAATTCTGCTAAATTAATTGAAGAACATACTGCTTTACTTGCACCAATGGCTGAAGAATTATCCAACCGTCCGTTTTCGGTTATTGATGCCGGTTGGTTTACTGCTCCTCCCGGAAAAACAGATGTTTCAGGCTTTGGCGACAATATGAGTATTCCAAACGAAAAGTTTGGTGATATGCATAAACTTGCTGCAAAAATTAAAACACTTGGTATGCGTCCCGGAATATGGACGAGACCATTGTGTGCCAGTTATAAAGATGGAAATAATTTACGTTTACCCAATATCAAAGGAAGAGGCGGTGATGAACCTGTGTTAGACCCAACAATACCTGAAAACTTAGAACGGGTAAAAGAATATTTTAAGCTATACAACCAATGGGGATTTGAGCTAGTGAAATTTGATTACACATCGTACGACATATTTGGCAAATGGGGAATGCAGATGGTGAGAGATACTGAAATGACTGCAGCAGGATGGAGTATGAATGATCAATCAAAAACAAATGCAGAAATTATCCTGCATCTCTATAAAATTATCCGTGAAGCTGCAGGCGATACATATATCATTGGTTGCAACACCATCAGTCACTTATCAGCAGGTTTGTTTGAATTGAACCGTGTTGGTGATGATACATCAGGAAATGACTGGAGCAGAACAAGAAAAATGGGTGTAAATACATTAGCCTTCCGCTCTGTACAACACGGCCATTTTTATGCAGCTGATGGAGATTGCGTTGGACTGACAACTAAAATACCATGGGCAAAAAATAAACAGTGGATGGAGCTTGTTGCAAAAAGCGGAACTCCATTATTCATTTCTGCACAACCTGAAGCAACAGGTACAGAACAAAAAGTATTTATTAAAGAATGCTTCCACAGTGCATCACAAAACATTGCTGTTGGTGAACCTCTCGACTGGATGGAAAATCAGTGGCCGAAGAAATGGAAATTAAACGGTAAAATAGAAGAGTTCAACTGGGAATAATAAAAAGAGGGAACAGTTAACTGTTCCCTCTTTTTATTGTCATTATTAAAATCAATTACGGATTTACTGATGCGCCAAGCCATGCCATCATTGCCATGCCTGTTTCGATTCCTTCTTCATCAATATTAAAAGTTGGTGTATGCACACCGCTGTTAATTCCTTTTTCATTGTTCATTACACCCAGGCGGAAAAAACATCCGGGTATCTGTTGTGTGTAATAACCAAAGTCTTCAGCACCCATGCGTAACTCTGTTTCTTCAACATGAGCATCACCAACCATTTCAACCGCTTTTGCTTTTACTTTTTCATTCAATACTTCGTTGTTGTAAACTGAAGGGTAACCAACATCAATTAATAAATCAATTGTTCCACCCATGCTTTCAACAAGCATTGTTGCATTGCGGCGGATGAGTTCATGAGCTTTAAAACGCCACTCTTCATCCATTGCCCTGAATGTTCCCATCAGTTTAACTTCATTGGGAATAACATTAGTTGTTGTACCGGCATTAAATGCTGTGATAGAAAGCACTGAAGGATTATGCGGATTAAGATTACGGCTGATGATTTGCTGCAGGCTCACCACTAAATGTGATGCAATTAAAATCGGGTCAATTGCCTGGTGGGGAGATGCCGCATGTCCGCCCTTGCCCTTAACCGTTATATACAACTCATCGGCACTGGCCATTACTTTTCCTCCACGGAAACTCAGCTGACCAATCTGCAAACCCGGATGAACATGTAAACCGATAATTGCCTGTGGCTTTGGATTTTCAAGAACACCTTCTTTGATCATGATGCTTGCACCACCGGGATTTTTTTCTTCGCCGGGCTGAAAAACCAGCTTCACGGTTCCTTCCCACTCGCCTTTCAACTCATTCAGAATTTTTGCGGCACCAAGTAAACAGGTCGTGTGCACATCATGCCCGCATGCATGCATTACACCGGGTTTTGTTGATTTATAGGGAATGTCATTTTCTTCCAGTATCGGCAATGCATCCATATCAGCACGCAGCGCAACAATTTTGGAAGATGGATTTTTTCCTTCAATCAATGCTACCACACCCGTTTCAGCCATAACGGTAAAGGGAATACCAAATGCTGTTAATTTGCTTTGAACAAATTTTGATGTCTCAAATTCTTTGTAACTGAGTTCAGGATTGGCATGAAGATGATGACGAACTGCAATAAACTCTTCTTTATATTTTTTTGCCAGAGATTGTATGTTTTCTTTGAGCATAGAAAACAAAAGTACAAAAGAGTAACTAAGGAATAATTGAGTAATTTATTTTGAATCGTCTTTCTCTTCCTTAGGCTTGGTTTCAATTTCACTTGGAATTACAAATACACCAGTTGGAAACATGCGGGCCAGCTGGCGTTTCAGATCTTCTGCATCTTTTTTCTCAACAAAATTTCCAATACGTATTTTAAAATAAGGAGCCTGGTACATTAAATAGGTTTTATGCTCCGGGTATTGCGAAAGAAGTTTTGATTTTGCAGCCAATGCCTGGTTACGGTCGGTTGTATTTAACACCTGTATACGAAATCCCTGTGTGGGCTTCCTGGCATCTGCTGCTTTTTTATTGATCTCTGCTTTCTTTTTTACAAGAAGATCATAGCGACTGTCCTTTGTTACATAAACAGTGCTGTTGACTGTATCTTTTACAGTTTGTGCACCGGCAATAGCCGCAATAGAAATGAACCCGATAAAAAGGAAACCCTTTTTCATTAACATGCTCTTGATGAAATTATTCATGTTGCTTTTCATAAACTTTCCTGTAGTTAACCAGGATGCTGTTCTTACTTACCCAAACTCTCTTTAACAATATTCACACTTGCACTGCAACCTAACCTGTCTGCACCTGCCTCTACCAGTTGCTTTGCAAATTCATAAGTACGGATGCCACCCGAAGCTTTGATTTTTATACCAGACGGTAAATGCTTCCTCATCAGTTGCACAGCTTCAAGAGTTGCACCTTTTTCAGCATACCCGGTTGATGTTTTTACAAAATCTGCGCCAAGTTCTGCGTAAATCTCACAACACCTGATAATTTCTTCATCCGTTAAGATGCCGCTCTCAATAATCATCTTTACATGCCTGTCTTTCTGATGTGCCATCGGTATCAATACTTCCCCTTCATGCTTCAGAAAATTCCAGTCGCCGTTTTTAATGGCTGAAATATTCACGACATAATCCAGTTCTTCTGCACCATCAACAATTGCCAGCAATGTTTCTGTTACTTTCGCTTCAATAGCTGAATAACCAAACGGAAAGCCAATTACGGTAGCTGTTTTTACACCTGAACCTTCCACCAATCCCTTGGCAAAACGCACAAAAGGAGGGGGCACACATACTGCAGCAAATTTGTACATGGTTGCTTCAGTACACAGTTGTTCAATATCACTTACAAGCGTTGTTGGTTTTAAAATCGTATGATCGATATAAGAGGCAATATTCATAAATAAACGATTTATAGTTTAATGCAGGACAAATGTAATTGTTAAGTCATTACTTCAACTACACTTTAGCAGATAAAAAAAGCCTCCTGCCGGAGGCTTTATGATTAAGATTCTTTTCCGTGACAGTTTTTATATTTCTTTCCGCTGCCGCAAGGACAAGGATCATTTCGTCCAATCTTTGGACCTGCAATGACAGGCTCCTGTTTTACATTGGCAGAAGGATCATAATAATCCGGAGTTTCCATCAGGTCGTCATTACCACCAGATGCAACCAGTTCATCTTTTTTCTGGCGCAGCTTACTCATATCTGTTTTCTGCTGACGGCCTTCACGAATCTGTCCGCTGTTATTTTCTTCAACCGGTAATCCTGCATGCGCAAGGAATGAAACAATATTTTTATTGATGTCATTGTTCATTTGTTCAAACAACGTATAAGCTTCCACTTTATAAATCACCAGCGGATCTTTCTGTTCGTACGTTGCATTTTGTACCGATGTACGCAGATCATCCATTGCACGCAGATGTTCTTTCCATGCTTCATCAATAAACGCAAGTGTGGCCGTACGTTCCAGTGAACTTACCAGCTCCTGTGCTTTTGAATCAATTGTTTTCTGCATGGATGCAAGTACCTGTAATCCACGTTTGCCATCACTGAAAGGAACAAATACATTTTCAATATGTGAACCTTGCGTTGCCCGGATATTCTGGAATACCGGCAATGCATCTTTCTTAACCACATCGCATCTGCGCAGGTATGAAGTTTTAGCTTCGGTATAAAGTGCCTGTGCAAGTTCATTACTGTCGGCTTTATCTAACTGCTCAGCGGTGATTTGTGTATCAATGCCGAAGTTCACAATACATGCCATCTTGAAACCATCATGATCATTCAACTCCTTGAATGAAGCAATCAATCCTTCTGCAACAGAATAAAATGCATTATCAATATCCAGTGCAAGACGTTCGCCGCTCAACGCATGGTTTCTTCTTGTATAAACAGCTCCACGTTGCTTGTTCATCACATCATCATACTCAAGCAAACGTTTACGTATACCAAAGTTATTTTCTTCTACTTTTTTCTGTGCACGTTCAATGGATTTGGTGATCATGCTGTGCTGGATCACTTCGTTTTCCTTGTAACCAAGCTTATCCATCATACCGGCAATACGTTCACTGCCGAACATACGCATCAGGTCGTCTTCAAGCGAAACATAGAATTGAGAAGAACCGGGATCGCCCTGGCGGCCTGCACGACCACGCAACTGGCGGTCAACACGACGGCTGTCGTGACGTTCTGTACCCAAAATTGCCAAACCGCCTGCTTCTTTAACGCCTGCACCCAGTTTAATATCTGTACCACGACCGGCCATGTTTGTTGCAATAGTGATTGCACTTGGCAAACCGGCTTCTGCTACAACCTGTGCTTCACGGGCATGTTGTTTTGCGTTCAATACATTGTGAGGAATTTTTTTCACCTGCAGCATCTTGCTCAGCAACTCACTCACCTCAACCGAAGTGGTACCAACAAGTACCGGTCTTCCTGCTTCACGCATGGCTTCAATTTCATCAATAACCGCTTTGTATTTTTCACGCTTGGTTTTAAATACAAGATCCTGCCTGTCATCACGCACCATTGGCAAGTTGGTAGGAATAGTTACAACATCTAATTTGTAAATATCCCAGAACTCACCTGCTTCCGTTTCGGCAGTACCCGTCATACCACAAAGCTTGTGGTACATACGGAAATAGTTCTGCAGTGTAATGGTTGCATAAGTTTGTGTAGCAGCTTCAATTGTTACATTTTCTTTTGCTTCAATTGCCTGGTGCAAACCATCACTGTACCGGCGTCCGTCAAGAATACGACCTGTTTGTTCATCTACGATCTTCACTTGTCCGTCAAGCACAACGTATTCAACATCTTTTTCAAACAAGGTATATGCTTTCAGCATCTGTAATACAGTGTGAATACGATCGGCCTTGGTTGAATAATCCGTTAAGAATGCTTCTTTCTTATGTAATTTTTCTTCAGTGGAAAGCTCACTTTTATCAATCGACCCAAGTGATGTACTGATATCAGGCAACACAAAGAAATTTGGGTCTTCATTTTCCTTTGTAAGCATTGCCAGACCTTTATCAGTCAGGTCAACCGAATTGTTTTTTTCATCAATATGGAACAGCAAACCTTCATCCACTTTCGGCATTTCCCTTTGCTGATCCTGGAGATAATAGTTTTCTGCTTTCTGTAGTTTTACTTTAATACCAGGTTCGCTCAAATATTTAATCAACGGACCATACTTGGGTAAACCTCTCCATGCACGCATCAATGCAAGACCTCCTGTTTTAGGATCATCATCACCTTCTGCAATTGATTTTTTTGCTTCGTTCAGGTATTGCTGTGCAAGACGTTTCTGTGCATCAACCAGTTTTTCAATACGTGGTTTCATTACCTGGAACTGCTGCTCGTTGCTGCCTGTTCCAACAGGTCCTGCAATAATTAATGGTGTACGGGCTTCATCAATTAAGATACTATCCACCTCATCCACCATGGCAAAATGCAGTTTGCGCTGCACTTTCTCCGACGAATTCACCACCATGTTATCACGCAGGTAGTCGAAACCAAATTCATTGTTGGTACCATATACTATATCAGCCATGTATGCTTTTCGCCTGTCTTCGCTGTTGGGCTGATGTTTATCAATACAATCAACAGTTAATCCAAGAAATTCAAACAGGGTTCCGTTCCATTCACTATCACGACGTGCCAGGTAATCGTTCACTGTTACAAGGTGCACACCTTCGCCGGGTAATGCATTCAGGTACGCAGGTAATGTTGATACGAGTGTTTTACCTTCACCGGTTGCCATCTCTGCAATTTTACCCTGGTGTAACACGCTGCCACCAATAAGCTGCACATCATAATGCACCATGTTCCAGGTTACCTGTCCACCGGCAGCCATCCATGATTTTTTATAATACACCTGGTCGCCTTCAATACGCATGTGCGGACGCTTGATTACAAGATCCTTGTCAAGATCAGTTGCTGTAGCCTGTAATTCTTCGTTGTTGGTAAAACGGCGTGCCGCTTCTTTTACAACTGCAAATGCTTCCGGGTGAATTTTTTCAAGAATCTCTTCAATCTTTTTATCCCTTTCTTTACGCAGCTTATCAATCTCCTGGTAGGTAGCATCTTTTTCATGAATTTCATCTTCACTAAAAGCTTCTGCCTTTGTATTCAGAGCTGCAATTTCTGCATCAATTTCAGTTAAATGTTCCTTGATGCGGCGACGGAATTCCTGTGTTTTATTTCGCAGTTCATCATTCGATAATGACTGGAATTGGGCATAGTAGTGGTTCGTTTTTTCAACAATAGGCGTGAGTTTCTGTACATCCTTCTCACTTTTACTACCGCCAAAAATTTTGGATAAAAAACCTAACATAATAATTTATTAAAGCGTCAATGTTTTCTGTTTGAATAATTTATGCTGTCAAATACAATGCAAGGTTTAAAACAAAGCCAATTTGACAGACCATTTACCTTTTTCCAAAAGGCGGACAAAGGTAATGAATCATACACACAGTTCTGGATCATTGCCTTAGCCTCCATTTTGCAGATTCAAAACAACTTTGTTTCGGCTTTTACAGATGTTAATCAAATCACAATAAAAATACCTATTAGCCCTTTTACCCACTGATACGGATGCCTTCACCACCACTGAACCGATAGTTTTGCCTTTTGTAAAGAAAAACAGGCACTATGCAAGCATTTAAACGCTTTGCCGTCTATTATTAACAAATCGACAAATTATTAATTAACGAAAATATTCGTATTTCGTACAATAAACGTTATTATGAAGAAATTACTGCTTATTGCGTTGGGCTTTTTTGCATCAGTACAGCTAATGGCACAATCGAAAGGAATTACAGGACGGGTTACAGACTCAACTGCTGAAAAAGGACTTGAAAAAGCCACTGTTAAATTAGTAGAAAAGGATACACCTAAAGACACCGTTACTACTATTACCAACACCAAAGGTGAATTTTCATTTGATAAAATACCGGCATCGGCTTATTCGCTGATTATTACCTATTCAGGATACAAGTCAATGACCAAGAACTTTTTTAAACCATCTGCCGGTGTTTCAAACATTGACTTAGGTGATTTAGTATTATTAGCCGATTTCAGGGAACTGGGTGAAGTGGTGATCGAAGCCCCAGCCATTACCATGAAAGAAGATACGGTTGAATACAGGGCAAATGCCTTCCAGACAAAACCAAATGCAACCACAGAAGATTTATTGAAAAAGCTCCCCGGTGTTACTGTTGACAGGCAGGGAAATATTACAGCACATGGTAAACAGGTAACAAGGGTTAAAGTAAATGGTAAAGACTTTTTCTCAGGCGATCCGAAAACAGCTACGCAGGAAATACCGGCTGATATGATTGATAAAGTACAGGTGGTTGATGATTATGGCGATCAGTCGAATGCTTCAGGCATACGTGATGGAGATCCTGAAAAAGTAATTAACCTGCAGTTGAAAAAAGATAAAAACAAAGGTGTATTTGGGAGAGCAATGGCAGGTTACGGTACAGATGACCGTTATATTGCCGCAGCTGCTATCAACAGGTTTAATAACACACAGCAGTTATCGTTAATTCTCAACAGCAATAATAATAATACATCAACCTTCCGTTCATCAGATGGTGGCGGCGGTGGTGGTGGCAACCAGGGCAACCAAAGCGGTATCACTAAACTGAATTCAGCTGGCTTAAACTTCCGCTCTGATTTTGGAAAAAGAAATTCATTCTATGGCAGCTATACGTATGCCGACAGAAATACATTAACAGAATCGCTTACATCCAGCAATCAAACCATTTATTCTATCCTTACAAATACCAACCAAACAACTACAAGAACCGGTGGTACACACAGGGCATTTGGTAACCTGGAATTATGGATCGATTCTTTCAACTACGTTAAAATCAACCCAAGTTTTTCGTATGCAGAAAGCAATACGTTAACAGGTAATTCATCGAATATTTATAACGCAAAAATTCAAACAAGGGCTGATAGTAACCAAACCACTTCTACTGCAAATACACCAAACTTCAGTACATCGTTGTTGTATAACCACCGTTTCCAGAGAAGAGGCAGAAATCTCTCTTTCCGTGGCGAACTGAACCTTTCAAACAATGAAAGCGATCAGTATAAAAACAACCTTACACACATGTATGATGCTTCAGGTTTATGGATGAGAGATTCATTGCAGTTAAGAAATACATTGCAGAACAACAGGAACAGTGGTTTTAATGCAAGAATTACATATACCGAACCAATTACGACAGATCGTTTTCTTGACGTGACTTATAATTTCAACAGGAATTTCTCCTCGAACAACAAAAGGGTATATTCTGCTCCTACAACAACAAGTGATTATACATTTGTTGATTACCTGAGTAATAATTATGAAAATGATTTTAATTACAACAGGATCAGTGCAGCAATGCGTACAGTAAAGAAAAAGTACAACTATTCAATTGGAGTATTGGTACAACCTGTTTTGCTTAAAGGCTACAGTTTAACGAAGGACAGTGCATTTACACCCATAAAAAATTTCAACTGGTTCCCGGTTGCACGTTTTGTATATAATTTCACCAAAACAAAAACGTTCAACTTTAACTACAACGGTAATGCAAGACAACCAAGCTTTGACCAATTGCAACCCGTACTGGAAGAAAGCAGCCAGTTAAGAAAATCAATTGGTAACCCCAACCTGAAACCTTCTACCAGTCATACATTCAACACCAGCTTTAATAATTTCAACTTTGCATCAGGAAGAATTTTCCTTGTTAACCTGTCGTACAACTTTATTAACGACCAGATCGTAAATAAAGTAACCAACTATAAGGATTCAACAGGAAGAGCAACAGGTGCAACACTCACATCACCGGTTAACGTTGATGGTTATTATAACACCAACTTATTCTTTACATTCTCCAAACCATACAAAAACAGGAAGTATGTACTCAGCACAAGAAGTATGGTGAACTATAACAACAACGTAAGCATCTTCAACGATGTTACAACCAACGGCAACACACAAACCATTGGTAAGGATGTTAAAAACGTTGGTCATAACTGGGTATGGACTCAGGGACTTGATTTTGAATACAACCTTTCCTGGCTTGAAATGCGTACAGGTGCAAGTTATAACCTGAACTATTCCGATTATTCTGCCAACAGCAACATCAACCGTCTGCACTCAATTACATTAAGCAATGATGGACGGATTGATTTTGGTGCAGGCTTTATACTCCGTTGGGATTTTGATTACTTTATTTATGAAGGACTCACATCTTCATTACAGAAGAATATTGCCATGCTGAACGGATCACTTGAAAAAGAAATTTTCAAAAAGAAAAATGGTGTACTTAAACTTTCCGGTTACGACATCTTTAAGCAATACACCAATATCAGCCGTTCAGTTTCCGGTGATTATATTACCGACAGCCGCACAAACGGTCTTACACAATATTTCATGTTCAGCTTTACATACCGCTTTAATAAATTTAAAGGAGCTGCCGGACAACAAATGCAGCAAAACAACTTCAGGCGTATGGGCGGTGGTATGAGAATGGGCGATGGAGAACAATAAATATATTCAGTTTAAATAGTAAAAAAAGGCAGCATTTAAAGCTGCCTTTTTTATTTGCTTTCATTGATGTAAAACAGATGGGTTTTGATAGTTGATTGTTTATCTTCAGAATACCTACCTTTAATCATCATCAGTTTTTATCCTGTTATTTTCAAACTGAGTTTTTACATACAGGAATGAATGCTAAAAGAATAATTGTTTATGACTACAGGTAAATTCTTGCTATTATTATTGTTTGCTTCATCAGCATTATCTGCATCATCCCAAACCAAACAACCCAATATCATCTTTATTCTTTCCGATGATCATGCGTACCAGGCTATTGGTGCCTATGGCAACAAACAAATAGCAACCCCAAACATCGACAGGCTGGCACATGAAGGAGCAAGGTTTACCAATGCATTTGTTACAAACTCTATTTGCGGACCCAGCCGTGCAACATTACTCACCGGCAAGTACAGCCATAAAAATGGTTACCCGCTTAACGAACAAAAATTTAATGTTAACCAGTTTACATTTCCGCAGTTGCTGCAGCAAAACGGTTATCAAACTGCCTGGATCGGTAAACTACATTTAGGTAGTCTGCCTATTGGATTTAATTATTTCAATATTCTTCCCGGCCAGGGACAATATGTCAATCCTGATTTTATCAATAATCACAATGATACGGTTCGCTATACAGGATATGTAACCAATCTCATTACCGATTTTTTATTTAACTGGTTACAGATACGTGATACCAGCAAACCTTTTTTTGCAGTGGTGGGAGAAAAAGCAACGCACCGGGAATGGATTCCCGATATCCCCGATCTTGGTGCGTATGATCAGCTGCAGTTTGAACTGCCTTCCACTTTTTATGATAACTATAATAACAGGCTTGCAGCACAAGAGCAGGATATGAGCATTGAAAAAACAATGACCATGCAATACGATCTGAAAGTGCACCGGTCATTTATTTACAACAAAGCCAAACCCGACTTTTTTGCCAAACGTTTAAAAGCACAACAACAACAGGCTTACCAGGAATATTACGATAAAATCACCAATGAATTTGAACAGAAAAAACTTACAGGCAAGGCTCTTACTGAATGGAAGTTTCAACGCTACCTGAAAGATTATTATGCTACTGCAAAATCATTAGACAGAAATATCGGCCGCATACTCAATTATCTCGATAGTACAGGTCTCAGCAGAAATACAATTGTGATCTATGCTTCCGATCAGGGATTTTACCTGGGTGAACATGGATGGTTTGATAAACGCTTTATCTATGATGAATCACTGAAAACTGCATTTCTTATGCGTTATCCCGGCGTAACCAAACCCGGATCAGTCGTGAACCAGATTATTTCTAATATTGACTGGGCGCCCACCATTCTTGATATTGCCGGCATTACATCTCCTGCTGAAATCCAGGGAACATCCATATTACCGTTGCTGAGCAATAAAAAAGTAAATGGGTGGAGAGATGCATTCTATTATCATTATTACGAGTATCCCGAACCGCATAAAGTATCTCCGCATTTTGGTCTTCGTACAAACGATTACCTGCTTATCCGTTTTTATCATGGAGTGGAAAGCTGGGAATTGTTTGATCTGAAAAAAGATCCGCATCAGCTTAAAAATGTATACAACAACCAGCAGTACGCTGCTATTCAAAATGCATTAAAGAAAAGACTGCGTGAAGAGATCCTGAAATTTGATGACAAGGAAGCTCTTGATATTTTCGATAAAGAAGAAGTAAAATAATTTCCATCAGCCACAGTTAAAGGGCTCTTGTTGCAGCAAGTGTAAAAACTTACCTTCGCCGCCCTTAAACAAAGATTATGAAACTCGAAGATGTGATCCGTTCACGGAGCGGCAACTGTTGCGAATTATGTAAATCACAACAAGACCTGTCGGTATATGAAGTGCCGCCACAAGATCAGGCAAATGCCGATAACTGTGCGTTGCTTTGCGGCAACTGTCTCGCACAGGTTGAAAAAAAGGCAGAACTCGATCAGCAACACTGGCATTGTTTAACTGAAAGTATGTGGAGCGAAGTGCCCGCCGTTCAGGTACTGGCATGGCGTATGCTGAACCGCCTGCGTAACGAAAGCTGGGCTGCTGATAATCTCGATATGCTGTACCTCACCGATGAAAACCTTGCCTGGGCCAAAGCAACCGGAGATCATGAAAATGACGGATCGGTGGACCTTCATCGTGATTGTAACGGTGCCATTTTGCAAAACGGCGATACAGTTGTACTCACCAAATCGCTTGATGTAAAAGGCTCAACGCTGAATGCCCGTTTGGGAACAGTGGTAAAAAATATCCGCCTCGTGGCTGATAATACCGAACAGATTGAAGGGAAAATTGAAGGACAAACCATTGTGATCCTCACCAAGTACCTGCGCAAGCAAAACGAAAAGCAATAAATAGCTGATAGCAGACCGGCGGCACCTTTGGTGCCGCCGGCTCATTTAATCATCCTTCGTTGTTAAAGGCAGGATACTCCCACCTTAAAGCATAGATAAAGCGTACTTAAAGCGTTCAAACCTTACGTAAATAGCCTGCCCGGAATTTACTGATCGCTATATCAGGCCGCACTTTCAGCAGCTTTTACCTGCCGCAAAACAGCATTTCGGCCCCACCCTTTTTCCTTTTCCACAAATTCTCATTTGGCTGCCCGTTTTCAGGTGCTTTCCTTTACCTTTGCCGCCTGAAAATAAACGTGTAAACCATGCCCGGACAATTAAAAGAAGTTCGTAACAGGATTAAGAGTGTGCAAAGCACGCAACAGATTACCAAAGCCATGAAAATGGTGAGTGCTGCCAAGCTGCGCAGAGCACAGGATGCCATCATACAGATGCGCCCCTATGCCCAGAAATTACAGGAAATGCTGAGCAACATCGTAAGCAACAGTGATGGCGATGTAAGTATGAAACTGGCAGCTGAACGTCCGGTGAATAAAGTACTGGTTATTCTCATCACCAGCGACCGTGGATTGTGCGGTGGCTACAATGCCAACCTGATTAAATTAGCCAAGCTTACAATTGCTGAGCAATATGCTGAGCAAAATCAAAAAGGCAATGTACATATCTGGGGTATTGGTAAAAAAGGTGGAGAAGCAATGACACGTGCCGGCTTCAAAACAAACGATGCGTACAGGGATGTTTTTCATCACCTTTCATTTGAAACAGTTCAGCAGGCTTCAGCTGCAGCAATGGCCGCTTTTATAAATGGCGAATTTGATGTGGTTGAACTTGTGTACAGCCAGTTCAAAAATGCTGCAACACAGCAGTACAAACAGGAACGTTTCCTCCCAATTCCTAAAGTGGATAAGAAAGAAGGAAGCAAGGCAAAAGCAGATTTCATTTTCGAACCAAACAAAGAAGCATTAATTACTGAATTAATGCCTAAAATTCTCAATACACAATTATTCAAAGCGGTACTTGATGCAAACGCTTCAGAACATGGTGCAAGGATGACAGCCATGGACAAAGCAAGCGATAATGCCAATGAATTACTTCGTTCATTACGCATCAGCTACAACCGTGCACGCCAGGCAGCTATTACAACCGAATTAACGGAAATTGTAAGTGGTGCAGCTGCGTTGAATGGTTAAGATGTTTAAAGTTTAAAGCTCCGGGTTCTGATGTTTTCAGAACAACCTTTAAACATTTAACCTTCAACTTTAAACGATTGAAACAACATGGAACTAAGTGTAATCATCCCACATATTGAAGCGCTGATTTTTTCTGCGGAAAGGCCACTCACAACTCTTGAGTTGTGTGATATGGTGAATAATGCACTGGGCTTTATTGAAGACCGTGCAACACTCGACCAGGCTGAAGCAGCTGTTGAAGCCATTAAAGAAAAATATGCTTCTGAATTTTATTCATTCGAAGTAAGAGAAAGCGGCGGTGGCTGGCAGTTCCTTACCAAGAAAGAATATCATAAAACAGTTGCACAAATCAACGGCGATAAATTCCTGAAACGCTTAAGCACTGCAGCGCTTGAAACACTTTCAATCATTGCTTACAAGCAACCAATTACAAAAGGTGAAATGGAAGCAATACGTGGTGTAAACTGCGATTATGCTGTTCAGAAACTGCTGGAGAAAGAATTGATTGTGATCCTCGGCCGTAATGAAAAATTACCCGGGCATCCGTTGGTATATGGTACTTCACGCTCCTTCATGGATTATTTTGGTATTAACTCTCCAGAAGATTTACCAAAGATTAAAGAAGTGGTGGCTGATGAACTGATTGAACCAACAGGTGTGCAAAGTGATACATTGCAGGTTCCCGGTGATGAAGAACAGGAACTGTCTTCAAGTGAATTGCTTGTAGTAACTGAAAATGGTGATCTTGTTGAACAACCTGTTGAAGAAAATGAAGCAGCTGTTGAAGAAGCAACAGACATTACAGAAGATATAACTGCTGATGAAACGGCAGAAGTGATGGATGAAGTAACAGAACTTGAAATCCCGGAAGCAACAGAAGAGGAGTCTGTACAAGAAGAAGAAACTGCTGAAGAGGAAACAACGGATCAACCTGCAGAAGAAGACATCGTGGATGAAGAAAAGAAAAAGGATGATGAAGAAAATGAATCAGAACAGCAGGCCTGATTTGTGAATAAACTATTTGAAAGCCGCTGATGCGGCTTTTTTTCTTATAACGAATGGTCAGGTGATACAAAATCATCTGTCTTAATCTGAAATCGAAACATGGAAACGTCAATAGCAAAAGAACAACTGGTACAAATTGCAGAGCAATACGGAACCCCTGTATATGTTTATCATGCAGAAAAAATCAAAACACAGTACGAAAAACTGGTGAATGGTTTTGCAGCATTAAACACCAGGATATTCTTTGCCTGTAAATCATTAACCAATGTAAGTGTGCTGAAGTATATCAACAGCATTGGTTGCAATGTTGACTGCAGCAGCATTAACGAAGTAAAGCTGGCATTGCACGCAGGTTTTGCACCTTCAAATATTCTGTACACCAGCAATGGTATTGCGTTTGATGAAATTGAAGAAGCAGTGGCAGCAGGTGTGCACATCAATATCGACAGTTTATCAAACCTCGAAAAGTTTGGTAAAAAATATGGCCACAGTTATCCTGTTGGTGTACGTGTTCGTCCAAATATTATGGCCGGGGGGAATATCAAAATTTCAACAGGTCATAACAAAAGTAAATTCGGTATTCCTGTTGAACAGCTGGATGAACTGAAACGCATTGTAACCGAACAAAACATTTTCATACGCACATTACACCTGCACACAGGAAGTGATATTAAAGAAGCGGAAGTATTTATTAAAGGCATTGAAGTATTGTTCGATCTGATACCGAATTTTCCCGAACTGGAAGTAATTGATCTCGGTGGTGGTTTTAAAGTTCCTTATCACAACAATGAAAAAGAAACTGATATTGCAACACTTGGTCAGAAGCTGAAAGAAACTTTGGATGCACATCCATCAGCAAATGGAAAAAATTTACAGGTATGGTTTGAGCCGGGCAAGTTTCTTGTAAGTGAATGCGGTTATCTGATTGCCAAAGTAAATGTCATCAAACAAAACGGTGATATAACTATTGCCGGTATCAACACCGGTTTAAATCATTTAATACGCCCCATGATGTATGATGCATATCACTACATCACAAATCTTTCAAATCCTGATGGAGAGAAAAAACATTACATGGTGACCGGCTATATCTGCGAAACAGATACGTTTGCAAGTGACCGTCCGTTGAATGAAGTAAGAGAAGGCGATTTGCTGGTGATACACAATGCAGGTGCTTATGGTTTTGAAATGAGCAGTAATTATAATTCAAGATACAAGCCTGCTGAAGTACTGGTGAAGGATGGCAAAGCACATCTCATCAGGAAAAGAGATGATTTTGATTCGTTACTACGCAACCAGGTGGAGATTGATTAGAGTCTGGGCGCTTCTCAGCGACCTGAATCTTTTTTTAAGAATATTCTGCAGACCTGTAAGGCTTTAAAACCTTACAGGTCTTTTCATTAAAGCACTATTGCTGAATGGCTGCCGGGTTGAAGCGTAAATGAGGAAACCCTGTTGGCGGTTAAAAACCCCAACAGCGGTTAACGAATTGCAGCGAAAAACCGGAACTGAAGCTGAACAAACCGGTAACCGCTTACAGCCCCATACAAAACAATCAAAGTTGAACCACTGATCTTAAACACTTTTTTTACTGCTTATAATCCCAAAAAGCGGTTAGCCATAATTCGTAACTTGCTCCATCATTTTTTTTATCAGGAAAATTTAGCTGTCATGACAAAAGAGGAAATGCGCCGCCAGGAAGCGTTGGAATACCACGCTAAAGGAAGGGCCGGAAAAATTCAGGTAATACCAACAAAAGAAGCAAAAACGCAACGTGATCTTTCATTAGCTTATTCGCCGGGTGTTGCGGTTCCCTGTATGGAAATACACAAAAATCCCGAAGACGTTTATAAATACACTGCTAAAGGAAATCTTGTTGCAGTAATCAGCAATGGAACTGCCGTACTTGGTTTGGGTGATATTGGACCAGAAGCCGGTAAACCGGTGATGGAAGGTAAAGGTGTGTTGTTTAAAATTTTTGCTGACATTGATGTGTACGATATTGAGATCAATGAAAAAGATCCGGAGAAATTTATCCAGATCGTGAAAGCACTTGAGCCAACATTCGGCGGAATTAATTTGGAAGATATTAAAGCACCTGAATGTTTTATTATTGAAAAGAGATTAAAGGAAGAAATGAAAATTCCGCTGATGCATGATGACCAGCATGGTACTGCCATCATCAGCGCAGCAGCATTACTAAACGCACTGGAAATACAGGGCAAGGAAATTGGTAATGTAAAACTGGTGGTGAATGGTGCAGGTGCTGCTGCCATTTCCTGCATCAGGTTATATGTTGCATTGGGTGCAAAAAAAGAAAACATCAGGGTATTCGACAGTAAAGGATTGATTCATCATAACAGAACTGATCTTGATGAACAGAAGAAAGAATTCATCAGCATTTCTGAGCCAATGACATTGGTTGAAGGAATCAAAAATGCAGATGTGTTTATTGGTTTGAGTAAAGGAAATACAGTATCGAAAGAAATGGTGATCAGCATGGCACCAAACCCGATTGTATTTGCAATGGCCAATCCCGATCCTGAAATTACTTATGAAGATGCAACATCAGCACGTCCTGATGTGATTATGGGTACAGGGCGCAGTGATTATCCCAACCAGATCAATAACGTATTGGGCTTCCCGTACATTTTCCGTGGAGCATTGGATGTACGTGCAACAACCATCAACGAAGAAATGAAACTGGCTGCAGTAAAAGCATTGGCCGAGTTAACCAAAACTGCTGTTCCAGATATTGTAAACATGGCGTACAACGATCAGAATATTTCGTTTGGCCCCACATACATTATTCCCAAACCACTCGATCCACGTTTGCTGAGTTATGTTGCTCCTGCTGTTGCAAAAGCAGCGATTGCAAGTGGTGTTGCTCAAACAGTGATTTCCAACTGGGATGAATATGAAGTTCAGTTAAACAAACGACTTGGACTGGATAACCAGTTAATGCGTGCTATTGGTAACAAAGCAAGAAAAGATCCCAAGCGTATTGTATTTGCCGATGCAGAAAATATAAAAGTACTGAAGGCTGCACAAATGGTTTATGAAGAAGGTGTTGGTTATCCCATTTTATTGGGTGATGAACGAAGAATCATCGATCTGGCTGAAGCAAATAACATTGACATGGATATCATGCAGATCATTGATCCGAAAGTAAAATCAATGGATGCAACAAGAGATGAGTTTGGTGAAATTTATTTTGCAAAACGTCAGCGTAAAGGATTAAACCATTACGAAGCAAGCAAAGCCATGAAAGAGCGTTCACACTTTGGCTGCATGCTGGTTGAAACAGGAAAAGCTGATGCAATGATCAGCGGCTTAAGCAGAAAATATTCCGACACCATTCGTCCTGCACTTGAAATTATTGGAGTGGATGATGATGTGAAGAAGATTGCAGGAATGTATATCATGCTTACAAAACGTGGACCATTGTTCCTTGCTGATGCAACAGTAAACTTCAACCCAACATCGGAAGAGCTTGCTGATATTACACAACTGGTGGCGAAGGAAGTAAGATCATTTGGTATTACTCCTCGTGTAGCCATGCTTAGTTATTCCAATTTCGGAAGCAGTCCTTCACCCGAGGCAAAACTGGTGGCAAAGGCAAGAGAAATTGTAAAGCAGCGTGAACCCAATCTCGTATGTGATGGTGAAGTGCAGCCTATTGTTGCATTTGATAAGGAAATTCTCAAAGAAAATTATCCTTTCAGCGAATTGGTGAACGGCGAACCGAATGTGCTAATCTTCCCCAATCTTGCCAGCAGCAATATTGCCTACAACCTCCTCGAACAGGTTGGTGATGCAGATGCCATTGGCCCGATTTTGCTTGGTTTGAAAAAGCCGGTACATATTTTACAGCTTGGAAGTTCTGTTCGTTCCATCTTCAATATGGCGCTGATTGCCGTTGTTGATGCACAACTGAAAAGCAAAGCATAATATATTCAACTGAAAAATGAAGTTGCCGGTTAATTGCCGGCAACTTTTTTATTTGCATTTCCTTATAGCAGCTAAAAAGTGGTTGTTATTTTGAATTTGTATCTTCACGTTTCAGAACAAAGGCCGGTTGTTTACCGGCTCTGATAACCGACATTATTCTGTATGAATTTTTTTACTCATTTAGGCAGGTATCTTTTAATGATCAAAGGCATGTTTTCCAAACCGGAAAACCATCGCCTGTACTGGAAAGAACTGATGCATCAATGCAATGAAATTGGTATCCGCTCAGTTGGCATCGTGGTGATTATTTCTGTGTTTCTTGGTGCGGTAACAACAGTACAAACAGCTTACCAGCTCATTACACCATTAATTCCTAAAACCGTTATTGCTGTAATTGTAAGGGATAACATCATTCTTGAATTGGCACCAACACTCATCTGCGTTGTACTGGCAGGTGTGGTAGGCAGCCGTATTGCAAGTGAACTGGGCAACATGCGTACAAGCGAACAGATTGATGCACTAGAAATCATGGGCATTAATACCAAAGCTTATCTTATTATGCCAAAAATTCTTGCTGCATTAATTGTTGTTCCCTGTTTGGTTGTATTAGCTGCAGTACTTGGTATCTGGGGAGGAAAAATTGCTGGTGAGTTATCCGGCATTCTGCCTTCTGATATTTATAATGAAGGTTTGCTGGAAGATTTTATTCCTTACAATGTTGTGTTTGCATTAAGCAAAACATACACATACGCTTTCATCATTTCAAGTGTTCCTGCATATTACGGTTACCATGTACAGGGAGGTGCGCTTGAAATCGGACGGGCAAGTACAACATCAGTGATTATAAGCTGCATATTAATTTTATTAGCCGACTATGCATTGGCTGCAATTCTCTTATAAGCATGATTGAAATAAAAAACATACACAAAGGGTTTGGTGATAAAACAGTGATTGAAGATGTTTCAGCTGTACTTGAAACCGGCAAATGCAACCTCATCATTGGTGCAAGCGGAAGCGGTAAAACTGTTTTAATGAAATGCATTGTTGGTTTGTTTGAACCCGACAGTGGTGAAATAATTTATGATGATGCCAATTTCACAACCATGTCGCCTGAAGAACGGAAACAAATCCGCCAGCAGATCGGCATGCTGTTCCAGGGTTCTGCATTGTTCGACTCAATGACAGTTGAGCAGAACGTGATGTTTCCACTGGATATGTTTACCAATTTAACAGGTAAACAAAAACACGACAAAGTGAATGAAGTACTCGAACGTGTTAACCTTACAGGATCAAACAATAAATACCCTGCTGAAATAAGTGGTGGTATGAAAAAACGTGTGGGTATTGCAAGAGCAATTGTACTGAACCCGAAGTTTTTGTTTTGCGATGAACCTAACTCAGGTCTTGACCCGAAGACTTCATTGGTGATTGATAAACTGATTAAAGAAATTACAACTGAATATGGAATGACCACAGTTGTAAATACCCACGACATGAATAGTGTAATGGAAATTGGCGACAACATTATTTTCATGCACCAGGGAAGAAAGGAATGGGAAGGTACCAACAACGATATTATTTTCAGTAAAAATGAGGAACTGAATAAATTCATTTTTGCATCTGAGTTCCTGCGTGATGCAAAAGATATGCGTATGCTTGAAGCAAGAGGAAAAATAAGTGACAACAGGAACATGGATGAATTGCTGAAGTAAGCAGGTTGACAGCAGAGATGATTTGCCGGTTAATCAATCAACATTCATGAATAATAAATCTCTCACAATTATTCTCGCTTGTTTATTTGTTGTGCCTTTGCTTGCACATGAGTTTTGGCTGCAGCCAAAACAATACTTATTTAGTGCCGGTGATGAAATCAATATCCGCTTTTATGTTGGAGAAAATTTTACAGGAAACAACTGGAAAGGTTCACGGCAAAAAGTAAATGAATTAAAACTTTACTATGCTGATGTAACAGATGATTTGAGTGATGCCTTAACAGATGATGAAGGCGACTCCTTACAATTTTCCATGTTTGAAGAGGGCACAGCCATGATAACTTTCAACAGCACCAATTCTTCCATACAACTGAATGCAAAAGACTTCAATGCTTATCTTGAAGAAGATGGTTTAACAGATGCACTTGAATACAGGAAGCAACACAACGAAACCGATTCATCTGCAAAAGAACTTTATCAACGTTCGGTAAAAACAATTGTACAGGTAGGAAATACAAAAACAGATGTGTGCAAAAAACAAACAAACCTGCCGCTTGATATTATCCCGCTTAGCAATCCTTACTCCATTGCCAATAATCAAACAATGAACGTACGTGTATTGTTTATGGGCAAGCCATTACCAAATACAAAAATGAAAACATGGCAACGTATTGGAAGCAAAGTGAGCGACAGCAGTTTTATCACCAATGAAAAAGGAGAGTTCAGCTTTACCTTAAATACTTCCGGCGAATGGATGGTTAGCTGCGTACACATGATGCGCCTTGATGAAAATGCAAATGCTCAATGGCAAAGTTATTGGGGAACTGTTACCTGGGGCTATACAGGTTATGCAGGCACCCGATTAACCAGCAGGTAATTCAGGAACTGTTTTAATTGCCTTCAGCTTGCCGGAAACATTGCTTGAAAGGCAGACAGCTAGTGCAAAATCCAACATTATAAACTACATTAAATAACCACATTAAACTGCACTCATCAACCCTTCATCCCCTATCTTTGCCCAACTTTAATAATGTCATATGAGCATTCTCGTAAATAAGAATTCAAAAGTTATTGTTCAGGGTTTTACCGGAACAGAAGGTACTTTTCATGCAACTCAAATGATTGAATACGGCACCAATGTGGTTGGTGGTGTTACACCAGGAAAAGGTGGAACCACTCACCTCGACAGGCCTGTATTCAACACCGTTCAGGATGCTGTAACCAAGGCTGGTGCAAATGTGAGCATCATCTTTGTTCCACCAGCATTTGCAGCCGATGCAATTATGGAAGCTGCTGCTGCAGGTATTGAACTGATTGTTTGTATTACAGAAGGTATTCCTGTGCAGGATATGGTAAAAGCTAAAAACTATTTAGCATCAACAAATGCCAGATTGATTGGTCCTAACTGCCCCGGTGTAATTACCGCAGGCGAATGTAAAGTGGGTATTATGCCTGGTTTTGTTTTCAAGCAGGGACGTATTGGTATTGTTTCAAAAAGCGGAACACTTACTTATGAAGCTGCCGACCAGGTTGCAAAAGCTGGATTGGGTGTAAGTACTGCTGTTGGTATTGGTGGTGACCCTATCATTGGCACAACAACCAAAGAAGTGCTTGAACTGTTTATGAATGATGATGAAACCGATGCTGTTGTAATGATTGGTGAAATTGGTGGTGGCATGGAAGCTGAAGCTGCACGCTGGTACAAACAAAATCCAAAGAAACCGGTTGTAGGTTTTATTGCCGGACAAACTGCACCTCCCGGTCGCCGTATGGGACATGCTGGTGCTATCATTGGTGGTGCTGAAGATACAGCTGCTGCAAAAATGAAAATCATGACCGAATGTGGAATTCATGTTGTGGCAAGCCCTGCAGACATTGGTAAAACAATGGCTGAAGTGATTAAAAAATAATTCACTTAAACTGATATTCAACCCTGCAGCAATCTGCAGGGTTTTTATTTTTGTTCAGATCAATTTCTCAAAACATGAACAACCGCTATATACAGGATCAGACATTTTCTGCTGTTAATTACACCACTTCCGTTTTTGAACAGGCAGAGTATGAAAACTGCCGTTTTATAAACTGCAACTTCACAGAAAACAATTTCAGTAAAATCACTTTTATTGATTGTGTGTTTGAAGGCTGCAACCTGAGTACAGCAAATATTAACGGCACTTCATTGCAGGATATAAAGTTTATCAATTGCAAAATGCTTGGTTTGCATTTTGAAGATTGCAACCCGTTTTTATTGAATATGTCTTTTGATCATTGTATTCTCAACCTTTGTTCGTTTTACAAACTGAAATTAAAAGACTGCAACTTTATTAACTGCAGTTTGCAGGAAGCAGATTTTACTGAAGCCGATTTAACTGCTGCTGTGTTTACTGAAAGTAATCTTGCAGGAGCAAAGTTTGATCATACTAATCTGGAAAAAGCTGATTTCCGTACAGCGATGGAATACTCAATCAATCCATCCATCAACAAAATTAAAAAAGCAAAATTCTCTGTTCACGGAATAAGAGGACTGCTCGACCAGTATGATATTGTAATAGAATAAGCTTGCTCTATTTTGCATATGTGCAGGCTAATTTCTATTTTGCCGAAAAAGGAGTATGAAACAAATATTCATTTTTATTGTATGCTTTTTGTTTCTTCAGAGAAGCAATTCCCAGCCACATCAATTATCTTTCACTTCACTTACCTGCATTTCCTATCCTTACCAGCCTGGAAGTGAACCTGTGATAAAGAAGAACCCATCGTTTAAAGAAAAAATACTGAGCAGGTGGCTCAAGATAAAAACGCATAAACAAACTGGTAATGAAAAGAAGAATGTCACTCGTCTTGGCTTTCTTTCGCTAATTGGATCGATTGCCTCTCCTTTACTTTTAATTCTGAACTTTGGAATTTCTTCAATTGGAGTTGTCCAGGTCATTTCAATTTTTGCATTACTGTTACTGCCTGCATCAATTATTCTTGGAATAATCAGTCTTCACAAAAGAAAAAAACTGGCAGATAAATCAGGCACAAGCAACATCCCTGCACTGATAGGAATTGCAATAAGCGGAACGCTGCTGCTATTATTTTTCATAGCCTTGTTCAGCTTCCCTGTAGGATTCTGATTATTTTCCTTTCTGATCCCGGATAAAAAAAACCTCCGCTTTTGGCGGAGGTTTATGTTTATAGATGCTTCTGCTTAATAATTTATGCGTTACTGTTAATCCCTGTAACCGGCAATATATTGGGTAAGTTCAGTTTTACTGTTTCCGAAATCAAACACATCGTTTACCACAAAGTAATTACCTCTGTCGATAGTATAACGATAAGCAAACTTTGCAAGATCAAGTTTGTTACGTTCAAAATCAAACAGCATTGCAAGGTCTTTCACCTGTTGAGATGAAATGGTATTCTGAGGTAATACGGAACGTAACAGGTCAAGACGCTTGTTATCAAAGCTTTCATTTTTTACCTGTTGTTTCAGTTGCTGAAATGCATTTGCATTCATTCCGTAATTACGGTCATTGTTCCAACCATCATTGTTGCGGTTATCTTTTCCGTTGTTCCAGTTATCATTGTCCCTGTTGTTACGGTCGCCATTGCTGTTCCAGTCCTGATCATAGCGGTGATCAATATCCTGTTCATCAACAAACACTTTACCAAAACGGTTAATGATGATATCAGTATGCGTGCCATAACGGATGTTCAGGTTAGTATTATAAATCATCCTGCCGTATCGGTTGGAAACGTTTCGTCCCCATCCACGGTTATCGTTATTTCTGTCGGCTGCATAAATCTGTAAACGGTGAAAGCCCTGGCTGAGATTACCAACACGTATTTCATTGTTGTTATTCTGCATTTCACGTCCATCAATCATAACCCGAACCGGCGTGGTACTTAAACTGGTAATGCTCAGACGTGATTGTGCACCTGCCGCAATTGCAATGAAATTAAAAACCAGAATTGAAATGAGAGTAGAGATTTTGTTCATAGACACCTCCTTTGTTTCTGATATATATTCCAACCACATGCCAGTCCGTTAGTTGCGATTGATAAAGATTCGTTAAAGGAATTTACCGGTTCTGAAAACTTTGCCTGAAACACAGATAAACAGGTACAGTTTTTATGCAATTCGGCTTGCGGCTGCATCCTTTAACCGTAATATGTTTTACCTTACATTAATAAAAAAAGAAGCCATGTTGCTGAAAAGAATCTTAATCGTTAACCTTCTTCTTATTTCTTTCCTTACAATGACAAACGCACAAAAAAAATTCAATTACACCGATGCGTGGAAAAAGGTGGATGAACTTGTTTCTAAAAAAGGATTGACAGAATCGGCACTGAAAGAAGTACAGAATATTTATACTGCTGCAAAAACTGAAAAGAATAATGCCCAGCTTATCAAAGCACTTGTATTCCGTATCGGTCTGCAGCAACAGAAAGAAGAAGATGCTGACGTAAAAGCTATTTTTCAGTTAGAGAAAGAAGCAGCAACAGCACCTGAACCTGCAAAATCAATTTTACTGAATCTTACTGCAGAAGCATACTGGCAATATTTCCAGAATAACCGCTGGCAACTGTATAACCGTACCAACACACAATCATTTAAAAAAGACGATATAGCCACATGGACAACGGATGATCTTCATCAAAAAATTTCTGCTTTATACCTTGCTTCGCTTCAGCAGAAAAAATTATTACAGCAAACAAAGCTGGATGAATTTGATCCCATCATCACAAAAGGAAACATGCGCCAGCTTCGTCCAACATTATTCGATCTGCTGGCTTTCCGTGCAGTAAGTTATTTTGAAAATGATGAACGCAGCATTACCAAACCAACTGATGCTTTTGAAATGAATTCAGCTGCAGCATTCAGTCCGGCTGCAACATTTATTCAACAGAAATTTACTACAACCGATTCTTCATCGCTCCAGAACAAAGCATTGTTGTTATTACAGGAAATCATTGCATTTCACATCAACGATGCAAAACCAGATGCTTTGATTGATGCAGATATTCACCGCATTTCATTTGTAAACCGGACTTCAACTCTTGAAACCAAAACAGAATTATATCGCTCAGCTTTAGCACATCTCATCAAACAATATAAAGATGTTCCTGCAGCCGCACAGGCTTCCTACTTGCTGGCACAGGAGTATGCAACATTTGCAGCAACGTATGATTTCAAAAAGCATAAAAGTAATGACGAACAGAATCCCCGCTATTATTACCAGAAAGCAATGGCTATTTGCAGAGAGGTAATGGCCCAGAAGGAAAACAGTGAAGGGAAAGTAAATTGCTCCAACCTGGCAAACAATATTGAGCAGACTGATATTTCCATCATCTCAGAAAAAGTAAATATTCCCGGCAAACCATTCCGTTCATTACTTACTTACCGCAATACAACAAAAGCTTTTTTCCGCATAGTAAAGATGGATAAAAAAGCATTTGATGATATGCAGAACATCCGCTGGCAGGATGAGTTCTGGAAAAAAATTCTTGCAGTTCCCGCATTCAAGAATTTCAGTTACAACTTAGCAGCAAGTGAAGATTATCAAAAACACAGTGCTGAAATAAAAGTAGATGCATTACCTGAAGGCACTTACTTACTTGTAGCAAGTACAGATGCTGGTTTTGAATTAAAGAAAAACACACTTGCTGTACAGTTTCTTTATGTAAGCAATATTGCATGGATGCATCACAACAACGAATTTTTTATTGTGAACCGTGAAAGCGGTCAGCCATTAAAAAATGCATCGGTGATTTTGTGGGAACAGGCTTACGATTCAAAACAAAGCAGGTATGTACAGGTAAAAGCGGGAACATATACAAGCAATGCAAACGGAAACTTCAGCATTAACAAAGCTCCGGGTAACAATGCCTACACAAGAACATTAGAAATTACTTACCAGAATGATCATCTTCATCTTGATGACAGAGCTTATGTTTACGTGTATAAAGACGAAGAAGAAAAAATAAATGAGAAAGAAGCACGGCGTGTGTTTTTCTTCACCGACCGTTCGATTTACCGTCCGGGACAGACTGTTTATTTCAAAGGAATTATTACAACAACTGATGCAGAAACTAAAAAGCCAAAAATTGTAAGCGGTTTAAAAACCACAGTTATTTTATACGATGCTAACAATGAAAAACTTGATTCGTTGATTGTAACAAGCAATGAGTTTGGATCTGTTTCCGGAAAGTTTGTTATCCCTGCAGGAAGAATGACGGGCAGCTATTCCATCCAGGAAAGCAGTACAGAAAATGCAACAGAATTTTCTGTGGAAGAATACAAACGTCCGAAATTTTTTGTGGAATATCAGCCGGTGAAACAAAGCTTCAGAGTTGATGATGAAATAAAAGTAACAGGTAATGCAAAAGCATATGCCGGCAATAATATTGATGGTGCATTGGTGAAATACCGTGTTGTGCGTGAACCAAGATTGCTTTATCCCTGGCTTTGCTGGCGATGGGGCTGGCCGCAAATGGATGAACAGGAAATTGCTCATGGTGAAACAAAAACAAATGCTGATGGAACATTCAACATCAGCTTTACTGCCATTGCCGATAAGAAGGTAAGAAAAGAATTAAGCCCGGTGTTTGATTACAGGATTATTACCGATGTAACTGACATTAACGGTGAAACAAGAAGTGCTGAAACAACCATCAGTGCAGGTTATCAATCATTGCAGCTTTCTGTTTCTTTACCACAAGGTGAAATGATGGTTGCAGATAGTTTGAAGCAGATCAACATCAGCACACAGAACATGATGGGTGAGTTTGTAAAAAGCAATGTTACCGTTGCTGTGTATAAATTAAATGCACCTTCAAGATTAATCCGTGAACGTTACTGGGATCAGCCCGACCAGTTTTTGTTGAATGAAAAAGATTATCTCGCTGCTTTCCCGAATGATGAATACAACAATGAAACAGAAAAAGAAAGCTGGGAAAAATCAGCCAAAGTATTTGAGAAGAAAGATACATCCGCATTAAATTCACAATTCACCATTGACCATTCAGTATTCTCTCCCGGCTGGTATATTATTGAAGCAACAACAACCGACAAAGATGGGAATGAAGTAAAGAACCAGGCATTTGTACAATTGGTTGACGGCAAAACAAAAAATCCTGTTTCGCCCGAATATGTTTGGAATCTGCCTGCAATAAAAACAGCTGAGCCCGGAACAACAGCAACGCTTTCATTCGGTACAAGTGCAAACGAAGTGTATGTAGTTGAAATCAATCCAAAAGTATACACAAGCAATCTTCGTTATTACCAATTGAACAATGAGCAGAAGCAAATCAATGCAGCTGTTACAGAAAAAGAAAGAGGTGGTTTTGGTTACAGTTATTCATTTGTAAAAAACAACCGCTTCTTCAGCTTTACACGATATATCAATGTGCCTTGGACAAACAAAGAATTAACCGTCAGTTATGAAACCTTCCGTGATAAAACATTACCCGGCAGTGAAGAGCAATGGAAAGTAAAAATCAGCGGATATAAAGCAGATAAAGTTGCAGCTGAATTACTCACAAGCATGTACGATGCATCACTCGACCAGTTTAAGCCACACCAGTGGATGAAACCAGGGTTATTCTCTTCCAATTATTTTAATAACAGCTGGAGCAGCGGAGGATTTGCAGTAACAAATTCGGTAAACAAAAATTGGAATGATTATGTGTGGAAAGGATTTGAGAAGAGGTATGATGAAATAATTGGAAGCTCTAACAACACACCAATAAGTTATGCACTTCGTGGGAGAGTTGCAGGAATACAGGTCAATAACATGATGATGCGGAAACAGGAAGCAGCAGATGTGAGCTATTTTTCAGGAGCAGCGCCTGCTGCAGATACTGCAAGATTTAATTTCAAAATACCGCTAATAATAAAACAAACTCCATCAGTAAAAGTTGACGATCAACAACTGCAAAATCAAAACAACGGTGCAATCAAAATCCGCAAAAACTTTTCTGAAACTGTATTCTTCTTTCCTGATCTGAAAACAGATTCAGCAGGCAATATCAGTTTCAGTTTTACCATGCCTGAATCTTTAACACAATGGAAATGGCAACTGCTTTCACATACAAAAGATTTGTCGATGGGTGTTTCAGAAAGATCAATCATTACACAAAAGGATCTGATGGTGCAGCCATTTGCTCCACGCTTTTTACGTGAAGGCGACCGTTTTGAATTCACTGCAAAAATCACCAATCTTACCGATAAGGAATTGAGCGGCGAAAGTAATCTTCAGCTGTTCAACACAACAACCATGCAGCCGGTTGATGGCTGGTTCCAGAATACATTTCCTGTACAGCATTTTACAGTTGCTGCCGGACAAAGTACTGTTGTAAAATTCAGAACAGAAGTTCCGTACAACTTTAATGAAGCACTCACCTACCGCATTATTGCAAAAGCTGCTGATAAAAGTGATGGTGAAGAAGCTACATTGCCTGTTCTCACCAATCGCATGCTGGTAACAGAAACATTGCCATTGCCGATGCGTGGTGATGGCACAAAGAATTTTTCATTTACTAAACTGTTGCAGTCAGATCGGTCAGAAACATTAACACAGCACAAGTTCACAATTGAATACACAAGTAATCCGGCGTGGTATGCAGTGCAGGCATTGCCTTACCTGATGGAATATCCGTATGAATGTGCAGAACAAACATGGAACCGTTTTTATGCCAATGCACTTGCATCACATATCACTGCAAAACTTCCACGTATTAAAGAAGTACTGGCGAAATGGAAAATCAACAACTCATCCGAATTGCAGAGCAAGCTGCAGACGAATGAAGAACTGAAATCCGTTTTACTGGTTGAAACACCATGGATACTTGATGCAAAGAATGAAGAACAGCAAAAGAAAAATATTTCATTACTGTTCGATGCCATCCGCATGAGCAATGAACTGAGTAAAAACATTGCAAAGCTGCAGGAAATGCAACTGGAGAATGGCGGATTTGTATGGTTTAAAGGCGGACCCGATGACCGTTACATCACACAATACATTGTAACCGGTATTGGTCATTTGAAAAAGCTGAACGCATTACCTGTAGCACAGGAAAAAGCTATCAACGAAATTCTGGCAACAGCTATTCCATATCTCGATAAAAAAATCAAGGAAGATTATGACAACCTGATCAGGTATAAAATCAATTTAAAAAGCAACAATTTAAGTTATACAGCAATACAGTACCTGTATATGCGCAGCTTCTTTAAGGATGTTCCTGTTACAGCTGCAAGTCAGAAAGCATATAACTATTATTTTAAACAGAGTCAGCAATACTGGTTGCAGCAAAGCAGGTACATGCAGGGAATGATTGCACTTGCACTGCACAGAAGTAACGACAGTAAAACATCAGCAGCCATTGTAAAATCATTAAAAGAAAATGCATTGGTGAATGAAGAGATGGGCATGTACTGGAAAGAATTTAACGCAGGTTATTACTGGTACCAGGCTCCTGTTGAAGCACAGGCATTAATGATTGAAGTGTTTAATGATGTAACAAACGATCAACAGTCTGTTGCCGATTTAAAAACATGGCTGCTGAAACAAAAGCAAACGCAGAACTGGAAAACAACCATTGCAACTGCTGAAGCATGTTATGCATTGTTACTGCAAGGTGGCAAATGGATTGCAACTGAACCCGTAGTTGAAATAAAAGCAGGTGACCAGGTATTCAGCACATCAACTGAAAAAACAGAAGCAGGCACAGGATATTTTAAAAGAAGTCTGCAGAATGATTTTATAAAACCGTCAATGGGAAATATAAAAGTAACTGTAAGCAACAGCAACAATCAACCTTCGTGGGGAGCAGCTTACTGGCAATACTTTGAAAACCTTGACAGGATTACCTCTGCTGAAACTCCATTGAAGCTGCAGAAAAAATATTTTGTTGAACGCAACACAAACAACGGACCCATTCTTACACCAGTGAATGAGGGTGATGAACTGAAAGTGGGCGACAAAATAAAAGTACGCATTGAGTTACGTGCAGACCGCAACATGGAATATGTACACATGAAAGATATGCGTCCGAGTTGCATGGAACCTGTGAATGTGTTAAGTGAATACAAATGGCAGGGCGGACTTGGTTATTACGAAAGCACAAAAGATGCAAGTACCAGTTTCTTCTTTAACTGGCTGCCAAAAGGAACATACGTATTTGAATATCCCATGTTTATTACACATGCCGGTAATTACAGCAGTGGTATTACAACCATTCAATGTATGTATGCGCCAGAGTTCAGCAGCCATAGTGAAGGTGTGAGAGTGAAGGTTGGAGAATAATTTCTTTGTACTATAAAATAAAAAAGGGATAGCGATTGCTATCCCTTTTTTTTGTTGAAAAATATTTTCTTCCGCTCAGGTTTATAAATCTCTTTTGCTTTCAGTACAAGCGTACTCATTTCTTTTTGCCATTTATCATTGGCATTGACTGAAACTGCCAGCAGCTGAATTAATTCATTCCAGCTGTTGCTGTTTACATAAGGCGATTGGCGGAGCAACAATCCAAACCATGTTACAGCTGATGCAAAACGATAGCTGCTGTCGCACTGGCTGAGTGAACGGTAATTATTTTTTACCGAATAAATTTCTGTTTGCTTTTCTTTTTCAGCAAAAGGAAGATAGGTTAATCCTGCATCAGCAAGTATTGCGTTTGCAGGAACAGAATCATTTTTTAGTTCCACTTCAAATACAGAAACAATTGAATGACCTGTACCAATCTCTCCTCCTTCAGCAACAGTGCTGCTATCGGCCATTGCATCTTTGCGGTTATCATAACCTATCAGCCTGTATTGTTTTACAAACTGCGGATTAAATTTCACATTTAAGAAAGCCTGGTCTGCTACTGCATACATTGTTTGCATCAGTTCTTTCACCAGAACTTTTTCGGCTTCCTGCACATTATCGAGATAAGCAAAATTTCCATTACCTTTTTTCGCCATTACTTCCAGCTTGGAATCTTTGTAATTACCCATGCCCACACCAAGACAGGTGAGATAAATTCCTGTTTGTTGTTTTTGTGCAATAAGCTGCATCAATGCTTCATCACTTACTTCACCCACATTAAAATCGCCATCTGTTGCAAGAATGATCCGGTTATTACCTCCTTTAATAAACGTACGTTGTGCAAGCGTGTATGCCTGGCGTATGGCCGATTCGCCCGGCGTATCACCACCTGCTGCCAGCGAATCAATCACAGCCATGATTTTTTTCTTTTCGATGCCGGAAGTTGGCTGCAGCACCACACCAACAGAACCACCATACACCATTACAGAGATCGTATCTTTTGCACGCATGTTTTCAACCAGCATACGGAATGCTGTTTGCAGCAACGGCAACCGGTTGGGCAACTCCATAGAGCCGCTTATATCAATAAGAAAAACAAAATTGCCCGGAGGAAGTGAGTCGTAATTAATTTTCTTTGCCTGCAGCTGAAGAAACAATAGTTTATGCAAAGGATTCCAGGGGCAATCGGTAAGCTGTGTTTGAAAATGAAACATTTTTCCCGGCAAGGGCGCTGGTAACTGTTGCGGAAAGTAATTGAGCATTTCTTCAATACGCACTGCATCTTTCGGCACTGCTGAATGAAGATTGATAAAGCGACGGATATTGCTGTAAGATGCTTTATCAACATCAAGCGAAATACTTGTTAACGGAAATTCAGCTGCTGAGGTAAATACATTTTCAACCAGTTCAGAATATGTTTCACCACCGGTATTAATGAACGATGATTTTTCAACAAGATTATTCTGTGTTATTGAATGTAATTTTTTCTTTATGGTTGTTCCTGCAAACGTGATTTTCAACTGTACATGATTAAACTCATTTGCATTCAGCACCATTGTTTTCTCTTCATAACCATTCAGCAGAAAACTTACTGTATCTGTTAAGCGTGAAGAAGGAATACCAAAATTACCGCCGGAGCCGCTGTAGTAAAATGAATTGGTAGAGTGTACATGAATGCGTACAAGTGAAAGTGTATTGTCTTTATTATCTTTTACTTCACCACGAAAATAAAACTGACTGTTCGCTTGTACTGCGAAAAAAAGCAAGCTCAGTAAAAGATAAAACCTGTGTTGGGTCATGCCATATTCTGATCTACCCGTTGGTTATAGCAGATCAGGCAGGATTTTCTGTAAGCTGGTAAATTTCTTTGAGGTTACGTCCAAGACCATCATAATCCAAACCATAACCAAGTAAGAATTTATCAGGAACAGCAAAACCAAGATAATCAATTACAATAGGATGTACTGTCGCTTCAGGCTTGTGAAGCAACGAAGCAATTTTAAGAGAAGCAGGTCGTTGGTTTTGAAGTTGTGGTAAAAACTCATTCATTGTTTTACCTGTATCAATAATATCTTCCACTATCACAACATGGCGGTCAACAATATCTGTATCCAGACCAATGGCAGTAATTACCTGGCCGGTTGATTTGGTTCCCTTGTAAGATGCCAGTTTAATAAAACAGATTTCAGCATCAATCGTCAGGCACTTAAATAAATCAGAAGCAAACATGAACGATCCGTTGAGGATTGCAATGAATAACGGCCGCTTACCAGCATAATCTTTATCCAGTTGTTTAGCCAGTTCCTGCACACGTGCAAGCACTTCTGCTTCGGTCATGTAGGGAATAAAATATTTATCGTGGACTTTGATGACTGACATGCGATGGTTTATTTATTAATGATTAGTTCCATTCCTTCTTTGATATCCGTTCCTGCCAGGTGATTCCATTGCTGAATTTCGCTGAGAGAAACTTCATATTTCTTTGCAATACTATACAAAGTTTCTTTAGGCTGTACAACATGCACTTCAATTTCAGCAACAGCTTTATTATTTTCATTTGCAGGAGTTACAACCGGTTCAACAGCTGCAGTAATTTTTTTGGCGCTGAGTTTAGGAGCAGCAGGTGCCTGCGCCTGCAGATACAATTGCTCACCAACAGCAGGTTGCTGATTAAAGGTTAACATGTTTAACTGCAGCAATGCATCCAAACGTATTCCCTGTTCCTGTGCAATATCATAAACTGTTTCACCTTCAGCAACCACATGAAACTGGTTGGCACCGGTTCTGCGTTTGCGTTGCAGGTATATGAGCTGATCTTTTTCAAGTATTTCTGTTTCCTGCAGATCATTGAAATCGTACAACCATTTCAGCTGCACATTGTATTGCTGGGCAATTGCAAGAAAAGGAGTTCCTTTTGTTGCATATACCACTCTTGTTTCATTGATTTTAAATTCGCCCGAAGGATAATTTACTGCCGGTTTCTTTTTCACTTCTTCTTTTACAACGGGGGGTATTACTGCAACAGTTGTTTTTTCAACAGGTGTTTCCACTTTCTTAACCGTAGTAGTAGCAACCGGTTGCTGTTGTGCTGCTTTTTGCTGAACAGGCGGCTGCTGTTGTACAACAGGTTGCTGAACCTGCGGCTGCTGTACTGGTGGTTCATTTTTAACCACAACATCATCAGTATTCTTTTTACCCATTGCAATCAATGAATAATCATTGAGGTTATACGTTTCAATATACTTGATCAGTATTTCAGGATAACGTGGATTGGTTGCATAACCTGCTTTCTTTAAACCATAAGCCCATGCTTTGTAATCCAGTGGATCAAGTGTAAAAAGTGCTGCGTAATTTTTTCTTGTGCGGAGAAAGTTGGAATGGTCGATATACGATTCTTCGGCACTGCCATATTTCCTGAAACATTCACCCGGCGCATCATCATCATGGCTTACAGTTGGACCTGTCCAGGTTTCTTTACATTTAATGCCAAAGTGATTGTTTGATTTTTTTACCAGCGGACTATTACCGTTTTCGGTTTCAAGAATTCCCTGTGCCAATGTAATGGAGGCAGGAACACCTGAACGGATCATTTCCTTCATGGCAATATCCTTGTACGTGTTCACATATTCCTCAATGGAAATTGTTTGCGCATTCAGGGCAGATACAGAAATTAAAAAAACAACCAAGTAAGCAAATTTCTTCATCGTATATTTTTATTTTTTGCGGATAATGGTTAATCCGTCTCTCAGTGTTAACATTACTTTTTCAACCTCATCATCAGCAGCAATCATTTCATTAAAAGCATGAATGGCTTTACCGTTTTTTCCTTTAATCTGTTCGGCCAGCACATCACCATGAAACAGCACATTATCTGCAAGAATAATTCCTCCTTTTCTTAAACGGGGTTTCACCAGTTCATAGTATTTTATATAAGAAGGTTTGTCTGCATCAATAAACACCATGTCCCATGTTTCATCCAGCTGTTCAATAATTTCAGCGGCAATTCCTGTATGCAGTTTTATTTTCCCTGATAGTCCTGCTTTTTCAAAATTCTTTTGTGCAATGGCGGCATCCTGTTCACGCTTTTCAATGGTATGAAGCAATCCATCGGCTGCCAATCCTTTTGCCAGGCAAATAGTACTGTAGCCAATCATTGTTCCAATTTCAAGCACCCTGCGGGGCTGAACAAGTTTGCTGATGATTTCAAGGAACTGTCCCTGGAGTTGTCCGCTCATCATGTGCGGCTCCGCATGCGACTGAACAGTTTCTGCCGTAATGCTTTTCAGCAAACCATCTTCCTGAGAAGAAAATTTTTCGGCATATTTTTCTGCCAGCGGATGAATTAACTCCAAGTAAAAAAAATTTCTGCAAAGATAGAGCACCTGCCCCAAAGGGCAAAGAGCTGAGAAACAGTGATATGTTAAACTACAGCATCATTTTTCCGGTGCGAAACGATCATAAGACCGACAAAAGTTAAAAGCCCGTTTATAATGAGCAGTTCCAGACCTATTTCAAAAGAGCCGAACAGTTGCTTTTGATATTTATCGATGATGAAACACAGAATGGGGGCAGCCACGCAAACAAAAGGAACAAGTTTATCTTTTACTGCACGTTTGGTTAAAATACCAAAACTGAATAATCCCAGCAGCGGGCCATATGTGTATGCGGCAACTTTCAGAATCACACCAATCATGCTTGGCTCATTCACCCATTTGTACACCAGCACCAGCAATAAAAATAAAAATGCAAAGCTGAGATGCACCCGCTGGCGGGTCTTCTTCTTTTCCGCATCAGTCATTGAGGTGTTCCGTTGTATGCCGAGAATATCGATACAAAAGGATGAGGTTAATGCTGTAATGGCACCATCGGCACTCGGAAATAATGCAGAGATCAATGCAATGATGAATATCACTGAAACAACCGGCGGCATATAGTGAAGTGCAATTGCCGGGAACAGTTTATCGCCTGTTGCAGTAATATGCTGTTGTTCAGCAAAGAGATGAAGCACACCACCGAGGAATAAAAACAGCAGTATCACCACCAGCATAATAATGCCAAGCGTAATTACATTCTTCTGCGAATCTTTTAATGTTTTTACTGAAATATTTTTCTGCATCATTTCCTGATCCATTCCCGTCATGGTAATGGTGATGAATGCACCGGCAAGAATTTGTTTTACAAAAAAGAATTTGCTTGCAGGATCAGTAAAGAAAATTTTTGAATAGCCTTTTTCATGCATCACTGAAAGACTGTCGAAAAAACCAAGATTCATCTGGCTCAATAAATACCATACACAGATAATTAACCCCGCCAGCATGCCGGTTGTTTGTAACGTATCAGTCCATACAATCGTTTTCACACCGCCTTCGTACGTGTACAAAAGAATCATGATTAATATAATCAGTGTGGTTAACCAAAACGGAATATGAACAGTGTCAGGTAAAGCATCCTGCAGAATTTTTACAACAAGGTATAATCTTGCAGTTGCGCCCAAAGTCCTGGATAAAATAAAAAACGAAGCGCCGGTTTTATAAGAAGCAAATCCAAGCCTTCCACTTAAATAGTTATAGATAGATGTAAGATTGAGTTTGTAATAAAGCGGCAGTAATACAAACGCAATTGTAAGATAACCGATGAGATAACCTAATGTAATCTGGAAATAAGCAAATGATTCCTTTGCTACAGCACCGGGCACACTTACAAACGTAACACCACTCAGTGATGTGCCTATCATTCCAAATGCCACCAGCATCCAGTTACTGCTGCGGTTGCCAATGAAAAAAGAGTCATTATTGGAGTTTTTAGATGTATACCATGCTACAGCAAGCAGCACCAGGAAATAACCAAATACAAATGAAAACAATAATACCGGCGACATACAAATTGGTTTAAAAATGAAGATAAAGAAATAATCTTACGGTCATCCAGTTTACTTATTTTGCAACATATTTTTAGACTATGCAATATTTATCACTGGCAGTTTTTTGCGGATCAAAATCAGGCGCAGATCTTTTGTTTACCCAACACGCAAAAGAGCTGGGTATATTAATGGCTGAGAAAAACATTACACTTGTTTATGGCGGAGGTGGTATTGGGTTGATGGGAGCAGTTGCTGATGCTGTAATGGCCGGCAAAGGAAAAGTAATTGGCATTATACCTGAAATACTGCTGGAATGGGAAGCCCAGCACAAAGCAATTACTGATCTTGTAATTGTGGAAGATATGCATGTGCGTAAAAAGAAAATGTACGAGCTGTGCGATGCAGCAGTTATTTTACCCGGCGGTAATGGTACGCTTGATGAAATGTTTGAAATGCTTACATGGAATACGCTCAACATCCATAACAAAAAAATATTCCTGCTGAACAGTAATGGATATTACAATCATTTAATTGCACATATCCGCCACATGCAGCAGGAAAATTTTCTCTATGAAGATTTTGAAGAAAGAATTGCCGTAGTAAATACTCCTTCAGAAATTTTTAACGACCACGCTTTCGATCACGCAGGTAAAAAGTAAATGTAGTTCTGAAAACAGGTTGTAATCTTCCGTAATAATCGATATAAGGAGAATTAGCATCTCTCAGTATATCAACCATTATACTTGTGCTGAACTGCGACCTCCCTACATACCTGCTGCCATATCCACCACCAATTAATAAACTGGGTGCAGTGAATTTCTGACGTTCAGTTATGGTATTACTATTCTTTACACTGTAGTTAATGCTGTTGTACTCAAACTGACCGCCAATAAAGAACATATTTGCCGGCCATATTCGGATGAAAGGACCTCCGCCAAAAGTAAACGTTCTGTAAACTGTTGAACTGTATTGATCGTTCTGCGAAAAATAGTTCACATTGGTGGCTAAACCCGCATCAACAAAACGATTGAGGCTGTAACCAACTTCAGGATTTAAGCCAAGAATAAATCCGTTAAAAAAACCGAGGTTGATACCTGAACCAACAAATACCTTTTCTTTATCAAACCCCTTTTTATCCTGTGCGTTTAACTGTGTACCGATAAAAGCTAAGAGACTGAACAATAAGACTACCTTTTTCATAAATTTTATACAATGAATGAATCACAAAAATAAGAAGCAGGTGTAAATGATGATAAACTGGTTTTAACAGGAAACGTTAATAAAACGTAGGACACATACTTTGACGGCGTTGGTTTTTATCACCAAGGTATTCGCTGTAAAATCCATTTTTGATTAATGAAAACTCCGTTGCACCAAACGTACTGTTGTATTTCGATAAACCGCTTACAGTAGCATCGTAAGTAAATGTAAAGCGGATGTCTTTCCATTCAAGCCCCACCATTGCAACAGCTGCATCGCCCCAGCGGTAGTAAGCACCGCCAAAAACAACCACAGCACCATCGCCTGTTACATTGTATGCTGCATTTCCACCCAGTACCAATTCTTTTGCCTGTGCCTGTGATGAAAAATAGGCATTGGGGTTCAGAATCCAGTCGTCGTTTACTTTAAAACTTCCGTTAAGGAAACCGATGTATCTTCTCGGCACTTCATTGGTTCCGTTACTGAAAAATGTTTCCTTGGGTTTGTTGATATGATGAACTGATAAACCAGCGTTGATATATGTATTTTCAGTTGGGAAATACGCATAGTTCATTCCCACCTGCAAATCAAAATAAGATGATGTGGGGTTGGTGATTTTTGTTTCACCATTCGGAATACCTGCATCAAAGAATTTTCCGTTCCACTGGTTATCGAATGTAAACCTTGTAAGATCAATACGCTTGTTGGCATAACCTGCATTGAAAGCTGCAGAAACAAGACTACTTAATCCAATCATCTGGTGATAGGCAACAGAACCATATACTTTGTTTGAACGCAGATTACCGCTACCTGCAACATCATTCAGCAACACTGCTCCTAAACCAACCCATCCATTTTCAATTTTATTTCTGAACACCTGCGCATCACCCCATGCACTTACTGTTTTAAACGGAACCGGTACCGATGTCCATTGATTCCTGTAATTCACACCAACACGATAATCTGCCGCAGGAATAAAACCTGTGTTTGCAGGATTAGTTGTTAAAGGTGAATTCATGAATTGTGAAAAATGCAGATCCTGTGCGTACAATTGTACACCCGTCAACAGCAATGCCATCACTATCAAAATCCTGTTTCCGCTCATTGTGCTCATTTTACTTTAGTACATAAATATCTGTTACTTCTTTACTGCTGATTATCTTATTAAGGTTACATCTCCTTTTTTCCGTTGTGTTTCACCGGTAAAGTATTCTACATCCAAAGTCCATGCATACGCATCCATTGGCTGTGGCACACCTTTATATTTTCCATCCCAACCAATAGTTGGCGATCTGCTTTCAAATACCATCAACCCTTGCCGGTTATAAATACGCAATGTCATTTTTGTGATACCAAATCCTCTCACCATAAATACATCATTCACACCATCACCATTTGGTGTAAATGCACTTGGCAGATCATTCACAACATTGATGAGCGATTCAACAGGAATACATACGGAATCCTGGCAACCGGCAGCATTTGTTACTGTTTGACAAACAGTATTGGTTGCAGGTTTAACATACTGGTGAATAGGATCTCTTAAAGCAGATGTATCTCCGTCACCAAAATCCCAGAACCATTTCACTACATCAGACGATGCTGTGCTGGTAAATCTTGTTGGTGTGTTTTCCTGTGATGGATTCGGATTATAATAGAACCCGGCTGTTGGCGGACCTACAACATTAAATGATTGTGTTATTGAATCAACCAGGTTACAACTGTTGCTGTTGTAAACGTATTGTTTGATTGAATAGGTACCCGGAGTTGTATAAGTAAACCCGGGAAGGTTTTTTGTTGATGTTTGTCCATCGCTGCTAACCCACAAATAACTCAGCGCCCCGGTTGAAAGATCTTTTACTTTCACTGTATCGGGTGCACAAACATTTGAAATGCTGAAGCCTGCCTTCACCTGGTCAATTACCTGGAAATTGACGAGTCCGGATGAATCACCGAGGTTACAATAGTTACTGTCGATCAGTACAAGACGAACATTGTATGAACCCACTGAAGGGAATGTATGAGCTAAAGGAGGAGAAAAACCTGGAATCGTATCGTTTTTACTGCCATCGCCCCAAACCCACATAAATGATTTTGGCCCGAATGGTTTTGATGCAGTAAGAATATCACTTGTATTGGTAAAGTTGAATGTAAGACTGTTACAACTCTGTCTTGTAAAATTGAATCCAACCTGGATAGAATCGGTTGTAACACGTATACGCATCAAAGCAGAATCTTTTACATTACAGGATGTGCTGTCGATACCAATAACTTTCACATCAAAGTAACCTGTTGAAGTAAATGTATGTGTGAAAGGATTGGTTACTGTTGTATCATTTTTTGTACCATCGCCCCACATCCAGATATATTGTTTCGCCATCTTGATTGTATCAGTAAACTGAACAGTTGCGGGCAAACAAAAATTGAGCTGCTTAGCACCAACAGCCCTGATTGAAACATCAACGCCTGCAAGGTCAAACCGCATTTTAATCATTCCAAGATTACACATCCCGCCATTTGTTGAAGGATTTGTTGGCGACCATACACCTGCAGTAACAGGATAAGGTGAGATTAATGTTGTTCCAGGACGAACTCCTTTACAATTGGCACAAACTGCCTGGTATATTACACCATTTGCATCGAACCTGCTTGTGCCACCATCAACATGTTCAAGACTTCCATCACCACCAACCTGGCCAAAGAAAGTTCCATACAATTCTGCAGAAGCATTTTTCTTCAATACAAAAAAGTAGAAGTCGCTGCCATCAGTTGATTTTTGATATGCATCTGTTGAAACCGGTAAACCGGTTGTTCCGCTTGAAGGATATCCATTTCCGGAATTTAACTGACCACCCCAACCTGACACATACACGTTTTCACAATTATCAACAAGGAATGCAACGGGAGAGATATTCGGATTGGCAGCATTAGCTGTACCAAATGTTGTTAAGTAAACCAACGCACTCAGGTTTGGTTGAAACTTCGCAATGAACTGCCGGGCATTGGCAACGGAATAAGCTGCATTAACCGGCGTCATTGTACCAGTGGTTGTTCCCATCACATAAGGAAATCCTTTCTGATCAAACTGAACACCGTAAATAAGATCAATCCTGTTTGTACCCAGATAAGTTGTTTTGTCTAACGTTACAGTTGTACCTGCATCAATAAGTTTTGCTAAAAATCCATCTGCAATATCACCGCCATAAGTCGACTGGTAAACTCCACCTGCAGAAGTTCCGGGGAAACCAGAACTTGCTGTGCCACCTCCCACATAAATATTCTGCGGATTTAACGGATCAACCGCCAAAACAAAACCGGCATCATCACCTGAGCCGCCGAGGTAAGTGCTCCAGATAACATTATCTGCATTGGGCGATAACTTGATAACAACTGCATCCTGGTTACCGCCACTGGTTGTTTGAAAAGCTCCTTTTGTATAAAAACCTGTACCCGTTGTTTGTGTAGATGAAGCAAGATAGATGTTACCGCTAGGAGCAATAATTACTTCACTTCTTCCATCATCACCATAATTACGTTGAAGCGATCTTGCACCACTTCGTGAAGCTGCAATGTTAACACCATCATCTGCACTGCCACCAATTCTTGTTGATCCGATAATTGCAGTTCCTGTGGCATTAATCTTCATCACAAAAATATCGTAGCCGCCTGCTGTTCCAAATGTTGCTGTAGTTGGGAAGTTACCCGAATTTGTTCTACCTGCTATAACTAAGTTTCCTGCTGCATCGGCAAACAAACTGTGAGGCTGTTCTACTCCGTTTCCGCCAATATAAGTAGCATAAATGCGTGATCTTCCATTTGGAGATAAACGGATGATTCCAATATCAGGAGGTACACCTGAATTTGCAGGTCCGCCACCTGTTGATTGTATTGCACCGGGGCTGGTTGGGAATCCTGTTGATACAACAATACCTCCACCATAAAAGCTTCCATCTGGACCAGGCGTTGCAGTAAAACCCCAGTTATCGCCTGTACTGCCACTGAAAGAAGAGAATACAAGTGTGGGGTCAATGATCAGTGTAGTTGAGCGATCAAAATTCCGTACATCAAAACTTACGGTGCTGCCTTCAATTTTGTATTTGCAGGAAACGGTTTCTCTTTTGCCGCCAACAAACTGGTAAGAATAAGGCTTCAGCTCACGGGCTTCGCCAACCGAAGTACCAACAATCAGTTCGTTATTACGTATGCTGAGTTTATCAGCACCTTCATAATTCATCAATATTTTTGATGCATCAGCACCGGGATAAACCACAATATCATATTTCAACTGATCATTGACAACGTAATAACGTACATCAATTCCCGGGTAAACGTTTTTATATGTTACAGCCTGATAAAGTTTACAATTGCTTCCCCATTTTGAAGGATCGTTCCCGATAAAATAATTTTCTACACCGGGCAATGGTTTTTCCATTACCGGCTGTGAATTAAAATTGCCACCAAGAAATTTCACCCTGAATGCATGTGCCCTCATTGGGCCGGGCGATTGCTGATTATTTTCCTTGTCGCCATTTTCAAGCCGGAGTGAATGATTGTGATTATAATCAATAAGCCGTTGGTAATCTTCCGGGTTATTCATCAAAATAGTATACCCGTCTTTTGCAAGAAAGAACGTACTGTTACCTGTATTTGTTTTAAACAATACCTGTTTATCCCACTGGCCTTTATTTTCAACAAACGATAATTGAGCATTGCCTGCAAAAGGCAGAACAAATACAATAACCGGTACGAGAAATTTTCGGAAGAATGTTATCATGTAAATTTTTTCCAATGCAAACGGACTTTGAATGTACTTAATTAAAACGGAAAAACATACCAGCTTATTTCGTCAGGCTACACGACTCCATTCTGTTTTTCCCTTTTGGGACAAGAGATAATTTTTTAACAGCAAATTTTTTGCCGAAGAAATATCCGGGTCATCATTTAACAACTCATCGCAGATTTCTTTTGCCTGTTCAAGTAAATCTTTATCCTGAACAATGCTTGCCAGCTTAAAATTCAACTCCCCGCTTTGTCTTGTACCTTCAATATCACCGGGGCCCCGAAGCTCAAGATCCTTTTCTGCTATCAAAAAACCATCATTTGTTGCACACATTATCTTTAACCGTTCACGGGCATCATTCGTTAATTTACTCCCTGTTAAAAGAATGCAAAAACTCTGTTCACTACCTCTTCCCACCCGTCCACGTAACTGGTGAAGTTGCGACAACCCAAAACGTTCGGCACTTTCCATCACCATTACACTTGCATTGGGCACATCAACTCCAACTTCAATTACTGTTGTTGCAACCATAATCTGTGTATCATTTGTTTTGAAACGCATCATGTTTGTTTCCTTAACATCCGGCTTTTGCTTTCCATGAACCATACTGATGTAGTAATGCGGTTCAGGAAAAAATGCTTTTACTTCTTCATATCCCTTCATCAGGTTTTCAAAGTCAAGCTTTGAACTTTCTTCAATTAAAGGATATATAAAATAAGCCTGTCGTCCTTTTGCTATTTCCTGTTTCACAAAATCCATTACAGCAGGTCGTGATGTTTCATAACGATGAACTGTAGTAATGGGTTTACGTCCGGGCGGTAATTCGTCCATCACACTGTAATCAAGATCGCCATAAGCCGTCATTGCAAGCGTTCGTGGAATAGGCGTTGCCGTCATTACTAAAACATGCGGTGGTATTGCTCCCTTCAGTTTCAGTTCTGCCCTTTGTGCCACACCAAAACGATGTTGCTCATCAACAATGGCCAGGCCAAGATTTTTAAACTGCACCACTTCTTCAATCAATGCATGCGTGCCCATCAGCAACTGAACTTCACCGCTAATTAAACCTGCAAGTATTTTTTCACGTTCAGCTTTTTTGGTTGATCCCGTAAGCAGCTGAATATTCACCGGCATTTCTTTCAGCAATTTTGAAATACTGTTGTAATGCTGCTGCGACAGGATTTCCGTTGGAGCCATTAAACAGCTTTGATACCCATTATCGGCTGCCAGTAACATGGATAAGAGTGCAACAATCGTTTTTCCGCTGCCTACATCACCTTGTAATAACCTGTTCATCTGGTGACCACGGGCTGTATCCTGCCGTATTTCCTTCAACACTCTTTTTTGTGCACCGGTTAATTCAAAAGGCAAATGATTGTTGTAGAAGTTATTGAACAACTCACCTACTTTATCAAACACCACTCCTTTTGAAAAACGATGGCGGTTGCCTTTAACCAATGCCATCCTTAACTGGGCAAAAAACAGTTCTTCAAACTTTAACCGCCTTAATGCTTTTTCGTATTGCTCATTATCTGCAGGAAAATGAAGCTGCCTGTATGCATCATATCGTGAAGGAAAATCAAGCCGGTTTATTAATTCGTCAGGAAGGTTTTCAGGAATATCATTCGGATGAATTTGCGGCAGCAGCACAGCTGTAAGTTTAGCAATGCTCCGGCCGTTTAATCCCTTTGCTTTTAATTTTTCCGTGGTTGGATAAATAGGTTCCAGCAATGATTTTCCTTCTGCATTTTCCCGGGTGCGAACCTCAATTTCAGGATGAACAATTTGTGGTTTACCCATGAAAAAACTAACTCTTCCAAAAACTAGATAATCGCCCAGTATTGCCAGTTGTTTCTCCACCCAGTTAATTCCCTGGAACCATGTAAGCTCCATTGTACCGCTTGTATCTTTAATATGGGCAACAAGCCGTTTTCCTTTTCGCTCACCAATAACTTCAAAATCGGTTAACCGGCCAACCACCTGCACATATTCCATTTGCGGAGTTACCTGGGCAATAGGGGTTATTTTAGTTTTATCCAGATGGCGGTAAGGGAAATGTTCAAGCAGATCATTAAACGAAAAAATGCCCAATTCTTTTTTTAATAAATCGGCACGAAGAGGCCCAACACCTTTCAGGTATTCAATGGGACTGTTTAATATGGAATTTGACGGTTTAATAAGCTGTGAAATTACTGGCTCAAATTGAACCTGCCAATTTGTAAAATGATTATTCGTTCTCAAAATTGACCATGTATATACCAAAGAAATAAAATTATTCTTCCATCCAATCTGCTTTGATTCCTCTGCAAAATACCGTAGATTGGGTATTGAGTTCCCAAATCAACCATTGTAATATTGTTCTGTAAATGAAAACGCATTTTTCATTACCAATCAAAATGAGATTTCTTCTATTCTTCCTGCTTTTTTTTATCATACTAAAGGCAACTGCCCAGCAGGAGCCTAAGAAAATAGCACTGATTGTGGCTATTTCAAAGTATGCCCCTTCAACTGGCTGGAACAATCTCAGCTCAGCCAATGATATTCCATTGGTAAAAGAAGCGCTCAAACGCCAGGGATTTAAAGAAGAAAACATACGGATTGTTACCGATAAAGAGGCAACTAAACAAGGAATACTCAACGCTATACAGCAACAGTTGATTGATAAAGCTAATCCCGGCGATATATGTGTTTTTCATTTCAGCGGGCATGGTGAGCAGGTGTTTGATGATAATGGTGATGAAGCTGATGGTTATGATGAAGCACTTGTTACATACGATGCACCAATGGAATACCAGCCCGGCGTTGAAAAGCATTTGCGTGATGATGACTTTGGATTGAAGTTGGAACAAATAAGAACAAAACTTGGCAGCAATGGTAACTTACTGGTAATTGTTGATGCCTGTCATAGTGGTACAAGTACCCGCAGCGGACTGGGAAATTATCGTGGCACCACAACAAAATATCAACCCAAAGGATATACACCTAAAGTAAATACCAAAGTTGTAAACGAAGGATTATTCAGTCTTGGTGAATCAAAGCCCGGTCTCGCACCCATGAGTGCTTTCTTTGCATCAGCAGCATCAGAGTTAAACCAGGAATGTGGTGAAGAACATTGCGGCAGTTTATCATTAGCATTTTCAAAAGCATTGGCAAAAGCCGATCAGCATACAAGCTACCGCTCACTGTTCGACAACATCAGGCTTGAAATGAGCAAAATGGTTCCGGGACAAACACCCAATGCAGAAGGTGATCTGGATAAAGAAATTTTTGGTGGTAAAGCTTTGGGCAAACCAAACTATTATGTGGTTGATCAAATCATCAGCAATAAAAAAGTTACCATCAACTGCGGTAAAATTTATGGCGTATTTGCCGGTACAACAGTTAAAGTTTATGCATCAAATACCTATAACAGGGAAACAGCCACACCTATTGCAAAAGGGGTTTTAACAACTGCAGGCGATTACAGCAGTGAACTTGAATTAGATAATCAGCTCAGTAATGATCAGCTGAAAACAGCATGGATTTTTCTGGAAGAAGTAAACTTTGGAGACTTAGCAGTACCTGTTGTTATAAAATCGAAAGATGCTGCACTGAAAAATAAACTAACAGAAGCCTTTACAAAAATTAAACAGGCAAAGATTGTTTCAGAACAAGGCGATGTATTTATTGAACAGGGAAGCGAAGGTTTTAGTGCCGATTCAATTTATGTATCTACAGCTGCCGATTACCGTTTAGGCGTTTGCAGCAAAGAACTCAGCAACGATGAGCTGTATACTTTTCTTGCTGCGAGAATTGGTGCATATGGCCGTGCTGCTTACTTACGCAACCTCAATATGAAAAATGAGGAACTGAATGTAGTATTTGATTTTATTCCGGTTGATTATAAAAAAGCAGAAGGAAATAATAACGCTATCATCAAGGATTTACCGATGAATACAATTAAAGATGCATCTGGCAACATTGTATTCCAGCATAACGACCGTTACAACCTGCGTATCATTAATAACGGACAGGAACGTTTGTATTATAATGTTCTTGAAATACAACCCGATAACCTGGTGAATGTTTTATTCCCTGCTCCTAACCAGCAATCAACTGATTGTTTTATTAACCCCGGCGATACAGTAAGGTTAACAAGAATATTCAGAATAGGTCCGCCCGATGGCATGAACGTTATCAAGCTGATTGCAGCAAAAACGCCCTTAAATCTGCGACAGGTATTTGTTGCACAGGGGGGTACAAGAGGTGCTGTTACAAAACCATCAAACCCATTTGAAAAACTGATGGATGGAATTAATAAAACAGAAGGTGTGCAAACAAGAGGAAGCGGTGAAGAAACGATCCAGCCCGATGCTGTAAATATCTTTTCTGTTCCTTATAAAATCGTTCCTAAAAAACAGTAAAAGAAAAATTGGTTCATTCATAAATTTTTATAAACTTTCATTATCAAACCATCAAAAAAAACAAAACACATGAAAAAGGTTTTATTTCTGATCGTTGCTGTGATAGGATTATCACTTGCATTTTCAACAACTGCTAAAGCTCAGACTCAACGTAAAAAAGTTGCAGTTACTGCCCAGGAAGTAAAAGAGAAAAAAGATATGCCCGGACCTGAAGCTGGTCAGCGTACAAAGAAAACCCGTGGTTATTGCTATGCTTATTTCGATAACTACACTGGTTATTATGTTGACATTTGGGTAGAAGGTATTTACCAGGGTCGTCTTTCTCCTTACGCAACTTCAGTTCGTATCGATGTATGGGTACCAGGTAACTGGACAAAATGGTATGCTGAAACAACAGACAAATCTTTGTACTGGAGCAACAGCAGCTATTGTAACGATAGCAGAACGTTCACTCTTAACCTGAAGAATTAATTTAGATTAACGTCAGAAAGGGTATAAACCAAAATGGTTTATACCCTTTTTCATTTATACTTAACTGCTTCATGAAATTTTTCCGGAAATTATTTACTGAATACCTGTTCCTCAACCTGTTTATTTTCGGTTGCATTTCCCTTCTTTCCCTGTTTGTCATCAACACTTCATTTTTCGATCCATTCACTTCAGCATTCGAAGATTTTTCATTAACCGACCTTTACTATACAAAAGTTAAAGACAGGAATGATATTTATAAAGGACCAATTGTTCTTATTAATGCAGAAGACCGAAACCGTTCAGAAATTGCTTTATTACTTCAGCAGATACAAACAGGAAAACCAAAAGTAGTAGCTCTTGATATTTTATTTGCGCAAAGAAAAAACGATCAGGACAGCTTGCTCAAAGCAGAGTTTGCTGCACACAATAATTATGTGTTTGGTTACATTGCTGATTTTGAAAATGAAAAACAATCTGCTTACACCGACAGCTTTTTTACCAACAACAAAGATGGCTATGTAAATATGATTGGCGAAAACATTGAGTACTCAACCATTCGCCACTACTTTCCCTTCTATGATAACAGAAAATCATTTACAAGTGCAATCATCAGCAAATACGATAGTTCCCTCTATCAGAAATTATTAAAAAAGCAAAACAGGAAAACTGAAATTCACTATACCGGCAATCTTTCCAACTTTACCTATTTTGATTTTGATGAAGTGGTTAACCCCGGCTTTGATGCCTCTGTTTTGCAGAATAAAATTGTACTGGTTGGTTATCTTGGTTTACCCGGCGCAAGAAACAACAACAGGGTTGATGAAGACAAACAGTTTACGCCGCTCAATCAAAGATTATCGGGCCGAAGCTATCCCGATATGTACGGATGTGTGATTCATGCCAACATTCTGCGGATGATCATTGATGATAATTATATTCGCCTTGTTCCGGTTTGGGCAATGGCCATTATTTCATTCATCCTTGTTTGGGTCTTTCTTCCATTCTTCTGCGGGCTTTTCTTTAAAGGCGATTTATGGTTTAATACAATTGGCACATTCATACAATTAGCCGGCAGTATCTTTACTGTTGCTTTAAGCATTCTTGCATACCGTTACATTGATACGAGGTTTGATCCCGGTTTGCTGACAACCTGTTTGGTTTTATTACCAACTTTTATAAATTTATATGAGGCTTTTCTGAAATTTTTGCGGTTTAAATTAAAAATCAAATTCAGTTCTCCCTTCCTGGGAAAAGAAGACAATGATTAAAACGTTATTAACAGGATTCATTTTTTTAGTTCTTCAGCAGGTATCAAATGCTGCAGAAGTAAAATATTTATTCTATAACGTAAGCAAAGAGGTTTACCGGGTTAATGGCAGTAAAAAAGAAAAAGCAGTAAGAGGAATGTTTTTAACTGCAGAACAATCCATTTCCATTTCACCGCTTGCGGAAGTAATGCTTGTACAGAGCGATGGCAAATCAATGTTGCTGGATAAACCCGGCACTTATACTTTCAGCCAGGTTAAAAAAATATTCAGCACTGCAAAGCCAGGTGGCATGTCGAAATTCTTTTCGTATGTATTCGAAAAATTTCTTTCGGGTGGAGATGATGATGATAAGCAGAAAGTAAGTGCGGCAGTTTTCAGAGGTAAGAAAGCAATGATTTCTCCAGCCGACAGCAGTTTTGTTTTTTCCTCTCCAATTCTTTTGCAATGGAAACCCGAGCAAAAAAATATTCCTTACAGGCTGAATATTTGGTGCAGCGGAAAATTGTTTGATACTGTATTCAGAAACAACTCTGCGTTTTTATACCATACAGAAAACTTCAACAACAACCAACCCGGGTTAATTTTATGGTACGCTGTTCCAAAAGATAATAAGCAAAAAGAGCAAGCAAAATTTGTTTACCTGCTCCCCTTGAAAAAAGATATTCCGGTAATTAAACAGCAATTAAAACAGCTGATAGCTTCCTGTAAAAACAATAAGCAACTTCTTCAGTTAATGACAAAAGATTTACTGGAGCAATGGATATACGAATACAAACTGAATTAATGTCCGTTTTGCTGCAGCATAAAAAGTAACGGAATCTTCAACCGTTTTCTCCATGCATTTTCAGAATGATCTTCACCAACAAATTCTTTCGTCATCCAGTTTTTACTGTTATACCCGGCTTTTTTCATTGCTTCATCCATTTGCAGTTGGTAAGGTTTATACATGGAGTCGAGTGTGGCAGTTCCGTAATCAAAATAAATTCTGTGCTGCAATGGCGATGGAAGATGTTTGCTGAAATAAGATAAAAACGCAGCCGGAACAGGATTGTTTTCGGTATTAAATAAACCCGGCCAATGAGTTGACAAGCATGCAGCACCTCCAAAAATATCGGGATATTCGCAAATGGCATATAAGGAAATCAATCCTCCCATACTTGATCCTGCTATAAATGTGTGATTGCGATCTTTAAAAGTTGGAAAATTTTTATCAATAAAAGGTTTTAATTCTTTTACAAAAAATTTTAAGTATTGGTCAGAGTGAACAGCTGAAGCAAACAACGAAAAGTTACCGCTTTGTGTTGCTTTATAAATTGAATCCTGTTGCGCTTTTGCGAGCTGTTCAAAAGGTTTTTGAGGGAAATAATCTGCATGCCTTTGTTTTGCATCATTCCAAACAGCAACAACAATACAATTCTGAATAAGTTTCTTTTGCAGTAATTCAGTCATTGCTTCATCAACACCCCACTCCTTTTTATTCCAGGTTGTTGAAGAATCAAAAAGCATTTGCCCGTCATGCATATAAAGAACCGCATACTTTTTTGTATTGCTGTATCCCGGGGGCAACCACACATCTACATTGCGTGCAGTAATATTCTTTGAAGTAAAATGTTCAATACGAACAATGCTGCCACCTGCAAGATGCAGGTTTTGCGTAAACGCATTGTTCGCAAAAAAACAAACAGCAAAAAGCACAATAAGCTTTTGCATGGTAAACGAAGATTTAAAGAGAATTATCTTAAATCAGTTGCTTCTCGAGTGCATAACGTGTGAGATCGGCATTTGAACGCATATTCATCTTTTCAAGAATACGTGAACGGTATGTACTTACTGTTGTTACACTTAACGAAAACTGGACAGCTATTTCACTAACCGATTTACCGGAAGCAAGCATTTTAAATACATCGAATTCACGGTCAGAAAGTTTTTCATGCAACTGATCAGACTTTCCTTTTTCTGATAGCTTCGTCAGTTTTTCAGCAACTGCATGATTAATAAATTTCTTTCCGGCCATCACAGTCTGAATGGCTTTAATGATATCATCATGAATTGTATCCTTGCCAAGATAACCGGAAGCGCCAGCTTTAAAAACCCGTAAAGCATATTGCTCTTCCGGGTGCATACTCATAATCAGCACCGGTAATTCGGGACGTATCTGTTTTATTTGAATCAGTGCATCCAAACCACTTCTGCCGGGCATACTGATATCACTTATTATCAAATCCCAATTCTTTCTTACAACCTCCTTAATAAGCGTTTCTGCATCGCCTGCTTCTCCAATTTCAGAAGAAGGATATTCTTCCAGTAAAAGCAGTTTCAGCCCTCTCCTTACTATGGCATGATCATCTGCAATAAGTATTTGCATATCATCCTGTGTTTAAAAACCATTAAAAACTGGTGAAATATAAGACATTAATTGCACTTTAGACACGTAATTTACTCACTGGTATAACAACCTCCACAGCTGTGCCTTTTCCTTCTGTACTGTTGATCTTGTAGCTGCCACCCAATGCCAATGTACGCTCCTGCATTCCAAGGATTCCCAATGTTTTTTTCTTGCTGATCTTTTCGGGATTAAACCCTACACCGTTATCAGAGATATTGAGTATAATAATTTCGCTGTTGATGAACAATGATACATTCACATCACTTGCATTTGCATGGCGAACAATGTTTGTAAGGCTTTCCTGCAAAATACGGAACAAGGCAGTTGCAGTAGCTGGTGGAAGCGGTGTATCTGATGCAAGCTCACTGGAAACAAAATTCACTTTAATACCAGAACGCTTTTCAAATTCCTGCACATGCCATTCCACAGCGGCCAACAATCCAATATCATCAAGTAAACTTGGGCGAAGTGATGATGAAATGCGCCGTACCGAACTAACTGTTTCATTAATCAGGTTCAGCATTTCATCGATGCGGAGGTTCATTGACTTATCTTCTGTAATCGCATTGATTTTTCGCTGAAGCCAGGATAAGTCAAGCTTAAGCACAGTTAATTGCTGACCCAGCTCATCGTGTATTTCTCTTGCAATGTGCGAACGTTCTTCTTCCCTGATATTCTGCAGGTGAGATGATAATGTTCTGATGGCAGCATACGAATCTTTTAAATCCTTTTCTGCCTTTTTACGTTGTGTGATTTCCCGAATAAATGCCAGAAACTTTCCATTTGAAAGTATTTTAGCATTGATTTCAATATCAATAATACTTCCGTCTTTTTTGCGCATCTTCCGTTCAGATCTTCCGCCTTCGCTGCTCATTACTTCATCAAACTTAAACGGCATTTCCTTTAACTCTTCGGGAAGGGCTAAATCATAAATTGTCATATTCGACAATTCGTTCATGCTATATTGAGACAGCTGGCAACCAGCACGGTTCACTACAATAAATTTTCCTGCAAGATCAGCAATAAAAATTCCATCAGTTGCCTGCTCAACCAGTGTTCTGTAATTCTCTTCACTGGCGTATAAAGCTTCTTCTACTTTTTTCCGCTCAGTTATATCCATCATGCTGCCTGTTAAAAGAACAGGACTTCCCTTTTCATCTCTTGAAATATAGCAGCGGTCGTAGATTGTTCTGTACTCACCATCCTGCCTTTTAAAACGATATTCAGAAATAAAAACATTGGTTTGCGAATCAAGTGCAGTTTGCTGCCTGTTTACTAGTTCTTCCCTGTCATCGGGATGAAGACGCTTTACCCATTCTTCAAAAGGAGGTATGGGATCAGTACCAGATAAGCCATATAACTTCTGGTGATTTTCATTTGCCCAAAGATTTCCGTTTGTTAAATCCCATTCCCAGATTGCATCATTGGTTGTACTGGTAATTCTTGAAAACCGGTTATTGGAGCGGATAATTTCTTCTTCTTCAATAACCTGCTTTGTAATATCTCTGGTTACCGATAACGCAAAATTGATTTTACTTTCTGCATTGTAATAGGGAACTGCAATCATTTCGCACCAGTAATTGGTTCCTTTGGGAGTAACAACCTGGTATTGCAATTCGCCGCTTTTACCTTCGAAAACAGATTTAATAAGATTTGAAACAGCACCCCTGTAAGGCACAGCAATCATTTCAAGAACATTGCGTCCAATAACATCATCAATACTTTCAACTTCCAGAAGTTTTAACCCTGCTTTGTTTATACTGAATAATTCACAGGAAGGACCAAGCAATTTTATACAATCAGGATTTGTATCTAAAATAGCATGCAGTTGTTTTTGATTTTCCACCAACGCATTTACGATCCGTTTTCTTTCAACACTTTTTAATACACTATCGTTTAATTTTTCAGAAGTGAGATCTGTAACGGTAATAAAATCCTGCAATCCCTCTTTGATCAATTCGCTTACTGAAGAAACAACTGAGTCTTCACAAATAATAATTACAGGCACATGAAAAGCCAGTTCATTTACATTAGCAAAAGCGGCTTCTGCTGTTTGAGTTTGTGCTGCATCATAACAAAGTAAAACAGCATCTGCTAAAACAGGTACGCCTGCTTCCCTGAATTCCTCAATTGTTTTATATTGAACAATATCTTTTATACCAGCAGCTGCATTACTAACCACAAGTTTGACTTTATTAAATACTTCAGTTGCAGTATTTACAATTATGATCTGATTAAGGTTACTCATTTTCCGATACAGAATTTAGAGAATATATAATCCAGCCTGTCTTCGTTGGTGATTTCACCCGTTATCTCTCCAAGGTAATGAAGGCACCGCCTGATATCTGCAGAAAGCAAATCGCCGGTTAATTTATTTTTTAACCCGGCATGTATATCAAGTAAAGATTTTTCAACTTCCTGTAATGCCGCAAAATGCCTTGCATTGGTAACGATTGTGCTTTCAGTATGTACTGATCCCTGGACAACTTTATCAACCAATCTTTCTTTTAATACAGCAAGATGCTTATCTGTTTTTGCAGAGATCATTAATACAGCATCGCCTGAAAATTTTTGCTCAGCATTTTCCAGTCCTAAGATATCTGTCTTATTTCCAACAGCAATATAATTTGAATTTTGTTCATTCACCAGCTGAAGTGCAGCTTCCAGTTCACTCTGTGATTCTGTATTTACATCAAAAAGATAAAGTACCACATCAGCATCTTTCATTTTTTTAAAGCTGCGCTCAACACCTATGGTTTCAATTTCGTCGCTGCTTTCACGTATGCCTGCTGTATCAATTAAACGGAATAAAATTCCATTGATATTAATTACTTCTTCAATTGTGTCTCTTGTTGTTCCGGCAATTTCACTTACAATAGCCCGGTTTTCATTCAGCAACGAATTAAGAAGAGTTGATTTACCTGCATTAGGTTTACCCACAATAGCAACACTTACACCATTTTTAATAACGTTGCCTAAATGAAATGATTGTAGAAGATTGGCTGTTACCAGCTGGGCATGTTCAATAAGCTGAAAGAATTTTGTACGATCAGCAAACTCCACATCTTCTTCTGAAAAATCAAGTTCCAGTTCTATCAATGCAGAAAACTGGATAATCTGTTCACGCAAATCTTTCAGCACTTCAGAGAATCCACCACGTATGTTGTGCAATGCAGTTCGTTGAGAAGCTTCTGTATTACTCGCAATTAAATCGGCTACTGCTTCGGCCTGCGTTAAATCAAGTTTTCCTTTTAAGAATGCCCGTTGCGTAAACTCACCGGGCTTTGCAAGCCTTGCACCCTGTTTCACCAAAGTACTTATAACCTGCTCCTGTATAAAAGGTGATCCGTGACATGAAATTTCAATCACATCTTCGCCGGTATAACTTCTTGGATTTTTAAATAACGAAATAACAACTTCATCAATGAGTTTATCACCATCTTTCAGTAATCCAACATGAATGGTATGTGAGGGTCGTTGAAGTAGATTTTTAGATGGGAAAAGTGCATTTACAATTTCGATTGCCTTATTACCACTTAAACGGATTACACCTATTGCACCAACACCATGTGGAGTTGCAAGTGCAACAATTGTATCGTCCCATCCTGATAGTTTTCCCAGCATTGTACAAATGTAAACCGATGCTGCGGAAATGCCTTGCAAATGCGGCTTTTTCTAATCAAGAAGCACGTATTTCTTAATATCGTTTACAACCATTTCATCCAACACATCTACGATTTCCTTGTACTGGGTATGAGCAGTTGGCTGAATGATAACAGTATATTGTTTATCGTTGCCAAACTGTTTTAAAATCCGTTCTCTCTTGCTGATCAGTTCATCACGCAAAGAAGGTTTGCCATATAAATAAGCAACACCTTTTGCCAATACATGCTGCTCATTACCTTCAAGATAATCTATTACTCCGTTTTCTTTCATCGTTAATGTAATGGTTGTTGATACCGGCGATTCAATGCCGTCACCCTTATCGGGAACATTCAGACCAAATGCTTTTGGTTTGGTCATTTCTGTTGTAAACACAAAAAAAGTAATTAATAAAAAACCGAGATCAACCATTGGAGCAAAATCGATCTGAAGTGCTTTTTTGTTTCCTGATGTTTCGATAGCATTCATAACAGTTGTTTTCATTAAGATGAATCAACCAACAAAATCCATATACTTTCATTAACAAAAATCCCCACCGGAAAACCGATGAGGATGTGCTTGTATATCCCTTTATAAAAAAAGGCTAAGGTTGTTCATCAGGCAAACGGAATGTAATCTTTTGCCTGCGCCATGCTTTTACAGGTTGGCCGTTTTGTATAGCAGGAATCCATTTAGGACCTTTTTTAATTGCATTAACAGCCACTTCTGCAAGCTTTGAGCCTTTCATGCTCAATGCTTCCACATTGCTTACATTTCCTTCCCTGTCAACAATAAACTGCACTTCGCAAGTACCCGACTGACCATCTTCCTGCAAATCATCCATATGTCGTTCAACTTCACGTTGTACATACTGGCTCCATTTTTCATCACCACCCGGGAACTTTGCTTCAATTTCTACTTTTGTAAAAGGCACATCATCATTCACTTGTTTGGGAGTTTCTACGACACCGGTTTCCTGGTCTACTTTTGGAGGATTAACAATCTCCTCATTCTTATCGCCTTCCTGGTTTATTACACCTACATTAACAACTTCAGTGATATCTTTCACTTCATTTTTTTCATCAAACTTATCGTCCTCAACAATTTTGGGGGGAGTTACTTTATCAATCTGAACTTTAACAGGGTCGGGTTGCGGAGGTGGTGTTTTGGGTTTTTCAATTTGCTGTACAGGATCGTCTTTAATTGCTGTAAGATTTACCTGTTGCATATGCTCTCTGTTTCGTTCAGCGTTGGCAACTCCTCTTCCAACAATAACCAGCAGGAAAATCAAGAAGGCTAATCCCCCTGTTGAAGCGAGTGCTGTTGCAAGTCGCTTATCATAATTTTTTCTGAGCTCATAAGCTCCGTAATCTTTGTTTCTTCCATCAAAAAGAATGTCAAGAAAATCGGCGTTTAAAATTTTATTTACATCCATAACAAATGGTTTTGTTTGTAAATGAGATGCCGGCTTTTCTTAAATCCATATGTTACAGTAACAAAGAAATACAACTATACAAGACCGTTATTTTTTTGATAAACACTTATAAAAACAAAAATCCCCACCGGAAACCCGATGGGGAAGTTGCTTGTATATTCCTTCTTGAAAAAGGTCTAAGGTTGTTCGTCTGGTAAACGGAATGTGATTTTCTGACGACGCCATGCTTTTACCTGGCGACCGTTTTGAATAGCTGGAATCCATTTAGGACCACGCTTGATTGCGTTCACCGCAACTTCAGCAAGTTTGGTTCCTTTCATTGATAAAGCTTCCACATTACTTACGTTACCTTCTTTGTCCACGATAAATTGAACTTCGCAGGTACCAGATTGGCCATCTTCAGTAAGCTCGTCAATATGACGTTCTACTTCACGTTGTACAAACTGGTTCCATTTTGATTCACCACCAGGGAACTGTGCTTCCACTTCCACTTTAGTGAAAACTGTGTTTTCATCTTCTTTTGGAGCTTCTACAACTTTTGTTTCCTGTTCAACTTTTGGAGGATTTACCACTTCAGGATCTTTAATACCTTCCTGGTCAATCTTACCTACGTTGGTGATATTTTCCTGTTCTTTTACTTCATTCTTTTCTTCAAATTTTTCATCTTCCACAACTTTAGGAGGTGTGAATTTGTCGATTTGAAGTTTTGGAGGCTCCTGAACCGGTGGAGGCGGTGGAGGAGGTTCGATTTTTTCTTGCTGCTGTTCCTGCTTGATGTCGGCAAGTGTTACGTCCTGCATTTTCACTTTGTTTTTATCAGCGCTCGCCACACTTCTTCCAACAATTACCAGCAAGAAAATCAACAACGCAAAACCTGCTGTTATCAGCAAGGCCGTTGTAAGCCTTTTCTGATAATTTTTTCTGAGTTCGTAAGCACCATACTCCTTGTTTCTGCCTTCAAACAGAATATCAAGAAAATCTGCGCTTAAAATTTTATTAACGTCCATAATTAACAGTTGTGTTTGTTATTAGATGCTGATCCGGAAAAAATCCATACATCTGTCTTATTTCTGAGCCGGAGTTGTTGCTGCTGATCCTTCCGTAATCTGGATAAGCTTATTTTCTCCGGGATCAATGTCAACAATAGCATATTTCTTAATTTCTGCTATCTGCATTTCATCCAACATGTCAACCACATTTTTATAACTGGACAATTCGTTTGGCTTTATAATAACCACCAGGTCCTTAACAGGCGTATTTGCTTTCTTTCTCAAAAGCTCAGTACGAATGTCTTTTGTATTTGATGATTTAAAATTGGAGCCATCCGGAAGTAATTGTCCTTCATAAAAATAAACATGGTTGTCCTTGCTCAGTAATATCGTAAATGCACCAGAAGCTTTTGCTTCATTCTTTTCCTCGTCTTTGGCACTGTCATCGGGCACTTTGAGATTAAACGCTTTGGGTGTACTCATGGTAGTAGTAAACACAAAGAACGTGATAAGCAAGAATCCGAGATCCACCATCGGGGTCATATCCACCCTTGTATCCTTGCGTGCCTGTTTTTTGACGCCCGGGCCTTTTTTATGACCACCACTATCCGGTGCTGATACATCTGCTCCCATTGTTCAGTTATTTTAAATGAATAATTATTTTTTAGTGTTATGCGTTTTGTATAACGGAGTTCCTTCCGGAATTCCTTCCAAAGCTGTAATTAACTTGAAAGAGAAAATACCGTTCTTTTTAAATGCAGCAAGTACATTTTTAAAATAAGGATATTTTGTTCCGTTATCACCATTAAGCATCACATTTTCGGGCTTGCGGCCACCAGTTGCTGTAAGCAGGGCATTTATATAATCGTTTAATTGATTATTAAGACTGTCCTGAACAGGAATACCCGGTTGTTTAAAGTTTTTAAACTCGTCATCGGTTAAATTCAATAAACCAGGCAATTTTTCTACCGGTACACCAATACCACCAATTGAGAACTTTTTAAAAGTTGAAATCTGTGCAGGTGTTAAGTTCAAACCTTTTTGACGGCTCAGTACCTCAGCAGTTTGCTGAGCTTTGTCTTGTGCCTCTTTATCAGGACTAAAACTTATGAACACTTTTCCGTCTTTATCAAACGACACTTTAAATACATCGTTTTCGGGTTGATTTTCAGACGAAACCGATTTAGGGTTCTGCACCTGTACAATTTCTGGTGGTTTAAATTTTGTAGCCAACATGAAGAATGACAGGATCAGGAATGATACGTCCACAAAGGCCGTCATATCCACCCATGTACTCTTCCGTGGTATTTTATTTAGTTTCGACATTACTTGAAAGTTTTGTTATAAGATTCTGATTCAGTTAAATTCCATATAACCAATGATACATTTCTGCAGCAAAGATTATTTATACTGAGAAGCAAAACTTTGAGTAAGTGTGAAGCTTGTTTCATCAATACCGTAAGTAATACCATCGATCTTTGTAGTGAACACGTTGTACATGATCAAAGCGAAAGATGATGTAGCGATACCTGCAGCTGTGTTATACAAGGCTTCAGAGATACCTACCGCCAGATCAGAAGCGTTACCACCTGCACCTTCATCACCAAGAGCAGAGAATGAACGGATCATACCAGATACAGTTCCTAACAGGGCGATCAAAGTACCGAGTGAAGTGATTGTTGATAAGAACACCAGGTTCTTAGAAAGCATTGGAAGTTCAAGCGCTGTTGCTTCTTCAACTTCTTTCTGGATGGCAGCTACTTTTTGTTCTGTATCCAGCTGAGTTTCGTGAGTCATTTCATTGTATTTCTTCAAACCTGCTTTCATTACGTTTGCAACAGAACCTTTTTGCTTATCGCACTCAGCTAATGCAGCGTCGATATTTTTGTTAGCAAGGTGATACTGCACTTTGCGGATGAAATCAGTTACATTTCCTTTACCCATTGCTTTAGAAATAGTAAGGAAACGCTCAATAGAAAATACAATTACCATCAGGAATAAGCCAAACAATACAGGAACGATGATACCACCATCATACATACGGTATAAACCATTGATAGGCTTTTTGTGAGTTGGCCAGAATCCACCAGAAAGATCTGGTTCTTTAAACCCTGAATTTGCTCCAAGAATGTAACGCCAGATTAAATAACCTGCAATAAGACACACGATGGGCGCAATCCATGAAATAATGTTGCTGTTCTTTTTAGCTTGCCCTGAAGTTGCAGCTTTTGCTGCAGTAGGTTTAGTCTCAGCCATGACAAATTGATTTTTTTGGTTTTTTAATTAATTATTATACTGTTATAATTATTGGTACAATTCTGCGAAAAACTTCCAGGAATAGAACCACAACCCTTACGGGGGTGGCACAAGTTAGGGAAATATTTATTTTCAACAACTCACTCTTTTTTAATTTTTTTTATTTCTTTTTCTCACGCAATGGTTTGCAGCTTCAATTTTATAATTTCATTGGCATAGCTGCCACTTATCAATTTCATATCCACTTTATACCAGAATGTTAAGCAGCATGTATTTTACAGTTACCTTCAGCCATTAAAACCATCGCAATTATGAAACTTCAATTAAGAGGGTGGCTGTTTGTCTTTGTTCTTTTTGGTTTGATAAAAACCGGATTTACACAAAACAGACCCGCTGCTCCAACCGGTCAAACTCCGGCTATTACCCCCACAGCACCGGCCCCTGCCCGCTCTGCACCCAAACCGTATAAAGAAGTAATTACCGACAAAGCAGTTACTGACGAGGGTATGTTCAAAGTACATCGCATTGAGGATAAATGGTTCTTTGAAATTCCCGATTCATTAATGGGCAGAGATATCCTTGTGGTTGCCCGTATTTCAAAATCTGCAGCTGGTTTAAGTAATGGATTCAGCGGCTATGCAGGCGATATTATTAATAATAGTGTGATCCGTTTTGAAAAAGGACCATCTAACAGGGTTTTCCTGAGAAGAGTATCGTTCGACAGCAGGTCAAAGGACACTGCCGGCATGTACAAAGCTGTTGTAAACTCAAACACACTTCCGATCATGCAATCATTTGATGTGAAGGCATATGGAAGAGATTCTGTGACAAATACGTCTTCAACTGTGATTGAATTAACCGATTACATTGCAGGTGATAACGACATCCTGTTCTTTAATCCAGGTGCAAAATCAAGTTTACAGCTTGGTGCTATTCAAAGCGACAGATCTTACATTCAAAATGTAAAATCATATCCCATCAACATCGAAATCAAAACAGTTAAAACATATAGCCGTGGTGCAGCACCTTCTGCAGGTGGAAATCCATTTGCGGGTGGAGCCAGCGGTTCTGTATATACACTTGAGTTAAACAGTTCCGTTTTGCTTCTTCCAAAAACTCCTGCTAAAGCAAGATTGTTTGATGCAAGAGTTGGCTATTTTACAAGAGACTATACTGATTTTGATGCCAATCCTCAAGGTGTGAAAGAAATTGAAATGGCTGTAAGATGGAAGCTTGAACCTAAACCTGAAGATGTAGAAAAATATCTTCGTGGTGAACTGGTTGAGCCGCAAAACCCGATTGTTTATTATATCGATCCTTCTACTCCAAAAAAATGGGTTCCTTACCTGATTCAGGGTGTAAACGACTGGCAGGTTGCTTTTGAGCAAGCTGGATTTAAAAATGCAATCATGGCTAAAGTTGCTCCTTCACGCAAAGAAGACAGTACCTGGAGTCTCGAAGATGCCCGTTTCAGCGCCATCGTTTATAAACCATCTGAAACACAAAATGCAAGCGGACCAAATGTGCATGATCCAAGAAGTGGCCAGATTCTTGAAAGCCACATCAACTGGTATCACAATGTAATGCAGTTACTGCACGATTGGTATTTTGTACAAACAGCAGCTGTTGATACAGGTGCACGTACAATGAATTTCAGTGATGAACTGATGGGACAACTGATCCGTTTTGTATCATCACATGAAGTTGGTCATACTTTAGGCCTTCGTCACAACTTCGGTTCTTCATCAACAGTTCCTGTTGACAGCCTGCGCAATAAAAAATGGGTTGAAGCAAATGGTCATACACCTTCTATTATGGACTATGCCCGTTTCAACTATGTTGCACAACCAGAAGATAACGTTGACAGAGTTGGCTTGTTCCCACGTATTGGTGATTATGATAAATGGGCTATTGAATGGGGTTACCGCTGGTTGCCTCAATACAAAACAGCAGCTGATGAAGTTCCATACTTAACCAAAATCACAACTGAAAGATTAAAGAATAAACGTCTTTGGTTTGGTACAGAAATCAACCCTGATGATCCACGTTCACAAAACGAAGATCTTGGTGATAATGCAATGAAAGCAGGTGCTTACGGAATTAAAAACCTCCAACGTATTGTTCCCAATCTTCTCAACTGGACAAAACAACCTACTGAAGGATTTGCTTCACTTGATGAAATGTACACCCAGATTGTAACACAGTTTGGACGTTATATGGGTCATGTTGCAAAAAATGTTGGCGGTATTTATGAAACACCAAAAATTGTAGAGCAAGGCGCTGCTGTTTATGAATACACACCAAAAGCAACGCAAAAAGAAGCAGTTAACTTCTTAAGTCAGCAATTATTTGCCACACCAACATGGTTAATCAATAATGATATCTTTAACCGTACTGGTGAAAATCCGCAAATCGTTATTGCAAACAGGCAGGAAACAATCATTAACCGTCTTGTTAATACAGGTACATTCAGCAAACTGTATGCAATGGAATCAGCATTGGGTAACAATGCTTACAAAGCAACGGAACTGATGGATGATTTACGCCGTGCAGTATTCAGTGAAATCTACACTAAAAAAGCAACGGATATTTACCGCCGCAACCTGCAGAAAATGTTTGTTGAACGTATCATTGGTTTATTACCTTCTGCAGCACCTCAAAGTTCTGGTGCAGGTGGTATTACTATTGTGTTCCAGGTTTCACCATCATTAAGTGTAAAGAACACAGATACCTATTCTATTTTAAAAGGAACATTGCGCACACTTCGTGCAGATATGCGCAGTGCATTGCCCGGAATTACTGACAATATCACCAAACTGCATCTGCAGGATCTGATCGACAGGATTTCGCAAGCAATTGATGTGAAATAAAATATTCACTTCTTTATTAAAAAAGCTCCCTTTGACAGGGAGCTTTTTTAATACTTTTTATTCTGCAAATACAACGAATAATATACAATTCTTTTGCAATTAGAAAAAGGATTGTATTTTGTTACAAAAATATAAGGTGCAATATATTAAGCTACTCCGCCCAAAGGATTGGGCTAAGAATCTTTTCATTTTCTTACCTGTTTTTTTTTCAGGTCATTTATTTAACACCGATAAACATCTTCAGCTGCTACTTGGTTTCGTTGCGTTTTCTTTCGTTGCCAGTAGTATTTATATAATAAATGATTACAGAGATATTGAAGATGACAAAAAACATCCTGTTAAAAAATTCAGACCGCTTGCTTCAGGAAGTATAACAAAGCCGGTATCGTTAATTATTTGCACTCTGCTTCTATTAAGCGGCTTTATCATTGCATGGCTGCTACGTGACAAGTTTGTGTTTGTTCTGGGTATTTATTTCCTGATGAATCTGGCGTATTCACTTACTTTGAAAAAAATACCAATTCTTGATATTATAATCGTTGCCATTGGTTTTGTTCTTCGTGTAAAAGCAGGATCTGTTATTGCATTTATTGCTCTTTCAGAATGGATTGTAATAATGGTATTCCTGCTTGCACTATTTATGGCTATTGGTAAAAGAAGAGATGATGTTTTACTCAAGCTTAATTCCGGAGTAGATATGAGAAAATCTGTAAAAGGCTACAACCTTGATTTCTTAAATGTTCTTCTGGCACTTGTATCATCTGTTATCGTTGTTGCTTATTTCATGTACACAATGTCCGATGAGGTTACGCACAGACTGGGAACATACCGATTGTATTATACCTGTCTTTTCGTTTTTGCCGGCATTATGCGATACTTACAAATAATATATGTTTCAGGAGAATCCGGATCTCCAACAAAAATCCTGTACAAAGACAGGTTTATTCAACTCTCCCTCTTACTGTGGGTTGCCAGTTACGTTTTTGTGATTTATTTCAAGGATATTACTTTTTTTAAATGATGAAGCCAGGAATTGCCTTTTTTGATTTCGATGGAACAATTACAACTAAGGATACCCTAATTGAGTTTATCAGGTATTCCAAAGGGTCTTTCTTACTATATCTTGGATTCTTACTAAACTTTCATTACCTGGTTGCATATAAAATAAAAATCATTTCGAATCAAAAAGCAAAAGAGAAAGTTCTTACCTATTTTTTTGGGGGTATGAACAGTAATGAATTTAAAAAATTATGTAACGATTTCGCAGACAGTAAAATACCGGCACTGATAAGATCAAAAGCTATCGAAGAAATACAGAACCTGCAACAAAAGTCAATTGAAACTGTAATTGTATCCGCCTCGCCTGAAAACTGGGTTGTTTATTTTGCAACATCTATGAACATGAAGTTGCTTGCAACCAAACTTGAGGTAACAAACAACAAAATAACAGGAAAAATTAAAGGGAAAAATTGTCATGGAAATGAAAAAGTGAATAGAATTACAGCAGAATTTCAACTGAAAGATTATTCAGAAATTTATGCTTATGGAGATTCCTCCGGTGACAAACAGATGCTTTCTATTGCAAACCATAATTTCATGAAACCATTCAGATAAAATTTCTGACTTTAACCACAATTCAACTACAATGGGAAATGATATAATTAAAGACAAGCAACCTCTGATTAAAAACAGAGATTTTGTTATTATTTCCATTCAACCATGGTATTATGAATTAGGTAGTAATTGTAAGAATATTGCCCTCGAACTGGCCAAACATAACCGTGTACTTTATATTAACATTCCAATCACAAGAAAAACTTTTTACAACAAAAATGAAAGCAGCGGAGTTAAAAAGCACTGTAAAATAATCAGAACTAAAGAAAAACAAATCGAACAGATTGGTGATCAGCTTTGGCAATTTTATCCTACTTCACTTATTGAATCAATTAACTGGATTCCTTTTACCTCAGCTTTCAGTTTCGCCAACAGATTGAATAACCGCCGTTTTGCTTCTGACATAAAAAAAGCAATTGAAGAGCTTGGATTTAACAATATTATTCTTTTTAACGACAATGATATTTACAATGGATTTTATTTAAAGGAACTACTTTCTCCATCTTTGTATATCTATTACATGCGTGATTTTCTGCAAGGGTACAGTTTCTGGAAGAAACATAGCAGTATTCTGGAACCAAAACTGATAAAGAAAGCCGATATCGTTGTGACAAATTCGCTTTATTACAGGGATTATTGCATGCAGTTTAATCCTGAAAGTACATATATAGGTCAAGGTTGCAAACTTTCTTTATTTGATCCCGAGAAAATAAATGTAATCCCTGGCGATCTTCAACAAATTTCCCGGCCAAGAATTGGATATGTAGGTGCATTAGATTCATCGAGGCTTGATCATAAAATAATTCAGATTATAGCAGAACAAAATTCAAAATGGCAAATTGTTCTGGTTGGCCCTGAAGATGAGACTTTTAGAATTAGTGAACTTCATAAATTCCCTAATATCCACTTTTTGGGTTCTAAAACAATCGATCAACTTCCATCTTACATAAAAGAATTTGACGTATGTATAAATCCCCAAAAAATTAATTTCATTACAAATGGTAATTACCCACTTAAAATAGATGAATACCTTGCTATGGGAAAGTCAACAGTTGCGACAAAAACCAAAGCAATGGAATTGTTTGCACCATATGTTTTGCTTGCTGAGAAGCCTGAAGATTATCCTTACTTAATCGAACAATTGTTAGCCAACGATGGGAAAGAAGCCACAATTCAAAGCAGAATTTCTTTTGCACAAAGCCATACGTGGGAAAACAGCATCAAAGCGCTTTATGAAACTATTTCAAAATATTTGTACACATATTAAATTTACTTCCAAAACTTTGTTTCCTTAAAATTCACAGATCACTTTAATTGTCGTATTTTTATTTGAAAATAATTGACATATCCTTTTATCCACAGAATAATCTTGTGTTACAGCAACCTCCGGTACCTATAAAAACCATGCTTTAATCAAAACATCATTTTCTTATCAAAAAAAGGATACGTATGAAACCTAATTTTACCTTTTTACTTTTAACTGCATTTTTTGCTCTTGCTTTCACAAGTGTTATCGCACAACCTTCATTGGGAGATTACAGATCAGTCAACGCTTCGGGTGGCGGTAACTGGAGTGATATTTCTAAATGGGAAAGATATGATGGCTCTGCATGGGTATCTGCAGTCTTAGCCCCGAGTTCATCTGACGGAGTAATTACGATCAGTGCAAATGACAATATCATCGTAAATACAAATGTCACAGCAGATCAACTCGTCATTGAAACTAATGCATCCTTGTCTGTGAATGTCAACCCTTTTAACCTTACATTAAATGATGGCCCCGGAAACGATCTCGTTGTAAATGGCACGCTTTTGCTAAGATCCTTAAACACGATTTCTGGTCCAGGAAATATAGTTGTAAATGGAACTTTTAACTGGTACAGTGGCTCGCTATCTGCACCAACCACAACATCATCTGGCGCCGTTGTAAACCTCGATTTAAACTTTAATAAGGATTTAAATGCCAATTTCACCAATAATGGAACTTTTAACTGGATTCGGGGAGCTTCGGCTGGTGGTATTTATTTTAACAATGCCGTTTTTACAAATAACGGAACTATTAATGAACTCTTTTTAGGTGATGGCGGTTTTAGCGATGTTTCAGGAACAAATGCCTTCATAAATAATGGAGTTTTTAAAAAAACAACGACGTTTGTATTTTACAACACAAACGTTCCGTTTACAAACAATGGCACAATAAAGGGAATTGGAAGTCTTTCATTTTCAGGAACAGTCGTAAATAATGGAGATGTAGCCCCAGGTAATTCACCCGGCATTTTAGCAAGTAATTCACCTTTATTAAATGGCCAAACAGCAACAGTTAGCATTGAAGTTTTAGATGGTACAGGAGCAGGCACAGGACACGACCGACTCGACCTTACAGGCTCTGTTGATCTTTCAACCCTCTCATTACATGTTTCCGAAAACACAAGTGCACCTCTGCAAGCTTATACTATTTTAACTACCAGCGGAACATTTTCCGGCAGCTTTGCTTCAGTTAATATGCCAAGTGCTTACAGTATAGCATATAACCCGACAAGTGTTGTTATTACGAAAAACGTTGTTACACTGCCTGCCGTTTGGGGTGATTTTACTGCTATAGCAAAATCAAATAAAATAGAACTTAACTGGACAACATTGCAGGAAATTAATACATCATATTTTGCAGTTGAATATTCCAAAGACGGAAAAAATTATAAAAAACTAACAGATATTCCGGCAAAAGGAAATTCAGGTTTGCAAAACAATTATAAATACATTCATACCACACCTGATATAAACAACAGCAACTTCTACCGCATCGCTTTATATGATGCAGATGGCAGTAAGAGTTATTCTGCTGTAAGACTTGTTAAGTTTGCAGAGAACAAGTTAAAACTATTGGTTGCAACACCAAATCCTGTACAAAGCACTCTGAACTTATATGCACAGGAGAAACTGGAAATCAGGTTAACAGATATGAATGGCAGAATTGTAAAAGAACAAACACTTTCAGCTGGCAACAACAAGCTTGATGCTTCCTCTTTACACCCCGGTATTTATATAATCAATACATATAAGAACGGGCAATTAGTTGAATCGGATAAGATTATTAAGCAATAGAAGTACATAACATAAAAAAGCCTGCTCAAAAGCAGGCTTTTTTATATACTCTATGAGTAAACTAGTACATTTTTTTTCGAAGGATTTTGGAACGAAAAACAGTTTTAGCAATATCCCATATTGCTGAAATTGTTTCTGTTAATTCACCAATATAGGACCTTGGCTGAAAAAAACTTTCACTCCATGCATTTTGCCATGGTCCTTTAAAGTATTTATAAATTTCCGGATCAGAAGGCTCAACTATAAAATCAAAATCATGCTCCCACTCAATTCGTATTGTTTCCAGATTAGGGTGTGTACGTTGCAGAATTTTATACCCAATTGAATGCTTTGGTAAATAATCATGCACAAGGTTTCCTGTATCATAGCGGGGGTAAAAATTTAATTTTTCTTTATCGGCTAAATAAAGAACATCCTTGTGCTCATGTAAAATCCATTTATGAGAATCTTTCTGAGCAAGTAATTCACCAAGCAGTGACGGGGTTTCAATGTATCCTTTTTTTGCAACCCTGAATTGTTCTTTCAAAAATTTTTCAGGATCAGCTACATGCTCAAGCACATGGCAGCAAATAACGTAGTCAAATTCAAGGTCAGTAAAAGGAAGATTTTCTCCATCCGCTTTAATAAATTGCTGATGAGATAAAACTTTTAAATTATCCACTCTATGTTCATTATCATCGCCTGTAAATTTATCAACAACAACATTTGACCTTGGATGTGGATTATGCCCGCCACCAACCTCCAGTACTTTGTCTGAGCGCCTGATTGTTAAATCAAATCTGTTTCGTGGATTTTTGATTTTCATACTAAAAAAATTTCAAAAGCAGGTGCCCATTTAAGCATCAGCCTTTATTAAAAACATACATCATATGGTATAACCCGGTTTCATATACTTTTTGTCTCAATCCTCTCAATAAGTTCATCTTGGCAAATCATACTCTGTTTTACTAGTTTTTTGACCCTCGTAATAATCTTCAATAAGCCACAACATCATTGGAATAAAAACAAGAATTATTGGAACAAGAAATAATCGTGTCTGATAAATTACAACCGAATAAATATGCACAGCAAACCACAAAGGAACCAGAGTTACAAACCAAACTTTAAGAATAGCCAGGTGCCGTTTGAATGTGTACAATATTATAAATGGTATAACCCCAAAAACGCCTGTCATTTCGAAATATGATTTTGCAGCAACCGTACTTACAAGGTTCAGTTTTATCATTGCAATACCGGGAGAAGCTTTCCACACCTGCGCCGGCACATAACCATAATACAAACGCACTGCAATAAAAATAGAAATAAATATCGTGAATAAAGCAGAAGTAAGCACCCATACTTTAGCTGATGGCCATTGTATTGCTTTAATATTGAATTTGCGAAAACTAAAATCATTGAAATTTACTTGCGAAATAAAATAAAGTGCCGGTATCAGCATTGCTGTTTCCCGGTTAAAAGCTGCCAGAATTATTAGCGGAATAAACCATAATGCATTTACTCTGTAAACAATAAAGCAGGCAGCCAGTAAATAAAACACATTATCAAGATAGGTATTAAATGTTAGATCACTTGCGACTACAGCATTCCCCATTGCCAAAGAAAGAAACATCAAAGCAAAGAAAATCAGCCAATGGTTTTTTACAAAAAAACTCCAAAAACAAAATGCAAAAACAAAAACAAAAAAATTAAGGCAAAACCGAAAAAAAACAAACACAATCATATATTTCAAAGCCCCTTTTGTCTGAAGTAAATCAAAGAATTCTTTTGTTTCAGCAGTTGGCTCAGAAGTTTTCTGAAATTGAAAATTAATTTTTTCTTCGACAGGGTATATTTTATCTACAGAATGATCATAGGCCCACATCATTCCCTCAATTATTAACGGGCACAACATCCTGTATTGCCAGGGGTTAAAATATTCCGACTTCCCTTCTACTAATGCAATATGCCTTTTATAAGTAGTGACTGCTGCCCCGTTATAAAAATTTTTATAAACAGGGTATAATGAAAGCAGGGAAAAGCAAAAAGCAATAAACAGAATTTTTCGTTTACGGTTTTGCTGCAACAATTGTATAATGGGGGTAAACATACATCTGCTTTTTTGAAAATTCCGTTATAGTAAGATTATTGCTTATTAACCATTCCTGCACTTTTGAAGGAGATAACTCATTGCCAATTTCGCCTGCAAAAACGAGATCATGCATTTTGTTGAAATAAACAAAAAGGCTGCCGCCATTAATATCTTTAACAATAAGCCGGGCACCATGTTTCATTTTTTTTACCAGGTTATTAATAAAGTTATGCTGTACCTGCTTTGGTACATGGTGCAACACATCATTCAGAAACAAAACATCCAGGTCACTTATCATCTCAGGGAAATGTTCTCCGTCAAATTGCTCAAATCCGTAATTAATTTTTGCATATTTACTAAAAAGTGCGTTTGCATTATTTATTAACCGTTCGTTTATCTCAATTCCATAAATGAAAGACGGGTTTGCAAAGTGAGCAAGTAATAAACAAAATTGCCCCGAACCACATCCAATATCTCCTACCTTTTCACCTGGCTTAATTAAGTTAATCAGCTCAGAAAAAGGGCAGACTAATGGTCTGTAGTAAACTTTTAAACGATCTAAAAACCCGGAATCGAAGTCCAGCGATTTGAGATACTTCAGCAAATCTTTATTATCAATAGTTTTTGTCATCATCAGTTACACCGTAATTGTTTTGGAAGGCAATTTATTTTCGCCCTGTTTTTTATTTAAGTAAAACAGAAACCATAATGGCCCGTTCTTGATAAACAAGTTATAAAAAGAAACACAAACAGTAACACTAATTATTATTCCTGCCAGCAGTAATACCAATGGATTACTAATTAAGAAAAATTTCATTAAAATGATACGTACAAATGCAGCTACAAACACATGCATTACATAAATATAAAGGGAATGAAATCCTACGATCCGCAGCCAGGAAAACAATTTGGTTTTTTGCATATTAAACGCAACAATAAACATAAACAAACACCCGATTAACGAAATAAAAATAAACTCGCCACGACCCTGAAGATTTGACAAAAAATATTCTTCGCCTTTTCTTAAATAATAAAACTGTAATAAAATAAATACCGGCAAAGCCAGCATCATGATATAAAACTTACCAAGTAACTTTTGTATACTGTCTCGAAAAAAAAGTGAAGAAAGTATGTCTCCTGCAGCAAAAAATATATAAAATTCCATCCAGTCAGAAATCATACTTACCTGGTTAAACGAGCGGGATAAAAAGTAGAATAAAATACCAAGTAATAATTGAGCCCATCCTTTTAATTTCAATTTTGCTTTTAGTACCGTATATATTATTGTAACATTAAAAAGTGCTGGCAAATACCAAAATTGATCCAATTGTCGTGGGTGGTATAATATATATGTATAATCAACCAGGCTCCTGCTTGCATTTGTAAAAGACGAAAAAACAATTTGCAATGTTACTTGCAAAAAACACCAGATAAAGTAGGGGTATAAAATCGTTTCAAATTTGTCATAAACAAGTTTACCAAATGTGCGTTTAGAAAGGCTTGAATTAATAAAGAGTCCGGAAAGAATAAAAAACAAAGGCATCCTGAAGCTGTAAAAAATCATGTTAGCAGTAATCAGATAAGATGGAATGTTCAATCCCGTTCTCTCAATTCCGATTAGTACATGCCTGTAAACAACCAGTAAAATTGCAATTCCTCGTACATAATCTATCCATTTATACCTGCTCCGTTGCAGATATTCCAGGTAAAAAGATTTACGTATCAGATAAGGTAAGAAAGTTAATTTCACATTTCGGGAATTAATTGACTGCATTAAACCACTTAGCGTGTTAAGCTGAGAAAATTCTCAATCTTTATTTTTCCGGAGTTGTTCCTTTAATTACTCCATCTAAACCAGTTCCAATAATCCGCTCAATTTCAAGTTTGAGCAGATCCCGTTCCAACTGAAGATTTATTTTTTTTGTAAGTTCAATATTATAAAGCTTTTGGGCAGTATTATAATCTTCAATTTTTATCACCCCATTTCTGAACTGTTCTTTTGCCTGCAGGTATGCAGTTTCTTCATCGTCCACCGTTTGGTTTTGAATAGAAATAAGCAATCCATAACTCAGGTATTGCCTGTACTTACCAATTACTTCAGCACGAATATTCCTGACAAGTTGCTCCTGAGTGAATTCGCTTATAGCCACCTGTTGCTTTGCCGCTTTCACCCGTACACCTGTTGACAAAATTGTACCAAGAGGAATGGTAAAGCCAAATGTTAAGCCCGGAAAAAAAACAGACCCGTTCTGACTACCTTGTGTAAATGTTTGATTATTGTAGTTGGTGTTGAATGTAAAGAGATTCACCCATGTGTTTTTAGTTGCCCTCAACTGGTATTCGTTAATCTTGCTCTGACTTTGTGAGCTTTTTATTGCCGGCCCGTTTAAAGCAAGTTCCACAAGCTTTTCTTCAATAGAATCGGTATAAATGACGGATGCTGTATCTACTGTCTGACTCTTTTCTTTAAGAGGTACAGTTTTTTGCGCAATAATTCCACAAGGAAGGAGTAAAACAAAAAAAGTGACTGCTGAATACATTTTCAACAGATCAGCAAATGAAAGTCGTTTTCTCATATACTTTTTTATTGAGTTTGTGATACCTGATTAATTTTTGATAACCTTAAAATTATGGCGATTAAAGGATAATAAACAACAACATCAGTAATCTGACCAATTGCAACTTGCGTAAAATCGCCCGTATAAAAACAAAATAAAGCAGCGGTGCAAGATGCAAAAAGCATTTTCTTTTTCAAGTCAATATCAGAAAAATATCCCTGAATACCGGTTCTTATTACTGTAAAATATAAAAAAAGAATTAAGCCAAAACCAACCCATCCTAATTCAAGTGCTTTCTTTAAATAACCACCATCAGGTGGAAAACCCGCCAGCCGGTGGCCGGGATGATATGTTAACCCTTCTTCACCTGTTGTGCTTAGTCCTCCTCCAAACGGATGAGTATAAATATATGGCTGTATCGACTGCCTGTTCATTTCCCTGACTAAGTAAGAAGGATCTTTTGTACCCCCTCTTAATGTTTCTATAAATTGAGCTGCCTGATCAAATCCATTAATAGGAAAAAACGCCAATACAAGGAATATAATTAATGCAGTAAAAGCAAAAAACCGGGTAACTTTTTGGTTAATAGTAATAAGCACAAACATAACCAGGCCAGCTGCTAGCATAACATTTGATGTACGTGTAAGCGAATATCCCATTGCAAGAAGCATTACTACAACTCCTGAAAGAATAAACATCCGTTTTGCAATGTTTTTTTGTATTATAGCAACTCCAGTAAAAAAAACACTGCCGGCAGACATCATAATTGCCAATGAAACTGCATCAGGAAAAAAAGACATTCGTCTTGCCCCACCGTTGACAAAGGTCATTCTGAATCTTCTCGGATCAGCACGTAACCAATCCATCTCAAAATCAAAAAATCCATGCCATTCCTGAATGCATGCATAAACTGCCACAAGTATGCAGCAGAAGAAAAGTACTTTTATAAACCTGTTAATTTTAGTTTCTGATTCAAATACCCTGTATGATATAAACAATAATAACAGTATACCTGCAATTTTGCGTATTACGGGAACAGCTCCGTTTATTGATGGCCCCGCCGGATTAAAAATTTCAAATAAAGTGTACAAATAAACGATCAGCAATATTGTACCTATTCTTGTTTTCGACAACTCTCCTGCTGATGTTTTTATATTTTCCCGGCGTATAATGAATCCAAAGAAAGTTGCGCCAATAAGTATATCTGATAAAACACCGACAGCGAGTAAGTCATCGAATAATAAACGGTTAAAAAAACTGATAAAAAATGAATAAATAAGTACAATATACAATCCGGCTTCAGCATTCAAAATACAAATAAGCAAAGTCGCAACTCCAACAAGTAAGCCAACAATACCAAGCCCTACTAATTGTTCATGAGCCATAAGAAATCCGAGAAGCAATGCTGCGAGTACGGGCAAAATTACTGACAGTAATTTATTTAACCGATTATTGACAATACCATTCCGTTTACTTCTTTGCATACGCAATGAAGCATCCTTCTTTTCGACTGATATATTGTCAAATACAGGCATTGAAAGTTTTTAGAAAAATAAAATCTTGAGGAAAATTGCAATAAAAATCAAAGCAGTGATAAAGACCAATAATTTTTCGTGAACGGTCTTTATCTTCTGCTTCATATTTTGATTTTCGTTCTGGTACATACGTAAGTTTGGTTCAAATTAAAAAATCAGGCAGTATTTACATTTTGTAAATCAACCATGTTAAGAATTGAACCTGTATACTTCCCGTTTAAATTTTTAAAGAAATGTATTGAGTCACTGTCAATTTGTTTTACACTGTCCGAAGCAGAAAAAACACCTATAACTCCATCCACATATTGAGAGAGTTCTTTTGCATCAGAAAAATCATTTAGCGGCGGGCCTTCGAGAAAAATATAATCAAACTCTTCAGTAAGCTCATGTAAGTGCTTCAGCAAATTATCTTTCGGTAAAACTTCAGAAGGTGTAAAATCACCAGCCTGGCAACCGATAACAAAAATCCGTTTGTTTTCATCTATTGTTACAGATTTTTCAATAACCTGATCAATAAGAGGCCTGAACGGATCAAACTCCAACTGTTCAAGAGATGGTACAGCTCCAAGATAAATTGTTAAATCATTATTGCAGAAGTTCGTATCAATAATCAGAATCTTTTTCTTGCTCATGCTGAAGCTATACGATAACCCTGTAATAATTGTAGTCTTACCCTGCCCCTTTTTTGTACTTGCAAAAAGAATTATTTTTTTGCCACTATTTTCAATTTCGTACCTCAGTTTTCTTAAAGATTCCCGAAAAACATTATGCTGCTTATTAAATCGTGGCATATTATCTTTTTTAACCACAATATCGCCGATGGAACTTTTTTTGAAGTTCATGAAATTAATCATGTTGATTAATTTCAGGTTAACCGCTTTAGCAAAAATTCCAGGTGTTTTTAAAGAAGAATCCAGGTAAGCAAGCAATAAAATAATCAGGACAGATGCAACTAATGCTGCTCCACCAGCCATTGCTATAATAAGTAATCGTTTTGAAGGTTCGGGGGAAATTGCAGGTTGCCCCAATAATATTTGCCTGAAATTATTTGCTGATGAAGAACTTGTTTCAAAAGCATCATTATATTTTTGTTTGGCCTGCAGATATTCAGAGTTTGCCTGTTCAACATCTTTCATTATTGTTTCAGCTGATGCCCCTCTTGCTGCATTCGAATTTGCAGCGCCTTTTAAAGTATTGATTTTGCTATGAAGAGAAGCAATATTATTCATGCTTGTCTGGATATCAATTTCCAGATCATTCTTCTTTGCAATCAGCTCACTTTTAGTTTCAGGAAGTTTTTCAGTTACAGGAACAGAATTGGGTTTTAATGCAGTTACCTTATCCTGATATTGTTTTTTTAAGCGGTTATACCTGGCAAGCAATGCAGGGTCATTTGAACCACTTGAAACATAATTTTTATAGGCTTCATTCACTTCATTACGCAAAACAATTAATTCATCATTTGTTCCGTCATTATTTATTACAACCGTTTGGTTGTTTGTGCCGGCAAGCCTGGCTTCAACTTTTTTTAGTGAAGCCTTTAACGTTGCAAGATTCGACTCTTCAGCAGCTAATGATTGCTCAAAGTTTGAAATAAGATCGTAAGTACTTGTACTTTCCATATTAGCGCTTGCAATACCTGCACCTGCCATCAGCGCCTTTTTAAAATCTAATTCTTCTTTTCTTTTGAGCATTATATTCTTAAGCGTGTCAAGAGATTCCTGTGAAGTTGTGCTCCTTATTTTTTTATAATAACGGATAAACTGTTCATACAGATCATTCACTGCAAAAGCAGATAATTCCGGGTTTTGAGAAACAAAATCCATTTGTATATAATCGGTATGCTGTACCCTGTACACATTAAGCTGCCTCATAATAGATTTGTAATCATAACCGTACAATCCAAGAAATTCCAGCATCTTTTTTTCTTCAGGCTTGTAAGATGTTAACAGGTTCATGTTTTCTAGTCTGTCCCTGAAAATCTGCTTCGCTTCTTCTTTATTAACAGCACGGTAAAGATTACTTTGCTTATCCTTTTCAGTAAGCTGTTTGAATGGGCTTTTATCTTCCAGATCGTGGAGGATAAGTTTATATGCAAGTAAATTAACTACCGATGGCGAGGTAACCGTAACGACTGCATTATTAAATTTGGTTTCAGCCTCATATAAATCAAAATTGTCATTACCAATTGCAATACGGTCACTGATGGTAAACCCGGTAGAAATCTGGGTAAAAGACCGGTATTTTTTTTCTGTGTTTAAAGTTAAAAACCAGGCAACGGATGAAGCAAGGATTGTAGCAATTACAATAATCCATTTTCTCTTTAATAAAGTTCTGAACAAATAAATAATGTCCATTTGATTCTTTTAGTCCTTTTGATGTTATTTTAATGAGGATTTTTAGGATTTAAGATGTCTCATGGAATATTGAACGGATTTGAACAGGTTTTACCGAATTGAAATTAGATGCATTTAAGACCCTGGATAAAGGTGTACCTGAAGCCTAAAAATAATAAACTACTGTAAGTTACACAATTTTTTAAGGAGATTCCCTTCTTTTGAAAACAAGTATTTAAAGAATCTTCTTTTATAACTGTCAGCCTTGGGTTTGCACTCTTTTAGCCTTATCCCAAAGAGCAGATTGGTTCCCTTTCAGATACCTCACAAAACCTGCTAAAACAGAAAAGTTCATGAAAATGAAATAATAGATAAGTTTTGCTGGTTTGAAGGTTGTATTTTCTGGAAAAAAAAAGTGTATAATTAATCCGGTAAGGTAAAAACAAAGCTGAAAAACAAAGAGTGTAATCCAAAAACGGCTGGATCCGTACAAAACAAGCGCAAGGTTACTAAGGAAAGCCAGAACAAGGCAAAAAGGACTTCCCGCCCATCTCAGTACACGATGAGAAAAATAGAGAAAGAACAAGCGTGGATATTTCCAAAAACGGAAAGCACTTTTAAGCATTACGATTGCCTGAAAACCACCTGCAGCAATCCTTACCTTTCGTTTCTTTTCTTCGGATATTGAAGCGGAGGGCAACTCAGTTGCGTATGCATTCTTTTCGTATCTAACTCTGTACCCCTTTTGCGCCACCTTCATGCTGATAACAAAGTCATCAAGAATTACATTTGATGATACCGGTTCAAATAATTCTTTTCTGACAGAAAACAACTCGCCGGCAGCTCCGACAACAGAATAAAAATCTGAATCAATTTGTTTTAAGAAAGATTCATATTTCCAATAAAGCCCCTCATTAGCAGTGTTCTGATTTTCGTTTCCTGCCATTTCAAGCACTTTCTTTTCACCGGCTACTCCACCGGTTCTTTGGTCGTAATAATGTTGTGCTATTTTTTTAACAGCATCTGCATTAACGGAAGTGTTTGCATCATTGAAAATTAATATTTCATTATCAGCTTTTTGAACGGCCCTGTTTAATGCAGCCGATTTGCCTTGTCTTTTATCCTGGTGCAGAAGTATAACTTCTTTATATTTTGCAACAATTGATGATGTTCTGTCAGTTGAGCCATCAGTTATAAAAATAAATTCAATCAACTCTTTTGGATAATTAAATTCAAGGCAGTTTTTAATTTTCTTTTCAATGAAATCTTCTTCATTGTAAGCAGCAACAATAAATGAAACGGAAGGTAAGTATTCGTTTTGCTCTGGTTTCTTTTTCTTTGTTACCAAATTAATTACATAAACAGTAAGAGCATACCCGATATAGTTGTAGAAAACAACAGCACAGCTAAACCAAAATAAATATTTGCACCACAACATTCTGAAAATTAAAACTTATTTCCCGTTTATAAAACTGTACAGTTTATTATTTTATACAAATATGAACAATGCCTGAATATGTACCTTAAAACATTTAAAATCATAACCGATAATTAATACATTTGGATATGAGCCTTACACAAAAACCATTTCTATTCAACAAAACAGTTCTATTTAATCAAAAGAGCACAAATCAAAACAGCCGCATTTTTATGCTGGCAATATTATTTGCAGGTTTCCTGGTAAGGGTTATCGTTTGTTTTTTTGTATCAAAATTTCATATACAGAGAGATACTCTTGATTATTTTGAGCAGGCAGATATACTTTTAGCAGGTGGATACAAAAATTATTTCCCTAACGGTTACCCGTTCATTATTGCGTTATCAAAAAATCTTTCCGGCAATTATTTTATCACAGTACTGTTGTGGCTTAACATATTCCTTTCCACAGCCGTCATTTTTTTTATTTATGACATTACAAAAAAAATCTCAAATAATAACAACATAGCCTTAATTGCTGCTTGCTTAATAGCTTTTTTCCCCACGCAAATTAATTATGTAAGATGGATTCTTTCAGAAGTTCCCTCCGTATTTTTTATAACAGGTTTTTTCTTTTTCTATTTTCGTAAACAAAACCTGCTGGCAGGAATATTTATTGGACTTGCAACCATTGTACGTACGGAATTACTACTGATTCTTCCATTAGTTGCTTTAACGGAGCTGATTCCCTTCAGAAAAGTGAGTTGGAGTATAATAGCAGGCTTACTCATACCTGTTTTGATTACAGGTTTTTACTGCCGTCAAAAAACAGGCGTTTTTTCTTTGTCTGGCCATGGAAAAGTGAACATCGCTTATTCAATTACAGCATCGGGAAGTTATATTGACTGGATGTATAACGATAAACATCCTGAAATAAAAACAAGCGGTGATGCAATGAGAATGTATTTTGATGAGATGAAAAATAATCCCGGCAAGTTTATAAAAAACAGGTGTGCAAATTTGTGGGAGTTATGGGGATTTTTCCCTTCATCTTCAGACGGAAACCGCAAATTAGCAGCAAGGCTTCTGATCGGTTCTGTCAATCTGTTTCTGATTGTTTTTGGCTTTATTGGCTGGTGGACTCAAAAAAGAAATTATTATGCTTTCATCCTCATTTTCCCATTTGTTGTAGTAACAATTGTGCATACCTTTTTAGTTGCTTTGCCAAGATATACTTATACTGCAGAACCATTTCTTATAATCCTTTCATCAATTGGCTTATACACAGTTCTCTCAAAGTTTAAGCTAAAGAAAAATTTCTGAGAATGTAAAAAAATATAACCCACCTGATTTAAAAAAATATCATCAATAAAAAAGCTGCCTCAAAATCGAGGCAGCTATAATATAACAACCAACTACTTGTTATCTTTTTATCATTTTTAGTACCTGAGTGTTATTTGAGCTAACAGTTACATGTATAAAATATGTACCAGCCTGTAACTGATTTACATCAATTGGAATTAAAGTTTTGTAATCAGTACGATATACTTCTTTCGTAAGAACAAGCAGTCCGTTTAAATTATACAATTTGACAAATACCCAACTTTCTTTTGAATCAGAGCTAATTTCCAGCATTGTTGAATTCTTAGCTGGATTAGGAAATAATTTTAGACTAATTACGGAAAGTTGTATTTCAGGTTGAACTGTTACCTGCATTGTATCCTTACCGGTTGCTCCGCTGTTGTCCGTTACTGTCAACACAAAAGTGTAATCGTCTGATCTGATCCGGCATTCGCTACAGGGGCTTTATTGGTTACCACTGCTGCATTGACTGTTACCTGCATTGTATCCTTACCGGTTGCTCCGCTGTTGTCCGTTACTGTCAACACAAACTGGTAAGTGCCCTGTACTAATCCTGTTACTGTTGTTTGGGCCTGTGATGGTGTACTGATCGTGCCCGATGCGGGACCACTCAGTTTCACCCATCCGTAACTGCTGATCGTTCCATCTGCATCACTGCCACTGCCACTCAGCGTTACACTGCTTACAGGAAGTGTAATCGTCTGATCTGATCCGGCATTCGCTACAGGGGCTCTATTGCTGCCACCACTACAATCCGTAGTATAATAAACAGGAGTTAATTCTTCTACATTTATTAATGGAGTTCCTCCATATGAGTTCACATTACCACAAATAATATTACCTGATTTCTGAAAAGTATTCAATTGGTCGTTTAAGGAAATTCCATAGTTACTTTTCCTTAGTCCCAAAGTGTTTGTTTTAACCCAAAACCTTGTACTGTCCGTAAATAGTGTTGGTTTTGTAGTAAGGAAAATTGATTGTGGCCATGTCAATGAATTTGCATAGGCTGGCTCTGATTTTGCATTGATGATCCAACCGGAAGTAGTAGCAAGATCATAATGAGTTAAGTAACCAGAACTATCAACTTTATTGTTTTCAATTCGCAATACAATATTAGTTCCCGAACCACCAACAGAAGCAATACCCCATGTATAGGTATTTACAATAGTATTATCATGTACATAAGCTCTTGTGTAAGTACCTAAAGTAATTCCTGAACCTTGAGCATCATCACCATTCATGCCTGAATGTCGAACTGTATTGTTATATATTTCGCTTATTCCTGAACTTGCTGATGCCAACTGAATTCCTCCACGACCCGTACTATCAACATAATTATTATAAATTTTAAAGTTGCCTACACGAATTGGTATTGGATAAGTTGTTACTCCATTACAATCAACAGGACGGGGATCATAACTGGTAGCTGAGTTATCGGGGCTTGTATTTCCAAGGTACATCCCCTCGTTCCAGATACGTGTTACTTTACAATCATGAATGGAAACGCTGTCAATTACCCAGTTAGGATAGTTATAATTAGGATCACATCCCCCATCTTCTTTTATATCAAAACCTACACCGCCTGATGTAATAAAAGTATTTGCTACTTCAATATTTTTACTTCTCCCTTCAATTACAAAACAAAATTGCCCGTTTGCAACTGAATCCACTCCGTATGGGCGAACATAAAATCCGTAGTTCTCACCTGGTATTCCTGTACCTAAAAATTTCACATAACTGCAATTACGAAGTTTCACCTGTGTTCTTGACTGATCAGCAGGAGTTGAAGCTGGCTTAACAATTTTCACCTGTCCATTCTTAGGTAAAATATAAATTGGACAGGTTGGAGTACCATTCAGGTTTTCAAAATATAAGTATTCCCAGTTTGCCGAACCATCGATAAATAATGTATCACCGGGATTCAGTTTTTGATTATTATAATACTCACCGCCCAAAGCAGATGAAGTATAAGTGTAACTTTTCCCTGAACAACCACCAACAGAAACTGCTGGATTAACAGTTAACGTTACCTGATCTGTACTAGCTCCGGTATTTACAGATAACTGAAATACATAAGATCCCTGCACCAACCCGGTTACAGATGTGCTGACAGAAGAAGGATTGGTAATTACTGGCGTGTTTGGTCCCGAAACTTTTGTCCATAAATATGATGTAATTGAACCAGTACTCCCATTACCATTTAAAGTAGCATTGTTAGTAGGCAATGTAACAGTCAGATCATTTCCTGCATTTGCAGTAATTGTATTTGATGCATTAACGGCAACAGATGTAAATGCAGAAATATTCTGGCCATGACTATCTTTAACAGTTACCTGAAAGAGATGAGTACCTGCTGTAAGCCCTGTAATTGAAGTATTGTTTACTGTGCTATTTGTAATTACTGCAGATGATGATTGATAAGGTGCAAATATATTTCTGGCTACAACCTGTTCAAATAACATTTGGTGGCCTAAATTATTAAAATGGATCCCATCACCATAAGCATATTCAGGTATTTGAGAAGTAGTTCCTGTTACAACCATTCCATCATAAAAATTAATAGCATTTGTTCCAAAAGCTGTAAGAATGCTATCCCGGATTATTTGCAATTTTAATTGTGCCGCTGTACTAAAATCGGCCCTGGGCTGAGTTGTAGTTATAAAGCATTGCTTACCGGCAGAAGTAACAGTGTTATAAATAGTTCTGAATGCCATCATTATTTCAGACATACTCAAAACATCATACCCATTGGTGGGAAAGTTGACAATAACAATGTCAGGATTTAAGGATAACGCTGCTGTTACATTATGTGCCGGATCAGGGCTTTCCTGAACTCCCGTTGGAGTATAGCCGGTTGGCATTCCCTTAAACACAGAAGCTCCTGATACGCCTAAGTTGCAGCTTGCTGCCGTTGAAGTATTACTAATTAGCCCGTTCTTAACACCCCAATTATAGAACCGGTACAAAACTGCACTATCTTCAGTAGTAGCTCCTGCACCCGCAGTAGTGCTGCTTCCAATCCAAACTACCTTTTTTGCTGTTTGCCCCGGAGTTTTCAGCTTGTACCAATTTGTTGAAACAATTGATGAACTCGTTGCTACAGCAGAACTTGTAACATTAACAGATGAAGTTGGCAAAGTAATCGTTTGATTTCCGCTTGCTGTAACAGAAGGATATAAATAAGAAGGTGGATTTATAACAACCGGTGGAGGATTACCACCTGTTACAGTTGATGACCTTTTTGATAACAAAAACCACTCGTATAAATTTAAACTATCCTGTGTAATACCTGACCCGGTTACTGTTGACCCATTTCCATTCGGTGCAACAGGCACACCTCCATAAGTACAACCATTGTTACATGTACCTGTCTTACCATAATAATTTACTACAGGTCTGAATGAAGGATCATAAGCTTTACCCCAAACAGAATGCCCAATACCTGCAACAACTGTGAATTTATTTGCAGGCTTGGGGTTAAGCATATTCGAGCTGTCATGATATCCTAAATCGGTTGTAAGAAACTGATCTAACTCACTTGCAATTGTCCAAATGCGAACCCCATACGTTGATCCAAAACGCAACCCTTGCTCAATTTGCAAATCAGTATAACCATTTGCTGCGCTAACACCTGCACCATTTGCCGTAGCCATAGCAGCAAACATTTTAATAAAATTGCTGTCTCTGCTTCCAAAAGTGGTGAACACACCGTCGCCACCTGCTGAAAGACCCGTCAGGTAAATTCTGGTTGAATCGACCCTGTATTTTGATAATATTGAAGGCAATATATAACGCAGTTCATTATAGCCGTAACTCCATGAAGGAGCTTGAGGTGACACTACAATAAAACTATCTGTTTTCCCGGTTAACGGGTTCACAGCCACAGCATTCCAGCCATCTGCAATTTGACCACTGATTGATCGGGGAGAGGCAGTATAAAGCTTTGAAAGATCAGCTTGTATAGAACCAACCTCTCCAATTCCATGCAAAGCAATAATTAATGGATAACTTCTGGATGTACTGTTATACGTTTGGGGTAACCATGTTAATCCATACGTAAGAGTTCCGCTGCTAGTTTTTGCAAATTGATCAACAATTTGCCGCCCCATAATTGTTTGCGCCTGAGAATGAGCGAGTTGCATCAGCGCTAAGAAGAACAAAAGTCGTTTCATAGAATGGTACTGTATTTTAGGATATACCCAATATTGGATTTGAAAATAACATTGAATTGGATCATAAAGACTGATAATTGGATTTTCAGTAAAACTATTCTTGGTGCAAAATTATACAGCTTAATTTTACGTGCAAGGATTTACAAAATTTATGCCAAATACACAGTATTTTTTAATAACATTATCTAATAGTTTCTGATTATTCAACAATAAGGCTTAAATATAGACACTGAATAACCAAAATCAAATTTAACCACTAAATTTCTTGTTACAATCTGCATTACCACTCATTTTTTACACAAGTAAATCACGAAAAACGCTCGTATCACTACGAACAAATTGTACAAAACTCGCAAGGAAATCTCCTTTAATACCCCCGCAGACCCAAAATTTATCCCTTCAGTAATTAGGCAATTAAGATCTCAGTAAAGCATTATCTTACAATCCGAACTTTATTATTACAACATCACTTTTTAAAAAAATGAGTTTTTCCAGTCTTTTTTCTTCCTATTGGGTTCGTTCGGCTTTTTTTTCAATGCTGCAGCGTTTTGCACTCATTTTTTTCGGGTTTATTAATTTTTTTATACTCATCCGAAGCTTAAGTATTTCTCAAATGGGAACCTGGGCTCTTTTTCTTACAATTATAACAGTATTTGAAAACACAAAAAGTGCCCTATTAAAAAATGCACATATAAAATTTGTAACAGCAAACATTGAGGGTGAACAAAAAGCGGTTATTGCATCTTCATCTTTACTTATTAATATTTCCATCAATATTATTTTCATTGCTCTTATTTTATTAACGGGTAAAAAAATAGGTGTCTTTTTTAATTCAGCAAACGATTTGTACATTATATTGATTTGGTTTATTCCAGGCTTAATAAGCATGGTTTTTTTCTCCCATCTGGAAGCTGTACAGCTTTCTCATTTTGATTTTAAAGGTGTATTCGCCGGCAATTTTCTCAGGCAACTGTGCTTCTTTATTTTTTTGGTCATTCACTTTCTTTTAAAAAAACCAATCAATATGTTTCTGCTTGGTTTATATCAGTCCATAACCATTTTTCTTGGAGCAATTACACTCTTTATTTTCAGCAAGAAATACCTGTTAATGAAATTTAACCCAACGGTTCTATGGATAAAGAAAATATTAAATTATGGTGGCTATATTTTTGGATCAGGTGTGGTATCAAACATTTACTCAAATGCAGATCAATTCATGACTGCAGCAATAATACCCGGATCAATCGCATTTTATAATGCAGCAAAAAGAATAAATGGCTTTATTGATATACCAACATATGCAGCTGCTGATATTATATTTCCCAAATTATCGCTTGCTTCATCAGAAGAAGGAATAAAAAAAGTAAAATATTTATATGAAAAAATGGTGGCCGTCTTGCTGTCATTAATTATTCCTGTTGCAATTTTATTCATTCTTTTTCCGAAGCTGATTATTTATATCATTGCCGGAGATAAATACTTAGCATCTGCACCAATTTTACAAATATATATGCTCATCAGTGTTATAGGAATATTACAGCACCAGGCAGCTACAACGCTATATTCTCTTGGAAAAACGAAGTTATGCTTTGCAATCAGCACGCTTTCCCTTCTTATAAACCTGATCATTACTTTTATCTGTTTAAAACTAATCGGGTTTTATGGTGCTGCCGTGGGTTCGCTTATCACTTCGTTAATAACTTTTGTAACCTGGTATTTTATTGTCAAAAAAGAAATTGGATTTAATTTATCAAACATACCTGTTTACAGCAAAGAATATTATTTACTTGCTTATTCGAAAATAAAAACATTATTACAGCAAAAAAGTGTAAAAAATAAAGCGTAATTTTTTGTAAATATTATTTACCTAATGATAATTATTATTCTTTTCCATACAAAGAACTCTTCAGTCAGAATTTTATGAAAATTGCACATTTAATATTAGTTCATAAAAATCCTGAACAGCTTGAACGGTTACTTGCTGCATTAAGACATCCTGCGTTTACGTTTTATATTCATATTGACAAAAAAACAGATCAGGAACCATTCAAATATCTTGAGAACGGAAGCGATGTTTTTTTTATTAAAAACCGGACAAAAATTTACTGGGCAGGATATGGTACCATTCAGGCAACCCTGAATGGCTTTGAAGAAATAATATTTAACGATTACGATTATATTAATGTTATCTCCGGTCAGGATTTCCCTATTAAACCGGCTGATTACATTTATCAATATATTCTGAAGAGAAGGGGCACTGAATTTATCACTTGTGAATCAATAGAGGAAGAATGGAAAGAAGCTGCACATCGCATTTATGAATATCATTTTATTAACTGGCGGGTCCCAGGTAAATTCAAATTACAATTTATTGCAAACAAAATATTACCGAAAAGAATTTATCCGTTAAACCATAAAATTGTAGGCAGGGCCAACTGGTTTACAATTACAAAAAATGCTGCATCATATATTATTTCATTTCTAAAGCAAAATCCTGCAATTGTGAGATATTATAAATATTGCTGGGGTGCCGATGAATTTATCTTTTCAACAGCGTTGTTCAATTCAGATTTCAGATCAAATATCCGGAATAACCTCGTTTATGTAGATTGGACAGGGCAAACAAAAGGCCATCCCCGGATACTTACTTCAGCGGACTTTGAAAAGCTAATTAAATCAGAAAAACTATTTGCCCGAAAACTTGAAAGTGATGTTTCATCTGATTTATTTACAAGACTCGAAGAATTTATAAATACTTAAAACAAGTTTCTTTTACTTTCTTTCACGCTTTCCGTGCAGGTAAGTGCCAATTATTGTAAACCTAACAAACAAATGGTAACTCACAAGTGAAAGAATTAAAGCTATAATAAACACTATTGGCATACGCAAAAAAGGAGGAATAAACGTGTTTAATAGTAATATCTGAGTTGAAGAAACAATTACAAGATGTACAAGATAAACCCAATAAGAGGAATCAGAAAAATACCTCCACCTTTTGCTGTTTGAGCTGAAATATTTCAGAAATATACCAATAAAACCTGTTACTAAAAAAACTGTTTCAACTGAAGCGGTAAGATATGAGATGGGACCGCTTAACTTATCTTTAAAAATAAAACGCAAAACAGACAGCAACAATCCACTTATAAAAAACAGCCATGAGAACCGGGTTAATGAAAAAATGCTTTTAATATTCACCTGCATAACCCAGCCCCAGAAAAAGAAAAACCCATAGTATAATAAATATTCTAAATTGGGTTTTATTCCAGTATAAACAGGAGGCGTATAAGCCTTAAAGAAGTGCAATAATAACCAAAGAGCAAGTATAAAAATTATAATTTTTAAGAAACCAAACGTTTCAAAAAAAATCCGCAGCTTAATTTCAAGTTGAATGTTCAGCTTCTTAAGTAAAGAAAAAACTGTTACTCCAATAATATAAAAAATCAACAGATAATATAAAAACCAAAGATGAGCAAAACCATTCCAGTGTAACATTTGCTTACAACTGCCCGAAATTGCTTCAGCAAGGGTTAGTCTTTCACCATAAAAAAATTTATAGAAATGAAAAGGCAAAAGACTTACCGGAAGTAGCAGGATTGAAGACAACACAAATGGTATAAAAATTCGCCGAAATCTTTGGTCTATGAAATATTGCATTCCCTTTTGAACAATTACCAGACGAGAAAAAAAACCTGCTACAAAGTAAAACAAAGGCATTCTGAAGATATGTATGTATTCATACAACCAATCAAAAAAGACATACCCCGCACTTTCATCATGCGGCCAGTTAGGTGCCGGCGTTGCTTTATACACAATAAGAGAATGCACCACTACTCCTAGCCACATTGCAATAGAACGCAAAGCATCAAATCCATTAATCCGTTCATTTGGTTTCATAAAGAAGTATATAACTCAACTAAATCAAACAAAAATACAATAACCATAAAAAAGGAGGATGTATAAGCACCCTCCTTTTAAACTTAATACTTAGAAAGCAATGTCAAATTATTTTGTCTTAACCAACTTAACCATTTTCAGGTTTCCACCTTGTTCAGATATTCTTACAATATAAATTCCAGGGAGAAGTTTGTCACTATCTAATCCGAGTTTATATTGGCTAAGTCCAATAGGTATGTTCCTGATTTCTCTTACCAGAACCTGCCTTCCTGAGATATCTGTAACAACTATTTCAACTTTTTCTTTTGCTTTATTGGAAGAAATTGAAATAACCGGATCAGTAGTAAATGGATTCGGGAACACACTGACAGCTAAATCATTTCTCACTTCCGTGGTTATTTCTCTGTTTGCATTGGTATTACTGATGTTTGAACTAGTTGGAGTCGGAACAGATGCCATTCGACCTGTGATCATTGTATTTCCTGAACCAGATGAAACTCCAGTACCTGTTATGCCAGGTTGAAATGCTTCAATAACAAGAGCTCCAATGTATGCAAATGGCGAAGCACTGCCTGCCTGTATCTGAATTAATACAGAGCCATCGGCGTCTGGTACTACATTCGAGATTTGTACCGTATTAGAAATATTATTCGCAGCGTTTAGAGAAACACTGGAACCGTTAATTGTATACACAGTTGTCCTGTCTGGTGTATAACCTCCTCCATCTCTGCTTGCAAAGAATGTAAAGCTATATGCATTGTTCAGGTTAAGTCCGTCAATACGCAACATTGCTACAGTATTAGCATCTAACCACCAGGTACTCTTTATAACATTATCAGGATATATACCGCTATTATTACCGGTATTCATTCCATAAGGATTGACCCCGTTAAATGCATTGCCAACAACTACCATACTTATACCTGAAGGATTCCATAAACTATTATTTAATGTATATCTATCGCCTTCAATTGGTCCTTCATTAGTATTGTTCCATGGTATTGGAGCAGGATCAACCTGGTTAAAGTTTACAGAAAGAGAATATTGAATTGTAGAAGCCCCAACTATATTAGTATACTCAGAGTAAACATTAGCCGATGTTTTAGCTCTAACCTTATAATAATAGACTATTCCTGCTAACAAGCCCTGATCAAGGTAAGTTGATGCATTAGCTGCGGTTGTTTGTATAAGGTTGTATGTTCCACTATATGAAGTTGACCTATATACTTCAAACCCACTTTCATTACTTGATCTGTCAGTCCATTTCAACTGAATTGTTGAAGCAGATTTTGGCGCAACTGATAATGTGCCTGGTGTAAGCGGTACACCGCTTTCTACATAAGCCTGAATAACCATTGCATTTATATACCCATAAGCTGCATCGCTGGCTTTGGTAGCCGTAAATTCAATTGTACCGGTTCCATCAGGTGTAAGCCCCTGCAATTGCACCGTATTAGATGTATTGTTACTTGCATTAAGAGTTACTGACTGACCACCATAACTGTATGTAGTATTTCGTGCATCACTTACAGAACCCCTGCTTGCAAAGAAGATGAGGTTATACTTAGTATTTAAAGCAGTTAAGCCGCTAATACGTATTCTTTTCGCTGTTGTGGAAGCAGTGTAATAAGCAGTACTCATAACACTGTCAGGATATACACCGCTATTGTTACCTGTTGTTGCACCAACATCATTTGAACCATCCCATCCATCAACCAACGTTACACTAATGCCGCTTGTTAATCCAATATTATCTTTTATTGCAGTAACAGATACTCCTGCATTTGGACTATTGCTGAAGTTATTCCATGGCGAAGAAACAGGCATTACCTGATTAAAGTTTACATAATAAGTACTCAGATTCTTGTCTGCAACCTGTATACTAAACTGTCGGGAAGTAGTTGCACCATAATTATCAGTTGCCGTAACAGTTATGCCATTGTATGTTCCCATTGTTGACCCTGGCGTAATTGTAATTGTGCCAGTACCATTACCCGTATTTGCGAAAGTTGCAAATGAAGGCAATCCTGTAACGGAAAGTGTTATAATATCACCCTGGCTGTCGGTTGCAGAAACATTTACAACAACTGTCTGGTCAGTCTTCATTTTCACATCAGAAATAGCAGCAAGAACAGGACTTGCATTAGGCATCACTGCACTTATTGTATCGCTTGTTTGAGAAGATCCAACATTATTTACAGCAACTATATAATAATAGTATGTAGCATTTCCAAGAACAGATGCATCAGTATAGGTTGTCAGGTTTGCATTGTTACCCCCCGGGTTAAGTAATGAGTATGAACCATTACGTGTAACAGATCTGTAAACCTGGTAAGCATTTTCGTTATATGCAGCATCAACCCAGTTTAATTTTATACTATTTGTAAGTACGGTTGCCGCAACGTTTCTTGGTTTTGCAGGAACAGTTCCGTCATCATACAAGCTTTCTATTACCATAGCATTCAAATAGCCGTAAGAAGATGATGGACCTTTCTGTAAACTCAATGTTAATGTGCCATCAGAAGCTGCTTGCTGATTATTAATGGAAACTGTATTCTGGCTATTACCAGCTGCATTCAGGGATACACTATTTCCATTTATTGTATAAATAGTTGTCCTGTCATCTGTTACTGATCCCCTGCTTCCAAAAAACGTAAAATTGTATTTGTATGCCGGGTTTAATCCATAAATTTTTATTGTTTGAGTTACATCAGTAGTAAAATAACAAGAGCGAATTACATTGTCTGGGTAAACTCCTGAATTATTTCCTGTATTAACTCCATACGTATTGGTAGCATTGCCAAGGTTTTGCCATGCGCTTGTAATTAACATTCCAATACCACTGTTTACTCCACTTTCATCAAGGAGATTTGGAAAATTATCATTTAATGAAGGTGTGGCTTTATTTGTATTATTCCATGGTGCCGGTGAGGTTAATGAACCATCTGTAAAATTAATGTATGTTTTACTATTGGGGTTAACATCAACAACGTTTATACTGAATGAAACAGAAGCATTGCCACTATTTCCATCACTTACAATAGCTGTAACATTATATTGACCATTGTCAGCATAACCTGGGGTAAGGTTAATTTGCACATTACCACCGTTAATAACCGGTGTTGCAAACGAAGGCAATCCATTAAACGACCAAGTAAGTATATCTGCAACGTTTTGATCAGTTGCACTCAGATTAACTTGCGCTGTTTGCTTTTCATTCACAGTCACATTTCCTCCGCCAGTTACAACGGGCAAATAGTTGTCGTTTACTGTCAGATCGAATGAAATTGAATTAGTACCACCCTGTGGGTCATTTACAGTAATAGTTATTCCTGTATACACAGCCTGCGTTACCGGATTATTAAATGTTATATACCCTGTTCCGTTTCCGGTTGAAGTATATGTTGCAAAAGAAGGCAGGTTAGAGGTATTAATTGTAAGTGCTTCCGGATCTGCATCAGTAGCATTTACATTAACCTGTAATGTTGTACCATAACGCATATATTGATGCGCTATAGGTGACAATACAGGAATACTGTTAATGGTTTTAGCACTGTCTTCATTGCTGAATGCTGATGCACCTCCTGCGTTAATTGCCTTTATCTTGTAATAATTAATTGTATTGGCAAACAGCCCAGAATCAGCATAACTTACGGTATTAGCAGGTAAGGTTGCATACAAAAGATAATTTAAATTATTTCCATTAGAACGGTACAGTTGATACCCTGTTTCATTTGCAACATCTTGCCATGTTATATCAATCCTTGATCTTGAGATACCATTTGCTAAAAGATTAGCAGGAGCAGCTGGAAGAGCAGGTAATGAAAGTGTTGTAGCAGTAGATTGACCTAATGCCGTATTGTTCATAAGATTAGCGACATTTTCAGGAGTCAAAGCAATTGGGTATATTCTGAAATTATCTATCCATCCACTAAAGAACCCTGTGCCTGTATTAAATGCATTGGTGCCGTTAACAGTCCCAATTCTGGAACCATTGGTTGTGGTAGATAGTGTAGTAAATGACAAGCTCGTATTTGAAGCAACCTCTGTCCCGTTTACATATAAACGAATTGTATTACCATTATATACCAACGCAATATAATTCCATGCTGTACTTGTATAAGCAACAGATATGTTAGCCCGTACATTATTACTTGCTACACCTGCATAAAGTCTATTAGCGTCAAGTCTGATTGACAAACCATCATCATTACCTCCAATATCAACAATTATTCTGTTATTAGTATTATTGTTTGATTTCATCCAAAATGCCACTGTTTTTTGAGCATATGCATTTTGTAGAAAAGTCGAAGTTACAGGTATAGTTACACTTTGATTTGTACCATTAAATCTCAGTGAATGTGTGCCTTCTTTTTTATCCGTTGCGTCAAATACGGGGTTATTACTCTGAGTGAGGGTTCGTCCATTTCCACTAGAATCAGCATAAGTATTATTTACCTGCCATACAGCTTCAGGTGAAATAATATTACTTGCAAGCTGCGATTCACCCGTTTGTCCTATTGCTCGAATTTGATAATAATACTTAGTTGAAGCATTTAATCCAAATGTATCAACAAATGAGGTTGCGTTTGCAGTTGCTGACCCCACAGTAATAAATCCTGTTGTTTGATTTATTGATCTCCATATCTCAAACCCGGTTTCATTACTGCTGTTATCAGACCAATTCAAATTTATTTGTTTGTATGAAATTGCTGTTGCAGTCAAGTTTGACGGGTTTGAGGGCAGTGTGCCAGTTGTAGCGGCATCACTGAAGGCACTGTTTGGAATTGGTACAAATACTCCTGATGATTGTTGAGGTGTATTCCAGGAAACCGTCATTGCTTCTCCTCCGCCTTGTTCATAAAAAGCAATAGCGATTGGATATGTACCTGCTGTTAACGTTCTTGCAGTAGATGTACTGTTTTGTGTACCATGTAGTCCATCATTGTTCACAACAGGTGTGCCGCTAAAACTGTATGGAGATACAGTTCCGTTAAGACTTCCCAGCCAAAGGCGGCTACCATCATCAGAATTTGTTCGGAAGTAATAAGTCCCGGTAACTGGTATATTAATAAATCCTTCCCACAAAAATGCAAAATTATCGTCCTGAGTTCGGGGAGTTATTGCCACGTTTGGCATTGTTCCAACCACCACAGGGCTTAAAGTTGTAAAGTCTGCAAGGTTATTCCATGTCCCGGTAAAAACATATTGCTTAAACATTAATCCTGTAAGTATTGCCTGGCCAGTTACCTGGTTACTTGCAGGAGAAGTATTATTAGCAGCATCTCTTGCTTTAACAACGAAATTATAAGTTTGCCCTTGCTGAAGATTGTAAACAGTAAAAGTAGTTCCTTGAGTAACATACGATTTTTGCCCATTTACATACACATCATATTTTACAACACCCACATCATCTGAAGAAGCTGTCCAACTAAGAGAAATTGAATTTCTTGAAGATCCTGTTATTATAAGTGATGCAGGTGCAGTTGGTGCATTTGTATCTGATTGTGTAAATGTACTTGCCTCGTTTGAAGCTGGTGCAGCGCTTGTATTATTTACAGCTCTTACTTTGTAGTAGTACTTTTTCCCTGCTTCCAATCCGGTATTGCTAAAAGTCAAAACATCTGCATCAGTTATTCCGATAAAAGTATATGGACCTCCTGAAGAAGTTGCTCTGTATATTTCAAAATTAGTTTCATTAAACTGTGGAGAGGGATTATTACTCCAGTCTAAACGAATTGAAGTTTTAGATAAAGCTGTAGCTATAAGATTTATTGCGGCATCCGGTTTATTGGGTCCGTTAGCATCTATTACTGTGAACAATGGCGAGAATGAAGAGGAACAACCGTATTGTTCAGTCACTTTTACTTTATAATTGCCTGGAGAAGTAGCAACAAAAACATTACCGGTTCCAATTGTTGTATTACTGCCGTCTTTTTGCCAATCATAAGATTGATAGCCGGTTGGCACCTGCAGTGGCACATTTGTACTTCCGCTTAAAGAAGGAATAACCTTACTGTTTAATGCTTGTAAAGAAATTGAAGGAGAAACAGTAGCAGCTTTGATTTTAACAACAACTGGAGTTGGTGACCAATCCGACCATAAAGATCCTTTTCTTATTCTGGCTGTATAACTTCCCAAAGCAGCGCTACCTGTTGTTGCTGTTCCAGTAATATTTAATGTATTCCCAACAGCACCAGAAATCAGCACTCCATCTTTTCGCCATTCGTATTGATCAAAACCAGCAGTAAGACCTAATGTAATATTAATTGCATCACCATTACAAAATTCTGTTCTGCCAAACAAAGGCCATGGGTTTGATTTATACGCACGATTTACATATGGGTAAAAATCAGGTTCAGCCCAAGCAGTATTCCACGTACCATGGGCAAGGTCGGGATATAAAGTATACTTAAAATTTGCTCCAGCATTTAAAAAAGCATCTCTCACCCCTTCAGTTGTTTCTTGAGTTGGAGAAGGATCGAGGCCTCCCTGAAAAATCCATATTGGTGTATATTTTAGAGGCTGAACTACTGAACTTTGTTGATAAATAGTTGAACTTGCTGACATTGGAAGAGCAGCAGATATATAGGTAGGGTTTTCCATTAGCATTTCCCATGTTCCTGCACCGCCTGCAGATAAACCATTATCCACTATATGAAAAAGGTCAAGCTTGTTGTTAACCACCATATAATTAATAACATCTCTTATAGCATCATAGGCAGGAGTTCCCCAATACCCATTTGTAGTTTGCATTACAAAAACATACCCGTCAAAATTGCCATTATCAACATTATTCTTGAATTGCTCCCCACCATGTAAAAGAGAATATTCATTATCATAAACAGTCCCTGCTTCACCAAGTCCGTGAAAGAAAATAATCATTGGGTATTTCTTTCCATCATTTGCCGTGGGATTATAGGTTTTCGGGAATTTAAGCCTGAAAGCAAATCCATTATAGATATAAGCCTTATACGAATCTGTATTCCAATTGTTCAATCTCTTTGTTCTGACCCATTTTGCAATGGCTCCCCAAGCAGGTATAGTGGGCGGAGCTGCTGGATTATAAGTTACAACTGCATCATTCGGATCCATTATACTTTGCGAAAAAGTATAATTAGCGAAAGAACTTGTTAACACTAAAAGAAAAATTTTTACAATAATTATTACGGATCTCATAATCAAACGCTGATTTTGATAAGAATAATAGTTTCGTTTCCAGTGGAATATTGTTATTAGCTTTTAGTAGGATAGTTATTTATTGGTAACTGTTGGTCAGATAGGGAGGGAGATTCAAAGGATTTGGAAGAACTTGATTTTGGGGTTTTGTAGAATTATGGAGAGGACTTGTATTTCTTATAAATCCAAGTGCAAGCTAATATTTTTCTCGACATTTTCTAAATAAATCAATTCTTTTTTATTAAAATTACCTACAGAATAAAAAAATACTACTAAGTGGTAATATTTTCTAGCCAGTATTAGATAAATACATAATTAATATAAATTGGCAAGCCCCCAAGAATAATTTTAAAGATGATAACTCAAAAATGAAGTACCCAAAGCTCAAATCAATACTCATTTTCTTTTCTTTCATTATTTTCATATTATGTTTCCCAGTAGCTTTTGTTGATCGTATTGAATCACCGGAGTTCTGGATTATTTCACTCTGCGGGCTTTTTTTTCCAATCCTCATTTTGATAAGCGTAATAATATTCTTTTGCTTTCTCATAAAAAGATCAAAATGGATATTCCTTCCGCTTCTGACTTTTTTGATATGCTATAAACAAATAAGTGTAATTGCTCCAACTCAGATTCATTACGACTTCGATCCTTTAAAAAGTATTAATTCAATACGTATTCTATCTTGGAACGTATCCAGGTGGGATGAACGGAACAAAGAAAAAAGAGGCGGCCAAAGCTATCGTTCACTCATGCTTGATTATATTGAATCTACCGGAGCAGATATTCTATGTTTTCAGGAGTTTTTCGAGTGCACAGATCCGGCATTCTTTGAATCAAATATTCCGGCATTAAAGCAAAAAGGTTATCCATACTATTATTTTTACCCATCATCAACCCTTTTTGACGGAAAGTTTCAGTATGGGCTATGCATTTTTTCGAAATTCCCTATTGTAAACTCCTTTTTTTATACTAATCTTAAAGGAGTTCATTCTGAAGGGTTAATTTTCTCTGATATTGTTTTTAAAAACAGAATAATCAGAGTTTTCAATACACATCTTGAATCTCCTGGTTTAAGTGCAAGTGATTATTCAGAATCAGGTCAGTTAAATTTAAATTCAACCGTATTTTCGAAAATTAAAAACAGCTATAGCCTTAGAAATCTTCAGGCAATCCAAGCTAAACAACAAATTGAAAAAAGTCCATTCCCTTATGTTATATGTACTGATTTAGGCGATATACCCAATTCGTTCGCCTACTTCAGGATTCGTTCTGACTGCCAAGATGCCTTTTTGGAAAAAGGAAGTGGCTTAGGAAGAACTATCAGCCATATTTCACCAACACTAAGAATTGATTACATTTTTCTGAAGGATAGCTTAAGAGTTAAACAGTTCCAATGTGAATCTTTACCCTATTCTGATCACTATCCTTTAATAGTTGACGTTGAATTTTAACTCAATAGAGGGTAATTTGACAATTGTAAGAATACCACTAACAGGTATTTTTTTGAAAAAAATAGATTTGTGTTTTGAAATGACTAATTTTTTTATACTTTAGTCGTGAAAATAAGTAAAACCACTAATTACTTATACCCAAATATCTTTAAGAATAGCCCTCGTTATTTTCAATCTCCTAGTATTTAGCTTTCAATTTCCTATCGGAATCAAAAATTTACCTTTTGCGAGCCACACGGCAATGCAATTCCAAATCCTTGACAGATTTTTTGATTAATGCTTTGTTTGTTATCAAGCAAGGTTTATGATTTTTTGATATGAACAAAGCAATATTGAGTCTTAACATCAATAAAACACAAAATGCCTTGATGAATGAAATCATCAGTGAAAGATTTGACTTGGTTGAGTTTACTGATGTTTTTGAAGCAACGACTGAATTAAAAAAAAGAAAAGATATAAAAGTGATAATAGTGGATATAGAACATGCAGACACTGATTATTTAAATTTTGTTTACCATGTTAAAACAAGCAAATTCTACAATAAACCTATGTTGGTACTTACCAGCTACCATAACAGCACACTCAACGAAAGGCTCAAAGATGTGCAGGTGGAATGCCTCATTTATAAACCCTTTTCTCCTATGGAAGTAGTAAGATTTATAGAAAAGATACTATTAAGCAAATGATGCAGTAAAAACATTTAAAACCTTAACGTTATTTATGTCAACGAGATCAAACTTACTTACACTTAGTCCTGAAAGCAGCCATCTATTGGAGAGTAGTTTTGCTGTTGAAAGTGTTTTTCATACCAGCCATCTCTCGTTTTTCTTTATAGGAAATAAACACAAAGCTGCACAATATTTCGAAACCCACTTCAAATCGGGAGTTTTTGCACCTGGGTTCGACAAAGCTATCTCATTAATATTCCGGGCGTCTGTTAATAAACAATTACCTGATGTAATTTTCATTGACACTCCGCTTGACCGGCAAAAAATGGAAGCGTTTACTTTTATTCTTAAAAGCAACCCTATACTCGCAAAAATCCCGATTATCTATAATGATGCCAATCTGGATGCAGATATGGTTTATGATCTGGTAAGCAATGATTTCATTGATGAAGCCACTGATATCTATTACTGGAGCAGAAATTTCGAAAATAAATTACTATTTCTAAGGAAACTTAAAAAACATCAGAAACAGGCAATCCACAAAACAACAGTACATCATTCCCAATCATCAGGTTGGCAAATATTTAATTCCATAACAAAAAGAATTTTTGATGTTACCGTTTCATTAATCCTGCTAATATTGTTACTTCCGGTATTTGCAATCATCGCAATTGCTATTAAGATCGAATCAAAAGGACCAGTATTTTACAACTCGCTTAGAGCAGGCACTGGATTCAGGGTTTTTAAATTTTTTAAATTCCGGACAATGGAAATTGATGCGGACAAAAAAATTGACCAGTTGGCCCACCTCAATCAATATGGAAAAGACTCTTCTGGTGCAAATTTTCTAAAAATTTGTAACGATCCCAGAATAACTAAAACAGGTAAGTTTCTTCGCAATACCAGTTTGGATGAACTGCCGCAGTTATTAAATGTGTTATTGGGAGATATGTCGCTTGTTGGTAACAGACCTTTACCGATTTATGAAGCTGCATCACTAACTGGCAGCAAGGCTGTTGAACGTTTTATGGCTCCTGCCGGAATTACCGGGTTATGGCAGGTTGAAAAAAGAAGTAATCAAGAGATGTCAGCTGAAGAACGTATTAACTTAGATATAAAATACGCAAGGCGGCATAGCTTTATTTACGATATGTTCATTTTGGCTAAAACACCAATGGCATTAATACAAAAAACAAACGTTTAACGTTATTTAATAAGTTCAGAAATGCCAACTGCAGTAAGTTAACCTTTCTGCAGTTGGTTCATCCTTACCCCAAAAAAACAAGATTATGGAAGATAAGAACCTGCCAAAGGTTTCCATAGTTACCTTAACTTGGAACACAACAGATGTTACAATAGATTTTCTGAAATCATTAAATCAGCACTGTACATACAGTAATCTGGAGGTGATAATTGTTGATAACGGCTCAAAAGCTAATCCTGAAACTGCTTTTAAAGCAATTTACCCATCTGCTATTGTAATTGTAAATGAAAAAAATCTTGGATTTACAGGAGGTAATAATGTTGGAATAAAAGCTGCAACCGGCGATTTTCTTTTTATTGTTAACAATGACACCGAGTTTACTCCTGGATTACTAGAGGGCTTAATCGAAATTTTTCATAAATACCCTGATGCAGGAATTGCAAGTCCGAAATTTCACTATTTCTACCATAAAGGAACAATTGAATATGCTGGTTACAATACTGTAAATGTATTAACAGGTCGTAATGGCATGATTGGTTGCGCTGAAAAAGATGATGGGCAGTATAACCAAATCAAAACAACGAATTATGCGCATGGCGGTGGAATGATGGTTCCGAGAAAAGTAATTGAAGATGTTGGAGGCTTGCCCGAAGAATTCTTTATCTACTATGAAGAGTTTGATTGGTGCGAGCAAATAAAGAGAAAGGGATACAAAGTTTATTATCAGCCAGCTTCGTTGATTTATCATAAAGAATCAATGACGACAGGTAAATCAAGTCCGTTCAAAACATTCTATCATACCAGGAACAGGATACTATTCATGAAGCGGAATATGAAATTATCCAATTACCTGATTTTTCTAGGTTATTTTACCCTACTGACTATTCCTAAAAATACAGTTACATTTTTACTCAAAGGACAGAAAGAACACCTCAAATCGTTCTGGAAGGGAATTCTATGGCATTTCAATAAAAATATCACCTTTAATTAATCTGGATTATGTGTGGCATTACAGGATTTGTGGACTTTAACAAAAAGACCTCTTTACCAGTTTTAAAAGAGATGACAGATGCTTTATACCATCGGGGACCAGATGATGCCGGTTATGAAGTATATGAAAATTCTACCAGCTTAATTGGATTTGGACAAAGACGCTTATCAATTCTTGACCTTTCTCCTCTTGGTCACCAGCCAATGCACTCAGGAGATTATATTGTAAACTTTAATGGAGAAATTTACAATTTTAAAGAAATAAGAAAAGAACTGGAAGAAAAAGGGTATTCATTTGTTTCCTGGTCAGATACAGAAGTGATCTTAAAAGGATATGACTGCTGGGGAATCGATGTTGTCAATAAATTTATTGGAATGTTTGCGATTGTGCTTTATGACAAAAAGCTTCAGCAAATTATTCTCATACGTGACAGAGCAGGCGTAAAACCATTGTATTACCATTGGAAGAATGATTTGTTCCTTTTTGGGTCTGAGTTAAAATCATTTTATAAACATCCATCTTTTCAAAAAGAAATTGACATAAACAGCTTGTCGCTTTTTTTACAATACAGCTACATCCCCGGCCAACATTGTATTTTTAAAAACAGTTTTAAGTTATTACCCGGCCATTTTTTAACAATTGACCTTAAAACAAAAGAACAAAAAACACATAAGTATTGGGATGTATTTGATTATTACAACAAGCCGAAGCTGAACATAACTGATGAAGAAGCCGTTGAACAAACAGACAGTATTCTGAAAAAAGCATATGAATACCGCATGGTTGCAGATGTACCCGTTGGTATTTTTTTAAGTGGGGGGTATGACAGTTCAAGTGTAGCAGCGTTATTACAAACCGGCAGAACCGAACGGCTCAAAACTTTTACAATTGGTTTTCACGAAAACGAATTTAATGAAGCACCTGAAGCTAAGAAAATTGCAGAATATCTTGGCACAGATCACACTGAATGGTATTTAACGGCTAAAGAAGCAGGTGAAGTACTTCCTTTACTACCTGAGATTTATGACGAACCTTTTGCAGATAACTCTACTGTGCCTACAGTGCTTGTAAGTAAACTCGCAAGACAACAGGTAAAAGTTGCATTGAGTGCAGACGGTGGCGACGAAATTTTTGGCGGCTATAACAAATTTAACCAGGCGGAAAGATTTACAACCCAGATTCCAAATTCCCTGCAGTCAATCATAAGCGGAGGAATGTCCCTGATTAACCCGGCTTATATCCCTTATTTTAACAACAAATACAATTTCACTACACGGTACGAGAAAATGAAACTGATCTGGAAAAGTCATGACCCAGTTCAGGCTGTAAAATATATAAGCCAGTACATCACCGAATCTGAAACTGAATCATTTCTTGCAAAACCATTTAAGCATTATCATACTTTTTTTGAAGATGGCCACTTTCTTGAGAAAAATGATGGTGTAGTAAACCGGCTGCTCGCTATTGACTATAAAACTTTTTTAGTTGATAATAACTTAGTGAAAGTGGACAGGGCAACAATGTCGGTTAGTCTTGAAGGCAGGGAACCTATGCTTGATCAGAATGTTGTTGAGTTTACAGCAAGCCTTCCATCATCTTTTAAAATCAGAAATGGAGTTAATAAGTGGCTGCTGAAAGAAGTAGTTCATAAATACATCCCAAAGGAATTAATGGAAAGGCCAAAAAGACCATTTATTGCGCCTTTAATGGTGTGGTTTAAAGATGAACTGAAGGAACAATTACAATACTATTTAAGTGCTGGAAGTCTAAGAAAGAGCGGAGTATTTAACCCGGAACCAATTGTTCGCTTAAGAGACGACTATTTGAAAGGCAAAAAAATAAACTACCAAAAGCTTTGGCATGTATTGATTTTTCAATTGTGGTATAACAGATGGATTGAAAAGTTATAACTTGTATACGCTTTTATTAAATTAATAAAATTCTGAAATTTCATAATTACTCAGGAACTTAAAAAAGATAACATAAGATGAAAACAAGTGTATTAATAACAGGAGGAGCTGGTTTTATCGGTTCGCATGTTGCAAGACATTGTGTTGATATGGGATTTAAAACAATTGTACTGGATGATTTAAGCGGTGGTTTTGAAGATCATATTCCTGAAGGAGCCGAATTTATTAACGGAAGTGTTACAGACCATGAATTAATTACAAAACTCTTTGATCAGTATAAGTTTGAATTTGTTTATCATCTGGCCGCTTATGCAGCTGAAGGATTATCGCATTTCATACGCAGGTATAATTACAATACTAATTTAATCGGTAGCATTAATCTTATAAATGAATCAGTAAAGCACAAAGTAAAGTGCTTTGTATTTACATCTTCCATTGCGGTGTATGGTAAAGGCCAACTGCCGATGACAGAAGAAATGACACCTGTTCCTGAAGATCCATACGGTGTTTCAAAATATGCTGTTGAGCTTGATTTACACGCAGCTCATGAAATGTTTGGTCTCAATTATGTTATATTCAGGCCTCATAATGTGTATGGCGAAAATCAGAATATCGGTGATAAGTACAGGAATGTTATTGGTATTTTCATGAATCAGATCATGCAAAACAAATCCTTAACCGTTTTTGGGGATGGTACACAAACAAGGGCATTCAGTTATATTGATGATGTGGCCATACCTATTGCAAAGTGCGTAGCAATTACCTCATCATACAACCAGGTATTTAATATTGGAGCAGACAAACCATATACAGTTAACGAACTTGCTTATGTTGTTGCAGATGAATTTGGAGTAAAGCCTTCAATTAATTATTTGTCGGCCCGAAATGAAGTACTTCACGCTTATTCAGATCATTCCAAAGCACACCAGGTATTTGGTGACCCGACAGGAATTGATTTAAAAGAAGGGATTCACAAAATGGCAGAATGGGCAAAAAGAGTTGGAGCAAGGCAAAGTAAAGAATTCGGCAATATTGAAATTGCTGAAAAATTACCAGATGGATGGGGCATCCAGAAATAAAATAAGAGTAAAAGCAAATGCCATCAACAACTAAAATAAAAGTATTGGAGTGTATTCGCCAGGGACAAATAGGCGGAGGAGAATCGCACCTGCTAAGTTTAGTTGAAAACATGGATCGTGACCGTTTTGAACCTGTTGTACTTTCTTTTACGCCCGGTCCAATGGTTGATCGCTTAAAAGAAATGGGAGTTGAAACACATGTTATTTACACCGAAAGACCTTTCGATATTTTTAAGTGGAAAAAAGTAAAAAACTTTATCAGCGATAAAAAGTTTGATTTGGTGCATGCTCATGGCACAAGAGCAAATTCAAATGTTTTATGGGCTTCAAAAAAACTGAATGTCCCTGTAATCTACACTATTCATGGATGGTCGTTTCATCCCGATCAGAAAATGGTTGTTCAGAAATTAAGAATTGCAGGTGAAAAATATCTTACATCAAAATCAAACTTAAACATATCTGTATCAAAATCAAACCAGCAGTCGGGCAAACAGTTTATTAAGAATTTTCAATCAATAGTTGTTAATAACGGGATTGATTTACAAAAATTTAATCCTGACAAACCATACAAAAATATCAGGGAAGGGCTTGGCATATCTACTGACGAAAGGCTGGTTTTATTCCTCGCCCGTTTTACAAATCACAAACAGCCTCTTACTTTAATAAATGCATTTTCAAAAGCTTTGAGTGATTACCCTGATATGCATTTACTTATGGTTGGTGATGGAGATCAAAAAAACGAGGCAACACAATTAATCCAATTACTTGCTCTTGAAAAGAAAATAACGTTACTACCTTTCCGGCAGGATGTTCCTGACGTATTAGCATCAGCAGATATTTATGTATTACCCTCGTTATGGGAAGGATTGCCGATAGGTTTGTTGGAGGCAATGAGTATGCAAAAAGCAATTATTGCCAGCAATGTAGATGGAACAAGTGAAATTATTGAGAATAATGTAAACGGTATATTAGTTCAGACTGATGAATTAATTGAAAACACCGCTAAAGCAATCGTAACTCTCTGTAAAAATAATGTCCTGCGGCAAAACTGTCAGCTAAAAGCCAAAGAAACCGTGGCAGAGAGGTTTAATGCATCAATCATGACAAGACAAATTGAACAAATATATCTTGATGTTTTAAAAACAAAGTAAACAAACTAGAATGGAATTTGAACGAATTGCAGACATCAAAAGATTGAAATTTATAATCGAAACCCTGAAAAAATCTTTGCCTGATAAAGCAGAGGTTCTTGATGTGGGTTGCGGAAACGGCGTTATTTCCAGAAGTCTGGGTGCAGAAGGTTTTACTGTAAAAGGCGTTGATATAAGTGAAAAAACCATTGCTAAAGCAAAGAGTCTCAATAGATATCCAAACGTTCAGTTTGAAGTAAAAAGTGCTGAACAACTGATTGCAGATGGAAGTAAATATCATGCAATAGTATGCAGCGAAGTACTTGAACATTTGCACGAGCCTGAAAAACTTATTTCAACATTACATGAAATACTTGATAATAAAGGAGTTCTGATTGTTACTGTCCCAAATGGTAAAGGGCCTAGAGAGCTATTTGTAACCAAACCAGTTATTTCACTCACCCAAAAAAATAATTTTCTCTGGAAACTGTTACAAAAAATAAAAAGCAGTTTGGGATATAAAGGAACAACTGTACAATCTGATGCAGACGACCTTACGCATATACAGTTTTTCACAAAAAAAACTCTTCAGAAACTAGCAGAGGAAAACAAATTTAATATTGTAACATTTGGTAAAACAAACTTCATTGAAGACGTATTTCCCTTCTCATTTTTTGCAAAACGAATAAAATTGCTACAAAAAATAGATTGTTCTGTTGCTGAAATACTACCTTATAGTTTCACTGGCGGGTTTGTTACAGTATGGCAAAAAAATAATATTGATGTCAATTGTTGAAAAAATACTTGTTGGTCTGTTTAATATGCTTCAAATTATTGATGCAGTATATATTTTTATTCCATTTGCATTACTTCTTATTTATTTTTTTTACAAAATTTTTCACTTCCAAACTGTATTTCAACGCAAAAAAAAAATCACAAATCACAATTTCCAGTTCGGAATTATTATTACTGCGCACCAGGACACCAAACTGATTCATCCTTTAATAGATTCTATTGAAAAGCAATCATACAAAAAGTATAATGTTTACATAGTTGCAGATGATTGCGATACCAGCAGTCTCAATTATAAATCGGAGAGAATAAAGTTGCTGAAACCGAATGTGCCACTCAATTCTAAAGTCAAATCAATAGAATTTGCGCTTAAATATTTTTCAACCGAAGATGATATTGTTTTAATTCTTGATGCAGACAATTTAATTCATCCATCCTTTCTATGCATAATCAATAAATATTTTCAAAAAGGTTATAAGGTTGTTCAAGCAGGATTCAATCCCAAAAACACTGCAACAAACTTTGCAAAGATGGATGCAATAGGAGATTTTTATAACTTTTTTGTAGAAAGAGAAGTTAGAATGATGATTGGATTGTCAGCAACCATATGGGGCTCGGGCATTGCTGTTGATTATAACATTTATAAAGAAGTAGAATTCAAAGACTATTTAGGTGGCTTTGACAAAAAACTGCAGGCCTATCTTGTGCAGCGGGTTAAAACAATTGCTTACGCCCCCGAAGCAATATTATATGATGAAAAGACAGCTACTTCAGATTCATTAGAGAAACAGCGCATCAGATGGATCAGCTCATACTTCAAATATTTTAATGAATCAATACGTATTTTTCTGTCTGGTATTTACAACAGAAATTTCAACCAAATTTACTTTGGCTTCAACACATTAAGGCCCCCCTTGTTTATTATTCTGGAAGTTGCTCTTTTTACAACACTTATTGACTGGTTATTCAATAAAGCTTTGTATTATGAATGGCTATATCTATTAGCTTGTTTCTTTTTGACTTTTGTTACTATTATCATAATTAAAGGGAAAGACAGTAGTTTAATAAAAATGATTTTCCTGCTCCCTGTTTTTGTCTTCAAACAAACAGTATCCCTTTTTAAACTTAATAAAGCAAAAAAAGATTTTCTTAAAACAGAACATAATAATGTTATATACATTGACCAACTTCTTGATCCCAAAAACACCATTAAACAATGTCAATAATTATAAAAATTATAGTTGTAATTTACTTTTTACTTCAGGCCCTATTTGCATTATGGATACTGTTGCCAATCATATCCCTTCTTATACATTTTCTTTTCACAAGAAAAAGAAAACTATCTGGTGGGAAATACCCCATATTAAATGAAATAAATTACGATTTTGCTGCGATCGTAACTGCTCACCAGGATACAAAGTTTATAAAACCACTTGTAGATTCCTTCCTGAAACAACGTTACTTGAATTTCATTGTTTACATTGTTGCTGATGACTGCGATACTACGGATTTAGACTTTAAAAGTAATTATATAAAAATACTTAAGCCTGAAACTCCTTTCCATGCTAAAATCAAATCAATCAAACTTGCTGTTGATAATTTTGAACGGGCACATGATGTTCTGATTGTTTTTGATTCAGATAATCTTATTCACCCTGATTATTTATACAATCTGAACAACTACTTCCGTTGCGGTTTCGAAGCTGTACAAACGCATATGCTTTCAAAAAACACAGATACGGTATATGCAAAGCTCGATTCAATTGGTCATATATATAACACTTTTGTAGAAAGGCAAACAAGAATGGAAATCGGGTTATCTTCAAGTATTTTAGGGCTTGGCATTGCCATTGACACAGAGTTGTACAAAAAAGTTTTATACAAAGATACGTTAGGAGGATTCGATAAAAAATTACAAGCAGACTTAATTGACAACACCAAACAGGTAGCCTTCGCCAAAGATGCAATTGTGTATGATGAAAAAGTAAATGACGGAACAACTCTTGAGAAACAACGCACCAGATGGATTTATACTTATTTTAAATACTTTACAGTTAATTGCAAGTTGTTTTACATTGGCTTAAGACAATTGAATTTTAATAAACTTTTTTTTGCATTCACAACACTTCGCCCTCCACTGTTTATAACTATTGCAACGACTATATTATTTTTAATAATCGGATTATTTGTAAATATCTGGCTTGCTTTATTTTGGTTTTCCTTAATCCTGGTTTACACTATTTCATTCATCACAATCATACTTACTCAAAGTATGCAAAAGGGAATGGGCCAAGCCTTACTTTACATCCCTGCTATTGTTTTCAGGCAGGTAAAAGCTTTTTTTAAAATTAAAAAAGCAGGTAAAGATTTTCTGAAAACAGAGCACACAAAAGTTATTTACATTGATGACATTTTGAGAAATGAAGTTATTTAAAAAAAAATACTATTCCGTTTCTTCTTTATTCCCAATAAAGATGGTACAGAAAATTTCACCATCTTCTACCCTGCTTCCTTATCATCATCTTGTTTCGGATAAAGATGTATTGCATATAAAGCATTTGTACAGCTATAAAAATGTAAAACAATTTACTGATGATCTTGACTTCTTATTAAAACACACAAGGCCTGTTTCAGTTGATGAGTTAGTTGATGCTGTTAAATCACAAAGCCAGCTTCCAAAAAATTCTTTCCTTTTGTCGTTTGATGATGGTTTCAGCGAAATATATAATGTTATAGCTCCAATATTGTTGAGAAAAGGAGTTCCCGCTGTTTTTTTTATCAACCCGGCATTTATTGATAACAAAGAATTATTCTACAGATGTAAAATAAGTTTGCTCATTGAACACATTTTAAAATCGACAGAGGTATCGTTTAAATGGGATCAATTAGCAGAAGTTTGTGGTAATAAGCAGATAATTACAAAAGGACATCTAATTAAGTATATAAAAACTGTTACAAACCTGAACAAAGAAAAGCTTGATTCAATTGCTGAATTGCTTTGGTTATCATTTTCAGATTACTTAAAAGAAATTCAGCCATTTTTAACCACTTCACAAATAGAAAATCTTTCAGCACAGGGATTTTCTATTGGAGCTCATAGCTGGGATCATCCGTATTATAACTTAATCAGTGATGAAGAAAAAATATCGCAAACAATTTTGTCAGGCAATTTTGTTACAGAGCAGTTTCATCAATCGTATAAATTATTTTCTTTTCCTCATTCAGACGCATCTTTATCACAATTATTTTTAGATAGCCTTATTGAGACCTGGCAACCCGACTTATTATTTGGAATTCAAAATCAAAAAAATGAATTAAATAACAGGATGCTACATCGTTTTAATGCCGAGCGACCTGAACTTCCGATGAAGAAACAACTGAATGGGATTTTGCTTTTCACACTTCTTCAGCAAATAACAGGTAAAAACAAAGTTTTAAGAAGGCCGTAATTTTGCAAACAAAATGGCTGCCGCAAAAATGTGGCAGCCATGAATCGATTTACTATTTTAGTTTTCACCAGTTTTATCTTTCTTTTCAGCACTCATCATTTCCATCAGCTTCAAACCAAGCAAACCACTGATTGAACCATCCGTTCCATTGCTTCCGCCAATGATTACATCAGGTATCACTTTAATATTTCCCTTACCAATTTCTTCAGTGATTTTGTATTTGGTAAAGTTATCGCCACCCATTGCTTTCACCTGCAGTTCATACGCTTCGGCAGTTGATTTACCAATCGCCATAATTTTTTCAGCTTCTGCCAAACCGGTTTTTGAAATACGTTCTGCATCAGCAGTTGCATTCAGTTTAGTTGATTCAGCCTGTGCAGCAGCTTTCATTTTTACAGCTTCACTTTCGGCATTAGCACGCATCTTGGTAGCTTCAGCTTCAGCATTCACATTCAGTTTTAAACTGGTTGCGTCACCTTCAGCTTTTTTAACAGTAGCATCTGCTGTGCGTTGAGCAATTTCAACACTTTGCTGTGCTTTTACAATTTCCTTCTGCATATCAGCAATAGCAGTTTCCTTTTCCACACCCTGGCGTTGTTCCTGTGCTATTTTTTGCGTTTGATATGTTTTCTGTTGCTCTTCTGCAATCTTTCTGTCGGTTAATGTTTTCATCAACGCTTCAGGAGGAACAATGTCGCCAATCAATGTATCAACGGCATTAACGTTGTACTCTTCAAGCACTGCCCTGATATGATCTTTTGCTGCAGTTTGTCTTTCCTTACGTGTCGACAGGAATGAAATCACATCACTATCCTGCGCACTGTTACGGAAATAGTTACCAATAGTAGGTTCCAGCACCTGCGATACAAGGTTGTTCATACTACCAAAACGTGCAATAACTTTTGGTGCTTCGGTTGCAGGTATATGAATAATCTGTGCCACATCAAGGTTGAACGGGAAACCGTCTTTTGAACGTACAGTGATTGTAGACAGGTTTTTATCCAGCGCATGTGCTTCACTTCTTGCGTTTGCCCAGTTTAATACAAGGTTGGTTGTTGGCACCAGTTCAACTTTCATGGTGTATTTGTTAATGGGATATTTACCCGGACCAAGAGGTTCCATCCACACACCTTTAAATCCTTTTGATACAATGTTACCATGCTTGAATGTTTCACCGGTTAAATCTTTACCATCTTCTCCAATGTAAGAGATCACAACACCAACGTGGCCAATCGGAATATCTGTCATCGGCGTTTCTTCCAGTTGTATCGCCCAAGGGTTAATGTAGTACGAACCTGCAAGTATTACCTGTGGCTGCAAACCACGGTTACCACCATTGTTTAAAAATGAGTCAATATTCTGGAAGTTATTATGCCCTTCCACATATTTACCGGCGATAGAACCAATAGGAATAGGTTCACCATCCAGTGCCGTTACAATACCCACCATGTTTTCATGAATAATGGTTTGATCAGTAACGCTGATGTCAAATAAATAACGGTTAATACGGTAAGACCCAGCGGTGATATAAGCCGTCTGACGACCACGTTGTCCGCCTTTCTCAAGAAACGCAGTTGCGTCCTGGAAGTTATCACAGTCAACACGTCGTGCAAGAATATGACCTGTTGGAATTTCAACACCGTCTTTACTGAGCACAAGTGCAATTTTACCTTCGGGTACCACTGTAAATGGAACCATGTCAACACCAAATTGCCATGGCCACATAAACCAATATAAACCCGGAGCTAATGTTTGAGCCTGGAAACCAGCTTCACCTTTGGTTGCAATAATGCGTCCATCAGGTAATCCACGGTTAGAACCAAAGAGTACAAACTTTTTAGTAACGAGACCGATTTTGTCTTCCGGCACGATAACCATACCAAAGAAAACACGTAAAACAAATTTGTAGAAGATGAGTGAAAATAAAATAACTAACACCCACCAATAGGCGAAAAATAAGGATGCAATGTCCATAGTTGTTGAGATTTAAAAATGAAAAGTAATTGTTGTGAAATGGATGAAACAGTAACAACGGTCAGTTAGGCTCACATTGTGAGTAAGTCGGTGCACCTTGTTGAAAACTTACGCAGATGTTGGAGATTCGGGCTAAGCAGTTGAAGCTGTTTTTGAGAGAGAAGCAGTAATATGCTACATATCGGGTTCCGTTTTATCGGAGATATAAAGTTACACAGCAGTTACAGATGAACGGTATGCATTCGGGAAGAATGGAAAGTACGTTTTCACAATTGGTAAAGTATGTATTATGAATGGTAAACAGAAAAACTGCAACATTAATGGCTGATCATTTTGCTCAACACTGCTTCATCGTGCTGATAAATATCTTTCCTGAACTGCAGTTCACCAGTTTGTGAATCTACAAAAGCGGTTAAATAGCCAATGAAAACCGGAACAGTCTTTTTCAGCCTTACCTGCACTTCTTTATCCAGGTCCATTAAACTGTCAATCTTTTGTTCAGGATAATTTTTATCGTTCCTGAACAGGTAAAGTGCCAGCTTTCTTGCTTCGCTGAGGCGTATGCATCCATGACTGAATGCCCTCTGTGAATACCTGAACTTTTCTTTTGCAGGCGTATCGTGAAAGTAAATATTGTAACTGTTGGGAAACAAAAACTTTACCTGACCAAGTGCATTGCCTTTGCCGGGTTTTTGCCGGAGTTTTCCTGCAGCAACATATTCAAAGTTGTTACGTTGCAGGTAAGCAGACGATTTATGACTCAACTCTTTTTTGTAAATACTGTATGGCACATTCCAATACGGACTGAAAGCTACTGTTGTAAGTGTATCATTAAAGATCACAGTTTTGGTTACATCCTGCCCCACCACAACACTCATTGAAAAAATCATTTTGCCTTTTTCATACACATACATCCTGTAATCAGGAATGTTAACTGCAATATAATCAGGACCGGGGTTGTAAGGTATCCAGCGGCAGCGCTGCATATTAACAAGAATCTGCTGAATTCGTTTTTTAACCGGCACATTCAGTTCTGTGATAACAGACTTATCAATTAAAGCTGTATCCTTTAAACCACAATTTTTTCTGAACTGTTTTATGGCATCTGCCAATTCATGATTAAACAGATTGCTTTCATCATTTCCTGAAAAGTTACCTGATGCAGCCAATCGTTTTTTTATTGAAATGATTTTCCGGGAAGTATCACCAGGCAACAGTTTTTTAATTGTACTGTCGACTAACGGCCAACCACCGGCTGAATCAATTGCCCTGTACTGCAGTAAAAATTTTTTCAGTAAACCATATTGAACAAAAACGGGCTCGTGATCAAAAAGGTCTTTTGATTCACTGCTTAAAATATTGTTCAGGTATTCATCGTAAGAAATTTTCTTGGGTTTGATATTCCATCCCAATTCTTTCAGTTCTTTTTCAGTAAACGAACCATAAATTTTCTGCGCATACAAAAAGTACTGGGCCGAAAGCATCATTTCAGCATAAACAAGTGTACTGTCGTTCATCATTTCTTTTCCGCTCAAAGAAGAGGCATCATCATACAACTGGTTAAATTCTGTGCGGTAAACAAGGCTTTTATTCAACCCGTCATCTGAAATATTATTAATCCGGTTGTGCAGGTTCTGTGCTGCAACTGTTATGCCTGCAGAGTCAACCCATGCAAAGGAAAAATTCCGTTCACGGTAAAAACTGAACCAGTCTTTTTCAACCGAATGAAGCAACGGATACTTTTGAAAGAAAGTAACTGCCAAAGCTGAATCAAAATTTGTTGCTGAAGCAGGTTCTATCTGCTGCGGAATAGAAACATCTACATCATGAATAAGATTTGCCGGCTGATTTTTTCCTTCTTTACAAGAGTGAAATAAAAAAAGCAACGGAATCAATTCAATAAATAATCCTGCTTTAAGCAACTTCATCATAAAGCAAAATTATAACACAGAAAGTAAAACTGTTAGTACTTACTCATAACGGAGAGCATTAATGGGATCGAGTTTTGATGCTTTACTTGCAGGATATAACCCGGCAAATAAACCAGTAGCAAAACAGATGAGTACACCGGCTGCCACCCATCCCCAGGGAACAACAAAACCGGTTTTGAAGAACATTGCTGCAAGATTGCCAACCAGGATTCCAAGAACGATTCCGATAGCTGCACCAAGTAAACTGATGAGGATGCTTTCCCACAAAAATTGTGTGCGGATGGTTTTGCCTTTTGCACCAATTGATTTTGACAAACCAATTTCTCTTGTGCGTTCGCTTACTGCAACCAGCATAATATTTGTGAGGCCAATGGCAGCACCAAGTAATGTAATTGCACCAATGATATAAGCTGCCCAGCGAACATAGCGGAGTGTTTTCTTCAACGACTCAACAATACTGTCGCTGCGATCGATATAAAAGTTATCAGCTTCTTTAATGTTCAGTTTTCTTACTGTGCGGAACACACCTGTTGCTTCACCAATAGCAGCATCCATCTGTTTAAAGTCGTTTGCACGAACTGTAAGATTATAACTGCCCTGGTTGTTAAACACACGGCGCACATTGTTGTAAGTAATGATAGCAATATTATCAAGCGCAAGAAAAGAACTTGCACCTCTTTCTTTCATGGTACCGATTACCCTGTAACGGCCTGAACCGATACGGATAATTTTTCCAATGGCATAAGCAGGTTTGTCTTTAAATAATTTCCGTACAAGATCGCTTCCGATAATCACAACATTTCTGCCGCTTTCAATATCAAGTTTATTAAAATCACGCCCCTGGTCCATTACATACCCGCTGTTCAGCAAATAATTTTCATCGCCTCCAATAACACGAACGTTGGGATTTGTTTTAACGTCTTCAAAAAAGAGCGTGGCATTGCCATTGGCAAATTTTGAAATACTTACTGTAGCAGGAAAAGCTAAACGATCTTTAAACGCTCTTGCTTCATCAAAAGTGATATACCGGTCTAAGCTTGAATTCTTTTGCCTGTTACCGCCTTTTTTTTGTCTTGTTAGTTCACCTGATTGATGCCCTCCACCAAACCTTATATTCCGCTCTTTATAACGGATGCTGAATGAGTTGGCACCAAGAATGGAAAAGTTCTCCGTTAAGCTTTGGTTCATTGCTGTTATGGCAGTAATGATACCGATCAATGCCATGATACCAAAAGCAATAATGGAAACAGTAATTCCTGTTCTCAGCCTGTTGCTGCGAACGGTGCGCCAGGAAAGATCGAGTATATCAGTGAATGTCATAAAACAAATTCGTACCGAAATTAAGAAAGCTGGCCTGATAAACAAGTCCTTTCCATAAACGGTAAACCGGCTGCAGAACAGTTAACGGAGCAACCCTGTTACTTTTTAGGTTCTTCGGTCTGGTATTCTTTGAGATGCTTGTACGACATTACACCATTTTCCACCTGTATAGACCTGAACTCCATAAATGTACTGTCGGCATCGTAAAAGCCAATCACACAGGTTAAGCTGTCGGCTCCTTTTCTTAATTCGGGCTTGGGCATAAAGCCAAGATTAGGAAGACTGAATATTTTTTCGCTGGCAGCTTCCCTGAAACGGAAACGTACTGCGTAATCCAGTGATTTCTTCTGTTCGAACAAAGCCACATGAAATTCAGCATTCGGATCTTTGGGATCGTTGAGATTAACCACGTATTCTTTTACAGCATTTGGATTAACAGTTGCTCTTTCAGGTGTAAACGGTTCTGTGTTATCTTTTTTTGCAGATTTACAAGAGGCGAAAGCGATCATTGCGATCAGGAAAACATATTTCATGTGTTTATTTTTTATTGATTTTAGCCACATGTTATAGCCAAACAGTTTTGCATTGTCCGGATGATGAAATAATAATCCCCGGTTGGTTCAAAATCTTCTTTTGAATGGTTATTTCATGTGAGATGGTTTTATTTGGCGGGTCGCCCTGCGGGCGACCCGTAATTCATTATACAACTAAATTGATCATTTTATTTTTTACATAAATCACTTTCTTCGGCTGCTTGCCATCGAGCCATTTCAACACCACTTCATCTTTCAGCACAATGGCTTCCACTTCCTGCTGCGTAATATCAAGTGCCAGTGTTATTTCTGTTCTTGTTTTACCGTTAATGGCAACAGGGTATGCTTTTGCCGATTCTTTCACATACTTCTCTTCAAATTTAGGGAAGCTGGCATCGAGAATACTTCCGCTGTTACCCAGCAAGCCCCACAACTCTTCGCTTACATGCGGTGCATAAGGCGTAAGCATAATGAGTAACTGCTCAAGAATTTCTTTTTTGCTGCATTTGAGATCACTGAGTTCATTCACAGCAATCATGAATGTGCTCACAGCCGTATTAAAACTGAAACGTTCTGTATCGTCTTCAATTTTTTTGATGCACTTGTGCAGTACTTTCAACTCAGCATCATTTGCTTTTTCTTCCTTCCACAACTGACCTTTCACATCATCATAAAACAAACGCCAGAGTTTTTTGAGAAAGCGGTGTACACCTTCAATTCCTTTTGTATCCCAAGGCTTGCTGATTTCAACCGGGCCTAAAAACATTTCGTACATGCGGAATGTATCAGCACCGTATTTGTTTACAAGATCATCGGGGTTAACAGTGTTGAATTTGCTTTTACTCATTTTCTCAACTTCCGAACCACAGATGTACTTCAGCTCTTGATTACCCAAACTGCAGGATGCAGAAAAAGTTCCATCTTCAAAAACAAATTCGGCATCAGCATATTCGCCGTTACGCCATTTTTTGAATGCTTCTATGTCAAGTTCATAACCATCAACAATATTTACATCAACATGTATTGGCTGAACATCATAACCTGCTTTTTGTCCTGCTGAAACAAACTGGTTGGTTGTTCCTGCAATACGATAAACAAACCTTGAACTACCCTGGATCATTCCCTGGTTCACCAGTTTTTTATAAGGTTCATCATGACCAATATATCCAAGATCAAATAATACTTTCGTCCACATGCGGCTGTACAGCAAATGACCTACTGCATGTTCAGTACCACCAATGTATAAATCAACCTGTCCCCAGTAATCGCTTGCTTTGCGGCTGCAGAATTCTTCATTGTTCTGCGGATCCATGTAACGCAGAAAATACCAGCTGCTGCCTGCATAACCGGGCATTGTATTCGTTTCAAGTTCTTTTGCCACCCATTCAGGAATATTTGCAAGCGGACCTTCACCTTCAGGACCGGGCGAATAACTTTCAACTTCAGGAAGCAATAATGGCAACTCAGTTTCACTTAAAGGATAAGCCGTTCCATTCTTCCACTGAACAGGAAATGGCTCGCCCCAATAACGCTGGCGGCTGAAGGCAGCATCACGCATTTTGTAATTGGTTTTGCGGATACCGATTCCTTTTTCTTCCAGTTTGTTAATCACCACTTCAATAGCATCACGCATCAGCATTCCGTTGAGGAAATCGCTGTTTTCAAGAAGGGCATCTTTTGTAGCGTTAGCTTCTTCGCCATCATAATATTTTCCAATAATATTGGTAATGGGAATATTGAAATGCCTTGCAAACTTGTGATCCCGTTCATCGCCACAAGGCACCGCCATAATAGCACCTGTGCCATAACCAGCCAGTACATATTCACTGATCCAGATAGGAATTTCCTGCCCATTAAAAGGATTGATGGCATACGCACCTGTAAATACACCGCTTATTTTCTTTTCGGCCATGCGTTCACGTTCGCTGCGGCTTTTTACATAAGCAAGGTATTCATCCACTGCAGTTGCCTGCTCAGCCGATTTCATGTCTTCCACAATATCCAGCTCTGGTGCCACCACCATAAAATCAACACCAAAAATGGTATCAGGACGGGTTGTGTACACCCGCAACGTTTTCACTGTTCCTTTTTCACTCTTCACTTCAAAATCAATCTCAGCACCACTGCTCTTGCCAATCCAGTTGGTTTGCATTTCCTTCATGCTGTCGCTGAATTCAATGCGTTCCAGTCCTTCCAGTAAACGATCAGCATATTCAGTTATACGCAAATACCATTGGCGTAATTTCTTTTTAACCACCGGGTGACCACCACGTTCACTCACACCATTCACTACTTCATCATTAGCCAATACAGTTCCCAACGCTTCGCACCAGTTTACTTCGCCATAACCACAATAAGCAAGACGGTAATCCATTAAGATGGATTGTTTGGTTGCTTCGTCAAAAGCCTTCCATTCTTCTGCAGAAAAACCTGTTGTAACACGGTAGCCATGAGCTGCTGAACCTTCCTGTTCAAACGATGCAATTAAATTGCTGATTGGTTCTGCTTTCTGTGTTTTGCGGTTAAAGAAACTGTTGAACAGCTGCAGGAAAATCCATTGTGTCCATTTGTAATACTGCGGATCGCTGGTTTTTACCTGCCTGTCCCAATCGAAACAAAAACCGATATTATCAAGCTGCTTCCTGAAATTGGCAATATTGGCATCTGTACTTACAGCCGGGTGCACACCATGTTCAATGGCGTATTGCTCGGCTGGCAAACCAAATGCATCGTAACCCATCGGGTGCAGCACATTGTAACCTTTCAACCGCTTAAAACGTGAAAAAATATCGCTGGCAATATAACCTAAAGGGTGACCCACATGCAGTCCCGCACCACTTGGGTAAGGAAACATATCAAGCACGTAAAATTTAGGTTTACTGCTTTCATTACTCACTTTGTACGCACCGGTTTGGCTCCAGTGCTGCTGCCATTTCTTTTCAATCTCTCTGAACTTGTATTCCATCTGGTTTTTTTATTGTTGTTTATCCGGCCTTTTATTTCTGTTTAGCTTTGGTTGTGTCACTCACTTGTACGTTCTTATCATTGCTCAGCAAAAATGCCCAACTGATAACAAAGCCCTGAAGTGTGCGACGCAAGGAACGATGCCCAAAGCTGTGAAAGAAGACTTAAAAAAAATCTTTCTGCTCTCTTTCTGCATCATCCGTAAAATAATGACAGGCGACAACCGTTAAGTGGGCAACAAATTTAAGGATTGCAGGTTGAAATCTGTTAAATTTGCCCGCCGCCCTGCTTTGGCAGCAGCGGTAAGGAACCATTGAACTTCAAAATCGTAACGGCATGGCGCAAGAACAAAACAAAGCATCACTGAAACGTTCAAAACCTTCATATATCTCTACCATTATAGGAGTTGCAGTTGTACTGTTTATCCTGGGAGTACTGGGATGGATTTTCCTCAACTTCCAGAAAATGAGCAGCGGCCTTAAGGAAAACATTAAGATGTATGCCTGGCTATCGACCACCAATCAAAAATCAATCGACAGCCTGACGACTTACTTTTCGCAGCAACCTTACATTAAAAGTTATACTTACGTAGATAAGGAAAAGGCAAAAGAAATTTACAGCAAGGAAAATGCAGAAGACTGGGGCAAAATTCTTGACCAGAACCCGCTGCCTGCAAGTATTGATTTCTTTACCAAATCAAACTATGTAAACAAGGATAGCCTGGCTGTTATTTCTGCCGACCTGATGGCGAAATTCCCCGGCATTATCAGCGAAGTGCAATATCCCAAAGCAGTGATTACAACCATCAACGAACGTTCCCGCACCATTGGTATTGCTACATTGATTGTGGGTATTATCCTCAGCATTATTGTGATTATATCCATTGATACAACCATCAGGCTGGCTATGTTCAGCAACCGTTTCCTGATTAAAACCATGCAGATGGTGGGCGCCACCCGTGGTTTTATTGTACGGCCAATGAACATCAGGGCAATTGTGAACGGCTTAATCAGTTCGGCCATTGCCATTGGCGCTGTGTGGGGTGTTATTGCATGGCTCGAAAGCCTGATCCCTGATCTGAAGGCGCTGCGTGATCCAAAGATTTACCTGCTCCTGTTTGGTTCCATCATTATCATTGGCGTGGGCATATCGCTGTACAGCACTCACCGCAGTGTAATGAAATACCTGAAAATGAAACTGGATGATTTGTATTAAAGCCGTTGACTGATGACCGTTTACCAATGACAGTATTAAGCTGATTACGGTAACCGGTCAACAACCAACGATCAACGATTTTCCCTTATCTTGCATCACTCAAATAAAGAATATGAGCCAGAAAAAAATAGCAACCATTTTTACAAAAGATAATTACATGTGGATGGCCATTGGTGCAGCTGTAATCATTCTCGGTTTTTTGCTGATGATTGGTGGCAAAAGTCCAGACCCGAATGTGTTTAACAAAGATGAAGTGTACAGCCCAAGACGTATCACACTGGCCCCTATTCTCATTGTTGCCGGTTTGATTCTTGAAATCTACGCCATCATGAAAAAACCAAAAGAGTAAACGATATAATTTGAAGATGAGCCAATTTGAAAATTTGAAAATTGATTTCGAATTTTTGAATTGGCTTTTTCATTTTCAAATTCTCAAATTTTCAAATTCTCAAATTTCCTTTCGTGAATACATTTCAATCAGTAGTTATAGCAATTGTAGAAGGTTTAACTGAATATCTTCCCATTTCATCAACCGGGCACATGATCATTGCCGAACGCATGCTCAATGTTCCTTCAGATAATTTCACCAAACTGTTTACCGTTGCTATTCAGCTGGGAGCGATTTTAAGTGTGGTTGTGTTGTACTGGAAAAAGTTTTTCGATTTTACCAAATGGCAGTTTTATGCAAAACTGGTTGTGGCAGTTATTCCTGCGCTGGTATTAGGCAAATTGTTCAGCGATAAAATTGATGAACTGCTTGAAAGCCCTACTACTGTTGCTGTTACCATGTTGCTTGGTGGTATTATTTTACTCTTTATTGAAAACCTGTTTAAAGAACACAGCATCAACGAAGAAAAAAATGTTTCATTCGGCAAAGCATTTGTTATTGGCTTGTGGCAGTGTATTGCCATGATACCCGGTGTAAGCCGCAGTGCTGCCAGTATTATTGGTGGTATGCAGCAAAAACTTACAAGGCCACTTGCTGCTGAGTTTTCATTCTTTCTTGCAGTACCAACAATGGCAGCTGCAACAGGTTATTCTCTCTTTTTAAAACACTGGAACGAAAACGGTGTTGAAATGAAAGGTTACCAGCTCATCATGGCAAGTCATACCAATCTGCATGCATTTCTTATTGGCAATGTGGTTGCATTTGCAGTTGCATTACTCGCCATTAAATTCTTCATTGGCTTTTTGCAAAAGCATGGTTTCCGCCTGTTTGGCTGGTACAGGATTATTGCAGGTGCAGCTTTACTGGCAATGATTGCTGCCGGTTATCTCAAATAATGCATGTCGCTGGAAAATCCTATTTTCACATGTGCCGGTAATTGAATGCCGGCCTGATAAAAAACCATCAACTATATGCAGACAGCTTCAAAAAAAGTTGTAAACGGCTGGGCTATGTACGACTGGGCCAATAGTGTTTACAACCTTGTGATTACAACCACTTTTTTTCCAGCTTACTATGCGGCAGTAACTTCTTTAAAAAACTTTCCTGAAGGCATCCGCTTTTTCGGGAGAAGATATGTAAATACTGAAGTAAAAGATTATGTAATGTCGCTTTCATTTCTTGTTGTGGTTTTTCTTATACCTATTCTTTCATCCATTGCCGATTATAAAGGCAATAAGAAAAACTACATGCGTTTCTTTTGTTATGTAGGCGCCATCAGTTGCTCATCGATGTTTTTCTTTGATAAAGATCATGTTGGTCTTGGTTTGTTTTCGTTGTTCTTTGCAGGTATTGGTTTTTATGGTTCGCTTGTGTTTTATAATTCTTACCTGCCTGAAATTGCTTCTGAAGAAGATATGGACCGCATCAGTGCAAAAGGTTTTGCCATGGGCTACATTGGCAGTGTTATTCTGCAAATCATTGGTTTTGTTTTGGTGATGATGATGCCCAACAATGAAGCGCTTGGTTTAAAAATTACGTTCCTGCTTGTAGGTATCTGGTGGATAAGCTTTGCACAAATAACATTCAGCCGATTACCAAACAATGCACCAAAAGCAGAACGTAAACAAAAGAAGCATCCGATTATTGGTGGTTTTCATGAACTGCAGAAAGTATGGGCGCAGGTTCGGCAAATGCCTAAACTGAAAAACTTCCTGGCATCATTTTTCTTTTACAGTATGGGTGTGCAAACGGTAATGCTTGTTGCCACCGATTTTGGAATTAAAGAACTCAAACTTGCCAATACAAAACTCATCATCACACTTGTTATTATTCAGCTGGTAGCAATTGCAGGTGCTTACATGATGTCGAAACTTTCGTCGATGTTTGGCAACCTGCGTGTCATTATTTTCACGGTTGTATTATGGGCTGGTGTATGTGTTGCAGGTTATTACATTACAACCGAATTTCATTTTTATATTCTTGCTGCATTGGTTGGTCTTGTAATGGGTGGTATACAGGCATTAAGCCGTGCTACTTATGCCAAGTTTATGCCTGAGACAAAAGACACCGCTTCTTTCTTCAGCTTCTATGATGTGACGGAGAAGCTGGCAATTGTAATTGGTCTTTTCTGTTTTGGTTATATTGAAGGTCAGTTTGGAATGCGTTCTTCTATCTTAATTTTGATGTTGTTTTTTGTACTTGGTTTTATTTTCCTGATTGTTACAATGTTTAAGAAAGCAACAAAAACAATTGCAGCAACAAACTAATAAATTAACTCATGAAACTTTATTCTGTTAATACCGGCTATTTCAGGTTAGATGGCGGCGCAATGTTTGGCGTGGTGCCAAAAGTGATCTGGAACAAACTCAACCCTGCTGATGAAAACAATCTCTGTAACTGGGCCATGCGTTCGTTACTGATTGAAGATGGCAACAGGCTGATACTTGTTGATAATGGCATGGGCGATAAGCAGGATGCAAAATTCATGAGTCATTACTACCTCAATGGCGATGATACATTGGAAAAGTCAATGGCGAAATATGGATTTACGTTTGATGATGTGACCGATGTTATTCTTACCCATCTTCACTTTGATCATTGCGGCGGATCAATTATACGCAAAGGCGATCAACTGGTTCCTGCATTTAAGAATGCAACTTTCTGGAGTAATGAACATCACTGGGAATGGGCAACCAAACCCAACGACAGGGAGAAAGCTTCTTTTCTCAAAGAAAATATTTTGCCTATTCAGGAGAGCGGTCAGCTGAAATTTGTTTTGCCCGGCGAAGAACGATACCACCAGTTACCTGCATCGGCTTTCAGTGAAAATATCAGCATCCGTTTTGTAAACGGTCACACTGGTTCCATGATGCTGCCGCAAATAAAGTATGGCGATAAAACCATTGTGTTTATGGCCGATCTGATCCCTGCTGCAGCACATATTCCTATTGCATATGTTATGGGCTACGATATGTTTCCGTTAACCACGATCAATGAGAAAAAAACATTTCTTACCGAAGCAATGGAAAACGATTATATCCTTTTCTTCCAGCACGATCCTGTAATTGAATGCTGCACATTGCAACAAACAGAACGGGGAATAAGAATGAAAGATCAGTTTTCGTTAAGTGAATTATCATAATGAAACAACTCAATAAAAAAATCCCCGGCAAAAGTGTCGGGGATTTTTTATTTCCTTAATGTATCAAGGCTTTCATTATTTCTGATCAATCAACCCGGTTAATTTGTAACGGGTGTTGCGGTAACCCATCATATCAACCTTTACGCTACCCACTGAAATGGGTGTTTCAATACGTACCGGTATACGGGTGGCATCATCACTCACCCACACACTCATTTTTTCACCACCACTGAAAACAGAACCTTCAATGAGCATGGGTTTAAACCGGATGGCATTAAACTTTCCATACTTGGTTTTAATTTTTTCCTTACCCATATAACGTATGTACAAGGGATAAACCTTGTCGTCGATAAACATGTTAAACGGAATTTTAGCACCAGGCTTGTATTTATTAAAATCAATGTTTCGTGAATAATAAATGGCACTGAGTACATCCTGTATACACTCGGGTACTTTAAATGTTCCACCTTGCGATGTGGCAGTATTTGCTGCATCGTTAAACGTTACTGTTTCAAACTTTTTAAAATCGCCTTCGAGAATATTTCGTACAAAACGGTAGGGCTTTAATGTAGCTGTATCAATATAACTTTCGTAATGATCACGCACTTTAAAAAAACCATCAAAGAACGAATTGGTTTTTCCTGTTGCATCGATATGATAAACTGGTTTGTTTCCGTAACGTTCCAGTGAGATATTAAAATTTGCTTCACCGCCATAAACATAAATACCAGCAAGTGTGTAATAAACATGATAATTGAGCGCTTCGCCACTGATAAACGATGTATTGCGTATGCCACAAAACTCATTATCGGCCTGGGCAGACTGATGCACAAAAGCAGGTGCGGGATAAAAGGAAAGCAACAAAATAAAAAGCATTACCACAACATACTTCATCGTTATTCTTCTGTTTGTTTTATCTGTAAAATACTACAATCTTTTGCTAACGTTCTCTGAAAATCCTGATGGTAAGTATCAGCAAGCTTCCCAGTAATGCCGGAAAAACAAGATTCAAAATCCAGATGCCGATTGTTCCTGCAAGTATGGCAATACTGTTGGTACTGAACAAACTCATAATACTTACGGCCACCTTTCCTCTTATTCCAACTTCAGCAATTGCAAAGCTCGGTACAATTGCCATAATTAAAAAAATGAATGCAATACCCCAAAATCCCTGCCACCAATCAATATGAACCTGTAATGCCTGCCACAGTAGAATATACTGCAGTGCAAAAACTACAAAACGTAAAAATGAATAAAATAATATCTGAACATACGCTTTGCCTGATAAATGCTCCAGGTCGTTTACCAGTGCCAGTTTGTTCCTGAACCATGGAATCCATTTGAACAGTTTAACCAGCCAGTGCATCCTGAAATAAAATACAGCAGTTAATACAGCGCATAATAAAACCAGGTATTGAAACACCTGCAGTAGTAAACCTGTTAAATGTGCATCGCCCAACTGAACAGCAAACATTTTATCCTGCAGTAACAGTAGTGCAATCCATCCAAGTACAAGTGTTATCAGCAACTGACCAATACTTGAAACCAGTGTTAAAGCCACGCCCAAAATCCTGTACTTCGGTTCAAGGTAAACAATACGACCGCCATATTCACCAATACGGTTGGGTGTGTTCATGGAAAGTGATAAACCACTCAGCACCGATTCATATGCTTTTTTAAATGAAAGCGGTTGGTAATTGTTTACCAGCAAATACCATTTATATGCTTCAATTCCCCAGTTAACCGGCATCAGCAAAACAGCCAGCCAAAGCTTCCAGCTTTCCGTGCCGGTAAATGCATTTTTTATCTGCTGCCAGGCTTTATCAAGATCGGGCTGATGCTTTACTTCGTTGTACAATGAAATGCTGATCCACACAAATACAATGGGGCCAAGGAAGTAATTAATAAAGATTTTGAAATTCCTGTTCAGTTTCTGTTTATTTGTTCAAAAATAAACCGCCTCTTGCAAACTTTCTCTAAAATCATTCTTGGTATTGACCCCGGCACAGTTGTAATGGGTTACGGACTGATTGGTATTAAACAAAACAAACCGCAGCTGATTGAAATGGATGTGCTGAAACTTACCAAGCACAAGGATGTGTACATACGTCTGCAGCTGATTCATGAAAAAGTGGATGAGATTATTAAGAAACATCAACCAACAGAGTTTGCCATTGAAGCTCCTTTCTTTGGTAAAAATGTACAAAGTATGCTGAAGCTTGGAAGAGCGCAGGGAGTTGCGATTGCAACGGCCATGAGCAATGGTTTATCTGTTACAGAATACTCGCCTAAAAAAGTAAAGCAATCCGTTACAGGAAATGGTAATGCTGATAAAGAACAGGTTTGGAAAATGCTGCAGCACCAACTACAGTTCAAAGCAAAACCTGCTTATTACGATGCCACTGATGCTATTGCAGTTGCATTGTGTCATTACTTTCAAACAAGCGGCGCATTAAAAGCAGCATCAGGAAAAATGAAAGGCTGGGAAGATTTTTTGAAACAGAATCCGGGAAGAGTGAAGAAGTAAATTCAAACAAATTGCTTCTTCATTCATCATACTTCTTTCTCAATCTGTATTCCGCATCTTCGGCAATGCCAGTAAAAATAAAACTGCAGGAATATATCCTAAAAGATAAAGCCAGTTCATGTGACCAAAAATAAGATCAACCAAAAGCTTTAATGTAAGTACAATTGCAAAACTGATGGGTCCCCATTTTTCCATCGACCAGGTACCGCTTAATCCAACAAAGCAGAACACAATCATCAATGCATTAATAGCCGGGTAAAGTGTATCAATACCACCACGCAGAGCAAGACTTCCGGTAAATGAATAAATAATTTCCCATAAGCCAAATGCAAAAAGAGCAACACACAAAATAGTAATGAGCTGCGGACGAGGGTTTTTTCTTTTTCCTTTCTTTTTGTATCCGTATTCGTCGTAACGTACCTGGGTCATTGTTGTTGTTATTTAAGTTTTTCAATTATGGTTTGCTGTATTTGTTTAAACTGCTCTTCCGTCAGTTTTAATTTTGGTCGAGTAAAATTCAGATCATCGGCTGAATTAATGGGCACAAGATGCAGGTGCGCATGCGGCACTTCTAATCCAACAGTAGCAATGCCCACACGGTCGCAGTTAAAGGAAGCTTCCAGTGCTTTTGCAATAGGTTTTGCAAAAACAAGCATCTCCGCAAGAAAAGCCTCATCAAGGTCAAACAGTTTATCGGTTTCTGTTTTAGGCACCACCAATGTATGTCCTTCCGTCATTGGAAAAATATCCAGAAACGCAAAAAACTTTTCGTTCTCTGCAATTTTATAAGAAGGTATTTCGCCTGCAATGATTTTTGAAAAGATTGTCATGCTTCCAAAAATTTTTGATTTCAGATTTATGACTGCCGATTGAATGTTCATCTTATGCAGGTTCATAAACCGGTTATTTAATGACCCGTAAATGTACTTCATTTATCCTTAATCATTTTCCGGGCAGCTTATTACAAAACACAAAATCAATTCTCTTCTACAAAAAAAGTGGGTGCTTTTACACCCACCTTCCGTTTTCATATTCTTACCTGTGTATGTTTACACTGTAATATTTTCCACTTTAAATTTAACGATACCTGCAGGCACCTGCACCTCTGTAACTTCGCCAACGCTTTTTCCAAGAAGTCCTTTTCCAATGGGCGATGTAACAGAAATTTTTCCGGCTTTCAGATCAGCTTCTTTTTCGCTTACAATCTGGTAAGTGATTTGTTTCTTGGTAGCAAGATTGGTTACTGTTACTTTGGTAAGAATAGCCACCCTGCTGGTATCAATGGTTGATTCATCCACGATACGTGCAGTAGCAATCATGCCTTCCAACTGTTTGATTTTGGCTTCAAGAATACCCTGGGCTTCTTTTGCCGCATCATACTCAGCATTTTCTTTCAGATCGCCTTTTTCACGGGCTTCAGCAATCGCTTTCGATGCAGCCGGGCGTTCAACCGCTCTCATGTGCTGCAGCTCTGCATGCATTTTCTCCAGTGTTTCTTTTGTTACATACTGAACACTCATAGTTCCTCCTTTGTTTTCAGTTAAACCTTGCTTTTCAAAAAAGGCCGCAATTTTTACCAGCCCCTTTCTGAAAAGCACAAAAAAATAACAACGCTCCAGTTTTTACTGAAGCGTTGTATGTTTAGTGAACGACAAAAGTAAACACTTTTTTTAAATATGTAGCAACAGATCGTTAAAATAAGGGGCTTTCGGCTTTTGGGCATAATTGTGCACCTGTTCCTGCTTTTCGCTGCAATTCGTCAACCGCTGCCGGGGTTTACAACCGCCAGCAGGGTTTCCTCATTTCCGCTTCAATCAGGCAGCCCTGCAGCAAAAATGCTTCCGTCAGCCAGCCACAGCTTCAAACCATTTTTCACTTTCAAACCCAGCACATAGCTTTACAACATGAAGAAAACAGCAATCATTCTTATTTGTGTATTTACTGCAATCAACATTTCGGCACAAAGCAATCATAACAAAAAAATAAATGTTGGTGCCGAGCTGGATTTTCTTCCCTATGCAACTGGTGGTTATTTTGGGGCAGTGTGGGCAGGTAAAAATAACTGGCGTGTAAGAGTATTAAATGCAGGTGTAAACATGCCCGATATTGTAACTGCAAGCGGTTTCACCAACCGGCATGTAAACAGTGTGGCAATTGTAGCCGACCGTTTCTTTAAACAAAACTGGAAAGGATGGTGGCTTGGTGGCGGATTGGTTTATTGGAAAAGCAGTATTCAAACAACAGCCCGATTACAAACTTCACATTTCAGCAATGTATTATTAAACGGAAGTGCAGGTTACAACTTTACATTATACAAACATCTTTACTTATCGCCATGGGCAGGTTTAAGCATCCGCACTGCAGGCGATAAAAACGTAGCAGTTGATAATAAATCATACACTCTGCCAGTAGTTAATCCTGAAGCCTCATTAAAAATTGGCTGCTGGTTCTGATCAGGAATTGCAGGCTATTTTATTATCAGAAGATTTCCTTTTCGTTTTTCTTTTGGTTTTCCTGCTAAAGAAAATTCTGCTATCCAAACAAATAATCCCTGGTCGTTTCGCTGAATATTCGTTTTCCCATCCCACTTTTTAAATGGATCGTTTGTGTAAAAAACCAATTCGCCCCAGCGGTTATAAATACGCAGTTCATAATCGCTCAATGATGAAATACTTCCCAACGGGCCAAACGTATCATTTAAACCATCTCCATTAGGAGTAAATGCAGTGGGGAAATAAACACCAATGCAGGAAAGATCAATACTAACAGTTACGCTTGTATCAACAGCACATACATCCGTACCGGAAACAGAAACACTGTATGTTCCTGCCGGAAGATCAGTTGCTGTTGCAGTTGTTTGTACAGGTATTGTTGACCACAAATAATTGAATGTGCCCTGTGTTCCGTTAACTTTTACAGTTACTGCACCACCTGTACCTGTTGTACAACTTGCATCGCTGAGCACTGATGGAGTAAGTGAAATAATTTTTACAACATTGGTGATTGTTGATGCACTGCCGGGACCACTTACAGTAAGAGAAACAGTGTACTCACCTGCAGATGAAAATACATGCTGCGGATTTTCTACAGATGAAGTATTATTTGTTCCTGATGCAGCATCGCCAAAGTTCCAGCTGAATATTGTTGGACAAAGTGATGAAGTATTGGTAAACGCAACTGTATTTTCATTTACACAACTGAATGTAAACGATGCATTGTTTGCAGGTGCTTCTTCAATTTTAAAATCATCAACTGCAAATCCGTCATAGTTATTACACAATGTTCCTGCGCCAAAAATAAAACGGAAGATGACATTCTTCATTCCGCCAACTGCAGCCAATGCATGTGATGCAGTAACCCATTGATTGCTTCCGTTTCCTCCACGACAACTTCCTGAAGATGTTTTTGAATTACCCGACCATCCCTGTTTTGTTGAAGTAAGCGGAGAAAGATAAGTTACCGGATCCTGGTTGTACCAGTTTTTGGTAATACAATCTTTATCGGCCGATGTACCGACGGTTGTCCATGTAACACCATTATCAGTTGAATATTGAAAAGAAGCGCCATCATACTGCTGTTCTGTTTCCCAGAATACGTTCATGCTGATGTAAGGATGCTGAAGATTGGTAAAATCAAAGCAGGGACTCTGCAGCCATGATGCTTCACCGTTTGTATAAGCTGTACCTGTTAACCCCGCAGTTGACCAACACTTTGTTCCGCTGGCTGCAGCTTGTATAACCGGCTTTGATACAACTCCCCATGCCCATGATGAACCGGTGCCACCTGTTGTCCAGCTGCCATTGCTGCTTTCAAAATCCTGCTGGTAAGGAAAAACAGAAATACATTGAGCTGATGATTTATTTACGACAACAAGTAATACGCAAACAGAAACGATATAAATAAACCGTTTCATTTGTACGGAAAGATTGTTAGTGGTTGTATGATAAGCAGCAGTTGCCAACATTAATCCAATCCTAATTTATCAACCAGCACTTTACTCATTTTGTAAAATGCCTCATGCGAATAACCGGCAATATGCGGAGTTAATATTGTATTGGTTTGTGATGCCAGCCAGTCGAGATCATTTAATTCTTCTGCTGTATAAGTGTTCAGCTTTTCATTTTCCAGCACATCCAGTGCAGCACCACTGATCCATCCATTTTTCAATGCATCGATTACAGCTTTTGTATCGTGTACTTTTCCACGTGATGCATTAATGAAAAACGGTTTCTGATTCATTGCTTCAAAAAATGCATGATTGGCATAATGAAATGTTTCTTCTGTTAACGGCACATGCATGCTGATCACATCGCTGTATTTCAATACCTGTTCCAGCGAGGCCTCTTTAATCGAATCGCCACCAAAACCAAACTGATATTTATCGTGTGCAAGAATGGTTACATCAAAACCTCTCAGCTTTCTTGCAAATGCCCGGCCTGTATTACCAAACCCGACGATACCAACTGTTTTGCCACCCAATTCCCAGCCACGGTTTGCATCACGCAGCCAGATATGTTTTTTTACTTCATCAAAGCTGCTGTGAATTTTATTCATTAAACCCAGCAGCATTGCAAGTGCATGTTCACCAACCGCATCACAATTACCTTCGGGGCTGCTTATAATTTTAATTCCTTTGCTTTCTACATAGGCAATATCAACAAGATCAAGCCCGCTGCCAAGACGTGCAAGCCATAATAACTTACTTGCTTTATCAACCAGAACTTTATCAACTTTAATACTGGTGGCAATTACAATTCCAACAACATCATCATTCACCATCTCCAGTAATTCGGGGTATGTAATTTTCGGATGATATTCCACTTCATATCCACCCTGCACTAATTTTTCCTGCAGGTACTCATGACACTTTGCTGTAACAATTACTCTCATTTATTTTATTCACTTCTTTTTGCTCATTTCATCTTAAACGTCAGTTCAGCAAACTGCTGCACGCTTAATTGTTCGGCACGTTTATTAAATAGTTCGTCTTTTAAAAATTCTTCATCAAACAAACCTCTCACTCCGTTTCGCAGCATTTTACGCCGCTGGTTAAAGGCTGTTTTCACCAGCAATGTAAACTTCTTATCACTTGCCATTTCAGGAACATGTGCGGCTGGCTTGAGTTTTATAACTCCACTCTTTACTTTAGGAGGAGGATTAAAACATTGTTCACTTACATCAAACAAATACTCCACATCAAAATAAGCCTGTATCAATACACTGATGATGCCGTATGTTTTACTTCCTTCTTTTGCAGCTACTCGTTGTGCCACTTCTTTCTGAAACATACCAACAATGCAATCAACCTGTTCTTTCCAATCGAGCAGCTTAAATAAAATCTGTGTGGAAATGTTGTAGGGAAAGTTGCCTACCACCATAAAATGCTGATCGAAGGGAACAGAACTGTCGAGAAAACTTTCATGAATCAGTTTTCCTTTAATGGAAGGATAAGTATGTTCAAGGAAATCAACTTTTTCTTTATCCAGCTCAACGGCTTTAAAATCCACATGCGGCAACTGAAGCAGGTATTTGGTTAACGCACCACCACCTGGCCCAATTTCCACCAAACATTGCGGATGTTCTTCCAGCACAGCATCAACAATGCGCCTGCAGATATTTTCATCCTTTAAAAAATGCTGACCGAGAGATTTTTTTAACGTGTATTGCACGCTGCAAAAGTAGCAGTAAAAAGCCCTTCGATAAGGAAGGGCTGAATTTTTTTATTGTGCGATGATGACTTTTGTGCGGTAAACCGCTTCGTTCAGTTTAACCTGTACAATGTATTGTCCTGCTGTCCACGCACTGTTTCGGTTAATGATCCATTCGTTAATACCGGCATTTGCGTTTTCTACAGTATGGTAAAGTACGGCTCCCGAACTGCTGATAATGCTGACTTCGGCTTTTGCCTGTTGGGCAAGCGAACAACGCATCCTGAAATGGCTTGTTACAGGATTTGGATTAACGCTTAAACGTATATCCTGCAGTGGCCTGATCATGAGTTTAACAATGTTGCTGTATAAAATCAATCCACCATTATTCCTGTATTTGAGACGATAAAAGAGCTCTGGGGGTTCCAATCCTTTTATATCGTCTGTTTCCATATAAGTTCCGGTGCTTGTATGATAAACTTTTTTCAATGGATAAAAATCAAACCCATTAAAGCTTCGTTCAATTTCATAATACTGCCCTTCGGCATATTCACTGCAATTCCAGTTCAGCAGTACTTGAGAGTTTTTCATTAAACGTGCACTAAAGTTTTGCGGTGCATATTTTAATATCTCACAATTATTGTTTTGATTGATGACAACAGTATCAGTAGCATAAACAGAGCCGCAGCTATCCATCAGCTCCTGCGATACAACGTAAGTTCCGGGCTGATCAATTGTAATAGTATCGCCACTGACTGTTGAAGCTACAATGTGGCCGTTAGTTGTTGACCATGTATACATTGAAGTTGATACGGGATTTGAAAGCCATATTTCACCAACACCCTGCTGGCAAAGAGTTGGGAAATTTGTTGAAAGTTCTGCACGTGGTGCACGGAAAAATGCAAACGGCCCGACAAAATCTTTCAACTCAGCAGTGAAAGAAGTTGATGCTCTTGATTTAACCAATATTCTTCTGAATGGCAATGCACATGCATCATTCATAATCACCAGCGGATCGAGGCCAAGCTTACTTAAATTAACAGAAAATTCCATGAACTGTTTGGCTGAATAAGTTGTTGCCAAAGTGTTGTTCTGCAACACAACGCCAAATGCACCAGCCCACGTATTATTCGAACATTGCAACCCGGTGTAAAAAGCTCCTGCTGTTTTGGGAGAAATATTTGCATATCCGTATGTCGCACCGGATGATGCACCATCAAAAGATCCACCCCAGTTAAATGAAACGGGTGTAATTGACAATGAACTTTGATTAATCCAAATTCTTGCTTCAAGTAATGATAAAGATGAGCTGCCATATTCAGCAGTAAAAATGATATCGCCGGCTTTTAAAATATTACCGGCTGCATCAAACTGCCAGGCAGTATGTCCTGCATCCGGACCGTAACCATAAAAGCGGAGTGAATTATGATCATAATAAATATCTGTCTGATACATTTCAAAATCAAAATACCTGTTACCGGTTGTGTTATCAATGGAAACACCGCCAAATAACCACAATGAATCAGTTGTGTACTTACCTGCCCTGCGTACATGCATGTACATATCAAGAATATCATTCTTATCAGGAATACCTTGCGAAACAGGCGTTGACCAGGCAGAAGGATTCATCCCGTTTTTATTACTTCCTGATGCAAACACAGTTGAGTCATCGCCATGATGATCCCTGATGAAAATTCCATCAATCCACATGTAGTTGTTGACAACAGAAAATTGTGGCTTGCGCATACCACGAAAAAAGGGCTGCATTCTTGATGCCGGCTGCGAGTTATATCTTGCTAATATTGCTGCTGCACCGGTTGTATCTATGATAAATTCCCCACCACCTCCAACAGTGTTGCTGAACCAGTCGTCGTTGCCTGCCTGCAGAAATCCATTAAAGAAATTACTGCGCAGATCCGCATCAACGCCAAAGTTTGCTTTGATTACTGGAGTTGTTATCTGTGCCGAAAGTTGTTGTTGCCAAAACAGAAATGACAGCAAAACGCAGGGTAAAAAATGTTTCATAGAACCGGATTTTAGAATGAGAAAAGCAGGCAATTAATTTGCCTGCATAACCTGCTTCGATATAATCGTTTTACTTTTTGGCTACAATATGTAATACCTGTACATCCGATGAAATCACAGATCCATCAGAATTGTGTGCAGTGATACGATAATAGATAAAGCCAGGAAAACAATTTTCATCACGGAACTTGTACATAACATCTCCTGTTCCGCTTACGTCGCTAATTGATTCAAAAAACGAACCATCCCATGAGCGTTCAATTACAAAGTAATCAACCGCAGGGTTGGTTACAGACCAGTTAAGAGAGGCATCTCTTCCCATACGATGTACACGGAAGTAGCCGAAATTCTGAACTGCTGTTTTCTGTTTTAAAACTGATTGGGACTGATTAACAGGTTGAACTGAATTACCTGCCCTGGAGCTTAGATACGCCAACAAAATTGTTGTACAAATGATGATAATTTTAACTTTCATGGGATTAAGATTTGAAGTGCAAGTTAAAACAATTTACTGCCAATTGCTAAAATTGGAGAATGAAAGAATACTATCCTTTCTTTCTTTTTCCACTTATAAAAAACACGGTAAAACATGTATTTATGTTGGATCGTAATTTGTGCAATTCCTTCTTAATTCTCTGCGAATACTGTCGGCCAATCGTTACATTTGCATGAATAACAGCACATATGACAAATTCTGATAATAAACCCGTTGTTGGCTTCAGTTGTGGCGACATTAATGGCATTGGAGTTGAAATCATTATCAAAGCACTAAGTGATAACCGCATTCTTGATTTATGTACTCCAATTGTTTTTGCTTCAAACAAAGTCATCAATTTTTATAAGAAGTCGATTAACGATGGAAATTTCAATTACCAGTCGGTAAAAGATTTTCAACGTCTCAATCCTAAAATGGTGAACGTGTTCAGTTGCTGGGAAGATGAAATAAGCATCACTCCGGGTCAGTTAACTGAAACAGGTGGTTTATATGCAATCAAATCATTAACAGCAGCAGTTGATGCGTTAAAAGAAAACCATGTTGATGTACTTGTTACTGCACCTATTCATAAAAAGAATGTTCAATCAGAAACATTTAATTATACCGGTCATACACCCTACCTCAAAGATGTGTTCCAGGCAAAAGATGTTGTGATGTTTATGGTGGCCGATAATATACGTGTGGCATTGTTAACAGAACATATTCCAGTTAACCAGTTATCATCACATATTTCTAAAGAAGCCATTGTAAGCAAACTGATGCTGATCAATGAATCGCTGAAAAAAGATTTTGGTGTTGAGCGTCCAAAAATTGCTGTACTTGGTTTAAATCCGCATGCAGGTGATGAAGGTTTAATTGGTAAAGAAGAAGAAGAAATTATTAAACCTGCTATCAAAGAAGCGAAACAAAAAGATGTGCTTTGCATGGGACCATTCAGTGCCGATGCATTTTTTGCAAGAGCTCAATACGAAAAGTTTGATGCAGTACTTGCCATGTATCACGACCAGGGTTTGATTCCGTTTAAATCACTTGCAATTGGTGAAGGCGTAAATTATACTGCAGGATTAGATGTTATCCGCACAAGTCCTGATCATGGAACTGCATTTGATATTGCAGGAAAAGGCAAGGCAGATGAATCATCCATCAGGGAAGCAATGTTTGTGGCGATTGATATTTTCAGGAACAGAAATAATTATGCTGATGCAAGAAAAAATCCGATGAAGAAACTCAGTGCTTCATTACTGGCAAAAGCAGTTGATGAAAAAATAGAAGAAGAATAAATTTATTTAGGCAGATAAGTCTGCAAAGCCTTTACATAAACTTCAAAAGCCTTAATACCTTTTGAAGTTATTTTACAGATTGTTTGAGGATAATTGTCTTTAAACTGTTTGGTTACTTCCACATAACCTGCATCTTTCAGTTTTGTAATCTGCACACTGAGATTACCTGCAGTTGATCCTGTTTTCTCCTTCAGAAATGTAAATTCAGCTTCCTTTACACTTATGAGCAAACTCATCACTGCAAGCCTTAACTGCGAATGTAATATAGGGTCGAGTTCTTTAAACATTGTTTTCGTCTATATGCAATAGATATTTTTTTCTTAAAACAATTCCGGGAATTAACCATGCCAGTGTTGCCGATGCAGCCATCAGCAGAAAATCAAATTTAATAACTGTAAACACACTGATTAACGCAGCTACCCAGCAAAAAATTCCACCTATCGTCATCAGTTTAAATTTTCTTGATGCACCAGTTACAATTGTAGGATAGCCATATAAAAACATCAGGTAGCTTGTGCCAAAAGTCATGAAATGCGGCACATCAGGTTTACCCGTTATTTCTTCATAATCTGTAAGAAAAGTATTTAGCTGTTCTGATGCAACGTTGTTAATAAAGCTCACAATAAAAACTCCAATACCAAAACAAAGCCATACATAACTCATAACGTCGCTATCCCATCCCTTAGCTTTTCTTTTCTTACGTTCTTTTATTGAAATGATTATTTGTGGCACCAGTGCCGCAATCGTCAACAGCCAGATATCAACTGGCAGTTTAAAATTAAACTCAAGTTGCAGGTACTGTACAATACTGCAAAAGGTAATTACTGCACCCCAAAGAATCGGACCAATTCCGGTATCAACAAATTCATTCTTTGCCCGGTTAATCATTTGCTGAATAATCAGCAGACTCTCCTGTTCAGTTAATTCTTTCTCTGGCATAACAGTTTTGTTTTATACAATGTAATGTGTTAAAGAAGCAGTCAAAAATAAAGTAGTCCCGAAGTATTTCCTCCGGGACTAATACACATTATTTACACTCTGTGTAGGCTTTTTCCGTTTGATCCTTTCCCCAGTTGGGATACATGGGTGCTTTTGGCTTAAATGTTTTAAATAATTCTAATGCCTTTTCAAAGATTGGCTTGGCTTTATCACAACCACCACCAAATTGCTCAGGAGTTTTACTTATACCCTGTGCCTGCCACATGTAAGGGCGTGGATTTGTTGGATCAAGTTGTTTCGATTCTTCAACGTATTGATTCGACATCATGCCGTATTTCATATACCTGCTCATCGGGTCAACAACCATTCTTAATGTAGCAAGCATTGCCTTCAGTAAAGAAATTTCAGAATTATTTTTTTCCATCACTTCAGCCTTTGCAATTAATGAATCGCATTGATCAGCGATCTGATCATACTGCTTTGGATCATTCAGCATAAATGCATACCACACTCTGCTCAGCGATGAGTAATAAAAAGGAAGCCACTGGTTTTTTTCTGCATTGGCTATACGCTCAAAAGCGTTTGAAACATCCAGCATATCTGCAGGTGTATTGGCTGAAGCCATAGCTTCAAAATTTTTCTGCATGGCGCCGGTATAACGTTCGCTTTGAGCTGAAGCGGAGGTCAGCATTGCAAAACAAAAAACGGTGAAGAGTAATTGTTTCATTGTTGTTGATTTTAATATATGATTTTATAAATTATTATTGATAGCATCTTCTGTACGGTCAACACCAAAGCTGATAAACGCACCAATGAAAATAAACATGCGTGATGGCGGAACCAGTTCCTGTTTATGCATTCCGTTTGTTGAATAAGTATAGCCGTAAACCTGTTTGATGTTGAAGATATTGCTTACGCTGATAACATACACTGCAAATGATTTGGCGTTCTTCTTCCCTAAGTCAGGAAGAAAATTCAAGGCAAAACTTACATTGTGGTAATCGGTTACTTTACCCTTGTCGGCAAAAAACGTTTTATTATTTACATCATACTGAATGTTGTAATAAGGCCGCCCACTTGAATAATTATAGGAAATATTGAAGTTTGTTTTCAGGGGAGTTACAAATTTCTTTGCTACAAATGATGCAGTATGATGTGCAGCAAAGTTTGGTGTAATGGCATAAGGAAAATTCAGGAAATCTCTTTTTGTATCAAGATATGAATAGGAAATCCAGTAGTCGAGGTTTTTAATATTCTTCTTATCTCTCCAAAAAAATTCAAACCCACTTGCATCGCCAAATCCATTATTATTTGCCGCCAGTTCCCGCCCGTTTACATTTGTTGTTTTAATCAACTGTGCATATTTCTTATAAAATACTTCTGCCCGGAAAGTAGTAAGACTCGTTGTTTTTTGGTATTGAGCAATATAATGCTCTGCTTTCATAAATGTCATTGAATTTACTGCAGGCAAATATTTCATTTCAGGGTTCTGGTAAAAAATTCCATATGCAAGTGATGCCTGGCTTTGTTTTCCAAGTTTGTAAGCAAATGAAATACGTGGAGCAAGATTGTATTTTTCCAGCGAAGCAGCATACTCTGCCCTTGCACCAAATTTAGCCGCAAGATTATTGGTGATATAAATATCCTGCTCAGCAAACAATGCATAATTGTTTACAATAAATCTGCTGTTATACTTAAACCCATTGTATGATGTGTAAATACTTTTATCATCACTGTAATTATATTCAGTACCAAAACGTAAAGCACTCAATCCTTTAAATTTCTTTTCAAACACTAAACGTGCATTAAGGTAAAGACCTTTATTGTCTAATTGAAATGTTTTAAACTGCAAACCATTCAGCAGCACATCAGTCTTTTGCTGGTTCTGCATTCCAAATCCAATTGTATCATGATTTGTTGAAAACGAAAGACCAGCTGTTATTTTCCATTTACGTTTCAGATTTTCTTTCCATGATAAGTTGTGATACATGTTATCATTCTTCATGGAAAATTTATCCAGGTATCCTGTTGAATCAAGGCTGTTGCTTGTGAATGCCAAACCATTGTTTGTATAATAGCCATAATATTTAAGCATTCCGTTTGCTGAAGTTTTGATACGGAAGTTTGCATCCAGGTTATGTCCGCCCGGAGCTCTTGAATAATCCTGCTTTTGTTTTAACACTGCAAATGCAGCAGTAAGGTTTGAATAATCATAATTCAATCCCCAAGAAGATTTTTTATTCGTTGCCAGTTTTTGAAATCCTGCGCCAGCACTGATAACCGACAGGTTTAATGTAGCTGATGATTGTTCAGGAAGATCAACTGACTCAAGAATTAATGCAGATGATAATGCCTGGCCATAAAGTGCACTGTAGCCACCGGTACTGAAAATTGTTCCTTTAAAAATGGATGGAGAAAAACGTCCACGGGTAGCAATGCCGGGCACACTTGTGTAGAAAAAATTATTCACCAATGTACCATCAATAAATGTTTTTGTTTCTGCAGCCGTACCACCACGAACAAACAAACCCTCCGTTTCACCAACCTGCTGAGCACCTGGTAAAGTTTTTAATGCACCAGTTACATCAGCATTTGCACTAGCCGTTGTAAGAATATCGATTGATGTGAGAACTGCAGCAACCCGTTTACGATCGCTTGCTTCAAATGAACCAGCCGTAATTACAACCGCACTCATTTCTGTAATTTCCTGTTTCAGCTGAATTGCCAGTTTTAATTCACCTGAACCTGTTAATTCAACCGGCATCTCAACTGTTTTATAACCAACAGCTGTAACAATCAATAACTGCTTGCCCTTATCATATGCTTTAAAACGGAATTTTCCTGCTGAATCAGCAGTTGCCCCATCATAAGAATCTTTAATGGTCAGTGATGCTCCCGGAACAGCTTGTTTTTTTATATCAGTTACAGTACCTGTTACCAATGTTTGTGTATAGCCACAAAAAGTTGCAGATAAAAAAATGATCAAAAGAAAATAGTGCTTCATAATCTCTAAAGTTGCACAAACATAAAGTAGTTTATTTTATAAACCAAATATTTCAATTATTTATTTTTTACATATTTTCTTCTTTCAAAAAGAAAGCCGTCCTGAAACAGGACGGCTTTGATATGCTTTTCCGAATATCTATTGCTTCACCACTTTGCCATAAAACACCTGTGCATTGCTTTCATCTTTCACAACAACGAAATACATTCCGTTTGGTAAATTACCTAATTGGATATCCTCAACGTTGTTTGCCGCCTTCTTCTGCTGCAAAACCTGGCCGACAGATGAAACAACTGTAATTGTTTCTTTGCCACTAAGACCAGTTACCCGTGTTCCTGAAGTTGTAACGCTTGGGTATAAGCCGATTTTAGCTTTATCGCAATCAATAGTTACAACCACAACATTACTGTATTCAAAAGTACCATTGTTATCAACCATTTTCAGGCGATATTGGTTTGAACCTTTAACTGCAGCACCATCATTGAATACATAAGAGCTGTTTGAACCCTTTGATGCAACCTTACCAATTGAAACAAAACCATTGCCTGTATTGCGTTCAATTTCAAAATGACTTACTTCATCTTCCAAAGCAGTATTCCAGTTTAATACTGTTCCGCAATTCTGTACTTTACCTGTGAAACTGGTTAAATGTACAGGAAGCGGGCCATCTGCAATTGTTGTCATACTCCAGCCAATATTGTACCTGTCGCCAACATATTGCTCAATATCAGACCATTTCTGACCAGCAGTTTTTCCTCTTAAATAAACCTTAAATGTTAATGATGTAATATTCGCACCCATAATACGAACGCTGCCACTGGCTGCTAAATTGCCGTTTGCACCATCAAGATCAGTACGAACACCGGGATCAAATGTGTTTACAATTTTCCATGTACCTGCAGGCATTGATCCAACAGCATCTGTAGTAACAATCAAAGGATCAGTACCACTCAATCTTTGCATTGCATAGCCTGTATTCACTAATTCATACTCAGTTGTAAAAGCAAGGAATGTACTGGTATTAACATCGATATTTGTTCCAACATTTCCACCCAAGCCAGTAACATGCATCACCGGATTTGTAACAGAACGACTGAATGTGAAAGTTACAGTACCCATATAATAACTAGTTGCTGGACCAGTAGCAGCATTATTATTCGCTGCATAAATTCCCTCAGCAGAAGTGAACATAGAGAAAGCACCATTGCTGATTGCATTATTACTGCTCTCTGCTTCAATGCCGTTTCCAGCTAAAGATGGAGGGGCTGTGTAATAACTATTAAGCGGCTGACCAACATCGTTCATTGCAACATAAATCGGATGCTCTGTTGGTTGTTTTGGTTTTTGTGTTGAGCTTACACCAAACATTAAACCATTATCACCGTTTGCTGTTACATCATTATACTGCTGATTTGAAAAAGATGCAGAAACAGTTAATAATGTGAGGTTAGGATAATTACCGCCGGGAATATTTTCAAACAACCATGGTTGTGTTGAATACACTATTCCACTTGTTGTATTTGGGCGTTCCTTCCTGAACATTTCATACGATGTTTGTGCTGATACACTTACTGAGAACAGTAATAAAGCAGCGAGCATTTGTGGTTTTAGAATTCGTTTCATATCGATTATTTAAAGTTTGAGGGTTTAAAATTTTAGTCTACGTTTCCTGGTCTTACATATACAATACCGAAGTTTACTTCTGTTACATTCCTGTTCAGGTAAATCAATGCTGATTTTGAATCAACTGTTCCATCTGAACCTGCTGATGCTCCGATGTGCTCACCTGTTGGATAATAATAAGCAGGCAATGAAGCATTAACAGGAGCAATTGATCCTGGCGCTACATAGTCCTTGCTGAGCATTACATAATAGGTAGTACCGCCTGGCAGATTTGTGAATGAGAACTTACCTTCATTTGCAGAAAGCACTGCTGGTAATTGCTGGATGGCATCCACTTTACCTGTTGTTGCATTAATCAGCAATACATATTCAGTTGGATAAGGTGTGATGTTGTAACCATTTACTGTATTATCAGTTAAACGGTTTGCATCGTAAAACAGGTTACCACTTAAACTATATACCTGTCCAACACCTGAAGGAGTAACACCAAAGTCCAATGTGAGATTACCATTGCTTCCATCGCCATCAGTTGTTGGTTCTGAAGCTGGGCTAAGTGTAATGAAGTTGCTTCTTAATTCGTTTCCAACTAATACAACACCATTATCATCATTATTCACATCATCATTAGGATTTGCAGATACAGGACCAAGACCTGCTACATAGCCTGAAGGCATTACAATACCTGCGATGTAATTTCCTGCACCGAGATAATTGAATTGGTAAACACCACCTCCTGAAGTTGTAGTAGTAGCAATTATATCAGCCGCAGTAATTGCATTATCAGCATTAAGATCATCAGGCTTATTGTCGCCATTTGCATCAGCATACAGGTTAACCGTAACACCATTAATGCCTACTTCATTTGCATCATAAATTCCATTATCATTTAAATCGGCCCAAACAACATTTCCAAGATTTAATGTACCACGGAAACCAAAGTCTACAGTGAGGTTACCATTACTTCCATCTCCATCAGTTGTTGGCTCACCACCTGTTGTTAATGTGATGTAGTTAGTTCTAACTTCAGCACCAACTGTAGTAACAGCATTATTATCTGTGTTATTATCGTTATTTGGATTTGCGCTTGTTGCTGTTGTTGCACCAACTACATATCCTGAAGGAGTAGTTACAGCAACAATATAATTACCAGGAGTTAAACCAGTGAATGTATAAGCACCACCTGCATTTGTTGTTGTTGTAGCAATAGCAGCAGCATCAGGAGTGTTATCTCCGTTTGCATCAGCATATAACTTAACAGTTACACCGCCAATACCCGGTTCACCTGCATCCTGAATTCCATTGTTATTTACATCACTCCACACATAATTACCAATTACAAGCTGATTGCTCATGAAGCCTGCATCAACTGTAAGATTATTTTCAGCTGCTGCAAGTGTTACACTTACAGTACCGCTTACAGGATCGCTGTCTTTGGCATCATCACTACCTTGATTAGAAGGAGCAGCCACAAAGCCAGAAGGAGTTGCAAAGCTTACTGAATAATTACCGGCAATAAGACCACTGAACAGATAGTTGCCATTTGCATCAGTTGTTGCAGTTGCTGTTGTTGCATCAGGGTAAGTTAACGTAACTGTAACTCCACTGATTCCTGCTTCACCAGCATCCTGTATTCCATTACCATTTACATCGTTCCAAACTTTGTCACCAATAGAACCTGTGCCTTTTAATCCAAAATCTAATGTGAGATTACCATTGTTACCATCACCATCAGTTGTTGGTTCTGCACCGGCAGTTAATGTGATATAGTTACTTCTTACTTCACCGCTAACAATTGCAACGCCATTGTTATCAGTATTATCATCATTATTCGGGTTAGTACTTGTTGCTGTTGTTGTACTTACAGTATAGCCTGTTGGCAACACTACAGCAACAATATAATTACCTGGGGTTAATCCTGTGAAAGTATAAACACCTGAAGCATTTGTTGAAGTTGTTGCTACTGCTGCAGCATCAGGAACGTTATCTGCATTTGCATCTTTGTATAATTTCACTGTTGCAGAAGCCACACCTGTTTCAGATGCATTTTGAATACCGTCGAAATTCTTATCGTACCAAACATAATTACCAATTACAAGCTGGTTGCTCATGAAGCCTGCATCAACAGTAAGATTGTTTTCAGCTGCTGCAAGTGTTACACTTACACTACCGCTTACAGGATCACTGTCTTTTGCATCATCACTACCTTGGTTAGCAGGAGCTGCTGTATAACCGGAAGGTGTTGTAAAGCTTACTGTATAGCTACCGGGAGCAAGGTTGCTGAACAGGTAATTACCGTTTGCGTCAGTAGTAGTTGTTGCAGTTGCACCACCGGGATAAGTCAATGTAACAGCCACTCCACTGATACCAGCTTCACTAGCATCCTGTATACCATTACCGTTTGCATCATCCCAAACTTTATCACCAATTGAACCTGTTCCTTTTAATCCAAAATCCAATGTGAGGTTACCATTGTTACCATCACCATCAGTTGTTGGTTCTGCACCTGCAGTTAATGTGATATAATTACTTCTTACTTCACCACTAACTGTAGTAACACCATTATTATCTGTATTATTATCATTATCAGGTGAAGATGATGTTGCAGTTGTTGTTCCCGCAGCATATCCCGCTGGCAATGTTACTCCTACAATGTATTTACCTGCTGCTAAACCTGTGAATGCATACAAACCATTTGCATCTGTTGTTGTAGTTGAAACAGCAGCACCATCAGGAACATTGTCAGCATTTGCATCAGCATATAATTTTACAGTTGCACCGCTGATAGCAGGTTCACCTGCATCCTGTGTACCATTATTATTTCTGTCGTACCAAACATAATTACCAAGATTAACAGGAATAGTTGCAGTTAAACAGAATGCATCCATCTTCATTACATTACATGTAATTGCACTCTGTACTCTTGCTTTAACAGTTCCTGCAGGAGCTACTGCAGTAATTGAATAAAATGCCAACTGACCGAAGTTTGCATCGACATCTCTTGTAACTACAACATCAGTTTGGCCAATTACAACATTAGATGAATTGAGGAAAATCAGGCTCAGCTTAGGAGCACAAGCAAGACCTGCAGTATGTGTACCGGCATAAGCATTAAACGTTACAGTTGCACCAGCAGCTACAGCAACATCCTGCCATACTTTTGATGTACCGGTACTCCAGTTATTAAATCCGTTTGCTGCACCACAAGCGATATAACCTGTACCAGTTGTAAGAGAACCACCACTCCAGCTCCATCCTGTTGTACCATTTTCAAAGCTTCCGTTTACAAGAAGGTTGTTTGCAGAAGTTGTGCAGTCACAATTTGGCAGGAAGCCAAAATCGTAAGTAATATTATTGTTGGGATTAGTATTGCCGTCAACCAAAGGTTCTGTGCCAAATGCAAGAGTAATAGCCAAACCTCTTGTTTCATTTCCAACAATTACCTGGCCGTTATCATCAAGATTGTTATTGTTATCAGGATCACCACCATCAACAGCACTGCTTACATAACCAGCTGGAGTTACTACACCAACGATGTAATTTCCGGGTGTTAATCCGTCAAACTGGTAATAACCATTTGCATCAGTTGTTGTCGTTTTAATAGCAGCACCATCAGCTACATTATCATTATTCGCATCATTATATAAGTTAACAGTTACACCAGCAATACCATTTTCAGAATCGTTGATACCGTTATTGTTTGCATCGTACCAAACCCTGTTTCCTAACGAAAGAGTAGTTGTAAATCCGGCATCAAACGAATTGTTCCATGTACCATTAGGTACAGTAACATTACTTATGATCCCATTAACCGGATCACTGTCTTTATTATCATCACTTCCCTGGTTGGAAGGTGAAGGACTGTAACCGGTTGGCGTTACAAATTCAATATTATAAGTATTAGTACCATATTGAACCGGATCCCAGAAGTAATAATATCCTGAAGCATCAGTTGTTGTTGTAGCCAAAACTGTTCCTGCAGTATTTTTAAGTTTTACAGTTACACCTTCAATACCTGTTTCACCTGTATCCTGGATTCCATTTGAGTTTGCATCAAGAAATACAAAATCGCCCAGGCCATTGTCTTTATAAACAGCAAAATCATAAGTGCCGTTATAATTAGTACCACCTGGTTCGCCACCTGTTGTTAATGTGATTGTGCCACCTTTTATTGTCGTACCACTTTGTGTAAGACCATTATTATCATCGTCAATATTATTATCAGGATCTCCGCCATTTTTTGGAATCACATACATCCATGATGGTGCGTTTTCAATCTGCGCCATATACTTTCCGGGAGCAAGATTGGCAAAATTGTAGTAACCGCCACCGCTTGTAATTGTTGTTGCTAAAGCAGAACCATCTGGCACACCATCTTCGTTAGCATCAGCATATAATTTCACTGTTATTCCATCATAACCCCAATCGCTGCCATCTTTTATTCCATTACCATTTAAATCGATATAGACTTCATTACCAAAAGCAACAGTTGTTGGAGCTGCAAGTGTTACACACCACTGATCAGTTTTAATCCAGTTTCCATTACCATTGTATCCTACCTGCGTATATTTAGTTCCTGCCGGAACAACAGCTGTCCATGTATATAATTGAGGTCCAACAGGAGCATTAGCAAGTACTTTATTTACTTCAACAGTAGCACCGGAAATCCAGTTCCAGTTTGCATCAAAGAAATAAACACCCACTTCATGATAATAACTGTTGTCATGAGTGCCTGCATAAACAGATGCATTAATAACTGTGCCTGCTGGCAAATCGGTTCCGATAGTTTGTGAAACCCAGTTGCTGGAAGTATTAGTGATCTGGAAATCGCCGGAATAACTACCACATGATACAGCACCTGTACCAGCAGTAAGTGTACCTCCACTCCAACCCCATCCGGTTGTTCCATTTTCAAAGCTTGGGTTTGCTACAAGGTTACCAGCGCATGTACAACTTGTTGCAGCACATGCTACACTTGCATTGAATTTTGCAATATGAAGTTCACCAGCATAAGGCTTTGTAAAACTTTTCGCAATAAGCTGACCGGTTATGTTGCCGGATCCGTTATTAGTAACCGCTGCATTTGGTGCAAAAACAGAACCAAGAATTAAGTTTGAATTTGCTATTGTAAGAGAAGTTGTGTTATAAAAATTCCAGATGATATAAGGTGCCCTGTTTATTTCCATTGAATTGTCGGACTCAGAACCCATCACAAACTTTACATTGCTCCATGAAAACGATCCTGAAGCATTAACATTAATCACCAATGGTCTTGAAGCGCTTGGAAGATTACCGGTAAGGTTAATCTGGCTGTAAGTATTTAAAGTTGAACCTGAAATTGTCCAGACATTCGTAGAATTTGCACCGAGGTTCAAAGTAGCCTGGCCACCGGAAACAGTTGCAGTTACATTTGAAGTACAGCCTGACATTGAAACAGCCTGTGACCTGAAATCTGTAAAAGCAGCACTGAAGTTTACAAGAGATGTTGTGTTTTGAACTGTTGAAGCAGATTGTGCAGTGGAATTAATACGTACATACCTGTTTAAAACAGTTGTAACTGGATTACCAATATCAATACCACCACTGCCTGCAGCAGCAGTACTTCCCGATAAAGAATAAAAACTTACGTAATGATCATCAGTAAGACCGGATTTACCATCAATTTTAAAAACATTTCCACCATTAACACCGGTAAGTCCGCCTCCAACAACCAAAGCATACTTAAGTCCGTTGATCGTAACATAAGACTGCCCACCAGTTGTATTTGCAGAAGTACGCTGAGAATTTCCCAGCACAACTAAGTTGCCACCAACAGCTATTGCTCCTTCAATATCACCTGCAGTAATTGTCAGATTTCCTTCAGTAAAAATGTTGAAGTCCTGCGCAGAGGTAAGCGGATTCTGAGCAAAAATTTCAGAATTGTTTAGTAAAAGCAACACAACCAGAAAAATCTGGATTGGCAAATACTGCGTAATTTTTTTAGCGTAATTTTTTTTCATTTAACGTTTAGTTTTAGGGTAACTATACGGTTAAACAAAAGACACCGGATTCTAAGGATTACGGAATTTTCGGTGGAAGATTGGATGTACGGATTAACAGGAATATTGAATAAAGGCTACGGACAGCTTATTTAGAAAATTCGATAACTCTTTCACAACTTATTCAGGTTGACGTTTATAGAGGCAGTTTGTGGCCAATAAAAAGTCTTAAAAATGTGTCATAAACACACATAGCCTGATTTTCTGGGGATTGAGTACCGGATCTTCATTTTTTTTATTTAACCTTAATAAATAAATTAATAACTCAAATAATTGAGCAATCAGCCAAAATTGATAATAAGGAATAAAATGCCTGAACGTTGAATTTTGCAAATGCAATAACCTCAGACTGGAATGATAAGGAGTACGGAAATTCAGAAGGATTGGAGAGAAGTCTTTACTAAGGATAATGAAATCCCGATGAAAAAAACTTATCGGGGGTGTAAAAGTATTGATTTTTTAAAGATTACAAAATTTTTTTAAGGGTTTTTACCTAATCCGATGGCGTTATACCCTTATATTTTTGCTTTCCAGGCTATAATTTCAGGGAATTGAACAAACTTAAGTATGCACCTATGGTTCAAAAAAATGAAAATCAGAGCCAATGTAGATTAATTTATAAAAAACATTTTAACAGAGAACTGATTCTGAAACAACTCTATAGCCTTTATGTACTATAAATTATTTTACAAACTGCCATTTCTTCTCGGTATCATCCCAACTGAATTCATAAACTGTTTCTTGTTTTTCAGTTGGTGCAGTAAGATTAAAATTAAATTCAACGCCAAAAATCTGCATCCCGCCATATTGGGTAAATCTGAAACGCCTTACTTTATCATCGCCTCTTGGACCTAGATTTATCAACGATAACATGATTTCCGGCTTACCCGAAAATGTTCCCTTTTTATTGAGTGTAATGGCATAGATGTCGCTTGTACGGGCACTTCCCATATAAAGTTTTCGTTGGCCTGAAGCATAGGATATACCCATTCCAAGTATATCAATCCCTGTAATCTTATCAAGAATTTCTCCGCTTGTTGCATCAATTGCATAAACAGTTCCTTTTTCATGGGTGCGATCGCTCCCCATAACAGAAGAAACATACAATGTATTTGTTTCGCACAGATAACATAAACCAAGAATGCCGTATGGATTAACTGAAGTAATTGAATCCGAAACAGGCAATTCTGCAAACACACTCATCACACCCGATTCTGAATCAACTTTGTAAACTGTATTTTGCTTTGAAGTAGGATTATTATAAACATTAACTACCGGTACAGGGCCAACAAAACAATTGCCAAACTGATCAAGTTGTATGGGGCCCATCCAGCCACCCATTTTCCACGAAGGATGTTGGTATCGTCTTGGTTCACCTTGTTTCTGTAGTTCAACTAAAACAAGGCCCATTGTTTTTTTTTCCGAGGTGCTGAATGCAGTACGGGCAGGATTAAACCCAATTGCCTTTACAAACGTTGGCAACTTTCTGCAATCATTGCTTTGAAATTCAACCTCCTCTTTGCAGGAAGAAAACAAAGCAAAAGCGAGTGCTGATACTATAATAATAGAAAGACGCATACTGTTTCAGTTGCTGTTTTAGTTTTTAACCGGAATAAACATTGGTCCGCAAAAGCAAGGAAAAATCTTTGTTTCATAAACGCCTTTACTGTTCAGCACATTCTCAGCCCAGCAATATTCATTACCCTTCCTGTCATCATTACGCAGTTGTGCAACGTACCAAACAACCAAAGAAGCATTTTGAATATTTTCAGCATTTGGTTCAATAAATTTTTCAGGTCCCTGGTGATAATCAGCATTACAGCATGGGCCGATTGTTACAAGATCACTTTCGCCTTCATCTCTTGCATTATCGTGCTTTGAAACGTATACATAAGCATAATCGCCACGTCCGCCATCATTAAATTGCCCTTTTCCCGGTTCCATAAAATAACCTCCGCTGTTTCCTGCAATCTTATACTGAAATCCTTCAGGAGTAAATAATGTTGCTGCACCCTGTAACTGCCACTGCTCTTTTTCCCATTGCGACCAGGAGCTGTTTTTCCATTCGTAAAAGCTGGAATGATCATCAGCAAAAGCAATACGAAATACCGGGCGATACGTTGCTGTGCTGCTGCAACCCCGTCCAAGGCTTGCAGCTGTTATTCTGAAACGGCCATCGTTATAAAACTCATAACGTTGCCTGTAATTATAACTGCAGGGGGTTGGCCAACCTTCTGACCGGAATGTTTGCTCCAGTACAAACCCGATTTTATTCTTGGAATCATCCAGCAAATCAACAACTTTGGGAGGTTCCCACGCAAGTACTGCCGCCTGGCTAAAGAAAGGACAGCCAACAGCATCGCTGTAACCAAAACCATCAGAGCCACTGTAGTTCACATGTACATCAACCAACTTTGCATTACGCAAAACTGGTTTTCCATTATATAAAACATTGCTGATGCGTAATCCGTCACTGCTTGTAAGCATGTACTTCATTTCCCAGCCATTGCGTGCAAGCTTTTGTTCCTGCTCGCAAAAGCAGGCAGTAATCTTATCGTCCTGAAGTTTACGTTCAGAAACTAATGGAGAAGCAGGACCTGTTTTTCCTGAATATATCCACCGCACTCCTACTAAGCGATGATCAGTTAAATCAACAATTGCCCATAATGTTTTTTCGCCCAATAAAAAAGTTGGGGCTACACAAAGATGCCGGCTGCGCTCACACCGTGTTTGATTGAGTGATGTTTTATAATACTGTGCAAGCAGTTTTTTTTCATCAGGTTTAAAACCCAGAGCTTTTTCAACTTCCGGCGATTCCATCGCAATTTTATTGGCCAATGTTATAAGCGCAGGAGGTAAGTCTGGTTGCGTTTGACTAAGATAAAAACGATTTAATACCCTTTGCGTTCCGGCATCAACAATTGCAACTGATGTATTATTTAATGCATAATTATACATTTCCACCCGGTAACAATCTGCAAGATTATATGCGGCTTTAATTCCAGCCATATCGCTTTCTCTTGCCTGGTGAATACCAAATATTTCATTGCGGAAAGGAAGATGTGTTGCTGGATCAAAAAGAAATTGTGTAAACACTGAATCCTTTAGTGCAACTGATTCAGCAAACCTTTGCTTATCTGAAGCACTGTCGGCATACAGCAAAACGGGCAAAGGTTGACGAAGTGCATCTTTTATTTTATTTACCCTTTCTGCCACAAAAGGAAATGTAACCAATGTATCTGCTTCCGCAATCATCGACTCAATGGCAGTTTCGTCATAACCTTTATGAACTGTTACTCCGTTTCCATTATCGCAAGATGAAAAAACAGCTGTAACAAAAATGAATAAAAGAAAATTCAGTAAACGATGTTTCATTATTTTATTCCCCATGGATCCTGGTAGTATGATTTTTTGATAACAGATGAATCGGATAAGCAAAGCAGGAACTGAATCAAATCATTCCGCTGCTGTAAATTTAAAGTGAAACCTGTTATATATGGATGTTTGTTTTTATCTGTTGATAATTTTCCTTTTTCAAACATACCAATTACTTCCTGCAGCGATTCCACACTGCCATCATGCAGGTAAGGCGAAGTAAATGCAAGGTTGCGCAAGGTGGGTATTTTATATTTTCCAACGTCTGCAGCATTACCTGTTTTAGCTGCAAGTCCACGATGTAAAGTTGTATCAGGAAAAAGACCAGTGTTAACGTAGGGAGCAGATTTAAACGATGACTCATTGAAATTAATGCCGCCGTGGCATTGGTTACATTTCAATTCAGCCGAATTAAATAAAACCATTCCCCTCAAAGCACTTTTATTTAATGCTGTTTTATTACCATAATAGTTATACTCATCATAGGGAGAATGAAAAGAAACAATCGTTTTTATAAAGGAAGTGATGCAATACTGCACATGCTTAACTGTAAACAGCTCTTCGTTACTCACAGCGGGAAAAGCTTTGGAAAAAAGCGGTTGATAGAATGCATCATTTTCAAACTGCCTGAGCAACTTCGCTTCATTACCTTTCCAGCCAAGTTCAACCGGCGCATCTGCAAACATTGGATTGTTGATCTGCTTTTCAGGTGTATGAAAAGAAGTATCAGCATAAGTGAAATAACGGTTGAACGCAAGGTTAATAAGTGGCGGAGAATTGAATGCAGTTAAATCGCCATAAGCACCAACAGACCGGCGGTAGGTATCAGTAAAAGAAAAACGGGGATCGTGACAACTGGCGCACGACTTTGTTTTGTTGACGGATAAACGTTTGTCATAAAACAAATAACGACCTAATTCAACTTTTGCATCCGTTATCGGGTTTGATGGATCTGAATAAAATTCATTCCTGATTGCCAGTGGAATTTCCTGTTCAGTTTTTTCAACTATAGTTTCTGAATTAAAACCAGTACAACCAGATTGTACAATGATGTACAACCATATTCCGATAAACAAAACCCGTTTCATAAATTTTACTTCTTCCCGATTTTATCCTGTAACAGTTTCCTGATTTCGTGAACCTGGTCGCTATCACTGAATGCATCTTTTGGTATCAGGAAAAAAGACCGGTCGTCAACATACAAGTGAAAAAAATCCGGGGTTTCAAGAAAGTACTGAAAGGATTTATAATTCCAGTCTTTGCTGCCATTTGGGTTTTCAAGATGCATATATGCATCCATGAATGTAAGTATAAACGAATCTTTAAATGTTTTGGCACGATTATAAACCAGCATTGGCAAAATAAACCAGAAAGCCATCATCAACGACATCCATAAAAAGGAGCTGAGCAAAAATGCAACCGGCGATACTTTTCTGAAAAAAAACATAGCAGCAGCAAACAACGCAAAAACATTTACCAGTATAATCAGGATGCGTATTTCTTTCTTTGAAATAAAATGATAACGTAATGCACGCATTACCTGTTTGCGGTTGTATTTAAATGATATTGTCATACTATTTAACAGCAGTTTTCAATTCGTTTTCATTAACTGACCATTCACCAAGTTTATCTCCTTTCACTCCAAAAAATTCAACTGTAAGTTTGCGTTGATTTCTTGCACCATTGAATGTGAATTTTGTATAATTCTGTTTCTGATCAATTCCCAGTTCACGATAAGGATTATTTTTTTCAACGCCGCCAAATACATGTGTGCCCGATGTAAGCGGAGAAGATGTAACATCTATCAACGGATATGTTCCTTCACGTTTCACTTTAATAATTTCGCTGTGATGCCTGTCGCCGGTTAAAAACAAAACCCCATCAACCGCATTCTCTTTCAGAAAGTTCATCAGGTCATAATACTCAGCAGGAAAATCAAGCATTCGGTCAAATGGCGAAACAGGATTCAGCACCTGGCTTCCTGTTGCAATAATTTTGAATGTTGCCTTACTGTACAGCAATGAATTTTTAAGCCATTCCATTTGCTCTTTGCCCCACATGTGTTTATCGGTATTGGGTTTGCCATTCACTGAATCTTTTGTTTCATCTGCACTGCGGAACCAACGGTCATCCATCAGGAAAACATCAACATCACCATAACTGATCATTGAATAAATTCCCTGTCCGTTCATTCCCCATGAAGTATTGCACCAGTAATTGGTAAATACTTTTTTTGATGCATCTTTCAGAATATAATTACCGCCAATATCATTCGGACCAAAATCATGATCATCCCATATTGCATAATGCGACATTGACTTTAAGAAGTTTTGTATAACAGGAATCTTCCTGTCGTGATGTGCTCTGTTCCACAATCCCCATTCATCAAAGTAATCCACTTCCCTGGTGTACCACTCATCGCCCAGCCAAACCATGAATGCAGCTTTTTCTTTTGCCATGCTTTCGAAAATTGATGAATCACCACCATAAGGTTTACCGGGACGATCAACAGATGGCTCATTAATGTAAGCACATGAACCTGTAAGAAAAGAAAAATCGGGAGCCGGTTTACGCCATTGCCATAAATCTTTTGTAGAGAATGTTCCGTCGGCTTTGAACTTGTTCATCGCAATCACTTTATTATTAACCAACACCTGGTATTCATATACTGTGTTTACTTCAAGATCAACCAAATCAAAAATCATTGGCGAAAACCAATCATTGGCAGACGATGTTTTATTTACCATTCTTGCATGCAGCATATCGCCTTTTTTCCAATAAGCAATGGTTGCTGAACTTCCCGGTTTTACTTCTACCCAAATCTTTGCTGTACGATATTCAACAGGGCCAAGCATTGGGCCGCTGATTAATTGAGCACGGCTGCTGGCTGTAAAACAAACAATAAGCAGAAGGCTGAAATAAAAATGTAGTTTTCGCATAAAACAGGTTTTTGTATAAGGCTTTTTAGAAAGTGATGCAATGTAAATAAAGTTTAGGGATTACTAGTCTGCCCTTTATACAATCAAAAGGCAAATTCCCGGATTAAAACCTTGTTTTTGCTGATTGTTTTACATTTACATAGAAAAGTAAAAAAGGGAAACCATGAACTGCCTCATTATCGACGATAATAAAATTGCCAGGACAACCATGAAGCAACTTGCAAGCCAGGTAAATGATTTGGTTGTAGCCGGAGAATGTGCCAGTGCAATGGATGCTTACAATTTTTTACAAAACGAACCTGTTGATTTGCTGCTGCTGGATATTGAAATGCCGGGAATGACCGGATTGGAGCTGACAAGAAACCTGGGGTCGAACAGGCCTGTTATAATTTTCACCACTTCGAAAAAAGAATATGCAGTTGAAGCATTTGAATTAAATGTTGCCGATTATATTCTGAAACCTGTTACACCAGCCCGTTTTTTACAGGCAATAGAAAAAGCAAAAGAAATTCTTGAAAGCAATAAAGAAGAAATCAAGTATACTGATGAAGAATTTCTGTTTATCAGGGATTCAAATATTATCCGCCGCTTAAAAATCACAGATATTCTTTATGCAGAAGCGATGGGTGATTATGTAAAACTGCATGTCGATAAAAAGTTTTATGCCATACACACAACATTAAAAGCAGTTGAGGAAAGATTAACTGCAGCTAATTTCATACGTGTACATCGTTCGTATGTGGTTGCGATCAATAAAATAGACAGCCTGCGTGATGGAACAATTATAATCGGCGACAAATCAATTCCTGTAGCCGATGCTTACAGGGCAGTGCTCAACAAACGGATGAATATTTTATAACATATTTATTTCCCCTCCCGTACCCCAACCATCAAAAACAGCCATTCATCTACTAAAAGTCCTTTGTGACCGATTACGCTATACTGCTGTAACGGTGATTCAGCAATTTTACCCCGGTGTTTATAAATGATACATTGGCAGTTGCATTAAGTGCTGCAGGTTTTGGTTAAAAGGCCGCATTTTCATGCGGCCTGATTTAATAAATCAAATGAAAGCGAGATACTACATATTATTCATTTTATTTACCCTGCTGGTAGTTGTTTTGTTTTACGTTTTACTCACAGGAATTGACAGAGGTGCCAGCTGGTTTTTAAATGCCCTTGCAGGCTTAGGTATCTGCGTTTCAATCATTATCCTATACAGAATTTTTGCAGGCTACATGAAAATTCCTTCACGCAAGAACAGTTAATCCTTCTTTATTGTAATTTTCTGCTCTCTAAGCATGTTCCGTAGTCAATTTAAATATCTTTTGCTGGCAATTTTTTTAACAGCCATCCTGTTAATTGTATTTATACAGTTTAACAGCAACAGGAGTATTAACCAGTTGATCAACGGAAACGAAAGCCTGATTCATGAACTGGAAACAAAAAACAAATTACAGCAGCTGGAAAATGAAATAGCCACTGTTGAAAATAAAATCAGGGCAAAAATTCTTCAGAAAGACACAACCGGAATTGCAAAAATCAAAACTGATCTTTCCAGCATCACTATCACACTGGAAGAATTAGACAGTATGGTGAATGATAAAAGCACCGACTCTCTTGTTTCGATCTTGCAAAATATGGTGAATGAAAAAGTATCGCACAACAAATCAATCGTGGATACTTTTCAGTTAAAGGGAAAAGAAGTTACTGAAAAGATGTTTGTTGAAAAGCCGGGACATCATCTCACAGATTCAATCAGGAAAATTGTAACCACCATTGAAGACAAGCGCCACGAAACAGTTACTCAACTCACCAATAAAGCTGATACTGATGGTGCAAGGGCAAAAGCATTGGGAAGTATTCTTGCATTAATGGCAGCTCTTGCAGCATTATTAAGCTTTGGATATATCTCGTTTAAGTTCAGGCAGCAGCAACAACTCATCCGCAGACTGAATGTTTCAGAAAAAAAAGCAACTGAAGCTGCACAACTAAAAGAAAATTTCATGGCCAACATGAGTCATGAAATACGCACACCCATGAATGCAATCATTGGGTTTACCAGCTTACTGCAAAAGAAAAAATTAGACACAGAAGCGAAAGAATATGTTGAAACAATTCACAACGCCGGTGAAAACCTGTTAACCATCATTAACGATGTACTTGATCTTTCAAAGATTGAGGCAGGTATGATGCGTATTGAATCTGCCCCATTTAATTTACTGAAGCTGGTTGATGGTATTGAAACAATGTTCAGCGAAAAACTCAGGGAAAAAGAACTTGCCTTTACTGTTGATGTAGATGAATCGATACCCGCATGGTTGCTGGGCGATGCCATTCGCTTAAACCAGATACTGGTTAATCTTGTAGGCAATTCAGTTAAGTTTACAAGAAAAGGAAGCATTCTTTTAAAAGTTATCAAGAAGAAAGCAACAACCGAAAACATAACACTGCAGTTTATTGTACGAGATACCGGCATTGGTATGAACAAAGAAAAACTCACACATATCTTTGAACGTTTTAACCAGGCAGAAGATACGATTACACGTACATACGGTGGCAGCGGACTGGGACTTGCAATTGTAAAAGATCTTGTGGAATTACAAAAAGGTACGATTGAAGTGGAAAGTAAACCCGAAAGCGGAAGTACATTTTATGTTACACTTACGTACGAGGTTGCGAAAGAGCAGGAAATTTTACATGAACCCGAAAAACATTTTAACTCAACAGGCATTAATGCAAGTATTCTTGTGGTTGAAGACAATGAAATTAATCAATCACTTATCCGGCATTTATTTAATTCATGGAAGCTTGGGTATGTATTGGCTACAAATGGTAAAGAAGCAATTGAGTTGTTAAAGTATCAAAGCTTCGATCTTATATTGATGGATATTCAGATGCCGCAAATGGATGGATATACCACAACAAAATTAATCAGGAACGAACTGCATCTGCAAACTCCGGTTATTGCAATGACGGCACATGCACTTGCCGGTGAGAAAGAAAAATGCATTGCTGCAGGCATGAACGATTATATATCCAAACCTATACGTGAAGAGCTGCTACACGAAATGATTTCTACATATACAACGGTTCCTGAAGTAAGCAAAAAGCCGCATGAAGAAAAGAACACAGATGAAGTATACAAATACATCAATCTCGGCTATATGAAAGAAATCAGTGCAGGAAACCTGGATTATGAGTTAGCAGTAACTGAACAGTTTTTAGAAATACTTCCGGAAAGTCTTAATGAACTGAACAATGCTTTTTCAGCCAAAGATTATGAGCAGATGAAAAAAACTGCCCATGATTTAAAAACATCGGTTTCAATCATGGGTTTAACGCCGCTTCTTGAAAACACTCTCCACCAGATTGAATATGCCCAGGCAGATGATACAACGCTGAAAGAAAACATCCGGCAAACAATCCTTATCTGCAATCATGCATTGGAAGAAGCCCGTTTGTTTTACAATTCACTCAGGCCGAAACAACAATAATCGCTGCACTATTCCGGTTTAAAACAGGTTTTGTCCTTATCGCCTATTGCTTTTGCCTTTTTACCGATTATTAATGAAAACAGTAAGTTGTTCATTGTAGTTTCATACTGCATTCATTTATCACAAAAAAACGAAAGAAATGAAAAAGTTAATAATCATGGCAATTGTACTTGCTGGCTTTACTGCAGCAGGATTTGCCCAAACTACAGCCCCCGTAAAAAAGGAACCTGCTAAAACAAAAACAACCGCACCTGTTACGCAAAAGAAAGCTGAGGTAAAAGATGCAGCGCAGAACAAACAAAAAACAACGCCACCGGTAACAGCGCCAGCTACAACAAAGAAAACAACTACTCCTCCACCACCTAAAAAAACAACAACAGCTCCGCCTCCTGAAAAAACAACAGCAGGTCCGGTAAAAAAAGACGGCACTCCCGACAAGCGTTTTAATTCAAACAAACATTTGAAAAAAGACGGAACACCCGACAAACGATTCAAAGAACACAAGAAAGGTTAGTACATCCATTCAGATAAAAAAAGCTCTGCAACCAGCAGGGCTTTTTTATTGACTATATGTGGCCTTTAAACTTTTCAATCAGCAACATCTTGCCGATAGTTTTTGCCTGTTCAACGAAACACGGCATAAAAAAGATTGTCTGTGGTTGATTTTTACGTTGTTTAAAAGTAACAGACATGCAATACAAACAAACAGGGAAAGGAATGTCCTTTTTTTTCCTGCTGACTTCCTTTTTATTTCCGGGTTTGCTCAAGGCTCAAACAAATGCTGATACCCTGAAGCTCACTATTCCTCAGGCAGAAGAAATTTTCCTGCAAAAAAACCTTACACTGATCGCCAGTCAGTACAATATTGAAATCAATAAAGCACTTGTACAACAGGCAAAGGTTTGGGATAACCCAACATTATCAACCGATCAAACTTTGTACGATGGGAAATTTTTCCGTCATACAAAAGTGAATGGAGTTCCTTACGGTGAGGTTTATATACAACTGCAACAGGTTATCCGCACTGCAGGAAAACGAAACAAGCTGATCCAGTTATCGCAGGACAATGTTCTTACAGCCGAAGCACAGTTTACGGATGTTATGCGGAACCTGAAGTATATTCTTACAACTGATCTGAACAACCTCAACCAGTTGCAGAATATTGCATCCATTTACAAAAGCGAAATGCAGAACCTGCAAACATTGGTCGCTGGTATGGATGAAATGCTGAAGATTGGTGATGTTTCGCAAAAAGACAATGTGCGTATTAAAGCTTTGCTGTTTTCATTGCAAAGCGATTATACCGACAACATCCGCCAGCAGCAGGATCTGCAAAATGAAATCAGAACCATGCTGCAACTCAGCCCCGGTGTGTGGATTATTGCTGATGCAGGAGAAAAACTTAATCCTTCATCAATCAAACAATTAAGCATTGGTTCTTTACAGGACAGTGCATTGATCAACCGTCCTGACCTGAACCTTGCAAGAAAACAACTGCTGATGCAGCAACACAATCTTTCCTACCAGAAATCATTGGTTGTGCCTGATCTTTCAGTTGGCGTTGAATACGACAGGTTAAACAGTTATACGCCCAATTATTATGGCCTTGCCATTTCATTGCCACTTCCATTGTTCAACAGGAATAAAGGAAATATCAGTGCGGCACAAACAAGTATTAAACAGGCCGATGTGGTTGTAAAACAATCTGAGCAGCAGGTAAACAACGATGTGTTTAATGCCTGGCAAAAATTAATCACCACAACTGATTTTCTCAGCGACAGTAATACTTCTTTTCAAAGCAATTATGATTTCCTGCTGCGTAACATGATCGACAGTTACAAAAAACGACAGGTAAGTCTGATTGAATTCATTGACTTCTTTGCATCCTGGAAAGAAACAAGAATGACCCAGCTTTCGCAAATCAACAATCAGCGTAATGCCGCTGCCGAACTGAACTATACCATCAATCAAAACATCGTTACTCTTTAATCATTAACTATGAACAAGTCAATATATTTTTTCTCTGTTATCACTGCTGCACTCTTTTTTGCTTCCTGCAAAAACAATGAAAACAAAACAGCAGCCGATCCCAAACAACCCATCATCAGCGACAGCACCATGCAGTTGCTGAAAATTGATTCAGTACAAATACACCCTGTTGATGAAGAAGTAAAGCTGAGCGGCGAAGTAAGCTTTGATGAAAACAAAGTGGTGAAAGTTTATCCATTCAGCAGCGGGCAGGTTCTTGAAACCAATGTAAGCACCGGCGATTATGTGCATGCAGGACAGGTACTGGCTACCATCAAGAGCGCCGACATTGCAGGCAACTATTCTGATCTTGCTGTTGCAGGAAATGATGTAGCCATTGCAAAACGCAGCATGGAAAATGCAGAGCATCTGTATAAAAATGGCATCGCCAGTGAAAAAGATTTTATTGAAGCAAAAGAAAATTATAACAAGGCTGTTTCAAATGCCAATAAAATCAAACAGCAGATCCAGATCAACGGCGGCGGCCGCACTGCAGCAAACGGAACATATGTTGTAACCTCTCCACGCAACGGTTATGTAGTGGAGAAATTAATCAACCCCGGCAATTTCATCCGCAACGATAATAACAGCAACATGTTTACCATTGGCGATATTAACGATGTATGGATCTGGGCAAACGTATACGAAACAGATGTGGCAAAAGTTAAAACAGGTTACGAAGCAAGAGTAACAACATTGGCTTATCCCGATACTGTTTTCATTGGCAAAGTGGATAAAGTAAACCAGGTGCTCGACCCGGTTACAAAAGTGATGAAGATCAAAATTGTATTATCAAACCAAACCGGTTTGTTAAAACCGGAAATGTTTGCCAATGTATTTATCACACACCAGGACGGTAAAAAACAACTGGCTGTTCCTGCAACAGCAGTCATCAGCGAAAACGGAAAAAATTATGTGGTTGTTTACAACAGCCGCAACGATGTAAAAGTGCAGGAAGTTACTGTTACAAAAACAAATGCTGCATACAGTTTCATTGAAAGTGGTGTAACAGAAGGACAAAAAATCATCACACAAAACCAGATACTGGTTTACAGAAAATTAATGGAAAAATAAACGTCCGGTTAACCGATTACCATATCAATCATTCTTATGAACAGGATTATAAATCGCATTATCCATTTCAGTCTCCGCCATCGCTACTTCGTATTTTTTATGACGGCGGTACTGGCTGTTATCGGATTCATCAGTTATAAAAACACACCCGTTGAAACTTTTCCGGATGTAACCAACACACAAATCGTCATCATTGCACAATGGCCCGGACGTAGTGCAGAGGAAGTTGAAAAATTTGTAACCATCCCGCTGGAGGTATCGCTGAACAGTGTACAGAAAAAAGCAAACCTGCGTACAACTTCTGCATTCGGGCTTTGCTACATCCGCATCATCTTTGATGATGATGTAGATGATGCATTTGCTCGCCAGCAGGTACTCAGCCGATTGGGCAATGCAGATTTACCTGATGGTGTTAAACCCGATGTGCAGCCGCCTTACGGACCAACAGGTGAAATCTATCGCTACACATTAAAAAGCAATACAAAAAGCATTCGTGAATTAACAACTATCCAGGACTGGGTGCTCGACCGTGCATTTAAAAGTGTACCCGGTGTTGCAGATGTAAACAGTTTTGGAGGCGAAGAAAAAATATTTGAAGTAAGTGTGAATCCTGAAATGCTTACCAAGTACAATCTTTCATCGCTTGACATTTACAATGCCATTGCAAAAAGCAATATCAATGTGGGTGGCGATGTAATTGAACGCAACGGTCAGAGCTATGTGGTAAGGGGAATTGGTATTTTGAAAAATGTGGACGACATTAAAAACATTTTCATTGATAAAAAGAACGGAGTACCGTTGCTTGTTGGCAATGTGGCTGATGTTGTTGAAAGCGGCAAGCCAAGGCTGGGCAAGGTTTCAAGAGACATGAATCAGCCCGATGTGATTGAAGGCATCATCGTAATGCGCAAAGGTGAAAACCCAAGTGAAGTGCTTGATCGTGTACGTGAAAAAGTAAAAGATCTTAATGATAATGTTTTACCAAAAGATGTAAAGATTGATACGTTTTACGATCGTACAAACCTGATGGATTATGCGCAGGAAACTGTATTGCATAATTTGTTTGAAGGTATTGTTCTTGTTACAGTCATTGTATTACTCTTCATGGCCGACTGGCGAACAACAGTAACAGTTGCCATCATCATTCCCTTATCGTTATTGTTTGCATTTATGCTTATGCGTTTAAAAGGAATGAGTGCAAACCTGTTGTCAATGGGAGCAATTGACTTTGGTATCATCATCGATGGTGCAGTCGTCATGGTGGAAGGATTGTTTGTGGCGCTGGATATGCGTGCAAAAGAAGTGGGAATGGAAAAGTTTAATAAACTCGCCAAACTTGGTTTGTTTAAAACAACCGGAACAGAAATGGGCAAAGCCATTTTCTTTTCCAAAATCATTATCCTTACCTGCCTTGTTCCCATCTTCTCTTTCCAGAAAGTGGAAGGAAAAATGTTTTCACCACTCGCCTATACACTCGGCTTTGCATTGCTGGGAGCATTACTTTTTACACTAACATTAGTGCCGGCTTTATCAAGTATTCTGTTACGGAAAAATGTACGTGAAAAGCACAACATCATCGTCAGCTTTTTTGAAAACTCCATCGGCAAACTTTTAAATATTGTTTATAACAATCAAAAGAAAAGTGTACTCATTGCATTGGCTGTAATGATTGTTACTTTCTTCTCCGCAAAACTGCTAGGTACAGAATTTTTACCTGAGCTTAATGAAGGAGCATTGTGGGTGGAAGCTGAATTACCCATGAGTGTATCATTAAATGAAGCCGATAGTGTATCGCAGAAAATGATTGCAACACTTTCATCTTTTCCCGAAGTAAAACAAGTACTGTCGCAGATTGGACGAACCAATGATGGTACTGATCCCAAAGGTTTCTTTAACGTGCAGATACAGGTTGATCTTAAACCAAAAAAAGAATGGAAGAGAGGAATTACAGAAGATCAACTGATTGATGAAATGGATAAGAAGCTCAATGTAATTCCGGGCCTGGTATTAAACTATTCACAGCCCATACGTGATAATGTGGAAGAAGCAGTTGCAGGTGTGAATGCTGCACTTGCAGTAAAAATTTTCGGACCCGATTTTCAAACATTAGACAGTTTATCAAAAGAAGTGCTTCACAATCTTGAAGGTGTAAGAGGTATTGAAGATCTTGGTATCTTGAAAAATCTTGGTCAGCCCGAATTCCGTATTCAGCTCGATCAGCAAAAGATGGCCATGTACGGTGTAAACACAGCCGATGCCAATGCAGCCATTGAAATGGCGATTGGTGGTAAAGCCGCATCAGAATTATACGAAGGCGAACGCAAGTTTGATATCAGGGTTCGCTATCAAAAAGATTACCGCAGCACGCAGGATGCAATCGACCAGATTATGGTGCCAACAGATGATGGTGCAAAAATTCCATTAAAAGAAATTGCAACCATGCAAACATTAACCGGCCCTGCATTTATTTATCGTGATAACAACATGCGTTATATCGCTGTGAAGTTTTCTGTTCGTGAAAGAGATTTGGGAAGCACCATTGCCGAAGCACAGCAAAAAGTAAATGCCGCTGTTCATCTTCCGCAGGGTTATAAAGCAACATGGAACGGTGAATTTGAAAACCAGCAAAGAGCCAACAATACATTGGCAAGAGTGGTTCCCATTTGTCTGCTGGTCATTTTCCTCATCCTGTTTATCACGTTTGGAAATATTAAAGATGCATTATTAACCATACTCAATGTTCCGTTTGCACTAATCGGTGGTATTTTTGCACTGCACGTTACAGGCATGAACTTCAGCATCAGTGCAGGTATTGGCTTCATTGCATTATTTGGTGTATGTATTCAAAATGGTGTAATCCTCATCAGCGTGTTCCGTAAAAATTTAGATGGAGGAATGCATCTCGATGAAGCAATTAAGAAAGGAGTTATCAGTCGTGTGCGCCCTGTTGTAATGACGGCTTTAATGGCTGCAATTGGTTTGTTACCCGCAGCTATTGCAACAGGCATTGGAAGTGAAACACAAAAACCTTTGGCAAGAGTTGTAATTGGCGGACTGGTTACTTCAACCATTCTTACATTGCTTATACTCCCTGTAATGTATGCCATTGAATACAAGTTCATGCACAACCGCAGAAACAGGAAACTCCTTAAGAAAACAGGACTTGTGAGCAGTTAATAATAAACAGCCGTTTGAAAAAACGGTTTGCATGTCGGCCCTGCCTGTTTTCAGGTGGGGCCTCTTATTTTATTGAGTTCGGGAATGAAGAAAAAAAACAACCCCGGAGCAATGTCCGGGGTTAATTATTTTTACCTGATTGGCATACACCTTCTGCTATGATGGTTTCCATTTGCTGCTTCATAAGGCGTCAACGCCCTTGAACAGCCTGTCAGATAAAGGATACTTACTACAACTATTAAGTAAGTGATTGTTTTCTTCATACGGTACGGATTTTTGAAGTTTGAAACTATATAATTCAAAACAAGTAAACAACAGTTTAAACATCAAATCGAAAAAAATAAGTGCATTCTGCTGAAGAATAGTCATTTTTCGAAAAACCACTTTGTATAATTACGATACTGTTTACTGATAATACTTACAATAACAGGCCTTTAAACTATGTTCAATACAATTATGTAGCAGGGGCCATTGCATCTTATGAAGCCTCTGTTGCGTCGCACTCTTGTACGTTTTGCAATTCTATTCAGCAATCCATCTTTTTATCATGTAAATTCGAAAACAACTATTTCGGTTGGTGAAGACAGCAACCGATAAGAAAATCATAAAAAACTTGAACAAATATTTTTATAGTTTAATTCTGATTTTATTCATTTCCAATTGTACTTCAACAGAAAACAATAGATATGATATAGATATCAGGTCTTGTTCTCGCTTTAAAACAAGTGCGGCTCAATTTGATTTAAGGATAATTGAATTCCCTGGAAAAAATATCGGGAGTATAATAATCCAGGGTTTTGTATGTGATACAATCTATTTTTATACCCTGCGAAATAAATATGTATTTTTTTATCAAGAAAAAGAAAAGAAGGGAGTTTTTGGGTCAGATAATTTTATTTTTTCAGATTCTGGTTTAGTATATAAGATTAGAATATCTAATGATATGGCCCCCGATAAAAAAAATTACATTAGCATCTTTAAATATTCCGATAGTACTTGTTTAAACTTAGAAGGAAAGGTCTTTTATCAAAAAATAGCAAAAGTGAACAGTATTAAAAATTTCAACATAACAAACTTACTAAGTTCAATTGTTGCAATTGATAGTACAGTTTTCATTAACTCAAAATATAAAAACAACTTTAGACTAACATCATACTTGTATAATTAAACATTAATGATTACGCCTTTGTTGGTCGCCTGACCAACAAATTACTTTCAATCAGTCAGCACATTCTACAAACAGCTGCACATAAAATCCCAAATAGAATTACATCAGCTCTTAACCACAGTAGCACAAAAGTCTAATCAGGGCTTTCGACGGAACATGGGGGTAATATGTTCCGTCTTGACTTTTTGGTTCTTTTGTGTCAAGACAAAAGAACATACGGAAATTTATTACAAAAAAAGCCCCGGAAAACCGGGGCCTTGCTATTGAGAACCTTTAAGGAAATAAAGACAATTGATTAACTGCAACCCATGCTGTTACCACAGTTCAGACACTTGTAACAAGTACCACTTCTGATGGTGATATGTCCGCAGGTATTACAAGCAGGAGCATCGCTTTGCATGCTTTTCGCTGCAAGGTTTACAGCATCAAGACTGTTTTCAACTTTCATTGTTCCGCCTGAAGAGCTACGTTGAGTTTTTTGCGGCTGCGGAGCAGGGTTTGCTGAAACACCCACCACTCTTACATCACTTAACTCAGGGGTTTTTTTTTCGTATTCCAAACCGGTTGGTATATCATCCCAGTCGTCAGTACCGGTATTGTTCAGTTCCGGTTTATCCAGCACATGAACTAAATCTGTACGACCTAAATATTCATAAGCCAGGCAACGGAATACAAAGTCAACAATGGAAGTTGTTGTTTTAATATTCGGGTGGTCAACCATACCGCTTGGTTCAAACTTGGTGAACACAAACTTCTCTACATATTCTTCCAATGGCACACCATACTGCAAACCAACTGAAATAGCAATTGCAAAACTGTTCATTAAGCTGCGCAGTGTGCTACCCTCTTTTGCAAGATCAACAAAGATTTCACCAACAGTTCCATCACTGTATTCGCCAGTGCGGAGGAAGAGTGTTTGTCCGTTGATTTTTGCTTTTTGAGTAAAGCCTCTGCGTTTTGCCGGTAATGTTCTGCGTTCTACGATTCTTGCCAGCTGGCGTTTCAGTTTTGTATCGGGCGATGATTGTACACGTTTGTTGAGTTCTTCCAGCAGTTCTTCTACTGTAAGTTTACCCATATCTACAATCGGGCTTTCAGTAATTGCTTCTTCATCAATTTCTTCAACACTATCTTTCTTCTTCTTGTCAGATCCTTTTGTACTTAACGGCTGCGATAATTTAGAACCATCACGATACAATGCACAAGCTTTTAATCCAAGCTTCCAGCTCATTAAATAAGCTTCAGCAATTTCTTCAACTTTAGCTTCGTTGGGAAGATTGATAGTTTTTGAAATTGCACCACTGAGGAAAGGTTGTGCAGCTGCCATCATTTTAATGTGGCCGCTGTGATGAATATAACGTTCACCTTTTTTACCGCACTTGTTAGCGCAATCAAAAACAGGATAATGTTCATGTTTTAAATAAGGAGCACCTTCCACCGTCATTGTACCACAGATGTAATCATTTGCTTCAGCAATCTGATCATCGTTAAATCCTAATGCTTCCAGTAAGCTCCACTCAAAATCATTGTATTGCTCAGGAGTAAAACCAAGACGCTGCAAACATTCTTCACCCAAAGTGAAACGGTTAAACACAAAACCAATTTCAAAAGCAGATGCCATTGCAGCATCCAGCTTTTTGATTTCTTCTGCAATAAATCCTTTTTCGCTTAACGATTGAGGATTGATATGCGGAGCACCGTTTAATGAAGCAGCACCTACCGCATATTTTATAATGGCATCAATTTCTTTTTCGTTGTAACCAAGTTTCAATAAAGCTGCGGGCACAGATTGGTTGATGATTTTGAAATAACCACCACCACTGAGTTTTTTAAACTTCACCAACGCAAAATCAGGTTCAACACCGGTTGTATCGCAATCCATGACCAAACCAATTGTTCCGGTAGGAGCAATTACAGTTGTTTGCGCATTGCGGTAACCATATTTTTCACCCATTACCACTGCATCGTCCCAGCTTTTGCAGGCACTCTTCAGCAGGTAGTCGGGGCAATATTGAGCTTTGATTCCTTGTGGTTTGATGCTGAGGCCAACATATGCTTCATCAGCATCGTATGCAGCAGCACGGTGGTTACGCATTACACGTAACATATCTTCTGCATTTTCTTTGTAACGTGGAAATGCACCAAGGAACTCAGCCATTTCAGCTGAAGTTTTGTAAGAAATACCGGTCATGATAGCACTGATGGCACCTGAAATTCCACGTGCTTCTTCACTGTCATAAGGAATACCCATTACCATCAGCATAGAACCGAGGTTAGCATATCCCAAACCAAGTGTTCTGTAATCGTAAGAAAGCTGAGCCACTTCTTTTGAAGGGAACTGAGCCATCAGTACAGAAACTTCAAGAACAACAGTCCACAAACGGCAGATGTATTCAAAACCTTCCACATCGAATGTTTGTGTTGCTTCATCAAACAAACGGCGCAGGTTTACTGACGCAAGGTTACATGCGGTATTGTCGAGGAACATGTATTCGCTGCAGGGGTTAGACGCATTGATGCGTCCACCTTTAGGCGAAGTATGCCATTCATTAATTGTTGTATCGTATTGTGTACCGGGATCAGCACAACGCCATGCGGCATAAGCAATCTGGTTCCACACTTCCTGTGAAGGAATTTTCTTCATGGTGCGGCCATCAGTTCTTGCTTTCAGTTCCCAGTCTTCACCCTTCTCTAATTTTTCAAAGAATTCGTTAGGTATACGAACAGAGTTGTTACTGTTTTGTCCACTTACAGTACGGTAAGCTTCACCTTCATAATCATGAGAGTAACCGGCAGTAATCAATGCGCCTACTTTCTTTTCTTCTTCAACTTTCCAGTTGATGAATTCCATGATTTCAGGATGATCGAGATCAAGACAAACCATTTTAGCTGCACGACGTGTAGTACCACCGCTCTTGATAGCACCTGCAGCACGGTCGCCGATTTTCAGGAAGCTCATCAAACCACTTGATGTACCACCACCGCTGAGTCTTTCACCTTCACCACGAATACCGGAGAAGTTTGTACCAACACCTGAACCATATTTAAAGATGCGTGCTTCACGAACCCAGAGATCCATGATACCACCTTCATTCACCAGGTCATCACTCACACTTAATATAAAGCAGGCATGTGGCTGAGGACGTTCGTAAGCTGAAGTTGATTTTTTCAACTCACCATCTTTGGCATCTACATAATAATGTCCCTGTGGCTTACCTTTTATACCATAGCTTTCGTATAAACCAGTATTAAACCATTGCGGACTGTTAGGCACGCAAACCTGGTTAAGAATACTGTATACTAATTCATCATAGAAAACCTCTGCGTCTTTTTCACTGGCAAAATAACCATAACGTTCACCCCATACTTTCCAGCAATTAGCCATACGGTGAGCTACCTGCCTGGAAGATGTTTCCCTGCCTGTAGAACCATCGGGCTGCGGCACACCTGCCTTACGGAAATATTTTTGTGCAAGAATATCCGTTGCAATCTGGCTCCAGTGCGACGGAACTTCCACATTGTTCATTTCAAACACCACTTCACCCGATGGATTACGGATGATGGATGTTCTGTAGTCATATTCAAACAGGTCGAACGGCGATACGCCTTCTTTTGTGAACCTGCGGCTGAACTTCAGCCCCTTTATTTGTTTTTTGCCTGCCATGATGGTATATACGTTTTGGTTAGTAAGGTTACGAAAATGTTAATGGAAAGAATACGAAAATATTTTTTCATTCGATAAGTTGCATACCCTAAATATTAACAGTCTGTGGAAATCAGATGAAAATCCAATCCAGTCCTGATTTTCTGTGTTACGCACATTTTTACGCACAAAAAATGTGCGTAACTCTAAAAAAATCTTGGCCAGTTGACAAAATAACCCATGCCCTTACTGGCACAGCATTTCAAGGCGTTAGCAACCGAAAACATTACTAACGCCAAAATACAAGCGAAAAATACCGGCAGCCTTTTTCGGATGCCAACCGGGCTTATTCAAACAAAAACGAGACTTTATGCCCGACACTAAACAATTTTTTTGCATTTTTGCAGCAATCTTGATTACTGGATGAAGCAACACATCTATACACAACTACAGGAAAAGAAGCGGAGCGGAACAAAATCATTTGCCGTACTGATTGACCCGGATAAAATATCTGTTCATTCGGCCGACCATTTGGTGAAGTTAGCCACTGAAGCAGGGGTAGATTATTTCCTGGTTGGGGGAAGTTTGGTTGTATCTAATAATCTGGATGAGGTGGTGCAGCAAATAAAAGCATCCTGCGACATACCGGTTATTCTTTTCCCCGGCAGCCCTTCTCAAATCACAAAATATGCCGACGGGCTTTTGTACCTGTCGCTCATCTCGGGACGCAACCCTGAATTACTCATTGGCCAGCATGTTATTTCAGCGCCGGTTGTAAAACAAAGCGGGCTTGAAATTATTTCAACCGGTTATATGGTGGTGGATGGAGGTGCTCCCACAACAGTTTCGTATATCAGCAACGCAACTCCGCTGCCCGCCGATAAAAATGAAATTGCTGTTTGCACAGCTATGGCCGGCGAAATGCTGGGCATGAAAGTCATTTATATGGATGCCGGCAGCGGCGCAAAACGCCCCATCAGCGAAAGCATGATACAAAGCGTTGCACAACATATTGATATCCCTCTCATAATTGGTGGAGGTATTACCAATCCCGAAAAAGCATATCTCAACTGCAAGGCAGGCGCAGATGTGATCGTAATTGGCAATGCTATTGAAAAAGATGCCACACTTATTAAAGAAATGGCAGCAGCTATTCACTCTGTGCCGATGAAAGCTTAAGCATATCAAATTGTAACTTACATTTACACAGTTCTGGTATAATGAATACTGTTATTAATTACAGTTATTAAAGTATTTATGACTTTCACCAGGGTTTACTGTATGTATTTGAAAAACATTTTACTCGTTGCACTTTTGCCTATTCTTTGCTTAACAGCAACAGCACAAAACATCCCGCTTCACTCTTACATGCAGGATGATACGATATTGAAAGCTCAATGGATAAAACAAGTTGCACAGATAAAAGAAAGCTGGATAAACAAAGCAAATCCTGAACTGAAAAAAGAATACGAATCCATTTACCAGTTACAGTTTAGTGAAATTGAAAAGGTGATTAACAGTAAGAAAAGCATTACTGCCAGGGAACCTTATAATTACCTGCAACAAATTCTCGCTGTTATACTAAAAGCAAATCCTGAACTGAAAAGCGATGGTTTACGTTTGTTTTTTTCAAGAGACTGGTGGCCCAATGCTTACAGTATGGGAGATGGTACGATTGTGATCAACGCAGGATTAATGGTTCATTTGAACAACGAATCTGAACTTGCTTTTGTTCTGTGCCATGAGTTAGCACATTTTTACAAAAAGCATACGCAACAGGGAATTGACAATTATATAAAGCAAACAAGAAGCAACGAATTTCAGCAAAAACTAAAAACACTTTCAAAGCAAACTTATGGTGTTAACCAGGAGCTGGATAAAATGGTACGGAGTCTTGTTTTCGACAGCAGGCATCATAGCCGCAGCAAGGAATCAGAAGCCGACCTGCAGGCATTTTCTTATTTTGTAAAAACAGGTTACAGCAGCACCGGTATTATTTCGCTCTTACATACGCTTGATACAATTGATCATGCTAGGTTATTTCCCGAGTTAAACTTTCAAAACATATTTACATCCGACAACATTCCGTTTAAAAGAAAATGGATACAGAGTGAAACAACAATTTTCAGCCAGATGGGAACTGCAAAAGTTGCTGATGATGATTCGCTCAAAACACATCCCGATTGCTTATTAAGAATTGCAGCACTGACAGATTCAGTAAAAAAACAACAAACAGGTTCTTCATTTTTGGTTAACGAAGCATACTTTAAACAATTAAAACAAGAGTTGCTTACAGAAATGATTGAATATTGTTTTCAGTCAGATAACATCAGCCGCAACCTGTATTATAATTTGCAGTTACTTCAGCAGCAGGAACAATTACCGCTTGCCAGCTGGGCTATTGCAAGAGATCTTAATAAAATTTATTCATTGCAAAAAAATCACCAGGCTGGTCTTTCTATTGAAGCAGAAAACAAAGCATTTCCTGATGACTACAACCTGCTGTTGCGTTTCCTGAACAGGATAAGGCTGGATGAACTTTCTGTTCTTACAAATGAGTTTTGCAAAAAATATTTATCGCCTTACAAAAATTATGAACTGGTAAATGAGCAACTAAAAATTGCAGAAAAAAACACACATTAACTTTTAATAAATCAGCTATGAAACAATTAATGCCGGTATTGTTCCTTTTATTCTTAAGCATCAATACTCATGCCCAGACATTGTCAATCGAAAAAGTACAAAAAGCTACTGTACTTAGAAATTCCAACGCTATCAAAGAAGGTTCGGAAGTAAAAGGATATTATTTCTTTTACGTTACAGACAAAATCGACCGCAAGACAAATGAATATGTATTGCAGATATTGGATGCCAATCTTAACAAGCTGAAAGAACTCCGGTTCCAGGATTCAAAATACCTGCAGGTACTTGAATCATCATTCAACGGAACTGATCTTGTTTTTCTTTTTTACAACTCCGATACCAATATCATGGAGTACCAGGTTTATGGTGCAAACGGCGATAAGAAATTTTCGTACACAAAATCGCTTTCAAGAAGAGATGAAATGTATCTCAAAACCACTTACCTGAATATGAATGATGATGACAATAATTACAAAGGTTTATATCCTGTTGAAGGAAAAGGTTTCATTTCAAATATTCCGTCAAGAGACAACAAGGATTACACGTTTGAAATAAGCTATATCGGCACCAATGCAAAAAAACAATGGAGCTATGTTCCAAATATGGATGGAAAAATATTTGTTGGCGATTATCTCGGCACATTCAATGGGGTTGTGTTTGTTGAAATGCTGCGTTATTCAAGCACATTTGACCGTAATCCTGAATCAATTATTCTTGGTCTTTCTATGGACAACGGGAAACTGCTGTTCCAGAAAAATACAGCTGAAGGAAAATACAGTTTTTATCCTGTAAGCATGTCGTTTTTAAATGACGGCAAAGCATACATCTATGGCGAATACTTCGACAAAGGAGGTAATGTGATGAAAGATAAATCAAAAGGTTTTGGATTTTGGGATGTAAATGAGCAAGGAAAGTTATTGAGTGAAAAATATGTTTCATGGAATACTGATCTCGGAAAATATATTGATGTAACATCAAGTGGCAAGATTGATGACTTCGGCTACATGTTTTTACATAACATGGTACAAACAGAAGATGGAAATGTATTTGCAATTGGTGAAGGATTTAAAAAAGCTGCAAGTGCACTGGGTATTGCCTCTCAGTTGTTAACAAGAGGTAGCTCTGGTGTAAGCACAGTGAAGTTGAAAGTAACAGATATGATTGTGATTAAGTTCGACAAAGACTTTAACGTAAAAGGTGCCACTGTTTACAAAAAGCAGGACAATGATATTTTACTTGAAAGCGGATCTGAATTTGTAAGCACACCAATGCTCGGCAAATATGTAAAATACTATTATGGTGGGTTTGATTATGCTTACACACAAATGAGCAATGACCACAGTACATTCTCAGTTTGCTATAGTGACTACGAAAGAAATAAAGAATACAGCGGAGCAACATTTAACTCTATTTCTTACAACGAGGGTAAGTTTACACAGGATAAGATCCACACCAAAACTTCTGCATCAAAATCAATAGTATTTCCTGCACGTCCTGGCCAGGTGCTGATTGCAGATTACTATAGAAAAGACAAACGACTTGATCTGCATTTCGAAAAACTCAATTAATATTTTTACAGTTAACAAAAAAAGGCTGAACAGAAAATTTCTGTTCAGCCTTTTTAATGCATTCAATTTGTTTTGCCGAGAAATCAGTTAATGGTCAATGCTGTTCCGTTCACAATCACATGTTCAACTTTTACTCCGGGATATTTTGTTTTAAACAGAGGCGTTTCAGCTGTGGCATTCACTTCCTTAAAAAGAATATCCGAAACCTGGTCGTTGGCATTTCCTTCAATATCAGCGACTGTTTTACAATTCACATTAATATTACTGAAGCTGATATTACGTACAATACCAAATGGCTTTTCTGTACTTCCTTCCATATTAAAAAACTGTTTCCACGGATTCAATGTCATAATAGTACCGCACTTGCCGGTAATATTTTCGATCGTGATGTTTTCAAATACCTGGTAAGTATCAGGTCGCATTTTTATTCTCAAAACAGGACAATTATTATCAACCTTGCAGTTTCGCACTGTAATATTTTTTGCATGGATACTTTCACTTCCCAGCGTTAACGTTCCATGCGATTCGCCAAATGTGCAATTCTCAACAAGAATATCTTCCACCGATCCGTTTTCAGAACGTTTATGTGCATCGGGGCCTTTACCACCTTTAATGCAAACTGCATCATCGTTTACAGATATATAACAACTACGGATTGTTACCTTTTTACAAACATCAATATCCACTCCATCGGTACTGGGTGCAGGTACTGGTTTGTATGGCGAACGGATATCACAGTTTTCAATCAATACATTATTGCATTGATACAAATGTGTTGTCCAGAAGCCCGCATCACGAAGATGAACACCTTGGATTGTTACATTATTACATCCCCAGATAAACAACAAACGGGGGCGATGTACTTCAAGATTTGTTGATGACTTACCGATCTTCTTCATGTCTTCCCTGTGTTGCCAGAAAGCTTTCCAGAAATTCAACCCATTCCCATTTATTGTACCCGGACCTGTGATCGTGAAACCATCAATATAATAGGCGTTGATGAGCGCCGCATAATATAAAATACTTTTCCCTTCCATGCGGGAAGGAATCAGTGGATAATCATCAATATTATCTGATCCTTTGAGCACCGCACCTTCCATTAACCGCAGTTTTGTATTTGGCTTAAAAAACAATGCACCGGTTAAAAAAACACCCTTGGGAATTACAATCGTACCACCACCATTTGCATTAACTGAATCAATTACATGCTGTATGGCAGAAGTATTCAGCTTTGTGCTGTCAGTGCCAACACCAAAGTTGGTGATAACATAATCCTGCGATTGTGCATCAGTAATTAAACCAATCAAAGAAATAAAGAGAAACAGTTTTTTCATGAATAATAATATTGATTTTTCTGCAAGCTAAGTTTTTAATACAAACCACCTGAAAAACAAACAGGCTGCCTCGGTTAAGGGCAGCCTGTACCGGTTAACTTCCGGGTTACTTACAAACTCATCATTTCTTTAAACTTCACCGCTTGCCTGCGGCTTACTTCGATTTTATCACCGCCATGAATTTCAAGCAATAAACCTCCGTTAAAATAAGGTTCTACTTTTTCAATCATTCGCAGGTTGACAATATGTTTACGGTTTGCACGGAAAAAAACTTTTTCGTCCAAACGCTCTTCCAATGCATTCAGTGATTTTAAGATCAGTGGTTTATTAGGACCAAAGTAAACTTTCGCATAGTTGCCCACACTTTCAAACAAACGTATATCGCTCAATTTTACAAACCAGCAACGTTCACCATCTTTCACAAACACCTGGTCTGTTTCGCTGAGCAGGCTGCGGTTTACAGTAGTAGGCTCGCCATCCACATTATCTTTTTCTTCCTCTTCCAGCTTATGCAACGCATCGGCCAAACGTTTGGGCTCAATTGGTTTCAGCAAATAATCCAATGCGTTTACTTCAAATGCCTTCAATGCATATTCATCATACGCTGTAGTAAAAATTACTTCCGGTGTACGGTCTAATTCGCTCAGCAAATCAAATCCGCTTTTACCCGGCATTTGTATATCAAGAAAAATTAAATCGGGATTATGCGCTTCAATTTTCTGCAATCCTTCATCCACATTTGAAGCTTCATCAATCACTTCTATTTCAGGAAAATCTGAAAGAAGTTTTTTCAATTCATTTCTCGCCAATCTTTCATCATCAATAATAATTGCTCTTTTGTTCATGTTTTCTTTTTTTATCAAACAAAGTGAATTATCTGTCTAATCAAAGTTAAATTTCCACAGGCATCATAATCCTTGCCTCTACTTCGTTACCATTTACATCAGAAATTGAGAACTCCGCATCATTGCCAAACATCAGTTTCAACCTGTTTTGTGTACTGGCAATACCAAACCCTTCAGGATTGAAATCACCATTCAAATGACCGGTATTTCTTATAATTAATTCGTGATGATCGTCTGTAAATTTTGAAACAATATTAATCACTCCGCCTTCCACATTTTTACTGATGCCGTGTTTAATTGCATTCTCCACAAGTGTCTGAAGCATCATTGGCGGCACAGGCATATCAAGTGTATCTTCATCCACATCAAAATTCACTTTCAGCCTTTCTTCAAAACGCATTTGTTCAAGTGCAAGGTAATCTTTAACCAACGCCAGTTCCTTTTCAAACGGAACAGTTTCCAGTTTCTCAACCTGCATGCTGCTGCGGAGAATATTACTTAATTCAGTAATGGCTTTTCGTGCATGTGCCGGATTTTCATCAACCAATGCACGTATACCGTTCAGCGAATTAAAAATAAAATGAGGGTTGATATGTGCCTTGATTGTTTTTAACTCCAGTTCTTTTACCACGCTCTGCATCTGCAATGCATCCATTTGCTGCTTTTGTACCCGCTGTACATAGTGAACGATGAAGTAAATAAGATTCCAGACAAGTAATGTCACAAACGCATTGATGGTTGAACCTACAAGCAACCTTGAAAAGCTGTAAACTTTTTGTTCGATTGTAAACAAATTCAGAACCCTGATAAGCGACAAAGAAGAGAAAGAATACAGAAGTGAAAAGCCGGCTGTTATGCCCAGGAAATAAAGTATTTGCCGCTCAATTGTTTTTTGCAGCACGTTCAACTTCAGCAATACCCAGCGCATAAAATGTGTAAGCAATACGCCCAGCAAAGCAATAATCAGTGAGCGGATAACAAACGATGAATTAATGCTCCGGTTATAGGTCCAGGCAAAAAAGAAATTCATCAGGGTATTACCGCCCCAGCCAACAAATTGGCACCACCAGTAGGCCGATATTTTATTCAGTCTCCTTCGCATGTTCTTTACAAATCTACCCTTTACAGATACCGGATATCCGCCTAAAATTACAAAGGGCAAAAAAATCAGGTAAATGGTTGGTTTTAAATGTTTGATTGTTCAGTCAACAATAAACGCTTTTATTTGTTAAAATAAGTCATTTTAATGTCATTGAAACGAAGTTGTTTACCTTTACAGCTTCTTAATAAAAAAGCTTATGGAGATAAAAGCTGGTCAGCTTCTCAGCAAAATTGATTCACCGGCCGATCTGAAGAATTTATCAATGGATCAGCTGCCGCAAATGTGCGATGAACTTCGCCAGTACATCATTGATGTAGTAAGTGTTCATGGCGGTCATTTCGGCGCAAGTTTAGGTGTGGTTGAACTATCGGTTGCACTGCACTATGTGTATAACACACCTTATGATCAGCTTGTTTGGGACGTAGGTCACCAGGCATATGGTCATAAAATTTTAACCGGCCGTAGGGATCGTTTTCATACCAACCGTAAATACAACGGTGTAAGCGGTTTCCCAAAGCGCAGCGAAAGTGAGTACGATACATTCGGAGTGGGACATTCATCTACCTCCATTTCAGCAGCACTGGGTATGGCTGTTGCAGCAAAACTTAAGAACGAAAACAGGAAATCAATTGCAGTAATTGGTGATGGTGCTATGACGGCAGGTTTGGCGTTTGAAGCAATGAACCATGCAGGCGTGGCAGATAGTGATGTACTGATTATTCTGAATGATAACTGCATGAGTATTGATGCAAATGTTGGTGCATTAAGAGAATACTTAACTGATATCACTACATCGCCTACTTATAACAGGATAAAAGATGATGTGTGGAATGCATTGGGCAAACTTCCTGTTGGTAAAACATTTACAAGGGAAATGGCCAGCAAGCTGGAGCATAGCATTAAAGGCTTTGTAAATAAAAACAGCAATTTGTTTGAAGCACTGAAGCTTCGTTATTTCGGCCCAATAGACGGACATAACATTACTAAACTTGTTGATACATTAAAAGATCTTAAAAATATTCCCGGACCAAAACTGCTGCACATTGTAACAGTGAAAGGAAAAGGATATCAACTGGCCGAACAGGATCAAACAAAATGGCATGCTCCGGGTTTGTTTGATAAGGTTACAGGTGAAATTCATAAAAAGAAATTCGATACACCGCAGCCTCCCAAATACCAGGACGTGTTTGGACATACCATTATTGAACTGGCCGAACAGAACGAAAAAATTGTTGGTGTAACTCCTGCTATGCTCAGCGGTTCTTCACTCAAGTTTATGATGGAAAAAATGCCGAACCGCACTTTTGATGTTGGCATTTGTGAACAACATGCTGTTACACTTAGTGCCGGTATGGCTACACAGGGAATGAAAGTGTTCTGCAACATTTATTCATCCTTTATGCAAAGGGCCTACGACATGGTGATTCATGATGTGGCGATTCAAAAACTTCCTGTTGTTTTCTGTTTAGACCGTGGAGGATTGGTTGGTGAAGATGGGCCAACTCATCATGGATGTTATGATATAGCTTACATGCGCTGCATTCCAAACATGATTGTTGCTGCGCCAATGAATGAAGCCGAACTGCGTAACATGATGTATACTGCACAGCTTGATTCGCACAAACTTCCTATTTCTATCCGTTATCCAAGAGGCGAAGGTGTTATGCCAGAATGGAAAACAGAAATGAAAGCAATTGAAATTGGTAAAGGAAGAAAATTGAAAGATGGTGAAGGTGTTGCTATTCTTTCATTTGGTCACCCGGGAAATTTTGCTGCAAGTGCTATACGTGAACTGAAGAATGATGGTATAAACCCGGCTCATTACGATATGCGTTTTGCAAAACCAATTGACGAAGAATTACTGCACGAAGTGTTTGCAAAATTTGATAAGATTGTTACCATTGAAGATGGTACTGTAGTTGGCGGATTTGGAAGTGCTGTGCTTGAATTTATGGCACAACACAATTACAGGGCCAGTGTAAAAATAATGGGCATCCCCGACAAACTTGTAGAACATGGCACACCAAAGCAGTTGTATGAAGAAATTGGAATTGATGCAAATGGCATTGCCAAAACAGTGAGAGAAATGATGGGTGTAACAGTTACAGTAAAAGCATAACACTTTTTCTATTGCATAAAAAAGCCCCAACTAATTGTTGGGGCTTTTTCTTTCATTTTAAACAGTTACCTGGTCTGCTTCAGGTGGCCTGCTTTCATTCCATTCAACGATAAAATTATTTTTCCCTTCGCCAACAAGAATGGACATGTATTGCTGTTGCGACAGTTCCAGTAACGAAAGAAAAAGAAAAAGTGCATGAATACGGTTTTCGCAAACATCAAACAGCTTTTCAAATGCCATTGTTTTTTCCTTTTTCACCGTTTCAAGCATGTACTCACGACTGCCTTCCATTGTGTAGTTGTATTGTACAACTGTGTGCACTGGTTTATTTAACCGGTCGTGATGCTTTTTCATTACACGTTCAAACGTCTTCATCAGTTTGAACATGGTAATAGTTTGAATTTCTGTACCCTCACCTGCTTCTTCACCAATGTTTGCCAGTTCACGTGCAATATTTCCACGCTTTACCATCAGCATACGCAGGGCTTCCATTTCGGCCATTTGCAAACTGGCCTCCTTGAATCGCTTGTATTCAAGAATTTTATCAACCAGTTCCTGCCTTGGATCAATTTCATTACCCTGGTCATCCAGTTCTTTTCTTGGCAAAAGCATTTTCGCTTTAATACGCATCAAGGTCGAAATGAACAGAATAAACTCACTGGACAATTCAATATTCAGCTGCTCACTTTGATGGATAAAATCCATAAAGTCTTTAATGATCCTGGTGATTGGAATATTGTAAATATCCAGTTCATCACGCTCAATGAAGAAAAGCAGCAGGTCGAAAGGACCTTCAAACTGCGGTAGTTTAATTTGATATGATTCTGTTTGTGCTGCCATATGTATGAACAAGTCCCGGTCGTATGGCCGGGACTTGCAAATGTAGGGAACTAAACCCGATTAAAAAGTAGCTGTAAAACCTACGCCCAATAAAGATTTGAGCTGGGTACCCATCAAACCTCCCGTTTTGGGGTTTTTCACATCATGATCATATAAAAGATCAAGATTATAGGTAACACCAATGTATTTATTCACTTTCATCCCGATAATATTGCTCCAGTAAACATCAATATTCTGGGGCTGTTTTTTGTAATTACTGAACAAATCGAGACGGGAGGTATAGTTTACATTTTTCAGAATTTCTTTTTTGAAATTAGCCGTTAAAAATGCGCCGAACTCATTCTGAGCAGCCTTTGTTGTATCGCTGAAACCATAAAGTGACCGCAGCTTTTTATTTGAATTATTCACAACCGTCCAACGCCCTGTAACGGGCGATAAAAACACATCAAATGTTGCGTTGGGCTTGTACATAATACCCGGCGAAAGCAAAACATAAGCCGGAGCAAAAAAAGATGAGTTTAAAGTTTTTGTACTCTCTGCATAAATAAATCCATCTGTAAATTGAGTACGTACATTACCTAATGCTGTTGCATACCATTTGGGATTTTTTAACTGGTAGCCATAACGTGTAAGCAAATCAATACGGTCATCATTTTTCCTGGTGCCAAGGCTTGTTGTGTTAACCAATCCGTATTGAAGATTTAATATATTATCCCATGCGTTTTTCCCTTTCTTATAATAAGCAAATGTGCTGACCAATGCATTAACGGAGAAAGAAGATTTCTCTGCTCCTGCTGCCCAATTGCGGCTTGCACCCTGGCTGAGGTTGAGATTAAACACGCCACCTTTTGTCCAGCCTTCAGGTTGCTTCTCATCTTTTTTTACATCCCGTTTTGTTTCGTTTTTCATTTTCTGCACATCTGCATCCTGGGCATATACAGCATACGCCATTATCAGTGTTACACCGGTTATTAAAATCTTTTTCATAAACATTTGTTTTATAACTTTTAAAAGTTGCTACTAAGACGGCAAATTAAGTGCCAGCGTTGCAGCTGCAAATAAAAAACGGCAACAGTATAAAACTGCTGCCGTTTTACTTTTTTTGTTGTGATTTATTTTTTCAATGCATCACGAATTTCACGAAGGAGAACAATATCTTCCGGTGTTGGCGGAGCTTCAGCTGGCGGCTCTGGTTTCTTTGTTCTGTTAACAGCTTTGATAACTAAAAACAAGAACAACGCAATTGCAAGAAACTTCACAGCTGCAGAAATAGCCATGCCATACTTTAATTCGGCATCACCTACTTTTACTGACAGTGAGTCAAAATTTATTCCACCTGTTATCATTCCCACAATTGGCATGATAATGTGATCTACAACAGCGCCAACTATAGCACCAAATGCAGCACCAATAACCACACCTACTGCCAGGTCAATTACATTGCCTTTCATGGCAAAATCCTTGAATTCTTTTAACATTCCCATAATGGTTGTTTTTTAAAGTGAAAAATAAAAAAATAAAAGAGGATGAGAAGGCTCACAAAGAGATGAGATACAAATCTTGAAAAAAAACCGGCATTTTCAAATTTTATTTTTTCAAACCCGGGTATTGCATTTTCAGATTTTTTAAAACTGACAGTACTTCTTTTGCTATAAAATATTCTTTGTACCAGTTTTGATCACTGGGAACTATTTGCCAGGGAATTTTATTACAGGTATTAAAACACTCTTCATAATAATTCATATACTTTTTCCAAAGCTTTGCTTCATTAAAATCATTTTCATTGTACTTCCACATTTTCCTTGGATCATGCAACCGTTCGTTTAAACGCTCCTGCTGCTCTTTCTGCGAAACATGTAAATAGAATTTTAATATCACTGTATTATTATGATCCGTAAGCAGCTCTTCAAAATCATTTATCGCCTTCATCCTTTTTTTTGCAGTATCATCATCGCACCATCCGTGTACACGTGTTATTAAAATATCTTCATAATGGCTTCGGTTAAAAATTCTGATCATTCCCTTTGAAGGAGCATTGGCATGAATACGCCATAAAAAGTCGTGCGATAATTCCTCTGCAGTTGGCGCTTTATACGATTTTACAGAAACGCCCAGCGGATTTAATGAGCCAAACACATTTCGTACAGCTCCATCTTTTCCACTGGCATCCATTCCCTGGATTACAACTAAAAGTGCATGCTTGTTTTCTGCAATCAAGAGGTTCTGCAGTTCATCCAGTTCAAGCAGCATTTTTGCTGTTTTTGCTTTTATTTTTTCCTTGTTTAAACCCTTGGGTGCACGGGTGCTGATGGAGGAAAGTTTTACGTTAGCCATAAAAAAGTCGTTTACCGAATATAAAGATGTTCTTTGTATTCCGCTAATTATCTTCAACTTTGCGGCCTTATGAATTCAAAATTGACCAACTGGCTGTTGTTTCTTGCTCTTTGTGTAATCTGGGGAAGTTCTTTTATCCTGATGAAAGAAGGACTGAAAACACTTTCAGCTTATGAGGTTGCAGCCATAAGAATGCTAAGTGCAGGCATTGTTTTAACTCCGTTTTCGTTACAGGCGTTAAAACAAATGAATGGTAAAGACATTGCCCTTGCCATACTCACCGGTGTTCTCGGCAGTTTTATCCCGGCTATTCTTTTTTGTGTGGCTGAAACAAAAATTGACAGTGCGCTTGCTGGCATGTTGAATGCATTAACGCCCTTGTTTGTGATTACAGTTGGTGCTGTATTTTTCAAATCAATTATCCCCTGGAAAAAAACGCTGGGAGTATTGATCGGATTTTCAGGAATGCTGTTTCTTTTCTTTGCCAAAAATAACGGCACAACAGAGAGTAATGTCTTTTATGCGCTGCTTATTCTTGCAGCTACATTTTGTTATGGAGTAAATGTAAATATCATCAGTCATCGCTTAAGGCATATTGGATCAATTCATCTCGCCTCGGTTGCTTTTATTTTCCTGATTCCTCCTTCTTTGATTGTACTTTATTTTACCGGTTTCTTTCATTATTCTTTTCATGAAACCAGTTTTTTAACCTCAGCAGGAGCTTCGTCTGTACTTGGTATTTTCGGTACAGCAATTGCCACAATTTTATTTTATATGTTATTGAAAAGGGCAGGTGCATTGTTTTCTTCAATGGTAACCTATGGTGTTCCATTTGTGGCAGTAATGTGGGGATTACTTGCAGGAGAAACCATTTCTTTTTTACAGATAGTCGGGCTGCTGATTATTCTTTCGGGAGTTTATCTGGCTAACAGGCAATAAAAAAGGGATGCAATGATGCACCCCTTTTCTGAAATTCAATCGCTGTTTATACAGCCATAATTTCTTTATCTTTTGCAGCAAGATGTTTATCAATTAATACAGCATATTTATCTGTTAATACCTGCATATCTTTTTCAGCATCTTTTGCCGCATCTTCACTTAATCCATCTTTCTGCAGTTTCTTGATATGCTCAATTGCCTCTCTCCTGATATTGCGAACAGCCACTTTTGTGTGTTCACCTTCTCCATTAACACGTTTAACCAGTTCCTTTCTTCTTTCTTCAGTTAAAGGTGGAAGAAAAAGACGGATAAGATTTCCATCGTTTTGCGGAGCCAGTCCTATGTTTGAATTAATGATTGCTCTTTCAATTGGGTGGAGCATATTTTTTTCCCAAGGCTGAATAGTGATTGTTCTTGCATCTACAGCAGTAATATTGCCCACCTGGCCGATAGGTGTGGGTGATCCGTAATAATCAACTACAATTCCATCAAGCATATTGGGGTTTGCCCTTCCCGCCCTGATTTTAACCAATTCAATTTCCAGATGCTGGATAGCTTTTTTCATGTGCTCTTCCGCATCATCCATAATCAATGAAAGATCGTCTGACATACTGTTAATTATTGTTGAACTGCAAACCTAACAAAATTGTCGGTTCACTTGTAAACTGGGGCAAAAATGATTAAAGCAGGTTATTTAGCAATTTCGCCTTGTTCTGTTGCTTGAGCAGGTACTGCCGTTGCCGTTGTTGCCTTTTTTAACGGGATGACTTTGGAGTCCCTTTCCTCTCTTTTCAATAAATCCATTGAAAGCTGAAACAGCCTCTTCCTGTTTACTCTGTTTGAATAAATAAGAAGACTTATAACGGAGAAGCCAAGGCTTACAAGACCCAACAGCAAGAAAGTAATATTTAAGTTTCTGCCAATAATGATTGCACCGGCAACAAGAACATTAAATATTACTGCCAGAAAAGTTACCATGCTATGGCTGAAGCCTAAATCAAGCAACATGTGATGCACATGATTCCTGTCTGGGCTGAAAGGTGAACGTCTTGAAAGAATTCTGAAAGCAAAAATTCTTAGTGTATCAAAAAGCGGAACAAATAAAATAGCAAAACCAATTGCTGGTGCTGCAGGCAAATAAATTGCAGATGTTGGTACTGAAGCAACCTGAATAAACTTGATGACTAAAACCGAGTTTACAAAACCTAATAGCAGCGATCCGGTATCGCCCATAAAAATTTTTGCAGGCGAAATATTATAAATCAAGAAAGCTACCAACGCTCCCATCATACTAAATGCCAATGCAGCATAAAAAAGCTGGTTAGCCAGTAAAAAATAAAATCCAAAAGCAAAAGTGGTAAATAAGCCAAGTGATCCTGCAAGGCCATCAACCCCATCAATCAGATTGAAAGAATTGGTTATTACAACGATGGTTAAAAATGTAAATCCAACGCTGAGGTATAAGGGCATTTTATCAATTCCCATAAAACCATACATACTGTCGATTAAAATACCTCCTTTATAAACAACAATTAATGCAGCCAATAATTGCCCTAAAAATTTTTTAAAGGGGGTCAGCACAACAATATCATCCTTCATTCCAAGGAAAAAGATAACCAAAAAAGCAGCAGCCATATACTGCAATTCAGCAAAACCTGTGGGAGTGGTAATAAGAAAAGCCATGATAAAGCCGGCAAATATTCCAATACCACCTAAAGAGGGGACGGGATTTGCATGTACTTTTCGGTCGTCGGGAACATCAAACAGGTGCTTCATTTCAGCAATCCTGATAATAATAGGAATTGCCGAGAATGTAACCAGGAATGATATCACAGAACCAATTAGAAGGTGATCCATGCAGTTGATTTTTCTTTTAAGCCAAAATAGAGATCTGGGTCAAAATTAGATGATAAAAAACTTCAATCCAATCTCTTTTTCGTTTCTGGCGATTAATTTTAAGTAAATAGACTCTCAAAACGACCAAAAAGTTCCCTCGGGTAAAAAATATTTTTCATTTGACTTTTCCGCAATTCTATAACCTTAGGCGTCAAAGGAAACAAAAAAAGATGAGGAACCATATTGTTCACTTATAACTTGATAATAAATTCAATCAATCCCGTATGTCTCTTACTTTTACAATCTTCATATCACATTGTTTTTCAGCGAAATAAAACAATGTGTGCGATAAATTTGTATGTAATAGGTGTTGAAGTTGCCCACCTAATTGATAAATAAGTGGCAGGCATACTCCTCTTTATTGGGCACGTAATGAAATACTTCGCCTGGCGGCTTTTACTGACGGTATCCACGATGCAAGTAAAGCAATAACAAAAACAGTTGCTATTACAAGTAAAATATCAATGATGGAAATCTGCACAGGATAATAATCAATAATAAAAGACCCTTGTAATGGGATCAATTTAAATGTTACCTGCAGGTAACAGAAAATTAAAGCAAGTATGATTCCGATTATGGTTCCGGCAAAAGCAAGCAATACACCTTCAGTTAAGAAAATTTTCCTGACAAATTGTTTCCCAGCGCCCATTGCCTGCAGTATCTGTATGTCTTGCTCTTTTTCCAGTACAAGCATTGTAAGAGCACCGATCATATTAAATGCTGCAATGATCAAAATCAAACAAAGAATACCATAAATAGCCCACTTTTCCATCTGCATCACAGCAAACAATGAGCGGTTTTGCTGGTAACGGTTTTCAACAAGGTAATTATTGCCCAATAGTTGTTTCAGTTGAAGTATGACCGCTTTTTCTGAAGATGGATCTTTCAGCTTTATTGCTGCCGAAGTAAACTCAGCCGGCTTATAGCCCAGCATTTCTTTAATTACATCAATATTGGTGATGACATATTTGTTATCAAAATCCTGCTGAATGGAAAATGATCCGCTCGGTTGCAGATTAATTGTGCTGATTGCATCAAGCGGGTTAGCCGTTGCTTCAGCTCCTTTTTTGGGAAGATAAGCTGTTACAGGTGTTACTGCACGATCGCTCAGCAGGCTTAATGCACTTTCAATACCGCTTCCAAGCACCAGTGCCGGAGTTTCTGCTGTACCCGTTTCATATTTTCCATGATCCACTTTTTGTGCAACACCACTCACTTTTGAAAAAGCATCGTCAACTCCCATCACAACTGCGTTGGTGCGGTAATCGCCATTCTGCAAATGCACATTCTCTTCCACAATCATGCTGATTGCTTCCACATCTTTCAACAGTGATATTTTCCTGATTGTAGCTGAATCAAGCAGCATTACTTTTTGCTGTGAAGCAGAAATTCTGATATCGGGATAAAAAGAAGAATATAATGATTTAACCAAATCCTCAAAGCCATTAAAAATACTCAGCACTATTACAATAGCAGCAGTACCTACTGCCATTGCTGCAACCGTTACCCATGCAATGATATTAATTGCATTGGTTGATTTTTTTGATTTGAAATAACGCCAGGCAAAGAGAAAGTTCAAGGAGTTTGTTGTTTGAAGTTTATCATGTGAAATTCTAGTGGCTGTATTTCTGTTCAGCAGTAATCAATCACTCTTCTGTATTACCCGGCTTTTTTTCTTCTTCAATTTTCTTAAACAGCTCTTCCATTCTGAACACATGATCAAGCGTATCGTCGGGATAATATTTTATTTCAGGAATACGGCGTAACTGGTGCTTGAGTTTTGCTGCCAGTTCACGCTTAATTTCAAATGCTTTTTCTTCTACCTTCTTCAAAACAGCTGCATTGTCTTTTGCCTGGAACACACTTAAGTAAATCCTGGCTTCAAGCAAATCAGGGGTTACTTTTACTGCTGAGATGGATACCAATGCTCCATCAATCATATTCAGCCCAATTTTCCTGAAAATGACGGTCAATTCTTCGTTAATTACACCGGCTACCTGTTTCTGACGTTTACCTTCTAACATATCTGCAACAATTAAACGCTGTAAAAGTAGTTACTTTGCGGCGTTTACGACATGAAATAAGGTATAATCAAAAGCCAATTCTTTTTCAGCATCTGTTTTTTATCCATTAAACTGAAAAAGAACAAACGAAAAGAACTAAAAAACAACTCTTGAAACAGTTTAACCGGATTTTCAGATATCTCAGAGTTTATAAAGAAAATATCATTTCTTACTTTTTCTTTATCATTCTCTCAATTGCATTTTCAATGGTTTCGCTGGCAATGCTGGCTCCTTTTCTTCAGCTGTTATTTGGGAAAGAAGCTCCTGTAACAATAAAACCTGAATTCACTCTTTCGGCAGAAGCCATTTTAGGGAACCTGAAATATATTATCAGTAACCTCATCGCATCAAAAGGTAAAGAAGCAGCTCTTGCATTTATTTGCGGGATAATTATTGTTGCCATCTTGCTTAAAAATATTTTTCTCTATCTCTCCTTCAGGGTATTAACACCAATGCGTAATGGTGTCATGACAAAACTGAGAGGCGATTTATATGATAAGATCCTTAAACTGCCGGTTGGTTTTTTCACCGATCAGCGCAAGGGCGATCTGATGTCACGCATGAGTAATGATGCTGCGGAAATTGAATGGAGCGTTCTTTCGATTCTTGTTGTACTCATCAGGGAGCCGCTGACTATTATTTTTTACCTGGCGATGATGATACTCATCAGCCCCAAATTATCACTGTTCCTGCTGATTTTTTTACCGGCAACAGGATTTATTATTGGCAGGGTAAGCCGTTCATTAAAGAAACAGTCAAAAAGTGCCCTTGAAAAAAACGGCATTGTGCTCTCGATTCTTGACGAAACGTTATCAGGCATAAGGGTGATTAAAGCATTTGGCGCTGAAAAAATGATGGGGCTGAAATTTCACACTATGAACCGTGATGTGAATCACTTACGTAACAAGATTAACTTCCGGAACGACATGGCTTCACCATTATCTGAATTTCTGGGTGTACTTGTTTTAAGTGGTGTTTTATGGTTTGGTGGGAAAATGATTTTAAGTAATAATGCAGGCGGACTTACTCCTGAAAGTTTTATAACTTATATTTTATTCTTCTCACAAATTATTAATCCAGCAAAGGCTCTTTCATCTGCTTATTACAATACCAAAAGAGGTGCTTCAGCTATTGAACGTATTGAAGCCATTCTCAGCACGCCCGATGTAATTACTGAAAAAGAAAATCCTGTTACAATTAATTCGTTTGAGAAGAGTATTGAATTCAGAAATGTTTCGTTTGCTTACTACGATACAACTGTTCTTGAAAATATCAACTTCACACTTGCTAAAGGAAAAACAATTGCATTGGTTGGTTCAAGCGGATCAGGCAAATCAACATTGGCCGATCTTGTTCCAAGGTTTCATGATGTAAGCGGCGGTGAAATTTTTATCGACGGAATAAATATTAAAGATTACACGCTTGAAAGTTTACGAAAACTGATGGGCATTGTTACACAGGAACCCATCTTATTTAATGATAGTATTGCAGCTAATATTGCATTAAGCAAACCCGAAGCAACAAGAGAAGAAATTGAAGTTGCTGCAAAAATTGCCAACGCACATCATTTTATTATTCAAAAAGAAGAAGGTTATAATGAAAATATTGGCGACCGTGGAAGCAAACTCAGCGGTGGTGAAAGACAACGTGTAACCATTGCAAGAGCAGTTTTAAAAAACCCACCGGTATTAATTCTTGATGAGGCTACTTCATCGCTTGACACAGAGAGCGAACGATTGGTACAGGATGCAATCAATCATTTAATGAAGGACCGTACAACACTTGTTATTGCGCATCGATTATCAACTATTCGTCATGCTGATGAAATTCTTGTTTTGCAAAAGGGACAAATTGTTGAGCGTGGCACACACGATGAACTGGTGAAGCTGAATGGCTTTTACAAAAAGTTAGTTGATATGCAGGAAGTAAAATAACTGCTGCTTATTGTTTCCATTCAAGAAATTTTTCCTGCTGCGGTTTTAGAAGTAAAGGTGCTTTGTTGTTGAGCATTTCACCATTCAATCTCTTTTCATAAAGCATCAAATATGCTTCTGCCATTTTTTGTGAATTGAATTTTTCAACTGCATATTCATGGCAATGCTTTCGTGAAAAACTATCTGCATTTTCTACTGCAACTGCCAATGAGGAAGCACTGTTTGAAAGGAATCCATACTCATTTGTTACAATTTCAGGAAGAGATCCATAAGGTGTTCCAAAAACAGGACAACCAAAATATAAACTTTCAATAAGTGCAAGTCCAAAAGGCTCATGCCACAAAACAGGAAATATTAATCCCTTTGATGCATTAACCAGTTTATTTTTTTCTTCGCCTCCAACCATTCCGTAAAACTTTGTACGCAGGCTGGTTGTAAACCTGAAGCCCATGCTAATGTTAAGTCTGTTACCACCTAAAACCATTAGCTGTTCCTTTTTTGTTAACTGAATAACACGAATTGCTCCCTTTACATTTTTAACCCGCCATGCTGCTTTACCTATAAAATGAAAAGCTTTACGGTTATTCTTTAAATCGGGAACACCATAATCATTCCAGTCAAGACCATTATGAACAAACGTAGTTGAACCATATCTTTCTGCATGATTTTCTGAGATGAAAACAGTATTCAAATCCAGTTCACGTTGTTCATTAATGTTACCATGCATAGTGATGAGGTAAGGAATAGAAACAGGAGCATCAGGAAAAACATTAAAATGCACAAAGTCTGCTTCAGCAGGAATTTGTTCAGCTATTTTTTTTGCAGGATTAATTGGAATTACTTCAGCAAAGTCGCAATACGAACCTGCGTTTACAAGAAAACTAACCTTATGTCCTTTTTTTACAAGTTCTTTTCCCAAATACCAGATTACTCTTTCAGTTCCACCGTACTTAAAAGCTGGAATAACGGATGGGTTTACAATCACAACATGCATTAAAGCTGAATTTTGCCAAAAGTAGCCAATTAGGCGAACAATGAACCGGCCAGAAACAGCGCAATTTTACGCAAAAACACGATTTCTGAGAAACAGGCGCAACTTTGACCAAAATCATTATCTTTACTATGTTAATGTGAATTCAGTTCATTGCTTTCTGAGCCTTTTGGTGCTTTTCTTTCTGATCAGTTTCCTGCGGTTTTCAGTTGCTTTTCCTGGTTCATGATTCTTTTGTTTTTAATTTTTTTCTTGTGAACATTTACGTAGGAAACCTGGCTTGGTCTATGACAAACGAAGACCTCGCTGCATTATTTGAACAATTTGGCACAGTTAGCTCTGCCAAGATTTTAACCGACAAGTTCTCCGGCCGCAGCAAGGGATTTGCTTTTGTGGAAATGGAGAATGCGGATGAAGCCCAGGCTGCAATCAGCCAACTGAACGATACAGACGTTCAGGGACGTAAGATTGTAGTGAATGAAGCCCAGCCTAAAAAAGATGATGGCGGTTTCAAGAAACGCAGCTTTGGCGGCGGCGGCGGTGGCGGCTTCCGTAAAGGTGGCGGCGGCGGTGGCTACCGTGGTGGCGGCGGCGGCTACAAAGGCGGCGGCGGTTATTCAAAAGACTATTAATCGGCTAAATCGTCAAATACATTAAAATCCCTTCAATGAAGGGATTTTTTATTGCCTGAACTTTTTTGAAATGAAAAAATCCCGCACAAGGCGGGATTTCTATTATAATTTGATTATTGACTTATTCCCCAACAGATTGAGGGCCTTTAACCATACCTGTTTTTGCTTCCATGCTTAATGTGGCATGAGGAACAGCACGCAGGCGGGCCTTGTCAATCAACTTACCTGTTACACGGCAAATACCGTAGGTTTTATTTTCAATACGCATCAATGCTTTTTCCAGGTGATCGATGTAAGTAATCTGGCGGCTGGCCATCTGGCTCAGTTGTTCACGTTCCATACTTACACTGCCATCTTCCATTGTCATATAACGACCTTCGTCGCCATCACCACCCATATCATCTTTACGTGTAATTAAACCTTGTAAATAATTAAGCTCTTTTTTAGCTGATTCCAGTTTACGCTGAATGAGTTCTTTAAACTCAACCAGTTCTGCATCACTGTAACGAACTAAAGGACCTTGCGGTTTTTCTTCTTCCACTTTGTCGAGTACCGATTTTGTAAAATCGGGCTGATAACGCACAGAAGTTGAAACCGAAGTTTTTATGGGTTTCACCTCCTTAACCGGAGCAGGCTTTTTTGCTTCTTTTTTCAAATCTTTAATTGCTTGTTTAACGGTTGGTTTAATAGCGCCATGAACTTCAGGCTTAGCTGGTGCCGGCGCTGGTTTCTTTACTTCAGGTTTCTTCACTTCTTGTTTCTTTACAATTGGTTTTGCAACAGGCTTAACTGCCTTTTTTGGTGCTGGCTTAGGTGCAGCTTTTTTAGGAGCCGCTTTTTTAGCTACAGGCTTTGCAACCGCTTTCCCTGCTTTTTTGGCAGCAGGTTTAGGAGCTGGCTTTTTTGCAGCAGGTTTTGCCGGTTTTTTAGGAGCAGGCTTTGAGGCCTTTTTAGGAGCAGGTTTTGCTGCTTTCTTTTTTGTTGCCATTCTATCCTCCTTTTTTAGATACATTAATTTTGATCGTTATGTCATTAACCTCAACATCAGTACCGTTGCTCAGGCCTGGCACCAGGTCAAGATCGTCTGCCAAAATTTCGGCGCAAATATAGGATTTAAATTGAGTGATGGAAGGGCTGAGGGTTTCATTGTCAGATACCTCAACAGCAATCCTGTCGGTCAACTCAAACCCGCTCTCCTTGCGGATTTTCTGGATGCGGTTCACAATTTCCCTCGCATTTCCTTCATTCAGAAGTTCAGGGGTAATGGTTACATCCAGCGCTACTGTAACGGCTCCTTTGTTTGTTACCATCCAGCCGGGTACATCTTCGCTCAAAATTTCAACATCTGTCAAATATAAAGGAACGGTTTCATTATCTATCAACAGGTTATAAACAGTTTCCTTTTCAAACTGGTTAATCTGCTCCTGTGTGAACTGTGCAAGGGCTGCAGACACAGCTTTCATCTTTGGCCCAAGCTTTTTACCAAGGGCAACAAAGTTGGGTTTAATCTTCTTTTTGATGAACGAATTATCGGGTGTGAGATATTCAATTTCCTTCACATTCACTTCACTCTTGATAATATCTTCCACTTTCATAAACTGCTCTTTCATTGAAGCACTCAAAACCGGAATCATCACTTTCTGTAATGGCTGACGAACCTTGATGTTTACTTTCTTACGCAATGAAAGCACTAATGATGATGCATCCTGTGCCAGCTGCATTCTTTCTTCCAAAGCCTTATCAATATATGCTTCGTTTGCAACAGGAAAATCAACATGATGTACAGATTGTGAATCAAAATGTTTTGTTGCCTCATTCAAATTACGGAATACAGCATCGCTGAAGAATGGAGAAACAGGAGCCATTAAGCGAACCACGGTTTCAATACATTCATACAATGTTTGGTATGCGCTGATTTTATCCTGCTCATATTCACCTTTCCAGAAACGGCGGCGGCAAAGACGTACATACCAGTTGCTCAGATGTTCATCAACAAATTCTTCAATTAACCTGCCGGCCTGTGTAGGTTCGTAATCATCCATTGCGGCATTTACATCCTTCACCAATGTATGAAGTGAGGACAAAATCCAGCGGTCAATTTCAGGACGCTCTTCCAGCGGAATATCGGGCTCAGCAAAATGGAATCCATCCACATTTGCATAAAGAGCAAAGAACTGATATGTGTTGTAAAGCGTACCAAAGAATTTACGCTGAACTTCTTTGATTCCTTCAATATCAAATTTCAGGTTATCCCAGGGAGATGCATTGGTGATGAGGTACCAGCGTGTGGCATCGGCACCAAACTTTCCAATTGTTTCAAACGGATCAACCACATTTCCCAAACGCTTACTCATTTTGTTGCCTGCTTTATCAAGCACCAATCCATTACTTACAACAGTTTTGTAAGCCACACTATCGTACACCAGTGATGCGATGGAATGTAATGTGTAGAACCAGCCTCTTGTCTGGTCAACACCTTCGCAGATAAAACTTGCAGGATACAAATCTTCAAATTTTTCAACACCTGCTGGAAGTTTAAACGGATATTTCTCGCCCTTCTTCACTTTTTCATAATCAAGTCCCCATTGTGCGTAAGGCATAGCGCCACTATCAAACCAAACATCAATAAGATCGGGAACACGTTTCATTGGTTTACCGCTGTTGCTCACCAATACATATTCATCAACATAAGGTTTGTGCAGATCAAGATCATTGCCGGTAAGACGAGCATTGTTTGTACCAAGTGCCTTATCTGCTTTTTCCGCTTCTGCTTTCAGTTCTTCAATTGTACCAATGCAGATTTCTTCTGATCCATCTTCTGTTCTCCAAACAGGAAGCGGAGTTCCCCAGAAACGTGAACGGCTGAGGTTCCAGTCAACCATATTTTCCAACCAGTTGCCAAAGCGGCCTTCGCCGGTTGATTTAGGTTTCCAGTTGATGGTTTTATTTAATTCCACCATCCGGTCTTTGATTTCGGTTGTTTTGATGAACCATGCATCTAACGGATAGTACAATACGGGTTTATCTGTTCTCCAGCAATGCGGATAGCTGTGTTCGTATTTCTCAACTTTGAATGCCCTGTTTTCTTTTTTGAGTTTAACAGAGATATCAACGTTTACATCTTCATAATTCGGATCGTCTTTGTAATTCTTTACATACCGGTTGCTGAACTCACCTAACCCATCTACAAACTTTCCTTCACGGTCAACCATGGTTAAAATACCAATGCCGAATTTCTTTCCAACTTTATAGTCATCTGCACCAAATGCAGGAGCAGTGTGAACGATACCTGTACCATCTTCAGTAGTAACAAAATCGCCAGTTATTACACGGAAAGAATCTCCACCAGTTTCTTTGTTTGCTTCGTAAGCCATCAGTTGCTCATAACGGCATTCTTCAATATCAGTTCCTTTAAATGAAGCAACTATTTTGTAAGGAAGTTGTTTCTTTTTAATCTGCGCATCAAAAGCCACTTTCAGTTCTGCACTATTACCAATCAGGAATTCATCACTATCGTGATTGAACCAATTGTTGATGGCTTCGTATAACGAACCGCCTTCTTCAAATTCATCAAGGTGTTCAGGAAAATATTTATGCAGCAATGCTTTTGCCAATACAACTGCACAAGGTTTGCCGCTGTATGGGTTGAATGTTTTTACCAGTACATAATCAATGTTTGGCCCAACAGTTAAACCAAGGTTAGAAGGAAGCGTCCACGGAGTGGTTGTCCATGCAAGGAAAAATACTTCTTCGCTTTTTGCAGCATCAAACAAAAACTGGCTTCTTTCATTCTTTACTGCCTTAAACATAGCCACAGCCGAAGTATCTTTTACATCCTTATAAGTGCCGGGCTGGTTTAATTCATGCGAACTTAAACCTGTACCTGCAGCTGGAGAATAAGGCTGAATGCTGACGCTTTGATATAACAGTCCTTTGTTGTACAGTTGCTTCAGCAACCACCAGAGTGTTTCAATGTATTCATTCTTGAAGGTGATGTATGGATCGTTGAGATCAACCCAATATCCCATCTTCTTTGTAATATCATCCCACTTGTCTTTGTAGCGAAGTACAGCTTCACGGCATTTGCGGTTGTATTCTTCCACCGAAATTTTCACACCAATATCTTCTTTGGTAATGCCGAGTTCTTTTTCAACGCCCAGTTCAATAGGCAAACCATGTGTATCCCATCCGCCCTTGCGGCTGACTTTGAAACCTTTCATGGTTTTGTAGCGGCAGACAAGATCTTTGAGTGTGCGGGAAATAACGTGGTGAATGCCGGGCATACCGTTAGCGCTGGGCGGACCTTCGTAAAACACAAAAGGCTCAGCACCTTCACGCACTTCAATACTTTTTTCAAAAGCCTGTTCAGCATCCCATTTGGCCAGTATTTCCTGTTCAATAGAGGGTAAATTCAACTGCGAAAATTCTCTGTACTTAACACTCATAGTTCGCTCCTGTCTTGATTTTTAAAGGTTGCAAAGGTAATATAAAGTCAAAAGTGAAAGAGCGGCCGCTTAAAGTAAATATTCTGTCAGCATTTTAAGATCAGCCTTTTCAAACAGCAAAACCCTGCACCTTTGCAGCCATGAACGGTTTTATTGATAAAAATTTAGTCGAAAAATACAATCTCCCGGTACCGAGGTACACCAGTTACCCAACTGTACCTGTGTGGAAAGAAGGTCTTGATGTTGCCCGTTTTAAGGATTTGCTCCAGCAGCAGTTCCGTATTCATAACAGCAAGGAAGGGATCAGCCTGTACATTCACCTGCCTTTCTGCGAATCGCTTTGTACCTATTGCGGTTGCAATAAAAAAATCACCACAAACCACGATGTGGAGGATGAATACCTGGCAATAATTGAAAAGGAATTTGACATGTACCTGTCGCTGTTTGATGAAAAACCGGTGATCAGGGAAATGCACCTCGGCGGTGGTACACCTACTTTCTTTTCGCCCGCAAACCTCAAGCGTTTTATCAGCTATATTTTCGACCGTTCAGTGATCCATCCGCAGCATGAGTTTAGTGTGGAAGGTCATCCCAACAATACCACCCGTGAACACCTGCAAACACTTTATGATCTTGGTTTCAGGCGTGTAAGTTATGGTGTGCAGGATAATGATCCTGAAGTGCAGCGCATCATCAACCGCCTTCAGCCTTTGGAAAACGTAAAGCGTGCAACTACCGATGCAAGGGAAATTGGTTACGAATCGGTGAACTACGATCTCATTTATGGTTTACCCAAACAAACACTGGAAACCATTACCAGAACATTTGAACAGGTGCTGGAACTGCAGCCCGACAGGATTGCATTTTACAGCTATGCACATGTACCCTGGACAAGCAGGGGTCAGCGTTTGTTTGATGAAAATGACCTGCCTTCGCCTGATGATAAACTGAAGTTATACCTGAAAGGAAAAGAACTGCTGACGAATGCGGGGTATACCGACATTGGTATGGATCATTTTGCATTGGTAAATGATGAACTGTACAAAGCCTGGAACAATGGTACACTGCACCGCAACTTCATGGGTTATACAACACAAAACACTGAAATACTTCTGGGGCTTGGTGTTTCAAGCATCAGCGATATTGGAATTGCTTTTGCGCAAAACAAAAAATCCATTCACGAATATTACGAAGCCATTCAGAAAAATGAATTACCGCTTTTCAGGGGTTATTTTCTCAATGAAGAAGATGTGCATTTCCGTAAATATATTCTTGACATCAGCTGCAGGGGCAACACTGTTTTCAGGGAAGAAGACAAAGATGTTTTGAAAGAATACAGTTTCCCTGAATTAAAAAAATTAGAAGCTGATGAACTGGTTGAATGGAACGAAAACGAAGTGAAGGTTACTGCAAAAGGTCGTCATTTTATACGTAATATCTGCAGTGCATTTGATTTATACATTCAGCGAAACAGGGAGCATAATAATAAACCGCAGTTCAGTAAAGCAATTTGAGTTGAAAATAAAAATGGGGAATTGAACATGTATATCACACATTTTCAATTCCCCATTCTCAATGTTCAATTATTAATTCATTCCGTCTTTCACCCATTTCTTGAACACAGCTATTTCTTCATCAGAAAGCTTGGGATTTTTGAATGGCATAAAGCCTCTTTCACCAGGATTCAACTGTATACGTTTTACAATTTCATCAGCCCATTTTTGTGCATCCTGTAAATTATCAAGTGCTACTTTTTTACCTCCGGCAGAAGGAACATGACAAGGGGCGCACTTTGTAGTAATTAATGATTTTACAGAAGTTTCAAACTTTGTTACCGCAACAACAGGCGCTTTTTTTTCTGTTGCAGCGCCGGTACCTTCGGCAGATTGGGGAGCAGATTTTCGTGAACAAGACACAACTATCGCTGCAAGAACAACAGCAAAGAATAATACTTTCTTCATTTGAATGGTTATTGTTTAGAAACTAAAACTAATGAATATTCAAAGAAAACAATTAACCAGTTGTCAAATTTTGTAAATAAGCCCAGGCGTTGCTTTATGACTTTTTTGTGCGGATAAGTTTGTAAACCTTAATAGCGCTCATCAATAATACAATGAACAGAAGCAGACCAATGAAACCCCATAAAGCACTGAGGTTTTGCTTCACCACCACCAGCATTACAATTGTTACCAAGAAAATAGTTGCCACTTCATTCCAGATGCGGATTTGCTGAGAAGTATATTTGAATACACCATTGATCTGCTGCTTAAATATTTTGTGCAGCGAAAAATGGTAGAGGTATAAACCAATTACAAAAATAACCTTGATGAGCATCCATCTTCCCCCCGGTTCGAAAAGGATATAAGCATAGCCGCTTGCCAATAATACCCATATTCCAAAGATGAGTGTAAGTATAGCTGAAGGCCATGTAATGCCATACCAGAGGCGCTTCATCATTAAATTGAATTGTTCACGTAAAGCAGTTTTTGCAGGTTCTGGTTTTTCGCCGGCTTCAATATTGTAGATAAACAAGCGTGGAAAGTAAAACAACCCTGCAAACCATGTTACAACAAAAATGATGTGAATAGCTTTAAGATAGAGATACATTGCGTTTATGGTTTATAGTTTGCGGTTTACTGTTGTGCTGGCAAGTTTAATCTACATCATACATTCCGGCATCATCTCCTCACCCATCCTGCTAATGCTTTCACCCAAAGCGGGTGAACATTTAAACAGGGAATCATTGTAAACGATTCGCCACCTGCATGCATAAATGTTTCTTTTCCCTGCTCAGCAATTTCTTCCAGTGTTTCAAGACAATCACTCACAAATGCAGGGCAAGCAACCAGAATTTTTTTCTTTCCTTCAGCTGGCAATTCTTCAAAACGCTTTGCTGTATAAGGTTTCAGCCATTCATCACGCCCCAACCTGGATTGAAAGGAGAAACTGTATTTATCTGCACCGATGCCTAATTTTTCTGCTACCAGTTTTGTTGTAACCAAACACTGATGACGATAGCATTGTGCATGAGCAGGCGAATCAACTTCACAGCAATTATTCACCTTCAAACAATGATTACCTGTAACATCGCCTTTATGAATATGGCGTTCAGGAACACCATGATAACTGAACAGGATATGATCATACTCCTGCTGCAGATATGGTTTCATGCTTTCGGCTAATGCTTCAATATAATCCGTGTTATTATAATAAGGATTGATAAAATTCAATGAAAAAGTATACCCTTCTTTTTTATGAACTGTCTTTGCATGTTCAACTGCAGTTTCATACGACGACATGGCGTAATGCGGGTAAAGCGGCACTGCAATCACTTCCTCCAGCTGAGGTTCTTTTTTCAGCAATTCATCAAATGCAGTTTTCATGGAAGGATTTCCATAACGCATAGCAATTTCAACCGGTTCATCAACCTGTTGCTGCAAAGCTGTGCGAAGTTGCCTTGTTAATTCAATTAAAGGTGATCCTTCTTTTGTCCAGATGGTTTTGTATGCTTCTGCCGATTTGGGTGCCCTGAAAGGAGATATAATTCCTCTTACCAGCAGGAACCTTGCAAGAAAAGGCATATCAATCACCCTTTCGTCCATTAAAAATTCATTTAAATAACGACGAACGTCTTTTACCTCCGTTGAATCGGGAGATCCGAGATTCATTAAAATAATGCCACGCCTCATGTGTAAACTGACAGCAGATTTTTAGTTGCCTGCAAAAGTAACCGTTCAATAAAAGAAAAGTTCATGTTAAAATATGACATAGTTATGAGCTGGGTTGAAAAAGAAACATGCAGTGATCATTTGCATTGCTTTTGTCCATCTCTTTGTTTAAATACCATAACCCTACAAAACCCTTTACCAGCAAGGATTACAGCTGAAATCATCAAAATGAAACATCTGTTTTTAATTTTTTAACCCGATGTGTTTCATGATTCCCGGCAGGTGGCATCAGGATTTTTATCAGTTACTAATTTTACAGTGTAATGACACACATTTTGGGTACTTGAAGGTTATAAAAGTAAATTTGCCGGGTTAGTTTTTACAGAGAAAGATGCACAGAACAGGAACAAGAGACATATCAAATTTTTTTATTGCGGGAATAAACTATAAAAAAACTGATGCAACCATCAGGGGGCAATTTGCATTGAACAACGAGCAATACGCCACAGTTCTTGAACTTGCTCCAATGCATGCAGTTAATGAACTCTTTATTGTTTCAACCTGCAACCGTACAGAAGTGTATGGTTTTGCAGAAAAACCTGAACAGCTGATTGATCTTATCTGTTCTCAAACCGAAGGTTCTGCTGAAACTTTCAATAAACTTTCGTACATAAAAAAAGGATTAGCAGCTGTTGAACATTTGTTTCATGTTGGTGGCGGACTTGATTCTCAAATCCTGGGCGATTATGAAATTGTAGGTCAGATAAAACAGGCGGCTAAAATTGCCAAGCAGCATAATATGATTAATGCGTTTACCGAACGCCTTCTCAACTGCATGCTGCAATCATCAAAAGCCATCAAGAACAACACCATGCTCAGCGATGGTACTGTTTCCGTATCATTTGCAGCAGTGCAATACATCCGAACTCATGTAAAGCACATCAAAAACAAAAAAATATTATTGCTGGGAACAGGAAAATTCGGCCGCAATACCTGTAAGAATTTAGTGGATTATCTCGGCACAAAAAATATCACGCTCATTAACCGTACAGAAGAAAAAGCTACTGCTCTTGCAGAAGAATTGCATCTTCAATCGGCACCGCTTGAACAACTGGAAGAACAAATTGCATCTTCGGATATTATTCTTGTTGCCACCAACTCTGTTGAGCCAACAATTCTCCGCACTCATCTTGAGGGACAAAACGATAAACTCATTTTTGATTTATCAATTCCGCATAATGTTGAAAAATCAGTTGCAGAATTACCAGGTATTACATTGGTAAATGTGGATGAGCTGTCGAAAATGAAAGATGAAACATTGGCAAAACGTGAAGCAGAAGTACCTAAAGCCAAAGAAATTATAGCAGAACATTGTGCTGAATTCCTGGAATGGTACCAGATGCGTAAACACGTACCAGTGCTGAAAGCCGTAAAAACTAAGCTAAAAGAAATCCATACTTCCCCATTATATATAACTTTGCACGATCATCATAACTCCAGGATCAGTACCGACGAAAAGATCCAGCGTGTAATTAATGGTATGGCTACAAAAATGAAAGAACAGAACCAGAAAGGATGTTATTACATTGAAGCCATCAATGAATTCATCGCCACAGGTACGAATTAAAGAAATGGCAAAAATTATCAGGATCGGAACAAGAGAAAGTCAGCTGGCCGTTTGGCAGGCTACACAAGTAAAAGATTTGTTGCAGCAATATGGCTACAAAGCTGAGTTGGTGCATATTAAAAGCGAAGGCGATATTGATTTAAAAACGCCTTTGTATGAAATGGGTGTACAGGGTGTTTTTACAAGAAGCCTTGATGCAGCGTTGCTGAATAATAAAATTGACGTTGCAGTTCATTCAATGAAAGATGTGCCCACACAGTTACCGGAAGGAATTGTACAGGCAGCAATTTTAAAAAGAGGGCCGGTAAAAGATATACTCGTTCTGAAAAATGAACTGGCTGTAATTCTTAACCGTTTAGGTTATGGCCCATCCGATTGGGGATCACTCTTTACCAACCGTTCATCGCTGGTTGTTGCAACAAGCAGTATACGCCGCAAGGCACAATGGCTCAACCGTTATCCATCATCTGTAATAGAAAATCTTCGTGGTAATGTAAATACACGCTTAAAAAAACTCGAAGAAGAAACATGGGATGCAGCCATTTTTGCTACAGCCGGACTTGAACGCATCGATATTCGTCCTGAAAATTCAATTGAACTTGACTGGATGTTACCTGCACCTGCACAAGGCGCAATCATGGTAGTTTGTCGTTCTGAAGATTCTGAAACAAGAAAAGCCTGTATCAATTTTAATGATGCTGATACAGCCTTTTGTACAAAAATTGAGCGTGACTTTTTAAGAACATTACTTGGTGGTTGCTCTACTCCCATCAGTGCGTATGCAAACATGGAAGCAGAAGATGTTCATTTCAAAGGAAATATTTTATCGCTCGATGGAACACAGAAAGTAGAGTTTGAAATAAAAATGCCTGTTTGGGAAGCTTCGGGCCTGGGCAAATTTGCAGCAGAACAAATTCTGAACCGTGGAGGAAAAGAAATAGCAGAAAGCATTCGGAATGCAGGAAACTAAGATCAGCATATTATCAACACGACCGTTAAACCAATCATTGATTGCTGAAGCAAATGCAGCAGGTATTGCTATTGATGAAATTTCTTTCATAGAAACAGAACCTGTTCAGTCGGTAGAAGTGCAGCAGGAAATAGAACAGGCTTACCTGCAAGCTGCAACAGTTGTATTTACAAGTATGAATGCAGTGGATGCTGTTACATCCTGGCAGGATGGCCAGCAACCCGATTGGGATATTTATTGCATCGGCAATACCACCAAACAACTCATCATCGAAAACTTTGGTGAACATTCAGTTGCAGGCACAGCTAATTCAGCTGCTGAGCTGGCTGAGTTAATTGCAAAGCAAAGCGATGCTGATGAAGTGATTTTCTTTTGCGGCGATCAGCGCAGGGATGAGCTTCCTTCAATTCTTCAAAAAAACGGCATAGGGGTAAATGAAATTGTAGTGTACGAAACAACAGCCGTTCCGCATAAAGTTGAAAAAAACTACAACGGAATTTTATTTTTCAGTCCAAGTGCAGTTGATAGTTTTTTTCAAACAAATACCATTACAGCGCAAACAATTTTGTTTGCGATTGGTTTTACTACAGCAGCAGCAATAAAAAAATATTCAACCAACCAAATCATCATCAGCAGTGAACCGGGAAAAGAAAACCTGTTCAGGGCAATGATGGAACATTTTTCGTGAATCGTCAATAGTGAGTCGTGAGTACAGCAACTCATGCACCGCAACGACGACTAACGATTCTCAATTCACAATTATGACACAACTCAAGAACGATCTGTTATTAAAAGCACTCAAAGGAGAAACTGTTGAACGTCCGCCGGTATGGATGATGCGCCAGGCAGGAAGATATTTACCTGACTACATTAAGCTGAGAGAGAAATATGATTTCTTTACACGTTGCAAAACACCTGAACTTGCAACTGAAATCACCTTACAGCCTGTTGACCAGGTAGGTGTGGATGCAGCAATTATTTTCAGCGATATTTTAGTGATACCACAAGCAATGGGTGTGGAAGTGTTGATGGAAGAAGGCAAAGGACCATCACTTCCAAAAACAATCAAAACACAAAATGATATTGATGTACTTATTACAACAGGTGCAGAAGAAAGCCTGAAATATGTATATGATGCATTGGCATTAACCAAAAAAGAATTAAACGGTCGTGTTCCATTGATTGGATTTGCAGGAGCTCCATGGACAATTCTTTGTTACATGGTTGAAGGAAAAGGAAGCAAAACATGGGACAAAGCAAAACAGTTTGCATATACGCAGCCATTGTTAGCACACCAATTATTGCAGAAGATTACTGACATAACCATTGCTTATTTAAAGCAACAGGTAAAAGCAGGTGCTGATACTGTACAGGTGTTTGATAGCTGGGCTGGTTCGTTAAGTCCTGCAGATTTTAAAGCATTTGCTCAACCTTATTTATTCCAGATTGCAGAAGCGTTAAAAGATGATGCACCTGTTATCCTGTTCCCCAAAGGAAGCTGGTATGCATTAAAAGATATCAGTGAAAGTGCTGCAAGTGGTGTTGGAATTGACTGGTGTATTACTCCACAGTTTGCAAGAGAGTTAACACAAAATAAAATCACCATCCAGGGAAATTTTGATCCGGCTAAACTGCTGGCTCCGATTCCTGAAATTAAGAAAGCAGTAAAAGAAATGATTGATGCTTTTGGCACTCAACGTTATATTGCCAACTTAGGTCATGGTATTACACCTAATGTTCCAGTTGATCATGCAAGAGCATTTGTTGATGCAGTAAAGGAATACAGCAAGTAAAAATCAAAAGTCAAAATTTCGTTCTTGAAAATTTTGACTTTTAACTTTTGAATAATTCATGAACGTTAAAGAAAACTGGATATCATTTATACACGATTTGCAGAACCGCATTTGCGCTGCACTTGAACAGTGTGATGGTAAAGCAGTATTCATGGAAGATGAATGGCAACGACCTGAAGGTGGTGGTGGAAAAACAAGAGTGATTGCCAATGGTAATGTGTTTGAGAAAGGCGGTGTAAATACATCAATTGTTTTTGGTGATGTAACCGATGCCATGCGTGCCCAGTTAAAAATGAATGGTGACAAATGGTTTGCCTGTGGTCTTAGTCTTGTTATTCATCCACTCAATCCGTTTGTACCAACAGTTCATTGCAACTACCGCATGTTTGAACTCTACAACGAAAAAGAGGAAGTAATTGATCGTTGGTTTGGTGGTGGTACGGATTTAACACCCTACTATTTGTTTGAAGAAGATGCAATACATTTTCATCAGACTTATAAAAAAGCATGTGATGATTCCGATCCTTCTTTCTATCCAAAATTCAAAAAAGAATGCGACCAGTATTTTGTTAACTGGCACCGCAATGCAGAAAGAAGAGGTATTGGAGGAATTTTTTATGATCACCAGCGCCCCGATGAAAAACAGGATGTACATTTCTGGATGAACTTTGCTGAACGATGTGGTAATGCATTTATTGATGCATATATCCCAATTGTTGAAAAAAGAAAAAGCAATCCTTACAACGAGCAGAATAAACATTGGCAGGAAATAAGAAGAGGAAGATATGTGGAGTTTAACCTGGTGCACGACCGTGGCACTTTGTTTGGTTTAAAAACAAACGGAAGAATTGAAAGCATCCTGATGAGTTTGCCGCCAACGGTGAGATTTGAATATAATCACCAGCCGCAACAGGGAACGGAAGAAGAAAAATTAATAACAATATTACTCAATCCAAGAGATTGGGTTTAATCGATTAAATAAAGAATATGCATCAGTACATTGTCAACGCATCTTTACAGGTTTTACCCATTGTAAACGATAAGCATCCTTACATCTGGGTGGATGAGGCAATTGAAATCATCAAGCAAAGCAACATCAAACATGAAGTAGGTGCGTTTGCAACAGTGGCTGAAGGAACTTATGATGAGGTGATGAAAGTAATAAATGCCATCAACGAATATTTATACCAGCAGCATTGCAATGAGTGGATTTTAAGTGTACAGCTGCAGATAAGAAGTGAAGGAGATATGACTGCTGACGAGAAAACTGAAAAATATAAATAATTACGTACACTAAAAAAGTACAACTATGTTCCTGCAAAGAAGAAACAGAATTACACGTCAATCTGAAGCCATCCGTTCAATGGTTGCAGAAACGATTCTCACTCCCAGTAATTTTATCGTTCCGCTTTTTATTGATGAAGGTGAGAATGTAAAAACAGAAATCGCATCAATGCCAGGTTACTACCGCAATAGTTTAGACATTACGGTTAATGAAGTGAAAGAGCTCTGGAGTATGGGATTGAAAAGTGTACTGCTCTTTGTAAAATCAAAAGATGAACTGAAAGATAATACCGGCAAAGAAGCATGGAATAAAGACGGGCTGATGCAACGCAGCATCAAAGCCATTAAAGATGCTGTGCCGGGAATGTATATCATGACAGATGTGGCTTTAGATCCTTATTCATCTTATGGCCATGATGGTATTGTGAAAGACGGACAGATTGTAAATGATGAAACAGTAGAAGCATTGGTGAAGATGAGTATCAGTCATGCTGAAGCTGGTGCCGATATGGTTGCTCCAAGTGATATGATGGATGGACGTATTGGTGCAATACGTAAAGGTCTGGAAGAAAATAATTTTGTGAATGTGGGCATCATGAGCTACAGTGCTAAATATGCTTCCTGTTTTTACGGACCGTTCCGTGATGCGCTTGACAGTGCTCCCGGTTTTGGTGATAAAAAAACATACCAGATGGATTACAGCAACCGTACTGAAGCAATTAAAGAAACATTGATGGATGTGGAAGAAGGTGCTGACATTGTAATGGTGAAACCTGCATTGAGTTATCTGGATATTATCCGTGATGTAAAAAATGCGGTGAATGTTCCCGTTAGTGCTTACAATATCAGCGGTGAATATGCCATGATCAAAGCAGCAGCGGCCAAAGGATGGATCAACGAAGACAAAGCAATTCTTGAAGTGCTCACCTCTATCAAAAGAGCAGGTGCTGATTTGATTGCAACTTATTTTGCGAAGGATGCGGTAAGAATTTTAAACCATTGAGAAATATCGTGAATGGTCAATGATGAATTGTGAATGACCAGCTTAATTGCTACTTTGTAACAGTAAGTTTTGCCTTCACCTTTAAATCATTCATTATGTTTCTAACCTTAAACCATCAGAAGCTGGTTATTTATACCTTTTCAAAAACTTTTACACTTGAGTGTTATAAATTAACAAAAGCATTTCCAGCCGATGAAAAATTCGGAATGATCTCACAAATCAGAAGAGCAGCACTATCGTTTCATCTGAATATTGCTGAAGGATCTTCCAGAAAATCTGAGACAGAGAGAAAGAGATATTATGAAATAGCCAGAGGATCTGTTATTGAAATTGACGCAGCATTAGATGTTGCAAAAGATATTAAATACTTAAGTAATTACGATTTAACTAAACTTGGTGAATCAATGATTAAATGTTTTAAACTATTAAGCGGTCTGCTTGAATCGAAAGCATCCCATTGACCATTCACCATTGACCATTCACAACTATGTACGAAAAAAGCAAACAACTATTCGAACGTGCTCAGCAATCAATTCCCGGCGGCGTAAACTCTCCTGTACGTGCATTTAAAAGTGTAGGTGGTACGCCCTTGTTTATGAAAAGTGCAAAAGGTGCTTACATGTATGATGCTGATGGCAATCAATTCATCGATTACATTGCATCGTGGGGACCAATGATTCTTGGTCATGCATACGAACCTGTTGTAAAAGCCATTCAGGAAAAAGCACTTGATTCAACTTCGTTTGGCGCACCAACAGAACTTGAAATTGAAATGGCTGAACTGATCATCAGCATGGTGCCGAATGTTGATCTCATTCGTATGGTGAGTAGCGGTACTGAAGCCTGCATGAGTGCAATCCGTTTGGCAAGAGGTTATACGGGAAGAAATAAAATCATCAAGTTTGAAGGAAACTATCATGGTCATGCCGATTCGTTTTTGGTAAAAGCAGGAAGTGGTGTGGCTACGTTTAATATACAAACAGTTCCCGGTGTTACTGCAGGCGTTTCAAATGATACGTTAACAGCGGCATACAACGATCTTGAAGCAGTTCAAAAATTAGCGGCTGAAAATAAAAATGAAATAGCTGCAATTATTGTTGAACCCATTGCCGGAAACATGGGTTGCATTTTACCTCAGCCCGGTTTTCATGAAGGATTAAGAAAGCTCTGCGATGAAGAAGGTATTGTATTCATCTTTGATGAAGTGATGACAGGTTTTCGTTTAGCTCCCGGTGGTGCACAGGAAAAATTAAACATCAAAGCCGATCTTGTTACTTACGGAAAAGTCATTGGCGGCGGTATGCCGGTGGGTGCTTTTGGTGGTAAAAAAGAAATTATGCAGCACATTGCTCCGCTTGGAAATGTTTACCAGGCAGGCACATTAAGCGGCAACCCCATTGCAATGATTGCTGGTTATACATTGCTTTCTGAATTAAAAAACAATCCATCTATCTACCAGCAACTGGAAGAAAAAACTATTTACCTGAGAGATGGATTAAACGATGTTCTCAAAGCATGGGGACAGCCATATACTATTAACCAGTTTGGCTCAATGATCAGTGTGCATTTCAGCGATCATCCTGTAGTTGATTTTGAAACAGCAGCATCAGCCAATAACGACCTGTTTAAAAACTATTTTCATGCAATGCTGAAACGTGGCGTGTATTTGCCACCATCTGCATTTGAAAGCTGGTTCCTCAACAATGCATTAACAAAAGAAGATTTAGATAAAACAATTCTTGCAACAAAAGAAAGCCTGCAGGAAATAAAATGATGTTTACATTTGCCGTGCACTTGTTTTGCTAATGCAACCATTTAAATGCACGGCTTTATGAAAAAACTTCTGACTGCTGACAAACGCTATCTTATTTCGCTTTGTTTTATCTCCTTTATTTTTTACAGCTGCATAACGCCTAAAAAAATTGACAGCTTTATTGCTGAGCAATATGGTAACCAGTTGCCCAAACCAGCAAGGAAAAAAACTGCTGATATTGAAATTGTTTCAGGCTACAACACAAACAGCAATCTTATTTCAACAACAGTAAAAAAGACTGACAAATTTTTACCGCTGATTGTTTATTGGAAATATAACCACAGGTTTACATCTTCCCTGAATCCGGCTATTGCTGTTGCCAACTTTACCAACAACATTAATTCGGTTGCCGGCAAAGAACTTTTTCAAAAACTGAATGGGCGAAATTTAGAGTTAACTGTAGAGCATGCACCAACAACCTTTTCGATGGTGTATAAAGAAGATGTTATCTTTTTACTGCTCTACGCAATCAGCTGGTCAAAAGCATATATACAACCAGAACGGGCCGACTTAGTTGTTTCATACAAAGTAAAAGAAGCTGGAAATGTGATCAAAAGCGGAACGATCACAATAAAAAATAAAGATCATAACCAAAACTGGAAATTATTTCAACGATGGAAAGTTGCTATTTCAGATTATTTAATTCAATACAACGCAACCAATAAGGAAATGACAACTTCTTTTATAAAACAATTTTCTGCCGAACTCTGAAAAATAACAAACGGATTTCTATCAAAATATAAAACATCAATAAAAAAAGGCGGTTGAAATTTCAACCGCCTTTTTTTATTCTAACACTTTTTAAAACCTGTATGACAATGTTGCTACTAAACTTCTTGGTGGTATTGGATTGATACTATAATTCTCATGAACATAATAGTTAAGCACATTTGTAAGGTTGGAGACTTTTGCAAGTAATGAAAACTTCTTCCAGTTATATCCTGCACTAAAATCAACTGTTGTAAATGCACTCACAGGAATCATACGTGAATAATTCTGTGTTTGACCGATTGTATTGTTCCATCCACCAAAACGTTTGCCTACATAAAAAACACCTGCGCCGAATTTCAAACCGGTTAAACTTCCTTTGCTAATAGTATAAAATGCAATTGCATTTGCAGTATGTGCAGGAGTATTCACCAAGCGGTCGCCTTCAATATAACTTCCCGGCTTATCAGGTGTGCGTGTGTAACGCATATCATTATAACTGTAACCAGCCATTACAGTAAATCCCTTTACAGGGTTTGATGTAATATCAAGCTCAACACCATTGCTTGTTGTTTGTCCTGATAATTCTTTCAGGTTACTGTTACTGTTTGGATTCCCGTCTTTATCGAATTGTGCAGTTTGTGCAAGGTTACTGTTGATGATTTTATATGCTGTTACATTCACTGTAAGTTTTCCTTTCAGGAATATATTCTTTACGCCAACTTCAAACTGATCAATAATTGAAGGAGGCAATACATTATTATACACATCAAGACCGGTATTAATTGCAAAGGAGTTGGAATAGCTGGCAAATAAAGAAATGTTAGGCTTTACCTTGTAAAGCAATCCAACCCTTGGAGAAAAAGCATTGTCGCTCTGAATTTTACCTTTAACAATTGAATCTTTCTGCAGGTAAGTTGTAGTTGAAGACAACGTTTCCTGCATCGACCAGCGTACACCTGCCAGCAATTTTATTTTCGATGTAATGCTGATGAGATCCTGAACATATACTCCCACCCTGTTTACAGGTGTTTCAACAAAAGTGATTTTCTTTGCAACAGGTATATCTGTACGTTGTACAAATTTTGAAGGATTCAGAATATTAATACTGTCGTAAATTTTTCCCTGTATATCATAGTTGTATGTTTCAGTAAGATAATGATCAGCATCTGCACCAGCCAGCAGGTTGTGTTCAATATTACCTGTACTGAATTTACCGTTCAGGTTTACCTGTGCAGTATAATATTGTTCTTTTGTATCAATGCGGCCAAGTGGTCTTCCCCAATCGCCGTTTGCTTTTGCCTGAATGCGTTCAACAGCATAATAATCACGATCAAAGTTTTGATAAGAAACAACACTATTCAGTTGCCAGTTATTATTAAACACATGTTTTACTGTTGCAGAAGCTGTTGATTGCTGTGTAATATTATATTGCCATGATGTACCCATAAACCTTGAACGAGGCACATCAGGAATCTTTGTATTATCTAATGAGCCAATTCCAAAGTCAGGCGTGAAATCATGTTTGAGATAATCTCCCTCCACAATCAATTCCGTTTTATTTCCCAGCTTAAACAGGAATGATGGATTGATGTAATAACGGGTTGATGAAACCTGGTCACGATAACTGTTAGCCGATTCAAACGTTCCGTTAGCACGGTAAGCAATTTTTTTATTGATAGGGCCGTAAATATCAATGGTTGGTTTCCACAAATCAAAACTACCTGCACGCATGCTCACTTCACCACCAAAAATGAATTTTGGTTTTTTGGTAACCATATTCAATACGCCACCAGGTGATACATTGCCATATAAAACAGCAGCACCTCCTTTTAATATTTCAACTGTTTCAAGCGAACTTACTTCGGGCATTACACCTGAGTTTACTCTTGAACCGTTTTTAAACATGTTGGTTGATGAAAAACTGTAACCTCTTGCATAAAAACTTTCCTGTGTGCTTGCTCTTGCTGTGCCGAGATAAACACCATTTACATTCTTCACCACATCACTCAACCGCTGTGCTTGCTGTTCTTTGATAACGGTTTCGTTTACCGAAGCAATTGCCTGTGGTAAATCCATTGGCTTGATATTCATTTTACCAACAGCTACAGCTTTTGTATTGATATTATTGAAAGCCTTGATAACAATTTCTTCCAGCTGATGCTGGTTTTCGTAAAGTGTAAAATCATACACTTTCACATCGCCTTTTTTCAGTTCAAATTCGCTTTGCACTGTTTTTAATCCTGTAAATGAAACAATGATTGTGTATTTACCTTCAGGAAGATTATAGAAATAGTATTCACCCAATTCGTTAGTGGTGGTGGCAAATTTGCTGTCTTTCAAAATCACATTTACATTAGCAGCAGGCTTGCCATCGCTTGTGTGTACAACTCCTTTTAAGATCGTTGCAAGATCAGGCAATGACTGATTGGTTGCCGCAGCTGTTTTTTGTTCAGATAAATTTTGGGCTGATAAGGTTAGTGTATGTAAAATGATAATTGACGTAATAATAACACGGTTCATATTTGCAGTTTTTTCAGCTGCAAATTTCTATCAGCAATAAAAAAATGATTTACGGAAAAAGAAAATACGATTTACAGAATCGGGAAAACTGTTTAACGGAATAACAGTTCACAAGGTTTTAACCCTGTATGTTTTTTAAATGCAGTTGAAAAATGGGAGATGGATGAGTAACCAAGAATAGCGCTTACTTCAGTAACACTCAATCCTTTTTCATACAAAAGATATTTGGCGTGTTCCATACGCTGGCCCTGGTAAAAATCAAATACAGTTGTACCAAACATTTCTTTGAAACCTTTTTTCAGGTAACATTCATTGGTGCCAACTTTCCTGCTGAGTTCTTTGATGGTGATGGGATCGCCGATGCGCTGCAGTAAGATTTCTCTTGCCTGCATAATTTTATCCCTGTCGGCTTCATTGGAAAGAAACTTACAGGCAAACACTTCTTCCTGTTTATCATCAACCAAACATTCAAGTCCAAACAGCAATAATGTCTGCAACTGGCTGTTGATGAAAATATTTTCAAGTGTATCGTTGTAATCGTTCCGCAAAAGATTTTCAAGAACAGATTTTGTGCGATTGCAGAGATTTACAACAGTATAAAACGATTCTTTTTGCTGGAATGAAAGTAACTGGTCGCTTTTTGTCTGTACAGTTTTTCCTTTTACAAACTGTTTCAGGTAAGTGGAAGAATAGCGGAAGCTGAATACATCAAATGTAGTGATGGGTTCCCTGCACTCTGCCGACATTTTTTTGCAGATGCCATTTGTGCAGCCATCAAATGTGCAGTATTTGTTCCCTGAAATACAGAACCGCAGTTCAATACTGTTATCTTTTGACTGACGGGGCTGGTAGTTATAAGCCAGCATACCCACATCTTCCATGTTAAGCTTCTGCTGTAACCTGTACCGCTGAATGCTGTACTGCACCGAACCGGGAATTTCCTTTTCCCTTTCATACACCAGCTCCAGTTCATGCGTCATGAGTGGATGATTGTGCGACAGTGTTAATATATCGTTCAGTTGCGGCATGAAGCTGCAAATTTACTCTCAAAAAACCGGTGTTTCAACAGTAGTTTGCAAGAGTTCAGTCATATTCTCGCAGCAAAATTTTGAGGGCAATTTTTACAGTTAATATCTATCTCCTGCCCTTTCCTCTTTTTGTGAATTATTTGGGGTAAAAACAGTCTGTAAAAACGTCTCAACCCAACCCTTTTTTGTACATTTGTCCGAATATATTTTCTCCACAAAAACAGGTTCTTGAGAAGCATTTTATGAGTACAGAATTGCAGGAAACAACAGCGCCGGCCGGTGGTTATGGCGCCGATAGTATCCAGGTTTTAGAAGGTTTAGAAGCGGTGCGTAAACGTCCCGCCATGTATATAGGCGATATCAGTGAAAAAGGTTTACATCACCTCGTTTATGAAGTAGTTGATAACTCAATTGACGAAGCACTTGCAGGCTATTGCAAAAACATCATTGTAACCATTCATGAAGATAACAGCATCAGTGTAAAGGATGATGGCCGTGGTATTCCTACTGCCATGCATACCAAAGAAAAGCGTTCGGCACTGGAAGTTGTAATGACCGTGCTTCATGCCGGTGGTAAATTTGATAAAGGTTCCTATAAAGTATCTGGTGGTTTGCACGGTGTGGGTGTAAGTTGCGTAAACGCACTTTCAACCAAGCTGCATGTAACCGTTCAGCGTGATGGAAAAGTGTTTGAGCAGGAGTATCATATCGGTATTCCACAATATGCAGTTCGTGAAATTGGTACAAGCGAGGAAACCGGAACAACTGTACATTTCTGGCCCGATACAACAATATTTACCGTTCAGGTTTATAAAAAAGAAATTTTAGAAACCCGTCTTCGTGAATTGTCGTTCCTGAACAAAGGCATCCGTATTACATTGAATGATTTGAGAGAGACGGTTGAAGAAACAGGCGAAACTTATACGAAAACTTTTTACAGCGAAGGTGGTATTGTTGAGTTTGTTGAGTTGATTGATAAAAACGGAAAACGTAATCCGCTTCTTCCGAATGTAATTTTCATGGAAGGCCGTGATGAAGAAACCAATGTGGCAGTTGAAGTGGCAATGGTGTATAACGATTCTTATAACGAACACATCTTTTCTTACGTAAATAATATTAATACAATTGAAGGGGGTACACATGTAACCGGTTTCCGCCGTGCAATTACAAGGGTGTTTACTTCTTACGGAAAGAAAGAAGGCTTGTTTGAAAAAGCCAAGGTTGATGTGGAAGGAGATGATTTCCGTGAAGGTTTAACTTCAATTGTTTCAGTAAAAGTTCCTGAACCGCAGTTTGAAGGACAAACCAAAACAAAACTTGGTAACAGCGAGGTGGCTGGTATTGTTGAAAGTACTGTTGGCCGCACATTGGAAGCATATCTTGAAGAAAATCCGAAAGATGCCAAAAATGTTGTGCAGAAAATTATTCTTGCTGCACAGGCACGTGCAGCTGCACGTAAAGCACGTGAGCTTGTACAACGTAAAACAGTATTAAGTGGTGGCGGCTTACCGGGTAAACTGGCCGATTGCTCTGATCGTGATCCTGAACGTTGTGAAATGTACCTGGTTGAGGGTGACTCTGCAGGTGGTACAGCCAAGCAAGGTCGTGACCGCAGCTTCCAGGCTATTCTTCCGCTTCGTGGTAAAATCCTGAACGTGGAAAAAGCAATGGAGCATAAGATTTATGATAACGAGGAAATCAGGAACATGTTTACAGCACTTGGTGTAAAAGTTGGTACTCCTGAAGATCCTAAAGCACTTGACATCAGTAAGCTCCGTTACCACAAAATCATAATCATGACCGATGCTGATGTGGACGGAAGTCACATTGCTACATTGATTCTTACTTTCTTCTTCCGTTATATGAAAGAGCTGGTTGAGCAAGGTTATGTTTATATAGCCCAGCCGCCACTTTATCTTGTTAAAAAAGGTAAAGACCAGTCTTATGCATGGACCGAAGAACAACGCAAAGCTTTGGTAACAAAATTTGGTGCAGGGAAAGAAGACAGTGTTGGTGTTCAGCGTTACAAAGGTTTAGGTGAAATGAATGCCGATCAGCTATGGGATACAACCATGAACCCGGCTACTCGTTCACTGAAACAGGTAACCATTGAAAGTGCTGCCGAAGCCGACAGCGTGTTCAGTATGCTGATGGGTGATGAGGTTGCACCAAGGAGGGAGTTCATTGAAACCCACGCCAAGTATGCAAAAATTGATGCGTAAGCACTCTGAAAATCATAGAAAGCGACTTTATAAGTCGCTTTTTTTATTGATTTTCAGCAAGTAAGAGCTGTGGAAAGGTATTTCTAAGCCTTATAAGGGAAATCTGTACTTTAGCTACCTGATCAGTCAGACTTATTAACTCTCACAAAAAATAAATGACTATGCAATTAACAGCGTATAACGTAAAAACAAAAGAAAAGAATGTTCCCATCCAGAATGCAATTGTTGAACGCACTGCAAAGGGCGGTTATATTGTAAAAGGCGATGATGGCAAAGGAAATAAGCTCACTGCATTGTTAGGTGAAGCGAAAGCGCTGGCAGCAATTGAAGCCGGAACAGCTAAAAAAGGATGGTAATCCCATTGAAATAAAAAAACAGGCTATCATTTTACGATAGCCTGTTTTTTTATGTATGTTATTAATCAATTAACAGCTTCTGAATATATTTTTCAGTACCCGATTGATCCTGTATTGAAATCATGTAAACTCCACTTGAAAGTGATTCCAGGTTGAGAACAGTATTGGAGTAATTTGTATTCTTACTCAAAACAACAGTGCCAACGCTGTTGATCACACGAATATTCATTGTACTTATTCCGGGATAATTTCCCTTTTCAATCAAAACTGATTTTTTGGATTGCAGATAAACGCCCCTGATAAACACTGACTGGTTGCCAGCTGCAAGAGAAATGATATTGGAATAAGTTGATTTACCATCTCTGTCGATCATTTTTAAACGGTAATAAAACCTGCTTCCATAGCTAGTTATATTCCGGTCGGTGAATGTATAGTTGCTGGAAACTGCATTGTTTGCTGCATTTACAACGCCAACGGATACAAATGCTGAAGACAGATCTATTTTCCGTTCAATCTCAAACCTGTCGACATTTATTTCATTGGTTGTTTGCCACTGCAGTTCAGCATTGTTCTCTTTCATTACTCCTGAAAAACCTAACAGTGTAACAGGCAGCGCCTGGTTACTGAATATTCCACCATTATTGATCCAGAATTCAGAGAATGTTTTCACTTTAAACTCCGCATAATAACCATTGTTAAACGGAACTACATCAACCTTATCCGGAACAATGAAAAAGTAAGTACCTGCAACATTATCAGCAATCGTTCCATTTTCATTTGTAACATTGCCGCTGAACTTTGATACCCCGGCCATGAATGCATCTTTAATTGTATAACAACCTGCACAACCTGTTGCCTGCATTAAAGCAAGTGCTTCCTGGTCGGTAAAATAAAACCTCACTAACACACTATCTGCCGGCGTATTTGTTGGCCTGATGACAATATTCCTATCGAGATAATATTGATTGTTGATATAGCGTACTGTGCCGCTGCTGTTGAAATAAACACTTACATCAGTGCTTCCCAGATTCTGTCCCAAAGGATTAATTGAAGCAACAACCTTTCCTCCACTTGTAAAATCAATCCAGTTACTTCCACTTACTGTTTGATTAATATTTGTCTGATCTGTTCCTGTATAAATCGTAGCTTTTTCAAAGATGTGAATGTCGTCAATACCTATGCCTTCATATTCTGTACCTGCATCACTTGATAATAAAAACCTGAATCGTATTGCAGCAGCATTTGGCACTTCTGTACTTGCAACATGCCAGTATTGCTTGCTTTTTTTCCATGTTTGATTTGAAGTAACATCAAACCAGTTAGTGGCATTGGAGGCTGTTAAACGTTGCCACGTTGCTCCATTATCAGTACTGTATTCAATGGAAGAGTTATCACAATCACAATTATCTTCCTGCTGGAAAATATGACTGAAACTTAAAACCGGTTGTATTAATCCGCTAAGATTAAAGCAAGGAGAATACAAGTACGAGCTTTCATTTGACTTGTAAGTACTATTTAAACTTGTAAACCATCCGTTGATTCCATTTGCGCTGCGGTTAAGTATTGATTTAGCAGGCATTCCCCATTTCCAGCTGCTGTAACTTAACGTATCAGTAAACCAGCTTCCGTTTGAAGTTTCAAAACGTTCCAGGTAAGGAAATGCATTAATCGTTGGAGTTACATAAACAAGATTATTGGTGACACTATCATTTACAGCGTAATCATCACCACTCTGTTTTACCCAGGCATCAATAATATAAGCACGTGAAACAGAAAAATCAGCCTGCGTAGTAAAAGTATAATCCAATTCGCTGTTTGCATTTAATGCAGCAATTATTTCAGAAACAGGAGATCCACCATTAACTCTGTAATAAACTGGCACATTTGTAAATGAAGACGCCGTTGTATTTTTTACATGAATTGTTATGGACTTATTACCAGGTGAACAATCGAATTTTACAGGTGAGGTAATTGCAGTGAGCATTACATCATTTGTTGCGGCAACCACACGAATATCATCAAATGCGAAACCATCATCTATATCATTTACATCAGCAGCATAGGAGCCATTGTTTGCTGATGCTGCACCTTGCTGATCAAACCTAACCTGGAAACTTGATGTTATAGCCTGACCTAAATCGTTTATGTTATAACTAACCTGTTTTACATCGCCAAGATTACCCTGGTTAGCAGTAAGATCATAAATTTTTACCCATGGCGATGCGTCACTTCCCCTCATCCAGACCCCTGTTGAAGGTTGTTTGATTTGCCCAAAATTTTTAAACTTAAAATCAAAACGAAGATTTTGTGCAGAGCTGTAATTGCTGAGATTGATTGTGCCGGTTAACTGGTTATTTGAAAGTGTACCTGTATAATTTGTTGCATCAAGCGTTGCTGATCTGTTTCCGGTAATTGCATAACCGGTATTGATAAATGTTCTTAAACGACCATTACTGTTAGCTGTTGCAAAATCAAACCTGTCGGCATTTGAAATGGAGAATGTACTTGTCTTAAACTCACTTGTTCCCGTTGATTCAAATGTTTCGGCATAAGGTAAAGTAACAGGCTGATTATTGGCATGAATGACTGCATATGTTTGCTCATCATTTGCTGTTTGTACATCACCTGTTTGTTTAACAGAAACTTTTATACTATAAATTCCGGTAAGTGATAAATCAGCAGTGGAAGTAAATGTATAATCAACTGTTCCCCCGGCAGAAATTGCTGCAGAAGAAGTTTCTGTTACAATAGTTCCACCATTAACCTGGTATGAAATATTATAACTTCCTGAAGTTGCAGCATCATCCAGGTTTTTAATGCGTACAGTTATTTGTTGTGAAGATGAAAGCTGAGAGCTGGTATTTAAACGGCCATTAACCGGAGTAATCAAAGCATCAATCTTCAGATCATTATTAAAATCAGTTGCAGAGCATGGAGTAGCTAAAGAAGGCGTTACACTTTTTGCTGTTGCACGCATACCAAGCGAGTCTGTCATTCTAGCTCTTACAGTAAACCAATAAGTTTTATTTTTATCTAATCCACTTACACGATAACTCGTTGATGCGGTATTTCCAAGTGATGCAAATGTTCCATTGCTTAACTGCATCACCTCGTAATCTGTTGCGCCATTTACTGCACCCCATGATAAATCAACATATCCTTCGCAAGGAACTGTAGTTGAAAGTACTGGTTGCGCCAGAATTGTAAAATTACCTGGAGACATCATGGTTGCCCCAGTTCCATTCCTTGTAATACGAACTTTACATTTGTTAGCGGGATCGTTAGGCACAATCCATCCATAATAATTAAGGGTAGATGGAAGGCTATTACTGATAAGTTTCCAGGTTACTCCGTCGTCAATTGAATATTCAAGGGTAAATGTATTGGTGCTGTTATCTGTTGCATTCCAACGAACTACCTCTTGTTGTCCGGGGGAAAATCTTTCACCCCCATAAGGATACTCAAGAACAATTTCATCTTTCAGAAATTCATAAACCACAAAATATTCCTGTACACCAACTGGTATGCTATATCCACTGACTTGAATTCCGATACTTGTCCCCGGATTATCAATTGTTATTTGCTCAATATTGTTGAGATGATCAACTCCTCTTGTTGCATTACTGTTCACACTTGCTGGATTTGAATTCAAAATCCAGGGTTGATAAGTTGATGCACCATCTGTAACAGTTAAATCAAGATCATTTACCAAAGCATTGGCTGAAAGAGGCGATCCTTCTTTGTCATGCCAGTATAATAACACTTTTACCTGCTTAGTCCCAGAAGGCACTGCAATTGTTTGAGTGCTATTTCCACCAGTTGATAAGGTTCCGGAGAAATAATGATTTTGTTCAATTGCCTCAATTGATTTTCGTGGATTAATTAATCCAAAGCCCCAGGAATAATCAGGACCGGGGTTTCCCTTGTCATCACCACTATTACAAATTACAGCTTTTATCAAAGCTGCTTTAGGATATTGGTTCGAATGAAGTTCTTTATATCTTTCAGTCAACAGCGACCAAACACCAGTAACAAATGGAGCGGAGTGACTTGTACCCCATCCATTAGAATATGTATTATTATAATAGCTTGTTGTAACCTGCGATCCGGATGCAACTATCTCTGGTTTAATTCTGCCATCAGAAACTGGGCCCCGGCTTGAAGATGTATTTAGATTATCTGCTGAAATAGAGTAATCTCCAACATCCAGTGAATTTTTGCCAACCTGATAACCGCTTTTTATCGTTCCAAAAGAGGTTGGAAATGACAAACAAGTTTTCGCTCCATCATTTCCGGCAGCAAAAACATGCTGCATGTAAGGATTATTATTCATCTGCTCATCTACATATGCACTCAACTCATTATAAACACTGTTACCTGGACAATCAGCCAATCCTGTATAATAGGAATTATTCGTAACAGTCATATTGTAATCTGAATAATAAAGCGCAGATTTTGTAAGAATGTAATCGAAGTACTCAGTTATGAGCAAACTCTTGGGAGCAACTCCTGTATATCTTTCTTCAACTATTCCGTCTCCTCCTACTGTTCCGGCAACCATTCTTCCATGGTTTATAGGCACGTAAGAAGGATTACGGTTAATTATATCTTTATCCAGATCAAGATGCAGAGGATCAGAGTTATCTCCAACGCCAATAGTAATATTTTGCCCGGATAAATTTCTTCCAGCTACTTCACTGCTTGTAAGATTTGTTAATCCAAACATTCCACGTTCCCGCTGATTCAAAGGCTGTGACGTTAAATGCGATGTGTTGATATATGCAATAAACGGCAATTCACTTACTGATGCTATTTTGTTACCGGGCACCAAAACCTGTGCCAACCCCTGGTTGAGAAAATCAGCTTTGTTCAACGTTACACCGTAAAAAGTAAGCATGGGCTGAACATCATTCCATTTTACACCTGGTAATAACTGCAGGTTAATCAATAATGGTGCATCTGAAATATTTCCATTCAGTTGTTCTTTCAACTCTTCACCTAATTTCAACGATCCGGGTATATTCATCGTTGCTCTTACACCTAACTGGTAAAGCTGAGCCAATGCAGGCACTTGTTTCATCCTGACCTGGTAACAATTATCTGGCAGATAAGACAACAACTCAACTCCAATAGCTTTCAGTTGCTGCTGCTGACCCTGCGTTAATGGTTTTTCAAAAACAAGTAATGTATAAGTTGTACCTGCAAACCTGCCCTTTTTGAATTCCTGGTTTACCTGCTCGGCTGTCATATTTCCTTTAACAGCAACAACTCCGGATTTTAAACGCAAAGAGGAAACTGTTTTTTGTGCATTAAGGGAAAGACTAAAACACACTAATAAAACCCCAAGCAGAGATTTCTTTCTCTGTAATAATATTTGTTTCATGAAAAGAAAGGAACGGGTCTGGTTATTTGTTCCCGTTTGATTTGAATGGATCATATTCGCTGGTTTTACCGGATCAGGATAGATTCAAAAATAACTATAAAAACCTGAATTTAAAAGGAAGAATCAGCTGAACCGGTTACAACAAATCAGAAAATCGCTAATCAGTTCTTATCTTTGTATCCCGTGAATTTTGAATTGTTGCAGAAGAAATTTGTTGATGATCCCCGCCTTTTTCAACTGGCGGACAGGCTTTCTTTTGCCCAGCCCCAACGCATTTACCTGAAAAACCTCTTTGGAAGTACGTCGCAGTTTGTCGCAGCTTCCGTTTTTAATCATGCATCGTTAGAACAATTCAACCATATTTATATTTTAAATGATGCTGAAGAAGCAGCCTATTTTCATAACTCCCTTGAAAACATTACCAGGGAACTGAACCTGTTTTATTTTCCATCTTCCTTTAAGCATCAGAAAAATTTCCGTCTGCTCAACTCTTCGCATGTAATGTTGCGTACAGAAGCATTGACGAAATTTTCGATGCCAACCGGTCAGCGTGTAGGTGCAATTATAACTTACCCCGATGCTTTGTTTGAGAAAGTGGTATTGCCTAAAAAACTACAAGGCAATATGCTGCTCATTAAAACCAATGATACGCTGGATGTTGATAACATGATGGGCTTTTTGGTTGATCTTGGTTTTGAACGAACAGATTTTGTGTACCAGCCGGGTCAGTTTGCTTTGCGTGGCGGTATCCTCGATATTTATTCCTTTGGTAATGAAAAACCTTACCGTATTGAATTGTTTGGAAACGATGTTGACAGTATCCGCATTTTTGATCCTGAAACACAGTTGAGTGAAAGAAGACTGGCGCAGGTAAGTATTATTCCAAATGTTGAAACTCAATTCGAAAGCGGCGAAAAGGTATCACTGTTTGATTTCCTGCCGGAGAACACAATTGTTTGGGTGAAAGATTTTGATATAGTGAAAGAAAGGTTGCTGACGATGGAAGAAGATATCGAACAGTTTCTTCAAATTTCACCCACCAACAAAAAAGATGATGAGGAGGACCGCTTAGAAAAAGTTGATTTAAGTGAAAATGATTTTATTTCTTCAGCAACTGTTGAAGAGCAGATTCAGAAATATCATATTATTGAATTTGGTTTTGAACCACATTTGCTGCAAACAGTTGAAGAAGCAAATCAAAAAGAAATTGTTTATCATACCAAACATCAGCCTGCATTTAACCGACAGTTTGAACTGCTCATTAAAGATTTGAAAGTACATGCAGCAAAAGGTTTTGAGCTTTTCATCTTTGCTGAGAACCCAAAACAGCTTGAAAGGCTGCACAGCATTTTTGATGACCTAAAAGCTGAAATAATTTTTACTCCTGTTGCACTTTCTATCCACGAAGGATTTATTGATGAAGATTTAAAGGTGCTTTGTTATACCGATCATGAAATTTTTCAGCGCTATCATAAATACAAAGTCAAACAGGCATATAACAAAAGCAAGGCTTTAACCATACGTGCATTAAAAGAATTACAGCCCGGCGATTTTGTTACACATATTGATCATGGTGTTGGTACATACAGCGGTTTACAGAAAATTGAAGTGAATGGTGTGTTACAGGAAGCTGTTCGTTTGATTTATAAAGACAGCGACATTTTATACGTCAACATTAATTCACTCCATAAAATTTCCAAGTACACGGGCAAAGAAGGAAGTGTACCTAAGATTAATAAACTTGGCAGTGATGCATGGCAGCGGCTGAAAGAAAAAACAAAAACCAAGGTTAAAGAAATTGCTTTTGATCTTATTCAGCTTTATGCTCAACGAAAAGCACAGGAAGGTTTCCCACATACACCCGACAGTTACCTGCAAACAGAACTGGAAGCTTCATTTATGTATGAAGACACCCCTGACCAAAGCAAAGCAACTGCTGATGTAAAGAAAGATATGGAAGCGCCTGCGCCAATGGACCGTCTTGTTTGTGGTGATGTTGGATTTGGTAAAACAGAAATTGCTGTACGTGCTGCGTTCAAAACAGTCTGCGATGGAAAACAGGCTGCCATTATGGTTCCTACTACAATCCTTGCCTACCAACATTACAAAACATTCAGCGAAAGGTTAAAAGAATTTCCTGTTACGGTTGATTATGTGAATCGTTTTAAATCAGCCAAAGAGAAAAAAGAAACGTACAAAAAATTAGAAGAGGGCAAGATTGATATTATTGTGGGCACACATGCGTTGCTTGCGAAAGATGTTAAGTTCAAAGATCTTGGATTGCTGGTGGTGGACGAAGAACAGAAATTTGGTGTTGGTCATAAAGAAAAAATTAAAACACTTAAAACCAATGTTGATTCACTTACGCTAACGGCCACACCTATTCCACGTACGTTACAGTTTAGTTTAATGGGAGCAAGAGATCTGAGCATTATCAATACTCCGCCTCCCAACCGTCAGCCAATTCAAACAGAAGTGCAGGTATTCCAGGAGGATTTTATCCGTGATGCTGTTTATTTTGAAACGGAACGTGGTGGCCAGGTATTCTTTATTCATAACCGCATTGCAGGCCTGGCCGAAATGGCTGCTATCATACAACGCCTTTGTCCTGATTTAAGCATTGGTTTTGCACATGGGCAAATGGAAGGTCATGAACTGGAAGAACGCATCTTTGATTTTATTGATAAAAAATACGACGTACTGGTTTGTACAAACATTGTTGAAAGCGGTGTTGATATTCCTAACGTAAATACAATCATTGTCAACAACGCTCACCAGTTTGGCTTAAGCGACCTGCACCAGTTAAGAGGACGTGTTGGCCGCAGTAACAAAAAAGCATTCTGCTATTTACTAGCTCCGCCAATGAGTACGCTACCGAACGATTCAAGAAAACGTTTACAAACACTCGAGCAGCACAGTGAACTTGGAAGTGGTTTCCAGATTGCCATGAGAGACCTGGATATACGTGGTGCAGGAAATATGCTGGGCGGCGAGCAAAGTGGTTTTATGGCAGAGATTGGTTTTGAAATGTATCAGAAAGTTTTGGACGAAGCCATCCGTGAACTGAAACGTACAAAATTTAGGGAGCTGTTTAAAGAAGAAATTCAACAGCAGGAAGATTATGTAAAAGATTGTGTAATTGATACTGATCTTGAAATATTGATTCCCGATGCGTATGTTGAAAGCATTGGCGAACGTTTAAGTTTATATACAAGGCTCGACAATTGTGAATCGGAAGAAGAATTAACCAATTTTCATACTGAAATGATTGACCGCTTTGGACCAATTCCACAGCAGGTTGAAGATTTGTTTATCACTGTCCGTTGCCGCAAGCTGGCCGTTGAACTGGGTTTTGAAAAGATGACGTTGAAAAATGAAACACTCCGGTGTTATTTTATCAGCAACCCCGATTCGCCATATTTTGAATCGCAGTTGTTTCAGAACATTCTGCAGTTCATCCAAACTTCCATGAACAAAGCCAGGTTAAAACAAACCGGCAAGTTGTTTATGCTTGTAATTGAAGATGTACAATCAATGGAACAACTGCTGCGTATTCTCGACCGTATGCACAAAACTGCATTATCTCAAGCTTCTCAATCCATTGCCTGAGTGCTCAAAAAATAAAAGGAAAGGATTTTTTTTGAACTGCTTCTCTTTTCAACATTTAAAAATATTTATCTTTAAAAAGTGACGATCGGAATTCGACGGATTTTTTATTTCCTTAATTCTTTTTTATGGATCAAAATGTATCAAACATTGCACAGGTAAAATATGCTAACGTCAGCAGCGACGAAAGATCATTGGCCATCCTCACCCATGTTCTTTCTATTTTCTTTTCATTTATACCGGGGCTGGTAATTTACCTGATGAAAAAAGATGAGTCGCCATACGTAGCCGAACATGCAAAAGAAGTACTCAACTTCCAGATATCATTACTCATCTATGTCTTTGTTAGTATAATCCTTGTTTTTTTAATTATAGGGATTGTGTTGCTGATTGCAATTGGTATCGGATCGCTGATATTATATATCATTGCCGCCATCAAAGCTTCAGATGATATTTTATATCGTTATCCCTTTACGATACGACTGATCAAGTAGTTTTACGCTAGTTCTGTTAAGTAAATTATAAAGAACAAACAATTTTATGACAATTTAAGCGTTTGGCATTTGCATTGAATAAGTATTACTGACAACATGCTTATTTAATCCGTAAAACCAGAGCTTATGAAACAATTTCTACTCTTTGCTTCTTTACTTCTTTTAACTACCTCCTGTGCCAGGCGCAGAATGATGGAACGTGTTGACCGAATGAACATTAAAACCATCGCTATTATTCCTGCACAGCTAGAAGTAACAGGTAACATTCCTAAAAAGTTTACACCCGAACAGTTACAACAAATTATTCAGCAAAACACAAAGTTCCTGAACCAGGCTTTGTATGTTGATCTTGCTCAATTCAATGATTCAAAGCTGAGAAGGTATTCACAGGTAAAATTTCAAAGTCTTGAAACAACCAACAAAATACTGAGGGAGAAAGGACTTACAGATTCAGCCTGCTGGCAAATGGACCCCGCTGAATTAGGAAGCGTTTTGGGTGTTGATGCAGTTCTATCGGCCAAAGTAGTTCAAAACCATATTCTCAGTGATGAAGTGGCAATGGGCATTGATGTAATTGGAGGTATTGTTCGCCAAACTGTTCCCAAACTGCCATTACCTTATGGTGCAGCAAGAACAAGTGATATGTTTGTAAGCTGTGCCCTGATCAGGAGCGGATATACTGTTTGGAGCACCCGTTTCACCAGCAGAACCGACTGGAACTATCCTTTTCAGTTTGCAATACAAAATGCCACCAATGCTATAGCATACAGGTTTCCTTTATAGTATTCCAAAGAAATACAAATACCAGTGAAGAATAAAAATTGATTAACCGATTTTGCCTAAAGGTATTTTGCGAACTTTTTCATCCTCTTCTTCGTCGATACGTGTAACGGGGAAGGGGATTTTTGCTTTTTCAAGTGTTTCGGTAAGCTGTTTGTTCGTCATTGCATATTTCAAAATCTCTTTGTGAGATGCGAGCATTTCGTTTTCCAGTTCAAGAATACGATTTTCTTTTTTCCGCATTTGCTTGCGGCCTATCAGTAATCCTGCCAAAATTGCCAGAATCATTAAACCACCAAAAAGCACAATATGGATTTCAAGGGTTAAGTTGGTAAGTGTAGGGATCATTTCTTCGGTATGTTTTGTTTTACAATTATGATAGATTGCCGTTCAAAAAAGGCCTGCGGCCGAAAAAAACAACCACAGAAGGATCTCCTTATATATTACTTGGCAAAATAATTCACTTCGTTCAATTATGCAACTGATTTGTTCACAAAATCCTTAACAGAAGATACAGGTATACGTTCCTGAATTAATGTATCTCTGTTCCTGATTGTAACCATTCCATCTTCTTTTGTCTGGTGATCAACCGTAACACAGAATGGTGTTCCTATTGCATCCTGCCTGCGATAGCGCTTGCCAATGCTGTCTTTTTCATCATATTGACAATGGAAAGACAAACGGCAATCATTCACAAGCTCTTTCGCTATTTCTGGTAATCCTTCCTTTTTGACTAACGGTAACACTGCCAGTTTAACGGGGGCAACTTTTGCCGGGATACGTAATACTGTACGGGTGTCCATTTTTCCTTCTTCAGCAGTTGGAACCTGCTCTTCGTGGTATGAATTGCTGAGGATGGTAAGGAACAAACGATCCAGACCAACAGAAGTTTCAACCACGTAAGGAATATAGTTCTGATTAATTTCGGTATCGAAATACTGCATTTTCTTTTTGCTGAATTCCTGGTGGCGGCGAAGATCGTAATCGGTCCTAGAGTGAATACCTTCTAATTCTTTCCAGCCAAAAGGGAAATTGTATTCCACATCCACCGCTGCATTGGCATAGTGTGCCAGTTTGGTGTGATCGTGGAAACGAAGTTTATCAGCAGGCAAACCAAGTTCCTGGTGCCATTTCATTCTTGTTTCTTTCCAGTAAGCATACCAGTCAAGTTCAGTGCCGGGGCGAACAAAGAACTGCATTTCCATTTGCTCAAATTCACGCATGCGGAAAATGAACTGACGGGCAACAATTTCGTTACGAAATGCCTTACCTGTTTGTGCAATACCAAACGGTATTTTCATACGACCACTTTTCTGCACATTCAGGAAGTTTACAAAAATACCCTGTGCTGTTTCGGGGCGCAGGTATACAATATTATCTTCAGGATTATCGCTTGATACAGCACCAAATTCAGTAGAGAACATGAGATTAAACTGGCGTACATCTGTCCAGTTTGCAGTTCCACTGACGCTGCACTTAATTTTGTTTTCATCAATCAATTGCTTGATGCCTGCAAAATTATCGGCCGCAAGTAACTGTTCCATTTTTGCAATCAAAGCTGCAGCTTCCGGTTCAGCAAGGGTTTCGGCGTAAGTTTCAATCAAATGATCAACACGGTAACGCTTTTTGCTATCCTTATTATCAATCATGGGATCGCTGAAATTATCAACGTGGCCGCTGGCTTTCCATGTGGTTGGGTGCATGAAAATAGCAGCATCAATACCAACAATATTCTCATGCAGCTGGGTCATACTCTTCCACCAGAAATCACGGATATTCTTTTTCAGCTGGGCACCGTACTGACCATAGTCGTAAACAGCACTTAAACCATCATAAATTTCAGATGATTGAAAAATATAACCGTATTCTTTTGAATGTGAAATAATATTTCCGAAAAGATTATCGCTCGCCATGATTGCTTTGTTTGAAAGTGCCGCAAAGATAAGTGTTATGAATCAATGGAACGACTGACAGCTGTTATCTTCACTTGAGTTTTTCGTTTTCTTTATGCCTGTTTGCATCCCTGATATTCTTCTTCTCAAAGTTCTTTTGCAATGCTTCTGTTAAATCAACTCCGGTTTGATTGGCAAGGCAAATCAATACCCAAAGCACATCGGCCATTTCATCACTTATTTCTTTGCCCTTATCACTTTCTTTAAACGACTGTTCACCATATTTACGCACCATTAATCTCGACAGCTCCCCTACTTCTTCCATTAAAATTCCAAGATTGGTGAGTTCATTAAAATACCGAACGCCAACTGTTTTAATCCAGTCATCAACCTGCTGTTGCGCCTGTTTTATTGTTAAATCTGTCATTTCTTATTCGTTTTTCTGATTATAGAATTACTCTTTATTCTTTGTATCGATTATGATCGTCACCGGCCCATCGTTCAGCAGTTCCACTTTCATATCTGCACCAAAAATTCCTGACTGTATTTTTTTGCCCAGGTCGGTTGCCAACTGTGCTTTCATTTTTTTATACAAGGGAATTGCAATATCCGGCTTGCTAGCTTTTATGTACGATGGCCTGTTTCCTTTTTTGGTTGAAGCATGCAAAGTAAACTGGCTTACTATTAACAGGTCGCCATCAACATCTTTTAACGACAGGTTCATCACTCCGTTTTCATCATCAAAAATGCGGAGGTTCACAATTTTACCGCTCAACCATTCAATATCTTCGGTTGTATCGGCATCTTCTATTCCAAGCAATACAAGTAAACCCTTCTCAATTTGTCCTGTAATTTGTCCGTCAACTTTTACCGAAGCATGGGATGTTCGCTGAATCACTGCACGCATAATATAATTTGCTTTAATTTCAATTCCCGAAAATACAAAGCTTACACAAACAATGACGATAGATATCAGCAGTGAAATACAATACCAAACCGCACGAAGTGGTGGAGCAGGTGGCCAGAATGTGAACAAGGTTGAAACCATGGTAATGGGTTATTGGAATATTTCTGCATCGGCACTGATTACTGAAGAACAAAAACTGGTTTTGCTGGAAAAATTGAGTAATCGCATCAACAAAGAATCAGCTTTAATGGTGAAAAGTCAGGTACACCGCAGCCAGCAGGAAAATAAAAAGGAAGTAACAAGAAAAATGAATCAACTGGTTACGGCTGCGCTTACGCCCAAAAAAGCAAGAATTGCAACCAAGCCTTCAAAAGCATCAAAAGAAAAAAGGCTGGAGTTTAAAAAGAAGCAATCAGAACAAAAACTATCCCGTCAAAAAATAAAACCAGGTAGTTATTAAAATAAAAAGTCCCGGCCAGTAACCGGGACTTTTTATTTTAAAATGCTTTAGCTTTTACGTTTGCCTTTTAATATTTCCAAAGCTTTCCGTTGGTTTTCAACATCAGCTTTTTGCTTCTCAATGTTCTTTTTGTTTTCCTCAATATCATCCTGCAGTTTTTTCAGTTTCTTTTGCAGACTTTCAGAATCATCCTGGTAATCCTGTAATTTTTTCTCTGATGATTTTACTTTATCCTCCTGGTTTTTGATATCAACTTCCAGCGCCTGTGCTTCAGCCCATGGAAGAAAATTAAGACAGTATTGCTTGATTTTTGAAACAAGAACAGGATCATCATCGGCTTTTACATAATTCTCATATCCTCTTGAAACAGCAAAGTAAACAATGCTGGCATCTTTTTCTTTCCTGCTTTTACGTTCAATGCTCAGCAATACATCAAATGTTTCATCGCTGATTTCGGGAATGCGTATTGCTTTAAAAACATAAACTCCCTTTGTTTCTTTTCCGTTATAGCCAAGCTGGCTGAGTTTTTGCTTAATTGCATCTTCGGTTATGGAAGCTGATTGTGGAACTTCAGTAAGAACAGCTGGTATTTTTTTCTTTTGCCATTCAAGTTCACCAAAATTCTGTGCCTGTGAGCCAATAAAGAAAACAAATAAAGCAGTTAATAAGAGTGTGATCTTTTTCATTGTAATTGTTTTGGAATGATAGCAACGTTTTAAAAATTATCCTGACATGATAAAATTAAGTCTAATCAGATTAATGACAGAATGATCTTAGTCAATTGCCATTATTTAGATAAAAAACAGGCTATAAAGGTTGCACTGAAAAAAACATGAATCAATTATTTTTGAAGACCCTTAATTTCGCTTATTGAGCAGTGTTAAAAAATTAGCAGGACAAACGCTTTGGTATGGCATTCCTACCATTGCAAGGAGATTTTTAGGATATATCTTAAATATGGCGTTGCCGTTCATATTTGCAAAACCGGCTGTAACCGCCGATCTCACGCAGGTATATGCCATGATCCCTTTTCTTAACGTCATATTTACTTATGGCGTTGAAACAGCCTATTTCCGTTTTTCAAATGATAAAGACAGAGCTAAACTGTACAACACACTTAGTCTGTCCATTCTCTTTACGACCATTCTGTTTACAATTGCTCTCTACTTTTTAAAACCAGCCATTGCCAACGCTGCAGACTTAGGAGATCATCCTGAATACATTATTTATATGCTGGGTATTTTATTTTTTGACACACTCAGCACTTTGCCATTTGCAAGACTGCGGCAGGAAAACAGGCCAAAAAAATATGCATTTGTACAGGTTGCAGGTATTGCCTTAAATATGTTTATTGTTTTCCTGTTCCTTGGAGTTTTGCCGTCGTATTCACATAGTCATCCAAATAGTTTTATCGGTACTTTTTATAATGAAAAAATAGGAATCGGCTATTATCTTATCGGCGGGCTTTGTGGCAGCATTCTTACCTATTTATTGCTATGGAAAGAATGGAAAGAAATTCATTTTGATTTCGATCTGAAGCTGTGGAAAGAAGTGATGCATTACAGCTATCCGCTTATTATTGTTGGTTTAGGAGGAATGGTGAATGATATGCTTAGCAGGCTGGTGTACCAGCATGTAGTTGATTTGCCTAAAGAAGAAGCAAAACACCAACTAGGTGTTTTTGCCAACCTGTATCGTATTGCCGTTATGATTACAATTATGATACAGGCTTTCCGTATGGCTGCCGAACCGTTCTTTTTTAATCAGTCTAAAAATGAAGATGCGCCAAAAACCTATGCCCGCATCATGAAGTTTTTTGTATTGGCCTGTTGCTTTATGTTTCTGTTCATTGGGCTTTATCTCGATGTGCTGAAATGGATCATTACACTTAAATCAAATGCCTGGGGCGAAGGAATGAATGTAGTACTATTGCTTGCAATGGGTAACATTTTTCTTGGCATATATTATAATCTCAGCATCTGGTACAAACTCACCAACAAAAATTTATACGGTGCGGCAATAACCATTGGTGGTGCTGTTATTACCATCGCAATAAATGTTTTACTGATACCTAAGTTTCATTATTGGGGAGCTGCCTTTGCCACATTTATCTGTTACCTGTTTATGATGATTACAAGTTATACACTTGGACAGAAATATTACCCGGTTCCTTATGCAAAGAAAAAACTGATTGCTTATATCGTATTAGTAAGCGTAATTGTGCTTATCCACCGCACAGCAACTCATTTATATCCCCATCTTTGGTTCAGTATCATTACCGGCACAGCATTACTGGCACTCTTTACTTATTTCGTTTCAAGAGTTGAACGCAAAGAATTACAGAAGATGCCTTACATCGGCAGGTTTATTTCCTGAACGATTCATTACTGCAGATAAGGATTATTCCGCTTTTCATAGCCGATGGTGGTTGATTGGCCATGACCGCTGTAAACAATTGTGTCATCAGGCAAGGGAAATAATTCGGTACGAATGCTGTTGATGAGTGTATCGTAATCGCCACCGGGTAAATCAGTACGCCCGATACTTTGCCTGAACAACACATCACCTCCAATTACAAAACCCTGTTTTTGGCAATAAAAACAAACATGGCCCGGCGAGTGACCGGGAGCATTCAGCACTTTCAGCTCGTCTTCATCAAAGAATATTTCTTTGTTCCCATCCAAATAAACAATTTCTGCATCATAATTGTCAAAGGGCAGGTTCCACATTAACCCGCTGGCCGGTGCAAAATCGAGAACTTGTTTTTCGTTTGGATGAATGTGAAGCAGCAAACCAAAGGTTTCATGAATCCATTTATTGCCAAACACATGATCAAGATGGCAGTGTGTATTAAGCAATAATTTCAGTTCCAGCTTATGCTGTTGAAGAAAAGAAAGGAGTTGTTCCCGTTCTTCTTCAAAATAACATCCGGGGTCTATAATGATTGCATGACCTTTTTCGTTATACAGGATATATGTATTTTCCTGAACAGGACTGAAAGTAAAAGCTTTAACAGACAACATAAACTGATTTTTGTACTTTTAGATAACCGTTATAACACAACATCTCAATACGAAATTATGCGAATTCAACAGAAGGGTATTTGGAAGCTGGTTTTTTCTGCATTGATCATCTGGTTATTTATTCCCAAAACTACATCTGCACAAGTTAATGCAGTTGAGTTTGGGAAAAATCGTGTACAGCACACAAAATTCACCTGGAGCTTTTATCAAAGCCCCAACTTTAATGTGCATTACACACAAAACGGTCTTGAACTGGCAAAATTTGTTACCCAGGTTGCGGAAGAAGAATTGCCTTCACTGGAAGAATTTGTTGAATACAGCATTCAGCGCAGGTTAAATATTGTGCTTTACAACAACTTCAATGATTTCAAACAAACAAATATTGGTATTGGTCTTGATTATTTTAATGCCGGTGGTTTAACCAAGCTGGTGAATAACAAAATGGTGATTTATTATAACGGAGATCATAATGATTTACGTCGCCAGATCAGGGAAGGAATTGCCAAAGTACTGGTTGAATCAATGTTGTTTGGCGATGATCTTGGTGAATTTGCACAAAACCAGGCGTTGCTTGATTTGCCGAAATGGCTGACCGATGGCTATATTGCTTACGCTGCCGAAAACTGGAGCACCAAACTTGATAACGATCTGAAAAGTGCCATGATTGGTGGTTACGAATACAAAAACTTTTACCAGTTTGCTTACGAGCAGCCACAACTTGCCGGCCATGCCTTCTGGTATTTTATTGAAGAAAAATACAAAAAGGAAAACGTCACCTATTTGTTATACCTGAGCCGCATCTACAAAAATGTAAACAGGGCTACAACAACAATTGCCAAAAAGAAATTCAAGGATTTGCTGAAAGATTTTATGATTTACGAACGTGACAAGTATTATAAAGATATACGTGCACGCCGTAATGTTCCCAGCGGCAAATTAACCGTTCCAAAAGAAATTGGCAAGAATGATTATTTCCGTTTCCAGGCCAATCCTAATCCAAAAAGTTTTACATACGCAGTAGTTGAGTACAAAAAAGGACAAACAAGAGTTATTCTCAACGAAAACTTTATTTCAGAAAAAGTACTTTGGAAAAGTGGTGTAAGAAATATGGAAGAACTGCCGAATCCAAATTACCCATTGCTGGCATGGGATCCGAAAGGAACACGCATTGCAATGATTGTTTGGGAAAAGGGTAAAGTATTGCTGAGTGTATACGATGCATTCCGCCGTATTAAAACAGTAAAAAATGTTGCACTTCCGTTTGAGCAGGTAAATGATATGCAATACATGCTTGACCCGAATACATTAGTGTTTAGTGCAGTGAAAGGCGGGCAAAGCGACATCTTTGTATATAAAATCGACAACCAGAAACTGGAACAGGTTACAAATGATGTGTATGATGACCTTGATGCAAGTTTTGTAGCATTCCCCAATAAAACAGGTATTATTTTCGCAAGTAACCGACCAACTGCCGATGCTCCTACAGGTGATACAGTATTACCGAAGAACCGCTACAACATTTTCCTGGTTGACAACTGGAATAAATCAGAGTTCAAACAAATTTCGCAGCTCAGTAATATTAAATACGGCAATGCCCGTTTTCCATCACAATACAACACCAATCACTTTACTTTCATCAGTGATGAAAATGGTATTGGCAACAGGTGGGCAGGTTTCTTCCGCACAAAAGCTGCAGGCCTCGACACCATTTATAAAATTGGTGATGATTTGTTACGCAACCCCGAAGGAAAAGAACTTGATTCTACATTAAAGGCATGGAACAAAAGTGAACCAGATTCGATTTACACATTCCGTGTAACAGACGACAGTTCCTACACATTCCCTATCACCAACTATCAAAGCAGTGTGCTTGAAACACGCATTGCAGGCGATAACGGACAGGTTACAGAAGTAAACCGCCAGGGTGAATTTAAATTCCTGTACAAATTAAAAGTGGATGAAAATACCTTGCGTAAACGTAATGTAAATGCAAGGCCAACTGAATACATTAAACGCTCCACACGTCTTGATAAAATTGCCGGTGAAAACACACAGCAACGAACCGATATACAGGACAGTGTAAAAATACAGGCTGAAAAACCTGCTAATGATTTCTTTGAAAGTGAATTTAAAACTGATTCTGCAACAGCTGGTGCAAAACTCATTGGCTCCAATGTTCCCAACCGTGAAGATGTGCTGAGCCGCATGCGTGTATTCCCGTACACAAAAAAATTCTTTACAGATAACATTACAACCAACTTTGCTTCAAACACCGTTTTCCTGATTAACCGTTTTCAACCATATACCGGTGCAAGCGGACCTGTAAATCCCGGCAATGGCAATGCATTAAATGCAATGACAAAAGTTGGTGTGATGGAAATGATGGAAGATTACAAGTTTACCGGTGCATTCAGAATAAACTATGGTTTGCGTGATAATGAAGTGTACATGAGGTTTGATAATTTAAGAAGAAGACTGGACTGGAACCTGAGTTTATACAGATCGGGACAAACTTATGGCACTACCGGAAGTATTCCATTTACAGTGCGAAATATCAGTACTATTTACCAGGCAGGCATCAGTTATCCATTTAACGAAGTACAAAGTCTGAAACTTTATTCAGGTGTGCGGTTCGACAAGTATATTGTAAAATCAGCCGACAGATACAGCGGAATGTATGTTTCAGGTCTTGATCAATCACTTACGATTCCTGATCAAAATATCAACTTCTTCTTTGCAAGAGTTGAATTTGTACATGATAATACCATTAACCCTGCAAGCAATATCTGGAGAGGACTTCGTTACAAAGCATGGACAGAAAGCTATGTTGATTCATCAGGAAACTTAACTTATAATTCAGGTTTTGATGTACGTCATTATTTAAAAATCTACCGCAATTTTATCTGGGCTATTCGTGCTGCCGGTGATTTTTCATGGGGCACAAACAAAATTATTTATTACTTAGGAGGTACTGATGGCTGGTTAATGTTTGGACCAAACACTGTAACAAGAAATGGTGTAACAAAAGAACGCTATTTCAATACACAAAACCGTCCGGCAAGCGATGCCAGTTATGTTTACGAAGCACTTGCAGTAAACCTGCGTGGCTTTACACAAAACGCAGCCAACGGAAATAATAATATTGTTATCAACAGTGAATTGCGTTTACCTGTATTTGCAACCTTAATGAACCGGCCGGTGAACAATGCATTCCTCCGCAACTTCCAGTTGGTTCAGTTCTTTGATCTTGGTACTGCATGGAACGGACGTTATAATAAAATAGGCCGTCCAACAATTACGTACAGTGAACCAGGTAATCCATTATCAATTGCAATTAAAGCGCCGGGCATCGGACCATTCCTTGGCAGTTATGGCTTTGGTGCAAGAAGTACATTGCTTGGATATTTTGTACGCTTTGATGCAGGATGGCCAATGGATGGTTTCTTTAGAGGAAAACCCAAAATGAATGTATCAGTTGGATTTGATTTTTAAAAAATAAAACTGAAATAAAAAGAAGCTGCTCATTAACGGGCAGCTTTTTTATTGTTTACAGGTTAACAACGGCTGAAATTTTTTAAAGCTTTGAATTGACTTTTATTATTTGTTCTATTTGAAATTGATCGTTTTTGCTTAGGTATTGCCGGGCAATTCTGTTTTCTGGTTTTGAATCAAAAGAATATAGAATTAAAAGGAAAAACCATTCCAGTGGCTTCATCAAAATATAAACCACATCCGACACAAATTTTATATTGAATACATTATAATAACGATGAACCATGTCTCCAACAGCATTGTATCTACGTCGGATAAAATGATGTACAGATGGGAACTTTTCCCGGATCAGTTCTTCAAATGCATTTGAAATAAGCAACTGTCGTGTGCAGATTATTTTTCTTCCGTTTCGCTCGCCATAACGTTCAGGTTTTACAACAGATGTATGACCATTTGCTCCAACTGAACAAAGAAAATGTCCACCGCAATTAACATTATCGCACTGGTAATCGAGTTGAGACAAACCATGTTTATATGTATCGGTAAACGCCCTGATAACTGAATCAGGTTTTTGTCCAAATACCAAAAGACAAAGTGATAAAAGAATAACAACTGGAACCAACAAAATAAACAAAAGAGGATATTTTAAAAACGGATTTAATCGCAATATCCATAAACTAACATAGTCTGTGAACGAATTTGGAACAACTGCATTTTCATCAAATTCAGCAAGTATCATTTTATGATTCACAATCAACTTTATTGTAATAAGCAAAATCACAGGAATATTACCAGGCAACCAAAGCATTACTCCAAACTCATCTCCATTTAAATGAAAGCAGAGTATAATATTTAAAACAAGTCCTATGATTAAAAAGAGATTCAACAAAAGTTCCAGTAAGGGAGGAAAAAGACTTTTTCTGAACATTGAAATGATATAAGCCAACATGTATAAAAAGATCAAAACATAAATAACTAATCTATGATCTGGAGAAAACACAGCACTGTCACCGCAACAATCATTAACCTTTCCCAAATCAAAAGAGATTAAAAAATAAAGAGGGAAAATTAGAATGCTCCAGAACTCAGTAATTATGAAGAAAATGGAATTACTTTCCTCTTCAAAAATCACGAAGCGAAAAAAATAGACAATAGAAGAAACGAAGGGCACAATGACAACAAGTAATATAAGAAAGAAAATTGCATCCATTGATCTTATCCGTTTATTTTGAATTATAATATATCGCCATTTGCTTCAATGTTTCATACACAATCATCATCAACACCGAAAACAATATGGTTACTGCCCAGGTGCCCGGATATTCAAATGGATGAATAAATCGTATGGCTATTTCTTTCAGCAAATCAAATGGCTGTGTTATAACATGCCAGCTGTTGAACCTGAGGTAGCGACCAAGGTAAATACCAAAACCACATAACAGAAAACAAACAACAGAAATTATTCGCACTGTTGATGCGGCATACATTCTTAACAACCATGTTTCAATATTCCTGAACGAGAGTAATCCCATCAGCAATGCATTCCATGCAGCAGTAAATAAAAGAATCAGGTCAAAATACAAAGGCACTGCTTCACGCTGTTCAAGATGAAACAGATCAGTAATCATGTAAGGTGCATTCGGAAAAAACAACAACCACAAAACAAAAAAGATTGCATTATGGGAATTGATTTTCGTTCCGCTGATTTTACTACTGAAAAACAAAGGCAGCCATGCAAGAAATAAATTCCATGGAATAAAGAAAAATAGCAGTGTGCCCGAGTAAACAACACGAAAGACAAACAGCAGCAACGTAAATCCAACTGAATAAATAAGAATCCGTTTCATCTTAAATGATTGCAATAATTTTTGGTAAGAAAATGATCAGCCCGGCTACCACACTTCCGGTACAAACAATTAATACTGCAGCAGCAGAAATATCTTTCACTTTTTTAATTGCAGGATGTATTTCTTCTGTAACATGATTGCACAAAGCTTCAATAGCTGTATTCAGCAACTCAAATCCAAGCACCAGTACAACACATAACACTATTGCAACCCACTCGATGTTTGAGATGTGTAAAAAATATCCTGTTAGACCGGCAATCAAAGCAGCTGCCACATGAAAACGAAGATTAGGTTCGCTGCGCAAAGCAGAAAGAATTCCCGCTGCTGCATATTGAAATGATTTCATTTTTGACAAGTTTGAATTAACTGTTTGTTTCTTCTTTCACAACTTCAGTATTCATTTTTGTTCCGTACCAATCAATTTTTCTTGAGTAATACATCACAACAGCCAGCAACACAAACAGGCCAATGCTTCCGAATAATAATGCTCCGTCCTGCAACTGAATGAGAATATAAATAAATCCGTAAAGGGCAGAAAGGAAAGCAAATAATGCTGCTGACACTGTTGTGTTTTTGAAAACACTATGTATGTAAAATGTAATTAACCCGATTGTTGCAATGGATGCGATCAAATAAGCAAAATCAAACCTTATATATTCTGAAACAGACAACAACAGTATATAAAATATACAAAGAGCCAGCCCTACCAATACATACTGAAGGGGATGAACACTTTTCTTTTTAAGTACTTCAATAAAAAAGAATAAACAGAATGTAAGTGCAATAAACAACAGTGCATATTTTACAGCACGCATTGTTTTGCTGTACGAATCAACTCCCTGCAATAATTGCACGCCAAATGCATTGTCCTCAACTTTTACTTTATGATCAGTCCATATTTGCGGAATATCTCTTGTAAAATGAAGAATAGTCCAGTTTGCTTTAAATCCATCATTTGTTATTGTTGGTGTTTGAGAAGGAAGAAACTTTCCATCAAATGCAGGCTGCGTCCAGTTTGATTGAAGCTGTACAGTTGTTTTCTTTCCCACAGGTGTAAAGTACAATCGCTCAGAACCTTTCAGTTTAATCCTTAGCTGAAATGATTGTTCTTTATCCTTTAATTCTGCTCCGTTATTTACAAGCGCATTTACACCTGATGAAGAAATATCCGTTGAAGGAACACCAGGATCCATATCAACAGCTGCACCATTCCAGTTTACCTGCAACTGCTCATCAATTCCCCGGTTATCAGAAATAGCAACACATAAACGGATTTCATTCCACAATACTGCTGAAGGATCGATCCCGATTGATTGTAAAGGAACAGGCAAGAATTTTCCCTTTACAACAAGATCAGACTTATACAGTACAATTTTAAAGATGCTCCTGTGACGTATTTCAGGAAAAAGCTTTCCATCTATTTCCAGCAGATCGGGCAAATAATGAATCTGCTTCTTAACTGTATACAGCTGACCTTTTTCATCTTTCTGTGTTTCATTGTAAGGAATAACTAAAAATGGACCTGTTACTGTTTGTTCAGATGCCCACTTGGAGCTTACTTCATTTATCACTTCATCCTGCCTTTGCTGTCGTTCACGAACAAGTTCCTGGATAAATGCAGTTGGAATCAGTAATACGAGAATTAAGAACCCAACAAGGATTGATTTTACAAAAATGCTGTAGCGGCCCCAGAAAGTTTGAGCCTGTGTCTGGATTTGATCTGTGTTCATATTGATATTTTTAAAAGTACTTTGTATTTCAAAGTTTATGTACAAAAAAAAATTACCTGTTTGTCTGCTTAATCATTTGCTCCAAAGCATCGAGATGTAAACGGAAAGCTTTATCACCTGCTTTTGTAACACTGTAAGTTGTGTTTGTTTTGCGGCCAATAAAACCCTTGTTTACTTTGATGTAACCGTTTTCTTCCAAAGCTTTTAAATGGCTGGCAAGGTTACCGTCGGTAACCTCTATAAGTTCTTTGAGTTCATTAAAGCTCACCTGTTCATTAACAAGCAAGGCGCTCATGATGCCCAGCCGCACTCTGCTGTCGAAAACTTTTTGTAATTGTCCGATTGGATTCTTCATACCACAGTTTCAGATTCGTTCAATTAATTACGTTCGTATTTACTCCACATCATAATACCATAGATTATATGAAACACTCCAAAACCAAGTGCCCAGAAATAAATACCGGCGCCCTGGTACCAGCAATTGATTAATCCAAGAATGATGATGGCATAACCAAGGAAACGTATTTCACCCAATGTAAACTTGCTTCCGTTCACCAAAGCAATGCCGTAAAAAATTAAGCAGCCCGGTGCAATTAATCCAAACATTCCTGCTTCAATCAACTTTAATAAAAATATGCCGCCAACAATCATTGGCAATAAAACATTCCATGTTAACCTGCGTGCCGAAGTTCCCCAAACAGGAATACCTTCTTTGCGGCTGCGAAAATAAGTGAACACAAATGCAAGACAAAATGCTGAAATAAACGTGAACACAGCAATCCAGAACAAACTACTGTCCATAAACGATTTGAGCATTGATACACCAAAACCACCGTAATCATTACGATAATCCTGCTCCAGGTGATAAGCAACTCCACCGCTGCGCTGTATAACGTTGTAAGCAAACCATGCGCCCACCAGTGCACAAACACCGGCAGCTACACCACTTAAACCACTTAAACTGATGAACCTGCTGCTGCGGTTCATCATTGATTTTATATCCTGCAACGTTTCGAAAGGCTGTTTTTGCTGACTCATAAAAGCACTTTGTGTTACAAAGTAAAAGTATAATATTGAATCTTTCCAAATTTTCTTTCTTCTTTTTTTAACAGAAACTTATTAGTTGAGCCAACGCATACAATAAACAATTACATCTCTTGAGTACAGGATTCTGTAAATTTACCCTTTCAAAAAAATCTTTATACAACCTGATGAAGTTCGTCGTTTTATTTTGCTGTTTAATTGTGTTGCAGGTGTCGGCTTTTGCTCAAACAAAAGTCATCAGTGGTGTTGTTAAAGACTCGCATTCAGATGAGCCTGTTCCGTTTGCATCGGTGATTTTAAAAAGTTCAGGCATTGGTAAACTGAGCGATTCAGCAGGCGGCTTTGTCTTTCATCTCTCCCATTTCAATACAACCGATACGCTGCTTGTAACCTATGTTGGCTATAAAGCATTAGCACATGTAGTTACAGTCACAAAAAGTGATACAGTGTTCGTAACAATCAATCTTGAAAGAGGAAGCCTGGAAAAAGAAGTGGTGGTGAAATCAAAATTCAGCAGGGGATGGATTTTGTGGCGCAAAGTGGTAAAGCAAAAAGCGCATAACGACCGTTACCGTTTTGATAACTTCGGGTATGAACTATACAATAAACTTGAAGTTGATCTAAACAAGATCAACAAAGAAAAGTTCAAGAACATCCGCCCATTGAGGCCGTTTGGCTTTGTGATAGACCAAACAATTGATACAACCAGTGAAGACAAACCATTTCTTCCGGTTTTCTTAACCGAAACCATATCGGATTACTATTACCAGAAAGATCCTTTAAAACGGCGTGAAGAAATTAAAGCCAGCCGTACATCGGGGTTAAAAAATGAAAGCGTTCAGAAGCTGCTGGGAGGAATGGACCAGAACATTAATGTGTACAACAACTATATTCCGGTATTTGATAAACGATTCATCAGCCCAATCAGTGATAATGGTGATGCATTTTACAATTACCGCTTAACCGATACACAATATGTTGCCGGCAAACGTTTCTTTCATCTTGTATTCGCTCCAAAGCACAAAGGTGAAAACACATTTGACGGCGATTGCTGGATTCATGATACAACTTTTGCTGTACAGAAAATGAACCTGCGTTTATCAAAAGAGGCCAATGTGAATTATGTAGACAAGCTGAGTATTGTACAGGAATACAAACTCATCAACGACTCAACATGGTTTCTTTCAAAAGATAAATTTATCATTGATGTTTCTGCTATTGGCAAACAAAAGTTTGGTGTTACCGGCCGCAAAACAACTACGTATAAAAATGTAATAGTGAATTCCGGTTTTGTGTGGGAAACATTGCGGAAAAATAAAAAGCTGGAAGAAACCATTCTGATGCCGGGTTCAACTGAACAACCTGAAAAATACTGGACTGAATCAAGACATGAAGGTCTTGAAAAAAATGAGCAGGCTATTTACAACATGATTGATACGTTGCAGAGCATGCCATTGTTTAAGCGGTACAGCAATACAATCAACTTTATTGCTACCGGTTACAAGGATGTAGGCAGTTTTGAATTTGGTCCGTGGTACAATGAATTAAGTGCAAATATTGTTGAAGGTGTAAGAACAAGATTTGATCTTGGCACAAGTCCTCACTTCAGTAAAAGCTGGTGGCTTCGTGGATATATTGCCTATGGATTTAAAGACAATAAGTTTAAAGGCAGGGCAGAAATCACAAAACTGTTTACAAAAAGCCCAAGAACAAAACTGTATTTATCCTACACCAATGATTATGATAACGGACAGATCTATTATGATGAAGTAGGTGCTGATAATATTTTTGCATTAGCTGCCCGGAAAAAAGAAGTACCCAGCAAATATTTAAAAGTTGAACAGCAGCATATTGAATTTTCAAAAGAAACCGCAAGCGGATTTACATTTGAATTTGCAGCAAACAGGAAACTGTTCAACCCGGTTCGTTCATTACCTCCAAAAAGTATTTACAGCGATGGCACTGGCGATGCGTTGAACAATATGGAAGTATCATTCAAATTACGCTTTGCCTATCTCGAACGTTTTCTTGAAGGATATTTTTTAAGAACCAGTCTTGGAAGTCCCTACCCCATTGCAGAAATAAAATACTCAAGAGGTATCCCCGGTTTTTTAAGAAGCAATTATCAATATCATAAAGTTTCAGCTTCAGTTCATGATTACATGAAAATTGCCAACTATGGCGAATTGTATTACAATGTTTACGGTGGTAAAATTTTCGGAACTCTTCCATTCCCTTTACTGGAAGTGCACCCGGGAAATGAAATGTATTACTATGACAAATATGCTTTCAGCTTAATGAACAGGTTTGAATACCTGAGCGATCAGTATGCAGGTATTAACCTTGAACATAATTTTGGCAATGGTGTTTTTCGTTTTTTTGAGCCAACTAGAAAATTAAAATTCCGCCAGTTCTGGACAGCGAAAGCTTTATGGGGAAGCTTGAGTGATGCAAATAAAAATCTCAACCAGGTAGGAACCATATTTGAAAATGGTCATCAGTTTCAAACACTGAAAGGAAAAACATATCTCGAAGTTGGCACCGGTGTTGATAATATTCTGCGAATGATCAGGATTGATTTGGTGTGGAGAGTATTACCACTGCCAATGCCCGATCAGTTGTACAAACGTTTTGGTGCGTTTGGCAGTTTCAGGCTGCAGTTCTAATTAATCAAAAAGACCTGTAATGGTTTAATCACATCACAGGTCTTTACATATTTCTTCAAACAGTTTTACTCTTCAGCTTCACTCATCCATTTATCAAAAAACTCATCCACTTTTTTTGAATTATATTCTTCATCCCAATATATTCCACCAACGTCATTTCCGTCTTTTATTCTCAGAATTTTGTCATCCATTTCGTACCCGCCCGAAAACCCGATATACCATGCATCTCCCACTTTTACTTTGTAAATGAAAAATCGTTTCGACGCACCGTTAAAGTCCGAAACTTTGGTATTCAGATACACAACTTCTTCTACAGAATCTTCATCGCTTGCCATATTGTACACATCTGATTCGGCAAGTGATTTCTGAGTCGCATATTTTGCAGGGAAGAAAGAAGTAAGTCCTTTCTGCTGTAAACGGTAATAAAAAGAATAACGGGTGTCTTTGGTAGCTGCCAACGTATTAATTAATTCCTTTGGTACAACCTGCTTATTGTACAATAATTCAGGAATTAAAACACTGTTGATATATGTCCGGTTCTTAAGAATTAATTTTTGAAGGATAGCATTACCGGCTGCCGAGTTAAATCGGGCCAGCAATTGTGAAATCTCTATAATACTATAATCATATTCTTCCTGCTCATTGCCAGGCTTACTCATAAATTTTTCAACAGCATTCCTGAAGTTTATTTCATATTCTTTGATTGATGAAACTGTTATATAACTGCTGTCAAGAAGATTATTTGCAAGTAATGCGGTAAAACCCGTGTACAAAGTATCACTGCTTAACCTCATCACATCAGGAAAAAGAATTTTAGTAAGTTGTAATGAGTCGGATAACACTGATTGTAACGGGTAGAGATAATCAGTGTATGGTGGATCCGATATCAGAAGATCTTTTAATACTGAAAAGCTTTCGTTTGTTTTTGTGTTTGCAAGCAAACGAAGCAACGCCACTTTTTGGGCTTCATTGTCAAGGTTGGGCGAAAAGTATTTTTTCCGGACAAATGATACAATTGTTGAATCGTTCAGCTCAGCAATCACATCAGCAATGGAATTATAAATTCCTTCAAAACTCCCGTCAGCATAATCATATTGCTTCATGATAGCATCTTTCAGCATCGGTAAATCTTCTTTTGAAAAATCTACATTATTAATCCGGTCAGCAGCTTTTGCAAACCGTGTGGAATCGCCCGAAGTAAGATCATTCAGCAGTTCATTTGTTCTATTGTTAAAGATGGATGTTGTTACACCTGGAGTTAATATTTTCAATTCATCAAAATGCCTGTTTACTTCTGTTGTGTTGATCAAAGCAGGATGCAGAAATGCATAGGCAATGTACATTGTATCACCATGTAACACCATCCTTACACGTCGTAAATTCTGGTTAACTTTTAACTTCAGAATTACATCCTGTGCCTTATCATTTCCGTTGCTTACATATTTTGTGCTGATGACCGAATCTGTTCCTTCAATTTGTGTAGCCAGTGCATCATGAAAAACGGCGCTGTCGCTTACTGCGTGGTAATAATCAACAAAACTCACTTTTGTTAACTCGTATGAAACTGCAGTAAGTGAATCGTAAGCAACATAAGTATAAGAGCTGTCTTTTGTTTCTTCCGCATTACTTTTCCGTTTAATTGTAACAGGTGCCGGAACATAGGTTGAATAAACACCATCAGGAGACGTAGTAGTTTTCCAGTTTGCCTTTTTATAATCAGTTAACTGAAATGAATTAAAGAAAACATTTACTGCCTGTTCGGCATTAAACCCAAGAGGAATAATAGCCAGTAAAAGATAAGAACGGTTGCCCCTGTTAATTGTAATTGTTTTAGCTAACGCTTTTTCTTTATTGTTTTTAATAACGAAATCATATTGCATTGCTGGAAACTCACCAAGGTTAAAATATTTTTCGTCTTTTACTTCATCTGTCATTGCTTTCCAATTACTGCGCTGTAAACTGAAATAATTAGAATCGCCGTTCAGGTAAAAACCGGGAGCCGTACTTCTTACCATCACCATAAAATAAATACCATTCTTTATATCAAATACTCCGAATGATTTTGACCTCCAGCCTTCAGTATCTGTTTCAGTTTTAACATTATCGGGCAACTGCGGCAGTAAAATACTATAGCCATCTTCTTCATTTGTGTAGGTTTTCAATCCTTCTGTTTGATGAACATTTTTTTCATTAATGGAAAATGATGAAAAGAAATGATCACCCATTTCACCTGTTATCATTTCTTTCTTTGTTTCATGCCCTGCTATTGCCATGAAAGCATAGTTTCCTTTAATAAATATTTTTACCCGCATGAAACCTCCCCGATCAACCAGCAGCTCTGTTCCCAAATCCGCCCCATCGTTAAAAGGTTTACGGCTTAATACCTTACCGCCTTTTGTAAATCCTTTCAGCATTTCGTCAATCAGTTTTTCATTACTTAAATCTTTCCGCATCTTAGGTACAGCTGCAGTAAGGTAATAAGTTGCTGTAGGTATATCAATACACATTTGCATCTTTAACACATTACCTGCCACAAACATGGTTGCAGACTTTGAAGGGAAAGAAACATTATACAAACTGTCATCAGGAATAAACTGTTGCCACTTCATAACCGGCGACTGAACTTTGTAATCGTCGGGAGAAATTTTTTGTGATGAGAAAACCGGTTCAACACGAAACCCTTTTTTCTGCAACAGTTGAATAACTCCGTCATTGCCGGCCAAATGAGCAGCACCAATGGCAAAAAAACCTGTACGTAATTTCATAAGACTATCAATGCGCTGAGCCATTTTTACATTACGCTTCGTGAGCCATTCGTCTCTTTTGTTTTTTATGTTTGAATTAAAGAACTGATCAATTGATTGCAGATCCTGCGACAAATACATTTCAACAATCTGGTTTAAACCGCCCTGCATTACTTTTTTACTGATGAGTAAATCTTCAAAATTAAAATCTGCTTGTTCTTTTTCTATTAACTGTAACTGATCATTCAGATCTTCAATACCTCCGGTCCATTTCCCTAATTGGCGTGCAATATTGTAAAGCCATGCATCCATGAAAGTGTACATATCATCATCTTTCCTCATCTCCTTCATCCATTCATTGCGGGCAAGATAGGCTTGCCTTTTAGTGAGCTTATCAACATTAAAACCATATTTTTTCTGAAGAGTTTTTTTTATGCGGTCGTAATCTTCTTTATCAACTGAATCTTTCAGGTAGCCGCTGTTATCTTCTTTTGTAAACGACTGGATTAACTGCGTTGACATTTCATCAGGATTCACTTCAATTGCAAAGCCATCAGTTTGTTCAATTGCTTTGTATAAAGAATCACCAAAGAAAAACAATCTTTTATCAGTTAAATGCATGGTGCCAAACAGGTATGATGGTTTACTCATTCCGTTACCCGTAATCCGCCATAACAAAGTTGCCGGGTATTTATTTGTTTGCTGATTAGCCTGCGAAAATGAACTGTGAAATTGAAACAAACAAAGAAGTAAACTCACAAAAAAAGGTGAAATGGTAGCTCTATTTTTCATTGATCTGCTTTAGAAAGTAAAATTAATTTATTATGAAGGTTGATTTAAAAAATCAGTTGTTTTCAATACAGTCGAGAATAATTGCTGCCGCAGTCTTTATTTCATTAATACTTATTGTGAGCGGTGGCACAATACGCATACAGTTTGCAGCAAACAAAAACCAATCTGTCAACACTCCTTTTTCAATGCAGCGGTCAATGATTTTTTTATTGATTACAAAACTGTCAAACTCAATGGCCATCATTAACCCAACAGAACGTACAGCTTTTATTTTCGGGTGATGAAGTAACGACAAAAACAGTTTTTCTTTTTCAGCAACTGTATCAACCAATTTTTCTTCAAGCAAAACATGCATTGCTGCCATACCAGCTGCACAACAAACAGGATGGCCACCAAAAGTTGTGATATGACCAAGCACCGGATTGTCTGTAAGCGTCCACATCAAATTCCTGTCGGCAATAAAAGCTCCAAGCGGCATACCTCCGCCAAGGGCTTTGCCCAGCAGTAAAATATCAGGAACAAGATCAAATTGCTCAAAAGCCCACAGCGATCCGTTGCGCCCAAAGCCACACTGAATTTCATCAAGTACCAGCAATGTTCCAGTTTCGGTACAACGTTTACGCAACGCAATGATCCACTCTTTTTGCGGAGCAATTACACCAGCCTCTGCCTGTACCGTTTCAGCAATAACGCATGCAGTGTTTGTTGTAATGAGTTCAAGATCTTCAAACGAATTATATGTTGCATGTTCAATTCCAGGTAACAAAGGGCGGTAAGCATTACGCCAGTATTCATCGCCAATAATACTCAATGCACCTTGCGTACTTCCATGATAACTGTTTTTAAATGCCACAATTCCTGTACGTCCTGTTACACGTTTGGCCAGTTTCATTGCACCTTCAACAGCCTCGGCACCGGAATTTGTAAAGTAAACAGAGTTGAGCGATGCGGGAAGATGATCGGTAAGCAGTTTTGCATATTGAACCTGCGGACTTTGTACAAATTCGCCATACACCAGCAGGTGCATGTACTGATCAAGTTGCTGCTGAATGGCTTCAATTACTTTTGGATGACGATGACCTATATTACAAACACTGATGCCTGCAATAAGATCAATATATTCTTTGCCGGCAGCATCCTGCAAACGACAACCTTCGGCCTTTACAATTTCAAGAGCCAAAGGTGCAGGTGAAGTTTGCGCCACATGTTTTAAAAAAAGTTCCCGCTGCGTCATACATGCAAAAGTAAATGCAAAGCTGCTTTGTTGAGTGATTGATTACAACTAGCTGACCAGGAGAAAATATTCTGCTTCATTTATTATGCAGCCCGCAAAAACATTGCGAAATTTGTACTGAATCAATCAATGTACCTCATGCCTGTTATTCTTCCCGTAGAAGGTGTTTCTCCCCAATTTGGCGAAAATTGTTTTATAGCCCCGAACGCAACAATTGTGGGCGATGTAATTACCGGAAATGATTGCAGTATATGGTTTAATGCCGTTGTACGGGGCGATGTAAACAGCATCAGGCTGGGCAATAAAGTAAACGTTCAGGACGGAGCAATTTTGCACGCCACATACCAAAAAACGAAAACAATCGTTGGTAATAGTGTAAGCATCGGTCACAACGCCATTGTTCACGGCTGCACCCTTCACGATAATGTGCTGATTGGTATGGGAGCAATTGTAATGGACAATGCAGTAGTACACAGCAATTCAATTGTTGCAGCCGGAGCCGTTGTGCTGGAAGGAACAATTGTGGAAGCCGGAACTATTTATGCAGGTGTTCCTGCTAAAAAAGTAAAGGATATTAGTGAGGAATTGATTCACGGAGAAATCGATCGTATTGCCAACAACTATTTAAAATATTCGGGCTGGTTTAAAGATGTATTAACAAAAAATCAATAAGTCGGTACGAAGATTGAACCATATCCAAATGAATAAACTAAAAAAGCAAATGAAACAGTTAACCAAAGCAGCTTTTTTTCTCTTTTTGTTGTCTTTTATATTGAGTTGTAATGTCTTTCGCCGTACCCCAAAAGAGGGATGTCCGAGTAACGGAAAAAACGTTGGTGCAGAAAAGATTTTGGGTGGCGAGAAAGTTAAAAAAGCAAAGCGCTTTAATAGTTAGGAAATAATTGCACAGAGATCAATAACACCCAAAAAATCAACGCTATGAACCCCACAGTACGACACCATGTTGGATATAACGAGGCCATCCTTGATGAGGAAGCCAGTTATGAAAAATTTCATCGTTGGGCAGACTTGCTCGCCGACAGGTTGAAAATTTCTTTTACTAAAAAGCTGGACGATTTTGAAGCTTTGTATTGGGATTTCCTTTACAAAGGAACAGCTCTTACACTCAGCTTTAACATCTTCAATGGCGTTTCTGTTTTTCCATCACTGGAAGAAAAAAGCGACCATTTTGAAAATGCTGCAATAGCTGAACTGGTTGATGCATTAAAAGATGCTGACCCCGAACAAGTGTAATGAAACCAATTTTATTTAGTAACTCTTTTCTTCAATCGTAGCAAGTATTCCGCAATAGCTGATATAGCGGAGAGGGTGTATTTTGTCTGTTGATACAGCTGCTTTTACTGCACAGCCCGGTTCTTCAAGATGTAAACAATTATTAAACTGGCAATCATTGATCAGTACCCGCATTTCAGGAAAGTAATGCGAAAGCTCCTGCTTGCTGATATCAACCAGCCCGAATTCTTTTACGCCGGGTGTATCAATAATTTTTCCGCCAAAAGGCAAATCAAACATTTCAGCAAAAGTGGTTGTATGCATGCCTTTCCCGCTCCATCCACTGATTTCTTCTGTTCGTAACTGTAAACCCGGCAAAACAGCATTAATGAAAGTTGATTTGCCAACACCTGAATGCCCGCTTATAAGTGTTATTTTATCTTTCAGCACATTTACCACATCTCGTACACCTTCATTCTTCTCCATTGAAATCAGGAACACTTTATAACCGATGGATTCATACATTTCCTTCCATTCCTGGTATTGCTCCATTTCCTTGCTGCGGTACACATCCGATTTATTGAAAACAATAATTCCGGGAATATGATACGCTTCGGAAGCGATAAGAAAACGATCAATAAAACCTTGCGAAGTACGAGGCTCTCTCAATGTTGCAAACAACATACTCTGGTCAAGGTTGGCTGCAACAATATGATGCTGGTATTTGCGGTGCGGGCTTTGCCGGTTAATGTAATTACGCCTGTGATGTATTTCTGTAATGATGGCATGTGTATCCTGGCCGTTAGCGTCTGTTTCAAATTCAAGTTCAACTTCATCGCCCACGGCAATGGGGTTGGTGGAAGTAATATCATCAACCTTAAACTTTCCTTTAATCCTTGACTGCACAACTTTACCTTCCACTGTTTTTACAGTGTACCAACTCCCGGTTGATTTATACACCAATGCTTTCATGCAAATGCAAAGAAAAGGAAATGATGCCACGGAGACACGGAAAACACAGAAATTAAAAAAATCAAACAATTTTTCATAACATAAATTCCCTATTTTGAAATAAAAACCTAATGGCACCAGAAATAAAAATCACCGACTTTCCTTTAAAAGATGAAACCGATAAAATTATTGGAGCTGGAATTGAAATCCATAAAATACTTGGGCATGGTTTTTTAGAAATTGTTTATAAAGATGCTCTTGAATATGAATTTAAAACCAAAGGCTATTTCTTTACAAGGGAAAAATCTTTTAGCATTCAATACAAAGAAATTACTTTACCACATAAATTCTATGCTGATTTTGTTTTATTTGACCAAATCATTTTAGAAATAAAAGCTAAAGAAGGAATTGCAGACGAGGATTATGCCCAAACTATTAATTATCTCAAATGCTCCGGTTGTAAAGTTGGGCTGATTTTAAATTTTGGTAAAACAAGACTTGACATCAAAAGAGTGGTGTATTAATAAATCCGTGTTCTCCGTGTCTCCGTGGCATTACGGAAACTTTTTCAACACCTTATATCTTAACCAAACTTCCACCAGCAACAATACAATTGCTGCAATGGCAAATGGATAAAACTGTTCGGAATAACGGGCAAAGCTGCTTGTTTCAACTTTTGTTTTTTCCAGTTTATCAATCTGGCTGTAAATAGAAGAAAGACTTTCGTTATCCGTTGCCCTGAAATACAATGCTCCCGTTTCAGATGCAATACTTTTGAGCATGTTTTCATTGATTGCATGACCGTTTGAAAAAGGACTTACACCAATGGTATATACTTTTATTTTGTAGTACTTGGCCAACTCTTTTGCCGTGTTGGGATCAATGAGCCCTGCATTATTTTCTCCGTCAGTTAAAAGAATAATGACTTTACTTTTTGTTTTAACACGCTTTAACCGTTCAACACTTGTTGCAAGCCCTGAACCAATCGCTGTTTTATCAGGATCAAGTATACCGTTTACATTATTCACTGCTTTTATTTGTGAAATAAGCATGGCATAATCGTTGGTAAGCGGGCATTGTGTAAATGATTCACCACCAAAAATCACCAGTCCTATCCTGTCGGTTTTACGTTCATTCACAAATTCAACTGCCACCTGTTTTGCCGCTTCCAGCCTTGTTGGTGCAAAATCGGTTCCACTCATTGTGCCGCTCACATCAATACAAAGCACAATATCAATTCCTTCACCTTCGATGCGTTCTTCATTGCTTCGTGATTGCGGGCGTGCAAGAGCAATCAACAGCAATGCAATTACAATCAATCGGATAATAAAAGGCAAATGCCTGAGTGAATTACGGGGTGATCCCTTACTGCGGTGAATACTTAATGATGAAACTGTAACAGATGATGAGCTTTGTTTGTTTTTCAGCACATACCAAACAATCAGCACTGGCAGCAGGGTTAATGCCCACAGCAGATAAGGATAAGCAAAGCTGATATGTTGATACCATTCATTAAACATCGTTGGTAAGCTGTTTATCTGTTTGTGTGATGATTGACGTTGCTTCGTTTAAAGCATTCATACAATCCTGTTCTGCAGCAAAAAACCTGGCAAACTTTACAGCATCAGCTAATCGCAAAACCTGGGCAAGTGTAATAGATTGCTCATTGGATAAATAGAGTTTCATATCCAGCACAAACTCATCAGTGGTAAGTTTTGAAAAAGGCTGATGTATTTTTCGCTCAAAATATTTTTTTACTGCCTGCGACAGTTCTGTAAAATTTTGTTTTTGCTGCAGTTGATCACTCCAATGCATTTTTTTCAGTCTCTCTACAGTACGTTGAAAATCTTCCAGTGGTGGAAGTAAATCATCCTTTTCAATTTGCTGAATCTTTTTTTGCTTCCATTTCCTGAACAGGATGATCAGCACAATCAAACTCAGCAAAGCAAGAGCTGCGATAAGATAACCGATCCAGCTTTGAAGTGAGTTGACTTCAATGATGGGCTTTACATCATTCATCAACCGGTTGCCCGTGGTATCGTATTCAACACTGATTTCTTTTGGAGGAAATTTGAGTATTTGCGGCTGACCATTCACGTTTGAAGGAACAACTACTGCAATATTATCGATGGACCATGAGCCACTGTCGTAACTGCTGATGGTTATTTCACGCTTTAATAGATCAGCAGTATCGTAACTGATATATTCAAAATGAGGAATTGAATCGGGAATCACCCACCTGATTGCAGCATTACGTTCAATGGCTTTCAGTTCAAGCGTTAACTTAAGGGGTTCGCCAATTAATATTTTTTCTTTATCGCTTGAAACAACAGGAGTAATCTGCGCAGAAACTGCCACAGCATTCAACAAAAGAATCAACCATATTACCAGTTCCTTTCTATTCATCTGCTCCTGTTAATAAAAAATTTCTGTAACACTTTCACATAATCATCACCGGCACGCATATGCAGCAGGTCGGCGCCAGACTTGCGAAAAACATCTTTCACATAATCGTTGTGACGGTGAAAATCTTTTTCATATTCAAACCTTACTGACTGATCGGAAGTATTGATCCAACGTTGTTCACCAGTTTCCGCATCAGCAACCTGCATTAAACCAATATCAGGTAATTTCATATCGAGCTGATCATAAATCTTAATCCCGATTACATCATGTTTTCTTGCTGCCACACGCAATGCATCTTCATATCCTTCGCCTAGAAAATCGCTCACAAGGAAACAAATACTTCTTCGCCTGTTCAGGTTATTAAACATTCTGAATGCTTCAGCATAATTGGTTTTTTTTGAAACAGCATCATTGCCAAACATTTCCCGGACTATGTATAAAGTATGCTGCTTTGCTTTTTTGGGTGCAATAAATTTCTGCACCTTATCGCCAAACAGAATTGCCCCTACTTTATCGTTATTATTCACTGCAGAAAAAGCCAGCACTGCAGTTATTTCTGTAATCAGGTCTTTCTTACGCTGAAGATGTGTTCCGAAGCTTACACTCGCACTGTTATCAATCAGCAAAAAAACACTCAGCTCCCGTTCTTCTTCAAAAACCTTACTGTAAGGATGGGCATAGCGTGCACTTACATTCCAGTCGATAAACCGAACATCATCGCCCGGCTGGTACTCACGTACTTCTTTATAACTCATACCCTGCCCTTTAAAAGCCGAATGATACTCACCGGTAAACATGTGATTGGTGAGCCGCTTGCTTTTAATTTCAAGTGCACGTACTTTTTTTAATATTTCTTCAGTAGTCAGCATAGCTGGCAGGTGACCGATGATCGTTGACCGAGTATCAGTCTTATTTTAAATTCGCCTTGTCAATATAGTTAATATAGCCATTTAATAACTGCAATGCTTTTTCAAGTAATGCAGTTGTTTTTAGCATACTTTCATTTGTTATGAATCCAATCATTACTGCAATATTCAGCTGTGTTTCTAACTCATACAAAGAACCTCTTGCAATATGCAGGAACTGAAGTGTATCCTTTTTATATTGTCTGCCTACTCCTTCTGCAATATTTGAAGGAACAGAAACAACAGATCGCCTTGTTTGAGAAGTAAGACTGTATATTTCTTCTTTCGGATATTCTTTGGTCAAAGTATACACTTCCTTCACTAATTCCATTGAAACTTTCCAGACATCTAACGATTGGTATTTTGTCATAGCTTAAAAATTCAAGTTAACCGATCAACGGTCATCGATCAACGATCAACCTGTATTTACGGCACTTTTACAGTATTCAACACCTGTTTAATAATTTCTTCTACCGAAATATTTTCTGCTTCAGCTTCATACGTAAGGCCAATACGGTGACGAAGCACATCAGCTGCAATAGCACGTACATCTTCAGGAATTACATAACCTCTTTTATGAATAAAGGCTACAGATTTTGCTGCCAATGCCATATTGATAGATGCTCTTGGTGATCCGCCGTAAGCAACCAATGCTTTGAGATTATTCAGGCCAACCTGTTCAGGTTTACGGGTAGCAAATACAATATCAAGAATATAGTTTTCAATTTTTTCATCCATATAAATTGTACGGGCAAGGTCTCTTGCATCCATTACTTCCCTGATTGAAACAACGGGGTTGATTGATGCTGCAGAAATTTGTTGTGTATTCTGGCGGATGATGAGTTTCTCTTCTTCTTTCTTTGGATAATCAATTACCACTTTCAGCATAAAACGGTCCTGCTGAGCTTCTGGAAGCGGATAAGTTCCCTCCTGCTCCAACGGGTTTTGAGTGGCAAGTACAAGAAAAGGCTCTTCGAGCTTGTATGTATTTTCTCCAATAGTAACCTGACGCTCCTGCATGGCTTCCAGCAAGGCACTCTGCACTTTTGCGGGAGCCCGGTTTATTTCATCGGCCAACACAAAATTGGCAAAGATGGGACCACGGCGAACAAAGAATTCATTACGTTGCTGGTTATAAATCATCGTTCCAATAACATCTGCAGGAAGCATATCAGGTGTAAACTGAATACGGCTGAACTTTGCATTAATTGCCTGCGAAAGTGTTTTGATGGTGAGTGTTTTTGCCAGGCCCGGAACACCTTCAAGCAGAATATGTCCGTTGCCGAGTAAACCTACCAGCAAACGGTCGACCATATATTGTTGCCCAACCAGCACTTTACCAACTTCTGCACGCAACCTGTCTAAAAAAGAACCGGCATATTGAATTTTATCATTCAGAATTTTAATATCCTCAGCGGTTTTTAACATGTAATCTCGGTTTAGGTTGTGAAAATACAATCCCGTTTTGATCAGGGGAAATCATTTTATAAACGGTTAAGTATAAAAAACATTGGGTTGTTTGCAAAAATGAGGCCGATCGTTGTAAATGATCTTGTACAATGAAAATAACTGCTGCAATTGGCACATCGCAACCATTTATCTTTGCGGCTATGGATGCAGGAAACGATTTATTTGTAAGATGGATGAACCTTGAGCAGAAACTGGTTGAACGTTTTGGCAAAAAGCCCGATCTGGAAGCCGTGCTTTTCCTGATCGGTATCCAGGAGTTTGGTCAGGTGCGTGAAAAATATACCAAGGAACAGAAGCAGGATCTGATTCATGTTGCTGTTTGCTCTCTTTTATCGCAAAGCGGGTATTTTGAATTTGAAAAGTATGATGATGAAGGTTGGCCGCATTTCAAACAACTCAAAGCAATGCCGGCCATGAGTTTAAAAGAACAGGAAGATTTTATTAAAGACCATGCGTTGCTGTACTTTGAGCAAAGCGGATTTTAAAAGTTGACTGAAATAAAAATAAACCCATCAAACTTGATGAAACAATTCATTCTGTTTTTCACTTTATTACTGTTACTTACTTCGGCCGATGCAAAAAAGCGGAAAGTAAAAATAGTTACCAGCAAAGGAACCATTGTTGTGTTGCTAAGCGATAAAACACCCAAACACCGGGACAACTTTATCAAACTTGTGAAACAGCATTTTTACGACAGTATTTTGTTTCACAGGGTTATTAAAGATTTTATGATCCAGGCCGGAGATCCCGATACAAAAAAATCTGTTCCCGAAAAGAGATATGGTGAAGGCGGCTTAAATTATACTATCCCTGCTGAGTTTGATACGTCGCTCTTTCATAAAAGAGGGGTTTTGGCCGCAGCACGGGATAACAACCCTGCCAAGGCAAGCAGCAGTTGCCAGTTTTACATTGTGCAGGGAAAGAAATACACCGATAGTTCACTGGATGTGGTTGAGGTAAAAAGATTGGGTGGAAGAAAAATTCCTCCATACCAACGGGAAGTTTATAAAACTATTGGTGGTGCACCGCACCTTGACCAGAATTATACCATTTTTGGTGAAGTGATTAAAGGAATGGATGTGGTTGACCTGATTGCAAATTCCCAACGGGACCAGTACGACAGGCCCAAAGAAGACATCCGTATCATTAAAATGAGGTTGAAAAAGAAATTTTTATTTTTCTGATTCATAGAAAACATTCAATTTAGCAGCGCTCTAATTAAAAACAAACGATCATGAATTTTCCTGAAAATCTCCGTTATACAAAGGACCACGAATGGATAAGCCTGGATGGCAATGTAGCAACAATTGGTATTACTGATTTTGCCCAAAGAGAATTAGGCGACATTGTGTATGTTGATATTAATACTGTTGGCAAATCGCTGAATGCAGAAGAAATTTTTGGTACAGTTGAAGCAGTTAAAACTGTAAGTGATTTGTTTTTACCTGTTGCCGGCACGGTTACAGAAGTAAACAGCGCCCTCAATGACAAGCCAGAAGCTGTTAACAACGACCCGTATGGCGAAGGCTGGATGATTAAGATGACGGTAAATAACCCCGCCGATGTTGAAGCTCTAATGGATGCAGCAGCATACTCCGCTTCAGTTGAATAATGAAGATTCATTATAAAAAATATCTTACAACAAAATGGCCGGCCATATTATGGTCGGTTTTTGTTTTTGTATTACTGGCAGCACCTGCTTCGTTTTTTCCGCACGAACAAAAGATAACCGTCAGCAATCTCGACAAGATTGTACACATCATCTTATTTGCATTATTGGCATTTCTGTGGGGATTCTTTTTCTACCAGAATCGTCCCGGGTCAATCAAAAAGTTATTACTGATTATTGTTGTTCTTTCTGTTATGTATGGAATAGCAATGGAATATGTTCAACTTTATACAGGCCGGGATTTCGATGTATGGGATATGGCTGCAGATGCTGCTGGTGCTGTATTGGGAGTGTTCCTGATTCTCATAAAAAACAAACCCCGGTAGAAACCGGGGTCGAAACCAAAACTAACTGCTTATGAGAAAAAGTTGAATTTAATATTGTAGAACAAAGGTCGATGTTTCTTTTTTTAAAAAGAAGTAATGCTTTGTTAATTATTTGCGCAAACGTTCTCACCAATCACTATCCACGGCTTAAAAAATAGGGTCTCCCGAAGAATCGGGAGACCGTAAACCAAAACTAACTGCTTATGAGAAAATTGACTGCTTTAAAGAACTTATATATTATGAGACGCTAAACATGCTTTTTAGTTTGCTCACCGGATGTTAAAGATTTCTAAAAGCCTTTTACACCACCTTATTCAACACATTTCCAAAACCATGCCATGCTTGCCGGTAATATTTGTACTTTTTTCTCTGATCAATTTTTGTAATATCTGCTGTCTATAGGTTATTCAAGGGTTAAAAAAGTATGCGCTATTTTACTTTAGCTGCAATAAGTTTAGCATCATCCTGTAATGAATTACAGCCTAAAGAAGTTTTACCGATCCACCATCTGCCAATTGGTTGATAGTAAGATACACCCATGATCGGAGCTTCGCCATTACCACCTGGGTTATATTCTGCAAGGAAATTACAATTAGCATCGTATAATGATTGATGGTATAATCCAAGTGTATGACCAGTTTCGTGTGAAGTAGCTTCCCAGTTATATTTTTGATTATATCCCAAAGCTTTTGAGAATACAAAACCTGGAATTTCTAAACCCCAGCCAAAGCTGCCGATATAAGAAACACCACCTGCGCCAGCATACCATGAATTATTTTCAGTGATGATGATACGTTGTCTTTTTGCAGGAAGTACAGAGAAGTAAACAGTAGAATCGGTAGTGATCACTACATTAGGGAATACAGAATAATCATTTTTAACTTCTGTAACTATATTACCGATTTCCACGCTTGTAAAACCTGAAGGTGTACAAACGAATGGAATACCGCTGTTCCAGTATGGAGAGTTTACTGTTTGTCCGTCAAAATCAAGGAATACGACCCATGATGTTGAAGTTACAGTTTGAGTTGTTGTTCCTGCTGTTTTTGTTGAGTCGGTAGTAGTGGTAGTGGTTTTTTCACAAGCATCACCAACTCCATTGTTATTAGAATCCTTTTGATCGGGATTATAAGTCAAAGGACAGTTGTCTTTAGTGTCAACAATACCATCTTTGTCTGTATCTTTTCCTCTTAAGCCAAGAGTTGAAAGGTCATTTAATTCGCCTCTTCTAACACCATTGTAATTTCCTTTAAGAAAATCACAAGTTTCCAGTTTAGGCTGTTTTTGATTAAGACTTGTTTGAGGATTAGTTGATTCAGTTTGTAAAGAATCTTGCTTTTTACATGATACGGCTGCAAGCAGTACAATTGCATAGAGGAATACCCTTTTCATTGATATTGGACTTTAGGATTTGAATTATTGAAGTAAGAGAACCGCCAGCTTCCGACCAACCTGTTCAACTACTTCGGCTTTTCAAGAACAAAACTATATTGACAGAATCTTAATGAAACAATTTTTGAGCCAATTATTTCAAAAATGGTTGCATTATTCTAAATCCTCTCAATATAGTTTCCAAAAAGGATAAGTGTTTTATTTATTGCTGGGTTAATTTCTCAGCATTTTCAGCAAATTGAAGCGCATCTATCAGCTCTTCAATCTCTCCATTGAGTACTGCATCGAGGTTATAAAGTGTGAGTCCTATACGATGGTCGGTTACACGACCCTGCGGAAAGTTATATGTTCTGATTTTTGCTGAGCGATCACCAGTGCTCACCAGGCTTTTACGTTGGCGTGCAATCTCCTCTTCCTGTTTACGCACCTGTTCTTCATATAAACGTGTACGTAACATCTGCATAGCTTTTTCCCTGTTAGCAAGCTGTGTACGTTCTGTTTGGCAAACTACAACTGTACCTGTAGGTAAATGCGTAAGCATTACTTTGGTTTCAACCTTATTTACATTCTGTCCACCTGCGCCACCGCTTCGTGCTGTTTCCATTTTTACGTCACTGTCTCTTAACTCAAAATCAATCTCCTCTGCTTCTGGCATAACAGCAACGGTTGCAGCACTGGTGTGTACACGGCCGCTTGTTTCAGTTTGAGGTACACGCTGAACACGATGCACACCACTTTCAAACTTTAGTGTACCATATACATCATCGCCTGTAACCTCAAGCTGCACCTCTTTATAACCACCAACTGTTCCTTCACTTTCGCTGAGGATGGATGTTTTCCAGCCACGGCGTTCGCAAAACTTAATATACATACGCAGCAGGTCGCCCGCAAACAAACTGGCTTCATCGCCACCTGTGCCGGCACGAACTTCCATGATCACATTCTTATCATCCTGCGGATCTTTCGGAATCAGCAGCTGACGTATATGTTTCTCCAGTTTTTCTTTCTTTTCTTCCAGTAAAGGCAATTCCTCTTTTGCAAGTTCACGGAGTTCTTCATCGCTGCCATTTAACGCTTCCCGGTAGCTTTCAACATCATTCAGCACTTCCAGGTATTCCTTTTGAGCAAGCACAACTTTTTCCAGGCTGCGGTATTCTTTACTCAGCGAAGAAAACTTCTGGTTGTTGCCAACAATTTCAGGGTTGGTAAGTGCTACACCAACTTCATCAAACCTTGCTTTTATTGCTTCTAATTTATCCAGCATAAAACCTCCGTCACCCAAAAGGATGTTTAAATCTTAAATTTGAGCGGCAAATTTAAAGTTTTAATGCATGCAGTACAGGAAATTCAAAGCAGACAGGTTGTTTGACGGTTATAAGTTCAGAAATGAAGGAGATGTACTCATAACCGATGAAAAAGGTATTGTACAGGAAATTGTATCAATAAATGATGCAGGCGATGATATTCAGCATTTCAACGGTATCCTTTCGCCGGGGCTGATCAACTGCCACTGCCATTTAGAGCTGAGTCATTTAAAAAATGTTATTCCGCCACATACTGGTTTAATTGATTTTTTAATTTCTGTTGTAACCAAAAGGGACTTTGATGCTGCCATTATTCAGCAGGAAATAGAACGGGCTGAACGGGAGATGCTGGATAACGGAATTATTGCCGTGGGCGATATTGGCAACAGCACCAATACCATTACTGTGAAAAACAAAAGTTCACTTTACTGGCACAACTTTGTGGAAGTATTGAGTTTTAAAGATGAAAATGCTGAAAAACGTATAGCCGAGTTCAAACAAATTGCTGCACAGTTTGAATCTGCAGGTTCTGCATCACTTATTCAATATCGTACATCACTTGTACCGCATGCACCTTATAGCATTTCGCCAAAAACGTTTCAGTTAATTAATGAAGTTACTGCCGGACAAATCATCTCCATTCATAACCAGGAAAACCCTGCTGAAAATGAACTGTACCAAACCGGCACCGGCGACTTTTTGAAACTGTTCAGTAAGTTTGGTTTTGAAGGATCGCCTTTTCCTGTAACAGGTAAAACAAGTATCCGTTCATATCTACCCTACTTCAACCGGAAACAGACTATTTTTTTAGTGCACAACAGTTTTATGCCCGAAGAAGATATTGTTTGGGCAAATGAATATGCTGCAGCCAATCAATTAAAACTGATCTATTGTATTTGCATTAATGCCAATTTGTATATCGAAAACAAAGTGCCACCTGTTGAACTTTTTGAAAAACATAACTGTCATCTTGTTTTGGGAACCGACAGTTACAGCAGCAACTGGCAACTGAGCATTGCAAAAGAAATGGAAGTATTACTGAAGCACACAAATGTTACAACTGAGCAAGCATTGCAAATGGCAACAATTAACGGAGCAAAAGCATTACAGATTGATGATTATGCCGGAAGTTTTGAACAAGGGAAAAAACCAGGCGTTGTTTTGCTGAAAAATGATTTTAGTGAATCAAAAAGAATTTTGTGATTCACTGTTAAGGCTCCATAATCTGTTGTAATACGGGTAAGCTTTTCAGTTTTGAAAATTCAGGAACATGAAGCAGGTAATAAGTTTCAATTGATTCAAGTATTTGCCTGCGTTGCAGATAATTCATTGGAATTTCATTGAGCTCAACCGGCTGCATAACTTTTAATAATTCACGAAACAGTTCTGCCGTTTTACCGTCAACATAATACACATGTTGCGGATAATCTTTTACAAAACTTCCTTCCTGCAAATCAAGTATTGATCGCTGTTCAGCAGCTTCTGTATTTAACTGGAAGCCAAAAAATCCTGTAAGGTGCAATGCAAAATAAATGGGAAAGTTTGCTGTAACAGCATCATCAGCTTTATCTAACTGCATCAGTGCATCTTCAACAAAATAAAAAAGATCGGGATTGTTTTCAGGTTCTTTAATACACTTCTGCAACAGCTCCACCATAAACAGTAATACGCTGTTTTTTATGATATCTGCAAACACCTGCTCATACAAATAACTCCATTTAAATTCTTTGATACGTTGCAGGTTTTTCATTTCCTGGTGGTAAACAACCAGCTCAAGAATAGAACCCGGTTGAAAATAATTTGCTTTACCTGTTCCTTTTTTGGTTGATGAGCGAACACCCTGAACAATGTAACTCTGCAGCCCGTATAACTCGGTATAAGCCGAAACAATTAAACTTGTTTCGCCATACTTCACTGTACGCAGCACAACAGCTTTTGTTTTATGCAGAACATTACTCATTGAAACAGTTATTTAATAAATACAATTTTGCCTACTTGCTTTTCAGGGCCTGTTTCAATTTTAGCAAACACAAGATATACACCGCTTGACACACGCTGATTTCTGTAATCTCTTCCATTCCATACAGCTTGTCCGCCAAGGGATCTTGTTTGATAAACAAGGCGTCCGCTTAATTCTGTAATTTTTACAACTGCATTTTCGGGTAATCCACGTATACCGATAGTTCCTTCATAACCTGATGGAACAGGACTTGGAAAAATCAACACCTTATTTTCATTTTCTGAAGCTTCGGTTGCAGTACTGCGGTAACTGCAAATACCATTGAATGTTGAAAAAAACACTTCACCTGTTTTGGGGTCAATAGCAATGCGGATAATTTCATTACTCAGCAACGGACTGTTTTCAGCAGTAAACCGTTTAATAATTTTTTCGCCATCTGCACTTATCAGCCAAACTCCATTGTGTGTGCCCACCCACTTGCGGTTTGCTCCATCAACAGCTAAAGCTTTTACTTCTTCATTCTGAAATAAATAACCTGCGAAATTATCCTGCTGTACAATGGGCTGGTATGATTCACATCCGTTGGATGTAAATATTTCACCGGGACATTGAATGATGCCGATACCTTTATCGGTACCAAGCCATATAAATCCATCCTTGTCTTTCACCATACAGTTCACAGCATTATCAGGTAAATTTCCATTGCCTTTTCCTGCCTGCAACCATTTCCAACGGTCATCGCCCGTATTATCGATTGATGACCCGTGATTAAAACAATACACCCCATTTCCCTGGGGCACCTGTATCCATTTCTGGTTGGCATCATCAATTAAAATTTGTCCAACCATGTTGTCAATTATCAGGAATGGTACTTTCAATGATTTCCAGTTGCCATCAGCTTTCTTAACAACGAAATTATTTGCGCCACCAAAATTGCTGATCCATAAATTATTATCCGCATCAAAAGCAAGCCCGCCAACACGGTAGCTGTTCGGATCACCAACAGTTACATTCAGAAAATTCTGTTTGTAAATTTTATACTTCGTGCTGTTTTCATATTCAATTAAACCACCACCGAACGAGCCTGCATAAATCAGGTTATTTCTCGGATCAACAGCCATTGTTATAATATCGTACACAGAATCCATCCACGAAAGATTACTGCGGTTATAATCTTTCCATTCATTATTGGAGAATGTAAAAAAGCCTGTTGGATTGAATTTATAATTCCATGCATAATTAATACTACCACCTGCAACAAACAATGTGTTGTTGTAAAAAAACATTTCACCATCAAGATTTCCGTAAGGAGAATTTACAGCGTATCGATCAAATAAATTTCCTTCTGCTTTTACAAGTCCTTTATTGTAATCAGCAATCCAGATTTCAGCACCGCTTTTAACTGCCTGCATTGGATGAGTAAGCTGATTATTATTTTGTATTGAAAGACTGATGGAGCCATTTACATTTAATACAATTACACGTCTTTCATTCCAGGAGTTCTTTCCTTCACAAATTAAAATTGAACCATCAGATGCGTTTACATTTTCCCAACCCCAATCATCGTTATACAACAGCTGCCATGTATTTCCATTTAACAGGTAAAGCGAACTTGCATATTGTGCAATTACATTCGAGCCAATTACAAGTACCTGTTTTATTTCACCTGCAGGTAATCCATTGGAGCCACTTACTAAAGTCCAGTTATGATAATCGTTCAGGTTGCCTGCGTTCTGATTGGCAACTTTCAGCCCTTCTGCAGTTGCAGCAAAAAAACGTGTAGCATCGGCAGCAAAACCATTCACTTTAACATTCACACCATTATTACCAATTAACCAAGTATTGCTGATTTCATATTTTGTAAGATCAGCAACAATAACTCCAAGTCCGCTGCTGAGATAAGCTTTGTCGCTTACAAACGTAATATCGTAAATGGTTTTATCTCCACTGATATTGCTGCGCATAATAGCCGGGATATTGATAATATCATTCCGGTAAACAATATCCAGGTTACTGTTGTTGTAGGCAATTATCAGTTTATCTGAAGCTGAATTATATTTTATGTTGCTGATACCAATATCATGTAAACCGGTAACCTTACTCAGCCTTTCAATTTCTCCTTCCTCCCTGCTTACAGAATACGCCCCGAACTTTGTGGCCGTAAACACATGCGTGCCTGACATGGTTACTTTTAACCCTGAATGATAATCAGTATGCTCACGCCATTGGCCAATTGGCTGCAGCTGTGCCTTCAATTGCAGCACTGTAAACAAACAAAACAAGCCTACAAAGCAATTCTTTTTTATCATCGTTCAAATTTAACAGCTTTTGCCTCAAAGCGAATTTTTTAAGGCATTTCAGGCGGAATAGCGTTTCTTTGCCTAGCTTTTTTCAATAAAAACGTATTCTGAATCGCATGTGGTATCAACTGGGTAAATGGGTTTTACGTAACAGGCTTCCTCTCTTAATTGCTGTTCTTCTTGCTACAGGTGTAATGGGTTACTTTGCCAGCAAAGTGCAAAGAAGTTATGATTTTGCCAAGGCAATACCGATTGATCATCCCAAATATTTAGAATACGAAGCTTTTAAACAGCGCTTTGGTGAAGATGGCAATATGCTGGTTATTGGTATTGAGAAGAAAGATTTATATCAGTTAACCTTCTTTAAAAAATTTGCGGCATTACAAAAAGAATTTAAAAAAGTTCCTGGTGTGGAGGATGTGCTGAGTGTAAGTTCAGCAGTAGTGTTAATGAAAGATTCTGCAGGTGAGAAATTAAAAGCTGTTCCTGTTTTCCCAGATAATATTCAAACCCAGGAAGAATTAGACAGTTGCAGGCGCAACCTTGAAAATCTTCCTTTTTACAGGGGCTTACTTTATAACCCAACCACACAGGTTTATATGATGGCTGTGCACATCAATAAAACTGTACTCAACACTAAAAAAAGGGATGCTTCTGTTGGTGGTGTTGTAAAACTGGCTGAACAATTTGGCAAAGATGAAAATATTGAAGTACACATCAGCGGACTGCCACATGTGCGTACTGTAATGAGCACACGTATTGCCAATGAATTAAAATTGTTTTTGCTTGGTTCGGTCATTCTTTCAGCAATTATTTTGCTGGTGTTCTTCCGATCCATCAGTGCTACGCTGCTGAGCATGCTCGTTGTTATTATGGGTGTAACATGGAGTTTGGCAACGATGGTTTTGTTTGGATATAAGATTACCATTCTTAATGCACTTATTCCGCCATTGATGGTGGTGATTGGTATTCCCAACTGTATCTACTTCCTGAATAAGTTTCATACCGAGTATAAGAAGAGTGGCGATAAACATAATTCCCTGGTGAATATGATTGGCCGCATGGGTGTTGTTACATTGTTCTGCAACATTGCTGCTGCCATTGGCTTCGCTGTTTTTGCATTAACAAAAAGCCAGATTTTAAGAGAGTTTGGAGTTGTGGCAGGCATCAACATCATGGCTTTGTTTGTTATTTCTTTCCTTGTTATTCCAACGATATTGAGTTATTTGCCAGCACCAAAACAACGTCATGTACGTTACCTGGAAAATGAACGGTTGAACAGGTGGATCATTCGTATTGAAGACTGGGTATTCAATCATCCCAAATACACATACTCTGCTACAGCAATACTTCTCATTGTTGCTTTTCTTGGAATTTTAAGGCTGAAAAGTGTTGGATACATTGTTGATGATCTTCCTAAAAATGACAAGCTTTATACTGATCTGAAGTTTTTCGAAAAACATTTCTCAGGTGTAATGCCACTTGAGATTGTGATTGATACCAGAAAAAAACAAGGTGCTGTAAGAAATATCGGCAATCTTAACCGTATTGATTCTTTAGTACAATTTCTTGAAGATCGCCCCGAAATTGGTAAAGCTTTAGCAATAACCGAAGGACTGAAATTTGCACGGCAGGCATACTACGATAATGACAGCAATATGTATGCTGTTCCCAATGAATTTGATCTTGCTTTCCTTGCACCTTACTTGCAAATGAAAGCCGACAGTACAAACCCGAATAACAAGAATAACAACTTTGTTAAACTGGTTGGCAATTTTGTAGACCGTGATAAACAACGTGCACGGATTAGTGTAAACATGGCCGATGTTGGCAGCGACAGCCTGCCGAAAATTCTTTCACTTGTACAGCAAAGAGCAGAAGAATTGTTTAACGCCGACAGTCTTGAATATGCCAAAACGCTCACCAAAAAAACGCCGCCTGAAAGCATTGATTCATCAAGATTAAAACGATCTGCCAACATTCAGCTTACGGGCACCAGTGTAACGTTTGTGGAAGGCAGCCGTTTTATTATCAATGGCCTGAAGGAAAGTATATTCTGGGCTTTTTTACTCATTGCCTTATGTATGCTTTACCTGTTCCGTTCATTTAGAATTTTGTTCTGTTCATTAGTACCCAACGTGGTCCCGTTAGTTATAACAGCAGGTGTTATGGGTTGGGCAGGTGTACCATTGAAACCAAGCACTGTATTGGTTTTCAGCGTGGCGCTGGGTATTGCCATCGACGTAACCATCCGCTTCCTCATCAATTATAAACAGGAACTTCCTTTACACAATCATGATATCAGGGAAACTGTAAAACAAACCATCCGTCATACAGGTATCAGTATCATTTATACTTCACTTGTATTGGTTGCAGGCTTTGTAATCTTTTGCTTTTCAGGTTTTGGTGGAACGCAGGCGCTTGGCTGGCTTACATCACTAACCCTGCTTGTAGCAATGATCACCAACCTGGTTTTATTACCTGTCATGTTATTAACTACAGCCAGAAAGACAAAATAGTCATAATCATACCTGAAAAAGATTATCATGCAACATTACAGGCAAAAATTTGTCTGTAATTAGTGAAATGTATCTGTTTCCCTCTTAACTTAGGGATTCTGAGAATTTTTATTTTTCTACGAATGCTTGTAGCAACCTGAACTACGCCTGCAAAGACAACTGTATATTTTATAACTAAATCAAAACTGCAATGAGAAGACTTCTTATCATGTTTTCCATGCTTTTGTGTACTGTATCTATGTATGCACAAAGCAAAGTTGTTACCGGAAAGGTAACAGACGACAAAGACGGGACTCCGTTATCAGGCGTTTCAGTGACAGTAAAAGGAACTACAATCGGAACAGCAACAGATGCTGATGGGTTATTCAGATTAACGGTTCCGGCAACAGCAAAAACCCTCATCATTTCATTGGTAAACTACGAATCAACCGAAGTGCCTGTTGATTCAAGGGCCAGTTACAATGTTAAGCTTGTATCGAAAGATAAAAGCTTACAGGAAGTAGTGGTGGTAGGCTATGGCGTTCAAAAGAAAAAAGAACTGACCGGCAATTTAGCAACTGTAAAAGGTGCTGTAACTGCTGACAAGCCTGTTCAAACTTTCGATCAGGCACTGGCCGGACGTACAACCGGTGTACAGATCACCATCCCTAATGGTGTATTAAACTCACCACCTGTATTCAGGATCAGGGGTACCAACTCTATTTCCTTGAGTTCATACCCGTTGATTATTGTTGACGGTGTTCCTTCTTACACAGGCGATTTTAGCTCAACATCTGCTGCTGGTAATGCACTTGCAAGTATTAATCCAAACGATATCGAAAGCATTGATATCGCAAAAGATGCTGCTGCTACTGCAATTTACGGTAGTCGTGCTGCCAACGGTGTTGTGTTTATCACTACTAAAAAAGGTAAATCAGGAAAAGCAAAAGTATCATACAATGGTTGGTTAAGTTTTTCAAATGTATATGGATTGCCGTCAGTGATGAACGCTGATCAATACATTAAATTCAAAACACAGGCCGTTGCAAATAACCCAGGTGTTACAGGCTGGTCGTTTAGTAAAATAAATGATGCAAACGGAAATCCGGTTGATACAAAATGGGCAGATTATATCTACCGCCAGGGTATTTCACACAGCCACAACGTAAACGTATCAGGCGGTAGTGAAAGCACCAGCTATTATTTCTCAGCTGGCTATACTGATCAGCAAGGTATTATCAAGAAGAACGACTTCAAAAGAATAAACACATTGTTTAATGTTGACAGCCGTATCAATAAATATTTCAGTATTGGAGGTAAAATTTCTTATTCAAATGAGAAGAATCTGGCTGCAACTACATCTGGTTCATTAAATGGTTCTGCATTTAACACAGGTGGTTTGGGTCGTCTTCAGTTTGTATTACCTCCAATTCTTTCTCCATACAAGGCTGATGGAAGCTACAACATTAATGGCTCTGCTATTGGTAGCTCAAACATTACAGGTACTTCAAGTCTTTCGTATTTCAACCCAGTTCCTGCTTTGGACTTAAACCGTTCAAACAGTGAAAACAATCGCATTCAGTCAAATGCTTATGCACAGTTAAAACCATTTAACTGGTTAACACTGCGTACAGTCTATGGTATCGACTATTTTTTGATTGACAATGATATTTTCTGGAATCCAATAAACGGAGATGGGTATAGTAACAATGGTTATGCATGGGCCGGTGCTGAAACATACAAAACATGGTTATGGACAAATACGGCCCAGTTCGATTACACTTTTGCTGAAAAGCATAACGTTAATGTGTTAGCAGGTAACGAACAGCAAAGACGTACTTCATCAGGTTATGGTGTTCAAAGACAAAATTTATCTGATCCGGATTTTAATGTTGTGCAGGCTGGTTTTACAACTAATAACCCTGCTGATTTATTCTTGGGAGAAAACTACCTTCTTTCGAATTTTGGTCGTTTGAATTATAACTACGACAACAAATATTTCCTTAGTGGAAACGTTCGCCAGGATGAATACTCAGCCTTGGGTGTTAAGAAAGGTACTTTCTGGGGAGCCTCAGCCGGTTGGGAAGTTTCGAAAGAAAACTTTTGGTCTCAAACAGGTATTAATAAAATTGTTTCTAGTTTCCGTTTAAGAGGAAGCTATGGCAAAGTTGGCAATATTTCTGGCATTTCAGATTTCGCAAATTATTCAACATTTGCATCTGGCTTATATGGAGGTTTGGCAACATTAGCATTCTCATCAGTAGGTAATGATAAATTAACATGGGAAACCAGCAAGAAAACCGATGTTGGATTTTCTTTTGGTTTGTTCAACAACAAGATCACCGGTGAATTTGCATGGTACAAAAACAACATCGATGGTTTAATTCTGAACGTTCCCCAGGCTCCTTCTGCAGGCTTACCATCAAACCCGCCTGCAAACGTTGGTTCAATGTATAACCAGGGTATTGAAGTATCTGTAAATGCTACCCCTATCCAAAAGAAAGATTTCAGTTGGACAACATCTTACAACATTACGTTCAATAAGAACCTCGTAACTGCGTTGGCACCCGGTTTAGTTTCAATTCTTCAATCAACATCAAGTCTTGAAACTGTAAGTCAAACAATGCCTAATTATCCATTAGGTTATTTGTGGGTTGTAAGAACCGGTGGTATTGATCCTGAAACAGGAAAAAGGATTTTTGTAAATTCAGCCGGCACAAAAGTTTACTATCAATATTACGCCCCGTCGGGAACATTTAACTACTCTACTAAACCAGATGGATCAGTTAAATATATTAGCCCAACCGGAGGTACCGCAGTTTCACAGGCAGCCGATGCTGTTATGTATGCCAACACACTGCCTAAATACTATGGTGGTTGGGATAACACATTCCGTTACAAAAACTTTGAGTTGAATATGCTCTTGACTTACCAACTCGGTTTCTATGTTTACTACGGAAGTAATGCAGGCCTGCACGATCAACGCTGGTGGAACAACTCAACCGACGTATTTACAGATGCATGGAGCGCAAAAGGCGACCTGAATAAGAAATATGCAAAACCTGTATTTAACGATAACGTTTCAAACGGTTCGTCAATGCCTTTGGATGTTAACGTATTTAAAGGGGACTTCTTAAAACTTAAAAACCTGACATTATCTTACAATCTGCCTAAAGAAGCTCTTGATAAAATCAAGTTCAGCAATGTGCGCATTTATGTAAGCGGGCAAAACCTGGCAGTCTTTACAAAATATCCTGGCCCTGATCCTGAAGTATCTTCAAACGGAAATACTACTACCGCACAGGGTGTTGACAGAAATACTGCAGCAAATGCAAGAACATTCCTGCTTGGTGTTAATGTAAGTTTTTAAACCTAAAACTATCTGAACATGAAAATTATTAATAAATATACTTTGGTCCTGGCCCTTGGATCAGCATTGTTTACTTCGTGCAAAAGGGAACTTTTAAATCCAATTCCCAAAACTTCTATTGTTGATGCGTCTGCTTTTAGCACCTCTGGTCGTATTCAGGGACAGCTATTATCCTTATATGCTGCATTAAAAGGAGGTAATTTCTACGGAGGACGTTATGTCATTTATGGAGACATAAGAGGCGAAGATTTCATTAACGAAACAGGTAACCTTGTTACAGGTTCTGATGTATGGGCACTTAATCCTACAAACAGTGCAACTGCTGTAACTGGTTTATGGTCGCAGGCATATTTTACAATCAATGTTTGTAACGTATTCCTTGAAGGTATGGCTGGTGGTGGATCTGCAGTGGTAGGACCTTCACTCGCAGCAAACTACATTGCCGAAGCAAAACTCATAAGGGCACTTTCTTATTACAGCTTACTGCAGTACTACTGCCGTCCTTATGCCGATGGGAATGGATCAAAACTCGGAGTTCCGCTCCGCCTAACTGCAATTAAAGGTTCAGGACAATCCGATCTTGCACGCAGTACAGTTGCTGAAGTATATGCACAGATTATTAAAGACCTGAACGATGCTGAAGCTGGTCTTCCCTTAAGCTATAGCGCAACTTCTACAAATCCTGCAGCGTATCATAACACTACAAGGGCTCATCGCAATACTGCCATTGCACTAAAGACAAGGGTTTATTTAACCATGCAGCAGTACGGGAATGTGATTACAGAAGCAAACAAAATTGTTTCAGCTTCTGCACCATTTACAGCAGCTACCGGTGTTGCGCATGCATTACAGGCTGATGTTACCAATGTGTTTAAGGCCCCTTACACTACAACAGAGTCAATTTTATCAATGCCAATGACTAGTACTGCTGGGGATAACCCAGGCACTCAAAATCCCATTGCCTATTATTTTTCTAAAACAATTGGGAATGGCGAGTTTTCATTAAATGCAAGCGGTATTATTGCCGATGCAGGTTGGGTTTCTACTGATAAGAGAAGAACATTCATCTCTGTTTCATCAGGCAAATCTTTCCTGAATACAAAATATGGTACAGGAACTCCGTTTACTGATTATGTACCTGTTATTCGCTATGCTGAAGTATTATTAAATCTTGCTGAAGCTAAAGTTCGCTCAAGCAATACTGTAGATGCACAGGCTGTGGCAATATTGAATGCAATACGTAACAGATCTGATGCAACAACTACATTTACTGCGGCAAACTTTGCTACCCCAACCGACTTAATTAATGCTATTCTGAAAGAAAGAAGAATTGAGTTCCTGGGTGAGGGTTTAAGAAATACCGATTTGCTGAGGTTATTACAAACCATCCCTGCAAAAGGTAGCGCTCAGTCAAAAGCTCCGTCTGATGTTGGCTATATCTGGCCAATCTCTTCTTCAGAACTTTCACTGAACAAATTATGTACAGATAACTAGTACTACTATAACCCTTTAAGGTTAAAAAGCTGTCGGAAAAATCCGACAGCTTTTTTATTGAACTGCATTTACACCGATTTACGCAGCTTTTTCATAAAAAAACTGTCTAATATTCAGCTTTTTAACTCTATCGCCGCTATTTTTGCGGCTTGCCAAAGAAAGCACCCAAAACTCTTTAACTCAACCATTCAGCCGTTATTACGTCATTATTTGTTGCAACCCTGAAAAAACCTCAGTTAGTAATTAATTTTCATTTATAAACCCAAACGAGTATGAGAAAACTTGTATTTATGCTCTCCCTGTTATTATGCTCATTGCAGCTGATAGCACAGAACAGAACTGTTACGGGAAAAGTAACAGATGAAAAAGATGGAAGTCCTTTAGCTGGTGTTTCCGTTACTGTAAAAGGAACTACAACCGGCACATCTACAGCTGTAGATGGTTCATTCAGCCTGAGTGTTCCAGCAAGTGCAAAAACACTTGTCTTTACTTACGTTAATTACCAATCTCTTGAAGTACCGATTGGAAACAAATCTAATTTCCCGATTACCCTTACATCAACAGAGAAATCACTTCAGGAAGTTGTAGTTACTGGTTATTCAAGGGAAAAGAAATCTCAGTTTACTGGTTCTGCAACTGTATTAAGTTCAAAAGCAGTTGAAACAGTTCCTGTTGGAGCATTTGATCAGGCTCTTCAAGGTAGAGCACCAGGTATGCTTGTTAACTCGGGCAATGGCCAACCCGGTAATAGTGCAAACATTACTATTAGAGGTATTTCATCCATTCAAGGAGCTGGCGTACAACCATTATTTGTAATTGATGGAGTTCCAATGCCTGCTGCTGATATGCAGACGATCAACCCTAATGATTTTGAATCGATCACAGTTTTAAAAGATGCAGGTGCGGCGGCTCTTTATGGAGCAAGAGGTGGTTTGGGTGTTATCGTTATTACAACCAAAAAAGGCAAATCTGGTCAGGCTCAGTTTACTTATCGTACACAACTTGGGATGACACAGCCTCCTTCACCCAATAGGTTTGATATGATGAACACTTCAGAAGCGTTGTCTTATGAAGAAAAAGTTGGTGTAGTATTAGGAGGATCGATCACAACGCCTGGATATGCTTATTCTAAACTCAATCCTTCCTATGCAACGTCTAGTGCAACTGAGCAAGCACGTAGAGATCGCTTACTTGATAGTTTCAGAAACATCAATTCAGACTTTTATAAAATTCTGTTCAGACAAGGAATTTCCCAAACGCATGAATTAAATATGACTGGTGGAAATGCCACTACTAAATATTTCTGGTCTGGTAGTTATTTTGATCAAAAGGGAACAGATATGACTTCCCGATTAAGAAGATATACCACAAGATTTAATCTGGACAATACAATAGGTAGGCTCAGCATGCAGTTTAATACTGCGGCAGGTTTTTCTATAACAAACGTAAATGAAGGTTCTTGGTATGGGAACTCAACAAGGAACCCTTTTCAGATGGTTTGGAGAGGAAAAACCTACGAAAACCCATATAGAACTGATGGTACTGTAATTTATGGTTCATCAACAACCACATCTCCAAAAGTTATTGGCAACCTCATTGAAGGAACGAATAATTCTTCATGGATTGACAAGCAGATAAAAATAAACTCTGGATTAACTTTTGCATATAAAATCTTACCTGTCTTAACCGTTAAAAACACATTCGGTATAGATGTGGCAAGTGAATTTGATACCCGTTCAATTAATGCAAACTCTTATATCGGTAGTCTTCAGACTTATCAATCGGGTTATGATGCGGAATCATTCAGAATCAGAGCTCAGCTGATTAATACAACTGCTGCAATATTCAGTAAGAAATTCAACAAAAATGATCTCGAAGTTGGTGCTTATTTTGAAGCAGTAAGACAGTATAATAAAGGCTTAGGCTTTGTTTTATATAATCTTGACCCCCGTTTAACTCAAACAGGACAAGGCGCAGGTACATTAGCAACTGGCGGTGCGGCAACAATGACACAAAATGCAGCTAGTGCAAAATCAGGTTATGGCATTCGTTCCTATTTCGCAACCGCTCGGTATACTTATGATAGTAAATACACTGTTACAGCAAACATCAGGCGTGATGGAACTTCAAGGATATTAAACGATGCAAACAAGGAAATCACAACTTGGTCAGCTGGTTTTATTTGGGATGCGATTAAAGAAAACTTCATGTCAAGCCAGAATGTTCTGACAGATCTTAAACTCAGACTTTCTTACGGTGAAGTGCCAAATATTGGTAGTATTACCACAAGTACTTATGGCATTTCAGGTGGTGGTGTTTATGGAATTACCAACTATCTTGGACCTCAGTTACCCACTTTCAGTACAACAAGTGGTTTTGCTGGATCAACAATTACAGGCATTTATCCCTCTGCACCTGGTAACCCAAATTTAAAACTTGAATATATCCAGAAATCAAACATAGGTATTGATCTTTCACTTTGGAAAAGCCGTGCAAGATTAACAGTTGATGCTTATAGAAACATTACAAAGAACCTTTTCGTAAGCCAACCTCTACCAGCATCCTCTGGATTTAGCAATAATTTGACTGGTACTGCAACAGGCGCATACTCTTTGCCAATCAACGCTGGTACAATGTCAAATAAAGGTGTTGAATTTACTGTAAGTGTTGACGTAGTAAAAACAAAAGACTTTGATTTAACACTTGGCGCTAATCATGCAATTAATGTCAATAAGATTGTTGATTTGGGATTAGTTAATGAATACCCACTTGGTACGTTTATTATCAGGAAAGGGTTGCCTTATGGCTCACATTATACACAACATTATCTGGGCGCAGATCCTGCTACAGGAAAGCCAATGTATGAAAAGCAAGATGGCACTACAACAACAAATGTTAATGAAGCTGCTTATTTTGCTAAATTCGGTACATATCTTCCAAAACACGTAGGTGGCTTCACTGCAGATTTTCGTATAAAACGTATTTCAATCAGTGCATTATTCAGCTATCAATTCAAGGTAGCACGTTCAAACAATGTTGAAAACTGGACCACAAGAGGTACATCAGGCTATATCAATGCAGTTAATGCGAACAAAAAAATGTTAACTGAGCAATGGATGAAACCTGGCGATGTTAAGTTCTATCAATCACCTGCTTACGACAGAGGATTTACTTCTGCTGAGATTCAGGATGCAAAATTCCTTCGTTTCAGAAATCTTAACATTAGCTATCAGATTCCTGAATTCTCTGTTAACGGAACAAGAATTATTAAATCTGCCCGCTTCTATATCCAAGGTCAAAACTTGTTTATCTGGAGTCCATGGAGAGGCTTGGATCCTGAAGATGATAATAATATCAGCTTACAGGAATATCCTAATCCTAGAGCCATTGTTGCAGGTATAGATATTAATTTCTAATGAACCTTAAATGATTAAAAACATGAAAAGATTTAAAATATTTATTCCTGTTGCAGTTCTTCTTTTGGGATTTGCTTCCTGTAAGAAGTTATTGACAATTCAGGAAACAGATTTGATTGCAGGTGATGTTGCATTAAAAACTGTATCAAATAATGAACAGGCTGTAATTGGTGCTTATTCAGCATTGGGAGTTGAAATGGACATTTTATTAAATTCAACACTTTCAGATGAAGTTGCAACTGCTGGCGAATTTTATAATGCAGCTACAACACATGAGTGGCAATATGCATCAGCAGACGTTGGCATTAGAGATAACTTTACTGCTATTTATCCCAATTACACAATCATTGACCGTGCCAACCGTGTGTTAGCAGCTTTACCAAAAGCTGATTCAACGAAAACAGGCGATGAAACAAAACGCAGGTTGTTGCGTGGTGAAGCATTATTCTTGAGAGCTTATGCACATTTTGAGTTGTTCCGCTATTATTGTGGTAATTATTCGGCTGATGGTTTAGCCATGCCGTATATGACAACTCCAAATATAGCCACACAGGCAAGAATTAAGATGGGAGACTATTTTCAGCAGATGATCGCTGATATAACAGAAGCAAAAACACTACTGCCAAATAATCTAACTGATATTAATCGGGCAAACGTAGCAGCCGCAAATGGTTTGCATGCAAGAATTGCCCTTTATATGAAAGATTGGGTTAATGCAGAAACTTATGCTTCAAATTATATAACAGCAGTTCCTCTTTCAACATTGTCAACATTTCCTGGAATTTGGACAGATGCAAATAATGCAGAACAGGCATTTCGCTTAATCAGAACTACAACTGTAGGAGGCCGAATTGGATCATTATTCAGAAATACTTCCGCAAGTACATCAGCAATTGGGACTGTAGTTTGGAAGCCATCTACTAAACTCTGGAATAGTTACGATCAGGCTAATGATATACGCTTTGCTGCATATTTAAGAGATGAACCATTACTTACAAGTGCAAGTCGCCAATCAAAAGTTATTTACAAATATTGGGGCACAGGCATTGCTACTACTAATGAAAACGTAAACAATGCCAAAGTATTCAGAACCGCTGAAATGTATCTTATCCGTGCTGAAGCAAGGGCTGAACAAGGAAAATTTACAGGAACAAATAGTGCTGAGTCAGATATAAATGCACTGCGTGCTGTTAGAATTAATGGTTATACTAATGTAACCTTTGGTTCAAAAACTGCTGCAATAGATGCAATTATGCTTGAACGTTTTAAAGAACTTGCTTTCGAAGGACATCGCTTCTGGGATCTGAAAAGAAGAAGTTTACCTGTTGAACGTCTTGCTGCTGATGCTCCAACCACAACAGCATTAACGTTGCCAGCAGACAATTTCCGCTTCGTATTGCCAATTCCTCAAACAGAAATTCAGGCTAATACTTTGATGCAACAAAACCCAGGTTATCAATAGTAGATAATCTGACACAAATAAAAAAACCGCATCAAAATATGATGCGGTTTTTTATTTAGTTACTTTTTTTACTGCAGTACTTCACTCAACTTTCTCTCTAAATCTGCACCTCTTAAATTATCTGCAATAATTTTTCCTGAAGGATCTATCAATACATTATAAGGAATCCCTTGAAATCCGTACAAAGAAACTGCTTCACTTTCCCAATATTTTAAATCGCTGATATGATTCCAGGTTAAGCCATCTTCTTTAATTGCTTTTAACCAGGCATCTTTTGTTTTATCCAGCGACACACCAAGAATAGTGAAATTTTTATTCCTGAATTTATTAAATGCTGCTACAACATTTGGATTTTCTGCACGGCAGGGACCACACCAACTTGCCCAGAAATCAACCAGCACATATTTTCCTTTTAAACTACTGAGCGAAAAATTTTTTCCGTTTACATCGGGCATGGTAATATCCGGTGCCATTGATCCTACGGCTACCCCACCTTGTGGTTGTTGTTGCTGCTGTTGTTGCGATTTGCTTAAGCTTTCACGAAACTGTTTTACAATGCTTTTAATTCCTGCATGTTTTGGAAAACGTTTTTCCAGGCTGTTTAACATCTTTTCATTTTCAGCCACATCATTTCCGGCATTAATGGTAATTGCAAACATGCTTACCATCGGGCTCTCATCATTTTCAATAATATTTTTTACATACGCTTTAAATGAATTAACAACATTGGTCATTTCCACTTGTTTCATCATTTTCAAACTGTCTGCTTCTGTGCTCGATTGAAGCTCTGCCTGAATGGTATACAGCTTTTGCTGCACTGCAGAAAGTGAATCAACAAAAGTTTGTAAACGCTGTGTGGCCGGAGATCCGCTGTATTTGATATTGCGTACATCATTCCAGTCGGCATTTAATGTAATGTTTGATTTATCATTAATTACAAAATACAAAGGGCCTTTTTCAACCTGTGGGAAGCGCAGCTGCAATAATGATTCTTCTGCTGCTTTTCCTTTCAATGAAAATTTTCCGTCTTTTAATGTAATACTGTCAACAACCTGCGGAGGCATATTGTCGAACGATATCTGCTCAAGGTACACAACCGTAGCAGGCGCATTTTTAATATCACCACTTACAGTAAAATTTTTACTGCCATTGTTTTTGCAGGATGTTACTGTAAGTACAACCACTGCTGCAATCCATAATTTCTTCATTCTTTTTATTTTGATAGTTTTTCAGTGACGAGTTGATTCAACAATTTCGGATCGGCTTTTCCTTTTGATTTTTTCATTACCTCTCCAACAAACAAGCCAATCAATCCTTTCTTTCCTTTTTTATATTCTGTTACTTTATCAGGCATTGCAGAAAGCACTTCATCAATCAATAACTGCAATGCATCTTCATTTCTTTCCTGTAATAAATTCATCTGCTGTGCCAACTCAGCTGCAGAAACATGACTGCTCTTCAGCATGGCAGGAAATAATTTCTGAACCGCAATGGTATGACTCACTTTTCCTTCTTCCACCAACTGAATAATTGATGCAAGAGCAGCAGGTGTTAACTGCAGTTCATTGATTTCAATTCCTTCTTCATTCATCACTGATTTCACAGGACCAAGCAACCAGTTGGCAATTTGCTTGAAGGAGGTTGTATGCTTTGCTGTTTCTTCAAAGTAATCAGCCGTTTCTTTATCTTCCGTCAACAATGCAGCATCATATTCCGGTAATGTATATTGATTGATGAAGCGTTGTTTCTTTTGTTCAGATAATTCCGGTAATGCAGCTTTAATACCTGCAATAAAATCATCTGTTATAATAAACGGCGGCAAATCAGGATCGGCCATATAACGGTAATCATCTGCATCTTCCTTTGTGCGGATGGCAAATGTTGTTTCCGTTTCAGGATTAAATCCTCTTGTTTGCTGAATTACATTTTCACCTTTATCTTTCATTTCAATCATCCGCATTACTTCAAAGTCAATTGCCTTTTTCAGGAAACGGATTGAATTCAGGTTTTTGATTTCAACTTTTGTGCCCAGTTTGGGATCACCTTTTAAACGGATGGAAATGTTGGCATCGCAACGCAAACTTCCTTCATCCATATTTCCATCGCACACATTCAGCGTACGAACCAATTTTCTTATTTCTGTAAAATAAGCTGCTGCTTCATCGCCACTGTGCAAGTCAGGTTCTGTAACAATTTCAATTAGCGGAACACCTGCACGGTTATAATCAACCACCGAATACAAATCATGCTGATCGTGCATGCTTTTGCCTGCATCTTCTTCCATGTGTATCCTGTTCAGCTGAACATTTTTTTCACCATCAGCTGTTTTGATTTTTACAAACCCTCCAACACAAATAGGTGTTGTGTGCTGCGAAAGCTGGTAGCCTTTGGGAAGATCGGGGTAGAAATAATGTTTACGTGCAAAATAGTTTTTGCGTTCAATTTCACAGTTACAGGCTAATCCCATCCGTACAGCCAGTTCAATGGCTTCTTTATTCAGCTTAGGTAAAGTTCCGGGGTGTGCCAGTGTAATGGGACTAACATGCATGTTGGGCTCTGCACCAAAGCTGGCATCATCGCCACAAAACAACTTGCTTTTGGTTAAAAGCTGGGCATGCACTTCAAGACCAATCACCGCTTCATATTTATCGCTATAGTTCGACATGTTCAATTTCCCTTTTTATCAGGGTCGGGAAGCTGCAAAAATATCCTTTTTAGCCCGAAGCATTTGTGATACAGTTCACAAAAAAAGCCCATCATTGCTGATGGGCCTGAACATGAATGAAAAAGACTATAAATCAGCCTTATTAAGCTTTTTGGGGATTTTGATTTCCATATTCACCACTTTACCTGCACGAAGTAGTTTCAGATTCCATGCATTGTTTTCTGTTTTCTGATGAAGAGCTTCTCTTGCCTCGGCAACATTGGTTACTTTTTTGCCATTGATTTCTGTGATGATATCATCCTTGAGCACACCATTTTTTTCAGCAGGCGATTCTTTATCTGTATCCAGCACTTTCACACCATTTCCTTCTTCAGTATCCTGAATAGTAATTCCCAGCTGCGGACCTTTTTGCTGCCACATCATCGGGCCTTCGAAATGTTCCATGCCAAATGGCTGTTTGAACTGAAATTCAAATTGCCTGTCCTGAAACTCCTGCTGTCTTCTCTGAAAATCTTTTTGTTTCAGCATCAGCTCATTTTGCTTCAGTTCCATTTTATGCTGAAACTCCTGCGGGAACCTGCTTTCGCCTAATTGTGTTTTTACTTTGCTCTCTTTTCCGTTACGCAAATAAGTAATTTCAACTTCATCCTTCGGTTTCTTTTCAGTGATGACTTTTACCAGGTCACCGGGCTTTTCTATTTTCTGATCACCCACTTTGGTAATGATATCGCCTTTCTGCAAACCGGCTTTTTCTGCAGCCGATTCTTTTTGTACTTCTGTCACTTCAACACCTTTTTCATTTTCTTTTGTAATCACTCCAAGTAATGCGCCTTCTTTAAAATCAAAGTGGAAATCCTTCATAAAATCATCGCTATTCCAGTTCATATTCTGGTTAAACATGTACATCTGCCTTGGCATTTTTGGCATGCGCATGATCATTTCATTGTCGTCAAATTTTTCAACAATAATGTCTTTGTTACCTTTTTCAACCGGCTTGCCATTTACGGTGACTTTATCGCCTTCAATAACAATGGTTGTTTTTTCTTTTTTGTGCCCTTTTTTACGGATGATGATTTCCTGCTTCTCCACTTTATCCTTTTTTTCTTTCACTTCGGATTGGGCTGATGCATTTATGGCCGGAAATTGTGCTGCTGCAATAAATGCGAGTACATAGATTGAGAGTCGTTTCATACTTTAAAATTTTAAGCAAAGTACGAAAACTTTCTTATTTACGAAATCTTTCGGAGATTTTAAGAAATCCTAAACATTTGGGTTGATGGAGTGATAAGTTTCTACCGGGCAATGATCAACGACTTCGTTTCGCAGGTACGTCATGCCGATTTTTTTTAGAACGGAAAGAGATGCTTTATTGTCGACATGTGCCCGGCCAATAATTTCGCTGAGCTGAAGTTTGGAGAAGCCATAATCCAATGTATGTTTTGCGGCTTCGGTTGCAAAACCTTTTCCCCATGAAGATGGGATGTAACGATAGCCGAGATCAATTTCATTTAACTCGGCTCTGAACTTTAATCCGCACCAGCCAATAAACTCTTCGTTTTCTTTTACATAAACTGCAAGCCGCCCAAGATTGTACAATGCGTATTGCGGTAGAATATGTTCAAATAAAATATTTCTTGAAAACTCAACACAGGTATGTACGGGCTCATGTACATACTCAACCACTTCCTGGTAACTGTTGAGATAAAATACCAGCGAAGCATCAGCATCAGTAAACCGACGCAGGTAAAGACGTGGAGTTTCAAAAATGATTTGCATAAAAAAAGAACCGCAGCTGTGGCTACGGTTAATTTATTTCGTTTGATAAAATTATTACAATAAACTCTTCACTTTATCAATCACTGCCTGCAGATTTCCAGTTTCTTGTCCACCGGCTGTTGCCAATGTTTTTTGTCCGCCACCGCCGCCTTTGATGAGTGGAGCAACATGTTCTTTAATGATTTTCCCTGCATCAAGATTTTTTGCAGCAGCAACTGAATCAGAAAGTCCAACAGCAACAAATGCTTTGCCATCAATGTTTGCACAAAGCACCGCTGCATAATCAGTAAGACTTGCTTTTAAGTCGAAACAAATTTTCTTTAGTGCATCAGCCGATGATACTTCAACAATTTCACCAATGAAACTTATGCTGTTAACAATTTCTTCTTTCGTCAGTAATTCATGACGTAATGCAGCCAACTGTTTTGCTTCAAGCTTTTCTAATTTCTTTTTTAGTTCAGTATTTTCTGCCTGCAGGTTTTCGATGGCCTTGCCGAGATCTTTTGGATTTTTTAATTGCTCACGGATTGAACCGAGTAATGCAGACTGATCATTCACCAGCTCTTCAGCTGCAGCACCGCACACAGCTTCTATTCTTCTTACACCTGCAGCAACTGCACTTTCACTTTTGATTTTAAACAAACCAAGTTCACCGGTATGACCAACATGTGTACCACCGCAAAGTTCAACACTGTATGCAGGATCCATAATCACCACACGAACAGTATCACCATATTTTTCACCAAACAATGCCATTGCACCCATTGCAACTGCATCATCTTTTTTCATTTCCTTAATCACAACAGGAATGTTCTGGCGTATTTTCTCATTAACGATTTTTTCTACAGCAGCCAGTTCATCATCATTCACTTTTGAAAAATGACTGAAGTCGAAACGTAACTGTTCATCATTATTCAAACTTCCTTTTTGTGCAACATGTGTACCCAGCACATTGCGTAAAGCCGCATGCATAAGATGTGTTGCTGAGTGATGCACTGCTATTTTCTGTCGTCTGTCTGCATTAACTTTTGCAGATACATGTGCAGAAATATTTACCGGCAGCTGATCAATGAAATGAATGATTAGATCATTTTCTTTTTTTGTATCTCTTACAAGAACTTCTTCACCTTCAAAACTCAGCACACCTGTATCACCAACCTGACCGCCGCTTTCAGCATAAAAAGGCGTTTTATCTAACACAACCTGGCAGGCTTCTTTTCCCTTGATATTTACCTTGCGGTATTTAATTACACGACTGTCTGCAACTGTAGATTCATATCCAACAAACTGAACAGTGTTATCAGCAATTACTTCCACCCAATCTTCTGTATCAATAGCTGTTGCTGCACGGCTGCGTTCTTTCTGTTGCTGCATTTCTTTTTCAAAACCAGCTTCATCAACCGATAAATTATTTTCAGTTGCAATTAATCTTGTCAGATCAATTGGGAAACCATAAGTATCAAATAATTCAAATGCTGCTTTACCTTCAATGGTTGATCCTTTTGTATCAGCAATAATATCATCAATACGTTTCAAACCTTTTTCAAGTGTACGCAGGAATGCATCTTCTTCTTCCTTCACCACTTTTTGTACAAATGCTTCCTGTGCTTTTAATTCAGGAAACACCGTTTCAAACTGCGTTGCCAAAACAGGAATAATCTGGTGCAGCAACGGATGTTTATAGTTGAGATAAGAATAATAGTAACGCACTGCACGTCTTAAAATTCTCCTGATCACATAACCTGCACCTGTATTGCTTGGCAACTGTCCGTCAGCAATAGTGAAACAGATAGCACGGATATGATCAGCAATCACACGAAATGCAATACTTTCCTTATCATCACCAGCTGTATATTTTTTTGAAACAATCTGTTCAACAGCAGCAATGGTACCAGTGAAAACATCTGTATCGTAATTGCTTTGTTTGTTCTGCAGCACACGTACCAAACGTTCAAAGCCCATACCGGTATCAACATGCCTTGCAGGAAGCTGTTCAAGTGATCCGTCTTTTAAACGGTTGAACTGGATAAATACATTGTTCCAGATTTCAATTACCTGCGGATGATCATTGTTCACCAGTGTTTTTCCATCAACAGCTTTTCGTTCATCATCAGTTCTGCAATCCACATGAATTTCTGTACAGGGACCACAAGGACCGGTATCGCCCATTTCCCAGAAATTATCTTTTTTCTTTCCCAGTAAAATGCGGTCTTCACTGACATGTTTTTTCCATTCATTCCAGGCTTCTTCATCTTTGGGAAGCTGTTCTTTTTCATCGCCTTCAAAAACGGTTACGTATAAACGGTCTTTTGGAATTCCGTAAACATCTGCAAGAAGTTCCCAGCTCCATGCAATGGCTTCGGCTTTGAAGTAATCGCCAAAGCTCCAGTTACCCAACATTTCAAACATGGTGTGGTGATAGGTATCAACGCCCACTTCTTCCAGATCGTTATGCTTACCACTTACACGAAGACATTTTTGTGTATCGGCAATACGTGGACTTTCAGGTTTTTTATTTCCTAAAAAATAGTCTTTGAACTGATTCATCCCCGCATTGGTAAACAACAGGGTTGGATCATTCTTCACCACGATTGGTGCCGATGGTACAATCTGGTGCTTTTTAGAAGCAAAAAAGTCTAAAAATTGCTGTCGTATAGCGGCTGCAGTCATCATAACGAACCTTTATTTGGATTGATTTTTGAAGATATTACTCTCCTATCTTTGTAAACTTCCCATAATGGGAAGCAAAGGTAAGTCAAACCTGTGCACGCCGTAATGTCCATATGAAGAAAATCAAGTATTTCTATAATACCAATACGCTGCGCTACGAAAAGCTGGTTACGCCTCTGCGTGTAAAGCTTCTCCGTGTCTTCAGCTTTCTTGCTGCGGTATCTGTTGCAGGTTTTCTGTTTATGCAATTATCATACAGGTATTTTCCTTCAGCCAATGAAAAGAAACTGCTGAATGAAAATAACCGGCTGAAGGATAGTTATTCTGTTCTCAATGCAGAACTAACCCGGATGGATAACCAGTTGCATGAAATTGAAAAAAGAGATAATCAAGTTTACCGTTCAATATTTGAAGCAAGCCCCATTCCCGATAGTGCACGTGCTAAAATGATGGAGAAACAGGAAGAAGATAAACTGGTTGCCAGCATGTCGGAAAACGAACTGAACTCTTCCATTATTCAGCAGATAAATCAACTCCGTAACAGGCTTTACGCACAAACAGTTTCGTTCAATGCCATTGAAGGAATGGTGAAGAACAAAGAAGCATTGCTCGCTGCCACGCCTGCTATTCAACCGGTAAGTAATAAAGATCTTTCACGCATGGCATCGGGTTTTGGTTACCGTATTGATCCGGTATATAAAACCACCAAAATGCACGCAGGTCTTGATTTTGCTGCGCCACAAGGTACGCCCATCTATGCGACAGCCGATGGCGTTGTAACACTTGCAGGCAACACCGGTAATGGTTATGGTAATCATGTGGTGATTAATCATGGTTATAACTATGAAACGCTTTATGGCCACATGGTAAGGGTTAAAGTAAGACAGGGACAAAAAGTAAACCGTGGTGAAGTAATTGGCTGGGTGGGTAGTACCGGTAAAAGTACAGGACCACACTGCCATTACGAAGTACACAAAAACGGCACTCCTGTTGACCCGATTTATTTCTTCTATAACGATCTTACTCCAGAACAATTTGACCGTATGCTGAAAATGGCAGCAACAGGTAACCAGAGTTTTGATTGATGATTAAAACCACCAGGACTCTTTTTAATTTTTACTTTTAACGTTTCATCATTTAATTACTGACAACTGAATAGTACAGGCTACCGTCTATTTATTACTTTTGTTATTCATGGCAGCACTTTCACAAATAGCATTTGATTTTGATGAAGCACCAAAGCAACCACAGCCGGCTGAACCGGTGGTGAAAAAGCGTGGCCGCAAACCTTCAAACAGACCGCCAAAGCCCAAACAAAAGCGTGGCAGAAAAAATCTGAAAGAAGCTGCATCAGAAGCTGAGCTGATTGAACTGCCATCGGATGAAGAGCTGAGTAAAAAACTCTATTACAGCATTGGAGAAGTGAGTGATCTGTTTAAAGTAAACCCATCTTCACTCCGCTTCTGGGAATCAGAGTTCAGCATCATCAAACCAAGAAAAAATAAAAAGGGCGACAGGTTTTATAATGCAGGCGATATTAAAAAACTGCATCTTATTTATTACCTGCTCCGTTTTAAAAAATACAGTATCGAAGCTGCAAAAGACTATATTAAAAACAACAGGGAAGAAGCCGACAAACGTTTTGAACTTGTACAAAGTCTTCAGCAGCTCAAAGCTTTTCTGCTTTCCATTAAAGCAGATCTGTAACCGGTAAAACATGATACAATGAAAAAAATATTCAGCACCCTTGTTATAACTATACTCATAGCACAAACTTCATTCGCACAGGTACAATACGAAGTTTCAAAAGATCCCAGGAACGGCGAAAAAACATTGAAAGGAGTCATCAGCAGGGAAGTATTACTCAACGACACTTCTTTTGCATGGATGAAAAATGATTTCAGCTGGTATAAACCCAACGCTGCCTGCGCTGCAAATTTAACCGCAGTAAAAGATACCGTTCAGTTGCTTGTTTTTATTGGTACATGGTGCGAAGATTCGCATGTTGTTCTTCCTGAATTATTCAAGCTGCTTGACCAGGTTCAGTTTTCATACAACCGTTTAACCATTGTTGGTGTTGACAGAAACAAACAATCGCTGGGTTCTTTAAGCAAAGCATTAAACATTACCAACGTTCCAACGATTATTGTGATGAAAGCTGGGAAAGAAATTGGCCGTGTGCTGGAATATGGCAAGTACGGCATGTACGACCAGGAACTTGCTGAAATACTGGAAAAGGCGAAATAAAAGATTACTGTATCAGGTTTTTTGAATTTTTGATATTTTAAATTATCTTCATATCTGCTAAATCTTGAAAACAGCAGTATATGAAAACACAAATCATCTCCGCTTTAGTAATTTTATTACTAACTACTTACAGTTGTAAAAAGAATCCAGAACCAACAGATCAAAAAAAATTTGACATTAATAAAGTAGAAGGAGTTACAATTTTACTTGATGAAGGAATGCAAGGTGTCAAAGATTGGAGTGGCGTAAAAGTTACATTAGAAAACTCAAACCCGGTTGTAAGTACAATAACTGATAGTTCCGGCCATTTCTCCCTACCTGTTGACCCGAAATATAAATCCTTTAACCTGGTTTACTCAAAAGAGAAATACGGTACTTATAAACAATATTTTGAGCGTAGAACTAATGATACTATCTATTATTCTTTTAATTACACCACAGACACTTTTTATTCAATTTACGATCATACTTTAGGGCCTAATCTTGGGCAAATCAGCACTGCAAAAATTAACTCCTTTAATGTAACTATTGTGAATGGAACAACACTAAGAGTTACATGTGATATTTCTTCTCCATATCCCGAAAAAGAAAAAGGAATCAGGTTGCTGTTTCAAAAAAACAATAAAGACATTTCATTTGAGAATGTAGACAAAAGCAACAGGAATGATTGGCTAGTAATTACGCCTGTTAAAGATGGAAGCAATACAATAGATGAGTGCTTGAGTTGCAACATACGGTGCCACAAATGGCAAAGTGGAGATACCATTTATGTAACTGCTTATCCTGATTCACAAGCTCCTAATTTTTATTTTGACAGATCAACAAACACATATGTTTGTCCCAACATAAACCTGAACAACAAAGCACCAATTGTTTCTTTTATTGTGCCTTAGTATTATTTCGTAAAAATACAGGGCACATGCTCTTCGGTTGCAATGTGCTCTATGCCGTTACTCCGGCTAATTCAATTTCAAGTGTTGCAAGAATATTCAGCAACTCAATATTTATTGTTTGTTTTAACTGGTTGAATTCATTCATATCAATCACATCAGTGAAATAATCAACCTGCACAGTAATTGATTTAAGACCAAGCTCTGTAACAAATGCAGTTCCACTCTGAATTGCTTCATGCTGCTGAATTAACAGTTCTGCTTTTTGCGTAAGCTTCTGCAGCTGATCAGGAGTTGTTTTTACATTTAATTCCAGTTTAATTTCTGCTTTACGCTGAGTGCGGTGTGTAATATTATCAAGAATACTGTCGACCATTTTTTTATTGGGAACAGTTACATAAGTTTTTTGATCTGTTCTGATTCTTGTACTTCGCAAACCAATGCGTTCAACTGTTCCGGAAACCGATTCAACTTTCACAAAATCACCAATCGTATAAGGTTTATCAAAGAAGATGATAAATGATGCGATAAGATTTTCAAGGCTTTCTTTTGTTGCCAAAGCAATAGCTGCAGTAACAATGCTTAACCCAGTGATAAGATTGGATATATTGAAATGAAACACAAACTTGGCAATCATCATGATGCCGACAATATTCAAAATGGCTTTGAAAAAATCTTTAAAGAAAACCACCAGCTGATCATCACTATGATCAGGTGTTTCACTTGCCTTGGTTTCAAAAATGATGGCAAGGAAATCAATTTGCCTGATGAGAAAACGGATAAAGAAAACAATGAGTATAAGCTTACCTGCACCATCTGCAATTTCGTTAGCACTTACTTTGTATAATTCAAAATCAAGAACTGCAGGAAACTTCAGTTTATCCAGTGAAAGAATTGCTACAACTGCAAGAATAAGCGATTCCATTGGTGCAAGCACCAATGAAATAAACTGTTCTCTCCCCAGGTATTTTTTTGCACCGGGAAATACTCCATAAAGAAGCCTGCAAATAATTCTTGACACAAATCCCTTCAGCAAAAACATTGCCGCTATTATCCCTGCAATCCATATATATTTTGCAATGGGATTATCTAAAACGATACGATCTAAAAATTCTGGCATATGCAAAAATAAAACCTCTGCCCTTAATCAAACTTTAAAATGTGAAATGAAGAATATTGCCATTTTGCAAAATATACAAATGGCCCGGACGGATAATTGTTTTTTGCCGAACACTTACCTGTGCAGGCAAAGGCAAACGCTTTTCGGTTAGTGTACCGGTAGTATAAGCAATGATCTGTTGCTGTTCAATTCCTAACACTGTTTTCCCAACTACCGTAAGATCGGTTAAACCGAGATAAGAAATTTTTGTTTTGAACGATCCGTAAATATCAAACACATAAATTCCCTTTTCAGGATCGTAGAGGTAAACAAATCCATCCTGGTCGATTATTTGTGTTGGTGAAGGCACTTCATCAAATATGCTTCTGAAATCAACAGTTTCACTCAACACTGTTCCGTCTTCAGCAATTTTTTTCAGTTTATTATTCTGCTCATCGTACACCCAAACATTGTTGTCGTAACTCTGCGCAATAGCTTTTGCCTGGAAAATATTCTGTTTACGTAAATCAATACTATTAACATTATTGAGAAAACGATCAAGCACAACTACGGTCGAATAACTTTTATAATAAAGCAACAGTTTTAAAGGATTGGTAGCATCAATAGAATACAGTTTACCATAACGGCGCACATCATTAAACACAGCAACGGAATCACCATTGCTGTTTAACTTTTTGAGCTGGTTGTTTTTTGTGAGAAGATAATAGTTACCAAGATTATCAACTGTAAAATCAATATAATCTCCTTCAATAGTTTTCGCCTGTTGATAAACAGAATCCTGTGCAAACATTGTTTGCGTAATAAACAGGATCAATATAAACAGAGTATATCTCAATGCTGGTAATATTTCAATTCCAATTGTTCTCCATCAAACAAAGCAAAGCTGAAGTATCGTATCCAGTCGCCAAGATTGATGTAGCGGCTTTTATCTGTAAGACGAAAATCAATGGGCAAATGGCGATGACCAAACACAAAAAAATCATAATTCTTTTTCTGCAGTACTTCTTTGCAGTAAATGATGAGCCATTCTTTGTCTTCGCCTAAAAATGTTTCTTCAGTAGCACCTGTTTGAGCACGGCTGCGGCGGCTGAGATAATTGGCTAATCCCATACCAACTGCCGGCGGTAATATGCCAAACAACCATTGACAAACAGGATTACGGAAAATTTTCTTGAGCATTTTATAACCATGATCACCGGGACCTAACCCATCGCCATGACCAATTAAAAACTGTTTACCATTAAACTCAAATTCCTTTGGTTCAAAATAAACAGGAATATTCAATTCGGTTTGCAGGTAATCTTTCATCCACATATCATGATTACCAACAAAAAAATGAACAGGAATGCCTGCATCAGTTATCTCTGCTAATTTGCCCAATATGCGTACAAAGCCTTTGGGAACTACAGTGCGATATTCATACCAGAAATCAAACATATCCCCAACAATGAAAATCACTGCAGCATCTTCTTTGATTTCATTTAAAAACTGAACGACTTTTTTTTCCCGTAAAAGACTTTTTTCATAATTGGGTGCCCCCAAATGAAAGTCGGAAAGAAAATATATTTTTTTGCCGGGAGGAATTTGCATGAAACAAATATAAAGAAGGAAACAGAGCTGAACTATAAATGATTTTTTCTGCGTGCATACTCCAGCACATCACCACTTTCAACACGTGGCATTCCGGTTAAATCTTTCCGGTACCAGTATATCCAGGCTGTATATTCCTGATTATTCGCATAAACTGTTGTCAGTTCACGGTAATACAATTGCTCTTCACCTTCTTCAGGGTACACGCCTTCATAATCATCCAGCTGACTGATGGCCCAGTTAAATTCTTCACCAGAGTTTGCCCTGTATAATTCACCAATAATAAAATGATCTTCTGTTGTTGGAATGGCTGCAGGATATTCGCCCAGATCATACAAATTACCTTTCACTTTTGCATCGCCTTCAAAAGAAAAATATGGAGTGATGTAATGAAATGCGGTTCCCGGAAAATTTTTCCGCAAGCTACCGTAAACAAACAGGAATTGTGGTGAACTGTTCATAGATTAAAGTTACACTGCAGGTAACAGAGAAAAAAAGAATATTAACGTTAAAATTATTCCGGTAAGAGAAGCTGTCAGTTCGTTTCTTCCACCAGGAAAACAAACACTTCTTTTGGACCGTGAACACCTACCACCAATGTTTTTTCAATATCGGCTGTGCGGCTTGGACCAGTTGCAAAAGTGATGAAGGAAGGAAGTTGACCACTGTATTTTTCTTTGAGTTGCTGTAACGCATCTTTAAGATCGTACACCAACTGACTTGTGTATGCAACGCAAATATGCACAGGTGCATATACACTTGTTGTGCGGCCGCTTTCATTGGCAGTACTTAACACCATTGTTCCTGTGCGGCTAACCAATGATTCGCAGGTTGTAATGCTTACATCACAATCAGCCAGCTGATCATAAAATGTTACAGGAAATTTATGTTGCTGTAACGCAGTTTGCAATTTTTCCTCACGGCAAACAATCTTAGTCCAGTTCCTTGTTGCAGCTAATTCAAGTAACTGCTGCGACAAATCATCTTCATCGGCACAAAACACAAACTTGCCCTGCAGTTTGGTAAACTCCTGTGCAAACTGTACAGCCATATCATCAACCGGAGGTTGAAAAACACTGTTGTTTCCTTCGCTGTTGGGAAAAGGAACAGGCACCGGATGACTCAGTGCCTGTCTTATTTTTTTAAGAATGTTTTCTTTTGAAGGAGAAACAGTCATACTCAGATTTTATCAATTTGAGGATTGTTGGTGATTTCACTTGCGGGATGTGCATGATGAGGAAGTTCGTTTTCAACTTCATCCAGCAATTTTTTGTGTTCAAACGGACGCTTACCAATCAACGTTTCCACATCGCTCTGGAACAATACTTCTTTTTCAAGTAAAGCCTTTGCCAGTTTTTCCACTTCTTCTTTCTTTTCAGTCAATAAAGCTTTGGTGCGCATGTAAGCTTCATCAATCAGCTTACGTACTTCGTTATCGATCATTTCAGCTGTTTGCTCACTGTATGGCTTTGTGAAAGTCTGTTCCTGTGTAGGATCATAATAGCTGATGTTACCCAGCTTATCATTCATACCATAAACAGTAATCATGGAGTAAGCAATTCTTGTAATCTGCTGAAGATCGTTACTTGCGCCGGTTGAAATTTTACCAAAGAAAATATCTTCACTTGCACGGCCACCAAGTGTCATACAAATCTGATCATTCAATTGCTCTGTGTTATAGAGATACTGTTCTTTTGGTGTGTATTGCGCATAACCCAATGCAGCAGTTCCTCTCGGAACAATGGTAACTTTCAGCAGTGGGTAAGCATGCTCAAGGAACCATCCGCAAATTGCGTGACCAGCTTCGTGGTAAGCAATGATTTCTTTTTCTTCTGGGCTGATGAGTTTGTTTTTCTTTTCCAAACCGCCAATTACACGATCAATTGCATCCTGGAAATCGCTCATATCAACAGCAGCCTTTCCTTTTCTTGCAGCAATCAATGCAGCTTCGTTACAAACGTTGGCAATATCAGCACCGGCAAAGCCCGGAGTTTGTTCAGCCAGTTTATGTACATCAAGTGTTTCAGAAACTTTAATTGGTTTCAGGTGCACTTTGAAAATCTGTTCACGACCTTTTACATCAGGACGATCAATTGAAATCTGGCGATCGAAACGACCCGGACGTAACAACGCTGAATCCAATACATCAGGTCGGTTGGTTGCAGCAAGGATGATGATACCGGTATCGCCACCAAAACCATCCATTTCAACCAGTAACTGGTTCAATGTGTTTTCACGTTCATCATTACTTACAATTGCATTTCTTCCACGTGCACGACCAATCGCATCAATCTCATCAATGAAAATAATACAAGGAGCTTTTTCTCTTGCCTGCTTAAATAAATCTCTTACACGGCTTGCACCCACACCCACAAACAATTCCACGAAATCAGATCCACTGATGCTGAAGAATGGCACCTGTGCTTCACCAGCCATTGCTTTTGCCAGCAATGTTTTACCGGTACCTGGAGGGCCTACGAGCAGCGCACCTTTTGGAATTTTACCACCAAGTGCTGTATATTTTTTGGGTTGTTTCAGGAAATCAACAATTTCCATTACTTCCACTTTAGCTTCATCCAAACCTGCCACATCCTGGAATGTAACATTCACCTTCGTTCCTTTTTCAAACAGTTGTGCTCTTGATTTTCCGATATTGAAAATACCGCCACCGCCAGGGCCAGAACCACCGCCGCTGTTCATTTTACGCATCAGCAATATCCATAATCCAACCAGTACAAGAATGGGAAGTAATAAACTTACAAACGGGCCAAGCCAGTTTTCTTCATCTTTCGCATCAGAATCGGGACGAACAATGCTGGGATTATTTTTAAAGAAATCCTGCATCTGCTCATCGAAATTGCGAACATCCGGAATTGAGAATTCAAAAACCGGTGTCTTTTTCGTATCAGCCTTTGTTGTTTTTGTTTCAGAAGCAATCAGTTTTTTTACAAACGGATCGTTTACAGCTTCATCCTTAAGTGTAACACGAACAACACCTTTGTTTTTAATTACGAGATAACTTTTGACATATCCTTTTCTCAGCAAGCTGTCCATAAACACTTCACGTGAAGTGCTTACTGTATCGGGAGCAAAACCCCTGAACAAATTGAAACCGATCAATACAATAGCAATAAGTGCATATAACCAGTATATATTAAAGCGGAATGTCTTGCGGGGATCTTTTTTGTCGCCGCTGTTTTCAGGCATATTTCCTTGATTCAAACTCATCTTTTTTTGTACCTGTTTACAGGTTTTTGATAGTATTACAAATTAGTGGTCAAATGTTTCAAAGAGGTTCGTTAAAATTTCGGCTGAAACCTTAACAGTTAAACATTATTCATGATCGGCACTTACTGCATCGCTCCACATTTCTTCAAGTCGGTAAAACTTCCTTGTTTCAGGATGAAAGATATGTACAACTACGTTTACATAATCAACCAACACCCACTGAAGAGCACTCATTCCCTCATGCCGGTAGGGCGCTTCACCACATATCTCCCTTACTTTTACTTCAACATTATCGGCTATTGCTCTAACCTGTGTTGTACTGGAACCTTCACAAATAATAAAAAAATCGGCTACCGCTTCAGGTATCTTTCGTAAATCAAGACTTATGATATTTTCGCCCTTTTTCTCCTGAATTGCATTCAGGATAGCTTTAAATAACTTACTGTTACGGTTAATGCGGGAAATAGCCTTTGCTTCTTTGCCTCGGGAAGTTAACAGAGATAATGTACTCAATCGCTTGCTTGTTTAATGAATAAATCTGTTTTTTTGCAATGACGAACGGTCAAAGCGTTTTACTTTTTTTAATTTGTCCAAAATTAAACAATCTTCATCAACCTTGCTCTCTAAAAAATCAAATAACCGCTGGATTGAACTGGACAGTGTAGACAGCACCAACAACTATGCCATGGGGCTGATACATGCAGGAGTGGCACAACATGGCACAGTTGTGTTTGCACATCACCAAACCAAAGGCAAGGGCCAACGGGGTAAAAGCTGGGCAACCGAAGCCGGAGCCAACCTAAGCTTTTCAATAATAGTGCAACCCTCTTTCCTGCTGCCCGCCCAGAGCTTTCAGCTGCTTGCAACAACAGCCGTTTCGGTACGAAATTCATTGAGCAGCCTAACAGGTGATGAAACAAAAATAAAATGGGCCAACGATCTTTACTGGCGTGACAGAAAGACAGGGGGAATACTTATTGAAAATGTGATAAGAGGCACACAATGGCAATGGGCCATCGTTGGTATTGGCATTAATGTAAATCAATCAGTTTTTGAAAACCTGCCTAACCCGGTCTCCGTTAAACAAATAACCGGCAAAACAACGGATGTAAAAGAACTGGCACAACTCATATATGACGATTTAATGAATGCGTTAGCAGGTCTGAAAAAAAATGGTTTCGGCAATCTTCTCGAGGAATATAACCGGCATTTGTATAAGCGAAACGAAACGGTTCGTTTAAAAAAGGGCAGCCGCAATTTTGAAACACAGATCAACGAAGTAAACATTCACGGGCAACTTGTAACAGGTTACGAAACAAAAGAGTTGTTTGACTTTGGTGATGTAGAATGGATACTCTAAAAAAATATACTTGATTAGCAAATCGGCCTTTTATCAATAACTCACGAATGTTACCTTTGCCGCACACTTAAAACAGTAATCAACAATGAAAATAGCAGTAGCAAAAGGCGATGGTATTGGCCCGGAAATAATGGATGCAGTATTAAGCATTTTTAACGCTAATCGTGTTCCGCTTGAATATGAAATGGTGGAAATGGGTAAATGGGTTTTTGACAAGGGCTTCAACAACGGAATGACACCCGAAGCAAAACAAAGCATTGAAGAACTGGGACTGCTTTTTAAAGGACCAATGGAAACGCCCAAAGGCAAGGGTGTAAAAAGTATCAACGTTACTGCACGCAAAACCTGGAACACTTACGCTAATAAAAGAGCTTTTCAAACATTACATGGTGTAGATACGGTTTTCAGCAAAGCTGGTATTCCGATAGATGTTACTGTTGTTCGTGAGAACATTGAAGATACTTATGGTGGTATTGAACACATGCTTACACATGATGTGGCGTTGAGCCGCCGCTTTATTACCCGCCCCGGTAGTATGCAGGTTATCCGTTATGCATTTGAAATGGCCAAACAAAAAAATGCAAGACGCATTACCTGTGGCCATAAAGCAAACATCATGAAGATTACGGATGGTTTGTTTCTTGAATGTTTTTATGAAGTGGCGAAGGAATACCCTGAACTGAAAGCGGATGATATTATTGTAGATGATCTTTGCATGAAACTGGTTACAAGACCCGACACATTTGATGTGGTGGTGTTAACCAATCTGCAGGGTGATATTGTAAGTGATCTTTGTGCTGGTTTGGTTGGTGGATTAGGATTTGCCCCAAGTGCAAACATAGGCGATCATATTTCCATTTTTGAAGCCGTACACGGAACAGCTCCTGATATTGCAGGTAAAAATATTGCCAACCCTACTGCGTTGTTGCTAAGCGGAATTGCCATGCTTCGTCATGTTGGTTTAACGGAAAATGCGGCAGTTATTGAAAACGCTTTACTCTACACACTGGAAAACGGAATTCATACCGGTGACTTTGGCGACAAATCAACTCCATCTGTAAATACAACGCAGTTTGCTGAAGCTATTATTGGCAATTTTGGCAAACAACCCAAACAAGGTGCTAAAGAAATTATTCCCAACAAACCGGGCACTCCTACTCCGCTGAAACTTGAATTAAACTCAATGATGGTTTCAACAGAAAGTGAAGATGAAGTCATTGTTGGTGTTGATTTATTTATTGAAAGTGATGAGCAACCAAATGAAATTGCTGAAAAATGTAAGCGCCATGCAGGTGTTAAATTCAATCTTGTAAATATCAGCAACCGTGGTACACAGGTTTGGCCAACAGGTTCTGTTTATACCAATCTTGTGAACCAGTATAATGTGCGTTTTGAAACCATCGACAATTATCCACTCAACCAACAAGATATAATAGGATTGTATGTGAGCATGAGTGGTAATTTCAAAATCTGTTCACTTGAATTACTGAATGCATGGGGCGATAAAAAAGCATTTAGTTTAGCACAGGGACAATAAGAATAATCCAAAAAAATATTCAACTACCGGCACAGCATTCAGCTTCTGCCGGTTTTTTATTCCTCTGCTTTTCTTGCTTCAACTTCTAAGGGATTATTGTAATACCCATATTTAATACTGTACCATAAATACAGAAACAGAAATTTCAGCAAGCCATGTTTTTTGTATTGTTCAATATGCGCAAGTTCATGTTTAACCCATCGCTTGTTATTTAAAAAATCTTCAGTTGAAGTATTGTGCAGGTGAATGGTTTTACCAATAACCATTGCTACTTTTTTAACCTTCAGTTTTTTTGCAGCCAGTAAAGCCAGGAAAGAATGTTCTTTTATACGATAGTCCATAAAAAAATAAAGTGCACCATAAAGATGCACTTAGTTATAAAAGGGTGTTCTTAAAATCTGTTAATTATTAGCAGCGCCTGCATCAATCCAGCAAATAATCGTGTTTCGCTGTGCATTGCTGAGTGTTGTATTCTTGGGCATCAGACCACTCAGAATCGCCGCACGGATATTTACTTTAGCAGCAGAAATCTGAGCATAATTGGTTAAAGGCCCCGGGCCATTCAAACTGCCGCTGTTATGACAGCCGCTTTGCGAACAAACTGTTTGAAAAATAGGCGAAACATCACTTGTAAAATTAATTGCAGCGCCGGTACAGCTGGGCGTATAAGTTGTACTACCACCACCTCCTCCGTTGTTGGTACCTCCACCGGTTGTATTACCGGGTCCACTACTTTTTGTACAGGAATATGCCAGCAGAAGAATAAGTGCAGCCACACAAATTGAAATTCGTTTCATGTTCAGATTAGTTATTGTTTCATTAAAACTACCTACTTACCTATTTCTCTACAAGTAATGCAGACTGAACTGGAATTTCTCTTGTCTGAACAAGAAAGAATCTGCTGATTATTTTTCTGTATTCAGCAGTTCCAATATTTGTGCTGTGTGATTTTTTGTATTGGGACGAAGAATGATGTGCTCAATAATTCCTTTTTCACTGATGATAAAAGTGGTACGTACCAATCCGTCAAATATCTTTCCCATAAACTGTTTTTTACCCCACACATCATAAGCATTAATCACTTCATGCTTTTCATCAGCAATTAAACGGAAAGGCAGATTATTTTTTGTTTCAAATTTTTTGTGCTTATCAACCGCATCTTCACTTACACCAATAATTTCAAATCCCATTTTTTTTAATGCTGTATAATTATCACGCAGGTTGCAGGCCTGTATTGTACAGCTTGCAGTTAAATCGTGTGGGTAGAAATAAAGTATCATCTTCTTACCCTTGAATTCGGCCGTTGAGATTTTTTTACCATCCTGGTCAATGCCTTTAAATGCCGGGGCTTTATCGCCCACCTTTAATTTGGTTACGTAGTTTTTAAAGGGTTGTTTTTTCGTTGCCATATATTTAGAAATCAGAACGCCTGAAGCGACCTGCATTTTATTTTTATTGAAAATTATTTTCTTGTAAACCGTATGATTCTTTCTGTTGTGTTTCCTGCTTCATCTTCAGCAACCAAACGCAATTCATGTTCGCCGGGAGCACAATGCTCATCAACGCTGTAACGGTAAACCGGGCCAAGCCCTGCAAACATTAACCAGTCGCCATCTAACTCTGCCCTGAAGCTGTGAATTGCTTTTTTATTATCATTCACAGTACAGGTAATGGATGTGCCTGCAGCAACTGTTCCTCCGTCAGCAACACCTGCAACAGCAATGGTTGGAGGCACTTCATCCACTTCAAGCCAAAACTCACCAAACTCCCTGAACTTAGCTTCGTACCAACCTTTCACCAATGTTGCCCGTTCAACAATTGTTTTTCCTTTTGCAGTTTTGATCATCACCACACGGTTACGTGCAGTTGCCGGAATTTCTTTGTTTGGTTTAATACGGAACACCATTGAATCCTGAACAGGAATAAGTGCTGTATGCATTACATGCACATTGGAATATGCTGTTGCACTTGTTTTGTAGTTGTACACAAAACGAAACGCATCATAAAAACTTTTTTCAGTACTCACCATCTGCACATCTTCCCGCTCAAACACATTGATTTGCCCGGGAAGCATATACCTGCTGTCTTTCTGCATATTGATTGCTGCAGGTACTGTTGCTGTTCGTTTGATATTGAAATGAAGAACAGAGGCATTACTGTTGGCATCCTTCACCACAATTTTTATTTCATGCGTGGCAGTATCATTTAAATGAATCAAGCCATCTCCTTTTTTATAGTAGATGGGCAACCTGTCGCCGGGTAACGGAGTTAAATGCTGGAAGAAAGAACCGCCGTTCGACCTGATGCGGTAATCGATATGTGCATTTTCATACCTCGTTTGTATATAATCGAATCCGTCAATCTGAAATCCGCTGATGGGCGTTTCATCTAAATAAACAACCGCTTCAAAAATTCCATTGTTATTCGCAACACCTGTTACACGATCTGTTGCAACAATGGCAAAGCTCAGCACATCTGTATTCACTGTCATTGATCCGCCTGCAACTGAGTAAGCTCCTGCTGCTTTTGTTAATGAAAGAATGCGTGGAGTTTGCTCATACGTACTCTTGCTGCGGTCGTACACGGCAAGTCTTGTAATGTCGGGGGGTGTTACATCGTATATTTTGTAAAACAGCAAAGGATTCAGACAGGCATCGTCATCACTCCTTCTTATTTCGTAATGTACATGCGGACCTGCAGATGCACCTGTATTACCGCTGTATGCAAGAAACTGACCTTTCTTTACCGGAAACTGATTTTTTTCAAATTCCACATCGCCCTTCCAGCTTTGCTTTTCATACTGACCTTCTTTCATTGCCTGCAGCACCTGTGTTGGAAATGTATTCATGTGGCAATACAAAGTGGTGTAGCCATTGGGATGGCTGACATAAATAGCATTGCCGAAACCAGCAGGATCAACTTTTACTTTTGAAATCCATCCATCGGCCGGAACATAAACCGGCAGATTCACTCTTCGTTCGGTAAAGAGATCAAGTCCCATGTGAAAATGGTTGGGACGCATTTCTCCAAAATTGGCATTGAGTTTTAGCGGAATATCCAATGGATAGCGGAAATAATTGGTTGGATAATTATGTTCCGGGAAAACCTGTGCCGTTGAAAAGAAATAAATAAAAAGTGAAAAGTAAAAAGTAAAAAGGTATTTCAACATGAAGCAAAAATAAAGAAGATGTTTTAAGCGGATGATTAGTTTCTAACACTGAGCGTATTATAAATGACAGTTTTATTGCTGAATTTATTTCAAAAGTACAAGAGTGCGACGCCTGTGCAGCCGAAACCAGCACTAACGTCTGTTACCAAAAAAAGGCATTCAAAATCGCTCTCAATCCAATACTTTTGCAGCCAAATTCTCCCCATGCCGAAAGACAATTCGTTACACAGTGTACTGATAGTAGGAAGTGGCCCGATTATTATTGGCCAGGCCTGCGAATTTGACTATTCTGGTTCACAGGCTGCACGAAGCCTGCGTGAAGAAGGAATTAAAGTAATCCTTATCAACAGTAACCCCGCCACCATCATGACAGACCCAATGATGGCTGACCGTGTTTACCTGCTTCCCTTAACAGTTGAAAGCATTGAGCAGATCCTGGAAGAAAACCAGATTGATGCTGTGCTGCCTACTATGGGCGGACAAACAGCGCTCAACCTTTGTAAAGAAGCAGATGAACTGGGTATCTGGGAAAAATATGGTGTGAAAATGATTGGTGTGGATGTAAAAGCCATCGACACTGCTGAAGACAGGGAAAAATTCCGCCAGTTGATGATCCAGATTGGTGTTGGTGTGGCGCCTTCAAAAGTGGCCAACTCACTGCTGGAAGGAAAAGAATTTGCACAGGAAATTGGTATACCGCTGGTAATACGTCCTTCATTTACACTTGGTGGAACCGGTGGTGGTTTTGTAAATAGCAAAGATGAACTGGATGCTGCACTTGAAAGAGGTTTGCAGGCAAGTCCAATTCATGAAGTACTGGTTGAAAAAGCATTGCTGGGCTGGAAGGAATATGAACTGGAGCTGCTGCGTGATAAGAATGATAATGTGGTGATCATTTGTACGGTAGAAAACTTTGACCCGATGGGAGTGCATACCGGCGATAGTATTACGGTTGCTCCTGCAATGACCTTAAGCGATACAGCTTTCCAAAACATGCGTAACATGGCCATTAAAATGATGCGCAGTCTTGGAAACTTTGCCGGTGGTTGTAACGTTCAGTTTGCATTGAATCCGGAAAACGAAGAAATTATTTCAGTTGAAATTAACCCACGTGTAAGCCGTTCATCAGCACTGGCGAGTAAGGCAACAGGTTATCCTATTGCGAAGATTGCTGCAAAGCTGGCAATTGGTTATACACTGGATGAACTGAAAAACCAGATCACACAAACAACTTCTGCTTACTTTGAACCTGCGCTGGACTATGTAATTGTGAAGATGCCACGCTGGAACTTCGATAAGTTCAAAGGAGCTGATGACCGTTTAGGTTTGCAGATGAAGAGTGTTGGTGAGGTGATGGCTATTGGCCGCAGTTTTACTGAAGCTGTTCAGAAAGCCTGTCAGAGCCTGGAAAACAATGCTGTTGGTCTTGGTTACTACGGCCAGAGTGTAAAACATGCTGAAGAACTCATTGAATACATCAAGGTTCCGAAATGGGATCGCATCTTCCGCATTAAAGATGCGTTGATGGCTGGCGTGAGTGTAAAGACAATTGTTGAAGCAACAAAAATTGACCGTTGGTTTATTTACCAGATACAGGATATTGTAAACATGGAAAAAGAACTGGCGAAACATGATATGACTACATTAACCAAAGAATTACTTACCGATGCAAAACGCATGGGCTTTGGTGATGAACAGATTTGCCGCATTATGAAAGAAGATGCCAGCGAAGATGAACTGTACGAAAAGAGAAAGGCCTGGGGCATTACAAGGGTTTACAAAATGGTGGATACCTGCAGTGCTGAGTTTGAAGCCAAGACGCCTTATTTCTATAGTACGTTTGAATAAAGAAGAAGATAGAATTCAGAATATAAAAAGCACCAGCTGTGGCTGGTGCTTTTTTAATTATTAAACCCTGTTTTTTAAATAACTTCATTGTATGATGAAAAATTTCAAAGCACTTTTGTTTGGTTTGTTTGTGGCATTATTGCTTTGTGAAATTATTCTGCGCATATATAATCCGTTCAGCAACTTCAGTAAACACGGAAAGCTCATTTTACCAGCAAACCAGAAAACTGTTTTTGAAAACAAATGGATCAAACAACTAGACCCAGAAATTCGTTATTCAAGAAACTCATTAGGTTTCCGTGGACCTGAACCTGCTGATAGCATTTCTAAACTTACCTCCATTATCTGCATTGGCGGAAGTACAACGGAATGCCGGTTTTTGAGTGATAGTACATCCTGGCCCTTTTTATTAGGTGAAAAGCTGAAAGATTCCATCCCCAACATCTGGGTAAACAATGCTGGAATTGATGGTCATTCAACATTTGGTCATTTACTGCTGCTGAAAGAATATATAATCAGGCTCAGACCAAAATATGTTTTGTTTCTGACAGGAATAAATGATGTAGAAACATCCAAACCTGAAAGTTTTGATCTGATGAATGAAAACAAAATTCATTTCACTTCAACAAAACAATTCTTCAAATCATTATTGAATAAAACAGAAATCGGAAGTACAGTCTTTCAGTTTTATGCCATTAAAACTGCATACAAAAAAGGCTTGATTCATAAAGATGTTGACTTTGCGCATCTACCGGATACAACCCTTAGTGAAACTTTTATACAAAGCCAGGTTGCCTTGCAAAAAGATTTTGTAAACAGCTACGGTAACAGGCTTCAGCAAATGATTACACTTTGTAAAACTAATGGAATAACACCTGTTTTACTTACCCAGCCATCTTTATATGGCTCATTCACTGATCCGGCTACCGGAATAAAGATGGATACTAAATACATCGCCACTGATGAGCAGGTTCGGAACAATATTCTTCAGCAAAAAATACTGGAGGAATATAACAACAAGGTTCGCTCGTTTTCAAACCTGGCACCTGTGATTGATTTGGCCTCATTGATGCCCAAAAACACAGCCTATTTTTATGATTTTATTCATTACAACAAAACTGGTGCTGCAAAAGTTGCTGCTGTTTTAAGTAATGAATTATTAAAAATTATTCATTAGCTGTCATAAAACTGCTGTAGCCTGTTCTGTTGAAAACATTTACTTTGCAATTATGTACATCCTCGGCATTTCTGCTTTTTATCACGACTCAGCTGCAGCCATTATTAAAGATGGTGAAATTATTGCCGCCGCCCAGGAAGAACGTTTCAGCAGAAAAAAACACGATGCCGGTTTCCCTTCAAATGCAGTAACTTATTGCCTGAAAGAAGCTGCCGTAACAATTGATCAGCTTGATGCTGTAGTTTTTTACGATAAACCTTTACTCAAATTTGAACGTTTACTCGAAACATATTACAGCTATGCCCCCAGAGGCTTCGCATCATTTTTAATGGCTATGCCTGTATGGCTGAATGAAAAATTATTCCTGAAAAAAATCATCAGGGATGAGCTGAAAAAAAATCAACCCTTTAATAAAAAGAAGTTGAAGTTATTATTTCCCGAGCATCATCTTAGTCATGCTGCATCAGCCTTCTACCCCTCTCCATTTGAAGAAGCTGCAATTGTTACTATTGACGGTGTTGGCGAATGGGCCACAACAACAATTTGCAAAGGCAAGGGAAATACTATTGAAATTTTAAAACAACTTAACTTTCCGCACTCCGTTGGATTATTGTATTCAGCTTTTACTTATTACTTAGGGTTTAAAGTAAACAGCGGCGAATATAAACTAATGGGACTTGCACCTTACGGTGATCCTGCATCAACACAAACAAAAGAGTTTGTACATACAATCAAAACAAAACTGGTTAAAATTTGTGATGATGGTTCTGTTTTTCTTGATCAGAAATATTTCAATTATGCTGCGGGTTTACGGATGGTGAAAGATCACTTATTTCAGCAACTATTCGGATTTAAAAGAAGAACTGAGGAAGAAGACTTGCAACAACAGCATTGTAACCTTGCATTGGCCATTCAGCAGGTAACTGAAGAAATCGTTATAAAACTTTCCAGGCATGCAAAAGAAATTACTGGTAGCAAAAATCTTTGTCTTGCAGGCGGGGTTGCGTTAAACTGTGTTGCAAATGGCAAGATCCAGAATGAATTGATTTTTGATCATATTTATATACAACCCGCCGGAGGTGATGCAGGAGGTGCATTGGGTGCAGCCTTAGCTGCTCACTGCATTTACTTTGAAAAGGAAAGGTTCCGTTCAACTAATTCAGATGAAATGAAAGGCTCTTATCTCGGCCCTTCATTTTCAAATAAAGAAATAGAAACAGCGCTCCAGCTATTAAAAGCTAACTATACATTGTATCAAAACAGTGACGAACTGTATTCGACTGTTGCGGGATTACTTAATGATGGTAATGTAATCGGGTTGTTCCAGGGAAGAATGGAATTTGGACCAAGAGCATTGGGAAACAGAAGTATTATTGCTGATGCAAGAAATGAAGAAATGCAGAAAAAGCTCAACCTGAAAATAAAATTCAGGGAAGGTTTCAGGCCATTTGCTCCTGCAGTACTTGCTGAAGATTCTGACAAATATTTCGACTTAAAATCTTCATCTCCATACATGCTACTTGTACAGCAGGTAAAAAAGGAATTGCAGAATGCTGTTCCTGAAAATTATTATCAGCAATCAGTCAATCAAAAGCTATATTTTAAAAAAAGCAGTATCCCGGCAGTTACACATATTGATTATTCTGCCCGCATTCAGACAGTTCACAAAGAAACCAACAATACATTTTACAAACTAATTGATTCCTTCAAACAACTTACCGGAACTTCCGTTGTTATAAATACAAGCTTTAATGTTCGTGGCGAACCTGTTGTGTGCACGCCTAAAGAAGCTTATCAGTGTTTTATGCGTACTGAGATGGACTATCTTGTTATCGGGAACTTTTTGTTAAGCAAAAAAAATCAACCCGAGTGGATCGAAAGTAATAACTGGAAGAAAAAACTGCAAACAGACTAAATGATTCTATTTTTAGATTATGTTAGAATTTTTAAAAGATATGTGGATGTTCCTGAAGGAGCGAAAGAAATGGTGGCTGGCCCCAATCATTATTGTACTGCTGTTACTTGGTGTATTACTCATTTTTGGAAGCAGCAGCGCCGTTGCCCCATTTATTTATTCTTTGTTCTGATATGAAGTGGCAGCAAAAACATACATCACTCACAATAATTGCAGCTGGTTTTGGGCTGTTTTTCCTGCTTTTTCATAAACAATGGATGCTGATTCCCATCGCTGTTTGCATTATTGGCTTTTTGTTTGGTAATGCTGGAGAATATATCCATCGTTCCTGGATGGCTTTGGCAAAAGTGCTGGGGTACATCGACAGCCGCATTCTTCTGACTTTACTATTTTTCATCATTTTGACACCGATTGCATTTTTCATGCGCCTTCTTGGCAAAGGAAGTTTCGTAAAATCTGTAAAAGGATCGTCCCTTTTTGTCACCCGGAATCATTTGTATTCAAAATCCGATCTTCAGAATCCTTTTTAACTAATGAGCGTTATTGCACTGCGCAGAAATTTTGACCAAAAAAATGGCTCAAAATTTTTCCAGAAACCTACCTTTGCACCGCAATGGCAAATACGATCCTCCACAACGAATCTATCCCATCTCAACGTAAGAAAGTAATTGTTTTAGGCAGTGGCCCCAACCGCATTGGTCAGGGTATTGAGTTCGATTACTGCTGTGTTCATGGCCTGCTCGCCATCAAAGAGTGCGGTTATGAAGCAATTATGGTGAATTGTAACCCCGAAACAGTAAGTACCGATTTTGATATGGCCGACAAGCTGTACTTTGAACCGGTAAACTGGGAGCATCTCTGGGAAATTATTGAACTGGAGCAGCCGTATGGTGTTATTGTTCAGCTGGGTGGCCAAACAGCCCTGAAGCTTTCGAAGCGTTTGCATGAAAGAGGAATCCGCATCATCGGTACTTCATTCGATAATATGGATATTGCCGAAGACCGTGGCCGTTTCAGTGATTTGCTGAAAGAATTAGAAATTCCTTATCCAAAATACGGAACTGCATACAATACTGACGATGCTATTGAAGTAGCAAAGGAAGTGGGGTACCCGGTACTCGTTCGTCCAAGCTATGTATTGGGTGGACAAAGAATGCGTATCGTTATCAACGAAACAGAACTTGAAAAAGCTGTTCTCAGTTTGCTGAAGCACTTACCCGGCAATAAGATTCTGATTGATCATTTCCTTGACCGTTGCCAGGAAGCTGAAATTGATGCCATTTTTGATGGTGAAAATTTCCATGTAATGGGTGTGATGGAGCATATTGAACCGGCAGGTATTCATAGTGGCGACAGCCATGCAATGCTGCCTGAGTTTAATCTTTCTCCGCTTATTGTGGCAAAGATGGAAGATTATGCAAAACGAATTGCGCAGGCATTGGATATTCGTGGATTGATCAACATTCAGTTTGCGATTAAAGGAGGAGAAGTTTTTGTAATTGAAGCAAACCCAAGAGCATCAAGAACAACTCCGTTTATTGCAAAAGCATACCAGATTCCTTATCTCAACATTGCAACCAAAGTAATGCTGGGTGTAAATAAACTCACCGATTTCAAATTTGAAAAGAAACTGGAAGGTTACGCTATTAAAGAACCTGTTTTCAGTTTCAACAAATTCCCTAACGTAAATAAAGAACTGGGGCCTGAAATGAAGAGTACAGGTGAGGCTATCAGGTTTATCAAGAATCTACGTGATCCATACTTCCGTCAGTTGTATAAAGACAGAAGTATGTACCTGAGCAAGTAATAACAGTAGCTTTTTATTGAACATTCTCTACTTTGATCAGCAGCCAGCTGTATGCTACATGATCAACAGGTTTGTATTGTTTGATCCAGTCGTAACGATGCAGGTTCCACACATCAAGGTAATTTTCTGTATCAATTAAAAACAAGCCGTTCTCTGCTTTCTCTGGAACAAATTTTACTTGTGGATGTTGCTGAAGATATTTTTCTGCAAAATATTTTCCCTGTAAAAATTCCAGATTACCTGCCCCTATATATTGGTACGCATTTTTCTTATTGCAAATAAATTCATTAGTATAGGGATAATAATTTCTCCAAAAAAACAACACACTCACTACAAGATACACTGAAGCAATTGCAACGAAATATTTCTGCGCTTTGTTTTGTATCAAACCAATTACTGATGAAATGAAAATAAAAATCAGCGGGAAAATAAAAATGATATGCCGCAAGCCACACTGTGTTTTATAAAAGAAACTGAACAGTATAACGAAATAAATAACAGGTACAAGAAGAAACAATTCATTTTCAAAGAAAGTTCTTGTCTTTTTGCGGGCATAAAGAATAAGAGCAAAAATCAGCAACAGAAAATAAGCAATGGGTGTTTTGAAAAACAGGCTCACAAAATAATAATACCAAAAACTTCCTCCAGTTGCTTCATGGCCAAGTATTGTTACTTTACCAAAACTGCTTAACCCTTTTGTACCACCGCCAACCTGGTCGTAAAACTTAGCCATATCGAGGCCATCAACAAAAGGTTTTGGCAAAGGCACTATTAACTTTGAAGGTAACACCCGCTGAACCGATTGAAAAAGATGGCTCATAAAATTATAACTGCCAAGCGACAGGTTGCTTCCATTAAAAAAATAGAAACCATTAATAAGCAGCCAGTTTATAAAACCAAAACTGATCAAAAAGTATAAACTACGTTTAAGATTAAGTTTTTTCTTTTTATAAATGAAATGAACAAGCAAAATAACCGGGATAAGAATATATAAATGAAACAACGATTGTTTTACCACCTGCGCAACTGCGACAGCAACTGATAAATAAACAAAATATTTAATTGAATTTGTTTTGCAAAACTTCCACAACAGGTACATATTCAGAAGCAACAGCAGCACAGAATAACTATCAGTTGTAACAAGCGATGCATTGGCCAAATTATTAGGACAAAAACTGAACAAAAATGCAGCAAACACAGCACTCCGAGCACCATACATTTCTTTTGCCCATTTGAACACAAGCAAGATGGAAAAAATGGAGATGATCAATGTTACATACCTCCCCATCATAATATCACTAAACCCATTATCTGATTTTTTAAGTGAAGGATGAATGACCTGCTCTGCAATACGTGGAATTAAATTAAGTACCGATACAGGCATTTTACTATTATCCGTTACCGGAGCAACCCGTTCCGGATGACCTTTGATATAACGGATAGCATAATTTAAAAACGACCCCTCATCAGAGGTAATAGATTGTGCATTCAGGTAAAAGAAACTGTTTATCAAATAAAAAACAATGACAACAGCCAGCAATACCCGTGGGTTATAAGAGATATGAAAAGAAATTTTTTTAATGGTAGTCTTTTTAACTCTCAAATTTAATTGTATTTTTCTGCTGCTCTTGCACTCAACCAAAAAACATTGCTGACATGATACCCACCTGGAAAAACATCCCTTTTCTGCGATACATTATTCCTCTTTCAGCAGGAATCATCTGCAGTTGGTATTTTTCATTGGGCTGGAAAACAGCAGCAATTCTTTTCTTCCTTTCTATTCCATTCATTATTCTGTTCAACATCAGCAACCAGCAAAGAAAATTTGTTTACAGCTGGCTGCCAGGCATCAGCATTACAATTATATGTTTTGCTTTTGGTGTATTACTTGTTTGGCTGAAGTTAATTAACCATCAGTCGCAATGGATTGGGCATGATTACAAAAAGGGAGACATTGTCACGATTCGTTTACTTGAGCCTTTAAGTGAGCGACAGAAGACATATAAAGCACTTGCTGAATTTGTTACAATTGAACATAACGGTAAAACAAAAAAAGCAAGTGGCAATTTAATCCTCTACTTTCATAAGGATAGAACTCCTCCATCACTAAAGTACGGCAACATCATTGCCATCAACAAACCATTACAGGAAATTAAAAATGCGGGCAACCCGGGTGGGTTTGATTATAAACGTTACGCCTTATTTAACGGAATAACGCATCAACTTTTTTTAAAACAGAATGAATACGTTTTAGTGAAAGAAATAAAAACAAACATATTCTGGAAGCAGATGTTTCATATAAGAGATTATGTTTTACAAACTCTGCGAAAAAATATTCAGGGCGACCAGGAAACAAGTGTTGCAGAAGCATTATTAATTGGTTACCGTGATGATCTTGACCGGGATCTTGTACAGGCATACAGCAATACAGGTGTTGTACATATCATTGCTATCAGCGGTTTGCATCTTGGTTTGATATATTGGTTGCTGCTGATACTTTTAAAACCGCTTGATAAAATCAAACGCATCAATTGGCTGAAGCCTGTACTTGCAGTAGCTTTCTTATGGATATTCAGTTTGCTTACTGGTGCAGGAGCTTCTGTTCTTCGCTCAGCAGTGATGTTTTCATTTATTGCAGGTGGGGAAGTCCTTGGCCGAAAAGGAAATATTTTTAACAGTCTTGCAGCCTCAGCGTTTGTGTTACTTTGTTACAATCCGTTTTTTCTTTGGGATGTGGGCTTTCAGCTTTCATACGCAGCCGTGCTAAGTATTGTACTGTTTATGAAGCCAATTTATAATTGGTTTGTTTTTGATAACAAACTTTTAGATAAAGCATGGCAATTGAATGCAGTTACACTTTCAGCACAGATATTAACGTTGCCACTGGCGATGTATCATTTTCATCAATCGCCTAATTTATTTTTCATCACCAATTTTATTGCTGTGCCATTAAGCAGTATTATTTTGTTTGGTGAAATTTTGTTGATGACTATTTCATTTGTTCCTTTCCTTGCAAACTGGACTGGCTTTGCTTTAAGTTATTTGCTGAAATGGATGAACCAGTTTATTGTATGGACAGATCATTTTTCATTTGCAGTAACAGATGGCATCATACATACGCCGCTGCAAACAATTTCGCTTTACCTGTTCATAGCAGCATCTGCCGTTTGGTTATTGCAGAAAAAGACAAAAGCGGTCAAGTGGAGTTTAGGTTTTCTGAGCATGTTTTTCCTGCTACAAAGTTTTGAATTGTATAAAACAAAAACTCAAAGCAAGCTGGTGGTGTACAATCTTTCCCGGCAGCAGGCAGTTGATCTGATGATTGGTGCTGATTATTATTTTATGGGCGATTCAGTTTTGCTCCAGGACGGGTTTCTGCGAAATTTTCATTTGAAACCTTCACGCATTTTTTATCGCACCTACCATTCGCCCAAAACATCAGCAGCTTTTGAGAACAAAGCGTTCACAATTCACCATAAAAATATTTTGATGATCGACCAAAATTACCGGTTCGATTCATTGCAAAACAGGATCAAAGCCGATGTCGTGATTGTTTCTAAAAATCCAAAACTGTACATCAGCAATCTCATAAAAACAATTGATTGTAAGCAAATCATCTTCGACAGTTCAAACCCGCAGTGGAAAGTGGAACTCTGGAAAAAAGATTGTGCCCGCTTCGGCATCAATTCTTTCTGCACAAATGAGCAGGGAGCTTTTGTAATGAGCCTGTAGAAACGTACCTTTGCGGCTTGTTAAAGCCCGCTGCAAAGATTCAGGTCTTAAACACTAATTTTTCGTCGTGTTCCTTTCCGACTTTGTGTCTTGGCGGCTCAAAAATCAACCTCTTTTATGAAGAAAATTCAATCGGCGCTCATCTCTGTTTTTTACAAAGATGGTCTTGACTCTTTAGTTAAACTTCTCAACGAACAAAATGTAACCATTTATTCAACCGGCGGCACCCAGCAGTTTATTGAAAAACTCGGCGTACCTGTTGTGCCTGTTGAGCAACTCACAACCTACCCGTCTATTCTGGGTGGCAGAGTGAAAACATTGCATCCTTCAGTTTTCGGAGGAATTCTTGGTAAAAGAGATGATGAACAGCATGTGAGCGAAATGAAACAATTCAACATTCCAGAAATTGACCTTGTGATTGTTGACTTATACCCGTTTGAAGAAACTGTTGCATCTACAACAGATGAAAAAGCAATCATTGAAAAAATCGATATTGGCGGACCATCCATGATCCGTGCTGCAGCAAAAAATCATAAAGACGTGGTTGTGTTGGCTGCGAAGAAAGAATATGCTGTGCTGGAAGAAATACTGCGTAATCAGAATGGTGAAACAAATTATGAACAACGTCGTTCACTTGCCATTAAAGCATTTGATGTCTGCACAGCTTACGATACTGCCATCAGCAATTACTTCCATCAATCAGCTGTTGAAACACCTTTCAACAAAGAAGAAAAAATTATGCGTTATGGTGAGAACCCTCATCAGAGTGCACGTTTCTTTGGCAACCTCAATGAATTGTTTGCTCAGTTAAACGGAAAAGAATTAAGCTACAACAACCTTGTGGACGTTGATGCTGCTGTACAAATTATCAGGGAATTTACAGATACAACTTTTGCCATAATCAAACATACCAATGTGTGTGGTGTTGCCCAACGTGCAACCGTAAAAGAAAGCTGGGATGCTGCTCTTGCGGGTGATCCTGAAAGTGCATTTGGTGGTGTTCTGGTTTGCAATGGCGAAATTGATAAAGCAACTGCTGATGCCATCAATGAAATTTTCTTTGAAGTGTTAATTGCTCCTTCTTTTTCAGAAGAAGCACTGACTGTTTTAAAATCAAAGAAGAACCGCATTCTTCTCCAGCTAAAACAACAACCAAATGCAAAAGAACAATTCAAATCATTACTCAACGGTGTGCTTGTTCAGGGAACTGATGAAGGCAACTATACTGAATGGAAAGAAACTGGCGGCAGGGAAACAACCGATGCTGAAAAAGATGATCTGAAATTTGCAAACATTGTGTGCAAGCATTTAAAATCAAATGCCATTGCATTAATTAAGAATAAACAACTTGTTGGTAAAGGTTGCGGACAAACAAGCCGTATTGATTCGCTTCGCCAGGCAGTTGAAAAAGCAAAACAATTCAATTTTGATTTGAATGGTGCAGTAATGGCCAGCGATGCATTCTTTCCGTTTAATGATTGTGTGCAGTTAGGTCATGCAGCAGGGATTGAAGCATATATTCAGCCCGGCGGATCAATCCGTGATAATGATTCCATTGAGTATTGCAAGCAAAACAATCTTGCAATGGTGATAACTGGAATGAGACACTTCAAACACTAATGCCTAAAAAATATCTCAAAAAAACAATTACAGCTTCTACTGATACAATTAAAAACTTATCGGTACTGAATCCTTTAACCATCCGGCAAAAAGGAACAAGAGCTAAAGCGATTTTTGCACTTGCTGTAGTAGGTCATGCAGCAGGGATTGAAGCATATATTCAGCCCGGCGGATCAATCCGTGATAATGATTCCATTGAGTATTGCAAGCAAAACAATCTTGCAATGGTGATAACTGGAATGAGACACTTCAAACACTAATGCCTAAAAAATATCTCAAAAAAACAATTACAGCTTCTACTGATACAATTAAAAACTTATCGGTACTGAATCCTTTAACCATCCGGCAAAAAGGAACAAGAGCTAAAGCGATTTTTGCACTTGCTGTAGTTTGTTTTTTATGGGGTACTACCTGGCTTGCATCAAAAGAAGGTGTAAAACACATGCCTGCAATTCAACTTGCAGGCATGCGTCAATTAGTTGGCGGAACGTTTTACATCATCTTCTTTGTATTGAAAGGTGCAAGCTGGCCAAAGAAAAAAGACATTCTTCCGCTTCTTGTTTTATCTGCACTCAATTTTATTTTCAGTAACGGATTCAGCACATGGGGATTGAAATATATTTCTTCAGGACTTGGAGCAATCATCAGTGCCATCTTTCCGCTCTGGTTAGTTATCATCAGCCTGTTTGCACCAAAAGAAAAAATTCCTGTAAAAGCTGTGCTTGGTTTAATGATTGGCTTTGCAGGTGTATGTGTCATTTTTTATGAGCACCTGCAGGATTTTTTCAATCCTGATTTTCGTTTTGGTGTGCTGATTTCATTAACTGCAACATGGACATGGGCATTTGGTTCTATCTACACCAAAAAACATGCATCTGAATTTAATCCATACTTTGGTCTAGGAATTCAAATGGTGATTGCAGGAATAACATTATTAAGTGTTTCATCATTCAATAAAAATTTTGTTCCGTTTACTGAAATACCTGTCAATGCATGGATGGCAATCGGCTACCTGGTATTATTTGGTTCAGTAATCGCATTCATCTGTTACCTGTATGCATTGCAAAATTTGCCAACTGAACAGGCAAGTATTTACGCTTATATCAATCCTGTTGTTGCCGTATTACTTGGCTCATGGATTTTTGATGAACGATTGACAATAACACTTGTCGTTGGCGGCTTAATTACGTTGCTGGGAGTTTATCTTGTAAACAAAGCATTTCGCCGTACAGCCGATGAACAAAGAGAAGCTTTGGATAATTAATTCGGTTTACATTTACACTTATGGCGCAGGAAGAAAAAATCAGTTTAAATAAATTCATCAGCTCAACCGGCTACTGCAGCCGGCGTGAAGCAGATAAATTAATTGAGCAGGCACGTGTTGCTGTGAATGGTAACATTGCTCTTTCCGGCACAAGAGTTTCAGCATCTGACAAAATTTATATTGATGATGAATTACTGAAAGTGAAACGTTCAGCAAAGAGCGATATGTTTATTATGGCTTTTAACAAGCCGCTCAACATTACTTCCACAACCGATGAAAAAGACAGAACCAATATCATCCGTTACATCAATCATCCGAAACGAATTTTTCCAATCGGAAGGTTAGATAAAGATTCGGAAGGGTTGATTTTCTTAACCAACAATGGAGATATCGTCAATAAAATTTTACGTGCAGGCAATGAGCACGAAAAAGAATACATTGTTACTGTCAATAAAAAACTCACTCCCGACTTTGCTGCAAAAATGAGCAAGGGTGTTCATATACTCAATACCACTACCCTTCCCTGCAAAGTGCGGCAACTAAGCGGCAAAACCTTTTCCATTATTCTTACACAAGGATTAAACAGGCAGATACGCCGCATGTGTGAAGTGTTTGGTTACGAAGTCATCAGTTTAAGACGTATACGCATCATGCATATACAATTGGGAAATCTTCCTGTTGGAAAATGGAGATATTTAAGTGAGCCCGAAATGCAAACAATGATGCAGATGCTCGAAGGATCAAAGAATGAAAATACCTGATCAGTTTTCAGAGATAATCTTCTTGACTCTTTAATTCAACAACAGGCGCTATTTCATTTACAAACTCTTCATACATTTCTTTCCAGCCTTTAAACATTTCATCTGTGCCGAGGAAGTGATTATGGTAAATGGAGATGAATGTTCCGTTTACTTTTTTTACTTCATTGCACAACTGCAGCATTTCAGCTAAAGCTTCCTGTGCAGATTGATGCAATTCATAAAACGAGTTTGCTTCCATGTATGCATACGGATGAATACGCAATGCAGTTGATTCTTCTTTTTCAAGATCGTACCACAAATAAGAATGAGAAGTAGATGCACGGAATCCGTTTACCGTTCCGTAACCCATACTGTAATCATCTGTAAAACCTGCATTAATTAATTCACGGTAAGAATGTGGCAGATGAAATAAAATATAATGATGACGTGTCAGTTTGATTGTTTGTTTACTGATCGTTTCAAGCGATTGCTTTTCTTTCAACAACATTTCCTTGATCACATTACTTTTTGTTGAAGGATGCAGCCCGATGGAATATTGCTGAGCTGTTGAATAAACCAACTGCTGCAAAGCCTTTTGCTTCGGCAGAATATTTTTATCGTACCTGCTGTTTTCTTCAGCCAACAGGAAAAAATAAACAGGCTTCAGCTCATGTTGCTTGTGCAGTTCATTCATCCACTCATAACTGTCAAACGGATCTTTTTCTTTTCCCTGCATAACTTTTATCCGATGTGAAATGCTTTTGGGATTTTTAATTGATGCTGCAATGCTTCGCCACAGTCCTTTGTGTTTATAACTCCAGGCAATGTCTATATCGTAGGTTGGAAGAAATTTGAAGTTTGAAGTTTGAAGTTTAAAATCAGAGAACTTAGATTTCAATACTTCCACAAAATGTAAAAGCCAGGTATCAATCAATGGCTTTTGCAGAAAACCTTCTTTCCATGCCAATGAATTCCAGTGAGCATATCTTCCATATTCATCTGGCTCATGTTCAAGATATTCTTCGTAACGTGTAATAAGATAAAAGCTGGCAGAAAAAATATCGAAACCAAAATCATCATCTGCCTTGTAAAATGCTTTTACATTCTTCCAGTCAAAGCATTCAATAAACTGTTTGCGTAAACCTGTTTCATGAAGTAACCCTGCAGGTTTGATATATAATTCGGCTGCGTCAATGCGCTCATCCGAATAATTCAGCTTTTGGTTTTTATACGAAGCAAAATATTCCGCATCATCAGTTAACTCTGCCTGCCACAACAATTTTTCATTGAAATAATCAAGGATATACCTGATACGTGCTGTTATGTTGGGTGTGTAAATAAGCATTGAAGAATTTACTTGCCATTCTTTTCACGCCAAAGCTGGTTGAATGTTTTTTCAGGAAACTTCATATCACCACGATGCCTTGTCCATTCTTTACCAAAGTTGCTGATCATCCAGTTTTTGATTTTGCTGTTGCCCATATTCATCATCTTACGGTTGAGGCAAGCCTGTTTCCATACTTTCCAGGCAACCCGCTCCCCAAAAGATGAATATCCCTGATCAACTGCTTCGTGCCGGTTTTCTAACAGCAGTTCGTGCAGATTAATTCTAACAGGACAAACTTCTGTACAGTTACCACACAAGGAAGAAGCAAAACTCAAATGTTTAAATTCTTCCATGCCACGCAGATGCGGCGTAATTACTTTTCCAATGGGGCCACTGTATGTTGTTCCATAACTATGACCACCAACATTTTTATAAACAGGACATGCATTTAAACATGCACCGCAACGTATGCAATACAACGATTCTCTTACTGCAGGATTCTTCAGCAAGTTCGTGCGGCCATTGTCAAGCAAAATCACATACATTTCTTCAGGGCCATCAACTTCACCGGGTTGTTTCGGACCAAGAATTATATTGTTATAAACAGTAACAAACTGACCTGTACCAAACGTTGCAAGCAGTGGCCAGAACAAACCAAGATCACTGATACTCGGCAACATTTTTTCAATACCAACAACTACAATATGTGTTTTTGGGAATGCACAACTCAATCTTGCATTGCCTTCATTTTCTGTAACAGCAACACCTCCAACATCGGCCAAAATAAAATTGGCTCCTGTAACACCAACTTCTGCCTGCACATATTTTTCACGCAGAATTTTTCTTGCTGTTAATGTTAACTCTTCAGGAGTTGCTTTAGGATCAGTACCCAGCTTATTTGAAAATAACCTTGCAACATCTTCCTTGCTTTTATGCATGGCAGGTGTTACAATATGATAAGGAGGTTCTTCATCCAGTTGCTGAATATATTCGCCTAAATCTGTTTCAATACTTTCAATCCTGTGCTCACCTAAAAACTCATTCAGCTTTATTTCTTCAGTAACCATACTCTTGCTCTTTACAAGAGTTTTGCAATTTTTTGCTTCGCAGATTTTTAAAATTTCATTGCATGCCTGCTTTGCATCTTCGGCCCAGATTACTTTTCCGCCACGACGTGTAAACTGCAGTTCAAATTCTTCCAGCTGCTGATCAAGTGTTTCAATTGCACGCCATTTTATATTCTTTGCCCGCTCTCTTGCAGTTGGCAGTTGTGTAAACTGCTGCATACCTTCAGGAACTTTAGATTTGTACTTACCAATATTGAAATTGATGGTTCTCCTGTGTTCCAGGTCGGCAGCCTTAATTGTACTTTTTGCTATAAACTTATCGGCGGCTTGACTCATGTTCTAAAGTTACTTGTTTGAATCTGAAGAATAATAGGTTTCTGCAATTTGTGTGAGCACTTCATAAAACTCTTCACCGTATTTACGAATGATGGCTTCTTTGAGAAAAACATACACCGGCACTTTCAATTGCTTACCAAACTCACAACCCGGGTTGCACATCGGGTTTCTTGGTTCGTAGTTTACATATTGCTGATTTGTGTTCTCACTCTTTGAAATCTTGATGGGATATAAATGACAGGAAACAGGTTTCTTCCACTTAATTTTTCCTTCATTGTACACCTGTTCAAACGCACACTTCACAATTCCTTTTTCATCCACCAGTCCGTAAGCGCACATGCCATTGCTGATGGTTGGTGTTACCCATCCAAATTCACGGTCGTACAGGTATTTGCCTTCCTGTTCAACAACATGTACACCTTCTTTTGTAAGCAAATGTTTTACGAGCGGGTATGCTTCGTTTACTTCTTTTAATTCAGCATCAGTTAAAGGAGCACCTGCATCGCCATCAACACAGCAGCCGCCTTTACATTTGTTTAAATCACAAACAAATTGTTCCTCCACCACTTCATCACTGATGAAAATATTATCTATCTCAATCATGCTGCAAAGATAGGCTGCATCGGTTATTCCGCTTGAAAGTATTAACAATAAAAACTATGATTTATGATTAAACGGACTTACCTTAATAATAAAAAAGAATGAAATATTTTTTGCAACCAGTATTTCTTCTTCTACTCTCTCTGGTTTTTAACTCCTGTCTAAAAGCCAAATGTGATGGGAATTGTGTTACTACAAAATTTATCGGACGCATTTATGATGTAACAACAAACAAAGGCTTTTCGAATATTAAAGTCAGGGCTATATGGTCAACTCAAAGTCAGAATTACGTTTACCCAAAAGTTGGCGAAGTAAAAACAAACAGCAATGGCTGGTTTGAAATAAAAGCACAAATTAATCCTGATAATTTTAATAATGAATCTCTTCACATTCAGTTCGAGTCGCCTGCAGGATTTGAATTAAGGAATAATCTTGACGGAAATTGCTTTTATTCAAGCGAGGACTTTTACGATTATGATGCAGCAGCATTTCAAAAAATTGATTTCAGACTTTATCCTGTTATTGAAGCAAAAATCAAGCTGATAAGAAGCCAAGCTGATTCGATAAAAATATTCCACATGGAATACATCTTCAACAATGAGTATCCGGGTTATTTTGGTGATTTGTTCGCCAATTTTTCCCTGAACTATGAATATAAAATTTTAACAACAGCAGATATATACACGAAAGTCACACTTTTTAAAACACTTAAATCCGGCTCAACAATTATAACCTCTGATTCGGCAATTTTCAGAAAAAATCAGACAAATGTTTTACAGGTTTTTTACTAAAGCAAAATATTAATTCTTCCACTTCAGTGTTTCAATCAGGTGCTGCATGTCTTTGTACAGAAACTGATCAACCGGTTTAATGGAATCGTAATTAGGAGTAGCATCAAAATATAATGCGCCACGTAAGAAATGCTTTGTACTGTCTGTGACAAAAAACTGTTTTCCGGTTGCAGCATTACCGCCCACATCAAACACAAAACCTGTAACACCGGGACCGCCTTTTACAGGAATTTCATCAATGGAAGTTGCTTTTAAGCTGTGCTTGCTGGTCATTTTAAATGCGTCTTCAACCAGTGTTTCAAACTTATTGCTTCCAATTGTTTTGTAGCTGATGTAAATTCTGCCGCCGAATTCAGGTAACTCAAGATTAATCCAATAAGGATTTTCAGGTTTGTCATCAAAGAACGTTGTGTCTTTCACAACCTTTCCGTAAACAGGGTATTCAAATGTATAAGGATAACCCGGCTCATTAAAAAGCACATATTTTTTTTCAGGAAAATCAATTTGAAAATATCCTTTGGGGCGTGGCCTTGGATCGGAGTTACATGCTGTAAAATAAAGGGCAAAAAATAAACTGAAGAAAGCTGTTATAATCTGTTTCATATTAATCAAACGCAGGTTTAATCGTCACCTTTACTTTTTCAATTCTGTTACGGCTTACTTCAAGTACAGTAAACTGGAAATCGCCTGTTTCAACAATATCATTTACTCTTGGCAGGCGTTCAGCCACTTCCAGCACAAGACCGGCAAGTGATTCGCTTTCGCCTCTCACACCATCAAATGTATCGGCAGGCAACCCCATTGTGCGGCAAATTTCATGAATCATTGTTTTGCCTTCGAAAATATAGTTGCGGTCGTCGATTTTTTTATTGATGGTTTCTTCATCATCAAACTCATCTTTAATCTCTCCAATAATTTCTTCCACCACATCTTCCATTGTTACAATACCGCTGGTGCCACCAAACTCATCCACCACCACAGCAAAGTGAATTCTTTTTTGTTGAAACTCTTTCAGCAAATCATCAATCAGTTTTTGTTCAGGAACAAAGAAAGGAGTACGCATCAACTGCTGCCAGTGAAAATTTCCTTCTTCATTCAGGTGAGGCAATAAATCTTTTGTCTGAATAATTCCAACCACTTCGTCAAGATTACTTTTGTAAACAGGAAGCCTGCTGTAATGCAGATCCTGCACCCTGTTTACCAAATCAGCAAAAGAAGTATCTACTTCAATACCACTCACATCAAGTCTTGAACGCATAATCTGCTTCACGGTAATATTGCTGAAGTTCTGGATGCCTTTGAGAATTTGCTTTTCTTCATCTGTTGCTTCTTCTTCACTCATCAGGTCAATTGCATAATCAAGCTCTTCGGCTTTTGAAGCACTTGTTTGATATTTATCCATTCGCTTTTCAATGCTGTCGGTATATCCTGCCAGCCACTCGCCTGTTGATTTAAAAATGGGATATACAATTGAATCGACCCACCAGCTGGCAAAAAAAGCAAAGAACACATTGTTTTGCGAAGCCCATACTTTGGGAAGTATTTCAGAGAAAAGAAGAATGAGTGAAGAAATTGCTGCAGCTTTTAAAATAAACTCAACCCAGAATAATTTGTGCTGTAAAGCAAGCGCATTATCAATTAAAAAATTGGAAAAGAAAATAATGCAGAGGTTAAAAATAATATTGGCTGCAAGCAAACTTGCAAACAACACTTTGGGCTCTTCCAGCAGTTTGATGATCCTTTTTGCAGAAGGCTCGGTTCTTGTTTTAATCATGTTGAGATCCTTATACCTCAACGAAAAAAAAGCAACCTGCGCACCGCTAACAACAAACGAAAAGAAAAGCACAACAATAAAAATAATGACCATCAGGGTAAGCCCCTGACTGTTTATTGCCAGCAAAACGGGTTTCGGTATATTAAGAAATGAATCAGTAAACTGGTGATACTCCAAAACAAAAAGATTAGATGAACAATACCTGCTTCAAAAGCAAAAATAGGAATAGCAGGGATATTTCCTTAAAAAGGCAAATCTTCATTTGGTTCACCTATTGGAGGAAGATCATCGCCGGGAAAGCTTGTGAGGTTATCAGGAACATCAGACTTACCGCTGCCCTCAGCTCTTTTATCAAGCATAATCAGGTTATCGCCCACAACTTCTGTTGCATATTTTTTTACGCCTTCTTTATCTTCCCAGCTTCTTGTTTTTAAACGACCTTCAATATATACAAGACTTCCTTTGTGAAGGTACTTCTGAGCAAGTTCAGCAAGACCACGCCATAATACAACAGTATGCCACTCGGTTTGGCTCACTAATTTTCCTGTACGGTCTTTAAACGTTTCTGTAGTTGCAAGGGGAAATTTTGCCACAGCAATATTGCCTTCAAGTACTTGTATATCCGGGTCCTTCCCAAGATTTCCAATAAGCATTACACGGTTAACTCCTCTCATACGAATAATTTTTCAGATGAAATGATAAAACCAAACAGTTGTCTCTTCTAAATTACGTTTTTTGCTTAACTGTTGCATCATTCAGCATAAATAATTCGGCCTGCTCTTCTTTTAGCATTTCATTCAGAATTTTTGGAAAAGGCAGTTTCTTCAACTGGCTGATCGTTTTCCATTCCCATTGGTATTCTTTTTCATTCACAGTCTTAACATTAATTAAAACTGCTTTTGCAAAAATGGTTTGATGGCTTAACTGTTGTTTAAAAGGTTTTGCTAACGCTGATTTAACCTTTACTTCAAGCCCGTTTTTTTTAATCCAACCTTCAACTCCTTTTTTTAATGCCAGCGACCATTCATTTTCACTTTTATATTCTGAATTCGGGAATTGGTATAAGTTGGCCCACACATCTTTGCCTGTTCGTTTTTGTACAGCAAATTTTCTTTCTTGCTTCACGATATAGAAAACAAACCACCTGCTTCTTTGCTTTGTTTGTTTTTCTTTTACAGGCAGTTCGGCCGTGAGATTATTTTTATGGGCAAAACATTTGCTTTTCATTATGCAGGAAGCACATTCGGGTAAATCGGGTTTGCAAACAGATGCACCAAAATCCATAATGGCTTGATTATAGACAGATGGTTGGTTATTTCCCAGGCATTTCTGGGCCAGCTGCTGAAAAAACTGTTTTCCTTTAGTACTGTCGATAGGAGTTTCTTTTCCAAAAAAACGACTCAGTACACGAAACACATTTCCATCAACTACGGCATGAGGTAAATCGAAAGCAAATGACGAAATAGCAGCAGCTGTGTAAGGACCAATGCCTTTTAATTCCAGGATAGTTTCAAAACTGTCCGGGAATTTTCCATCAAGCTCAAAAACAATTTTTTGTGCAGTTGCATGCAGGTTGCGGCAGCGGTTATAATATCCAAGACCTTCCCATAATTTATACACTTCTTCAATAGGAGCTTTAGCCAGTTTTTGGATAGTTGGATATTTCTTTAAAAAACGCTCATAATATTTCATTCCCTGCTCAGCCCTCGTTTGCTGAAGAATAATTTCACTGAGCCAGATGCGGTACACATCTTTTTCGCCTTTCCAGGGTAATTGGCGGTTATTGATTGTTTTATGCCAGAGAAGCAGCTTTTCGCTGAAATATTTTTGTTGATCCATTTACATGGCAAAAAAAGCAGTTTTACCAACAGCAACCAACTGAAAGAAAGGAAATCCCCAAGCCAGATCACTTTAAGTTCATAATCAACCAGTTATTAAAAGAATTTTTGCCAATATATTTCCTTTTCTGAATTTTATTCATGATCTTAGATGTGCAATAATCAAAACTCCAAAATTTAATCAGAATGAGAAAAGCAGATCTCGTCAACCAAATATCTGAGAAAACAGGAATTCCTAAAGTGGATGTCCTTGTAACCCTCGAAACAATGTTCAAAGAAGTAAAAGACTCCTTATCAGCAGGACAGAATATTTATATCCGTGGATTTGGGAGTTTTATTACTAAAAAAAGAGCAGCTAAAATTGGCCGGAATATCAAACGCAATACAGCAGTTCATATTCCAGAACATTTTATTCCTGCTTTTAAGCCCGCTAAAGAGTTTGTACAAGAAGTAAAATCGAGATACAAAGGAAGTTAATTCTTGGATTTCAGTTTTTAATCAACGCCATCCTTTAGTTTTGCAGTTCAATTTTTTGAAAGTGAACAGGCAACAAATTATTTATATAACTGCTGCAATTACAGCAGTTTTTCTTTTATTCTTTTTTGGAAGAAGAATCCCAAACAAAAAAGACGATCATGCCGGCCATGAGCATGCAGCTCAGGCAATGCCCCCTTCGGCTACACAAAGCGCTGATTTTGAGACGTTATTGAGTATTGCCAAGAAACAACTCACAGCTTCCCAACTTGAAAAAGTTAACCGGCTTGAAAATTCAGTGGTCAGGGGAGATGTAAAAAATCAGCAGGTTCATGTCTACCACCAGCTGGCAGAGTTCTGGAAAGATTCAGCAAAAAACTTTGTTCCTTACGCCAAATATCTTGCAGAAGCAGCTAAGTTGGAAAAGTCAGAGAAAAATCTCACCTTTGCAGCCCATTTGTTTTTAGGCGAACTTCAGACTACAGAGGAAGAACCTCTTAAAGTCTGGATGGCTAAAGAAGCAAAAGAGTTGTTTGAAATTGCATTAGAACTGAATCCCAACAACGATTCAACAAAGGTTGGCCTCGGCAGTACCTACTTTTTTGGCGCTGCAGGTAATGAGCCTCCAATGAAAGGAATCGGGCTTATCAGGGAAGTTCTTGCAAAAAATCCAGATGATTCCTTTGCTAATTATATGCTGGGTATTGGATCTTTTGCAAGTGGTCAGTGGTCAAAAGCCATTGAACGGTTCGAAAAGGTTGTTCAAATACAGCCGGAAAACCTGGATGCTATTCTAAGGTTAGCCGATGCATGTGAACAAAGCGGAGATAAAGCAAATGCAAAAAAATGGTATCAGCAGCTTTTACAAACAATAAAATCACTGGAAGCTAAGAAGAAATTCAAAAGCAATCCTGAAATGCTGAACCAGATTGAACAACGAATTAAAGAGTTGTAAACATATTTATTAACGAACGTAAACCGTATTAAACATGCCTTGCGGAAAAAAGAGAAAGCGTCATAAAATTGCGACGCATAAGCGTAAAAAACGTCTTAGAAAGAACCGTCATAAGAAGAATAAGAAATAATCTTCTATATTGAACGGAGTCCCGCATAAACGGGACTCTGTTTCGCTATGGCCATTGCCCAATTTTATGCCTGCTTGTATATCATGCTGCAATAGCCTTTTTATTCCTTCCTGAGATCAGGTGAAGTGAGGATTGTACATTTTTAAAGACATTTCGGGTGAATAAGGAACTGATCATCAATGCCGCTCCAAACGGGGTGGAAATTGCTTTATTAGAAGACAAGAAATTAGTAGAACTGCATCAGGAAAGTAATGATGCAAGTTTTACTGTTGGCGATTTATACCTCGGTAAAGTAAAAAAACTGGTTCCGGGTATGAATGCTGCATTTGTGGATGTAGGATTTGAAAAAGATGGTTTCCTTCATTACACAGATCTGAGTCCCTATGTCCGTTCCATTCTTAAATTCACCACCCAATCAATCGGCGATAAAAGTGAAGACATCTTCGATTTCGCCAAATTTCAAACCGAACCGGAAATTATCAAAACAGGAAAAATAGGCGAAGTGCTTACAGGCAAGCCTAATATTCTTGTTCAGATTCTGAAAGAACCCATCGCTGCAAAAGGCCCACGTTTAAGCTGCGAAATTTCTTTACCCGGCCGTTTTGTTGTTCTTACTCCTTTCAATGATATTGTTGCTGTAAGCCGCAAAATTCATTCAAGCGATGAAAGAAAGCGTTTGCAAAAAATTGTTGAAGCCATCAAAACAAAAAACTTTGGTGTAATTGTAAGAACTGCAGCTGAAGGAAAAAATACTGCCGAACTTCATGAAGACCTCAACAACCTGGTTACCCAGTGGAAGCAAATTCAGCAAAACCTGAAAAATGCAACTCCCCCTTCAAAGATTCTTGGCGAAACAGATAAAACCACAAGCATACTCCGTGATTTACTGAATGCTGATTTCAACAAAATTGTTGTGAATGATAAAAACATTTACAACGATGCAAGAAACTATATTCAGAAAATTGCACCCGATAAAATTGACATTGTGAATTTTTACCAAAACGGTTCTCCCATCTTCGACAGTTTTGGAGTAACTAAACAGGTAAAAGGTTCCTTTGGTAAAACAGTAAACCTTGCAAGCGGTGCTTATCTCATTATTGAACATACCGAAGCACTTCATGTAATTGATGTAAACAGCGGTTACAAAAGTGTAAGTGCTAACCAGGAAGAAAATGCACTTCAAACAAACCTTGAAGCTGCAGAAGAAATTGCCCGTCAGTTACGGTTAAGAGATATTGGTGGAATTATTGTTGTTGACTTCATTGATATGAAGTTGCCCGACAATAAACGCAAGCTTGCTGATGCAATGGAAGAGTTCATGAAAGCCGACAGGGCCAAACATGCAATTCTGCCTATTTCAAAATTTGGCCTCATGCAGATTACACGTCAGCGCATGAAGCCGGAAGTAAATATCAACACACAGGAAGTTTGTCCAAGTTGTAATGGTACAGGTAAAGTTTCATCCACATTAATATTGGAAGATGAAATTGAAAAGAATCTCAGCTACCTCATCATGCAAAAGCACAAGGGACTTACAATAGCTGTACATCCTATTATGGAAGCGTACCTGCGTAAAGGACTGCTTTTATCCAAACGCATGAAATGGAGCTGGAAATACAAGCAAAAAATCAAAGTAAGATCAAACACTTCTTATCACCTCACAGAATATCATTTCTTTGATGAACATGATGAAGAAATAAAACTATAGTTTAGCTTTTCCCCATCTAAAACTGCTTATGAAAAAAATTATTCTTTTGGCCTTATTGGTAACAGGAATTTCGGTTTATGCACAAGTTCCTGCAATAAATTCCTTTTCGCCAGTTTCCGGTGCTGTTGGAACAGTTATAACAATTGAGGGAAGCAACTTCAGTTCAACTGCTGAAAACAATGTCGTTTATTTTGGATCAGCTAAAGCTGTTATTAGTAACGCCACTTCATCAACTCTCACTGTAATCGTTCCGTTTGGTGCAACATTTGAACCAATTTCAGTTGCTACTAATAACCTGGTTGCTTATTCAGCAAAACCATTTATTGTAACCTATCCCAATGGTGGAATGGATTTTACCACTTCCTCTTTTGCAACTTCAGTTAACCTTGCAGGCGGTGGAACAGTTATTGATGCCGATTGGGACAGTGATGGCAAAATAGATGTTGCCTATTCACTTTTTGGCGAAAACAGAATTTTCTTTCACAGGAACACAACAAGTGGCGGAGCAGTCAGTTTCACAAATTTTCCTGATTTTTTTGGTGGTCTTGTAAATGTTATTGGACTTGCAAAAGCAGATTTTAATGGCGATGGGAAGCCCGATATTGTAGCTTCAACTCCCTTCACTGATGCTGTTTATGTTTTTAGAAATGGCAGTAGTGCTGCAGGTTCAATTTTCTTTTTTGGTCCAACTGCTTTTGCAACCGGCAGTAGCCCACGAAAAGTAACAGTTGCTGACATTGACGGAGATGGCAAAACAGACATTATTACCAGTAACCAAGGTGCAGGCACTGTTTCTGTATTAAGAAACACCAGTACTGCTTCAACCATATCATTTGCTGCGAAGATTGATTTTACAGTTGCAACAACTCCCGAAGATATTGCGGCCGGAGATCTTAATGCTGATGGCAAGCCTGAAATTGCTGTTTCCTGTTCCGGCTCAGATGTTGTTTCAGTATTGCAGAATACTAGTACAACCGGTTCTGTTTCATTTGCACCAAAAGTTGATTTGATTACAGGTGCTTATCCTTGGGGTGTGGCAATTGGCGACCTGAACGGCGACAATAAACCAGAAGTAATTTCTTCAAACCTTAGTCCAAACACTATTTCAGTTTTTAAAAATAACTCAACAACAGGCTCAATTTCTTTTAGTGCAGCATCAGACTTTGGCACCAGCAGTTCTCCACGTGGCATTAAACTGGGCGATCTAAATGCAGATGGTAAACCAGACATTGTTGCTGCATGCTATTTTTCAAGCTCTGTTGTTTCTGTATTAAAAAATACCAGTACAGGTACTTCTATAACATTTAACAGTGCTCAAAACTTCAACACATCATCGGGCCCCAATACAATTGCTTTATTTGATGTAAATAATGATGGCTTGATGGATATTGTGGCAGGAACAACAACCGGATCTTTTTCTGGGAATAATAGTTATTTACTGAATACACTTAATATCAACACAACTTCTGCAGTTAACAATATCATTAATGTTTCTTCTTTGTTAAGTGTTTATCCAAATCCTTCATCCGACAGAATCGTTATTACACACCCAGTTGCAAATAAACCGGCAAGCATAAGTATTACTAATATTAACGGCATAACTGTTTATCAAACAAAAGTCAAACACCAATCTTCAGAAACAGTTATAGATATCAGTAAACTGAACACTGGTGTGTATGTTTTAAGCTGGAAAAGTGGAAACGAAAATGGAAATATTAAGCTGACTAAAAAATAGTAAAGAAGAAATTTATCCTCACTGCAATTTTTTAATAAGCTGCAATCATACTTATTTCAACATTTACACTTTTAGGCAATCCTTTAACTGCAATGGTTTCTCTTGCAGGAAACGTTCCTGTAAAATAAGACCCGTAAATTTCATTTACTTCAGCAAACAGGTTCATATCACTCAGGAAGATGGTAGTCTTAACAACGTGATTAAAACTTAAGCCTGCTTGTGATAAAATTGCCTGCAGGTTTTTCATTACCTGGTGTGCTTCTGCTTTCACATCAGCATTATTTAATTCGCCCGATTGCGGATCAATGCACACCTGGCCAGAAATAAACAACAGATTTCCTGCTGCAACAGCCTGGCTGTAAGGACCAATTGGTGCCGGTGCATTATTTGTTTGAATGATTTTCTTTTCCATATTAGTTACAAACTTAGTTTTTTAGCTTTATAAATCACAAACAGACGGTTAACTGTACTTTTGCAGCAATCTCCCGTTTACAGCAAAACAGGATAATTCAGGAGCTTACATTTATGCCATTGATTTTATGCATTGACACATCTACCACACATGCATCTGTTGCGCTTGCAAAAGATACAGAACTTCTTTGCCTTAAAACAAATAACTCGCAAAAAGATCATGCATCTTTTATTCAGCCTGCCATACAAGACATCATGAATGAAACAGGATATCCACTCTCAAAACTTGATGCAGTTGCTGTTACTTCAGGCCCCGGTTCATATACTGGTTTGCGTGTAGGATTTGCCACTGCAAAAGGATTGTGTTATGCACTAAATAAACCCCTGATTACAGTTTCTACAACCAGAGTAATGGCACAGGCTGCAGTTTCAGAATTGCGACAAAAAAATTCTTTAACCAGCGATATATTGCTCTGCCCTATGATTGATGCAAGAAGAATGGAAGTATTTACCGCTGTTTACGATGTTGATATGAATGAAAAAATCAAGGATCTTGCATTAATACTTTCTGATAATTCATTTACAGATTTATTTTTAACTCACAACCTTTACTTTTTTGGTAACGGTGCTGAGAAATGGAAAACAGTTTGCGAAAACAATCACGCTCATTTCATTGATATAAACTGGAACGCATCAAATATCATTGTCGATGCCTTCAGACATTTTCATGACAATTCGTTTACTTCTCTTGCATATTCTTCACCTGCATATTTAAAAGACTTCCATTCTGCAATTAATAAATAAAGATTGTCTTTTATAACTATTATTACTTTGATTATTCTTCTAACTTTAATTTAGTTTTTTACCCATAATCACAACTATTAAACCTGCTCAAAAATGGCTACTATCGTTAAAAAAAAGGAAAGCGGAGCGCCGTTAGAGGTTGACTATTTAGCTGTAAAAAAGGCAGCACTGATCTTAAGATCTCTTAACCACAAGCTCCGTCAGCAAATCGTTGATTTAATCAACGAAAATGGTCGCATTACTGTTACAGAAATTTATGTAAAGTTGCGGCTTGAACAATCTGTTGCTTCACAACACCTTGCTATTCTTCGCAGAAGTAACATCGTTAAAACTACAAGAGAAGGAAAGTTTATCTGGTATTCCGTTAATTATGAACGGCTGGAAGAGATAAAAAAGTTTGTTGCTGATCTTCTCAGTTAAGAAATTACTCTTTTCAATGTTTGACTGATCAAATTTCTTGATCAGGTAGTGTATTTTTGCGCCAAAGAAAAATGCAATGTATATCCAGCAATTATATACTTCCTGCTTAAGTGAGGCTGCGTATTATATTGAAGATAACGGCGAGTGTGCAATTATCGACCCCATGCGTGATATTGACAGCTATCTCAAACTGTCTGAAGAACGCCAATCGGTTATCAAATATATTTTTGAAACACATTTTCATGCCGACTTTGTAAGCGGTCATCTTGATCTTGCAAAGCAAACAAACGCACCGATTGTTTACGGGCCCGAAACGCAAACCAGTTTACCTGTTTACATTGCAAAAGATGGCGAAGAATTTAAAGTTGGAAAACTTACCATCAAAGTATTACACACCCCCGGCCATACATTAGAAAGCAGCTGCTATTTATTAAAAGACGAACACGGTAAAGATTACTGCATTTTTACAGGTGATACATTGTTTGTTGGCGATGTAGGCCGTCCCGATCTGGCACAAGGTGGTGATATATCGGTAAGTGATCTTGCCGGTATGTTGTACGATTCGTTACAAAACAAAATTGCAACACTTGCAGACGATGTGATTGTTTATCCTGCACATGGTCCCGGCAGTTCATGCGGCAAAAGCATTGGCAAAGAAACCACCAGCACAATCGGCATACAGAAGCAAACAAATTATGCCCTTAATCAAACATCAAAAGAAGAATTTATAAATGCAGTAACAAAGGGACTCGAAACACCTCCCAAATATTTTGCAGTAAATGCACAGATAAACAAAGACGGTTATAATTCAATCAACAATATTTTACAACAAGGAATGACAGCATTAACAATCGAAGAGTTCAAATCTCTGGCAAAACAGGAAAAGACATTTATTCTTGATACAAGAAACTCAACAACAATTACACAAGGTTTTATTCCCTCTTCCATAAGCATTGGCCTGGATGGCCGCTTTGCAGAATGGGCCGGTGCATTACTGCCTTTTGATGAAACGATATTACTTGTATGCGAAGAAGGAAAAGAAGAAGAAACCATTGTACGGCTTGCAAGAGTTGGTTTTGATAAAGTAAAAGGTTTTCTGCAAGGTGGCTTTGAAGCATGGCAGGCAGCCGGTGAAAAAATTGATATGATTATTGATGTTGAAGCGGATGAACTGGCAATGGATCTTCCACATGATGATAATCTCGTTGTTGTGGATGTGCGGAAAGAATCTGAATTTGCTGAAGCACATGTAAAAGATGCAGTGAATTTGCCATTGGCAGATATGACTGACCCCGCACTCATCACCAATATTGAAGAAAGAGACAACTTATACATTCATTGTGCAGGCGGTTACAGAAGTGTTATTGCTTCGTCTATTTTAAAGCGACAGGGATTTCATAACCTGCGCAATGTTCTCGGTGGATTTAAGAAAATTGAAGAACAAAAAATTGAAATAATTAAAGCTACTCCTGCTAAGTAATTTCAGTTTACTTCCTTAAAAAAGCACCCGCTATAACTCTATGGCGGGTGCTTTTTGTTTAATATTTAAGACAATAAATCGTCAAATCTCTTTAACAGAATATCAACGGTAGAAATATTGTGTTTAACTTTATGATGCAAAAAATTAAACATTATTTTATGTCGGCAGTTGAGTTTAACCAGATGATTGTTAGCAATACGGATTATTTAAGACCGTTTGCATTTACATTAACCCGAGACAATGAAACTGCAAAAGACCTTTTACAGGAAACATTGTACAGGGCTCTTGCCAACAGGGATAAATATCATGTTGGTACAAACGTAAAAGCATGGCTTTACACCATTATGCGGAATATTTTTATTAATAATTACCGCCGCAAAGCCAAACAGCAAACCATTTTTGATTCAACAGGTAATGATTTTCTTCTCAATTACCAACAGGCAACTGTTGGCAACGCAGCAGAAACAAACCTGAATCTGAAAGAAATACAATCGGCTATACACGAGCTCCCGGAAATTTTTAAGAAGCCTTTCATTCTTTATTTCGAAGGTTTCAAATATCATGAGATTGCTCATTTGTTAAACGAACCGCTGGGTACAATTAAAAGCCGTATTCACTTTGCCCGTAAACTTTTAAAAGAACAATTAAGCCGCAACTAAACACATGCAGAAATCAGCAATCATCATTGGCAGTGGTTTTGCCGGAATGTCGGCAGCTTCTTTTCTCGCAAAGAAAGGTTGGGACGTTACTGTGCTTGAAAAACACAACATGCCCGGTGGCCGTGCAAGAAAAATGGAAGCCAATGGGTTTGTGTTTGATATGGGACCCAGCTGGTACTGGATGCCTGATGTGTTTGAACGTTATTTTCAGCAGTTTGGGAAAAAAGTTAGTGATTATTACCAATTGCAACGTCTTGATCCTTCGTACAGGGTTTACTTCGAAAACGATGTACTGGATATACCAGCTTCTTACGATGCACTGAAAGAGTTATTTGAAAAAATTGAACCGGGAAGTGCTGCAATGCTCGATCACTTTATGGAAGAAGCAGCCTATAAGTATGAAGTGGGAATGAATAAACTGGTGCATCAGCCAGGCCAATCACTAACAGAATTTGCAGACATTGATTTTCTGAAAGGCGTATTCAGGCTGGATGTATTTACTTCCATCAAAGCGCATGTACAAAAACATTTTTCCGATTCACGGTTAAAGCAGCTGATGGAATTTCCTGTTCTTTTCCTTGGCGCATTACCTCAGAAAATTCCTGCATTGTACAGTCTCATGAATTATGCAGATGTAAAACTCGGCACATGGTTCCCTGTTGGTGGTATGTACAAAATTGTAGAAGCCATGTACCACTTAGCCAAAGAGCTTGGAGTAAAGTTTTTGTTTCAGCACGATGTTGAAAAAATTGAAACAGTCAACGGCCATGCAACAGGTGTGTTTTGCAACGGAAATTATTTTGAAGCTGATGTGATTATAAGCGGCGCCGACTATCATTTTACCGAAACAAAATTGTTAGAGAGTGCCGACCGTAGTTATTCAGATCAGTATTGGGAAAACCGCACAATGGCTCCTTCCTGTTTGCTCTATTATGTCGGTATCAATAAAAAATTAAAACAGGTACCACATCACTCTCTGTTTTTTGATACAGACTTTGAACAGCATGGTAGTGAAATTTATACAAATCCACAATGGCCTTCGGCTCCTTTGTTTTATGTAAGTATGACAACGGCAACCGATCCTGTTGGTGCACCTGAAGGTCATGAAAATTTATTTTTCCTTATTCCAGTGGCTGCCGGTTTACAAAATGATACAGAGGAATTAAGAGAAAACTATTTTAAACAGATTATTAACCGCTTTGAACAACGAATTGGTGAACCAATTTCAGATCATATTGTTTATAAAAAATCGTATGCAGTAAGTGATTTTGTAGCCGACTATAACGCATTTAAAGGAAATGCTTATGGTTTAGCAAACACTTTAATGCAGACAGCTGTTTTAAAACCTGCCTGCCGCAGTAAAAAAGTGAGCAACCTGTTTTATACAGGTCAGCTTACAGTACCGGGGCCAGGTGTGCCGCCAAGCCTTATCAGTGGCGAGGTGGTGGCAGCTTTAGTAGAGAAACAATACAAAACAACAACCAAAAACAAAGCAAAAGTATGATCGGCATCTTCCATGAAGTATGTCAGTTGTGCAGTCAAAACACAACTGAGCGTTACAGTACGTCCTTTTCATCAGCTATCCGTCTGTTGCACAAAGATCTGAGGCAACCCATTTACAACATTTATGGGCTTGTTCGTTTTGCCGATGAAATTGTCGATACGTTTCATGCATACGATAAACAAACCCTTATCCGTGAATTCAGGGACGAAACCTTTCATGCCATTGAGCGTGGCATCAGCCTCAACCCTGTCATTCACAGTTTCCAGTTAACTGTTAATCAGTATAAAATAGATCACGAACTGATTCATGCTTTTTTCAACAGCATGGAAATGGATCTCGACAAAAAACAATACAACAGCAGCAGTTATACAGAATATATTTATGGAAGCGCTGAAGTGGTTGGACTGATGTGCCTGTATGTTTTTGTGAATGGTGATCAAAAGAAATTTGATGAGCTGAAACCTGCAGCAAGAGCATTGGGTGCCGCTTTTCAGAAAGTAAATTTCCTGCGGGATGTGAAAGCGGATTATGAATTGATGGAACGGACTTATTTTCCCGGGCTCAACTTCCGCAACTTCAGCTATGCTGATAAAAAAGAAATTGAAGCCGACATTCAGAGAGATTTCGATGCTGCATATAAAGGCATTATTCATCTTCCTGTTAAAGCAAGATTTGGTGTATATGTTGCTTATAAATATTACCAGTCGCTGTTTATGAAAATAAAACGCATTCAGCCCGCACGCATTATGCAGGAACGCATCCGTATACCCGATTACCATAAATTAATGATTGTACTACGTGCAAGTTTGAGCAACCAGTTCAACCTCATGTAACAATTACCTAAATTTGAGCATGCAGGAAGTTATACTTGTTAACGAACAGGACGAAGAAATTGGTTCAATGGAAAAAATGGAAGCACATGAAAAAGCATTGCTTCACCGTGCTTTCAGTGTTTTTTTATTTGATCATAATGGCAATATGCTTTTACAGCGCAGGGCTGATTCAAAATATCACAGCCCATCGTTATGGACAAATGCCTGCTGCAGTCATCCTATGCCCGGCGAAACTGTTGAACAAGCTGCATTAAGAAGATTACAGGAAGAACTTGGCTTTACTACCTACATTAAAAAAGCATTTCACTTTACATACAAAGCTTCATTCGATAATGGCTTAACAGAACATGAGTTTGATCATGTGCTGATTGGATTTTACGAAGGCGAAATGCAGCTCAACAAAGATGAGGTTAGTGAAGTATGTTACAAATCCATGCAGCAAATAAAAAAAGCCATCGCACAGCAGTCGCATGAATATACTGCATGGTTTAAAATAGCTTTCCCATTACTGGAAGACTGGCTTACAAAACATCAATTAAATGCAACCGCCTAAAGCAGTGATCATCGGCAGTGGTGTTGCAGGACTTGCAAGCGCTGTACGTTTAGCTGTGCAGGGATTTGAGGTAGATGTATTTGAACGTAATGCATACCCCGGCGGAAAACTTTCCTTTTTTAAAAAAGATGGTTTTTCGTTTGACAGGGGCCCTTCCCTGTTTACACAACCGCAACTGCTGCATGATTTATTTGAATATGCCGGCGAGAAGATAGAAGATTATCTCAATTATCAAAAGCTTGATTTATCCTGCAAATATTTTTTTGAAAATGGCAAGCAAATCGATGCATGGACAGATAACAACAAACTTGCTGAAGAACTTGAATTGAAACTGGGTGAGCCTCCTTCATCGGTAAAAAACTATCTGCACAAAAGCAGAAAGCTGTACGAAAATGTTGGAACTGTTTTTCTGAATCATTCATTGCACAAACGTTCAACCTGGTTACAAAAGCATGTACTGAAAGCAATAAGCACTGTGCGCCTGCCACATTTAACCGGAACATTACACAGTTATAATCAATCATCGTTTAAAACACCGGAAGCAGTTCAGGTGTTCGACCGATATGCAACATATAACGGAAGCAATCCTTACCAGACTCCCGGCATGATGAGTTTAATTCCGCATCTTGAATTAAATGAAGGAACATTTTACCCGGAAGGCGGAATGATCAGTATCACCAATGCGCTGTACAAACTTGCATTAAAGAAGCAGGTTCGTTTTCATTTTAATTCACCTGTACAACGTATTATTCATCACCAGCAAAAAGTAAAAGGTATTGTGGTGAATAATGAAAATATTGAAGCAAGTATTATAGTAAGTAATGCTGATGTGTACTTTACTTATAAGCATCTTCTTAAAGATGAACAGAATAAAAAAGTACTGAAGCAGGAAAGAAGTTCAAGCGGTATTATTTTTTACTGGGGAATGAACAGAACATTTGAACAACTTCACCTGCATAATATCTTCTTCAGTAAAAATTATTCGGCAGAGTTTCAGTCCATCTTTAAACAAAACAAACTCTTTAACGACCCGACAGTTTATGTAAATATCACTTCCAAACTGGAAGACCGGCATGCGCCTGCAGGAAAAGAAAACTGGTTTGTGTTGATCAATGCTCCTTCAAACACAAATCAAAACTGGGAGAAATTACGTTTACAGTTACGCAATCAAACCATTGAAAAGCTAAGCCGTATATTACAAACTGATGTTGGAAGTGCCATTGAAACGGAAGAATATCTTGATCCCATCCGTATAGAAGAACAAACTGCTTCATTCAAAGGATCGTTATACGGCACAAGCAGTAACAGCAGGATGTCAGCCTTTCTGCGTCATCCCAATTTTTCATCACAACTCAGCGGACTTTACTTTTGCGGAGGCAGTGTACATCCCGGAGGAGGAATACCACTTTGCTTAAACAGTGCAAAAATCACAGCCGAACTGATTGCACGAAAAAAAACCAAAACTCATTGATTTCTGATTCATCCATAGCAAAACAAAATCTTGCCAGCATTATTGCACTCATCTTTCATGCAATAGGGTTGATAGGCATGTTGTTTTATAACAGGGAATTATTTTCATCACTTACACCGTACAACCTTCTTTTATCAGCCGGCTTAATTATTTACACGCAGCAGGAAAAGAATATTTCCTTTTTTCTTTTCGTACTGATCTGTTTCATCACAGGTTTTGCAGTTGAATATCTTGGCGTTAATCATCAACTTCTTTTTGGCAGCTACGAATATTTACCTGCTATGGGGCCACAATGGCAAAACGTTCCGGTTATCATTGGCCTCAACTGGTTTATCATAATGTATTGCTGCGGAGTAAGTGTACAGATGCTGCTCAATTTTTTATGGAACAAACTAAAAGATGATGATCAGCCTTACCGCAGTAATGTTGGTTTTGTTGCTGTTATTCTCGACAGTGCACTGCTGGCAACTTTTTTTGACTGGGTAATGGAGCCAATTGCTGTTGAGCTGCACTGGTGGCAATGGGCTAATGGAACCATTCCCGTTCTCAATTACATCAGCTGGCTGGGGGTTAGTGTTGTACTTATGACGCTGTTCCGTCTTTTTTCTTTCAACAAACAGAACAAATTTGCTGTTAACCTGTTACTAATTCAGTTTCTGTTTTTTCTTATTTTAAGAACTGTATTATGATGACCTTACTATACATCCTGCTGGCATTCGTTGTATTCTTTCTAATGGAAGGAATAACATGGCTTACACACAAATTTGTCATGCATGGTTTTTTATGGTATTTACATGAAGACCATCATCAGCCACGTGGTAATGTGTTGGAAAAGAATGATGCCTTCTTCTTAATTTTTGCTATTCCCAGCTGGCTTTGCATTATGCTTGGATTAATGAACCAGGTGTACTGGGTTGTAAGCATTGGTGCTGGCATTGCCATGTATGGTCTTGCCTATTTTATTGTACATGATATTATCATTCATCAACGCTTTAAAATTTTCAGCCGCTGGAACAGTACCTATGTGCGTGCAATACGCTGGGCACATAAAATGCATCACAAACATATCGACAAGGAAGATGGTGAAAGTTTTGGCATGCTGATGGTTCATAAAAAATACTGGGATAAAGTGCGTAAAGAAAAAAAGCTTAACCCCAATATTAAATAACTGCTGTTGAACACGCATTATACTTATTTCCTTATTCATGCTGCTGCAATTGCCGGTCCGCTGTTGTTAAGTTTTGACCGCAAAGTTCATTTTTACAAAAAGTGGAAATACCTTTTTCCTGCAATGATTATTCCTGCACTGTTTTTCCTGGTGTGGGATGAGTTGTTTACACGTATGGGCGTTTGGGGGTTTAATGAAAACTATATTACAGGTTTAAAGATCGGATCGTTGCCTGTGGAAGAAGTATTATTCTTCATTACCGTTCCGTATTGCTGTGTATTTGTATATGAATGTGTGAGAATTTATTTTCCAAAGCTTGAGCAGTTGAAAGTGAATAAAAGCATTCTCATTTTAATGGTGATTTTATTTCTTGCATCGGGACTTATTCATTCAGATAAATATTATACTGCTACAACATTTCTGTTCAATGCGGGATTTCTTTTGTTACTGCTGATCTTCAGCAAATGGTTCAGCAATTTTAATATTGCTTTGTTTCTTATTGCTTATGCCATCTGCTTAATTCCCTTTTTTATTGTGAATGGATTTTTAACAGCCTACCCTGTTGTACAATACAACGATGCAGAAAATATGGGCATCCGCATTTTTTCATTTTTACCCTGGCCCATGCATAACATTCCTGTTGAAGATACTTTTTACGGCATGCTTCTTATTTTAATGAACGTGGCGTTGTTTGAAAAACTGCGGATGCGTTTGAAATAATTTTACAACTTCAGGTACTCTTTTAATTTCCCTTCCTTATCGGCAGCGATTAGTTTCTTTAAATCTTTATCAAGCTTTACATTATTTGATTCATTGGCTGCATATACAGCAAGACCATGCATAGCTGCAAGTTCAACTTCCTTTCTATCTTTTGCTTTGTCTTTGTTTTCCATGCAGAATTTTGTCATTCCTGCTGCATAAACTCCAAGCAAACGATCACCTTCTTTGCCAAATTTTGTGATGTTGCCGTTTATTTCAAAAGTATAATCAGCAGTTGCCATCATCCATTTAATAAGAAATGACATGGAAGAAAGTCGGTTTACATTTGAATTGTCAATTGGAGTTGTTAAGATATAATTTGCTGCCTGGAGCGCCTTACTGTCGTATGTCCTGCATTCGTCAGCGGTAGCAAAAGTTATATTTTGAAGAGGGGTAAAATCCTGCGCATAAATAGTACAGGCAATCAAAAGTGTTACCAGGAGAGCGGTGATCTTTTTCATAAATAATTTTTTGAAAAAGTAAATGCTCCTTATAAACTGACCAATAATTTCCGTCAGCTATCAACTGTTGTAAAATCAGGAAAATCAAAAACCATCAACCCTTGTTCCGGGGCATCCAACCTTTTTATCTTTCTTCATAGACGGCAAGCCAGATGTACGTTTGTACCAGTCAACAAATGGCCGCCATACCAGTTTCACTTGTATAAAAATATAGGCATCTTTATTCTTATCACTTCCTCTTACAGTACCGGCAACAGGGTAAGAACCTGTTCCTTTATAAGCCATATCAACAGCAAGCTGACCTTTTGCTGCATATAAAGCCGTCTCGTCAACATAACGTTTACTCACATCATCAATGTAATCAGTAAATGTTTTGCGGTAGCCAATTTCAAGTCCAATGCGCAGATCTTCATTCAATAAATACTCAGCACCAATTCCCAAAGGAATAGCTATTTGTGTACGCTTATATACTTTTCTTCCTGCTGTGAAACCCTGGCCTTCTGTACTTAACGGCTGAAGCTTTACGAGTCTACCTGTTTTATCCAACGCCATCGGGTCAAAATGAAAAACAGCTGCACCTGCAAACACATAAGGCGTCCACCATTTATAATTCAGGTTGAAAATATTATACTGGCCTCCCAACTCCCATTCGAACAGTTTGGATTGAAAACTGAGATTACGGTCTTTTAAAAACTGATCTTTGTTTTTACTGTCATCTGCTTTTAATGAACCAAGGCTTAAATTGGTACGCAGTAAAAAATGTTCCGTTAAATCGTAACGGGCACCAATACTTCCCACAAACCGCATTTGTTTTAACGAAAGACTGTTTTGCTTTAAATCGCCCTGGTAGTTTGCCAAGCCGGCACCAAATGAAAGATGAAAATTCTGGGCTGATGCAAAGACCGGAAGAATGGTCAGCAGGAGCAATAATTTTTTCATGAGTCTGTTTGCGGTTTTTGTCATAGTACAAATCGGATCGGGATAAACTTTATGCAAATTAGTACTAAAACGAAAAAACAGCGCTGAAAGTATTTGCAACGAAGAGATTTCTGTTTAATTACTCCCGCCTCAAAGCTGTACTTTTGAAGTTATTATTACTGAATTATGTTTGAACAGCTGATTAAAAGTATACAGGATAAGGTACCGGCAACAGAACAGGAACTGCAATTGTGTAAACATTATTTTACTCCTAAAAAAATCAGGAGAAAACAATTCCTGCTGCAGGAAGGCGATGTTTGCAACCGCATGGCTTTTGTTGAAAAAGGCTCACTGTATTCTTATTCAACTGATGCAAAGGGTAACCAGCGTGTAATTCAGTTTGCCTTTGAAGGATGGTGGATTTCAGATCTCTACAGCTTTTTTACCAAAGAACCTTCCAGTTTAAATATTGAAGCACTTGAAGACAGTGAACTGTTATTGCTCGATCATGAACAGCATGAGTATCTTTTAAAAAATGTTCCGCAATACGAAACCTATACACGTATGATTTTACAAAATGCATACGTTGCACTTCAGCGCCGCATTGAAGGAACAATTGGTTTAACTGCCGAAGAAAAATATTCCCGGTTTTTAAACCAGTATCCCACCTGTTTAAACAGGGTGCCGCAGCATTTAATTGCTTCTTATCTTGGTATTACTCCCGAAACACTCAGCCGTATACGTAAGCAAATGGCCCGTTGATGCGTTGACATTTGTCAAGAGAATTTCTTATCACATATCATTGGAGGCAGCCTTGTTGTAAAAGTAGTTTTGCATCATCAATCGTAATGATATGCATGTGAAACAAACAATCGCAATAATTGGAGCAACAGGTAACATGGGGCAAGCAATTGCAAAATCCCTTGCAAAAGAAGAGAACCGCTTGTTATTGTTTTCTTCCAATTTGCAAAAAGCACAATTACTTGCAGAAGAAATAAAAAGCAACAATGCTGCTGTTGAAGTGGAAGGTATTGCCTGCCCTGTTGATGCAAGCTGGGAAGCTGATATAATTATACTCGCTGTTCCTTACCAGGCAGAAGCTGAAACAGCAAAGAAAATTAAGGATGTTGCAAGGCAGAAAATTGTTATCAGCATTTCAAACCCGTTAAATGCAACATACGACGGACTTGTTACTTCAGCAGATACAAGTGCAGCTGAAGAGTTACAAAAATTATTGCCTGATTCAAAAGTGATCAAGGCTTTCAACACAACCTATGCTGCTGATTTTGCACAACCAGTTATTGATGGCAAACAAACCGATGCATTTATTGCAGGCGATCATTCAAGTGCAGTAACGGTTGTGGAAGAACTGGCACGTACAGCAGGTTTTAATCCAGTCATCGCCGGTCCGCTGGCAGTAAGCCGCACATTGGAAAACATGCAGCTGCTGATGATACAGCTCACCATGAAGTACAATTATAACTGGCATGCAGGCTGGAAAATTTTACATAATTAAATCAACATTTATAATCAATCAAAAAAACAAACAATGAAAAAAACGGCAATTATTTTATCTCTTTTCTTTTTAGCAACAGCATTTACAGTAGCTACAAGCTGGAAAAACGACAAAGCACATTCACAGTTAACATTTACCGTTACACACCTTGGTGTTTCTGATGTTAGTGGTGTATTCAATGATTTTGATGTAACAGTTCAGTCAGCTAAACCCGATTTCAGCGATGCAGTGTTTACATTAACTGCTAAAGCTGCTTCAATTGATACACGTGTTGAAATGAGAAACAATCACCTGAAGAGTGCAGACTTCTTTGATGTAGAAAAATATCCTGAACTGAGTTTCAAAAGCACTTCCATTAAAAATGCAGGAAAAGATGCTTACAAACTTACCGGCGATTTAACCATTCATGGTGTAACAAAGCAGGTAACATTAGATCTCGTTTACAGGGGAACAATTGAAAACCCGATGAGCAAAAAACCAACAGCAGGTTTCCAGTTAACAGGTACAATCAAACGTTCTGATTTTGGTATCGGTCCTAAATTCCCTGCACCAATGATCAGTGATGAAGTACGCATTAAAGCTGATGGTGAATTCGCACAATAAATTATTTAAAAAGCAATCGTAAAAAACATGAGAAAGTTATTCGAGGTACAGGTTAATTCAAAAAGTGTGGATGCAGCCATCTTTATTACAAGAGTTGCAGCGGCCGTATTAATGCTTACACATGGTATTCCAAAACTCGCCGGGTTATTTGCTGATGGCCCGGTACAGTTTCCCGGTTTATTCGGTTTAAGTCCGGCAGTTTCTTTGGGCTTAACTGTTTTTGCCGAAGTATTTTGTTCACTCTTCATTTTATTTGGACTGGGAACAAGACTGGCAGTTATTCCGTTGATCATAACCATGCTGGTAGCTGTATTACTGATACACAGTGCTGATCCGTTTATTAAAAAAGAACCGGCTATTCACTTCCTGTTGTTGTACGTGATTTTATTCTTCACAGGCAGTGGAAGGTATTCAGTTGATTCATTCATTCAGAAAAAATCATTATCGGCTGTTTATACAAGCCGTTAATTAAACAAATACAAAATGAAAATAGCATTGATTGGTGCAACTGGTTTTGTTGGCACAACAATATTAAATGAGTTGGTAAGCAAGGGACACGAAGTAACAGCTATTGCACGTAATACAGAAAAATTGCAGGCTTCAGATACGGTACATCCTGTAAAAGCAGATGTAACAAATGAAGATGAATTGGCAAATGCGGTAAAAGGACATGATGCAGTGATCAGTTCATACAATGCAGGATGGACAAACCCGAACTTGTACAATGATTTTCTTGCAGGTTCTAAGGCAATACAATCAGCTGTAAAAAAATCAGGTGTGAAGCGTTTGCTTATTGTAGGTGGTGCAGGAAGTTTGTATGTTGCAGATGGTTTGCAGCTGATTGATACGCCGCAGTTTCCTGCTGAATGGAAACCAGGCGCACTGGCAGCAAGAGATTATCTCAACATAATTAAAGAAGAGAAAGAACTGGATTGGACGTTTCTGAGCCCGGCAATTGAAATGCATCACGGCACATCAGGTGTAAGGAAAGGAACTTACCGTAAAGGTTTGGAAACTCCGGTGTTTGATGAAAACAACAGGAGCATTATTTCGGCAGAAGATATGGCTATTGCCATTGTGGATGAAATTGAACATCCGCAGCATATACGTGAAAGATTCACTGTAGCATATTAACAACAAAGTTGTTTGCATGCAACGGAAACAGTTTATAACAACATTAATAACAGGAGCAGCAGGCATGACAGGTTTATCAGCATTTAATCGTTTTACAGATGATCTGAAAGAACAGGATCAACTGATGCCGGTTTTATTTATCGGTCACGGATCTCCCATGAACGGTATTGAAGACAATGAGTTCAGCAAGCGCTGGGCAGCAATGGCAAAAGAAATTCCAACGCCTGCGGCTGTGCTTGTTGTATCTGCTCACTGGTTTACAAACGGCACACGTATTACTGCCATGGATTCCCCTCCAACCATTCATGACTTTGGAGGATTTCCACGAGAGTTGTACGAAGTGCAATATCCTGCACCTGGTAATCCTGCTCTTGCAAAAGAAACATCGTCATTAATTCATTCAGCAAATGTTGAACTGAGTCATGACTGGGGTTTGGATCATGGTGCTTGGACCATCATCCGGCACATGTATCCAAAAGCAGATATACCTGTACTGCAACTGAGTATTGATTACACAAAAAATCCGCAATGGCACTACGATCTTGCAAAAGAACTGTACAGCCTGAGAAAGAAAGGTGTGCTTATTCTCGGCAGCGGTAATATGGTACACAATCTTCGCATGGTTGCATGGGATAAACTCGATGCTCCTGAATATGGTTATGACTGGGCTTTGCACATGAACAGCAAGTTCAAGGAACTGATTGGCAACAATGACCACAGGCAATTAATCAACTACAGTGCGTTGGGAAAAGAAGCGATGCTTTCAATTCCAACACCTGAACATTATTTGCCTTTGTTGTATACACTTGGTTTGAAAAATGAAAAAGAACAGGTTTCGTTCTTCAATGATAAAGCTGTTGGCGGATCATTGACAATGACTTCGGTGAAAGTAGGATAAACATTGTCGTTTAACAACTGAAGGCGCCTGCTGTTGTAGGCGCTTTTTTTTTCAGTTAGTTTTTTATTCATGTAAGCTTACCGGTAATCATTTTGTTTTTATTCTCATTTGTTCTGCAAGTAAATTACGGAAGAATCAATGCCATCCATTAAAACTGATTCATGAATTCTTAAATCAAATCCAATGGCAAAAATCAGCCGCCGTTCTTTTATCAATACATCTTCTGTTCTTGTTACAGGTGCAGGGTTATCAGGTTTTGTTCAACCGCTTTCATCTCCTTTCTTACAATACGGATCAGAATCGCCTGTTGCAATAACAGTGTATGGAAAAATCCGTGGTTATGTTGATGATGGCATCAATGTGTTTAAAGGAGTTCCTTATGGTGCTGATACATCTGTAAGAAGATTTATGGCTCCTGTTGCTCCGGATAAATGGGAAGGAATACGTGAAGCAGTTGAGTATTGTGCATCTTGCCCGCAACCATCAAGGGGTGGCGATAAAATTGGAGAAGATTGTTTGAAGCTGAACATTTTTACACCTGCCATCAATGATCATAAAAAACGCCATGTGATGTTTTATATTCATGGTGGTGCTTATTCAAACGGATCGGGTTCAAGTCCTTTGTATGATGGTGTGCGTTTGTGCAAACGTGGCGATGTGGTGGTAGTATCAATCAATCATCGTCTCAATGCATTTGGTTATTTATACCTTGCTCCTTTTGGAAAAGAGTTTGCTGATTCAGGTAATGTAGGTCAGCTGGATTTAATTCTTGCACTGCAATGGGTAAAAGAAAACATTGCTTCATTTGGTGGCGACCCCAATTGCGTAATGGTGTTCGGTCAATCGGGCGGTGGTGCAAAAATTGCAACAATGATGGCCATGCCCGAAGCAAAAGGTTTGTTTCACCGAGCTGCAACCATGAGTGGACAACAGGTAACGGCAAGCGGACCATTAAATGCAACGCTACGTACAAGAGCGGTTCTCGATACATTAAAAATTCCAACCGATAATATTTCTGCAATCAAAACAATTCCGTTTGAAAAAATTGTGGAAGCATTAAACACAAAAGATCCTGTGCTTTCATTTGGCAATGTTTCGTTTGCTCCGGTACTGGATGAACTGCATTTAAAACGTCATCCGTTTTATCCCGATGCACCCATGCAATCAGCAAATATTCCAATGATCATTGGTAATACACACGATGAAACAAGAGCTTTTCTTGGTGGCGATCCAACCAACTATACTATTACATGGGAACAGTTGCCGGCTAAATTAATTCCCAATATGCGTGTGGATATTCAACCCGATTTTGTAATTGCTGAATACAGGAAATTATTCCCCAACATGTCGCCCAGCGATTTGTTTTTCAAAATAACCACTGCATCACGTTCGTGGAGAGGCGCTATTATTGAAGCGGAAGAAAGAGCCAAATCTGGTTTTCCTGCATACGCTTATCAACTTGACTGGGCTACACCAAAAGACAATAAAAAATTTGGTGCGCCACATGCTTCAGATATTCAATTGGTGTTTGATAATATCAACAAACCCGGTGCAACTGCTATTGGACCAGATGCACAGAAGATGGCAGATATGATGAGTGAAACATTTATTGCATTTGCCAGGACAGGAAACCCGAATAACAAATTGATTCCCGAATGGAAAAAATATTCCATGGCAAAAAGAGAAACGATGGTATTTGATGTACCGTCACATCTTGAAAATGATCCGAGAGGTGAAGAACGGAAAATTTTTGCAAAGGTTCCGTTTATACAAGCCGGCACTTAATGCTGCTACATTCGTTGCAATTGGTAAGGTTGTAACACAACTGGGTGAAATTTAATTTCAGCAATTTCACCTTTGAACCAGCTTACTTTATTCAGTCGAACACCAAGCGCTGTCTGGCCATTTATCATTGGGGGAAAATCAATTTCTCCTTCCAGTTCTTTTTTACCGTTAACAAAACTGCTCATCGTTGTTCCATCATATGTCATCGCTGCCCAATACCATTTATCTGCAGCGTGAAGTTTTGTTGAATCAATTAATGTAAGTCCTTTATTGGTTGCACCGTTTTTCAGGAATGCATCCAGATACCATTGTTTGTTTTGTGTTAAACGTAATTCAAATGTGCCCCTGTTGTTTGCAGAATCCTGGAAGTGCATAAAGCGTGGTGCAGTTGGGCCTGTTGCATCTGGTTTGAATTTTATTTCAATGGTAAATTGTTTCCATCCTTTGATGCCGATAGCAGGAATAATCAATCCATCATCAATACCATTAAACGCAACAAAGGCAGATCCGCTTTCAACTTTTATTTCAGGATTGCCCAGTTTGTTAACGCTGTATTCAGCAATATTTTCTGTGCAGTTAATTTTCCATGTAACAGCTGCGGGCTGATGAATAACTGTCCATGCAGTAAGTGCCACTGCAGATAACAGGAAAACAAAAACTGAATGTCGTTTCATGATTAATGTTGACTTTTTGCCGATTGAATATAACGCATCAGCATGTACATGTTCTGAATGTATGCTGATGTTGAAAGATATAACTGATCACTCATATCCCTGTAGGGCGAAGTATCGGTTTCATCGCCCACATTTGTAGTTGCAAATTCATCCGTTGGTTCTTTCTTCTGTCCATCGCCAATGTAAGGATGGCTGATCATGGCATGTTTCACCAGCCACCTGTTTTGAGCATCCAATCCGTTCAGGATTGATTTCACCATTGATTCATTTACAGGAAAATTCATCTCAAAATTTCTTGGACCGAAACTCATATGCTGCGAAACTTCTTTGTCGTTCACCATTCCTTTCTTTAACGGAGAATCTTTTGTTGCTTCTTCAGGAGTGAGTTTGCTTACTCTTGCATATTCTTCTTTCAAAGCTTCAACATTCACCATGCTTTTGCCATGCATGTGACCGAGAAGTTTTGTATCAATTGTATCTGTATAATAATATCCATACATAACATTCGATCCTTTACGATGTACGTAGATAGGTTTATCAGTTCCAACTTCCACAAACAACGGGTGTGTATAATGCCCGCCTTCTGTATTAGCTGCAGGAAGTTTTACTTTCTCCAGCCAGCTGATTGCTTCAGGTATATGTGCAAGAAATTTTTTGTCGCCGGTGTATTGATAAAACTTCAGCATCAGCATGGCATTACCAAATGTTGCTCTTGGCAAATAAGCAGCGGGCTCGTATGTTCTTGCTCCGGCAACATTCAACTTCATATCGTATTGCTGTCCCCATGCACCGTTTGGTTTTTGTGAAAGACAATAAAAGTTCATTGCTTTCTTTATTGGTTCAAGCAAACGTTTATCGCCAAGATGCTGGTAACACTGAATTAAGAAATTCAGGTTTTCACCAATCACATCATCATTAAACGTGTAAAACGAAGAATAATCAGGATGACCTTTTTTCTGAAAATCATATTTCAACGGGTAACGTTGCGGCCATCCTCCGTTCGGGTACTGGCTTTTTAAAATAAAGTTGATGGCTTTATCAAGTGCCGGTTTATATTTTGCATCATGCTTTTCAATGTAAATACGTAACAGCAATCGTGAAGTGTTGGAAGTTACATCATCATCATACGTATCATTGCCGTAATAATGTTGAAACTCTTCCAGGCGCCAGCCGTTTTTACCAATGGTTGCATACCATTTTTTGATGGATTCTTCTCCTGCAAAATCAACCATGTAATTCCATCCGCCTGCTTTGCTTTGTCCTTTAATAACTGCATCGGCTGTTTTCTTTGCATACTCATAAAACAATTCATTGCCTGTTGCATGGTAAACATCCAGCAGCATATGACCAACCTGTACCGTACCACCATCCTGCATCCAGATCATGGATTTGTATGCTTCCATTTCGCCCCAGCGTCTTGATAAATCAGGCGTATAATACCAAACAAATCCACCTTCCGTACTTACATGATCAAACATATAAGCAGTGGCTTTGAGCATGGTTTCCTCTGTTTGTTTTAAAAGATTTTCGTTTTGAGAAAAAGCTGAAGTATACAGAAATAAAAAAACTATTACTGCAATTGCTCTGAGCCCGCTTCTGATTTGCATACTGGTACAAAATTCAAGACCCGTCCGGCAGAAGTTTGTTGAAAGGGTCTATTGGCAAGATTAATGACTGCTAAATATACCGAAACATGTTATTCGGAAAATAATAATTACATCAAAGGAAGGTTCATGTAATAAAAAAACTCAGTTTGTTATTGCAGCAATATTTAAATCGTTTTACATTACAATAACCAACTGAGTTCAGCACTGATCAAAAGATCAGTTCAATCTTATTTCAAAAACTCTTCCCTGTAAGGAGTAAATACATCTATCAGCAATCCCTTTTCCAAAGCCAGCACACCATGTACAAGATCGGGTGCTACAAAAAAGCAATCGCCTTGTTTCAATGCCTGTTTCACGCCATCAATAGTAACTTCAAAACTTCCTTCAGCCACATAGGTATTCTGGCGGTGAACATGATGATGCAATGTGCCAACTGCACCTTGTTCAAACTTTACACACACCATCATAATTTCTGAATCAAAGCCAAGGATTTTGCGCTGCACGCCATTGTCAACAGTTTCCCATTGAATATCATCTGCCTTAATAAACGGTTTCCCTTCGTTTGCTTTCATATTCTGCTGTATATTTTTATAAAATTAGGTTTATGTATAATTGAATTGCTGAGATGAAGGAAGTTTTTTTGAAGTATCGCAGTTTAATAATGAATTTCAAACCTGTTCATTTGATTAACAGGAAGTGCAGTTATTTCTGTTACAAGTATTTTTTTAATCTTATCATAACTGAATTTAATTACTCTGCCATTCAGTTTTACTTGTTTTGGAGATTGATTGCAATAGATATTCAATTTCCATTTTCTCAGCCTATTCATTCCTTTGTAAGAACCTTCAACAGGATGAATTGTAAGGACAGATTTCTTTTTACTGTCGCTGAGTGTAATTTTTGTTGATGCATAGATTTCTTCCAGATAATCATTACTTATTCCATCATCCTCCAGCAAATTGAAAGAGCCATCAGCACCCGTATATACATGCAACGTAAGTGTATTGTTACTGCCTTTTTCAACAGATGAGGAATAATTACGCATTGGTATAATTGATCCCAGCCTGACAAACAATGGAATCTGTTCAACCGGAGCCCCAACTGTATACAATTGATTGCCGTTTTTTATTTCACCTGTCCAGTAGTTCATCCATTTCCCTTCGGGCAGGTAAACATTTTGCGTAACTGCTTTTTTTTCATAAACAGGAGCAAGAAGCATTTCATCTCCAAATGTGTATTGATAAATGTGTTCAGAAAATTTTCCAAGCATGTGCTTCCCTTCAATACGGCTGCGCAATGCATAACTGTAGATGTATGGAAACAACTTCATCCGCCAATGAGCATAGTTTCTGAAAATACGATCTGCCCTTTCAGAATACATCCACGCAAGATTGAATGTTGGATTTTCAGGTTGTGAAAAAACCTCTGTAACCGGATTAAACATAGAGAACTGCAGCCATCTGATGTAAAGTTCTTTATCGGGTTTTTGTGTTTTTCCCATATCAAAACCACCAAGATCATTTGTTAAGAAAGGGATTGCACTTGTTTTTTTCCCGGGATCAGTAAACATGGCAATGTTTTCTTTGAAAGCAACAAAGGGAACCCATGAATTAAATTCAACAACAGGTTTTTCAATTGTCCAGTCGCTTCTTGTATCATCAGTCCATTTAGCAGGATAGCGTTTGTACTCTTCATTTTCTGTATCAAAACTGTGTGATAATAAAAATCCTCTGCCTTTTGTTTCCTTACCAAACTGCTGACTCATTTCAAACATTGCTTTGCAGGTGCTGATATTTGCAGTGCGGTCAAGTTTAATGAAATCAGCACCTTCGTCAAAGAATGGTTTCATTTGTTGTTTAAAATAGTTTACTGCTTCTGGATTATTGAAATCAATATTTCCGCATAGTGTTCCTTTTTCTTCTTTACCGTTCTGAAACATGGCTGTACTTCTGCTTCCGTTATGCCATGAATTGCTGTTAAGAAAAATGTCTGAGAAAAAATTGTTAGACTTAAACTCAGCAAATGCTTTTTGATTACCTGTTTCGAGAATACAATCCCAGATCCAAAAACCCCCTTTGATATTGTTTTGCTGTAAATAATTCCACATTTCCTTTTTGTTAGGGTAAGCCACAGTGTCAGCGACGAAGTCAATATATTTTTTGGGGCCGACTCCTTTATCAGCATAACTCCAGAACCACGAATCAATCCAGTAAGCATCTATGGGGTAGTTATGCTTTTTTATTTGCTCAATGCGGTTAACTGTTTCGTGCTGATTGGTATATCCTCCATAAAGAATACCAAAGGCCCATGCCGGTGGCAAAACAAGATTTGTATCAACAGCTTTTCGGTTTAAATACTTTTTGCTTTGTGCCGGTGACTTTGACGATGCTGTTACGGCAAGTATTAAGAATGCAAAAAAGTAAATTTTCATTTTCGCAGAGTTGAATTAATATAACTGAGAATATATGTTGCCAATTCAAACTGTGTCTTTTCATTCAGGTGAATTCCATCTGTTGTTTTAGCAGGGAAATCAATTTTAAGCTGATCGTATGTGTTTAAAAAACTGACACCATTAGCAGCAGCTATTTTTTTAAAGAGCTTATTATTTTTCTGAATACGCAAATCGCCACCGCCATATTTTACCTGGTCAATTTTTGTTTCATCCATTGGTGATGGTGTAATAATGCAAATGTGTGGTTGCTTTTTATTGTGTTCTCTTAAGTACGCATTAATTTTTTGTAATAGTGCCGTCATATTAGCAGGCACTTCTTTTTGCCTGTCTTTAAAAATTGTTTTTGTATCGTTTGTTCCGATATTAATGATAATGAAATCAAGGTCAGCATTTGCAGGTAATTTGCTGTAAGCACTGTCTAAATACCTGTTAATGTTGGTAAGTGTATTAAGTTTTGGCTGATCAAGATTATCAAAACCAATTGTATTGCCCGAAATGGATTTATTAATAAGCGTTGCATAAGGAAGCAACTTATTCATTTGCTGTGGCCAGCCAAAATCAAATGCACCATTTGAATCTCCAATGGTCAGGATATTGAGTGACTGCAAATTTTTATTTTCATCAACCGGTGGCAAAACAAGTGCAGGCGAAACAAGCATTTCATGTGTACCTTCAAAAATAGTTAAACTAAGTCCAGGTAATTGTTCAAACAATTGAATAACACGGCCATTCAATTTGTGCAATATATCAGCAGCCGGGTTTATTTGTTTTGAGAGAAGAGAAAAGATCGTACTGTCAGCAACAATATGTTCTTTTTCGTTTGGAAATAATGCCAATGCTATTTTATTATAAAACAAAACAGAATGACTGATTGGTACTGAACCTGTGTAACCATCATGCACACCTTCATAAATATTCAGCTTTGCGTTTTTTCTTTTTTCAACAGGAACGGAAAGTTTCATGGGTGATCTTTTATCCAGTTCATCCCAATTCATTTTTCCATCGCTCATGGCTACATGTTCAATGTCAGTTGCATATTTTGCATTTCGCCCTTTCGATTCCCAATACCAATCGGAGAGACTGCTTATAGGAGCCCAGGCATTAAAGCTTTTAACAGGATAATTTAATTTTAAGTATGCAAGCAGTGTTGCATAACCTCCACCCGAAACGCCAATGATGTGCACATTATTTGTATCAACATTCCCATGTTTAACTGCAAACAAAACAGCATCTTCTATATCAGATATCACCAAATCACTTCCACATGCTTTCGGGTTATTATTCGGCCCCCTGAAATCAGGGTGAATATAATTCCAGTCACGAAGAAGTATTTCTTTTGTCAAAGGATCTTCCTGGTTATAATCACCGCTCCAGGTATGCAAAGAAATGATCAGTGGCTGTGGTGATTTTTTTGCTGTTTGATGATACCATGCTTTTTGTATTTCTCCGTCGGCTGATGAAACTATTTGCACCTGCTCAAATTCTGTTCCCCAAGCTTTGTTTTTTTTATTATCCCATGCAGGATCTTTTGTTTGTGCGTAAGTAACATCAAAATAAAATACCACATACAGTAAACAAATCAGCAGAGATATATTCTTCTTCATACAGGCAAACATAATTATTTAGAAAGTATAATCATTGCCAATCCTGCTATATACAACAGCAGCATAATGTTCAGCAATGGTTTGGTTCCTTTTGGCGCTTTGTCAAATTCCTTCCACACATAAATACCCCAAAGTGCTGCAACAACTGTTGCACCCTGACCTAAGCCATAAGATACAGCAGGACCAGCCTTACCCGATGCTATTATACTTAACGACATTCCCAAACACCAGATAGTGCCACCTAACATTCCTACAAGGTGATCCTTCAATTTCCCTTTAAAATATGCATTGAAAGTAACAGGTACTCCTGCAAAAGGGCGCTTCATCTGGAACGTATTAAAAACTAAACTGCTGATGACAATACCAATGGCAAAAACCACCAATGCTGTATAAGGAGTTAATTTGCCGACTTGAGGCATATTGAAATCAGTAACCATTGAATCAGCAACATATTTATAAAACAAACCCATTAAACATCCGCTAACAACAGACAGGATTAACCCCTTTTTAGAAACACCTCCTTCTGCATTCGTTTGCAATCGTTGATACGCCCTTGCATTCAGAATAATGGCAAGAGTAATTAATGCAACACCACCAAAGATCAATACAGGATTTCCAAGCGGATTTGAAATGTAATTGACAATTACACCAAGCACCAATGCAATACCGATACCAACAGGAAATGCTACAGACATACCTGCAATACCAATAGCAGCAACCAATAAAATATTAGCAAGGTTAAAGACCACACCACCTGCAAAAGCCGATAAAAAGCTACTGTTGTCAGCTTGCCTGATATCGTCGGTAAATGCCCTGCCTTCAGAGCCATTACTTCCTAATGTAAAGGCAAGAATTAAAGTGGTGAGTAAAATACCAAAGCCATAATCCCAGTAAAGCAATTCAAAGCGCCAGGTTTTGGTTGTAAGCTTTGTAGTATTGGCCCATGAACCCCAGCATAACATGGTTACTACACAAAGAGCAATGGCTAAGCCGTAATTTTCTACAATAAACATATGGCAGGTTTTAGTATGATGATTAAATAATCACTCCAGATCGTGCCTGTAAGGAACTGACGATTGTGCTCCCATTCTTGTTACGGAAATGGAAGCGGCTTTTACAGCAAATGCAATTGCCTGTTTCCATTCCATATTTTCAGTAACGGCAACTGCTATGGCACCACTGAACGTATCACCAGCTGCAGTTGTATCCATTGCTTTTACAACAGGAGCAACTGTTTTAAACTGTACTTCTTTGTTTTGAAAGTATGCCCCTTGCCTTCCCAAAGTGATAATTACATTTTGCACACCTTTATTTAAAAAAACTTCAGCAGCTTGTGATGCAGTTACTTCATCATCAACATGTACACCTGTCAGCAGTTTCGCTTCTGTTTCATTGGGAGTAATCAGGAATAAACCATTCAGTAATTCATCCGGCAATTGTTGTGCAGGTGCTGGGTTTATAATAACCCTCTGTTTATTTGTTTTTGCAATTGTTATAACTGCTGCAATTGTTTCAATTGGAATTTCCAGTTGCATTAAAATAATTGCAGCTTCAGAAATATCTTTCACCTGTTCAATATCCGCTGGTAAAAGCTGAGCATTTGCACCGGGAGCAACCACAATACAATTCTCTCCTTCTTCGTTCACCATAATTAATGCAGCGCCTGATGGAGTATTCTTATCAATAAAAACAAACTCAGTTTTGATATTCTCCTGTTTAAATCCTTCAACACTTTTTTTTCCAAAAATATCGTTACCAACTTTTGCTATTAATGTAACATCGCCTCCCAATCTTGCAGCAGCTACAGCCTGGTTAGCACCTTTGCCACCGGCATTCATAAGGAAAGTTCCGCCAAGAATTGTTTCACCTGGCTTTGGAAGCACCGGCGATTTTACAACCATATCGGTATTGGAACTGCCAATAACAATTATTTTGTTTCCCTTCACTTTGCTTTAATTTAATCAGTTACATTTTATCCAGTCAACTTTTGCAGCACCTGCGTTTACAAGTATCTTAATTGTATTTTTTCCTTTTCTCAGTTGATGTACCCCTGCGGCTATTTCTTTGAACTCAGTGTTACCAACCTCAAGGTTTATTTTTTTGTTGTTGATAATAACTGTCAGTCTGCATGCATCAGCAACAGCCTCTGCCCTGAGAGAAAATTTATATTTACCTACAGTTACACTTTCAAATGTATAAACCACCCATTCTGATTGCTGAAGTTCAATTGATTGTTCAGACCAAAACTGATCTTTATCCTTACTGTCAAGATTTATTTTTACAGGTTCAGAAGTTCTGTAAAATTTTGATTTGTTTATTGTATCTGAAACAAAATAAGAACGGTTAAAGCCATCATGTCCATAATTCTCTGCTTCAATTTTTGAAGGAACTCTTGTTAAGATGGCATTACAAACATCTTCGAAATATTTACAGTTGGAAATTTTAATATTCTCCAGTAATTCATTGAATATTTTTTCAGCAAGTGCAGCATCAGGTTTGGCTCCTCCCCTGCTGTATTCAGCAATCAAATCCCAATTACCGGGCTTATTAATTGAATAGGGAGTATTCTGTGTATCCATTTTTTTCCAGGGCCAGAAAGAAAAACCAATATTCTTTGACTCAAATAATTGTGTTGTTGCCCAATAGATCGCATTCCCTTTTTCACCTGTTTCGCCCACCCATATTGGTGTATTCAATTCATTTCTCTTTTGCAGAAAATCATTAATGCCATTCAGATGATCCGGTCTGTTCCAGCAATAGTAATGAAACTGGTAAAACACATTACTGTCAAATGGTTTTGTAAAAAGCGACCAGTCATTGGACCAGTTAAAACCCTCCAGTGTAATCATGTGCTTTTGATCAACATTACGGATAGCAGCTGTGATACGTTTATACAGTGGCTCCAATAAATGCTTGTATTTCTCTGCCGATCCTGTGTTGATGGGCAGTGGTTCATTCAGCAAATCATACGCTGCAACAGTCGGCTCATTTTTATATCGCTCTGCAATCTTCACCCACAGATCAACCAATTGATCCTGGTATTTTTTTTCGATAAACAGTTCGGGAATATCATTCGGGCTGTCATCAATATTTGCGCCTGTTTGCCCGCCCGGTGCTGCATGCATATCAATAATCACATACAGATTATATTTCTTACACCATTTAACCAGCGAATCAATTAACTGAAATCCTTCTTCTTTATAGACAGGATTTTCACCTTCAGTTAAAAACAACCTTGCATTTAATGCAGGCCGTACAGAATTAAACCCCAGTTCAGCAATCCTCTTTATATCTGCTTCCGTAATATAATTTTGCCTGAACGTTTTCCAAAATCTATCTGCTTTTTCTTTACCAATTAAATCGGCAACAATTTTTTCAATTTTGCGGGGACGGTCGCCAAGTTCTCCAAACTTCCACATATAACCTTCGGGCAATAACCAGTTACCCAAGCCAACACCTTTTAAAAAAACTTTTCTTCCAGATTCATCTACAATATCCTGACCAGCTGTATGCAAAAAACTGATTCGCTTTTCCTGCTTTTTTTGTGCAAAAGAAAAATGACTGCATGCTAAGATTAATAACAGGATTACAATTCCTTTCATCTCTTTAATTTTTTATTTGCAAGTGTAACCAAACTCTCATATCCCCATTTGTTTGACTGGCTTCAGCAAATGGAACGAAAACAATTTTTTCATTACTATTTAAGATAGTTACTGAATAAGCCTGCTTCCCAAACCAGTTAGCCGGTAATATTTTTGATTCATCTGCAAGCTCAGGTTTGCTGATTGTAATTCCTTGTTTTGAATTTGTAAGAAGGTTAATTACAGCAGCAGGATTTACACTTTCATCCACAGCCAGTATTTGCGGTCCACGTTGTAAAGCAATTTGAGAAGGATAACTTTTCCCGCCTGCAATAAATTGAACCGGCATATCAAAACTGATGGTTACCTGATCGCCGGTTTCCCAGTTTCTTGTGATTGTTACAAGTTCACCGGCTGTTCCTTTATATAATTTATTTCCAACGCCTGCAGTATAATTTGCACACCACTCAGGCACTCTCAGTGCTACAGGAAAAATACCCGGCTTTGAACAAGTAACTGATAAAACTAAGTTTCCGTTTTCGGGAAAACTTCCTTTAAGATTAAAAACAACATCAATATTTTTTTTATCAGTTGCAGCAACTTTGACTTTATAAACAGCAGGCTCATAAAATAAAACTGTTGGAACACCAGAGATATTTCCGAAAGTAAATTTGGGCACCAATGCAATACCTCTTGGCACACTTGACTGGCAGCAGGTAATAAAACAGGTGTAAGGTTTTTTATTCATCAACGGTGTATAATAGCTTACACAACCTGTTTGCGGATTTTCAGCTGCCAGCAAATGATTGTAAACTGATTTTTCAAGCTGGTTTAAATATTTTATATCTCCAGTTAATGCAAACAAATTCTGATTCAGTTGAATCCATGTTGTGGTTACGCATCCTTCGCCCATATTATCATTCACATCGGCAGGCAAATAATCATCGTCCTGGAAATGCTCATGCGAACTGGAAGTACCTGTAATGTATAACTGTGTGGCCACCACATCCTGCCAGGCCATTTCTACCGCTTTCAACATTTTATTATCGCCTGTTAACTGGTACAGTTTTATCAAACCAACATAATTAGAAAGCATTTCATAAGCTTTACCATTGCCTACTTTCTTTACTTTTCCTGTAGTAAGAATTGAACTGATGACTTTGGGGCCATTATCCTGTTCCCATGCATCCAATATGTAATAACAGAAATCTAAATATTTTTTATCAGCCGTAAACTTATATAATTCAACCATTGCATCCAGCACACTGGTTGCTGCCATGCCAACATGCTCACCGGCTGTGAGTATATCTTTCTGCCCTGCGTTTTTTCCGAATGTCCTGCATAAAAGGTTGCCCATTTTTTTGCAAGCATCCAAAGCCGGTTTATAACCAGTTGCAGAATAATATGCCAGCAATCCATGCAGGTTGTATTTATGGCTCCACACATCCCAGCTTGTCCAGTACTGGTCAGGAGTATATGTTCCTAAATAACCATCTTCTTTTTGTGCATTGATTAATTCATACATCAATCTGTCCATTTGCTTTTTCAAAGCAGGATTGTGTGTAAGCTTCCAAGTATTGCAGGCTGTTTCGAGATATTTGCCAACATGCTCACCAGCCCATGGATGAATACCGGGCCGGTCAAGATAAGAACCAATCAAACCAAACTCATCTATTTTCAAAAGACGCTGTTCGAGGTTTTGTGTAAAGCGTTCCCCTAAATATCCATTGAACTGCTCATCCTGAAGTGGAATGCTGTTGAATTTATTTTGAATTTTATTTTTTACCAGTGGCCGCACCTCTCCGTTTACAGGTATTTCAAGAAAATCGGTGGCAATAAACAATTCTTCCTTTTTAAGATGCAGGCTACTGTTATGATCGTTTACCTGGTAACCCACATTAAAAACATTCCTGTTTATATCTGTAACCTTCGAAAAAGTTACAACAACAATATCTCCCACTTTGGGTTGCAGCCGTATGTCTTTTGTTTCAGTAAAAAGTACTTTTTTATTCGTCTTGTCTGCAACCTTGTACCTGATAGTTCCACTAAAAGCATTGTTGCTTTTATTTGTGAAAGTTATTTTGGTAATAAAACTGTTTTTTGAAGTTTCTGTAATTGTTTGGCTTATATCAACTTCATCAATCCAGCCATTAGGCTCAATATTATAAGGCCCGTCCCACATGCCCATTCCACCAGTTGAATTATAAATCCGCACTGCAATAACATTTTCACTGTTCCACTTTATTAAGCTTTCAGGAATGGTATACATCCGCTGCTTTTCCCATTGAGTAACAAATCCCGGCGGAAAAGAACCGGTTTCCCCAATTGGTTTTCCATTAAAATATGTTTGATCAACATCATCTATTTTACCAAGCCGAAGTTTTAATCCTTTACCATTCGTGGTTTTCATATCAGCAGGAATAACGATTCGTATCCTGTACCAGCCATACGATGAATCGTGAACAAAACTTTTTCCTAATTGCTGATTTTGCCAATCACCATCATTAAATGCAGGATTAGCCCAACCGGGATCATCACCAAACTTAAACTTTGCTTCTTTTGGTAAAGAAATTAATTGTGCTGCTAAAGGCAAACTGCAGAGGCCCTGCAGAAAAACAAAAATCAGGTACCACTTCTTCATTTCTTTTTAAAATTAAGCTGAACAAAAACGGGTAAGTGATCAGATGGATAATGCAAATCTTTTGAATCAGACAATACAGCATATTTATTTACAATCCAATCACTGTTTTTGGAAATAAAAATGTAATCAATCAGTTTCACAACAGGTTCATCATGTTTAAAACCATTAAATGTACCTGAAGGCCCGAATGGCTTTTGAACACATACCTCCCTGCAGTCTGTCATCTTTTCTTTAAAAGAAATAATTCTTGGTTCGGTTGGTTCAGAATTAAGATCACCCATAAAAACAACCGGGTATTTCATTTTATTTAATGCAGATATTTTTGCAAGAATTAATTCAAGTCCTTTTGTCCTTGCAACTTCGCCCTGATGATCAAGGTGAGTATTAAACACCCAGAAATTCCTGTTCGTTATTTTATCAAAAAGGAGTACATAAGTACAAACTCTTCTGCAAGCCGCATCCCAACCTTGCGAAACAGTATCAGGAGTATCGGACAACCAGAATGTTCCTGATTTCTTCAATACAAATCTTTTTTTCTTATAGAAAATAGAAGATGCTTCCCCGGTGTTATTCCCATCTCTGCCTAAGCTTATTAAATTATAATCCGTCATTGCTGACGAAATATCTTTCACCTGGTTGGGCAGCCCTTCCTGTATACCAAAAATATCAGGCTCGTAAAATTTCAGTTGTGCGTTGAAATAATCTTTTCTTACAGGCCAGGCATTCGTTCCGTCGGATGCAACATCAAGACGAATGTTGTAAGTCATTATTTTAATATCCTGTGTATATCCAAAAAAAGAAACTAACAAAAAAAGGGGCAGAAAAAGTTTACGCATAATTATAAAGATTAAACGGTTTATCGTTTAAAGGAACTATACAATTCAACAATTGCAAAATTTTATTTCTGGTATATTCTTACATAATCAACTTCCATTGCTGCAGGAAAAATAGAATCATCTGTTCCATATTTACCTCCCCAGTTACCGCCAATTGCCAGATTTATAATGAGAAAAAAAGGCTGGCTAAAAGGCCATTCTTTTACGGTAAGGTGTTCATTCAAAACACTGTAATAAACTTTTCCGTCAAGGAGAAAATCAATTTTATCGGGAGTCCATTCAATGGCATAAATATGAAACTGCGAATAAGGATGATCAATAAATATTCCCTTCGTTTTCTGCGTTCCTTTTACGTGATTATATGTTTCAGAATGTAATGACCCGAAAATACTGTCTTTCATATAACCAACATGTTCCATAATATCAATTTCACCGCATTGAGGCCATCCTGCTGAATCAATATTTTTTCCCAGCATCCAGATAGCCGGCCATGTTCCTTTTCCTTCAGGAAGTTTAGCCTTTACTTCAATGAGTCCGCAGTTCCAGTAAATTTTATTTTTTGTGTACAGTCTTGCTGAAGAATATTTCTTTCCGGAAACATCTTCTTTAATAGCAGTGATTTTTAATACGCCATTACTTACACTTGCATTCTTTATATTTTTATTCGTGTACCATTGAGCTTCATTATTTCCCCATCCTGATTTATTACCTGCTGTATCAAAATTCCATTTTTTAGCAGATGGCAGACCGGAGTAATTAAATTCATCACTCCATACCAGTTTCCATTTTTGTGTTTGTGAAAATATTGATTGACATAAGATGAATGACAAAGTCAAAAAGAAAAGATGTTTCATTTTGTATAAACAATTTGAATATTTTTTGTGATAGTTGATTACTCACTATTATAAAGTTCAGTCCCCGGTGCAAAAGCACCAGGGACGAACTGTCATATGAATAGTCACTGCTTGCTTACTGTAACCACCAAGGGATTTTGTTTACTTCATCAAATCCGCCAAACTGATCTGCTACTGCCTGTTTATAGTTCACAGGATTCTTTGTTAATTCATCAGTAGGATACATGTTGCGCTTAGGCGCTAATGTTGGAGCTGCTGAATTTAAAGATGTAGCAGGATCAATGGGGAATACCGGGTAACCTGTACGCAGGTAATTTCTGTACGACATTCCCCCACCCTGGAAGAAATCTATAAAATATCGCTGCATCCATATCTGCTGCAGGCGCTCTGTTTTAGTACCAGCTGTTTTGTAAGCAGCTTCACCGGTAAAATAGTTATCGATATACGATTGTGTAATTGCCATTCCATGAAGGTTTGCCTGTATTACAGTACTTAAATCTTTGTAATAACTAAGTTGTGCTTTTACGCCAGCTTCATAATAAGATTGTGCAGTTGCTACTCCTCCGGCTATCCATCCTTCTTCAGCTGCTTCAGCAAGAATGAAACATTGTTCAGAATAAGCAAAGAAAAGGTATGGATCGCCAATCCTGGATGCTGATGATGCGTAACGCTTATTAATTAAAGAATACTTACCGGCTGCCCTGTTAAGATCAAGCTGATTAGGAGATAATTCTGTTGGGGCACCTTCATAAGCTGCAAAATCATTATCTAGTAAGCCTCCTGTAATTTTATAAGCTGCTGGTTCAGCAAAATAAAACAACCTGCGGTCGTTAACATTTTTTAATGCATCAACCATTAGTTTTGAAATTGCTAAATTAACCCTTGTACCTTCTCCGTTGTAAAAAGGATAAGTTGCATTGGAATTGTCGAGGTAGGGTAATTGAAAAACATCAGAATTCCCTGACAATAAATTTCCAGCGGCCACAATTTCAGCAAAGCGGGCTTTTTGTGCCGCAGTTATTTTTTTACTGATGGTCTGCAATACTCTTAACTGCATAGCGTTGCAAAGCCTGCGCCACTTTACAGCATTTCCTGCATACGACATGATATCACCATTAAAATTTTTGCCTTCGGCAAACTTTGCCTCTGCAGCTTTCAAATCATTCAAAATAGCTACAAATACATCGGCCTGCTTATCATATTTAGGTTGAGTTATCCCCTCTTCTGCTTTACCGGCTTCTGAATAAGGAATATCTCCCATATCTAACGTTGCAGAAAAACCGTAAGAAGCTTTTAAATACAAAGCCAAACCTTCATAAGAAGGAAGTTGTGGATTTCCTTTTGCAAATTCAACCATTCTTTTAAGTGCTGTTAAATTTTGTGCTCCTCCAAAAGAACCGTAAGGAGAATAGGAAGAATAGTATTGATATGGATTGGCAGTATTTGTAAGATTCGCACAATGCTTAGTGAGTAATTGAGCGGTAGCCCAATCCGTTGAATTTGGATTCCAGAAACGGTATGTACTTTTTAATACTGTTGTTGCAAGCAAATCGGGCGAAACCGATGTTGGTACATCCGGGTTGGTATTTAACTTATCAAATTTGCTACATGAACCTGCAATAGTTATAGAAGCCATTGCAAGCAGTATATAATATATTTTTTTCATTGCTGCAGTTTTTAGAAGGTGAAATTGAGTTTGAAACCGAGATACCTTGTTGATGGGTCTGCAAAATCTTCATTACCACCATCGGGATCAGAATATTTAAACTGTTTTGCTTTCAGAAATACATTTTGCCCGATTAAACTTATTGAAGCTGCTTTTGCAACTTTATGCAACAGTTTAGCTGGCACATCGTACGTCAAAGAAATTTCACGCAGTTTGAAAAAAGTTTTGGAATACGTATCGGCAATACTTCCATTGCCACCCCATGCGCTGCTGTTATGCAATGCAATCATATATTGTTTATAAGTAGTCGGGATGGTATTTTTTCCATATACACGTGTATCAGTAATAATATTACCAACAGCATCATAAGTAGCTGCTCCGGAAGTTACAATCACTCCCTGGCCAACATAATTTGTCAAGGTTTTTCCTGCTGCAGCTAATGCAGCATTACCGGCTGCACCACCACCTGCCCCATAATAAATGCCTGCTGCTACAACATCCATTTCTCTTTCAGGCGAAATACTTTCAGGATGAACACCTGCCTGCCACATATAACTTTCAGTTCGTGTATTGGTAATACCGCCATTTACACCATCAAATGACATGAAGAAACTGAAGTTTTTATATTTTAAATTGGCATTTACACCCCAAATGAATTTCGGATCGGAATAACCAAATAACTGATCATATCCATAAGTAATAGGAAGACCACTGCTATTGTGTATAATATTTCCTTGCGGATCACGCTGAAAATCTCTGCTGATGAAATGATCTGTACGTTTTCCAACTGCAACCCAAGGCTTTTTAGCTGAATAGACAGAATCTAACTTGGTATAATAACTTGCAAATGTTGTCCAGTTAAAACCAATATCTAATTGCCATTCTTTATTTTTAAGAGGAGTGCCATTCAAAATTATTTCCCATCCACGGCGGGTTATTTCTTCCCCAAAATTTGTAACAAGTCCACCATAACCTGAAGCCGATGTTAAGCCTACAGTTGTGATACGATCAAAGGTTCTTTTTGAATAATGTGATACATCCAACATCAAACGGTTTTTAAGGAACATAGCCTGCAAACCCTCCTCATAAGTTTCATAACTTGTTGGAGCAATTGTTGGAGAATATAAATTACTTGGAACACCTGCACCGTTAAATGCGCCCCATGTAGCAGCACTGATAGAATAGCTGCTGTTAATTTCATAAATAGAAGCAGGCCTTTTTGACAATGTCCAGGAACCTCTCAGTTTTAATAAATCAAGCCAGTTTTTTGTTTGAGGCAACAATTCTGAAGCAATAAAACTACCTGCTACTGACGGATAAAAATAAGACCGTTGTGATTTTGCCAATGTAGAACTCCAGTCGTTACGTCCTGTTGCTTCTAAAAACAGCATTCTCTTCCATGAAACTGCTGCACGGCCAAAAACAGAATTTACCTGCTGAGCGTATGTACTCTGCGATACCTGCGCCGAGTTAATTGAAGCTTTTATGGAGAAAAATCCGGGAACAGAAATACCACCTTGTGTACTGGCATTCATATTATCATCCCGTTTGTAAAAGACTGTTCCCCCTGCAAGGTATTCAACAGTAAAATCTTTGATTTTGCGATCGCCTGAAAGGAGGAAATCGGTATTGTTACTAAATCCATTACTTACTCCAATGTTATACTGGCCTTTTCTTCCACCATTCCAGCCGCTGTAATCAGCACCGGGAACACCTGTATTACCTGAAGAAAGATAAGAACCCCATGAAGATCTTAACTGTCCTGTTTCTTTATAAAAATCCACACCTGAACGAAGAGTGGCTTTTAACCAGCTTGTTAACTGATAACTCATGGTTAAGTCGGCATTGAAAATGTCACGGGATATTTCATTTGTTTTTTCGTAACGGTCGAAATAAGGATTGTTCTCAGAACTACCGGCATAATTATCAATTGAAGTACCAACTAAGCCAAAATGATTGTTTTGAATTTCACCGGGTTTAATCCAGTAATTATTTTTATAAAGACTCAGATCCCAATCAGAAGGAGACCAGATTAAGATACTGTACATTGGATCATAAGAAGTATAACCATTGGATCCAATATTCTTAGAAGCTTTTTTTGCATAGGATAAATTGGTACTCATTTTAAATTTATCCAGATTGAGATCGGCACCAAACGTATAAGTATATTTTTGAAGCTTCGCATTGGGGTAACGTCCTTTATTTTCTACCCAGTTAAATGAATTCCTGAGTGATACATTATCCTTATGATACCCAACGTTTACATTATTATTAGTTACATAACCCTGCTCCAGGAAATTTTTGAAATTGTTCATACCAACAGGTAAATAAGGCCGTACTGTAAATGTTTTAGTAACCGGATCCCATTGGTTTTGATTTGAACCATCCATTTTTCCACCCCATGAAGCATCGGAGTTGAGAGCATAAACACCACTGCCACCACGACCATACACTCCCTGCTTTTCTGGAATAGCAAGGAATCCGGCAGTAAACATTGTATTGGTTGTAAAATCAACAGTAATTCCTGTTTTACTTGTGCTGCCATTTTTTGTTGTAATCAAAATAGCACCATTTGCTCCACGAAAACCATACAAAGCCGATGCAGTTGCACCTTTTAAAACACTGATAGATTCAATGTCTTCAGAAGAAATATCTCCCAACGTTTTATTTTGATAGGCAATTCCGTCAATAACGATAAGTGGTTTTTCGCCACGGATTGTAAGGTCGGGAATAGCTGCAAAATCAGGAGAGTTTTTAACCAGCATACCAGCTATTTTACCGGTTAAAGATGTAGCAATATCAAGCCCGGAAACCTTTTGAATATTTTCTCCTGAAACCTTTTGAACAGAATAGCCCAATGCTTTTTCTGAACGTTTAATACCCAAAGCTGTAACCACCACATTCTGCATTTCCTGGTATGAATCTACCATTACAATTGCAAAATCTCTTTTACCAGCAGAAACTCTTATACTTTGAGAAATTTTTCCGATATAAGTAAATGTGATGACATCATTGTTTTCAGCCTGGAGCGAGAAATTACCATTAACATCAGTTGTTGTACCGGCTTTCGTTCTTGTGTTTACAACACTTACCCCCGAAACCGGAGTTCCTTTTTCATCAGTAACTCTTCCATTTATTTCAAAAGCTAAAACCTCTGGTGCAGGAGGAAGAACAACAGCTACAGGCGGGGTTTGTTTTCTTTTAATGACAATTGTTCTGTCTGCAATGCTGTATGTAAGTTGCTGATCTTTCAGGCAAACATCAAGAACATCTTCTATACTGCCTTTCCTGATATTGATGGAAACATTTTTCGACTGAGTAAGCATCTCATCAGCATACAGGAAATTATATCCTGTTTGTTTTCTTATTTCTGAGAATACTTTTTCAAGTGAAATATTATTTTCCTGTATCGTAATTTTTTGAGAGTAAGTTTTGGCACTTACCTGTAAAGAAGCAACGATTATTAAAACTGTTACAAGTTTCATAATCCGAAAAGTTTTGGTTAAAAATCCGGATGATTTTGTCCTGGATTTACAAAGAACATTTAAATACATAAATTTGTATTGTTTGGGTTGAATAATAAGCAGTCCCTGAACAGATTTGTTTATTAGATACTCAGATAATCCGCCGGGTTCCGCAGCAACGGAATCCGGTTTTTTTTCTGAATATTTTAGTGTTCCGGTTTATCCATCTTTACCCAACCAAAAGAAAAAGCAAATCGTTAACATTTTCATGGCTTTATTTTTTAGGGTGAAACAATAATTCGTCGTCCGTCAATTTTGAAATGTACTTCATCAGTTAAGGCAATTTTTTCAAATACTTCCTTTACATCTTCATTGCGGGTTAGCTGTCCCGTAAAGTGAAGATTAACATTGCCCTTGTACTCCACATCAACATTATACCATCTTGAAATTTGCCGCATAATTGTTTTTACGTCTGTGCTTTTGAAAATAAAAAGTCCGTTTTTCCATGCAACAGCCTCTTCGATATCAGCATTATTCATTACAGCAACATTACCGTTCTTATTTACACTTGATTGCTGACCCGGTTTTAAATATTTTATTGCCTGATTGTTTTCTCCTGCAGATATTTTTACAGCGCCTTCCAGCAATGTTGTTTTAATGCTTGCTTCATCATCATACGCATTTACATTAAAATGGGTTCCGAGCACTTCAATTTCTGATGAACCTGCTTTTACTTTAAAAGGCTTCTCTTTGTTTTTGGCTACTTCCATATAAGCCTCTCCTGTAATTTCAACTTTCCTTTCTTTACCTACAAACACAACAGGAAAACGAATAGACGATGCTGCATTTAACCAAACATTTGTACCATCTGATAATGTAACCTGGTATTGACCACCACGGGGTGTGGAAATAGTATTATAAAATAATTCGTCGTTCTCTGTAATAAACTTTCCGTTTATTTCATATGCAAGCAAACCGTTTTTCAGTTTCTTCACTTTTATATTACCCTGCTCGCTGATAGTACCGTTATCTGTACTGTCTAAAACAACTGTTGAGCCATCGGCTAACGTAAGTATTGCTTTATTACCACCGGGGATGATGGGAGCAATTGCTTTCTGAACCTGTTTATCCTGTTTTGCCAACTCTTTGGCATTACCATTTGAGAAGAGAAGGTAATAAGCACCTGTTGAAAGCAGTGCAAGAAAAGCAACAGCAGCTGCAACAGCCAAATATGTTTTACGTTTGGATGTTTTACCAGGCTCAGCTTCTTTATTAATATCAATTGTTACCAGAAGGCGATTTTTAATGCGCTCATACAACTGCAGTTCGGACAATTCTTCACTGGTATTTACTTCTGCCATAGTATCTTCAAATGAATGATACCATTCGTCTAAAGTTTGCTTTTCGGTTGTAGTAAGTTGTCCTTTTTGGTACTTTTCTATAAGCACCAATATGTTTTCAGGTATTTGCATATCAATATATAAGTGTGCTGAAAGAGATAAATCCCCTACGTGTAAATGAAACTTTTTCTAAAAAATTTCTGAAGAATTAAATGAAGATTTGAAGAAATGTTCTGGTTGCCAGCTTCAGCTGCTTTATGGCTTTCCCAAGCTGGTTTTCAACTGTTTTGGGAGAAAGGTTAAGCTTTCGTGCAATTTGCTTAACAGGCATCCCTTCGTTACGGCTGTATTTAAAAATCAACCGGCACTTTTCCGGCAGGGATTCTACTTCCGTATTTACAATTTCAAGGATGTGTTTATAATGGAGTGAATTTTCTACAGGCATTTCAAATACCTGGGCTTCCTGTAAGCTTTTTCTGAAAACCCTTGCTTTTGATTTTGCTTTAATTTTTGACAGCACCATATACTTAACTGCTGTTGCCAGGTAATTTTCAAGGGATTTAATTTCATTCCTTTCCCTTCCTTCCCAAAGCGAAGCAAATATATCATGAACAATATCTTCAGCAACCTGAACTTCCCTGATCCTGTTATATGCTATTGTAAATAATTTTTGCCAATACCTGTCGTAAAGCTCAGTAAATGCATACTCATCGCTTTTGGCAAGCAAATCTAAAAGTATCTGGCTGTTATATGTTTGATACTCGTTCATTATAGCAATCGTAAATTAAAATTAAACAAATCTTGTTACGGGAACAAGATTCATTCACAGATTTAGCCACTTAATGAAAAAGTAACACTACTTCACATATATAAAAAAGAAGCGGGCTAAAGAATTAGCCCGCTTTCTGATCTGTTATCATTTTTACTGCTTCAGGATAACGTCAGAGAGATGTACTTCTTTATCTATTGTAAGAGTTACGTTATTAATTGTTGTGTCTTTGTAAGGATCAATTCCATCAAACAATACAGAATATGTTCCTGCATTTAAACCACGAACTTTGAAATAACCATCAGGGTTTGGAATAGCAACAGCTGTATCTGTTCCGCTATATACTTTCACTACAGCCTTTGCATCTTTCGGTAAAACTTTTCCTGATAAGGTTGCAAAATTTCTGTCGCAGAAAGGTCTTAATACGGGAATGAGATAATACTGTCCGTTTCTTTCAATAATTGAACGTCCGAGATCAAAATCAATCCATACTGCAACAGCAGAATTGTTATGATGATCACGATGCTGATCGTGCAGTTGGATGTACAGGTATTTGCCGGTACTGTTTAACAGGTTAAGCGGATAAGTAACACCATTCTTTACAACAGTATTATTTGTTCCGAGTGTGATTCTTATTTTCCGCACAACACCCGTAACAGAACCTGATGCAACCAAAGCATCAATACCATTTCTTAATGAAAGCACATTGTAAACACCCGGTGTAATGTTGAGTGTTTGCCATGTACCAAATTCATCCGAACGTTTTAAACTATCGTCCCTGTCAAAATCGTTATCGCCGTGATGATCATCGTGCATTGTTGCAGTGCTTGTATCAATCTTAGCTTCAATGGATGCAATATCTATAAATACAGAGTCAAAGGCCACAGGGCCATCAGTGAGGTAAACTGAAAGTTGTTGTTGGCTGCCGGAACTTGTTTCTTTTTTACAGGCAACGAGCATAATACTTCCCAGCATTACAATTGCGGCAAACGCATAAATCATTTTTTTCATAACTCTTCTTTTTTTGTTTTTTAATTGAATGATTGGCTTTCGATAACTGATGATGGCTTTAGAAAAGAAGGTTGGGTAGATGCGGAAAAAAACGGCTGACTTTAACAAATCCATCTTTTTCAGAAATACTTTATTAAAAAAATCGTGCCAACCCAACCCTTTTGATAATTTCGGCCATCAACACATTATAAAACCCATTGCTTCAGGTGGAGTCACTACAACAGTTAATACAGGGATGTATTAAGGCCGACAGGAACTGTCAGAGCCTGTTGTACCGTCGTCTCTCGCCGGCAATGATGGTTGTATGTTTACGATACAGCAGGAACAGGGAGGAGGCAGAAGAAGTTCTTCAGGAAGGATTTTTACAGGTGTTCAAATCGATACACCAGTTCAGGGGCGAAGGGTCGTTTGAAGGATGGGTGCGCAGAATTATGGTCAACTGTTCGTTGCAAAGATTACGAAGCCGCTCTCACCTTACACCCGTTATAACACTTGAACAAACCAAAGAAGAACCTGCGGAAGCAAATATTGTATATGCCGACCTGGATGCAAAAGAATTGATTAAAATGGTACAGACACTTCCGCCCATGTACAGAGCTGTGTTTAACCTTTATGTATTTGAAGGAATGAAACACAGGGAAATTGCAGAGTTTCTTGGTATTTCTGAAGGCACGTCCAAATCAAACCTTTCAGATGCCCGGAAAATTCTGCAGTCGGCCGTTTTAAGAAGTAACATTATTGCCAAACCAAACCAGATATAGCATGGATAAACATCTACACAATATTGATCAGTTATTTAAAGATGGAATTGAGGGTTATACCGACCCCCCTTCTGATAATGTGTGGAGCAACATTGACCAGCAACTTGACAAACGTGAAGTATCTCTTACCAGGTACAAATACAAAATTGCCAAGTATGCTGTTGCTGCCATGGCTTTATTAACTGTAAGCTTTGCGATGGTGCTTTTGGTGAAATCCAAGAAAGCACAGGCACCAGCTGTACCAACCGATTCGGCAGTGGTATCGCCGGGAAGCAAACCATCGCTGATTATAAAAGAAAATCAACCACAACAGGCTGATAATAAAAATTCAAATGCAGGCACTGCACAAAAAGAAGAAAATGCAGTTGAACAAAATACTGCTGCTGTTCCTTCTAAAACTGATGCAGCAACCAGCTTACCTGAACAAAAGCAGGAACTGAAAAAGCCGGTATTGAAAGAAAACAATGTTACTGTATCAACTACAACAAATCCTGTTAAACAAAAAACAATTGCAGCAGCAGATAAAAAGGAAAAGAAACCTGCAGATAAAATCAATAAAGAAAACGGGCAAAACAGTATTGTTGTAAAACAAACAGTTATTAAAGAAAACAAACCAGTGGTTTTACAGGGCCCTGATTATAATTACACAATTACTAAAACAAATACTGAAACATCATTAACACAAAGCAATTCATTTACATCACAAATTGCATGGCTTAATGAAGAACGTATGTCGAACCCCTACGCCGGAAAAACAGCAGTACCGGTAATAAAAGCAAAAAGATTTAAACCTGTTTTTTCAGTTGCTGCATACTACAATCCTGAGCATGTAACGAATGAAGTATCAGAAGGAAAAGTCGTGCATCGTGAAGACAGGCGTGAAGAAATTGTTGAAGGCGAAAAAGTAAAACAATCGTTCAATTACGGTGTTCAGTTAAGTTACCAGTTCAGCAATCATTGGGCAGCAGTAACAGGTGTTGGCATTTCAAAAACCAAATCAACCATTTTACCAAGAAACCTGTATGCCCGTCCTGTGCCGCCAGCCCCAGGTCAAAATCCTCCTCCCGGTGGTGATGTGAAGTATAAAATTAACTGCACTGCAGGTTATGCTTTCCTTCCATCAAAATCAGGATCAGCACCAGCATCAGGCGACAGTATAAAAGCATTACAGTCGGTTAACACTCTTACATATGTAACTGTGCCTCTTGGAATGAAATACATTTATAAGATCAACCGCTTTGCACTCAATGCTGTTGCGGCAGTGGATATGAATATTCTCACCAATGGAAATATGCAGGCAACTGTAACAGAAACAAGCGGAATAAAAACACAAACGAATGTAACAGTTCAGGGATTAAGACCGGTTAACTTCTCTGCCATGATTGGAGCAGGTGCTGAATATTTTGCAAGTACCCGTTTATCTGTTTACCTGATGCCTGAAACAAATTTCAGCTTAACCACAATTAATAAAAATACTCCAACACAAACCAAACGTGGAAGTTGGGGCATGCAGGCCGGAGTTCGATTCAACTTCTGAAAATAAAGGGTTAAACCATATCATTCATTGCAACAAATTGCAACATCGTGCAATAAAACCGGCCATCGCCGGTTTTTAATTGTTAATTATACATTTTTTATTTGCTGCGTCCTTTATTATTTTATTTTTACACGCCTTTTTAGTTCTTAACGATTACACGATTTAAAGATTATGGCGATTGCAGCAACTTTTACTGCACCAAATTTCAAATACCTGCACATGAAAAAAATTGTTTCACTCTGCATTGCGGCAGTGCTGTTTATTTATTCTGAAAACCTGTTTGCACAAGCAGCAGCAACAGTTTCAAGTCCCGACAAATCAATTACAGCAACTGTTCAATTAAAAGAAGGCAGGATTTCTTATACAATCAAAAAGAACGGAACAACTGTAATCGAACCATCTTCATTGGGAATAACCATGAGCGATGCTGATTTCAGCAAAGAATTAAAACTTATTTCAGTTTCAAAACCTGCTCTTGTAATTGACAGTTACGAAACGCTGACTGCCAAAAAGAAAAATATCCAGTACAAAGCAACCAAAGTAATTGTTTCACTGAAGAGTACGAATGGCAAGCAAATGGACATCATCTTCAACATCAGCAATGACGGTGTTGCATTCCGCTATTATTTTCCCTGGCTGAAGATTGAGTTAAAAACAATTACTGCAGAACATACCACTTACATTTTTAATAAAGATGCAAAAGCATGGTTACAACCAATGAGCGTTGCAAAAACAGGATGGGAACAATGCCATCCTTCGTATGAAGAACATTACCTGCAGAATATTCCTGTTGGCACGCCCACTCCATTAAAAGCAGGCTGGGTTTATCCTGCTTTATTTCAAACAAATAATGTTTGGGTGCTGATTACTGAAGCTGCTCTTGATGGTACTTATTGCGGTACAAGACTGCAAAACGATTCTGCATCTTCGGTTTACCATGTTGCATTTCCCGATCCGAGAGAAGTGTTTACAGGTAAGGGTTACCTGCCGCAAAATAATCAGCCATGGTATTCACCGTGGAGAATTATTACAATCGGCAACTTAAAAACAATTGCTGAATCAACATTGGGAACTGATCTTTCACCAAAAGCAATTGCTGTTGATCCTTCCTTCATTAAACCCGGTAAAGCATCGTGGAGCTGGATCAATTCAAAAGATGATTTTATTGTGTATGATGAACAAGTGAAGTACATCGATTATGCTGCTGATATGCATTGGCAATATTGTTTGATTGATGCAGATTGGGATACAAAAATCGGCTATGATAAAATAAAAGAACTGTCGGCTTATGCAAAAGCAAAAAATGTTGGTTTGCTGTTATGGTATAATTCTGCAGGCGCATGGAATACGGTTAAATATCATCCAAAAGACTTGTTGCTTACACACGAAAGCAGGGAAAAAGAATTTTCACGTTTGGAAGAAATGGGAATTAAAGGTGTGAAGATTGATTTCTTTGGTGGAGATGGATCATCAATGATTCAATATTACATTGATATTTTGAATGATGCTGCCAAACATCACCTGCTTGTTAACTTTCACGGAGCAACATTACCAAGAGGCTGGGCAAAAACCTATCCGCACTTAATGACAACGGAAGCCATTTACGGAATGGAGATGGTAACGTTTGATCAGAGAGCAGCTGATGCAGAACCCAGTCATTGCGCCATGCTTCCATTTACAAGAAATGCGTTTGACCCGATGGATTTTACACCAATGAATTTGTACAAGCTTACACATTCAAAGTCAATCCGCAGAACCACTTCTTCTTTTGAACTTGCATTATCCGTTTTGTTTTTATCAGGTATTCAGCATTATGCAGAAAACCCCGAAGGTATGAGTCATGTGCCGGCATATGTAAAAGAATTTTTAAGAACACTTCCCAACTCATGGGATGATGTAAAGTTCATTGATGGTTATCCAGGTAAGTATGCCATCATTGCAAGAAAGAGCGGAGATAAATGGTATGTAGCTGCAATCAATGGAGAGAATGCTGATAAAAAATTAGTACTCGATTTATCAGCTTTGAAAAAAATGAAAGGCACAATCATCAGTGAAGGCGAAGGAACAGAATTGTTTCAGCAAAAAGAACTGCAGTTGACCGATCCGAAGAAAGTAAACATTACACTGAAAGCAAACGGAGGCTTTGTAATTACATTGTAATGCGTTTAATTAATAACTAATTTTATATCTTAAAAAAATAAAGAATCATGAATGATATGTTTTCGTTGAAAGGTAAAGTCATCGTTGTTACAGGAGGTACCGGTGTGCTTGGACATGCATTTGTAAATGCAATTGCTGATGCAGGTGGTACTGTGGCAATTCTTGGTCGCAATGAAGCTGTTGCTACAGAACGTGCAAATGCCATAAACAGCAAAGGCGGTAAAGCCATTGTGTTAATTGCCGATGTAACCAAACTGGAAGATCTTGAAAAAGCTTGCAAGCAATTACTGGATCAGACAGGACATATTGATGGACTTGTAAATGCAGCTGGTGGAAACATGCCCGGTGCTGTTGTTGCTCCCGAAGCAGATATTTTTAACCTCAACATGGAAGCATTGAAACAGGTGATGGATTTAAACCTGTTCGGCACATTACTGCCAACACAGGTATTTGGAAGGGAGATTGCTAAAACAGGCAACGGTTCAATTATCAACATTTCATCAATGGCAACAAAACAGGCTATTACCAAAGTACTTGGTTACAGCATGGCTAAAGCTGCTATTGATATTTACACCAAATGGTTTGCTGTTGAATTGGCTAACCGCTTTGGCGATAAAATAAGAATGAATGCGATTATGCCCGGCTTCTTCTTAACCGAACAAAACAGAACACTTGTAACCAACCCCGATGGTTCTTTAACTGCAAGAGGAAACCTGATTGTAAACGGAACTCCGTTTAAACGTTTGGGACGTGCTGAAGAATTACAAGGAGCATTGGTTTGGTTACTCAGCGATGCTGCTTCATTTGTTTCAGGAACTGTTGTTGAAGTAGATGGTGGTTTTGCAGCATTCAGTGGCGTATAATTTTTTCAATGTTTAATCTTAAAAGTCCTGTGGGGCTTTTAAATGCCCACGGACTTTTAAGATTTATACTGCTTTAGTACAAGAAAATATAGAAGTATTTAACAACAACTTACCTACTGTTCTCTGTAACATTTTTGAACTAATCTGGCTTGATGATTAGATTTCTCATTCGAAGAAAATCTTAATTTAACATCCACATCTTTCCCAAAAAAACAAGCATAATAAACTTCAGGAATTCCATCATAGTCCCCATAATATTCTGAAGCTGCTTCATCAATTGTGCTGAAAAATTTTTTGTACACATATAACAACGCAAGTAATACGCTTGCTTTTAACGTATTTTCTGAATGCATCCTTTTAATAATACCTAATTGTTCAAATACACTTTTATTTCTTTGTTTTTCAATTTCAGAGTTGAAGATCCCTTCTTCTATAAACACATCTTCAGGGAATTTGGGTAAATTATAATGATCTGAAACTCTGTAAAATGCTTCTCGTGCAGCATCTTCATCAGACAAATTCATTTTATCAATTGAAACAAGCAAATCGCATAGCCATTTATCCTTTGAATACCATTCTATGATTGGGTTGCTGCTCTCCATTTTTTATAATTCGTTAGCTATTGAAATTCCTGTCACAAAATTATTTCTAAAAATCTGCAAATAATTGTCAGACTTACATATTTATCTTAACCAGAAGCAATTATTCTCTGAGTTTTTATATCTGTACTTCCTTCCACTTTCCTTTTTTGAAATAGTACCATGCTGTTAAAGCAATTAGTGTTTCAGCAACAGGTATGGCAATAAATGCACCGGTTGATTTAAGATTCAATCCTTCAGCAAGAAAATATGCAAACGGCACCTGGAATAACCAGAAGCATACAAAGTTGATTACAGTGGGAGTTCTTGTATCGCCTGCACCATTCAGAGCCTGTGTCATCACCATTCCTATTCCATAAAAAATATAACCTGCGCCAATAATCTGCAATGCTCTTGCACCATAAGCAATCACTTCTTTTTCATTTGTAAAGAGACTGATGATGGGTGAAGCAAAAAACAAAAACAACAGCATGACAAAACTCATAAAAATGGCATTGTACTTTGCGGTAAGCAACACACTTTGTTCAGCACGCTGCAATTGTTTGGCACCAAGATTTTGACCCACCAACGTTGCAGCCGCATTACTTAAACCCCATGCAGGCAAAATAAAGAACACTACATTCCTGATGGCAATCTGGTAACCAGCCGATGCCGTTGTGCCACCTGTTTCAGCTACCAGCCTTGCCAGGATAATCCAGCTGCCACTTGCAATAATAAACTGGAATGTAGCCGGCCATGCCACATCAATCAATGACAGGATTAATTTCCTGTTTGGCTTAAAATAAGCGGCTTTTATTTTCAGAATACCATCTCCTTTCAGCAAATGAAATGTTTGATAAGCTACACCTGCACTTCTGCCAATAACCGTTGCAATAGCTGCACCTTTCAATCCCATGAAATGAATAAGAATGGGGCAAAGAATAATATTGGTTAAACTGGCCAGCCACAAACTTTTCATTGCCATAGCTGCATCGCCGGCGCCACGAAAAATTCCATTGATGAGAAACAGCAGCATAATCACCACACTTCCGCCAAGCATAATACGGGTAAAAACGGCTCCGTCCCTGATCACATCGGGAGCAGCACCCATCAGCCTAAGAATATCTGCTGCAAAAACAACTCCGACCAAACTTATAACAGCCGCAATAATAACAGCTACAGTTATGGATTGTGCTCCTGCTTGTGCAGCTGCTCCCTGATGTTTTTCTCCCACACGGCGTGCTACTATGGCTGTAGCTGCAGTACTTAATCCAATTGCAACAGAGTAAACAATTGTAACAACCGATTCAGTAAGCCCAACCGTTGCAATGGCGTTGGGGCCAAGTTTCCCAACAAAAAACATATCCACTACTGCAAATACGCTTTCAAGACTCAACTCAAGTATCATTGGAATGGCCAGCAGAAAAACAGCTTTTTTAATACTGCCCTGTGTATAATCCTGCTCTTCGCCGTTAAGCGACATACGGAGTAATTCAAAAAAATAGGTTAACCTGGTTGGTTTGGTATTGTTTGTCGTCATAAAATAAACTTGTGAAAAATAAAAAAAAGATGCTGCAATGGTTTATCCATTGCAAAAAATAATCAGGGAGAGACGACTTAAAGCTTCATATGCGAAAAAATGAGAGAGCAAAGCTATACTTTTTTCTCATTTATAAAAACCGGGAGTTTAAACAATAATCCACCCCATCCGTACAGGGCGGTATTTTTTATGGTATTCATCTGTTTTCATTGAAATATGAGAAACTAGTTCGTATTTTTATTACAGATATAACTAAAATTATGAAACGACTAATCTTAACCCTGTCATGTGTAATGTTCACGGTTATTTTGCTGGCCCAGCCTGCAAGGGTTCCTGTAAACGAACCTGCTCCAAGCGGCAACAACAAACCTAATAACACTAATAACAGCAATTCCGGGGGAAACACAACTACTACTACAAACAACAATACAAGTTCAAGTTCCAGCGGTGAGTTAAAAAAATACAGCGACTCACAGGGAAGGTTTAGTATTGGTTATCCTGAAGACTGGACATTTAATGATCATCCAAATAATGCCATCATTAAAATCACTTCTCCATCTGAAGGATCAAATGATAAGTTCTTCCAGAATGTGAATTTGCAGATTGAACAATTAAGTTCAGGTACAACTATTGATGATTATGTAAAAACAAATGTTGATGCTGTAAAAGAACTGGTAAAGAACTACAGGGAAGTTTCATCCATGTTCTTTAACCGCAACGGCAGCAGGGCATTCCAGATTGTTTATAAAGGCAGATATGGCGATGCTGATTATGAAATACAGGTTAAACAACTGTTTGCGGTTGTTAATGGCAAAGCATATATTCTTACCTATGTATGTAAAGAAGACGAACGGGATGCTTTTGAAACAACTGCCAATAAAATCTTTAACTCATTCAAATACTGATTTTCTCTTTTTAAAAGCAAAAGCCACAGTTTAACTGTGGCTTTTGCTTTTTATAAATGAGCAATATCATTACTGAACAGCTCCCGGATATTTGCTTACAAATTCAATCCTGTATTCTTCATTTGCTTTAATACGGCGGATAAATTTTTGCAGTGATGAAACTTCTGCCGAGTCCTTGAACAGTTGATCATGTGTAAGCAATACTACATGATCAGGAGTTTTGGTTTGATTATTCAAAAGCACGCTGTCAATTTCATTCATCATTTCATCGCTTGTTTGTTTCAGCTTCATTGAATCATTAAAGCGCCATTCCACATCCCATCCCACTACAATAAAACCGGCATTGTATAACGAATCGGCTGCGGCTTTGCTTTTCACAATATCAGTAGCATTAACTGTTGACATCCGCCAGCTGTTCCTGCCAGGCATCCGTACCAGTTTATTGTTCAGGTGTAATGAATCGCTGCAACGCTGAAAGTCGTTGATTACAACACTGTCGTTTGTATAAAACTTTTCAAAGTGGTTATGCAGTGCATGGGTGTAACTGTGGTTGTAAATCTCCACCCATTCATTTTGCTGAAGACTATCCCATGTTGCCTGCTGATCCCTGCTGCCATAAACATGTTCGCCAATAACAAAAAAGCCGGCAGGCACCTGCTCTTCGGTTAATACCTGCAACACATGCCTGGTACCCTTGTTGGGACCATCATCAAACGTTAAGTAAATCGTCTTTTTCTTTTTACCGTGTGGAGCTGCCACGGGTTTTGTTTTAGTGGGATGAACAGACGCAGCCTGCCTAACCATACTTCCCGTATCGCCTGTGCTTTGATAACAACCCGTAAAAAAAAGAAGGAATAATGAGTGAAGGAAAATGTTGGGTGATTGTTCTTGCTCACCCTCATCGTCGTCAGACGATGCAGTAGTTGATTTCATAAAAAATTAAAGTGATTTTGATTTTACATTGAAGATAAATATGCAGTAATGCATACCGCAAATTTTATTCGTTAAAGAAACTGTAAATCAAAATTCACTTTCGTAATAAGAACGATTATGCAGGATTTGTATCGTTACCGGGCTTGGTATTTTTCTTAAACAAATCGTTGAAAAAACTTTCTGCTTCGCTCATATAGTCTTTCATGTTTTCAGTGCCTTTTGTTTTCAGCTCATCAAAATAATCACCGGCTTTATCAGCAGCTTTTTCTGCTTCATCTTTCAGATCATTTGCTTTTTGTTTGAGGTCGGCAAACATCTTTTCCTTTTCCTCATCGGTCATGCTGTTGTATTTAAACAAGGCATAACCTGCAGCTGCTCCCAGCAGGAATGTGGCAATATGTTTCGGATTTACCATAGTTGTTTTTTTTGAAATGTAAAGTTATTACCAAAGTGGCGTTCCTGCTAACAAACATTATCGTGTAGAACCATCCATAAAAACCATCAATTTTAGAAAGAAAACATGCAAGATTGGTATACTCGTACAGTTTTCAAAGCCAGAACCGCTTAACTTTGCAGCGCTATGAAAAGGAAACAGGAAGTACTTAACGATGTAGTCATCAAATTTGCCGGCGACAGTGGCGATGGTATGCAACTTACCGGCAGCCAGTTTACAAACAATACGGCTTTAATGGGAATGGATCTTGCGACCTTCCCCGATTTCCCTGCCGAAATACGTGCCCCCCAAGGTACGCTTGCAGGTGTAAGCGGATTTCAGCTACGTTTCAGCAGCGACAGCGTTTTCACCCCGGGTGATGAATGCGATGTGCTGGTAGCAATGAATGCAGCTGCATTAAAAGCCAATCTCAAATCATTAAAAAAAGGCGGAAAAATTATTGCCAATACCGATGGTTTTGATGCAAAGAACCTTCGTCTGGCCAATTACGCAGAAGGTGCAAACCCGCTGGAAGATAACAGTCTCAGTAACTACGATGTTATAAAAATTGATGTTACAAAACTTACCCGTGAATCATTGAAGGATGTTGCATTGGGTATGAAAGAAAAAGATCGTGCAAAAAACATGTTTGTGCTTGGTTTCCTTTACTGGATGTACAGCCGCAGCATGGAGAATACGATCAAATTCCTGAAAGAAAAATTCGGCAAAAAGCCTGAAATATTAGAAGGAAACCTGCGTGTTTTAAATGCCGGTTTTAATTACGGCGATACAACTGAAACCTTTACCACTACTTACACCGTTGCTAAGGCAAGAATGGAGCCGGGTGTTTACCGGTCAGTAATGGGTAACCAGGCAATCAGCTATGGCTTGGTGGCAGCTTCGCAAAAAAGCGGTTTGCCTTTGTTCCTTGGGTCATACCCAATTACTCCGGCTACAGATATTTTACAAGATCTTTCTCTCTATAAAACATTTGGTGTTAAAACCTTCCAGGCTGAAGATGAAATTGCAGGTATTACTTCTGCTATTGGTGCTGCTTATGGCGGTTCGCTTGCAGTAACAACCAGCAGCGGACCTGGTATTGCATTGAAAGGTGAAGCAATGGGTTTGGCTGTAATGCTTGAACTTCCTTTGATAATTGTAAACATTCAGCGTGGTGGTCCTTCAACAGGTTTGCCAACCAAAACCGAGCAAAGTGACCTGATGCAGGCTTATTACGGTCGTAATGGCGAATCGCCCATGCCAATCATTTCTGCATGCACACCGGCCGATTGCTTTGAAGTGGCTTATGAAGCTGCACGTATTGCTGTTCAGCACATGACACCGGTAATGCTTCTCAGCGATGGTTATATTGCAAATGGTGCAGAACCATGGAAATTCCCGAAGAGTGATGATCTGGCTGAAATAAAAACTGAATTCAAAAAGGGTTTAGGCGAAGACGAAGAAAAATATCTTCCATATAAACGTGATGAAAAATTAGTTCGTCCATGGGCTATCCCCGGAACAGCTGGTTTGGAACACCGTATTGGAGGTTTAGAAAAGCAGGATGTTACCGGTAACGTAAGTTACGATAACGATAACCACCAGGTAATGGTAAAATTAAGGGCAGCAAAAGTTGATAAAATTGCTGATTATATTCCTGAGCAAAAGTTAGATAGCGGCGAAGCAAAAGGTAAAGTACTTGTGCTTGGCTGGGGCAGTACTTATGGCGCAATTAAAAGTGCTTGTGCTGAGTTACAGGCAAAAGGTAAATCAGTATCACATGCACACCTGCGTTATATCCGTCCTTTCCCCAAAAACCTTGGTGATATACTAAAGAACTTTGAAACAGTATTAATTCCTGAAATCAACAACGGGCAGCTGATCAAGATTATCCGTGACATGTACCTTGTTGATGCAAAAGGTTACAATAAAATAAAAGGTGTACCTATTACAAAAGGCGAACTGGTTGAAGAAATTGGTAAGTATTTGTAAAAGTGAAATACATGTATAAATAGAAAAGCCGCCAAAATTGGTGGCTTTTCTATTTATACATTACATACTTCTTAAAAGTAGATTCTCAAAAAAGTCTATTTCATTCCCCAATCATAATCTGAAGGATAAGAAGGATTATGATACAAAGGATTATATCCAGAAAGGAATTCATCATTCTGAACAGTTCCTGAACTTTTCCGCATCAGCAAAAAAATATTACTCCACATAACCCGCACTTCAAGCAATTGTAATTGATTGTAATCAAAGAACTCTGTTGCAGAATGTATATTAAATGTGTGATGGTGTGCCCACCTGTTCTGAATGTTATTATAAATCTTTTCTCTTAGTTCGCTTTTAGTAATTGATCCCGGATGCATGGAGTAATCATGCAGGTCAATTATTTCTTCGAAATGAGTTGTATCTTCTTCTCCAATACCTTTTTCAAAATCCTCGATGAAATGCGCAAGCTGTGTTACAGGCCGGTAATGATCGAAGGTTTTATCCCTGTGCGGCAGAACAAAAAGCATTAAGCCATTTTTCTTTACAACTCTCTTCCACTCATTCAGGGCTTTAACAGGATTAGCGATGTGCTCAAAACTATGACAGGAAAGAAGAAAGTCATATTTCTCAGATTCAATTACAGACAAATCAATGCTGTCCCGAATATATTGGAACCCCAGTTTGCCATCGTAGTTGTATGTTTTTCCTTCCTGTATATTGCCTTCCCATATTGTACTGTTGCTGAAATTAACACCATCTAATGACTGTACAGATGTGTAAATAGGCAATAAGCCTTTCGCTGAAAATATGCCGCTTGGGCCTCCGATTTCAATTCCACTAAGGCCACGCAGATGATCAATAAACTGCTCTTTACCCGGTAATCTTTTAGGAAAATATGTTCTAAATTTTTGTTCCAGTTTTTTCAGCATATGCTACAAAGAATTGTATTTATGTTCCTCAATATTCTGAATTGAGATTTAAAAAGCAGAAATACAAATGTAAGGATTAGAATATCCCCTCTTCATTTACAGTTGATCATTAAAGATAATTTTTCGAGTTTCTTTTCATTAATTACACGCTGTTTTCCTTGCTTTTTTACTTGTGTGTAAAAAAAAGCTTGCTTCTTTAAATAAATGGCTTGCTTTTAGTGATACAATCGGTAAACCCGCTTTCTCATTTTTAAGACCATTAGCTACCCAAATATGAATCTGTGAGAAAATTTTCTGTTGAGTGAACTGATTTCAGTTGAGCATATTGACTTTAAGATGAATCAGTAACGCAGCTAAAGAAATGTGTTGATTGAATTTACTTTTTACATCTAAAATAAATGATCATGAAAAATAATACAGGATTATTACATTGGAGAACATCTCATCACCCGCAATGGTTAGTTTTTATCCGGGTTGTACTCGGTCTTTTATTATTTGCCAAAGGAATTGAATTTATCAGGGATACCTCGCAGCTGAACATGCTTTTACAGCAGCATTTCAGCACAAAATTTCCCATGGTCCCATTCCTCATTTCATGGGCACATCTTATAGGAGGTGCATTCATCATTATTGGTTTGTTTACAAGAGTTGTGGTAATTGTGCAGCTTGTGATTGTTACCGGCGCTTTATGGATGCAGCAATCGGGCAATGATACTTTACTTGCAGTCTTCATTTTTGTCTTACTCTTTCTATTCCTTATTGAAGGCAGCGGACCTGTTTCAATGGATCATTATTTTTTCAGGAAAGAAGAAATGAGACAAGCTAATTGACAAAAATCAGGATTCTGTTTTCTTATATTAATAAAAACTGACAGTTATTATGCAGGCAGCTTTTCAAAATACTTACAGCAATGCTGCAAACCACACTCCCTGCATTTAGGATTACGGGCAACACATACATAACGTCCATGCAGGATCAGCCAGTGATGAGCTTTATGGATCAGCTCAGTTGGGAAATGCCTGATGAGTTCTTTTTCAACGGCAAGTGGAGTTGTGGCCGATTGTTTAACCAGTCCAATCCGTTTGCTTACACGAAACACATGTGTATCAACTGCCATGTTAGGTTGTGCATCAACAACCGAAGTAATCACATTTGCCGTTTTCCTTCCTACTCCCGGAAGCGTTACTAACTGCTCAACAGTTAAAGGCACTTCGCCACCAAATTCATTCACCAGCTTTTGTGCCATGCCAATTAAATGTTTGGTTTTGTTGTTGGGATAAGAAATACTTTTAATAAGCGGAAATAACTCGTCAAAACTTGCTTTGCTTAACGATTGAACATCGGGGTATTTTGCAAATATGGAAGGTGTGGTGATATTTACCCGTTTATCGGTACACTGTGCTGACAAGATAACAGCAACAAGCAGTTGAAACGGATTATCATACATCAATTCCGTTTCTGCATCGGTGGCATGCACTGAAAAATAATCGATAACGGCCTGGTAACGTTCTTTTGTAGTCATTTGCGTAATGAAATGACAGCGAAAATAAATCAGTTCATGGATTGTTTTTCAACAATTCCTTTCTGTGCATATTTCAACACATTCAAAACCGATTCTGTTCGGGGTGATATTGTAAATTTTGTGAGTCGCTGAGCGGCCTTTTTAATCACCTCAAATTTTTCACGGAGTGTCCAGTCTTCCGCCATCGCTTTTTCAATAGCTGCTGTTTCTTCCGGCGTTGTTTCCTTATAGAGATATTGTATCAAATCTTCTGGAGTAAAATTATTTGCCATAAGCAATCCTTTTAATTGTTAAAGGCTTTTCATAAGGATGCTTTGTTTAATAAACGCTGTTGGCAAACTTGTATTGTGCTGGATGGGAATTTTTATTGATCGAACAGGAAGATATCCTCGTTGTCCTTCTTCATATAGTATTTTTCCCTGGCAATTCTCTCATAGGCTGAGGGGTCGGTTTCTCTCTTTTTTAACTCGGCTTTAGCAGCTTCAATTTTCTGGTCGTAATAAGCTGTATTTGATTTCAGTTCGGCCAGTTTTTTAAAACGGCTGATTTGAGTAACCACATCATTACGGTCAAAGAAAAACATCCAAACTCCAAAACCAATAATGGTGAGGAGATATTTGTTTTTAATAATTGCAGGAATGCGGGCTAATAAACTCATTGAATTCAATTAATAAAAAAACCGGTGACCAAAATAAAATTACATTATTTCGGTCACCGGTAATATAATCCGGGTCAATTATTTTCCGAATTTGATTTTACCGTTAGGGTAAATCGCATTTTCGCCCAGTGCTTCTTCAATGCGGATCAACTGGTTGTACTTCGCCATACGATCGGTACGTGAAGCAGAACCTGTTTTGATCTGGCCGCAGTTCAGTGCTACAGCTAAGTCAGCAATAGTAGTATCTTCAGTTTCACCACTTCTGTGACTCATGATAGAAGTATAACCTGCATTTTGTGCCATTTGTACTGCATTGATTGTTTCAGTTACAGTACCAATCTGGTTCACTTTAATCAGGATGCTGTTACCAATTCCTTTGTCGATTCCTTCTTTCAAACGTTTTACGTTTGTAACAAAGAGGTCATCACCTACCAGCTGGCATTTGCTGCCAATAGCATCAGTGAGCTTTTTCCAACCTGCCCAATCATCTTCAGCCATACCATCTTCGATTGAAACAATTGGATATTTGTTTACCCATTCTGTCCAGTAAGCAACCATTTCATCACTGGTGATTACTTTACCAGGATTGCTCTTGTAGAATTTATATGTACCTGTTGCATCATCATACATTTCGCTTGATGCAGCATCCATTGCAATTGCAATTTGTTCACCTGGTTTGTAACCTGCAGCAGAAATTGCTTCCAATACAGTTTCAATTGCTTCTTCGTTGCTCTGAATTTCAGGAGCAAAACCACCTTCATCACCTACGTTTGTGCTGTAACCTTTTTTCTTTAATACAGATTTCAGGTTGTGGAATACTTCAACACCCCAACGTAAGCCTTCACTGAAAGTAGGAGCACCAACAGGGATGATCATGAATTCCTGGAAATCAATTTTGTTATCAGCATGTACACCACCGTTCATGATGTTCATCAAAGGCATTGGTAATACTGTGCCGTTAACACCACCGAGGTAACGGAAAAGAGGTAAGCCAACTTCTTCAGCAGCAGCTTTGGCAACAGCCATACTTACAGCTAAAGTTGCATTAGCACCAAGGTTTCCTTTATTTTCTGTACCATCAATTTTAATAAGAAGAGCATCGATATATGCCTGGCGAGTTACGTCGATACCAATTAACTGGTCAGCAATAACGTCGTTAACATTCGTAACAGCTTTCAACACACCACGACCAAGGAATTTACTCTTGTCGCCATCACGAAGTTCAACAGCTTCATGTTTACCTGTTGAAGCACCACTTGGAACCGCTGCACGGCCCACGATGCCATTTTCAGTTATTACATCAACTTCAACTGTTGGATTACCACGGCTGTCGAGAATTTGTCTTGCATGGATGTCTGCGATAAAACTCATAATCTTTTGTTTGTAATTTTTAAATGCGGAGTCGTGAAGGAAAGAAACCTGTTCACCGTTTGACAGCTTCTGTCTAAATTTATACGGGACTTTGTTTCTTTTTTCTGACTTTGAAATTTCGGTGCAAAGAAAAGACATTAACCGGGAGGAACAAAGTACTCATATCAGGGATTTGGTTATTTTTAGTCAGTAACTAACAGTTGTATGGATAATCATTTAATTACATCCGTTGCAATGGGCATAGCATTGAGCGCCTGTTGCGGGTTCAGGGTCTTTGTTCCCATGGCCGGTGCATCGCTGGCGGCTTACCTGCACTGGTACAATGTACCCGTGGATATGCAATGGATGGGCACTTTACCTGCCATTATTTGTTTTGCCACTGCAGCTGTGCTTGAAATTGCCGCTTATTACATCCCGTTTGTTGATAATTTGCTTGATACAATTGCCACCCCGCTTGCAATTGGTGCTGGCACTTTGCTGGCAGCCTCATTTTTACCGGTATCGGAATTTGACCCCATGCTGAAATGGATCTTAGCCATTATTGCCGGTGGTGGTGCCGCAGGAACCGTACAGGCCGGAACAGGTTTGCTTCGATTAGCTTCAACCAAAACAACAGCTGGAATGGGAAATGGTATTGTAGCAACAGGCGAAAATGCCGCAGCCATTGGAGGAACAGCCTTAAGTTTTGTGATACCCATTACCATTGCTGTGCTGATGGTAGTAGCCATTGGCTGGGTGTTGTTGAAAATCGGGAAAAGATTTTTAGGCAGTAAAGAAACCGCTGATTAATTTTTGTTCTGCGTTAAATTCCTGAACACATCTTCCAGGCTTTTACTTCCACTCTGCAGTGATACAATGTTGAAATTATTTTCAACTGCCATTGCAAGTATTTGCTTACGCAATGTTTCTTCATCTTCACTTTCTACTTCCCAGTTGTATGTATCAAGTTTTGAAACAGTTTTTGCTGCAGGCAATCGCTGAAGCCACTCTGTTTCCAATGCTTCTTTAAACTGAACAAGAACCTTACTGCCTGTACTTGATTGCTGAAGTTTACTCAACTTATCATCAGCTACAATTGTTCCTTTGTTGATAATGATTACACGATCGCAGATGGCTTGTACTTCCTGCATGATGTGCGAAGAAAAAAGAACTGTTTTGTTTTTGCCCAATTCTTTAATCACATTCCGTATTTCCACAATCTGGTTGGGATCAAGTCCCGATGTTGGCTCATCCAGGATCAATACTTCGGGATCATGAATCAATGCAGCTGCAAGACCGACCCGTTGCTTATATCCTTTTGAAAGCTGACCAATTTTTTTATGTGCTTCAGGTGTTAAACCAACCTGTTGTATTACCTGTGCGATCTTTTCTTTCTTGTTTTCAACCTTATGTACTTCCGCAATAAACTCAAGGTATTCCTTCACATACATTTCATAGTACAGCGAATTGCTTTCAGGTAAGTAACCAATCTTCTGCTTTGTATGTAAGGGATCTGCTTTCACATTTACATCACAAACCAATGCATCTCCATCACTCGGTTGCAGATAACCGGTAATCATTTTCATGGTTGTACTCTTACCAGCTCCGTTGGGACCAAGAAAACCAACAATTTCTCCTTTATTTACTTTAAAAGAAATATTGTTTACAGCTTTCTGCTCACCATAAACCTTCACTAAATTTTTCACCTCAATTGACATGCGAATGATGTTTGTTCAAAAATAGAAGAAATGAAGTAGAATTTGAAATAATGCCGTTCATGAACAGCTGCAGTTGTCAATCTTAATACAACACTAACACTGTTCCTTTCTGATTATATGTTTTACCGTTGCGTTTGTATTGGATGGTCCATATATAATTTCCCTGTTCTGAATCCAGGCCCTGGTACTTTCCATCCCAGCCGTTAAAGATTGAATCGCTTGTAAATATTTTTTGCCCCCAGCGATTGTAAATAGTAAGCGTAAAAGATTCAATCCTGAAATAAGCTTTCGCTTTCAGCACATCATTCAGCCCGTCATTATTAGGCGTAAACGCATTGGGTACAAAAATCTGGTCGGCACAATCCTGGTAAGTGATAATTCTGTCATCTGTTGATGAGCCACATTTATTACCTACTGTTACAGTATACGTTCCTGCAGCAGTTACTGTAATTACGCTGTCGGTACTGTTGTTGCTCCACAAATAAGTTTCAGCAATTGGGTTTGTTGCATTCAACATAACAGGTTCGTAATAACAAAGTGTTGTATCGTTACCAAGATTCACAGTTGGTGTAAAATTTCTTGTAATGGTAAAGCTGTCGGTTCGTTTACAAACACCATCACTTGTAAGTAATGAGTAAGTACCGGCATTTGATAATGTCCGTTGCGATGTAGTGCTTCCATCATTCCATAAATAACTGTTGGCTGTTGCCTGTTGTACATCAACATCCAGTGTGGCAGCATCGCAGAGCAATGTATTTGCTGGAAGTGTACGCTGAAGTATATTTTGCTGTACAACCATGGTTATTGTGGAAGAACTGGCGCAACCGCCTGATGTGGTAACATTCAATGTATAAATGCCTCCATCGGTTGTTGATGCAGCAGGAATTGACAGCTGACTGGCATTACCCGGCAATGTGGTTAAATTATGTTGCCATGCATATTGAAGTGCATTGGTTGAAGTAGATATTGCCAATGTATCTTTTTCGCAAATGAGTTGCTTTGCCTGCAGAACAGGTGTTATTGGTGCATATACATTAACAGGTATAAGCGGAGAAACAGAACGGCAATTGTTTGAATTAATTAAACCACTTTCAGCAACAAGCAACCTGTATGTTCCACTGTTGCTTAACTGTACATTATTGAGTGAAAGAAAAGAAGTTGTTTCACCGGGAATATCTGTCCAGTTACCCGTTGCACTTTTAAACTGCCATTGATATACCTGGTTGCTGTAATATCCCTGCTCAACGTTTCCTGCAATATTGATATTACCACCAACACAAACATCATTTGTATTGGCATAAAGTCCGGTTACTGCCGGCGTCATTGCAGGGCCACACAAGGTAAACTCAATATCATCTAAACAAAGATCGTTACCCAAACCTCCCACCTGGTTATTGTAAATGCGAAGTACGACAGATGACTCACCAGAAGGAAGTGTGAAATTAAATCCATACTGTGTCCAAGTAAATGAACTGAATCTCGGAACTGTATTGGTAAAAAAAGTTGCCAGCACATTTCCTGTTGTAGCACTGGCGATTTCAAATTTCAATATCGGATCAAGCGGATTGGAATTACCTGAAGGAATGAGGTTGGCAATCCATGCAGAAAAATAAAGTTTAGAACCGGAGCATAAGTTACTTACCGTGGTTTCATAAAACTTACCTGCTGTATAATCAGCATTCACCACCATCATATAACCTGAACCGGTATGGTCAGTACCAATATGCCAAACACTAAACTGTCTGCCCCCGCTTGCAATATCAGCAGTCGTTCTGCGAATGCCGTATTCACCATCATCAACCAATCCCAGTGAATCAAACTTATAAGATGTAATACCAGCAGGAAGTCGTGATCCTGTTAAAGGTGAGGAGGCGTTTCCGCCAAAGTCTTCTTTAAATAAAACATTACCTGAACACTGGGCATTACTGCTGAATGAATATAAACTGAACAATAAAAAAGCGAAGCAAAAATGGAAAGCCCTGTTCTTCATCACGTGAATTCAAAGCATTAAAAATAAGCAATAATGCTTTACCTAAAAAATGAAGCCCTTGCTTAATAACAAGGGCTCAATAAAAAACCAACCATATGAACAGACATCGAACTAACCAATAGGGTAGGCAATAGTTCTTTCACTTTAAAGACCATTACCCTTCTTTATTCGCTGCATCAGCTGTTTGCTTTTTTTGCTCAAGCTACTGTTGCAGCTGATTTTCAAATGCCATGCCCAGCTTTCGTTCAGCAAATTTTTGCCTGATTTCATCAAGAATACCGGGATCATCAATTGTTGATGGGATATCAAATGCCACACCATCTGCAATCTTTCGCATGGTCTTTCTTAATATTTTTCCACTTCTTGTTTTTGGTAATCTTTTTACAATGGCTGCATTTCTGAAATAGGCAATAGCACCAATTTTTTCCCTGATTAAATGTACAAGATCATCTTCAAGAGCTAACTCATCCAGGTGTTTTCCATCTTTCAGCACAACCAATGCAACAGGTCGCTGACCACGCAGCTCATCTGCAATACCCATCACTGCACATTCTGCAACTGCAGGATGCGATGCAACCAACTCTTCCATTTCGCCTGTACTTAAACGATGTCCGCTAACATTAATCACATCATCCACACGACCCATGATGTATACATAACCATCTTCATCTTTATAACCACCATCACCTGTTTGATAATAACCGGGGAAATGCTGCAGGTAACCTGCAATAAAACGATCATCATTCCGCCACAATGTTGGCAAACATCCCGGAGGCAACGGAAGCTTTGCAGCAATATATCCTTCCTTGCCATTTCCCAACTCCACACCATCATCAGAAAGTATATGAATATCATAACCGCATACAGGCAAACCTGCCGATCCTGCTTTTGGTTCCAGTTGTTCTACTCCCATCATAATACCTACCATGGGCCAACCGGTTTCTGTTTGCCACCAGTGATCAATAACAGGAATGTTGAGCAAATCTTTAATCCAGTAATAAGTTGGAGGATCACAACGCTCACCTGCAAGAAACAAATGCTTTAAACAACTGAGATCATATTGTTTGAGTAAATCACCTTCGTGATCTTCTTTTTTAATTGCACGGATAGCTGTTGGTGCTGTAAACATCACTTTTACATTGTACTCACTTATAACTCTCCAGAAAGCACCTGCATCGGGAGTTCTGATTGGTTTCCCTTCGTACAGAATAGTTGTACATCCATGCAGTAACGGGCCATAAACTATGTATGAATGACCAACCACCCAACCCACATCACTTGCAGCCCAGAACACATCGCCTGCGTGTACATTGTATACATGATCCATACTGAACTTTAATGCAGTTGCATAACCACCATGATCACGGATGATGCCTTTTGGTTTTCCTGTTGTTCCTGATGTGTAAAGAATGTATAAAGGATCGGTTGACTGAACAGGAACACAATCAACAGGAGCAGCATTCATTAATTCATTAAAATCATATTCATCAATGCCATTCAGTTCATCATAATTTTTCTTTCGCTGAAAATAAATTTTATGCAATGGTTTGTGAACCGATTCGGCAATTCCCTGGTCAACCATTGCTTTGTAAGGAATGATTCTGTCGAATTCAATTCCGTAAGATGCAGAGATAACTGCCTTTGGATGCGAATCATCAATACGCATGGCTAATTCATGCGGCGCAAAACCACCAAACACAACAGAGTGAATAGCTCCAATTCTTGCACAGGCAAGCATGGCAATGATGGCTTCAGGAATCATAGGCATGTAAATGATTACTGTATCACCTTTGCCAATTCCCAGCCGTTGAAGACCACCTGCAAATTTTGCAACAGCAGTAGTTAACTGTGCATACGTATATTTTTCTGTTGTGTGTGCAACAGGCGAATCGTAGATCAATGCGGTTTGATCTCCTCTCCCGTTTTTTACATGATAATCGAGACAGAGATAAGACGTATTGATTTCACCATCTTCAAACCAATGGTAAAAACCTTTTTCATTTTGAGAGAGAATGACAGACGGCTCTTTATGCCAGTCTAACTTTTTTGCCTGCTCTTTCCAGAAAAGTTCTTTCTGCAAAATACTTTGATCATATATGGCTTTGTAACTCATAATCGTTGTTAAACATTGTGCTTACAAGTTACTTCACAGAATGGCCATAACCATTGAAACTATACTCAATTAGCAGAAAAAAGATGCAGGAGCGGTTGTCACGAAGCGATCAGTTCTTTCACATGCTTCATTAAATCTCTTGTGCTGAAAGGTTTGGTGATGTAGAGTGATGCACCAAGATCATATCCTTTCTGAATATCGCTTTCCTTGCTTTTTGCACTGAGGAAAACAACTTTAATGTCTTTGAGTTTTTTTGTTCCCTTAATGTATTTGCAGATGGCATAACCATCCACATCAGGCATCATAATATCGAGCAATACAAGTGAAGGCATTTCTGTATTGATGAGATCAAGTGCTTCCGTACCATTACGTGCAACCTTCACCTCATAACCATCTTTCTTCATCAGGAACTCCAATGACATCAGTATATATGGATCATCGTCAACTACAAGAATTTTGTGCATAGACCAATTTTATTAATCAGATGGCAGCGTAAAGATAAAACGTGAACCTTTATCTTCTTCACTTTCAACCCATATTTTACCCTGGTGCATCTCAATGATTTTTTTACAAATTGCAAGACCTAACCCGCTGCCTTGTGGTTTTTTTAATGTTTGATTTCTTGCCTGGAAAAATTTATCAAAAATCAGTTCGTGCAGTTCTTTGGCGATCCCCTTGCCATTATCTTCCACCCAAAGCTGAATACCATCTGCATTCTGGTGAAGCGATACTTTGATTACACCTTTACCCGGTTCAACAAACTTAATGGCATTGGATAAAAGATTGTTCAGCACCTGTTGTATTAAATCAGCATCGCACTGCACAATAAACATAGAATCGGGAAGCTGTTTTACAATGCGTATATTTTTTTCATGCGCCAGTGCTTCCACACTTTCTATTGAATCATCAATCAACACATTCAGCAAAACAGATGAGGCATTTAATTTCTGTCTGCCGCTTTCATATCGCTCAAGATTTAGCACCTGGGTGATGAGATGACTGAGCCGTTCTGTTTCTTTAATAACACCCGATAAGAATTTTTGCTTCTGCTCATCAGGAATATCTGGATTATCATGCACAATTTCAGCCATTGCCCTGATGGATGTTAATGGTGTACGCAGTTCATGTGTAACTGTGTAAAGAAATTCATCTTTCATTACATCCATGTTCTTCAGCTGCTCATTCACTGATGTTAACTGGTCTGTTGCCCGTTGCAACTCAGCCGACTTGCGCCTGAGTTCTTTATTCAGCTCCATCATTTGCTGTGATTCACGGAGAATATGAATCACTTCATCAATCTTTAATTCTTCTTCTTTTGTAACACTGCTCACCATTATGCGTGCAGATGCAGAACCAATCACTCCACCTAAAACTTTTTCAGCAAAAGCAACAATACGTGGATCGGCACGCTTGGCATCAACAGGAATTTTATAACGGGTTGCAAAATTCAATAACACTTTTCCTGCTTTTTCTTTTCCCATAAAATTTTCAAGCAGTGAATTAAGTGCAGACAGATCAGCCGTACCTCTCCAGATTGCATTGTTTTCCTGGATGGATGAATGTTTAAAGATGTCAACAAAAATTTCAGCCTGGTATATTTCCTGTGCCTTTTTATCTGAATAAACAGAAACAAAAAAATAAGCACAGCAATTCAGAAAGATGCTCCAGAAAAATCCATGTGTAATGGAATCAAGTCCATCAAGACCAAACAAAGCAAAAGGCTTCAGCCATTCAATACCAAACAAACCATGCTGCAGAATACTTTCACTTAAATAACCGGCACTGATCATGGATGGTACAACCAATGTAAAAAACCAGGTGATGAACCCGATAAGTAAACCTGCAACAGCGCCATTTTTGGAAGCACCTTTCCAGAAAATGCCGCCAATAACAGCAGGTGCAAATTGTGCAACAGCTGCAAACGAAACAAGCCCGATGGAAACCAACGTAAAATGTTGTGCCACTGCTTTATCATAGATGTAGGCAAGAAACAACATGAGTACAATACTCAAACGTCTTGTATTAAGAATAGTTTGACGAACTGATTTTTCAGATGCTTTAAATCCTGTTGAAGAAAACAATACAGGCAACACCAAACTGTTACTCACCATTGTTGCAAGTGCAATGGTTTCAACAATGATCATACTGCTGGCAGCAGAAAATCCACCAATGAAAATAAACAGCCCGAGTAAATGCTGCTGGTGATGCAAAGGCAAAGCAAGTACATACGTATCAGCATCTGTACCTGTACCAAAGCTGAGCTTGCCACCAAATGCAATGGGCAATACAAAAATGTTGATGATAAAAAGATAAAGCGGAAACAACCACACTGCTTTTTTTACATGTGCTTCATGTACATTTTCCACCACGCTTACCTGGAACTGCCTCGGCAGGAATACAACAGCCAGCATGGAAAGAAGCATGAGCGATGTCCAGCTGGAGTAAGAAGTATTTCCTCCTATCACAAATAATTTTTTCAGCTCAGATACATTTTGTGCACGGGAAAAAATATCACCAAAACCATTAAACACAAACCAGGTAATGAAGATGCCTGCAACAATAAATGCAACCAGTTTAACAATGGATTCAAATGCAATGGCAGCAACAAGACCTTCATGTTTTTCAGATGCATCAACTGATCTTGTACCAAACAGTGTAATGAAAACAACAATGAGAATGGTAAAATAAAATGTATTATCCTGCCAGAAAGAAACTGTTGATGATGGAGCAGAACTGGTTAATATACTGAAGCTGGTGGAAATTGCTTTCAGTTGCAGGGCAATGTATGGAATTACACCTGCCACACAAAACAAGGTTACAATTACACCAAGTGTAAAATTCTTTCCATAGCGAGTTGAAATAAAATCGGCAAGACTGTTGATGCGTTGTGTTTTACAGATGCGGATAATTTTTCGTAGTACAGGCCAGAACAAAGCACACATAATAGTGGGGCCGAGATAATAAGCTAAAAAATCAGCACCGTTGGTGGATGCTCTTCCCACACTTCCGTAATAAGTCCATGCTGTACAATAAACAGCAAGCGAAAGAGCATAAGCATAAGGATTATTGATCAGGCTTCTTCCCCGTTTATGTTTGTATTCGGCATAGTATGCAACGCCAAACAAAATGCCGAGGTACAGCAATGCAGATATAATGACCAGCCAGTTATTCATTTTTCTTTTTCACCTCCTGTTTTGATTCTGCATTCAGAAAGAGTAAAAGAATAGCTGCTGCCCAAACAACAAACAGGTAAACAAAAAGTAATGGTAAGCCAAGCCAAAAAGCAATCTTATTGGCAGCCGATAAAATGGGAAAGCTTAATAACAGAAATAACAGGATGGCGATAAAGCTGAATTTCTGCCGTTTGTTTTTTTCGTACATATGGAAAAGGGTAACAAAGCCGTTAACTCTGTTAAGTTAACTAAACTCTGTTACCCTGCAAAAATCATCAGGAAAATATCAACCGATCAGTTTTCACCACCGGTACAGATATATTTTACTTACTTAAAGCGGGGCTTCTTCGTAATCACTTTCAACTTCTTTACTGTCTTCTGGCAAATGTGCATACTCACCTTTGAGTGCATAGAAACCAAAAATCAGCAGACCTAATAAAATAGGCGCAAATACAATTAAGATAATCACCCACTGCAGCATGACGTTACTGCGGGTTGCTGCAGATGCTGCATTAATTTTACTCACCGCCTGCATAACCAGCCATATCATCACAATGGGGGCTAATGTCATCCAAACGATACCGAGGGCTTTCTTTATATTATTCATGTTATTTCAATTTAAGATTTTAATCAATAATCATTTTATGTTAAGCAGTGAGTTTAATTCAGTACGTCTTCTGCCACATGATCTTTCAGGTAAATAGCACCAATGATTAAACATACAGTTGCCACACCAATCGGGTACCATAAACCGGCAAGCGGATCACCATTCGGATTAGAAGATGACTTCGTCATTTCCACAATCAATGTACCAAGGAATGGTACAAGACCACCGAAGATACCATTACCAACATGGTACGGAAGCGACATGGATGTATAACGTATTTTAGTCGGGAACAATTCAACCAGGAAGGCAGCAATTGGACCATACACCAGTGTTACAAAAATGATTAAGATAAAAATCAATCCCACAATTTTCCAGAACGTACCACGGTCAAGTTCTTTTTCAGCAATCGCTGTTTTTCCGCTCTTCAACAAACCTTGTACATAAGTAACGCCATCAGCAAGTGTTACACCTGCAGCAGCTTTTACTTTCGATACAAGTGTATCCGCTTTTTGTGTGGAATCTTTTCCCGCAACAATAATTCCTACGGATGCTGTTGCTCCGCTGTAAACAGCAGTTAATGCAACTGTATCAACTTTTTTGTACGTGTACTTCGCTCCATCTGTATACAATGAATCATATGTAGTGGTAACAAGCAGTTTGTCTTTAGCCTTTGCATCAGTTGCTGCTGAAGTACTTACTTTGGTTTTTGACACATCGAGTAATTCTGTTCTGTTGGCAGGATTGGTTAAATCACGGAATGTCTGGAAAATAGGACGGTAAGAAATAATACCCAGCAACATACCAGTAAGCATAATCCATTTTCTGCCCACCTTATCACTCAGTGATGCAAACACAATAAAGAAAGGAGTTGCAAACAAGATAGCAATGAGCAACACGTTTCTTGAATCAATAAAGTTTACTTTACAAACATTCTCAATAAATGATTGCGCATAAAACTGGCCGGTGTACCAAACAACACCTTGACCCATTGTTGCACCAAACAATGCAAGCAACACCATTTTAAAGTTGGCTTTATGACCAAAGCTTTCTTTAATAGGATTCACAGAAGTTTTCTTCTCAGCTTTTAATTTGGCAAACAATGGTGATTCATTCATTCGCATACGAATGATGATGGAGATGATTACAAGCACTGCAGAAATCCAGAACGGATAACGCCATCCACCCCACTCTGCACTGAACTTATCAACGCCCTGTACATCTCTTACAAGAATGATGATACCAAGTGCAATGAATAAACCAAGTGTGGCAGTTGTCTGAATCCAGCTTGTCCAGAAACCACGGCGGTCGGCATGTGCATGTTCAGCAACATAAGTTGCAGCACCGCCATACTCACCACCAAGTGCAAGACCTTGTATTAAACGCAATACCAGTACAATTAACGGAGCAGCCCAGCCAATAGAAGTAAAGCCTGGTACCAAACCAATGGCGAAAGTGCTTCCGCCCATTAATATCAAGGTTAACAGGAAGGTGTATTTTCTTCCAATGATATCGCCCAAACGTCCAAACACCAATGCACCGAAAGGACGAACCAGAAAGCCTGCTGCAAAAATGGCCAGCGTACTTAACAGGGCGGATGATCCTGAATCGGGTGGAAAGAACTGTTTGGAAATAATGGTCGCTAACATACCAAAGATGTAAAAGTCGTACCACTCAATGAGTGTACCTACCGATGATGCTCCGATAATGAAGCTCATATTCTTTTTACTTTCGAATTGATCTGGTTGCATGTGGCAAGTTTTTTTTGATTGTTTGTAGAATGGATAAACCTGTTCTTTGCTGCTGCAGCAATACTGTAAATTGTCTTTCAAACACGAATTAAATCAGGGAGTCATTTTGAATGAACATGCCAATAAAATTTTTGTTTGATAATGCATTGTACAGGATGCTTCAGATAACGCTCATATCGTTATATGCAAAAAGTTGGTTGGTTTAAAATGAAAAAGTGGTTGTTAAAAGCAAGCGTGTATTGTTTAGTTGATTAGTTGTTCCGTTTACTTTAGCATCATTGCTGGTGGAACCATATGCAGCAGAAGTAAATTCCACTTCAGTTCCGAATTTAAATTTACCGGAAATAAATTCAAGTCGTGGCGAAATTCTGAAAACATTTTTTACAGATCTTCCGCTTACTGAAATACTACGTCCATAAGCTGCAGTTGCTCCTGCTTTTGCACCATCGTTTGTAGTATAACCAATGAATAAACCGGGAACAGTTTTCTTACCTGTACCGCCAATATCAAACCAGTATGCATTTGTTTTGGTGGCACTGTACGTTTCAACAGCTGTGGATGATGCAGTATATCCAAGATAACCACCCACCATTACATGATCAGTCATGTTTTGTCCAATCACAGCTTCAGCTTTTATTACAACAGGTTTGCTGGTAATTTTCATATAGCCAATGAAAGAAGTGCTGTTCACTCTTTCTTTGGAAACAACAGCCGGAGTACCTGAACTTAATTTGGGACGCAGTGATTTGTAATCAATACCTGCACCAATTAAAAACTTTGCATCCTTGTACTGCAACTGTGCATGTAAGTTAGGAATAGCACTGTTGCGTGCAGGATCGGTTGCATTGTAGCCCGATGGTGCAACACTTGCAAAATCTCTTTGTGAAATCATGGCAAGAATAAGAGATGTTTTGTTCGATGTTCCCAGCTTTTGTGTAAGCCTCACCTGTGGACTGCGGTTAAACGGTTGAAAAGGCATACCGGTATTAAAATCAACAACACCGGGATAACAATCTGTAACAAACATCGGGTGCCAGAACTGGCCAAATGCTAATTGTGTTTTGGGCCAGTCAAGCTTTGCCCATGCATGTCTTAAACGGAATTCATTAATGTCGGCATCAATGTTTCCGAAAAATTCAGCTTCAAGAATAGCAGATGTTTTTGCGCCAAATGCATCAGGACCGGTAATCGTTCCACCAAGTCGTGATGTAATGGCCAGCATATGAAAAGTAGGTGCGGCATTGATGTCTTTACCATTAGCATCTGTTGATTTGTCTTTTGCATAAAGCGACAAATCGCCTTCACGTGCAGAAATAATCTGGCGGGAATCATACATAATATCATTACGTACAAAACCGTAAAACTTAATTCCCCAGCTGGATGAAGGATCGGTTGGCTTGCTGCCTTGTGCAGATACAAACTGCATCATTACAGCAAATGAAAAAAAAGCAAGCAATCGTTTTAACATGGCAGTGATTTAATTTCTTTGAAAAAAAATATCACCACCAATTTCAAAATGTTTTATGGCTGCGGTAACATGTTGTGTATAGCTTTGCTAACAGGTATATTTTTTACATGGAATTTTTGCGGAAACGTTCCCATTTAATCAGCATAAACTTATCGCCAAGTTCTGTTATCATACAGCCGGCACTTTTCAATGCTTCCTTCTCTTTAAAAAACTCCTGCAACTCTGCGTGGTTTAAAACTTTATAGGTTGGGCGGTATTCGTAATTTTCAGGAGCTTTTACATTATACTTTCTTACCCAGTTCATCACCGATACATGGCTGATGCCAAGTATCCGTTCAATTTCCCTGAACGTTACACCTTCCATGTACAGTTGTAATGCTTTGATCACATAATAGGGATCAATATTTTTACCATCTTTTAACACAGTAAAAAAATAGTTGCATTCCTTGCAGCGGAAACGCTGTCGTCCTTTAACAACACCGCTTTTCACCACTGCTTCGCTTTTGCATTTGGGGCAGGCAATCTGTTTCATATGTGTAAGTTAAACAAGCAGGTATACTTTCTTAGCATAAATATACCTAATTAGCAATTTAATCTTTACCTTGCTTTCTTAGTTAGTTACTTTTACGGAAAGAAAAATGTTTGCCATGTCATATCCTTTTCAAATCAAATCATTCGAACAGTACAAAGCCGATTATCAAAAAAGTATTGAGCAGCCCGAAGAGTTCTGGGGCAAAGTAGCAGAAAGTTTTCAATGGAGAAAAAAATGGGATAAAGTTCTTGATTGGAATTTTAAAGAACCAAAAGTTGAATGGTTCAAAGGAGCCAAACTCAACATCACTGAAAATTGTATCGACAGGCATCTTGCCGAAATGGGCGATAAACCTGCCATCATCTGGGAACCCAACAATCCTGAAGACCGTGTTCGTATTGTAACCTACAACCGCCTGCACAAACGTGTATGCCAGTTTGCACAGGTACTTATTAATAACGGTGTAAAAAAAGGCGATCGTGTTTGTATTTACATGGGCATGGTTCCTGAGCTTGCTTATGCCGTTTTAGGTTGCGCAAGAATTGGTGCCATTCACAGTGTTATCTTCGGAGGTTTCTCTGCACAAAGTATATCCGACAGGTTGTACGATGCACAGGCCGAGTTTATTGTTACCTGCGATGGTGCTTACCGTGGCGGAAAAGATATTCCGCTCAAGAGCATTATTGATGATGCACTGATTGGAAACAGAACAGTAAAAAAAGTAATTGTATATACCCGCACACGTACGCCTGTATCCATGATCAAAGGAAGAGATGTGTGGTGGGAAGATGAAATGGAACATGCAGAGCAGCAGGTGGAAAAAAATGGTGTGGTATCATTCCCTGCTGAAGAAATGGATGCAGAAGATCCCTTGTTTATTCTCTACACATCGGGCAGCACCGGCAAACCAAAAGGTGTGGTGCATACCAGTGGCGGTTACATGGTGTGGACAGGTTATACATTCGTAAACACCTTCCAGTATAATAAAGGCGATGTACATTTCTGTACGGCTGATATTGGATGGATCACCGGTCACAGTTATATTATTTACGGACCGTTAAGTATGGGTGCAACTTCTGTAATGTATGAAGGTATTCCCACCTGGCCCGATGCCGGCAGGTTCTGGGACATTGTTGACCGTCACGAAGTAAATATTCTTTACACAGCACCAACAGCCATCCGCAGTTTAATGGGCTTTGGTCTCGATCCGTTGAAAGGAAAAAAACTTTCCTCATTAAAAGTATTAGGTACCGTTGGCGAACCCATTAATGAAGAAGCATGGCATTGGTACCACGAAAACGTTGGGCAAAAACGTTGCCCTGTTGTAGATACATGGTGGCAAACCGAAACAGGTGGTATACTCATCACCAGCTTTGCAGGTGTTACGCCCGATAAACCAAGCTGGGCTACCCTACCCATGCCGGGCGTACAACCAATCCTTGTTGATGAAAACGGAAAAGAAGTAACAGAAAAAGATGAAAACGGTTTAATCAAAGGCAACCTCTGCATCAAAGGTCCATGGCCCGGAATATTACGTACAACCTATGGCGATCATGAACGCTGCAGGTTAAACTATTTCTCATCGTACGAAAATCTTTACTTCACCGGCGATGGTGCAATGAAAGATGAAAACGGCAACTTCCGTATTACAGGAAGGGTGGATGATGTATTGAATGTAAGTGGTCACCGTATTGGTACTGCCGAAGTGGAAAATGCCATTAACATGCACGCAGGTGTAATTGAAAGTGCTGTTGTTGGTTACCCGCACGATGTAAAAGGGCAGGGCATTTATGCATACGTTATTTACGAGCACATGCATGTGGATGAAAATTTAACAAGAGCCGATATTCTGCAAACAGTAACAAGAGTCATCGGGCCAATTGCAAAGCCTGATAAAATTCAGTTTGTAAGCGGACTGCCCAAAACAAGAAGCGGAAAAATCATGCGCCGCATTTTGAGAAAAATTGCCGAAGGCGAAACCGAAAACCTTGGCGATATTACCACCCTCCTCGATCCCGGGGTTGTGGAAGAAATCAAAAACGGAAAACTTTAAGAATAAAAAAAGCCCCGGCAATAAGCCGGGGTTTTTAATACAATTTATGTTACAGAAGCCTGTGCATCTATAAAGCTACAGTTGCTGCCTGTGGCGCTGCAAGCGCCATCGCACTCTTGTACGCATTGTAATTCTATGCAGCAACTCATCTTTTTATCATGTAAATTCGAAAACAAATAGTTCTGTTGCTGAAGACACCAACCGATAAGAAAAGATTATACCTTAATATTATTCTTAATTACTTTTTTTATTTCCCCCAATCGAATATCTTTTAATAATCCAAAATATACTTTATATCCGCTATTCATAAGAATAACAAAAAACACCTTGTTTAAAACATTAATGCAAACTTCCTTTTCCTCTCCAACATTAAGTTCTTCATTATTATTAAATAAAAATTCTATGTCAGTTACATTGGCAACATCCTTTTCAATCCAAATCTTATATCTTTTTTTATTTGAAATTGAGTGTATTTGTTGAGCATCTTCAGCCGGATGATATGTTACTTGAACAATAAAGTCATAATCATTTTCCATACTATCTTCTTTTTAATTTGACACTTTTCTTATCGGCTTTTGTTCTCACCAACACCTAAGGAAAAAATCTGCAAACCTGCATTATTTCCAGAGGCAATATATTCTATCAGGTAAAACTTCTTTTATCATCTTTAAGTAGAAGATTTATTTTTTCAGCCAACTTATCCGGGAAAACTATTTGTAAAAAATGATCTTCATTTTCTTTCCAATCTTCTGATGCCTCTATTAATAATTTAAAATATTCATCTTGTAAGCCAGGTTCAAGGTGTGTCTCTTCTTCATATACAATTATGATCTTTTTTTCGGGAATCCAATAAAAATCTCTTAATAAATCCCAAACAGCATCCCAATTATAACCAAAGTAATCAGGGAACTTTAATTTTTCAACCAAATCTTTAAACAACTCGTCCTTATTAGTAACACACGAAGACATATGAACAATGAAATCATCCTCAAAGATTGAGCGTTGAAATGAACTAAAAAAAATAACCTTATTTGTCGTCTTCATATCACTTTTAAATAAATAAACTATTTTGAATTCTTCAGCAATTTTTTTATCAGCGGTTGCTTCACCAACCGCTAAGGAAATCACATATCAGAACCTCTTCTCGTAACATCCATAAATACGTTTACTAAAAGAAGCAACAAATACACTAACCTCATCAACCGTCTTCTTATCATATAAGTTAGTAATAATTGTATCTCTTGTAGTTAAATAGATTTTCAATAACCTGTGCTCCTCGGCTACCTTTTCCATACAAATCATAGAAGCACTGTCAATAGGTAACTTCTTATTCTCAGATAAACAATTACAATATTCATTTCCTGCCTTGATCGGATCATCAGTTTGTTGATAATTCATACACGAGTAAGAAATTCCAATAATGGTCATTAACGAAAAGAACGTTCTATAAGTCATTATGCATTTATTTCATTCGGCTTTCTTATCGGTTGGTGTCTTCACCAACCGAAATCTGATATTAATTTACATCTAAATCAATAAAGTTGTTTTTTGACGAATAGAGTGACAGAATGTACCACCGCTTGCAGCGGGGTGCCTCGAAAGTGTTGAATTTAATTGTGTGGCACAAGAGTGCGACGCAACGAAAGCTTCATAGTTGCATTTACCTCTGTTACATAATTATAAAATCAAAAAGCCCCGGCACATGGCCGTGGCTTTTTTTTGTATGATGGTTTAATGATTAGTCTAAAGGCATTTTTGCAAACCACAATGTTTTACCGCTCTTGGTTTCGCCCAGGTAAACAAGTTGCCCGTTGCCAATTGGCAGCCAGGGATATTTGTTGTTGAGAAAATAATCGGTTTTGCCCTGGCCAAACTGTACAAAATCGCCAATCGTGGCCTTGTTAATATCAATCACTGATACGTTTGGATAAATCAGGAATTTGTATTTACTGTCGCCCAGTTCTTTTTCCTGTTTAAAGCCCGACATTTCCATAATGGTCCAGTACAGTTTGCTGCCATCGTTACTCAATGTAAGCATCTGTGTATTGGCCGACATGCTGGCATCTTTATCATTCTCTTCCCTGCGCACACCATACGATGCTTTAAGCACACCATCGCTTCCAAAATGCATCATCACAATATCTTCATACTTAATAACCGGGCCGCTGTTGTTTCCTAAAAGTCCGCCGTTTGATTTTTTGTATTTCTGTCCGCTCAGGAAAATATCGCCCGATGGTGCAATTTTTACATCGGCCACACGAAACTTCTTACCTGTATATTCAGGCGAACGTTTTTGCGATGGAGGAGTTTTTGCTTTCTTTTCAAAATCTTCCAATGTGTTGTTTGAAACAAACACGGCTTTGCCACCTGAAATTTTTACCACCTGGAAACCTTTGGCTTTAAAGTCTTCATTCTGTCCGTCTCTTGAATCGGAAGTGGGTTGTGCCGATGAAAATTTTTCGTTGTAGTAATCATCTTCCTTACCTGTTGCACCAAGTATCAGCACATCGTTACCCGATTGTACAAACATGGTTCCGTTGAATACACCGCTTTTTGATTTAATGGCAATACGTTCTTTAATTTTTCCATCGTAACCAATACGCACAAATGTATAATTGGTGGGATCAGGATCGGCAGCCTTACCAACACTTCTGCCACCCATTGGTGCAAACAATACAAGCACATCATCTTCTGCATTGGCATCTTCATCATTATCGGCCGTGTTAATACCAACAATGTATTGCGGATGATCGAAGTTGATGACTTCATCGCCAATCCTGTTCAGCTCTTTATCAAACCGCATGATATGCACTTCCTGGTATTGCTTCATAGGTTCTTTTGAAACTTTTGCACCAGCCAGTACAAGAATGGTTTCTTTTTCATCCTGCTCGGTATGCGCCATGTAAAATAATTTTTCACCATCATCGGTACGTGGTTTTATTTTATCGGCCAGCTGCACTTTTGAATCATAGCCACCCCAGAACCAGTTCCATTTACGTTTGATGATTTTGCGGCGAAGCACAAGTGTGCCCACAAGGTTCATTTCAACCGTGAGTGATTGAAGTGTGTATTCCTCTCCTTTATCAGAACGGTAACCCTTGATTTTTTCCAGTGGGGTTTCCGATTCCTCCACCGATTTAAAATTGAAGTTGAGATCGAATTTATACGTTTCAAATTTTGCAGTGCGGCCACTGGCTTTTGTTACATACGTAAGTGAAAGTTCATTATTGGCCTCATCAACTTTGGGTTCGTACAAATATCCTTTGTTGGCCTTTTTGGATATTTCATATGTAGCTTCCTTGGTAAGCTTTTGCGCCTGTGTGGTAAGAAAAGCAGCAAGCGTTAGAATGGTTAAAAAAGGTTTTGGTTTCATAATGTGAAAATTTGAAACCAAAGAAACCTGTTGGCGCCTGCAAATCATATACCCTGCAAACGGTATATTTTAATGAACAATTACAACCTCAGTGCCTATGGGTAAGAGGTTATAAAGTTCTCTTGCGTATTCACGTTTGGTGGAAATACAACCAAGTGTCCAGTTGTAATAATAATCAACAAAACGATCTTCATTTAAACGTGTGGCATGAATACCAATTCCGCCGCCGGGTTTTGCATTGGAAGGAATAAGTCCACGCATTTTGCGTTCGTTGAATTTTTCAATATCTGTTTTTGTGGGATAATCGAGGAGAAGAAAAGGTCCCCACTCTGCATGAATTTTTTTGGCGATGATATGGTAATTGCCTTCGGGTGTTTGCCGGTCGCCTTCCATCATCTTATCCGTCATATCGCTTGTGCCGAATACAACCGGGTAGGTCATCATCCACCCGTCTTCATCATACACTTTTAATTCGTATTTGCTTTTATCAATCTCCACACGGTAATATGCAGATTGTTTGAAAGAATGTTTTTTTGACAATGATTTGCTCCTGCTGTGAAGCAATGTAAAACCACTCAGGATTAACATGAGTGCTGAGCTGAAAATAAAAACGGAGGACTGGCCTTTCATTCAATGATTGTTTTCAACAGTACATCAATAACGACGAAAAATAATGCCATATTATCCTGCACAGCTCAATTAACAAACTATTGACCAAAATGTGTACAAATAATAAAGCCGCCCGTAAAGGCGGCTTATTGATGAAAGGATTTTTTCTTAGTGAAATACTTTTTGCTCCAGTGTTTTTGCCTGTGCAATCATTTCGGTGAGTGCTTCCTGTGAAGGTACACGGCCGCTCAAACCAAACTTTTCATTTGTTTCAGCAAGCTTTGCAAAAAGGTTTTCAGGATTACGTGTTGCAAACTCTTTTACAGTATCAACACCTGCAGCTTCCAGCAGTTCGCTGAACTGTCCGGCAACACCTTTAATACGGTGCAGATCGGAATGGTTTACCCATGTAAGAATTAAACTTTCAGGAATACCTGTTGCATCAGCAATGGCTGTTCTTCCTTTTTTGGTACCGCCTTTTTCGAGTAAATCGTCGGTAGTGTTAATTCCCTGTGTGCCCAGCTTGGCAGCGTAAGTTGGACCAATTCCTTCGATGTCAATTACTTTGTAAGACATATCGTTTGTTTTAATTTAAAACAAGATTAGGAAATTATTTCATGCGTTGCATGCCACCCGAAAAGAATAAACAATTCAGCAACAAAAAAACCGCTTCCTTTCAGAAAGCGGTCTTCTATGCAGCAAACTTGTTTTACCAACTGCTGAGCCTTATTCCAAAATTATAAGGTGTTTGCTGCAACCCGTTTTTATGTAAATCAGTTAAAGCATAACTTCCGTAGAGATTAATCACGCCAAGGTTCAGTTCACCTACTGCTGCCAGTTTCCAGGGCTCAAGGTTAAAATCATTTTTGATTTTTTCTTTTCCGTTTGCATCACTTTTCAATTTCTGTCTTGCTGCATACAGGTAACCTGCACTTACACCTGCGCTGAAGCCGTATGATTTTTTACGCTTGGGGGCAAGGTTAAAGTTGAGCATAACAGGCATAGTAATATAATCGGCTGCCAGTTTGTTTTTAGAGTAAGTGATATTATCCACTGTAATATTTACAGAAGGATCGGTATTATACCGGATGCTTTTTTCATAACGGTAATTGTTCAGTTCAAGCCCGAGACCATATTTCAGGTTAACGGCATGCTGTATAAGATTTACACGCTGCATGAAAAACCAAACATTTACATTAAATGATTTTCCATTGCGGAGACCCATCAGGTCTTTTGTTCCGCCGGGGAAGAAAGCCTGTGTGGCTGGTGCGCTGTAATTGGTCTGATCGTTTACATTGGAAAAACCAAGATCAACAATTAACCAGTTGGTACTTACGTTTGATTTTTTATACTCTTTGCGTTTTTTAATTTCAACGCTTACACCTTCATCATTGTCTTTATCTTCTTTTTTCTTTTCCTGTTTCTGCTCTTTACCATCATGTTTTTTAATGATGATCATATTACCAACTTTGATGGTATCGGCGCTTTGTGGTTTTGATGTATCGGCCTGTGCCATTCCTGAAAAACACAGAAGAAGGCCAGCTGAAAAAAACAATAGTTGTTTCATAAAAATTAATGTGTTTATTTTTTTATTGTGCGTTTACTGCAAATAAAGCAAAACGTACTTCAGAATCGTTTGATTGAATACCGGTTTTTCTTTCAATCATCCTTTTTGTTTTCTTAACAAATGCTTTTAAACCGCTCCTGCGTTGACGTTCTTCATTTAAGAATACATTGTCATCATCAGTTGTTGTGTTTTCATCATTGTTGTAAGAAGCATAAGTAACGTTGTTTGCTGTATTTGTTTGTTGTGGTACGTATGAAGAAGGCGTTGTGTTACCCGGATCAGAAGAATTTTTTTGCGGATCAGCAGGTTGATCATTTATTGCCATCGAACCATTTGCACCTGGCTGAGTTGAGTTGTTATTACCTGTTTGTGATGGAACAGGATGGTTAACTTCAACAGCTTTGCTGATTTTTATTTTTGGTTCAGTTTGACTTGCATACGATACAGTTGACGCTGCATTATGATCCTTTATTTGTGGTTCATTCGTTTCATTCGCCGGCGCTGAATTGCTGTTTTGATTAACAGCATTATTCACTTTTGGTTTAGTGCCTGTTGGAGCTTGTGCAATTGTTTCCTGTTGTGGTTTATTGCTATCCTTCATTAACCAGAATGCAGAAGCCAGCAAAACAATTACTGCAGCTGCTGCAGCCCAACGCTGGGCAACAGAACCAATGGAGAATACTTTAGCAGGTTGTTCCTGTTTGTACAATAAAGATTTGTCGGGGAAACTGATTGTTTCATCTGCCTGCAGTTTACTCAGCTGCAGCCATTTTAAATCGGTTTGCAGATCCTTGTCGGCAGCCAATTCGTTTTCAACAAAGTATTTCTTTTCTGCATCCAGTTCATCATCTACATATAACAAAAGCTGTTCTTCCGTAACAGTGCGTTCTTCATCCACCGGTTTTAATAAAGAGGTAATAAAGTCACTGTCTAATTTCTGCTCATCATTTAATGTAACTTGCTGAAGCAGGTTGAATTCTTCTTTCAGGTCGGGATTGGCGGCCACAAATGCTTCAACAATTTTCCGCTGGCCCGTTGTCAACTCATTGTCGACATAGAGCAGGAAAAACTCTTCGTAATTATGGCGATTAATATTCATGTTTATACGGTTAATGTTCATCACAGAGCCATCTGCAATAAACTATATTCTACATTACATTTTCAATACTCACTAAATAATTTTTTAACTGTAACCGGGCCCGGTGAAGATACACTTTCACCTGGCTTTCATTCAGCCCTGTAATCTGGCCAATCTCCTCGTAACTATACCCTTCATAATCTTTCAGCAATACCAGGCTTTTGGCTGTTTCGCTCAAACGAGACAGGGCTTCTTCCAGTATTTTCTTCATATTATTCTGCGGCCTGTCCTGTATTCTTGTTTCTTCCTTAAACTCGTCTTTCAGGCTCACCCGTTTGTGCTTGCGGATGTGATCAATCATCTGGTTATAAGCAATGGTAAACAGGTACGATTTACTGCGTTCATGCTCCACATTGTCCTTATTGATCCAGAGCTTTTCAAATGCACTCTGCACCACATCACGTGCATCCTCTTCATGCCCCAGGTTTTTGAGGATGAACCGATATACGTTATCAGCATATTTTGTTACACAGTCGTTATATTCCCTGGCAGTCATAAATCAGTCTATAATCCGTAATGATAAGTTAGTCAGTCTCCTTTATTACGGGCAGCAGTATAAAAAGTTACAGCTATTTAAAAAAAATTAAAGATTTCCGTTAAATGAGTCGAAAATGAAAAATCCGGTTTGGGGAGAAGGCTTGCTTTCGCAGGTTTTGCCACACTGGTGGGGCTCAGAAACAGTCTTGGTATTGTAAACAGGTGTTGCAAAAAGAAAAATACATGCAGAAACTGCCGTAATCAGAATGGCGGCAATAAGTAGGTATTGTTTTCTCATAACGAACCTGTTTTTTACGATCAGACGAAGATAATTGATAAAAAGTTACAAAGCAACCCGTGTTTTTACCCGAAAGGATCTTATGCAATCGTTTTAACATAGTTGTGGCAGCAAAATCCCCCTATTTTTGTTCACTAAAATATGCCTATATGAATGAGAAATTAATTCAGCGGATTTCATCAGAACTGGAAGAGATAAAAGCCAACGGGCTTTTTAAAACAGAAAGGATCATCGAAAGCTCACAAGGACCGGAAATAAAAGTAAACGGAAAGATTGTATTGAACTTCTGTGCTAATAACTACCTCGGCCTGTCATCGCACCCCAAAGTAATTGAAGCTGCAAAAAAATATATTGACCACCGTGGATATGGTATGAGCAGTGTACGCTTCATCTGCGGTACACAGGATATTCATAAAGAACTGGAAGCAAAAATTTCAAAATTCCTCGGCACTGAAGACACGATTCTTTATGCCGCTGCCTTTGATGCCAATGGAGGTGTATTTGAACCTTTGTTTAATGAAGAAGATGCCATCATCAGCGATGCATTAAATCACGCAAGTATTATTGATGGTGTTCGTTTGTGTAAAGCACAGCGCTACCGTTATGAACATAATAATATGGCTGATCTTGAAGTAAAGCTGAAAGAAGCAGCCGGTGCACGTAACCGCATTATTGTAACTGATGGAAGCTTCAGCATGGACGGTACCATTGCCCAACTGGATAAGATTGTGGAGCTGGCCGAAAAATATGATGCTGCCATTATGGTGGATGAATGCCATTCCAGTGGTTTCATTGGAAAAACAGGAAGAGGTACGCATGAATACCGTGGTGTAATGGGTAAGATCGATATCATCACCGGTACATTGGGCAAAGCGTTAGGTGGTGCCAGCGGTGGTTTCACCAGCGGAAGAAAAGAAGTGATTGAAATGCTTCGCCAGCGTTCAAGACCATACCTGTTCAGCAATACACTTGCTCCAAGTATTGTAGGTGCTTCCATTGTGGTAATGGATTTACTGAGCGAAACAACTGAACTGCGGGATAAACTGGAAAGTAACACCCAGTACTTCCGTACAAAAATGACCGAAACTGGTTTTGATATTAAACCAGGTGATCACCCGATTGTTCCCATCATGTTGTACGATGCAGTTGTTGCCCAAACATTTGCTGCAAGGCTTTTGGAAGAAGGTATTTATGTAATTGGTTTCTTCTTCCCCGTAGTTGCAAAAGGCCAGGCAAGAATAAGAGTACAGTTAAGTGCTGCGCATGAACAGCAACATTTAGATAAAGCCATTGCGGCCTTTACCAAAGTAGGTAAAGAGCTGGGTGTGCTGAAATAAAACCCGTTCAACCATCAAACAAGTTCTGTCCTTCCCAAAACAAATCATACTACTGGTGCTGCTGATTGCAATCGGCAGCACCAGTAATAAAGCTGTCGCACAGCGTGTAACCATCAGTGGTTATGTTACAGATAAAGCAAGCGGCGAACGGTTGCTTGGCGCAAGCATTCTTCATTCAACAGGCAACGGCACAACATCAAATGCTTACGGTTTTTTCTCCATTACGGTTCCTGCAAGTAATGATTCCGTGTCCTTACTCATTTCGTATGTTGGGTACAACCCTTTCAGCATTACATTAAAAGGAAATGAATCAAAACGCATCACTGCAGAACTGGAGCAGTTAAAAAGCCTCGAAGAAGTAGTTGTTACGGGCAAACGCAAAAGTGATATTCACAAAACAACACAGATGAGTACAGTGAGCGTGCCTGCTGCATTCATCAAAAACATTCCTGCTTTTTTAGGTGAAGCCGATGTACTCAAAGCCATCCAGCTTTTGCCGGGAATACAGGCAGGTACTGAAGGAAGTAACGGTATTTATGTTCGTGGTGGCGGTGTGGATCAGAATCTGATTTTGCTGGATGGTGTTCCGGTGTACAACGCATCACACCTGTTTGGTTTTTTCAGTGTGTTTAATGCTGATGCGGTGAGCAGCGTGGATGTGATGAAAGGAGGTTTCCCTGCACGTTACGGCGGCAGACTTTCTTCTGTCATTGATATCAGGATGAAAGAAGGAAACAACCAGGAGTTTCATGGCGAAGGTGGTATAGGATTAATCGCCAGCCGTCTTACACTTGAAGGACCTATTAAAAAAGGAAAATCTTCTTTCATGATCAGCGGCCGCAGAACGTATGCCGACCTGTTTATGCGTCCCATCATCCGCAAACAAAACAACAACGATCTGGATGTTGGTTATTTTTTTTATGACCTCAATGCCAAAGCCAATATCTACATCACAGCAAAAGATCATTTATACCTGAGCGGATATTTTGGGAATGATAAATTCAATTCAAACGAAAATGCATTTGGCAGCAGCACTTCCAGCAGCAAATACAAAAGTGGTATTCAGTGGGGAAATGCAACGGCAGTTGTAAGATGGAATCATGAATTTAACCGCAAGCTGTTCAGCAATGCAACCATCAATTATACACGCTACAAATTTGATTTGTTCAGCGATGAACATTGGCTCAGCAACAATTCATCCGAAAGTGCATTGCAGCGTTACTACTCTGGCATTAACGATATCAGTTCAAAAATTGATTTTGATTTTCTTCCTTCTGCCCGTCATTTTATTAAAGCTGGTGGAGGAATTATCTGGCACAAATACAGTCCCGGTGCTTTTCAAACGAAAGTAACAGGCGCATCATACAGCATTGATACATTATTAAAAAGAAGTTTTCTTACATCGCATGAATATGATGCATATGTGGAAGATGATATTAAACTCACAGAAAAATTTAAAATCAACGCAGGCCTTCACTTCTCTTCTTTTCTTATCCAGGGAAGAACCTATAACAGTTTGCAGCCACGCTTATCAGCACGACTGCTTGTTGGAAAAGAGATGAGCATCAAAGCATCTTATGTGCAGATGACACAATTCATACACCTGCTCACTAACAGTGGTATTGGTTTACCAACTGACCTTTGGGTTCCTGCCACATCAACTGTTCCGCCGCAATATTGCAAGCAGGTTGCTATAGGCTGGGCATGGAATTATAAAAATGATTATGAAGTAAGTGTGGAAGCTTATTATAAATCCATGAAGAATGTAATTGAATACAGCGAAGGCGCATCCTTCCTCAATACATTCGATAACTGGGAGCAGATGGTGGAAAGTGGTAAAGGGAAAAGTTATGGCACAGAGTTTTTTGTGCAGAAGAAAAAAGGAAAAACAAATGGGTTGATTGGATATACTTTAAGCCGTACCGACCGCCAGTTTGATCACCTCAACGGGGGAAAAGCATTTCCTTATAAATACGACCGCCGCCATGATCTTAAACTGGCAGTAGTGCATGAGTTCACCAAACGTTTTCAGCTGAGTGCCGATTGGGTGTTTGGTACAGGTGTGGCCACCACCCTGCCTGTTGCTGTTTATACCGATGCATCAGGAAGGGAAATTGAAGTGTATACAAACCGCAACAGTTTTCGTATGCCTGCCTATCACCGTATGGATATTGGTTTAAAATGGACCAAACAGAAAAAACATTACGAACGTGCATGGCTGGTGAACATCTACAACGTGTACAACCGTTTGAATGCATTTTATATTTACAGGGATACGGAGTACGATGCAGCCACACAAACCGAACGGCATATATTTACAAAAATTACATTGTTCCCCATTATACCAAGCGTAAGCTACCAGTTTAAGTTTTAACAATGAAACAGATAACCGCCATATTATTGCTTACACTGCTCGTTTCCTGCGAACGGAAAATTGAAATGAATATGCCGCAGGAAGCATCAAAGCTGGTGATAAATGCACAATGGCCGCAAAACCGTTTGTACTCTGTTTATGTTTCAAAAAGTTTACCAATAACCGATCCTGTTTCCTACAACTCAGCCGAAAACCGTTACCTCGTAAAAAATGCATTGGTGATTGTAAAAGAAAACAGCAAGGTTTCTGATACATTAAAATGGGACAGTTTAAATGTGCGTTACTCTTCATCTAAAAAACGTACAAAGTTTGATTCATCATACACAGTTGAAGTATCTGCACCCGGTTTTACAACTGCTTATGGTTACAGTTTCATGCCTGCATATATCAAACCTTCGAAGATTGTGATTAAAAGAGATGTGCGTACAAGTTCTGAAGGCATCCTGCAAAGCGAAGTGGATGTAACATTTTCTGATTTATCATCTGCCGATTTTTACCTGTTCCGTTTCCGTACGTTACAGGGAGGTTTCAGCTGTGTAAATACAAACGATAATGTAGTTGAACGTACAGGTCTTTCAAGTCCATTTGATACCGATCACTGTTTTTCAGGAAACAAGTTGCTGGTAAAAGATGAAACATTTAACGGCAAGGAAAAAACAATTGTGTTTTACGTAAACAGTGTTGAACTGGCACCGGTGATTGATCCCGTTTCACGCCGCACCATCAGGCCATGGCTGGAGCTGATGCATATTCATGAAGATTATTTCAATTACATCAAATCGGTAAACCTGTATGATGATGTAAATGGTAATCCTTTAGCTGAACCGGTGAATGTTGTAAGCAACGTACGCAATGGCTATGGTTTCTTTTCTGTTTATACATTATCAGTTGATACATTAAAATAGTAAAATGAAACAGTTAGCCGTAATCATTTTAATTTTTTTCACAGCAGTTACAAGTACTGCTCAAACCAAACCGGCAAAAGATTCATCTGTTGGTTTTCCGCAAGCCTTTACCGGAAAATGGAAAGGAACTCTTACGTGGTTTACTGCAGATAAACCTGCGAAAACATTTGTAATGAGACTGAACATTCTGCCTGCAGACAGCGGTTACTTTACATGGCAAATTATTTACGGCGATGATATGAATGATAACCGGCCTTACACACTGAAGCAGGTTGATGCAGCCAAAGGTCATTGGATCGTTGATGAAAACAATTCAATCATTCTTGACTCCTACTGGATCGGGAACAGGTTTACCGGTGTTTTTTCAGTGAATAATGCAACCATACTTGATCAATACTGGATAGCAGAAGACGGGCTGCATGTAGAATTCATTGCATACGAAACTGCAGCTGTTTCTGTTACCGGCGGCACTTCAAACGATATTCCTCCTGTAAGCAGTTATAAAATAAAAAGTATACAAAGAGGTGTTTTAACCCGGGTGAATTAAGTTTAGTTACACAGCATTCAGTTTCTCCCATTACTTTTGCTCAAACTTTTCTATGCGTTTATTTCTTTGTGCAGCCATGCTTTTGTTGCTGGCGTCCTGTAAAGTGAACAATATCAAAATCGACAACGATCTTAAAAGCTATTTCGATAAATACAAAGTAACCGGAACCTTTGCGCTGTACGATAACGCCGATGGTTCGTTTACCATTTACGATTCAGCTGCATATAAAAAACGTTATTGCCCTGCATCAACTTTCAAAATTGTGAATTCACTGATTGGTCTTGAAACCGGGAAAATATCCGACGAAAAAATGATCATCAAATGGGATGGACAGGAACGCTGGGTAAAAGAATGGAACCAGGATTTAACCATGGAGCAGGCATTCAAATTTTCAGCTGTTCCTTATTACCAGGAAGTGGCAAAACGTATTGGAAGAGATACCATGCAGTTCTGGATCGATTCGCTCAAGTATGGTAACATGAATATCAGCGGACCAATTGATTCGTTCTGGCTCAACAATACGTTACAAATTTCGCCCGATGAAGAACTGGGTCTGGTGAAACGTTTGTACTTCGATAAACTTCCGTTCCAGAAACGCACACAGGAAATTGTACGCAAGGTAATGCTGCGTGAAGACAACAGTCTTTATAAACTCAGTTATAAAACCGGTTTAACAGGTATGCTGGATGATGTAAGCACAGCATGGATTGTTGGCTGGATTGAAGAAAACCGTCACCCGTATTTCTTTGTGCTGCTGGTACAATCAAAAGACAAGGAAAACGATCTCATCAACAACAGGATTTCGTTGCTGAAAGATATTTTATCGCATTACGATTTCATGAAAGGAAAAAAATAAATTGTATGGCAGAGTTAACGGATGATTATTTAAACGGAAACTGGAAAGGCTTTCTTACAAGAAAGATTGGTAAAACCGAAGAAGAACAGGTTGAAAGAACCATCAACTTCAGTTTACAACTTTCATCGTCTGCAGGAGAGATCAGTGGAAGTTTAACGGATGAAGAAACAGCTGAAATCATGAATGAACCTGCAACCTTTAATGGCTTTATTGATGAAGCGTTTATCAGTTTTGTTTTACAATACCCGTTTTACTACAGCCATAACGAAGAAGGCGAATTACTGTACAATGAAGATGCGGAGCACCCGCCTGTTCATTATTCAGGTGAATATATTACTGAAGAAGAATGTTTCCGTGGCATCTGGGAAATTGAATATTATGTGCATGATGTGGTGGAAGAAAGCCAGTTATTTGTTGTAACAGGAAACTGGGAAATGAAAAAACAATAATCTGGCGTAACTTTTGTTTTAATACAAACCCCGTCAGCGGTTACAAACACTGGTGGCGGTTTTGCAACATCTTTTCATACAATCTGAAAAACTGATTTGTTTTCATTTGCCCACATAGAATATTTGCTGTTGCTGCTGTTACTGATACCGGCAGTGTTGCTGTTTATCTTCAACCTTCGCTGGAAACGAAAAGCGAAAAAGAAGCTGGGCGATGAACAACTCATCAACCTTATTACTTCGGGTCATTCCGGTAAAAAATTCTCCCGTAAATTTTATCTCATTCTTGCAGCCATGGCATTAACTGCGTTGGGTGCAGCCAATCTGCGTTCGCTGGGTAAAAGTGAAAATGTAAACCGTAAGGGAAGAGATATCATCATTGCCATGGATGTAAGTAAAAGCATGCTGGCCGATGATATTAAACCAACCCGTTTAGATAAATCCAAACAATTCATCAGCAAACTGCTCGACCAGTTACCCGATGACAGGATTGGATTGGTATGGTTTGCAGGTAAAGCGTATATACCCATGCCATTAACAGCCGACCAGGGTGCGGCTAATATGTTTGTACAGGCAGCTGCTCCCGATGCTGTTCCAACTCAGGGAACTGTTATTGGCGAAGCATTGAGGCTTGCAGCTGAAAGTTTTCCGCAGCAGGACAAACGCTACAAAGTAGTAATACTGATTACCGATGGCGAAGACCATGATGAATCGGCAGTAACCATTGCCAAACAATTAAAGCAACGGGGTATTTTATTAATTGCAATTGGTTTGGGAACAGCAGAAGGTTCGCCCATCATGGATCCCGAAACAAAAGAATTTAAAAAAGACCAGGAGGGAAATACTGTTGTTTCAAAACTAAATGAAGCATTACTGCAGCAGGTGGCAGCAGCAAATGGCGGATTGTATGGCAACCTGCAGAACAATGATGCCATGATCAAAGATGTGACCGGCATTATTAACCAGCTCGATAAAAAAGGATTGGAAGATAATGTCAGTAATGCCAGTTTCAACAACTACTTTACCTGGTTTATTGCAGCAGCACTGCTGTTACTGGTGATTGAATTGTTTATCAGTGAACGAAAGAAAACTGCATGAAATTATTGCTGACGATAGTATCCATCTTAACCATCACCGTTGCTTCGGCACAAAACGGTGAAATAATCTTAGGCAATAAATTTTATAAAGAAGAGAAGTTTGATAAAGCTGAAGAACTCTACAGGAAATCATTAGCCAAAAAGCCTTCACCCGAAGCTCAGTTTAATCTTGGTAACTCCTTATACAAACAGGAAAAGCAGGAAGATGCCATCAAAGCATTTGATGAAGCAGCAACACTTGCCTCCACACCTGAAATGAAAGCAAAGGCCTTGTACAACAAAGCCGTGCTTTATCATAAAGCCAACCAGCTCAACGAGGCTATTGAAGCCTATAAAGCTGCACTGCGGTTAACACCCAATGATGCCGAAATCAGAAAAAACCTGCAGCTGGCATTACGCACACAAAAACAAAAGCAACCCGACGAGCAGAAAAAACAAAAGCCCAAAGATCAACCCAAAGAAAAGAAACAGCAGGAACCACCTCCGCCCAAACCCCAGCAAAGCAAGCTCAATAAAAAACAGGCAGAGCAATACCTGAAAGCATTGGAAGAAAAAGAAAAACAATTGCAGGAAAAAATGCGCAAAAAAACCAATGCACCTGCCCAGCCGCAAAAAGACTGGTAATTAATTTAAAAATTCATCAATTTGAAGATTTGAAAATTAATTTCCTGATTACAATCTAATCCTAAACCATAGAGCGGTTTCTTTGTTAAATTTGCCATCGGATGAATCAGTACTTTACTGGTTATTTTCAAATTGACGAATTTTCAAATTTTCAAATCATGTTTTTATATACCCCTTCTTTAACAGGCTATCAGCGATTGGTGACAAAAGAGGTGAAAATCGGCGATTTATCTTTAGGCAATCTTCATCCCATACGTGTGCAAACAATGACCACAACAGATACAATGGATACCATTGCCACTGTTGAACAAACCATCCGCTGCATTGAAGCAGGTGCTGAAATGGTACGCATTACTGCACCTTCTAAAAAAGAAGCAGAGAACTTACTCAACATCAAAAATGAATTAAAGCGAAGAGGATACAATGTACCGCTGGTGGCAGATATTCATTTTACTCCTAATGCAGCAGAAGTGGCAGCAAGGATTATTGAAAAAGTGAGAGTGAATCCCGGCAACTATGTCGACAAGAAAAAATTTGAACAGATTGATTATACCGATGCAGAATACAATGAAGAAATCGACCGCATACGTGAACGTTTTACTCCACTGGTAAAAATCTGTAAGGAATACGGAACTGCCATGCGTATTGGTACCAATCATGGTTCGCTCAGCGACCGTATCATGAGCCGTTATGGCGATACAGCTATTGGTATGGTGGAAAGTGCAATGGAGTTTCTGCGTATTGCCCGTGCTGAAAGCTATCACAATATTGTGCTGAGTATGAAAAGCAGTAATCCGCAGGTAATGGTGCAGGCTTACCGTTTACTTATTCAGCATATGCTGGATGAATTTAACGAAGCTTACCCGCTGCACCTCGGAGTTACTGAAGCCGGTGATGGTGAAGACGGAAGGGTGAAAAGTGCTGCAGGTATCGGTACGTTGCTTGAAGATGGAATTGGTGATACCATACGTGTAAGCTTAACCGAAGATCCTGAATTTGAAATTCCTGTTTGTAAAGATCTGGTGAAACGCTACCAGGGTACTACTGCAGCAACATCTGCTGTACCTCCTGTTGATAAAATCAGTTATGATCCTTATTCGTACAAAAGAAGGGAAACATTTGCAGTAAGCAATATCGGCGGCAAACAGGTGCCTGTTGTGGTTGCCGATTTAAGCAAGCTGAATAAGATAACTGCTGCAGATCTTGAACGTATCGGTTATAAATATGATGAAGCAACTGATAAATGGGCCATTGGTGATATGGCAGCCGATTATATATTCATTGCTCACCAGAAATTAGATTTTGAATTACCCGGCACATTAAAAGTGATTGTGTATCCTGAAACATGGAAAGAAATACAGTCATCAGCTTCTGCTAAATCTTACTTCCCCATTTTTATGGATAGTGGTTTTGCTGAAGCAGATGCAAAAAGCGATCTCATCAATTTCGTGATGATTGATTGCTACAATGACGAAACGCCCATCAACGATTATACATTCCTTGATGCAGTGGCAAATGATCCAACTGTTGTTTTGTGTTTAAGCAGCACCAATAAAAATGCCATGCAGAGTGTGCGCAGGATGATGATTGAACTGATGAACAGAAATATTCAGAACCCTGTTATTTTAATGACCGACAGTAACTGGCAAACAGCCGATGAACACCTCATTCATTATTCAACTGAATGCGGCGCATTGCTGCTGGATGGTTTTGGTGATGGCATATCGCTGGGCATGAGCAGTAAGAGTTATGAAGTGGCAGCAGCATACAATCAAAATACAAGTGGCAGAAATTATGTAACCAGTCAAACTCCTGAGCAGTTCATCAATAACACTGCTTTCACTATTTTACAGGCAACACGTACACGCATTTCAAAAACAGAATACATCTCCTGCCCCAGTTGTGGAAGAACCTTGTTTGACTTGCAGGAAACAACTGCAAAAATCCGTTCAGTCACCAATCATTTAAAAGGCGTGAAGATTGCAATTATGGGTTGCATTGTGAACGGACCTGGTGAAATGGCCGATGCTGATTTTGGTTATGTAGGAAGCGGTCCTGGAAAAATCACACTGTATAAAGGAAAAGAAATCGTTAAACGGAATATCGACAGCGATGTGGCCGTAAACGAACTCATTCAATTGCTCAGGGAAAATGAAGCCTGGGTGGAAAAAGAATAAACGGAGTGATAACGGCTTCCTGTTTTCACTTTTGATTTTTAATTTTTGACTTATTATGCAAACAGACTTTCTGGTTATAGGTTCAGGTATTGCCGGTTTAACATACGCTATTAAAGTAGCACAGGCATGTCCGGATAAAAACGTATTGATCGTTACCAAATCACAAACCGATGAAACCAACACCAAGTATGCACAAGGTGGTATAGCTGTTGTTCACGATCCTGAGCACGACAGCTTTGCCAAGCATATTGAAGATACATTGATAGCAGGCGATGGCTTATGCAATAAAGAAGTGGTTGATATTGTGGTAAAGGAAGGACCCATGCGTGTAAATGAAATCATTGAATGGGGTGCAAGATTTGATAAAGAAAAAGATGGTGATTATGCATTGGGAAGAGAAGGAGGCCACAGCGAACACCGCATTCTTCATCACAAAGATGTAACAGGTGCTGAAATGGAACGGGCACTGCTTGAAACAATTAAGCGCAGCAAAAACATCAGGTACGTCAATCATTATTTTGTAGTTGATCTCATCACACAGCACCACCTTGGTTATCTCGTTACCAAATCAACACCCGATATTCAGTGTTATGGTGTATATGCGTTGAATCTTGAAACCAACCAGATCGAAATCATCCAGTCTAAAATAACCATGCTGGCAACAGGTGGTAACGGCCAGGTATACCGCACAACCACCAATCCTTCCATTGCAAGTGGTGATGGTGTGGCCATGGTGTACCGTGCAAAAGGAAGAATTGAAAACATGGAGTTCATCCAGTTTCATCCAACTGCATTGTATCTCGCCGGACAAAAAGGCCAGGCTTTTTTAATTACTGAAGCTGTTCGTGGCGATGGTGGCATTCTACGCAATCACAAAGGAGAAGCATTCATGGAGCGTTATGATGAACGCAAAGATCTTGCTCCACGTGATATTGTGGCAAGAGCCATCGACAGTGAAATGAAGATCAATGGTACTGAACATGTGTGGCTCGATTGCAGGCATATGGATCTTGAAAAATTCATTCATCACTTCCCCAACATTTATGAAAAATGTAAAGGACTGGGAATTGATGTTTCGAAAGATATGATCCCGGTTGCACCTGCAGCGCATTACAGCTGCGGTGGTATTAAAGCAGATGAATGGGGAAGAACATCCATCAAACATTTGTATACCGCAGGTGAATGTGCAAGCACCGGTTTGCATGGCGCCAACCGCTTGGCAAGTAATTCATTGCTTGAAGCAATGGTGTTTGCTCACCGTTGTTATATGGATGGAGTGGAAAAAATAAAATCCATCACTGAGCATCCGAAGTTTCCTGAATGGAAAGTAAAAGGCACCAGTTACCCGAAAGAGATGATTCTTATTACACAAAGCTTAAAAGAATTACAACAGGTAATGAGTGATTATGTTGGTATCGTACGTAATGATATCCGTTTGGAAAGAGCAATGCGCCGGCTTGACCTGTTGTGGGAAGAAAGCGAAAACCTGTACCGCAGCACGATTATTTCACCACAAATGATGGAGTTGAGGAATATGATTACGGTTGGTTATTTAATTACAAAGGCAGCAGCTTTCCGTAAAGAAAGCCGTGGATTGCATTTCAATACAGATTACCCGAACAAGAGCGATCTGTTGCAGAACATTGTACTGTAACAAGCTCCTGCATTTAAACCATACAAACATGTATTATATCGTTTACGGTTTTATAAAACTGTTATCCTTTCTTCCTTTACGGTTGCTTTACCTGTTGGGCGATTTAATTTATTTCCTGGTAGTGTATGTATTCAAATACCGCATAAATGTAGTAAGGGGAAACCTGCTGATAGCCTTTCCTGAAAAAACAGAAGAAGAACGGGAACAGATACTCAAGGATTTTTATCACAACTTCTGTGATATGTTTATGGAAATGATTAAAATGGTTTCGTGGACAGAAAAAGATATTCTGAAACGTTTCCAGGGAAATCTCGAAGCCATCAACCAGGTTAAAGGTTCAGGAAAAAGTATACAATTAATTACTGCTCATTTTTTTAATTGGGAAGTAGCCAATCTTGGTATTGCAGCGCATAGCAAAATTCCATTTATCGGTGTATATATGCCGTTATCAAACAAACCTGTGAATGAAATAGTAAAAAAAATCAGGAGCAAAACCGGAACATTACTTGTTGCAGCAACTGATTTTAAAAATCAAATGCAGGAACATATGAAAAACCAATATGTCCTCGCTCTCGCCGCTGATCAGAATCCCGGCAAACCTGCAAACGCATTCTGGATGAATTTCTTTTCAAAACCTGCTCCTTTTGTAAAAGGACCGGAACTGGGTGCGAAGAGAAACAATACGTTTGTTTTTTTTATTAATTTCTACAAAGTAAAAAGGGGATATTACCAATTTGAACTGGAACTCATAACAGCAGAACCAAATGAATTTTCTGCTGGTGAACTTGCAAAATTACTGGTAACTAAAATTGAAGATTCCATCCGTAAGCATCCTGCAAATTATTTATGGAGTCACAGGCGTTGGAAACATGAATGGAAAGAGGAATACAGAAAACTCTGGGCGGGTAATGATGAGCCGGCAACTACAACTACTTCAGGCCACTGATAAATTCCTGCACTTCAGCAAGCGATTTCAAAAAACGGATGTTGGAAGGAAGCGTTTTTTTAGTAAACGACTGAGTAAGTAAACCGGAGATAAAAATTCGGGAAGTAGGAAGTTGTGTTTTTATGACGCTGATAAATTTATCAAAATTAAATTCCCTGATTACTGTTGTTAAATGCGTGTACACATAATCAGGTTTTTTCAGATTCACCACCAGCTGCAAATCCTTCATAGGCACGTTAGCTCCAAGATAAATCACTTTTGCGCCCCTGCTTTTCAACAGGTATTGCATAAAGAGTAATCCCAGCTCGTGATGTTCATTTTCAGGAAGAAAAAGCAACACCTGGCTGTTGAGAGCAAAGGCAGGTTGAACTTTATCAATTCCAACAATCAGTTTTTGCCGGATGATATTTGTGGTAAGATGTTCCTGTGCCGGATTAATATGATCGGTTAACCAGAGTATACCGATACGTTCAAGAAAAGGAAAAATAATTTGCGTGATGGCTTTCTCAATTCCACGTAAAGCAATGTATTGATCAAGCACCTGTTCAAACTCATTCATGTCAAGATCAACCATGCTGCGGATAAGATCATTGACAATACGCTCCTGTTGTGCTTCATTACCGGGAAGAGTAAGTGTTTTTGCCCGTAGGTCTTCCTTACTCATCCTGTCGATATGCGAAATCTTGTAACCGTATTTATTCAGCAGGGAAATAGTCAGCAGCATCTTGAGTTCTTCGCTGCTGTAATAACGGATATTCGTTGTAGTACGCTGCGGTTTCAGAAACGAATACCGCTGCTCCCATATCCTGATTGTATGAGCCTTAATGCCACTTAAATTTTCGAGATCTTTGATCGTAAACTTATCCATCTGCTGTTCATTCTTCCCGTTATGACAACGGCTGCGCAAAAAGGTTCACCAAAGCAACAGATTTTTTCTTTTTCTATCTGTTGTGTTGTGCAAGCAGCTGCAAATACAAACTTCTCAGTTCGTTAATTTCTGTCTGTTTGGATAATTGTGCCTGGGCAAATGCCTGGGCAGCAGTTCCTGCCTGCTTCCGCAATTCAGCCGACTCAACCAGTTGCAAAACTGTTTTTGTCATCTGTTCAATACTATTACAGATAAACCCTGTGGTTCCATGTTCAATTAATTCAGCCACACCTCCCACATTGGTGGAAACAACTGGCTTTGCTGCCGACATGGCTTCCATCAGCGAAACAGGTGTGCCTTCATTCAGTGAAGTAAGCAACACCATATCCAGGCCGGCATATACAGCATCCATATCATTTCTCCATGAAGTAAATACAAATGAAGCCGATGGATTGTATAAAGCTCCTGCCTGTGTATAAGAGAGTTTCTTTTCATTTAACCGGCGGATGATGTTTGCTTTTTCTGCACCATCACCCACAATAAAAAATTTCAGCTGCCTGTTGGTTGATTGCTGCAGCACCCGTTCAGCCACTTCAATAAAAAATGAATGATTTTTTACAGGCACTAAACGTCCTGCAATACCAATGGCAATGGTATGTTCTCTTACATAAAATTCATTTCTGAAACGGTTACGTTTCGTTTCATCGTTATCAGGAAAGCGTTCTGTTTCCACGCCAATCTTTACCAGCTTTACTTTTTGTGCAGGCGCAACAGCATACACATTCACCAGTTCATCTTTCAATGTTTGATTAATGGCAATAACTGCTGAAGAAATCTTTGCCAGCTTACGCTCCAGTGCAATAATCCGCTTTGATACAAAACGGTTGAAATAAGAATGAAACACATGCCCGTGAAAAGTGTGAAGGATAACGGGAACGCCCAGCTTATGTGCAGCCCATCGTCCAAGTACGCCGGGCTTGGCGCCATGTGTATGCACAATATCAGGTTTAAACTCCTGTATAATCTGCTTCACCTGGTAGTATGCTTTTACATCATCAACAGGGATCACCGAACGGCGCAGGAAATAAATCTTCTTTGTTTCAAAACCTTTGTATTGCTCTAATAAAAAATCGGCTGGCTGTTCATCGGGATCAGGTTCGCCTGCAACAAGTAAAATCGTAAAGTCATTACTTAATCCCGATAATACGCTGAGTAAATCAGTTGCAGGTCCGCCAACAGCGAGACGGTTTAATAAGACTAAAAGTTTGGGTTTGGGCAACGGTTATAAAGTGGAATTAAGGATCGTATTGTTTTGTAACACATGCTGCAGTTCAGCAAACAACTGCGGATGCTGCATGGCTTCGAGATGCCGCTGGTGATGAAGATCGGTACCAATGAGATCAACCAGTTTTTCATCAACAAGATAACGGGCCGCTTCCTGCACATTTCTTCCATAATAGCCGCCTAAAGAAAGTAAGTTGGTTTGCAGTAAACAACCTTTGTCTTTAAAACGGTGGTATTCCTGTTTTTTGTTGTGATAATAACTATAACGTTCAGGATGTGCAAGCACAGGCTGGTAGCCGTTCATAATCAGTTCAAACAGTAAATGATCAAGATCGGGCGGCGGGCTCATAAATGATATTTCCACCAGCACCCAGTTTTTATGCAGTGTAAGAAGCGGTTCATTTTTTTTCAACCGGTCAGCAAACAGATCATCCATAAAATATTCTGCTGCTGCAATGACTTCCACATTCAACTGTGCTTTCGCCAGCTCTTCTTTCAGTACTGCATGTGCAGCAAGAATAGTTTCTCTTGTATTGGGATAAAGATCAGTATACACATGCGGAGTGGTGATGAATTTTTTATATCCCAGCTCCATCATCTTCTGAATATAACCAACAGAAGTTGCTGCATCAGGCGAACCATCATCAATTCCCGGCAAGAGATGCGAATGCATATCCACACCTATGCCACTGTAATCAATCGTTACAGGTTCATGCTTTACTTCTTCTTTCTTTTTCTTAAATAATCCAAACATGATTTATCTGTTTCATCAACACTAAACATCTCAACTACTAAACAACTAAACGCCTCAAAACCGAAACCCTTTTTCTTCCCTCACGATTCACCATTCACGATTCACGACTTCTTCATACACCTGTTCAATTCCTTCACGCAAACCAATGGAAGCTTTCCATCCCAATGCATGCAGTTTGGATACATCAAGAAGTTTTCGTGGCGTGCCATCTGGTTTATCAGTATTAAATTTTAACTCGCCTTCATATCCAACCACTTCTTTAATCAATGTGGCAAGATCTTTAATGGAAATATCTTCACCCACACCAATATTCAGCCAGTCGGTTCCATCATAGTTCTGCATTAAAAAATAACAGGCTGCAGCAAGGTCATCCACATGCAGAAACTCACGGAGAGGCTTACCTGTTCCCCATATATCCACAACAGGATCATTGTTCTGTTTGGCTGTTATCATTTTACGCAGCAATGCAGGCAGCACATGCGAATTTTGCAGATCATAATTATCATTGGGACCATACAGGTTGGTAGGCATTACCGAAATAAAATTGCATCCATACTGGCTGCGGTAAGCTTCACACATTTTCAAACCTGCAATTTTTGCAATGGCATAAGGTTCGTTGGTTGGTTCAAGTATTCCTGTCAGTAAATAATCTTCTTTAATTGGCTGCTCGGCATACTTTGGATAGATGCAGGACGAACCTAAGAACAATAATTTCTTCACGCCATTTACATACGCTGAATGAATGGTATTGTTCTGAATCATCAGGTTCTCGTACAAAAACTGTGCACGGTAAGTGTTGTTGGCAATGATACCACCCACTTTTGCAGCAGCAACAAATACATAGTCTGGTTTTTCCTCTTCAAAAAAAGCGGCCGTTGCCTGCTGGTTGCGCAGGTCAAGTTCTTTTGAACTACGAAGAACAAGATTGGTAAAACCTTCTTTCTGCAGTTTACGCACAATGGCCGAACCAACCATTCCGTTATGACCCGCTACATAAATCTTCGACTGCTTCTCCATTATTCAAACTGGTTTTTAATTTTAAATCCGCTTTCTTTCAGCAGTTTTTCTTTCCTGAACAGATCTACATCTGCAGCCACCATCTCTTTCACCAAACCCTGCAGATCATATTTCGGCTTCCAGCCCAATTTTGTTTTTGCTTTTGTTGGATTACCAATCAGCAAATCAACTTCAGTAGGACGGTAATAACGGGGATCAACAGCTACCACTTCTGTTCCGGCAGGTAATTGATAGTCCGGGTTACTGCAGGATTTTACAAAGCCCTTTTCGTTTTCCTGTTCACCTGTAAACTCAACTTCAATTCCAAGTTCAGCAAAAGCCATGCGTACAAATTCACGTACTTCAGTTGTTACACCGGTGGCAATCACAAAGTCTTCTGCTTTTTCCTGCTGCAGCATCAGCCACATGGCTTCCACATAATCTTTTGCATGACCCCAGTCACGCTTGGCATTTAAATTACCCAGCCACAATTTATCCTGCATACCCAATGCAATCTTTGCAACCGCACGGGTAATTTTTCTTGTCACAAATGTTTCACCACGCAAGGGCGATTCATGGTTGAACAAAATACCATTACATGCATACATGTTATACGCTTCACGGTAGTTCACCGTAATCCAGAAGCCATACATTTTTGCAACTGCATAAGGCGAACGTGGGTAGAACGGAGTTGTTTCGGATTGAGGAACCTCCTGTACCAAACCATAAAGCTCTGAAGTAGATGCCTGGTAAACCCTTGTTTTTTCTGTGAGACCAAGTAACCTCACGGCTTCGAGTATACGAAGCGTTCCGATAGCGTCGGTATTAGCGGTATATTCAGGTGTGTCAAAGCTCACCTTTACATGACTCATGGCTCCGAGGTTATAAATTTCATCGGGCTGCACTTCCTGGATTATGCGGATGAGATTGGTGCTGTCGGTTAAATCGCCGTAATGCAAAACAAAATGACGGTTGTTGACATGCGGATCTTCATACAAATGATCAATACGATCGGTATTGAACAGCGAACTCCTGCGCTTAATACCATGTACTTCATAACCTTTCTTTAATAACAGGTCAGAAAGATAAGCGCCATCCTGTCCTGTAATCCCTGTAATCAATGCTTTTTTCATGTGTTGCGTGAATGTTTGTTTTACTATTAACTTAAAACTTATTACTTACTACCTATTACTTACTACTTCCCTCTCTTCCAATACTCCTGTATCTTGATAAAATATCTTGCATACAGTTTAAAATAACTTGAAGAAAGTTGTTGCTCCTTTAATACCTGTTTTAATTCTTTATTGATGCGGATGGTGCTGCTGATACCATTGGTGCTCTTGCCTCCAAGGTTCATCTTCACCAGCATTTCAGGAATATAATTTGTTTTGATATTATGCTTTCGGATAAATCTTGCCAGCAAATCAAAATCAGCAGCTATCTGCAGATCGGTGCGGTAACCACCATACTGTTCAAAATATTTTTTATAACAGAAGAACGTAGTATGAGCAGGAATAAAGCCCCATTCAATTAATGATGGTTTAAAAATCGCAGATGAATAATACCGTACAATTTTATCCGGAGCTTCTTCTCGCACAAAACCTACATCACCATAAACAGCATCAGGTTGTGAATGATGGCTGAACTGTGCTGCAATCTTTTCCACCACATCAGTTGAAGCAAACTCATCATCTGCATGTAAAATACCAATCACATCACCTGATGCAAGCTGTATTCCTTTGTTCAGCGCATCGTACATACCCTTGTCTTTTTCAGAAACGATAGTATGGATACGGTCTTTGTATTGCTGAACAACAGACATGGTGCTGTCTTTCGACAAACCATCCACGATAATATATTCAATATCGGGATAAGACTGCGACAATACGGATTGAATAGCCCGTTCAATCGTCCGCTCCCTGTTATATACTACTGTAATGATGGAGATTTTCATCTATCGTTCAACAATAATATTTTCCATAACCAGCATATCCATCTGTGTTCTTAAAAAACAATCAAGAGCTTCTGCCGGTGAATTAACAATAGGTTCATTTTCATTAAACGATGTATTGAGAAGAATAGGCACACCCGTTTTCTTTCTGAATGTTTCAATCAAAGCATAGTACCTGGGGGAAATACTGTTGTCAACAGATTGTAACCTGCCGGTACCATCCACATGTGTTACAGCAGGAATAGTAGTATGCTTTTCACTTTTAATCGGAAAAACCTTTTCCATAAATGGAACAACATCTGTAACAGTAAAATATTCTTCTACATATTCTTTTAGAATAGAAGGGGCAAAAGGCCGGAAACTTTCCCTTCGTTTAATTTTTGCATTCAATAAATCTTTAGCGTCTGAGCGTCTTGGATCGGCAAGGATTGAACGTCCCCCCAATGCTCTCGGACCAAATTCACTTCTGCCGCTGAACCATCCAACAACACCGGCATTTACCAGCCTGTTGGCAACATAATCATACAATTCAGCATCCTCCATTTTTTTGTATGAAATATTTTGCTGCTGCAAACAGGTTTCTATTTCTTCATTGGAAAAATGGCTACCGGTATATGCCGACCAGATTGCTGGCTGACGTGGCTGTTTCATTGTTTGGTTATATACATACAACGCCGCTCCCATTGATATGCCGGCATCATGACCTGCACTTGGTATATAAACGTTCGTGAAAGGAGTATTTCTTGTAATCTTTCCATTAGCAACTGAATTCTGGGCAACACCTCCTGCAATACATACATTTTTCAAACCGGTTCTTTTTTGCAGCGAAGTGAGTATATGAAAAATAAGCTCCTCGGTTATACGCTGTACAGATGCAGCCATGTCTTTATGAAACTGCGTTAACTCTTCTCCTTTTTTGCGGGCTTTCCCGAGTTTGCTTTCAAAATAGTCCGTATACAAAGTTGCCACAACAGGAATATGATCTTCACCATAAGTAATAATCCCTTTCATTGCATTACGGAAATACTTCAGGTTCAGTTCAAACAAACCATTGTCTTTAAACCGGATAACATCTCTTAACTGATCAACGTATTTAGCTTCACCATAAGGAGCCAGCCCCATCACTTTATATTCATCTCCATAATGCGGAAACCCGAGCCATTGTGTAAAGGCTGAATAGAAAATACCAACTGAATGAGGAAAATCAACACTGTCAATCACTTCAATATGGTTGCCTTTTCCAACACCAATCATTGTAGTTGTAAAATCTCCCGATCCATCGATTGAAAGTAAAGCGGCCTCTTCAAATGGAGAAGCAAAAAAAGCAGAGCCAAGATGACTGCGGTGATGCTCTACATGATGAATGCGTTGTTTGAGAATGGCTTTGTCAACTGGAGAAACATGCACCAGTTCATCGGCAAGTGATGCCACTTTTTTTGAATTGGAAATTCGGTTTTTCACTGCTTCAATACCACCTGAAGGATTCAGCAGTAGAAACTTTATTTTTTTGCCAACCTTAGCCCATGGATCCCTGCCTATGGCAATATGATCCACTTCGTTCAACGTTACACCCGCTTCCTTTAAGCAGAATTCTACTGCCAGTGACGGAAAACCTGCCCAGTGTTTCACTCTGCGGAAACGCTCCTCTTCTATGGCAGCAATCATTTTGCCATCAACAAAAATTGCTGCACTGCTGTCTGCATGATATGCATTAATTCCTAAAATAATCATAGTAATGTATCAATTAATATCTCTGAATTTTATATGTAAATAATCAGGCAAACAAATGCCGGTATTGATCCCTCAGGACAGCAAGTTTTGAGAAACCTGCTGCAAACAAACTTGCACTCCTGCTGAATGTTGAAAATTTATCTTCATCCATCTCTGCAAAAAAACGGATAGCTTCTGTCAGCTCATCAATGTTGCCTGCTGAAACTGTATAACCTGCCTGTTGTTGTTGTAATTGTTTAAATGGTGTCGTATCTGTTGTAATTACCGGTCGCCCGGCACTCAGTGCTTCCAGAATTGCATGACCAAAGTTTTCACTCTTACTGGGCATAATAAATACCTGGAATTTCTTCATCGCTTCAGGCAAAACGGCTGGAACACACTCACCATGGTAGATAACGGTTATATGTTGCGGCAGTTTGTTGATCTCCTCCTCACAGTTTTTCCAATATAGTTCATCTTTTACTGGCCCGTAAATATGCCATTCAACTCTTGCAGAAATTTGCTGCAGGGATTTTAACACCAGCAGGTGATTTTTCATAGGGCTGATGAGTGCAATTGTTCCCAGCTTCAGCGACCCTGCTTCCTTCAGCACCGCTTCGGATTTCGACAGCAGGTTCGGAAAATTTCCGGCTATACTAACCTTTGTGTTTTTACCAAATGTTTCAAAAACATATTGTCGCTCCTGCTCATCTGTAACATGCCAATGAACTTTTTTATGCCAGTTCAGCAACTGTATCATGGTCAGAAAAACTTGTTTCTTGAAACGCTTCTGTGATAATGCCCCGGGATGCAGCATTCCCCTTGCGCTCCATACAATTTTACAGCCAGGGTGTTTTTTTGTATAACCAAAACCGCAGTAAAGCGGAACAAGATTAAAAAAAGGTGAAAACAAACCATTGATAAAAAGCAGATCCGGCTTTACATCTTCTATTATTTTTTTTACCCGCTGATAATAGCCTGCACCATAGCTATATGAAGAATAATATACTTCCGCTTTATCCTCCCAGTTGTTCCACTGATTAATGGATACATTTTCCAGCTGGTCAGCACTGTTCATCTCATGCGGCTTGCATACAATAAAAAACGAATATTCTTTATGCAGTTGCCGCACAAGGTTTGCCAGCGATTGTACTGGCCCCCCGGCTTTCCAGGCAGGATAAAAATGATCGTAAAAAATAAGGATACGTTTGTTTTGCAAAACCTAAAGTTTAAAACGGAGAAACCGATCTGCAGCCCAATAACAAAACCAGATAAATATCAGGTTTTTAATCACCGAATTCACACACATCAATATATCCGTTTCTATTTGTATAGAATTAAGAAAAAGTACAGGAAACCATAATATCAATGTTGGTTTGGTTTTGATCATCCGGAGAAGCAGTAGGATAACTACAGAGAAAAATAATCCATAAAAAAACATAAAAATAATTCCACCCTGTACACCATAGTTTCCATAAGCCTCCCCCATTGGACTTATATTCATACTGTATCCCTTGATGATATAGCCTGTAAACCGTTCCATATTATACTGCCCGCCCGATATGGGTTTATCCGGCCATAACAAACGGGGAACAAATGATGCTGCTAATGCTGTAAAAATCGTTTCGCCATCGGCAAATGCTGCTCTTTGTGGTACATAGGCCATTACCTTCCCGACAATCATACCCTGGTTAAATCGGTTAACAATCGGGAACATGGTCGTCCAGTTAAAAAAACGGTCAGGGTTTGCTAAGCGGTCTGCAAAAAGTGAAAAAAAAGCTTCAGTATTACTTTGTTGTGTCTTGCCAAGCCAGGCAACATCCCGGTAATCACTTTTAATACTTTGCAGGATCAGGATAAAAACGAACCCTGTTAAAAACAAACCATACTTTAATAAATTGGCAACTTTTTTACCAAGTAAAATCAGCATTACCGATAATGCACTCAGGTATATGAGCTCTCCAAACATTCCTTGGGCAAGTGAACTGGCAAGCACAGCCACCAAACCGCCCATTAAATACCATTTTTTATTTTTTGCATCAGATAAATAGGTGTACAAAACCCCAACATACAACAGTTTCCCCATCAGGTAAGCAACATATTGCAGATCGCCCGGCACAAATACCTGCATAATACCGGCAACAAACCCAATAATGATCATAACAATCCCTATATTACCCTTCCCGGTTAAATACTTTCTTGATTCGGTTACGGCAGCCACAAACTTTTCACTGTACGACTGCCTTGATAGATCAACAATTTTTATTCCGGCAATCAATGCCAGCACTGCCGGGAACATATAACCATAATACACATCTGCACTCACACCCATATCATATTTCAGGGCAATCACCAGGGCATCATCATTATAGATATTAAAAACAACGGCCGGCATTAACAAACACTGGAACAATGCCAGCAAAATTGGGATATCAAGCATATTGTATGACTTGCCGATTGAATCAATAAAATTCAGCAGGAAATAAACAAACAATCCAAGCGAAATCACTTCCTCTATACGCAACCCGCCCGAAACGGATGCAATAAAACTAACCAGCAAGCCAGCTGTAACAGAAAAAATTTTAGACGGTTTCATACAATTTCCTCAATACTCTTTGCAATTTCTGAAATGGAAAACTCTGCAATTCTTTTCAAACTCATACTGCTCATTTTTTCCCGTTCCGTTGGATTATCAACAAAATAGAACATAGCTCTTTTTAGTTCCTCTTTCTTACCCGATGAAAAAATGATACCGTTGCCTTGAACTAAGTCAGCTGCCCCACCACATTTATCACTTACAATAACAGGTTTGCCGCAGGCCATCGCTTCGTTAACCGATAGTCCCCATGTTTCACCCGGCCCCTTCGAAGGAAGAACAAACACATCAGCCAAACGGTAAACAATTGGCATCATCTGCTGATTCTGAAAGTCAAGAAAATATATATGCTGATCATCCTTGGCTCTTTGCTTCAGTTCCTGATCAAGCGCCCCATTCCCCGCAAATATCAGACGGGTATTTTGTTCCTTCATTTCCTTAAAAGCATCAAGCAGCAACAGTGGATCTTTTTTGGACTCAAGTTTGCCTGCAAATAAAAAAACAAGTTCATGATCTGCAATATTCAATTGCATTCTCCAGGCCTTGGCACGGGTTTCGTATTGTGCATCAATGTCAAAAAACCGTTCATTTTCAATAGCATGAGGTGCATATAGTAGTTGTGATGCGGATAATCCATGCTTCAGGAAATACTGCTTATTTGCTTCTCCGGTATAGAGTGCAATATCAATAGAACGGTAAACCCACTTCAGGAAAATTCTTCTGGCTGTTTTCCTGATGGAAAAACCCGTTGGTTCATCCAGCAGGGTAGAGTCTCCCCTGAAAATGATTTTCCTTTTCCCTTTAAAGTAACGGATTGCTTTTAAGTGACTCCTAAAGCTCCATCCATAAACCAGCAACGCATCAGGGTTGTAAGCATCAATACGTTCAATCAGGTCTTTATTATCAATCCCTTTAAAATTACCTGCTGATGGGTTGGGAGAGATATTCTCAATAAATTCTTTTTCATATCCATCCTGTAAAGGAATATCCCATTTAAATTCCTTTTTAAAATCGGGATCATATACAAGCCCTGTTTTTGTCTGTCCCCATGTATAAAATACCTTCAGCCTTATGTTCCCTCGTGCAGTCAGCAAACGGAACAGTGGAGCATTATATTGAATCGGGTGACTTGTTATGATAGCCAGTCTTTTCATTTTATAAGTCAATCGTCAAAGCAGGCTTGTGTAATAAAAAGATTGAGCTCATGGGAAAAATTTTCTTCTTAAAAACAAACGGCTCGGCCGTTCAATCAGTTCATAACTGATAATGGAAACCACAAGCAGTACTACTACATAACTGAAGAAAAAGCCGGAAGCCGGCATCACTGACTTCAGGTTTGTTGCTTGTGTTAGTAACCGGTAAACAGGTACCTGCAGAATATAAATCCCATAACTGATCTCACCAAGATATTCAGGCTTCCGCAGGCCAAACCAACTGATCAGCCTGCTCCTGCTCTCGGCCACAATAAAAATACTAAGCATAAAAACCGGCGACAGTATTCCATTGTGGTAAACCATTCGGAACAATTTATTTTCTGTCAGCATCAAAAACAAAAGAACCAGCGTCGTAACAATAAGCAGGTGAACAGCCTTTCGGTAATGAGCCATCAGCCATGCTTTTTTTTCCCGGTAAAATAACCCGCCTAAAATACCCATCAGGAAGGTTGATAAATGAAAAACCGGGTTATACAAAACAAATGGCTGCCGGGCATAAGCCAGGCTTGCAAACAATACCTGCATCAGCAGCCAGAAAAAAACAACCAGCATTACTTTACGGCGAAAACTCAGCCGCTGCAAACCAAGATAAACAAAAGGAAAAAGCAGGTAAAAAAAAGCTTCTGCCGATAAAGACCATGCTGGATAATTAAGCGCCAGGGCATAGTTCGGATTCCACGACTGTACTAAAAAAACAGATAACAGAACCCGGTGAAAATCCCACGAAAAACTCAGGGGCCTTATATCCAGTATCAGCAGCAGGGTAAACAATAAAGCAAAAAGATAAACAGGATAAATCCGTGAAAAACGGTTAAAATAAAACTGCTTCAGGTTCAGCTTTTCACCTGTATTAATCGTCAAAATAAACCCGGAAAGCACAAAAAAATACGAAACCAGTACATTCAGAAAACCGGTAAGCTCTTTGATCCCTTTTAATGAAAAAGGGAAAACCTCCTGGTGAAAATGAAAAATAACAATCGCAATTGCCGCTAAAAACCTCGTAAACGTAAGTTGTGTAAGCTTCATAAAAAAGGTACAATTAATCTGCTGTTTCCCTGTTTGGTCAGGCATCACCTTGCAGATTTTTGAAAACACGGGGGTATAGCAATAACACAAATCAGCCTTGCTGCATCTTCCCCAACATTAAACCTTAAGCCTTAAACCTTCTGATTCCTTCTCAATTACCTCCGCTACCTTTTCCAGTGAAAAATGCTGAATATGCTTCAGGGACAATTCGCCCATCTGCATTGCGGTAATCCTGCTTTCAAAATGCTGCATACTTAGCATTAGTTCGTATTCATCTCCTGCTTCAAAACAAAAACCGGTTTTCCCTTCAACAATCAATTCCGGTGCACAACCACATTGCTTGCTTACAATTGCCGGCCGGCCGCAGGCCATGGCTTCATTCACTGATAATCCCCATGTTTCACTTTTACTCGGCAGCACAAAAACGTCTCCGGTTCTGTAAACAACGGGCATTTCAGATTGATTTTTAAATGGCCTGAAAAGGATACGTGTATCACCTGCTGCAAGCATCTTCAGTTCTGTTTCCTGCTCACCACTGCCGTAAAGCAGCAGTCGGTATTCTTCGCCGTTTATTTTTTTAAAGGCCCTGATCAGTACATCAAGTTGTTTCAGTGCATAAAACTTCCCTGCATATAAAAAAACAACTCCATCCTCAGGTATCTGGAGCGCTTTCCGCTCCTCCCTTGCTTTTCGTTCCTGCTCGCTGTCCTCATGCATAAACCTGCGGTTATCAACAGCATGCGGCGCAGATACTAATTCTTTTTCTTCAAAGCCATATTGTTGATAATAAGCTTTGTTATACCTCCCTACATAAAAAGCACAGTTTACGTTCCTGTACACAAATCGTAAAAACAGTTTTTTAAGAAATTGCCTCACCCCGGGTTGTGAATTCTGCAGATGTGAATCACCCCTGAAAAACAAACGGGGACCATGAATACATTGCATAAGTTTCAGGTGGCTGTAAACACTCCACCGGTAAACAAGTACAGCGTCAGGCTGAAACTTATTTAGTTCTCGTTGCAGTCCCGGGTTAATAATCCCCCAAAAACGGTTTGAATCCGGTTGTGCTGATATGTTCTTAACAAAAACAGAATCATAGCCATCCAGTAAAGGAATATCCCAGTTTCGTTTCATTCCGAATTTTGCATCAAACACCTCTTCTTTCGATTGACCCCATGTATAAAACACTTTCACCTGTATTTTTCCCCGTTCAGTCAGCAACCGGAACAGGGGAGCATTATACTGGATAGGATGTGTTGTTATAATCGCAAGTCGTTTCATTTTATCTTTCCTGTGTTTGGCTTGACAGTATCACCGGTTTAATTTTTCCATCGTAATCAAAATATCTTTTCATAGCAAGAAAACGTCTTTCAAAAAAATAATAGCTGGCGGTAGATATAAGAACTGTAAGTGCAAAAGATCCCAAAAAATCTAAACCAATATTTCCTTGAGAAAAAGAAGATGCAAAAACAAAAAAGCAAAGGGGGTGATAAACGTATAGTCCATAACTGATCCGTCCAAGAAAATTTAAACTTTGCGACCTGAGAACTCTTTTTATAAGACCATTTTCACCTGAGGTTAAGACAAAACAAAGAACAAGAAAATAAATAAGTGAAATAAAATTATACTTCAGAACCTGTAAAACCGGATTAGCAGAACTCCCGTTCCATAGCCATACGAAACATAGGGGAAAAATCAGTAAAACAAACAGAAAGAAATATTTTCTAAAATAAGAAGGTAACAGTTTATTCCTTATTTCAAAAACTGCAACCAAAGCACCCAAGGCCAGTTCATCCATTCGGGTTAAAGTAAAATAAAAAGTTTCAAAAGAATGTTGAACAAAAACAATCCGGAGAATCAGTGCAATGCCGACAATAGCAGCAATTACATAAGGTAATTTTTTGGGATGACTGTAAAACACAAGCAGCGGCCAGAACAAGTAAAAATGCTCCTCCACAGCAAGTGACCAGAAATGATCAGGCCCCACATGACTCCAGTGAAAAGTCATAGGAAATCCCTGGAGATAAAACCAGTACCAGAACTGTTGCCCCCATAAAACTATTTCAGTTTGCGTAAAGAAGGGAATAACCAGGTAATAAATAACCAGGAAAAAATAATAAAGCGGGAAGATCCGTAAGGAACGGCGAATGTAAAAACTGGAAAAATATCCGGGATTTCTGCGAGTAGATAAAAGAATTCTTGTAATCAAAAATCCTGACAAAACAAAAAAGAGCGAAACACCTGTTTGACCAAAAATAGCAATCCTCGTTAGTAAACGCACAAAGGAATCCGAACTATTCATTGTTTGAAAAAAATGAAAGAACATCACCATTAAAGCAGCTATAGCTCGCACACCATCTAATTCTTTGAAATAAGAGATTTTCACAGATCAAAAGACTTGTTTACATTAAAAAAATCAACCATGTCTTGGCATTAATCATTTCCGCTTCTACTTTGCGTTGCATAATATTTTGCCTTCCTCTATACAATTTTCATTCATACCAAAATTCGTATCAAATACCCCTTTTTCCGACTGACATCATGTATAAAACACATCCAGATGCAGGTTTACCCGTTCAGTCAGCAACCGCAACAGGAAGCAGCATATTGGATAGGAGGAGTTGTTATTATTGCAAGTCGCTTCAGAAAACAATTCGGTTAAATAGTTCAACCTGCTTAATAGTCATTGTTTTGCTGCTGAACTGATCAGTTACGGTTTGATTGATAACTCTTGAAGCAGCAGGCAGCTGCTCAAAATCAGGCAGCCTATCTGAAATTTTGTGTATCAGGCTTTGCTCATCATCTCTTTCATTGACCGATACAACAACTCCGGCATTACTCTCTTCGATCACTTTTTTCACAAGACTGCGTTCATGAAAAATGGAAAAAATGGGTCGGCCGGATAAAATGTTGTTATATACTTTCGATGCATTATAATCCGCATCGGTTGATCCGGGAATAAATAAAATATCACTGTGACTCAACGTAGATAGTGCTGAAAAATAAGGAATCCTGTTGGGAATTTCTGTCACATGGCTTTTCATTCCGCAGGCTATTGCAAGTTGTTCAACAGGCTTTTCCTGTACCCCGGTTGCATAATTTGTTCCGATAAAATAAAAATGATATTTCTCCTTATCAATTCCTGATTGATGAAATGCTTTAAAAAAGGCTTCCAGCAATGGAAGAAAAAACTTTGTAACTGCCCCTATATATACAACGTTCACTTTTCCCTCCTGCTTTTGAATTACTGCTGGTGCAATGTTTTTTTTCTTAACCAGCTCGTAATCTTTTTCTGAACTGCCAAAGGGAATTACTAAAGCCGGTTGTTGAATAAGCGTAGGGTATCGTTTCTTTAGTTCATCAATATATCCCTGCGATACCGACATTAGCCCATCAGCATAAGGCATTGTATAAGCCTCCATCCATTTATTAATCGTGTATGCAACAAAAAATTTGGGTGGGCGTTCAGAAGAAGGCTTGCCTAAATGAAAATCATTTCTCCATGGATCCTGCATATCAACAATAAAAGGAATTCCAAATCTTTTCTTCCAGTATCTTCCAAGTGCACACACATGAAACATCGACGTGCTGAAAAAAACAAGATCAAATTTTTTCTGCCTCAGCAATGCCGTTCCTTTTTTCTTGAAATAGTAATAAGAACGAAGAGATAAACTTCCCAATCCGGCCTTCCTCGTTATAGCTGCAGGAAGAGCCTTCACACGGTGTACGGTTATTTCTGCCGGAACTGTTTCATTCAGCAACGCATCCTTAAATCCTTCTGTATAGCTGTCATCCACACAAATCACTTCTGCCTCCCAACCCATTTCTTTATAATAGGGCAGGCTCATACGCACCCGATGCATATCAGGCGCATTAACCGGCGGGAAATGTGGCGATATGATCAGTACTCTCTTCAAACTAATACATTTTAAAAGGGTCCCTCACTATTCTGTAGCAACGGTAAAAAAAAGAAAGTTTTTTGTGTAGTGTTTCAGTTGTATCACCATCATGATAAATAAACCTGCGTATCGACAGATCGTTTTCAAAAGGAGTATAAATACTGATTGCAAACCGGTAGCCTGCAGCTGTTAGTATCTGCTTATAATTCTTTGGCACAGAGCCAAAGGGATAGGCAAACGAAATCACTTCTTTTCCAATGATTAATTCCAGCAACTGCTTACTTTCTTTTACTTCAAACTCAACAGTTTTTTCATCAACTTTTTTTAAATGAATATGATGGTGCGAATGTGCCCCGGTTTCCATGCCCAATCTGTTCAATTCTTTCAAATCATCCTCATTCATCAGGTCCACCCTTGTTCTTCCTTCTGCAGCATCCCAGTCATTATACCCGCCAAGATGAGCTGTGGGCATATAAAAAACAGCTTTCATCTTCCGCTTCTGTAACTCGGGAATTGCAAAATCAAATAAATGTTTCGGACAATCATCAAATGTAAGAATGACTGTTTTCTGCTTTGCAGCATTTTTATTCTTAACAATATCATCAAAGCAAATTGTATGGTATTGATGTTCCTCCAGGTAATCAAGTAACTGCAGAAAACTTTTGTGACTGATACTGTAAGGCTTCAGTGATTCATGTAAAGGATCATCACTCACGTGATGCAGCATTATAACAGGTGGAATCTTTTTATTCATTGATTACCCGTTGAACCAGTTCAAGTAATTTCTTTTCCTGGGCTTCCCATGAAAAAACAGCATTAAATTGTTGTAGTTGTGCTGTACGGTTTACAGGCGGCAATTGAAGTAAATCTTCAATTTGTTTTGCCCATAAATCAGGCCGGTCAACAGGTACAGTGACAATTGAATTTTTAAAATAAGCAGCTACTTCGTGTTGCCCGGCAGTATCAGTAGCGAGTATTTTTATACCGGCCTGCAGATACTGTAATATTTTATTTGAAATAGTTGTGTTTTTATTTTCCGGTGTTTTATTCTCAATTGCCAAACCAATACTGTGCCGGGCAAGAATATTAATAAGTTCATGATGCTTAACTGCAGGATGAATGATTAGCTGATGACCTTTTTCAAATGGAAATATGTTTTTCAATTCTGTATCATAACCTTTTACGCAATCTCCAACCAGGTGCAATTCAATTTTTGTTTTCAAATCACAAAGCGCTTTCAGAATAGTTTCTAATCCACGGCCCGGTCCTATAGTTTGTGAAAACCATACAAGCGATGAACTGCTGCCCATTGCATCATTTTCGGCAATATTTTCTTTTATTGAAAAACCATTGTACAATACTTGTACTGCCTTCTTTGATGAATAGCTCCTTTGCAAAGCAGTTGCCATTGATTGAGAAGGACAACTGCAATATATCCCGTTTCCCACAGCAAATTTTTCCAACGATTTTAATAATGAAACAGGACGTTCAGGAACCAAATAATCATGACTGTACCAATCTTCAATATCAAAGGCAACCTTTGCTCCTTTAAGGATCAGTTCTTTCCCGATTACAATTCCAAATTCAGTATGAGCAATGTACAGATCAGCCTTTTCGTTCAATGCAGCCTTTGTCATGATCTGCGGCGCATAACCTAAACACCATGCCGAATCAACATTCAGCCATCGCTTTATTTCACGTGCAAGCCGGCTGCGTAAGCGTACAATGAAACGTTTAAGAAAATGAATTTCTCCGGGAATAAGATTCAGTGGAGCCTTATAACTGATATTCGGATGATGTATCAGTAAAACATCTTTTTCCCGTCTTTCTGCAGAAGTCCACATCGTCAGTATCACCACATCATATCCTGCTGCTGCCAAAGCATTGGCCTCTTTCCATACACGTGGATTGGAAGAGAGATGAAGATCAGAAATAAGACAGATTTTTTTAGTCATTGATTTTGTTCTTCTGTTTAACAGAAACAATGGTTTTGATTGTCCATTTTTGTCTTTTTTTGTTTTCAACAGTTTCCTCTGCGACTATGTTATATCCGTCATTTATTCGTGCCCAAATACCATTATGTTTTTCATCTTCACACATTGAAATAATAACAACTCCCCCATGTTTCAAATTTTCTCGAAATGCTTTAGCAAGTGTCTTTATTGGTTTTGTAAAATAATATAGGGTTTCATTAAAAACTACTATATCATACTTACCCTCTACAGTTTCATAATCATAATCTACTTTGTTAAACTCAGGGCTGGGAAACTGCTCTTTTGAAAGTTTTACTGCAGCTTCAGAGATATCAATACCACTGTAAAAAAAAGATGCCCTGTCCAAATTCTTTTGCAAATAATCATATAGCACTCCATTGCCGCAGCCAATGTCCAGAATTGAAAAATTACTTGCAGTCTTTTTTACCTGAGTGCATATTGAGCAATAATGTTCGGCTTCATCCTCTGAAAAAAGATAATTCCAGGTGCCGTTTCTGTATTGTTGATTCCAGATATTTTTACTAACTCTGTTTCCGTATCCAAAACGATTTAGTATCAGTTTATATAGGTAATAATGAACTCTTGTTCTTAATCTGGAAAAAAACATTTTCATATTAATCAACTCAAAAATTGTTATTTGCTACAATATAACTTTCACTTATCTGTATTAATCAGTTTTTCAATTAAAATAAGTTTTTGTCGATATGAATTCTTTCCTGCATGTTTTAATCTTTTAATAATAACACTTTTTTCTTCCCCCTGCCTTACAACTTCAACCGTTTGCCGGAATAAATCACAATAACCGCTGTTCTCTTTTTCAGGAAGCATATACAATAAATCAGAACCTTTATAACTGCTCACATGGTGCGCCACTACAGGTTTCCCGGTTGATAAATACTCCAGTATTTTATGTGAGTTGGAACCATCCCATAAACTGTTTACACCAATCTTCCAGCAAAGCCAGAAAAGATCAGCTTCTTTCATTTGCTCCTGCAACATTTCTCCGCTTACTGCTCCACGTAAGTCCACATTACATTTTTGTTCAAGAAAACGGACAAACCTGTCGGTTTCACTGTTCTCCACTCCACCAAGATTAAGATCGTTGCGTTGATACGATCCCCAGAAAATAAAATGCACTTCGGGATTTTCTTCTACAACCTGCATCATTCTTTCCCTGTCCAGCGCTTCCATGCGAAGATTGCCCACATAACCTGCTGTAATTTTCTTTCCGGCAGGAACTGAAAATCCCCGGTTCAGTAAACGCTCTGCCATATCAGCAAACCTCTGCTGCACACCATGACCAATCATGTAAACTGATTGACCACTTTTCTTCATCCGTTCATAAATGGTATCAGATACTGCAAATGAAAAATCGGCTGAGTATATTTCAGGAGGCAATTCAGAATAATAAAACTGGTCGGCTGCAAAAAAAAGATTGGCGGAAGCTTTAAACCAGCGCAGGTTTTCAAATAAATAACCTTGAAAGCACCACAATGCATCAGGCCGGCAGTTTATTTTTTTTAATAAAAGCTGCACCTGCCGGTACAGCAGGAAACGGTATACAAAAGCAGGTAAAAAACGTTTCCCTCTGAAAACAGGTTTATAACTCACAAGGCTGATCTGCGGATGATCAGCGCAGGATTTAATTTCAATACCGCTATTTGAAAGCTGCGGCGGTTCTATAAAATACACACGGCAGTTCTGCCGGGCAAGTTCCAGTGCATAATGATGCTTGCTCACTTTCATAGTTCCCCACCGCTCTGGAGAAATAATAAAAACTGTTTTATCCCTGAACTGAAACATGTTCAAATGAATGGACCAATGAGGCTATTCGTTCAATCTGTTCCATTGTTAATTCTGCAAATAATGGAATGGAAAGAATCTGCGATTGATTGGCAAATGCTGCAGGAAAATCCGACGGTTGAAAATGCCGGTCGGCATAACAGGGAAGGAAAGGCAGGGCAACTGGATAATGTACAGCTGTTTCGATATCGTTTTCTTTTAGCAAACGAACCAGCTCTTCACGGTTATTTGTTTTAATAACATACAAATGATGTACATGTTTATATCCTTCTTTCACCAAAGGTGTTTTAACCGTACTGCCCATAAGAAGTTTCGTATACATTGCCGCATTACTGATCCTTGCTTCCGTCCATTCTTCAAGGTGCGGAAGTTTTGCAGAAAGAATAGCTGCCTGTAATCCATCAAGCCGGCTGTTTCTTCCTTCAATTAAATGGTTGTGCTTCCCTTTCTGTCCGTGATTGGCAATCATACGGATGGTTTCTGCAAGTGTATCATCATCAGTAGTCATACAACCTGCATCACCATAAGCACCTAAATTTTTTCCCGGATAAAAACTGTAACTCGCTGCATCACCAAATGTGCCAACCTTTTTTCCATGAATGGTTGCCCCATGCGCCTGTGCGCAATCCTCCATTACTTTCAGTCCGTGCTTTTGTGCTATGTCCATAATGGCGGGCATATCTGCAGGATGTCCGTAGAGGTGCACAGGTATGATTGCTTTTGTTCTGGATGTGATTGCCTGTTCTATCAAAGAAACATTGATTGTAAAATAATCTGCTTCCACATCAACAAAAACCGGTATTGCACCAACATTGCCAACAGCCTCAGAAGTACTGATCCATGAGTGTGCAGGAACAATTACTTCATCGCCTTCACCAATACCCCATGCCTTTAAAATAATTTCCATCGAGTCGGTGCCGTTGCCGCATGCCACTACATGTTTTACTCCAACATAAGATGCAAAAGACTGTTCAAAATTTTTAACTGCAGCACCACCTATATAAGAAGAGTTTACGATTGTTTGTTCAATAGCTGCATCTATTTCTTTTTTAATACTTTGGTACTGTGCGTACAAATCAACAAATGGAATTTTCATATCAGAACATTATAATGAACGAATTTTTTTTGCAGGATTACCTGCGTAAATACCTGGTTCGGTAATATCTTTTGTTACCACTGATCCCGCACCAATTACAACATGGTCACAAATACTCACCGGGAGTATTGTTGCATTACTGCCGAGAGAAACATGATTTCCGATAAGAGTGCTTTTCCATTTACTCCTATCTCCCCTTGCAGGGCCACCGCTGCTGAATACATCGTTAATAAACATTACACCATGACCTATAAAGCAATCATGACCAATACTTACCAGCTCACAAATAAATGCATGGCTTTGCACTTTTGTATTATCTCCAATCACCACATCTTTCTGTATTTCCACAAAAGGACCAATGAAACAGTTACTACCAATAGAACATCCGTAAAGATTAACAGGTGTAACTACTTTCACTCCTTCACCAAAAATCACATCTTCTTTTATCCTGCTTTCAAATAGTTGTGGCTGATTCATAATTTATTTTTTATCGTCATTTCGAACAGTTGGGGCTGCGCAGCAGCGGAACCAGCTGTGAGAAACCTTACTCTTAGCAATTACCCACAATCAGAAGATTTCTTAGTCGTGGTCCCCGAATCTCACGCTTCGCAACTCTTACAAAATGACTGTTTTAAAAGAAGCATCTTCATCACCACCCGTCTTTTCGAACAGTTGGGGCTGCGCAGCAGCGGAACCAGCTGTGAGAAACCTTACTCTTAGCAATTACCCACAATCAGAAGATTTCTCAGTCGTGGTGCCCGAAGCTTTCGCTTCGCCACTCTTTCGAAATGACGGTTTTAAAAGAAGCATCTTCATCACCACCCGTCATTTCTTATTGATGGGCCACGAAGTGGCGGAACCATCAATGAGAAATCTTACTCTATAACCTGAATCTACCACCCCTGAATATCCTCCCACAAATCTTTCCATTCAGGATTTTTTAAATTAATCAAAGCATTCTTCTTTTCTCTTCTCCACTTTTTTATTTCTTTCTCCCTGGTGATAGCCTCTTCAATAGAACCGAAGAGTTCATAGTAAACCAGTTTCTCAGTATTGTACTTATCCGAAAAACTTCCTTTAAAAAAATGTTCCCGGTGCTGTTGAATCCGGACAAACAAATCAGATGTAACACCAACATAAAGTACACTGTTGGTTTTGTTGGTTACAAAATATATTGCTCCTCCCCGTTCCATGTTTTGAATGATGATCTTCCCGTCCACCGTCATTTCGAACTCATGGGGCCACGAAGTGGCGGGTCCATGGGTGAGAAATCTTATTGCCTAAAAACAATTTCACCCAAAGAAAAAAATCTTGTTCCAAGCATTTCTTACACAATCAGAAGATTTCTCAGTCGTGGTGCCCGAATCTCACGCTTCGCAACTCTTACAAAATGACTGTTTTAAAAGAAGCACCTTCATCACCGCCCGTCTTTTCGAACAGTTGGGGCTGCGCAGCAGCGGAACCAACTGTGAGAAATCTTACTCTTAGCAATTACCCACAATCAGAAGATTTCTCAGTCGTGGTGCCCGAATCTCACGCTTCGCCACTCTTTCGAAATGACGGTTTTAAAAGAAGCATCTTCATCACCGCCCGTCTTTTCGAACAGTTGGGGCTGCGCAGCAGCGGAACCAACTGTGAGAAATCTTACCCGGCTAACCGTTCTCTGAAATCACACTAATGAGCTGGTGTAACATCAACTGCTGAAGAATAAATCTTATCAATAATTTCCACGGTCTTTAACCCTTCAAAGCCATTGGTGGCAATAACACCTCCATTGCTTAAAACTTCCACAACGTTTTTGTAAACCTTGTCATGGTTACTCATGGAGCCAAAATATTTTCCGTAGTTATTTGGAGGATTACCCGGGGGAAGATCTTTGATTTCATAATCTTCAATGCTTTGGTATTCCATTTCATTAAGATACTGTCCGCCGATTTTCAATGTGCCCTTCTCTCCAAAAATAGTAAGCGAACCCTCCATATTATGATCATAGCTGTTCACCGAGTAATTAATGGTGCCAATAGCACCATTGTAAAACTTTAAACTCACTGTACCTGTATCTTCAAACTCAATAATTCCCTTGTGATGATAGTTGGCAATAAAAGCATTCACATCTTTTACATCACCCACCATCCAGTAAAGAAGGTCAATAAAATGACTGAACTGTGTAAAAAGAGTTCCTCCATCCATATCCTTTGTTCCCTTCCATGAATTATGGTAATACTCATTGTTGCGGTTCCAGTAACAGTTGAGTTGTGCGCTGTAGATTTTCCCCAATCTTCCTTCGTCAATAATTTTCTTTACGGCAGCCACCGGTGGGTTAAACCTGTTCTGTTTTACAATAAACAGGCGGCGGTTGGCTTTCTCTGCTTCTTTAATCATCTCCCCGCAATCCTGTACACTTAAAGCCATTGGCTTTTCACATAATACATGAAATCCTGCTTTTAATGCAGCAATTGTATGTTCAGCATGCAGACCATTGGGGGAACATACGCTTACCACCTGGATATCTTTATTACTTAACATTTCTTCAATTGAAGTATATGCTTTTGCCCCATACTTTTCTGCAAGAGCTGTTGCCTTTTCAGGAACAACATCACAGGCAGCAGCTAATTGTCCAAATGTGTGAATATGCTCTGCATGGCGTTGTGCAATACGGCCACAGCCGATAATGGCAAAATGAATTTGATTCTGACCATCCATAATTTATGATTTCATGATTTTTAATCTGCTGGGAAAACTGATCAACACTCCCATTCCCTTTTTCTGATACACAAACATACTGCCTGCAGCAACAGCTGATGCTCCTGCTTTTACTGCTTTGGTAAAGTCTTCTGTATTCCCCGCACCGCCACAGGCAATAACAGGAACAGAAACGGCATGTGCCACTTTTTCAATCAACGCTTCATCATAGCCTTCCCAGGTACCGTCACGTTCAATGGAGTTGACCATTATTTCACCTACCCCGTTTTGTTCAAGTGTTTTCGCCCATTCAACAGGGTCATGGCCTGTACTCTTAGTTCCAGAATGTGAATACACTTTATATTTTCCAAACAGGTTTTTCTTTACATCCATTGAACCTACAACTGCCTGTGCTCCGTAAACATCAGCAATCTGTTCAATTAAACGGGGGCTCGAAAATAAAACGGAGTTCAATACCACTTTTTCAAAGCCGCCGTCAAATACTTTTTTGGCATCATCAAAACTTTGTATTGCACCGCCGTAAGCCATCGGCATAAATGCTTCACCTGCTATCTCTGAAATTTTTTTAAAATCAATCCCTCTTTTTTCTTTTGATGCAGTATAATCGAGCAGCACCAGTTCATCAGCTTCCTTCTCATTAAAGATCTTTACTGCATTAATCGGATCGCCGATATATTGCTCCTTCTGAAACTTAATTGTTTTGTATAAACCGCCTTTACTTAATAATAACACCGGTATAATTCTTACTCTTCCCATTAGATGTTAATGCGGTAATTCGTTGATTTGTTGATTTGCAGTCTTCTCATTTTGACAGGTATGCTTTTTCCAATGCATTTAATTTATTCGCCACCTTCTCAACCTGGCTACGCCCCCGGATCATTTGCTCTTCACTCACCCATTCAAAATCGCCTGCTATAATCAGTTGATTTAATAACTCCATTAAACTGCCAAACGCAATATGCATAAACCTTGCTTTGTCATTTGCTGTTATTCTTGCACTGCCTTCAGCAATGTTCGAAGCAACAGAAACAGCTGCCCGGTTCATTTGATTAATTAAACCAAATTTTTCAGTTGCAGGAAACCCTGCTGTTATTTCATAAACCATTTTCACCAATACCCTGGCATCGTTCCAAACTTCCAGCTTCTCAAATGAAAACAAGTACATCTTTTAACGAATTAACGAATCACCACATCAACGATTCAACATTCCTTCGCAAAATTTTCCAGCACCCTCATTCCAAACTTATGGCTCTTCTCGGGGTGAAACTGTGTTCCGTAAATATTGTTTTGATGAAAGGCAGACACAAACTCATATCCATAGTTTACCGTTGCACTGATGGCTGATGCATCATGAAAAGCAAAATGATAAGTATGCACATGATAAAACCGTGGTTCTTCCGGAAGGTTCTTCCAAAGCGGGTTATCATCCTTTGTTGTTATATCGCTCCAGCCCATATGCGGCACTTTCAAACCATTGAGCTGTTCATGTTTAAAACGTACCGTGTTGGCATTCACCCATTGCAAACCGTCTACATCGCCTTCTTCACTGTGCATGGTCATGAGCTGTGCTCCGAGGCAAATACCCAGTATGGGCTTCTTTTCATGCAGCACCAGTTCATTCAGCAACGGTTGCAATCCAGACTCTTTGAGGTTATCCATTCCTTTTTTGAAATGGCCAACACCCGGCAAAATCAGCTTATCAGCTTTTTTAATTTCTTCCTGATCAGATGTGATGACCGCTTCTATTCCCAAACGCTTACACATATTGAGGATAGAAGTAAGATTGCCGAGCCCGTAATTAATAATCGCTATCATTTAACAGGAAATAATTTCCGGTAGATATACTTCACCGGTTTTAAAATTGGATAACGCAGATCAATTGGTTTTTCATAATCAAAATCATAATGACTACGGGGCGCTGTTTGCATAATGGCTTCAAACTTTTCTTCAGTGAGATCAAATTTTTTCAGCACAAAATCATAATCCATTTTCTGCTGCACAGCATCATAAACCGGCTTCTGTAATTCAGCCAGTGCTTCTTCTTTAGTAATCTGTCCCCCGAAAATTAGATCGCTTAAATGAGCTTTCCGTTTGTCAATTTTAAATTTTGTTGGCAGAATATATCCTTGGTAAAATCTTGTCCAGATACTTTCATAATGTTTGCCCCCGTAATCCCTCCACCCTAATTCTTTCTGGATAAGATCCTTTACCGCCTGTTTATTGTACTCAGCATAATCCAGCACCGAAACACTTCTTACTCCTTTTATTTTCTGGTAATACCGTTTTACTTTGGCATTCATAAACGGAAACGTTTTTAATGGAACTGTTCCGTAAGCTTTATGAATGGATTGTATATTGATATGATCTGTTTTTGGAAAGATCCACGATTTGGGCAAAGTGTTTTCTGTTTGTACGTTGGTGCCACTAAGAATATATTTAATATTTTTTTCACCCGCTAATCTGTACAATGTGGCAAAAATGGCATGATCAGTAATGGCTTCAATATCTACAACTGAAGCTTTGAGATAAGACAGTTGCAGATCCCTGAACTCTTCCCAGTTTATAACATAAGTAAACAAATCCAGTCCGAGTTTACTCACAATGTTTTCAATATTCATCACCGATAACTCAGAGTTCCAGCCATTATCAAAATGAACAGCAAGCGGGCGAAGCCCCAGTTGTTTTGCGAGATAAGCCACATAGGTGCTGTCAACACCACCGCTTAAACCCATAATGCAATCGTAGGGCTGATTCTTTCCTGCTTCTTTGATTTCTGCTGCTAAGGCTTCCAGCTTTTCTTTTCCGGCTTCACCTTTAAAAACTTTCTCAGCCTCAGCTTTCTTATATTCATAATAGTAATTGCTGATTCCCTTTTCATCAAACACAATATCCGAATCAGCAATGGTATCCATTACACTGATGCTGCATTGTTGGTATTTCTTTTCTTGCGACATTAAACTTTCAATTTTTTTCTCCGGTAATCCTGAAACTTTTGAGATGGTATATATCCATTATAAAGTATTTTATTTGCAAAAGGAATGCATTTGCTTTTATCAAGCTCCTTTATAACAATTGCTGGCACTCCCGCAATAATAACATAGCCACCAGGGAAAGATTTTGTTACAACTGCACCGGCAGCAACTATTGTCCAATCACCAAGTTCTACACCTGGCATAATTTTAGCCCCAGCGCCAATCCAACAGTATTTACCAATGCTTACGGGAGCCTCAATATGTTTCCTTGAATCGTAGGGATCATGGTTTGCAGTAACGATAATAACATTGGGAGCAATTTGAGTATAATCACCAATACTCAATCCTCCCCTGCCTGTTATATAACAACCTCCCATAATTCCAGGATAAGCATCTACACCAACCAGAATTTTTTCAACATCATATACTTTACTGGTAAAATGAACCGGCCAATATGCTTTTTTGTTGCCCCCTAAATTCAATAATTTTTGTTTTACCCAAAATTCAAAATTTACATATCCTTGATAATCTGTTGTTTCATAAATAAACCGGAAATAAGGAATCATTTTAGTGATAAAAACAATTGGTAACTGCATTGGGTGTTTGAGAAAATATAAAATTCGTTTAAACATTTTTATATACTTTCAATTTGATTAGATTATCTAAAACAAGATTCTTATTTAATGTCAATAATCCTTTGAATATACCTTTCTTCAATAAATATCTGTTTTGCTTAATAACGATTTTAACAGATGTTCTATCTAATGGACACGACTCTTGCAAAAGATACTTCAGTTTAATGATTTCATATACTTCTAAATATTTCCTATAGTTATTCATTTCCTGTTCATGATGTTCTCTGTACCAAACAATACCATGAGGCATTAAAACAACAGGGAATTTCTGAGAAAGCCGATGCCACATTTCAAAATCACCTGCCATGCGTATAGTAGCAAATCCGCCAACAGCATCAAATGCCTCTTTTTTAATAATTGACGACAATGGCGCTTTATGAAAAAGACCTGGTCCTGTATAATTGTAATGATATGCTTCTTTTGGCGAAAGCATAAATGGGAATGGTCTTTCAAAATTTTGTTCTAATGAACATAAACCCCATCCTGCTTCAGGAAATTGTTCCATCATTTCAACCAAATGTTGCAACCCCCATGGATATATATAATCATCCGCATCAACATATTTTAAATACTTTCCTCTGGCATAAGAAGCGGCCATATTTCGATTTGGATAATCTCCTAGATTATGCTCATTTACAAAAATTTTTACCCTTTGATCTTTCCCCGCAAACTGTTGTGCTATTTCTACAGTTTTATCATTTGACTGATCATCTGTAATAATCAACTCAAAATCAGTGTATGTGGAAGCTAGTACGCTTTCAATAGCACATGCAATATACTTTTCCCGGTTATAAGCAGTCATTAAAATACTGACGATTGGTTGTTGCTGACTCATTTTACTTTTAATGGTGAAGGGGGGGCTGAACAGATTTCAGAATGCTTTTCATCTAAAGTTTTTTCACTTACATGTAAAGTCTTCATGAATAATTGATGTGACTTTGCTGTTGCATGAAAATTTCTAAGATTATATGAATACCATTTCACGATACCAACCAGATCAAATTGCAATGATTTGATTAAACATTTTAGAATCCTGAGCTTTGCCAAAAAATCAAGTGTAGGCTTGGGTGGTAAATACCCGAATTCTTTGTACCTGAAATACATTGTGGTAAAATTTCTCTTAAATGAAAAATTTTCATCCTCAATATGGTAATGATAAACCCTCGCTTTGTAATTATATACAAGAGCATAGCCCCGTTGTAAAGCATGTTTGGCCCACACCATATCCTCTCCAAATACAGTTGAAGAGAAATTCACTTCTTGCAAAACACGCATCCTGTACATGGCTGTAACATCATCCCAGCTACAGGCAGCCCTTTGTTCAGCTGGTTTTAGCTGTTCAAAGTCTTTTGTGGTCTTGAACTGATACCGTATTAATTGGGGTTCTGAAACAGGCCTGAACCAATCTACCGGGTTTTTATCCTTATCCCAGGGCACAATTTGCTGCCCGCAAACAGCAGCAACCGATTCATCAATAAATCCTTTAAGCAATTCCTCAATCCAGTATTCATCTGCTGCCCTTGCATCCTGTACAGTATATAAAAGAAAATCTGCTTCGCTCTTTTCCCATCCGATATTTCTAGTACTCCCATGATTAAACGAAGCGGGATCTATTTCAATTAACCGAACAGAATGTACTGTTTTCAGGTACTCAATGGTTCCATCAGTTGAGCCGGAATCAATTACAAGGATTTCTTTAACTTGTATTGTTTGCTTCAATATACCCTCAATACAATCCTTTATCTCCGGGTATCCGTTTTTTACGGGAATAACAACTGAAATGCTTGGTTGATAATTACCCATTCAGCTTCTTTTTATTTCAAATATTTTCATTTTCCCGGATTGGGCTTGTAGAAACATGACATCTTTAAGCTTTATAATATGTCCTGTACCAATCAACAAATTTTGCTAACCCTGAATGTATATCAGTTAGAGGAGAAAATCCCGTTACTTTTTTCAATGGATTTATATCGGCGTATGTTTCTACAACATCACCACTTTGCATCGGATAAAGTTCAATAATTGCTTTTTTACCTGTAAGGTTTTCTAACTCGTACACAAACTGCATTAATTCAACAGGTTTGTTATTACCGATATTAAAAATCTGAAATGGAGTCTGTCTTTCTTTCCACTGAAAATCATTTATTGAGAGATGATGAAGCAAAAGATCAATGGCTGTTACCACATCATCAATATAGGTGAAATCCCGTTTCATTTTCCCATTATTAAAGAGCTTTATTGGTTTGCCTTCAAAAATATTACGTGTAAAATGAAAGTAAGCCATATCAGGTCGTCCCCAAGGTCCATAAACAGTAAAAAAACGGAATCCCGTCATCGGAATACCATATAAATGGGCATAAGAATAGGCCATTAATTCATTCGCCTTTTTAGTTGCAGCATATAAAGAAACAGGAGTATCGGTTTTTTGATCTGTTGAAAAAGGTATCTCTGTATTATCGCCATATACTGAACTGGAAGAAGCAAAAAAAAGATGTTTTACGGGATAATTCCTGCAGGCCTCCAGCACATTTATAAAACCAATCAGATTGCTGTCAATGTATTTGTATGGAAAATCAATACTGTATCGCACTCCTGCCTGTGCTGCCATGTTAATCACAATGTCAAAACATCCCTTTTTAAAAAGAGAATCTAATACTGATTTATCACAAATATCTGTTTTGCTGAATGAAAAATTCTTATGCTTTGAAAGCAGCGTAAGCCTGTTGTTTTTCAAATCGGTATCATAATAATCATTAACATTATCAATACCTGTTACATTCCATCCTTTCCGGCAAAAGAAATCCGCAAGGTGAAACCCTATGAAACCAGATGCTCCGGTAATTAGTAATTTATATTTTTCAGACACATTCTAAGTTTAATGTTTGTAAAAAATCATCTGCACGCTTATTCCAAGTTGCTTTCTTAATAAATTGCTTTCTTGTATCTTCAGGAAAAGTGATGGTACTGTTTTTTAGTTGAAGAATACAGTGTTCAAGATCATCTGTTTTATCTGCAAGCAGAATAAGATCATTGAAATCGGTTTTTAGCCTTTGATGAAAGCTAGTGCTTACAACAGGAACTCCCGCAGCAATATATTCATAAAGCTTCATGCTGTCTGCATCCAGTGCGGGATGTTTTCTGTATAAGTTAATAGCAACATCAAATGTTGAAAGTAATGAAACCACTTCATCAGCATTTTTTTCTCCCAGCATTTGAACGTTATTATAGTTTGCTAATTTGTAAGCTTCTTCACATAAATATGGCTTGCCAATAATAACAAATCGCCAATCCGGATTTCGTTCTATTAATTGAATAAACAAGTTGTAGTCTATCCAGCTGGATAGTGTTCCGCAATAACCTATTACAAACGGATTAGTAACTTCCCTTTTTTTTGTAACCGGAAAGCGATCGGGGTCCACCCCGTTTCTTAAACGGACCGTTTGCATAAATCCACGCCGGTTATACCATTCAATCATAGATTGAGCTGACGAAAGAATACAATCAGCCTGTTTTCCTATTAACATCAGTTCCTTTTCCCGATCAGAGTGTTCTGCGTCTTTAATATTGGGATCATCAATGATATTATGATCCGCATCAAATATTCTGAATCCTTTCAGACCAGAATCCATCAACACAGAAAACCCCTTTGGCCAGTACCCCCATAAAATATCTGTTTTCTTTGCCTTTCCGGTTTGCTTTAAAATCGCCCATGCAGTTAAACGTCTGTTCAGCCATTGCATCCCGAATAGGTTCATGATTTTTTCGGGAAAAGGTGAAGAGAAAGCGATATCATGAACCTTTCCATTTCCACTTAGACGATGCGATAGAAATAAGTTTCGCCAAAAATATTTTCTGGAAGTTTTTTTAAGAACAAATACCGTATCAACTTTTTCATTCTCACTTATTGCTTTAAGTAAACAGGTATTTCTTCTTCTGAACCCCTTTACTTTAAGCATCTCCCATGTATCATCTGCACCAAAATAAAAAACTCGCATTTATCTGAAAATACTTTTTATTCTTACCAAAAATTTCACAAGTCTTGTTCCAAGAATCGGGAATAAAAGCAATTTCCATGTAATTCCCTTTTTCCATCCATCCCTGATTATTTCATAAGCAAGTTTTGCAGCCCCTCTTAAATCTCCTGCATTGAGGTAAAGAGGATATTTGAAATCAAGAAGGTCTGTTCTTACTTTACAACCCTTATCAAAAAATTTCTCTTCCTCCTCACATGTTGCATATATAACTGGCTCTCCTTTTTCAATAAAATCAGGTTCCCCTTTACTCCTGATTTGATATAATTTAAGTGCAAGGTTGCGGTAAAATTCATTTCGCTTACCTAGTTTTGCAGTTGCCGAAGTTTTATAAAGCCGAACAAAATAATTACACTGATTTAATACGGCCGCTTTATAACCATTGATAATTCTTAACCAGAGATCAACATCTTCGGCTGTTTTAAACGCTGTTCTGTACCCCTTCATTTCTTTCATAACCGCTGTTCGTATAAGTACAGTCGCATGTGTAATAGGACTATAGGGATTAAAATGTGCATACTCAACAATGACGTACGCTGAATTGTTGAAATATTCTTTTTTAGGTTGCCGGAATGAATAGGCTATTTTCCCGGAATCGGTCATAAATGCAATCTGCGTGGCACACAATGCAATTTCAGGATGGCTTTCTAAAAAATGTACCTGCTTTTCCAATTTATCCGGCAAGCAAGTATCATCTGCATCGTGTCGCCAGATATATTTACCTTTTGCCAGTTCAATTCCTGTATTTAAAGATGAAGCTACTCCTGCGTTTACCTGTTTTATATACAGGATTCGTTCGTCATTATAATTTTTCAGTATGCTCTCTGAAGCATCAGTTGACCCATCGTTGATTATGATAAGTTCGTAATCAGCAAAACTTTGCCTGAGAATACTGTCCATTGCTTCTTCCAGATAAGGATCAGCATTGTAAAAAGGCATGATAATAGAAACTAAAGGAGTCTTTCTATTTTCTTGCATAGATAAAGTGGTCTTTCAGCCGATTAAATGGCTTTTCAATAAGAAAATAAGAAACAGTACAAATAACTAACAGATAAAAAATAAATACTACTCCTTTTATAAATGCAGGTTGATTTAAAAACGAATCGTAAAGCAAAAAAGGCACCTTCAATTTTGATAATATAAAATCTAACGTACCCATAATTAAGGGGAAGGGTCCATGATATAAATACATACCATAACTGATTTTCCCAAGATATAAAAGGAAAGAATTACCTACTATATATTCACCTATTCCTGTAATGCCAATAACTAAATAATGAATTATGAAAACTGAAAAAATTGAAAGTACAGTTGGATAAAAGAGTTCAACTGAAACTGAAGGATTAATTTTAATTGTAACGATTGTAACAAGTACAACTACTGAAAAAGTTTTCAGATTGAGTAAGCCTAAATTTAACTGCACAGCATTTTTTTTAGAGTAAGCCAATAGCCCTCCCCATGCAAAACAATCAATACATGAAGGCATTAAAACAAGCCCTGAAATTTTATAGTCAGCTTTTGTAAAAATTAATTCCGCAAGTAAAACACTTCCCAATCTTAAAACAGGCCCGAACAGAATACAAAACTTTAAAAAAACAGAAATGTATTTTTTGGGTAATCCTAGAATAACAAACGGCCAGAACAAATAAAATTGCTCTTCAACAGCGAGACTCCAAAGTGGGCCAATCAACCCATCCCATGATTGATGTATGTATGTATATATATTGGAACCATAAAGAAAATACCACCAAAATTTTGTCCTGATTTCCTCATATGAAAACACAAAAAGAAATAAGAGCAGGATATAATAAATGGGAGCAATCCGGAGTATTCTCCGTATATAAAACGTTTTTAACTCAGCACCTAAATTTGACTTGCCGGCTTCAATATGTTCTTTTCTGTCTAAAAGAATTCCTGTAATTAAAAACCCACTGAGTGTAAAGAAAATCAAAACTCCCACTCTCCCTAAATCAACTCCCATCATTGTGCCAAAATGAAACCAATGCTGCATGATTACCATTGTCACAGCAATAAACCGCAAAAAATCAAGTTGTTTAAAATACATCAGCGATTAGTCTTTATAGTCATACTTCCATTCTACAATCGGAGAAACCGGCCCAGAAGCCGTAGCATAGGTTTCCCTAACATAATTTATCATGTTGATTATTTCAATACTCAAAACATTTTCCATGACAACATAATCAACTTTCCCGTCTCCAAACCAAATTGACAAATTATAACGACCGTTTAATAACTTTGGATATAAAATTTCAATCTGAAGTCTTCCTTTCGCTGATTCTTTTATTGGAGTTTTTGGAGGTTGGTAATTAGGGTTTGTACCGAATATTTTATTCCCCATACTATCACTAATAACGAATCCCAAACAAGGTATCTCTAAGGGTGTAGGAGCATCGTAATCGCAAACAATTTTAAGGTTATTGCCTTCCTGCTTCAGACTAAGAAACTTTAAAAATCTATTATCCTCAAAAATAATTTCGCCTGGTATATAGTTTGTTAGGGAATACTCTTCAATAACTTTCTTTGGTGTATTTTCCATAACTACTTTTCCACGATTAATAAGCAGTGCCTTTGAACATAATCTATCAATAGCAGCAAGATTATGACTTACAAACAAAACAGTTCGTCCTTCTTTACTGCTTATATCATGCATTTTCCCCAAACATTTATCCTGAAACTCTGCATCACCCACAGCCAGTACTTCATCAACAATCAGTATCTCACTTTCAAGATGTGCCGCCACACCAAAAGCCAGCCGCACATACATACCGCTGCTGTAGCGTTTTACCGGTGTATCGATATAACGTTCCACTCCGGCAAAATCAACAATCTCATCAAACTTGCGTTTGATTTCCTCCTTGGTCATACCGAGTATCGCACCATTCAGAAAAATATTTTCCCTTCCTGTCAGTTCGGGATGAAAACCGGTACCAACTTCCAGCAGGCTGGCAATACGCCCTTTTGCTTTTAATGTTCCCGTTGTTGGAGCAGTTACTCTTGACAGTAGTTTCAGCAGTGTTGATTTACCTGCCCCATTCTTCCCGATGATACCCAGCACCTCGCCCTGCTTTACATCAAAGCTCACATCCTTCAGTGCCCACACATAATCGCCACCTGCAGTGTCTCGCTTGTTTTCCTGGCCAAGCTTCAGAAAAGGATCTTCTTTCCCCCTGGTTTTATACCACCAGCGTTTTAAATCATGACTCAATGTGCCTGTACCCACTTCGCCCAGGCGGTACATTTTGGAAAGGTTTCTTATTTCAATTGCGTTACCAGACATTAGATTGTAGTACTGAGGTTAAAAATGAGATTAAGACTACGCATGATGATTCTTCAGCGGTTTGATGAGTTTATTCAAAGCTTCAATAATTGATGCCGCCATCTTTATATTCGCTTCTGTTGATTGTTGATTAAAATAGCCAGCATTCTTTCCGTAGAGGAGCTGGCTCTTGGCTTCCTGTGCCGAAGCCCTTGCATAAAAAAAAAGATTCACTTTTTCTGCTGTATGAAATCGCCCGAAAGCTTCTGCTATATTACTGGAAATACTTAAGGAAGATCTTCTGATCTGTGATGTAAGCCCGTAATCTTCTTTTCTCGGTAATGGTTCAGTTAAAATAAAAATAGCTTCTGCAAATTTCATCGCTTCTTTCCATCCCGGCATTTCTGTAAAATCAGTATACATTGTAAACCTGTTTTCTTCCTCAACCTCAACCTCAACCTCTCCTCAACCTCAACCTCAACCTTAACCTTAACCTTAACCCAACCTTCTCTTTATCCTCAGCCTCCTACACGGTATCCATAAATGTTTTCTCAACACGGTTAAAAATGATGATGCCGGCAAATAAAATCAATACAGTTGTGCCGCAACTGTAACCGAGATAAATCCAGTTAAAATCGCCTTTGCCAAGAAAGATATAACGGAACGTTTCAATAATACCTGTAAAGGGGTTAATGGCAATCAGCCATTTGTATTTTTCAGATGCAAGCGACAGCGGGTAAACAACCGGTGTGGCAAACATCAATAACTGAATGCCAAAGGTTAACAGGAAGCGAAGATCACGGTACTTGGTGGTAAGGGATGAAAAAATAATGCCAAGCCCAAGACCCAGCGCCGCCATCAGCACAATTAAAAAAGGAAACAGCCAGATCAGTTCCCAGTGAGGGCTGATTTTGCCGGTTACAAACAAATGATAAAACCAGAACAGCAGGAAAAGACTGAATTGTATGGCCAACCGTATAAGATTGGATAATACAATGGAAAGCGGAATCACTAACCGGGGAAAATATACTTTGCCGAAAATACTGGCATTCGTGATAAATGTGTCAGATGTTTTGGTGAGTGTTTCGGAAAAATAATTCCAGCAGGTAACACCGGCCATATAAAAAAGAAGCGGCGGAACCTCATCAGTGGTAAGATTGGCCACCTTGTTGAATATAAGAAAATACATCGCCGTTGTAAGCAACGGCTGTATAAAAAACCACAAAGGGCCAAGTATTGTCTGCTTGTAAAAAGCCACAAAATCTCTTTTCACAAGCAACATCAGCAGGTCTTTATAATGCCAGATTTCTTTCCAGTTAATGGAAAGAAGTGATGAACGTGGTTCAATCACGATATCCCACTTTTCTTCTGTTATTGCTTCATGCATAAACCATTTCTGTTTTTAGTATTTGCTGCAGCCTGTTTTGAAACTGTTCAAAGCTGAATAATTGTGTTACCTGCTGCTGAAGTTCTTTTGCCCTCGGTATTTCATTGCTCGCTAAAATATGCTCAAGTGCATGAAAAAGTTCTTCATGGCTGTCAGGATCAATCAATGTCCCTAATTGTCCAAACTGCAGGGCTTCAGTACTTCCGTCCTTATTACCGGCAATAACAGGCAACCCGCAGGCCATTGCTTCCAGGAACACAATACCAAAACCCTCTCCCTTGCTGGGCATGGCAAACACGTCGCCCAAAAGATAATGATCAGTAACTTCTTCATCAGGAATAAAACCCGTCATGATCACTTCTTCTTCAAGTCCGTTTTGCGCAATCAAAGCCTGTATCCGCTGTTCTTCAGCATCATCGGCTTTACCGGCAAGGATATATTTAAAAACAACTCCTTTTTGTTTATAGGTTTGAAGCGCTGCTATCAGTTTGTCATATCCCTTATAACCTTCCTCGCTTTTTAAACGTGTTAAGGTGAAAATAATTTTTTCATCACCGGTTAAATGGTATCGTTGCTGCAGGTAACCCGGTTTTTTAAAAATAAGAGGTAACTGAAAAAAGGGATCAATGGTATTGGGAAACACAGTGATTTTTTCTGCGGCCACTTCCTGTTGCGCAATTAACTGTTGCCTGGTGTAATGACTTACTGCAAGAATACGGTCGGCTTTCTGAAGTAATTTCTTTTTAAACCCACTCACCGGTTCAAATACTTCAATTCCATGACAGATAACGGTCAGTTTACCTTTTGGTTTAACCAGTTTGTAAAACACACCAATCAGGGCAAGGTTCATATGACCAATAATCAAAACATCGGTTGAAAAACATTGCAGCAGGCTTTGCAGCACAAACAAAATCCTGCTTCCTCCAAACCCTTTAAAACTTTTTGCCGGTACATACTGTGCATTAACACCATGGTCATACATACCTGCAAAACTTGCTGTAAAGCAAAGCGGCTGCTGAAGCTGAACCAATGCTTTCATAAAAGCACGGTTAAACTTTTCAATACCACCGGTGGCTGAAAACGACGACAAAACAATAAAATGAATCTTACGCTGTTGCATGCAGCTCTTTATGCATAAACCGGTTCATCAGCAGGGCACACCAGTAACGGCCCCACGATAAACGCTTTCGTTGAAAATCTTTGTACAGCTTTTGTTCTTCAGAGGTGGAGGGCTGTATATAATCATTTTCTTTCAGCCATCCTTCAAAGGGAAATGTAAAGCCTTGCTTTTTGCGTTTCCAGATTTGTACAGGAAGTTCCTGTTCAAAGGCTTTAACCAGTAAGTATTTGGGAGGTGATTTCTTAAATTTAATGACCTCATCAATCACGCCGGCCATCAGCATCACTTCCTTATCAAGGAAAGGAACACGGATTTCCAGCCCATGCCACATACTCATGAAATCCGAATCTTTCAGCAGCTGGTTCTGCATATAAAAATTGGTTTCAATCCAGCTCACCCTGTTTCCATCTGTCAATCCATTGAGCGGATAATAGGTGCTCAGCTGCTCCAGCTCCTGTTCAATCTGTTTTTCGGTTGTACCTAACAGTGATGCAACAGAAACCGGTGTAAAAATCCCCCGGTAACTGAGATACTCTGCAGCTGCATGATCCATTCCTGCATAACTTAGTTTGCGGATCCGGTGATCGGGAAATAATTGAAGGCTTTTTAATAAACTGCCGGGTGCTTTTTTTACAAAATTCATGCGCCTGTGCTGCTGAAACGAAGGATAGCCTCCAAACAATTCATCAGCACCAAGTCCCGATAAAACAGCTTTAAGTCCGTATGCTCTTGCATACATCGAAATAAAATAGGTATTGATGCCGTCAAGGGTTGGCTGATCCATGGCCTGCATGGCATCATCCAGCCGTTCATTAAAAATTTCTTTAGTTACCAGGAACGATTGATGATGTGCTTTTGTGCGGTCAATGATCAGCTGTTGGTATTTATCTTCCGAAAACCGCTCTTCATTAAACACAATGGAAAGCGTATGCAGGTTCTCTTTTTGTGTTTTGGCGGCAATTAAAGTAAGCAGACTTGAATCAATTCCTCCGCTTAAAAACAAACCAATGGGTGCATCAGATACAAGATGACGTTCAACTGCCTGTTCCATTGTTTCCCGAATCAGTTGCAAAGCTTCGGCTTCATTTTTCAGTTTACCACTAAACTTCCAGTTGAAAAAACAACGTTTTGTACTTTTCAGTGAAGGCAGGTCAATCAGCATCACAGTACCTTTCTCAAGAGGCTGCACATTCTTTAAAGTAGTAATGGGTTCAGGTAAATGACCAAAGGTTAAAAAAGCGGAACGCCACTGAGGATTTTCTTCAAACACCTTTTCTACGCACTGAAAAGCCCTTATTTCCGAAGCAAAATACAGGCAATCCCTGTCTTTATAGTAGTACAGTGGTTTGATGCCGGCATGATCCCTTGCGAGAACCAACTGCTGTTTTTTCTCATCAAGGATGGCCAGCGCAAACATGCCGTTGAAAAATTCAAATGCATCGGTACCCCATTGACGGTAGGCTTTTAAAATAACTTCCGTATCACTCTCAGTTTTAAACAGGTGCCCGTAATGCTGCAGTGTCGATTTCAGTTCCTTGTAATTATAAATCTCCCCGTTAAACACAATGGTCAGTTCCGCATCAATCATGGGCTGATGCCCGGCCTCACTGAGATCAATCAACGATAAACGCCTGTGTCCAAATGCAAGAGGCATTGAGGAATGCATAAAAATACCCGCATCATCCGGGCCGCCATTTTTCATGGCATCACGCATGCGCACAATTTCCTGCTGCAGATTGTTTACCCGTGGATCAAATATGCCTGCTATCCTGCACATAAAACTTACAATGTATTTTCATTAGGTACTTTCTTACAACTACCGGCTAATGACTAACGGCTACCGGCTTTCCACTACCAACTACCGGCTCTCTACTATCGGCTACCCACTACCGGCTATCGGCTGTCTACTACCGGCTTTCTTCTACTTAATCCCTATAAACCGTAATAATTTATTATACCACTTATTCCTGGTAGGATCGTTATCGTAATAGCCATAACCATAACCATAACCATAACCGTAGCCATAACCATAACCACCATAGCCATAATAACTGTTATAGCCTTCCACTTTGATATCATTTACAATAATGGCTGAAGAAGGAAATTTCTTTTGCTGGTAAAGTTCCTCAAGAAGCTGAAGTTGTTTTTTGAAGGTATAACGCTGCCGCACTACAAAGATGGAGGCATCAGCAAAATTAGCCAGGGTCATCGCATCACTCACAAGACCAACCGGGGCAGTGTCGATAATCACCGCATCAAAATTATCCCGGCAAAACTCAAACAATTCCTTCATTTTAGGATCAAGCAGCATTTCCGACGGGTTGGGAGGTGTGGGTCCGCAGGCAATCACATACAGGTTTTCCGTTTCCGGAACCGGGATAGGTAATTCCTCCAGTTTTATCTTGCCCACCACAAAATGGGTGATCCCAAACGTACGTTGCAATCCAAGCCCGCTCAGCACCTTCGGCTTTCTTAAGTCAAACTCAAGCACAACAGTCCGCTTGCCCGTAAGCGCAATCGAACCGGCAAGGTTGGTGGCAGCAAAAGATTTACCCTCCCCGCTGAACGATGAAGTAACCAGTATAACCGGTGTACGTTCCTTTTTCAAAACAGGCTGCAGGTTCGAACGGATAATACGGAACTGTTCGGCTAGTATGGTACGGCTGTTTTTAACAGCAACCAGGGTCTCAGCTTTATCATTATGACCCAGCTCGCCGATAACAGGAATTTTTGTATTCCGTACAATATCATTCTTGTTGGTAACCTTGTCATTCATCATATCCCGTACAAGAATAATCAATACGGGTATCAGTATACCAAAAAACAACGCAAGCATATAGGCATTACGCCGCTTGGGTAAAATGGGGCTTGCCCCTCCTTCTGCAGGTGCAAATACCTTCGAATTAGATAAGGTTGACGCAAGCTGAATACCAGTTTCTTCACGCTTCTGGAGAAGAAACGTGTACAGCTCGTTTTTAATCACCTGCTGTCGTTCTATTTCCCGTACCTGTCCTTCCTTCTCCGGTAACGAAAACATCTCTTTTTTAGCAACACTGTTTTGCCGTTCCAGTTCATGTTTATTAAGCAGGTAAGACTCCCGGATATTTTTCAGGTTTTCGATGATGGAAGTCCTTGTTTTTTCAATACTTTCCTCAATTTCTTTTATCACCGGGTTGCCTTCCTTGTTGACCTGCAATTCCATTGTCCGCCGCAGGATTAACCGGTTATAATCAGCTACAAGTCCCGTTAACGTAAGATCCTCAATTCCCAGGTTGGCAGGGGTGAGATTATAAATATTTTTTTTATCCTTAACATACGCATCCAGCAGATCCAGCACTTTAATACGCACCTCCTGCTCATTCAGTAATTTCTCTGTCTGCGTCATATTATCAAGATAAACCTTCGACTGTTCATCTAAATTCAGGAACTGGTTACGCTTCCTGAAATCAATCAGGTTACCCTCAATTTTAGACACATCATTTTCAAGGTTATTTAAACGGTCAGTGATAAACTGGAGCGAATTGGCCGAAATACGGCTCTTATCTTCCACGCTGTACCTCCCGTATTCTTCCATAATCCTGTTCAGGATATCAATACCCTTTTCTGAATTAAGGGTATTCAGGCTCAGATTAAGGACACTGGAAGTACGTGATTTCTGCGATATATTCAAATCACCTGAAATATCTCCGGCGATAACTTTTGAAGGCACCCATTTATACGTAAACCTCCTGCCGGTAGCACCATCCGAAAATGCCGGGTTCTTGATAACCCGGAAAATACAACCATCAGTTTCAATATTACTGTAATAAGGTTTGGGTTTGGTTTCCTTGTTTAACAAAAAGCTGTTCTCATTCAATGTTTGCAGGTTAAACGAATAGGACAAACTGCTGTCAGGGAGTTTAACTACTTCTACAATAAACGGCACAAGCTTATATACTTCACTGCTTCGCACTTTACCATGCTCAATATAAATTGAATTCAGGTTTAAACTGTCAACCACCCTGCTCAGAAAAACCTTCGATCGCATAAGATCTATTTCATCTTCCATATTGATCTTGTCAACAGGATTAAAAACACTGCTGAATTTCTCATTCGATTTCACATTGGCAGCATTTTCCATTTTTATAATCATACTGCTGTTTACGTTGTAAACAGGTGTTGCCCAGCGCAGGTAGGCCCATGCTACAATCAAAGCAATACCAAGCGAAAAGAAAAACAACGGAAGATTGGAAATATATTTAAAGAGAATTTCTTTAAACGTCAGCAGCTTGCCTTCCTGCTCAATTGTTTGAAACTGATCCTGACCGTTTGTACTCATTATTTAAATGCTGAAATGATTGTAAAAATAATATTAAGTGCAAGGATACCCATATTAACATACTGGTATGTTCTCTGTGCACTTTGGTCCGTTGATTTAAGCTGTCGGTTAGAAGGGCTTACATACACAACATCATTTTGTCTGAGATAATAATTGGGGGAATTTAAAAAATCACCCCTTGTCAGGTCAACCGTCTGCATCGTACGTTTCCCGTTCTGTTCACGGATAATCAGGATATTTTTCAGATCGGCTCCCTTGGCAACTCCCCCCACCTCTCCAAGAGCCTGTAAAAACGACACCCGTTCTGATTCAAAAACTTTTGATCCCGGCGAACCTACTTCACCTAAAAAAGTAACACGGAAATTCTGGTAACGGATATTCACAATCGGGTCTTCTTTCAGGTAAGCCGAAGCACGCTGAATAATTTCTTTTTCAAGTGCTGTCTTGGTCATACTGTCGGCATGAATCACACCCAGCAAAGGAAGCTTGATGTCGCCGCTTACAATATCTACGAGGTAGCTGTTACCCATAGCTCCTCCGCCAACAGCTGTGCTTGTTCCTCCTCCACCTGCTCCGTCAGCAGCAACTGCAGAATAATTCTGGCTGAACAATTGGTTGGAAGAAGAGCTTCTTGAGGAAATACTGATCTGCAGTAAATCGCCTTTCTGGATAATGGGTTCCACCAACTGGTATTGGCTCAGCTTCAGTGTATCTAGCCCCTCGTTAAAATATACATTTTCCTTCCGCAGCTTTTCAGGTGATACACAGGAAGCAAACAGCGCAGTGAACAATACGCCTGCTGCAATAAAACGAAGCATGTGCTGGAATTTAATGGTTGTGATTGTGATCAATTTGTTGGTTTTATTCGTTTGTAAGTGTTTCAAGATTGCTTTTTTCAAAACGGGCGGTGAGTTCATACCCCAGGCTTTCCAGCAAAACATAAGCTTGTTTGTTCTGCACTTTCACCACAATGCCTTCCGTATCCATCATCAGTCCGGTTTTCACCCGTACCCGCTCACCTGCTTTTAGTTCAACAGGTCTTGCCTCCACCTCTTCATACTCATTCAGGAATTTACGGATCACTTCAATCTCTGCATCCCTGATCACTGCCGGTTTCCCTTCCCAGTAAACAAAATTAACCACACCATCGGTAAGTCGCACGCTTGTTTTCTCTTCTTCCGAAATAAACACAAACACATACGATTTAAACAATGGTTCTTCGATGATCTTATACCGGTCGCTCCACTTCCGCCGCACCCTTGTTAAGGGACAATAATGTTCCACCCCTTTTTTCTCCAGGTATTGGCTTACTTTCTTTTCCCAGCGGGGTTTGGTATACACAGCGAACCAGCTTTTTACTGACTTCATAGCACAATTTACTCCAAAGCTTCGCCACCTCAGTCACATAAACAATAAAAAACTGAGTCTGCTGTAAAAAAATAAAAAAAGGCAGACAGCCTATCAGGCTGCCCACCCTCCATCTATTGAAATGCCTTTTTTAAAGACAGAAATATGCCGAATCTTTCAGATTTCACAATGACGTGTTAGTTTATGTCTTCAACCGCCTCTTATCCTGTGCAAATATAGTTCTTTCACCTCCATCAACCTTCACAAAGCACAGCCTTCATTACTTCACAATTTTCTCATTTTAATTGGGTTGCAAGATAAAGGTTGAGACCCATTCACAAAAAAATATATTTATAAACATGTAGTGCAAATCAGTTAAAACACTTAGCAAATAAACATTGTGATGAATCTCCAATCAACAGTTTTGCCTACTTTTAGAAAAACCATTTTTGTGAACAACAGGTTTTACTCCTTAGACGTATTCCGGGGTGCCACCGTTGCCCTGATGATACTGGTCAACAATCCCGGTTCCTGGGCACATATTTACGCACCGCTTGAACATGCTCCCTGGCATGGCTGCACACCCACCGATCTTGTTTTTCCCTTCTTTTTGTTTGCAGTGGGCAATGCAATGTCGTTTGTGATGCCACGTCTGGAAGCAGGTGGAGATGCCCTGTTCTGGAAAAAAGTACTCAAACGCACCCTGCTCATTTTTGCTATTGGAATTTTCCTGAACTGGAGTCCTTTTATCAAATGGGATGGCAACCATATTGTCTGGAAACCATTCGAAACACTTCGCATACTGGGTGTATTACAACGGATCGCACTCAGCTACTTCTTCGCATCGGTCATCGTCTATTACTTTAAACAGAAAGGTGCTTTTGTCATTGGTATAACAATCCTGTTGTTTTACTGGGCACTTTGTTTATTACTCGGTACGCCCGGTGATCCTTACAGTTTAAAAGGCTGGTTTGGAAATGAGATAGATAAAGCTATTCTGGGTGTAAACCATTTATACAAAGGTGAAGGGGTGCCTTTTGATCCCGAAGGTTTCATGAGCACATTTGCAGCCATCACACAGGTGATCTTCGGCTACCTGGTGGGTGATTATATCCAGAAAAAAGGAAAATCATTCGAACTCATTGCCGGTCTGCTCATCACCGGTGTGCTGTTAACGTCAACGGGTTATCTCTGGGATATGGCCTTCCCCATCAACAAAAAAATATGGACCAGTTCTTACACCGTTTACACAACTGGCCTGGCCACCTGCACCATTGCAGTGATGATTTATTTCATTGAACTCAAACAGGCAAAAAGTATTTTGTTCAGGTTCTTTGATGTGTTTGGAAAAAATCCCCTCTTCATTTTTGTACTCAGCGGCTTTCTCCCCCGCCTGCTCGGGTTAATCAGGATCCCGAATGGATTTTCAGCCGATGGCCTGCCAAAATACCTCAGTCCCTTTGGTTGGTTCTATGAAAAGATCTGCAAGCTGGTTCCCGGTATTCCAGAAAACGGTTCATTGGTCTATGCCATTTGTATGATTATGATGTACTGGGCGCTTTGTTACTGGTTAGACAGGAAGAAGATTTATATCAAAGTATGATTTCTTTTACCACAGAGACAGAGAGAACGCAGAGAAAAAATATCTGTTGTTTTCTCTTTACCCATCCGTGTATTCTGTGAGCAACACTACTATCAACTAATCACTACCGGCTATTGACTAACCACTACTAACTACCGGCTACCGGCTTACGTCTATCTCCGCCTACGTCTATCTCCGCCATTGCTGGTCGCCTGACCTGCAATTTTTTGACGGGTAGAATAGAAGCTATTCCCAGTTCGCAAGTAAAGTAAACTGGTAACCCTTCTTGCTTCTCACTTCTTGCTTCTATCTTCTTTCTTCCAACTTTCCACATAATCAGCAAGCAAAACCCGCACCTTTTCAACAGGAACTCCTTCCTTAAGCAACCCCTTTACAAACCCTGTAAGTCTGCGGAATAAATCCCGGTCTCTTTCTGTTTTTGAAAGTTGTTGAAAAACCGGCGACACAAGTGATGAGGCTCTGCCCAGCAGGTTTGCACTCTTCATTGTTCCGGCAAAAGCAGGGTCATTTTTTACCCGCTTGCCTGTAAGCGAGCTTTTCATCCGTGCATAATAACTCCCTTCAAGCTTGTAAAAGCAAACTCCATCAATACATCCCTCAATAAGCAACTGTCCCACTTGCTTGGCCATACATTTTTTTCACAAGAAACAAAATTCAACAACCAAAATCAAGGGTATTTATACGACTGCTAAAGAAACGCATAAGTGCAGCTTACTTTATGGATAAAGCATGGATACTCCCACCCATCGCCCCGGTAAAAGCGCTCAAACAGCACTGTCTGTGCCGTTCTGCTCCCATTCTTGAATAATCGAAATTAAGGGTCAGGCCACCCTTGCATTGCACAACCAAATAATTGATCTCAGACTTTACTAGAAAGAAATGAAAAATATCAGTCCTGATAATTCACAAACTTATCTATAACCTAAGCATCCTACTTCCTACTTCTTACTTCTTACTTCCTACTTCTTACTTCTTACTTCCTACTTCTTACTTCCTACTTCTTACTTCCTACTTCTTACTTCCTACTTCCTACTTCTTACTTCCTACTTCCTACTTCTTACTTCCTACTTCTTACTTCCTACTTCTTACTTCCTACTTCTTACTTCTTACTTCTTACTTCTTACTTCTTACCTACTACCGGCTTTCTTCTTTCACTCAAACATTTCCTCCGCCACTTTCACACTCTCCGGCTTACCTACATCCACAAATTGATCGCCACTATGATCATAGCCCAGTATTACATGATCTTTTGCCAGGTCAAGATAGGTTTCCGTCAATGAAAACTTTCCTTTTTGCCTGATCACAGAAAAAACAGTTGGTTCAAACACCACCACACAGCTGTAAGCCCGTTCAGTAAGTTTCTGTTTTTCCTCTTCTGAAAAAGAAAGATGCGGCCCTTTCTCATCTCCTGTTGTATTGTTTCTCCAGCCACACAATTTGTTTTTCGCATCAAATAAAAAGTTACGGGCTGTTTTGCGGTTACTCACGGCAAATGATATCAATGACCGATGTTGCTTGTGAAAAGACAATAGCTTATTTAAATCAAGATTCGTCAGCACATCTACATTGATAGTAACAAATGGTTCATCACCTGCCAGCAGCGGAGCAGCTTTTAGTAAACCACCACCTGTTTCAAGCACTTCATCACGTTCATCGCTGATAATGATATGACTGCCCCATCCTTTGTTCTGTTCAACTGCATCAATAATCTGGTCAGCAAAATGATGCACATTCACCACCACATCGGTAATACCATATTGCTGCAGGTATTCAATATTTCGTTGCAATAAACTTTTCCCGTTTACCAAAGCAAGTGCTTTGGGATGTGTATCGGTCCATGGTTTAAACCTGGTGCCAAGTCCTGCTGCAAAAATCATTGCCTTCATCGGTCAGTAAGTTTTATTCTTCCAGTTTTTCTGTTCCTGCATAATATGATGCAGTTCTATTTTCACTCCGTATTTATTTTTCAGATGGCGGGCCAATGCATCAGCTGCATACACACTCCTGTGCTGACCACCGGTACAGCCAAAGCTCACCTGCAGATCAGAAAAACCACGTTGCATGTAATCTTCCACAGCAATATCAATGAGATTGTAAACACTGTTCAGGAACTGTGGCATCTTTGTCTGCTGTTCAAGAAAATCTTTTACATCCTTGTCTCTTCCTGTCTGTGTTTTATATGCTTCAATCCTTCCGGGATTCAATATACCACGGCAATCAAACACAAAGCCACCTCCGTTATCTGTTTCATCTTTGGGAATGCCGTTCAGTTTATAAGAGAAACTGCTGATACGTACAACCAGCGGCGTTTCATCCGTTGCTTTCATTGGTTCAAACCGCTGAATGATGTCTTCGTTCACAATCAGCCCCAGCAGGCGCTCAAACTCGGGCACACTGATGCCCACATGTTTATTTTGTAAAAAATATCCGAGATTCCGTAATGCAATGGGAATGCTTGTTAAAAAATGAGCCTTGCGTTCAAACAATCCCCTGAAGCCATAAGCACCCAGCACCTGCAGCAAACGGATGAGCACATAACCATTGTATTGACCAATAAAACGATTACGGTCAATCGTTGTCTGCATTGCTTCTTCCGCACAATCCATGTAATAATCTACAAGATTATTTTTCCATTCATCGGGCAGTTCTGCTTTTGCCTGCCACAACAATGAAGCCACATCATATTGTACTGCACCTTTCATTCCTCCCTGGTAATCGATAAAATGTACCTTCCCTTCTTTCACCATAACATTGCGGCTCTGGAAATCACGGAACATAAAAAACTTATAATCCGCTCTTGCCAGGTACACACTCAATACTTCAAAATCATCAATGAGCAATTCCTTATCGTAAGGAATCTTCAATGTGTCGAGAAAATAATATTTGAAGTAAAGCAGATCAGCAAGAATAGCCTGCTTGCCAAACTCTTTCGATGTAATGCACCATTCATAATTCAGGTTCTGGTGACCATTGATCTGCAAATGTGCCAGTTGTTTGAGGCTTTGCTGAAACAAAGCATACACTTCATCAGTATACCCTTTTTTCTCCAGTTCATTTAACAACGATGTATCCCCGAAATCTTCCTGCAGGTAAATACTTTTATCGTCATTCACTGCATAAATAACCGGCACAGGTATACCATGCGATTTAAAATGCTCGCTGAACTTTAAAAAGGTTTTATTCTCCTTGATATTTTTATTCCACGTGGCTATACATATAGTTGCACCCGTAACACGGTAATACACACGGTCGCTTCCGCTTTGCGGAATCTTTTCAATCTGGTCCGGCCTGGTTTGAAACGTAGCTTGATATAGAGAACCTATCTGGTCAATGATATACTGCATAATAGTTGATTGCCGCAAAACTAACTGAATTTCTTCTTTTGCATTTATTGAAACGTAATGAACAAATAATGTCTGGCAACCTGAAATAAACCCAAAGGGTTGTTATTATTATAGAAATCAGGTAATTTGAAAGTTGCAAACCCTGAAGGGGTGACATTTTTAATCATAACACCATAGCTATGCCTGGAACATTCTCTCAAATCTATATTCAGATTGTTTTCGCAGTTAAAGAAATAATTAATATCCAGCACTTCCGAACAAACCCGAAGGGTTGCTATTATTATAGAAATCAGGTAATTTGAAAGTTGCAAACCCCGAAGGGGTGACATTTTTAATCATAACACCATAGCTATGCCTGGAACATTTTCTCAAATCTATATTCAGATTGTTTTCGCAGTTAAAGGAAGAGAAAATCTTATCGGTAATAACTGGAAGAGCGAATTGCATAAATATATTGCCGGCATTGTTAAAGGCAAAGGACAAAAGCCTATTATCATAAATGGGATGCCCGATCATATACACGCCTTTATTGGATTAAAACCTGTAATGCCAATATCAGATTTAGTCAGGGATATGAAAAACAATTCTTCCAATTTTATTAATGAAAGAGGATTTGTGAAAGGAACATTTCATTGGCAGGAAGGATATGGAGCATTTTCCTATTCTCATTCGCAAATTAATAAGGTTTATGATTACATCCTCAACCAGGAATCGCATCACAAAAAGAAAACATTTAAACAGGAATACGTTGAATTTCTGAAAAAATTTAATGTAGAATATGATGAAAAATACCTGTTTGATTGGTATGAATAATCGACACATTTTATATCACCCCTTCGGGGTTTTGCCACTGTTAACCCAGCCTCTATAATCCTGTTATCCCTTCGGGATTCATCATTTCAAAACATTCTTATTAAATGAACGAAAGCTGCATACGGCAGTTCCTGGTATTTATTGACTAAAGAATGACGCTTGGATTTTTCAGGAATAAATAAATAAAGTATTTTTAAACAAATGAGAAAAATGACTCCCCTGAAACAACTGCTGACAGCTTTTGCGCTGTTATTATTAACTCCTGTATTTGCTCAACGATCAACAATTCACGGCAAGGTAACCGACAAAAACGGAACTGCTTTACAAGGTGCTTCTGTAATGATCAAGGGTTCTTCCAAAGGAACAGAAACCGATAAAGACGGTGCTTTTACATTGGAAGCTTCTTCTTCTGATATCCTGGTGATCAGTATTGTTGGTTTTAAAACAACCGAACAGCAGGTAGGCAACCACTCTTCATTCAGTATTGTAATGGAAAGCGGTAATTCCGATCTTGGTGAGGTGGTGTTGGTGGGCACAAGAAAACTCGGCCGTGTAAAAACCGAAACAACAGTTCCTGTTGATATTGTGAATGTAGGTCAGGCAGCATTGCCAACCGGACGTATGGATGTCACTTCTATCCTGAATTATGCAGCACCTTCTTTCAACTATAATAAACAGAGCGGCAGCGATGGTGCCGATCATATTGACCTTGCCACATTGCGTGGATTAGGTCCTGATCAAACGCTTGTACTCATCAATGGAAAACGTCGTCATCAAACTGCATTTGTGGCTGTATTTGGTACAAGAGGCCGTGGTAATTCCGGCACAGATTTAAGTGCGATTCCTGTTGAAGCAATCGACAGGGTTGAAGTATTGCGTGATGGTGCCTCTGCACAATACGGATCAGATGCTATTGCAGGTGTGATCAATATTATTCTTAAAAAAACAACCAGCCAGTTTACAGGTAATATCGGTTACAGTGGTTATTATGATCACAAGTTCAATCCTTATTTCAAAAAGGATTACAATTTATACGAACATGCAGGAGCAGTTGATGGAAATGCCTTTGCAGCAAATCTCAATTACGGCTGGAAGATTGGTAAAGATGGTTTTATTAATGTAACGGGTAATTTTTTAAACCAGGCCAAAACATATCGCCAGGCATTGGACAGGGATCAGAACAGCAAGGATTTTATGTACGATAATATTTACCGTCGTGCACATGGCGATGGTTCACTTACATCGGGCGGTGTTATGTTTAATGCTGAAATACCCGTGAGCAGCAAAACACAGTTTTATGCTTTTGGTGGTTACAATGCCAAAGCATCTGATGCATTTGCCTTCACCCGTAACTGGAGCGGCAAGCCACAACGTTTCCCAACAGATAATAACTGGAAACTGATTTATGTTCCTTCCATTATGAAAGTAACTTCAGACGACACGGTGTTCAACCCGCATATACAAACAAAAGTGAATGATCTTTCTTTTGCTGCCGGATTAAAAGGAACCTGCAGCAGCGGATGGAACTGGGATTTCAGTAACACAACAGGTCGTAACGATTTTCATTTCTTTGGTGATAAAACCTTCAATGCTTCACTGGGTTCAACAAAAACACATTTCGATGATGGTGGTTTTAATTTCTTACAAAATACCAGCAACTTCAGTGTAAGCAAAGAGCTGAGCAAAAAAACAAATCTTGCATTGGGTGCTGAATACCGTTACGAACGTTATGGGTTATATTCCGGTGAAGAAGGTTCGTATAAAAACTATTCGCCCAATAAATATTTCCTTGATGGCAATGGCGACAAAGTATATGTAGCTGGTGGTTCACAAGGTTTCCCGGGGTTTCAACCGGCTGATGAAGTAGTTGCCAGCCGTTCTGTTCTGGGTGCTTATGCTGATGCGGAGTTTGATCTCACAAAAAGTTTCTTACTTGGATTAGCAGGCCGTGTGGAGCATTACAGTGATTTTGGATGGACAGCCAATGTAAAAGCAGCTGCCCGTTTAAAACTGGCCAACAACTTTAATGTTCGGGGATCATTCAGTACAGGCTTCAGGGCACCTTCATTACAGCAAATGAATTTCAGCTCCACATTCACCACTGTACAAGGAGGTGTTATTTCAGAAGTAAAGATTGCACCTAATTACAGTGAGTTAGCAAAGCTCGCAGGCATTCCCAATCTCACACAGGAAAAAAGTGTGAATGCAAGCCTGGGCTTTACGTGGAAACCGGTGAGTGAATTTAATATTACTGTTGATGGTTATTTAGTAAAAGTAAAAGACCGTGTGGTGTTATCAGGACAGTTTGATGCGTATGATGCAAACCTTGACCCCACGCTGGCCGCCAAACTGCAGGCGTTGAATGTAAACTATGCACAGTTCTTTGCCAATGCGGTTAACACAACCAACAAAGGAATTGATGTGGTGATGGAGTACAACAAACGTTTTGGTAAAAACAATTTCAAAGCATTGTTTACCGGAAACTTTCAAACCATGAGCATTGATAAAATTAATGTTCCTTCCAAACTCAGTGGTTCTTCTTTTCTCCGTTCAACTTTCTTAAGCGAACGTGAACAGAAATTTATTCTTGCATCAGCACCCAAAACAAAATTTGCCTTCAACCTTGAATACGGAAGAAATAAATTAACAGCAGGTACACGCTTCACTTATTTTGGCAAAGTTGATTTGCTGGGTTATGGTGAAGACGGACTTGGTATTAATCCGCAGGTGCCAACCGATGCTGATCCGAATAAGTATGTTGCAGATGAATACATTTATCACGGCAAACTTGTAACTGATCTTTATCTCGGTTATAAACTTACCAAACAACTCGGTCTGTATGCAGGAGTAGATAACCTATTGAATGTGCATCCCGATTTTGGTGTAGCACCGGGTGCAAAAGGCTGGGCATTTAATAATGAAACAGGCGGACCATGGGATGCAGTACAGATGGGAGGAAATGGCATGCGTTTCTTTGTTCGTCTGGGCTGGCAGTTTTAAAATCAACTATACATATTCTGTAAAGCCGGTGAAGTACACCGGCTTTTTTTATACAAAACAAATCAGGCAGTTCATTCTCTTTTTGAATAAGTAATTTTATCCATGCGTCGTTTTTTGCAAAGGATATTAACGAAACCTGTTTTATGGCTTGTTCACCGGTTTGAAAGTAAACCGGATATGAACCGTGTTCATAAAGCACTTACAGATTTATACAATCATTCTCTTGCGCATCCGGGCAAAAAAGGAAAGATTATCAACATGGATGTTGCAACAGATAAAATCATCATCTTCAGCGACCAGCATAAAGGAACAAAAAACGGCAGTGATGATTTTATGACTGCTGAACCAAATTACCTCTCGGCTCTTGATTATTACTACAACCAGGATTTTCATTTGATTGCATTGGGCGATAATGAAGAGCTTTGGGAAAATACCATCTGGCCTGTAATCGCAAAGAATAAAACAACCATTGAAGCCGAACGGAAATTTGTGGAAGCAAAACGTTTTACCAAAGTATTCGGCAATCATGATTTATTCTGGAACAATGATCCGTTTGCCAAACTTCATTTAATGAATATGTATGGCGAAGCTGTGAAAGTGTATGAAGCAGTTGTATTGCAAACAAACTATAACGGGAAAGAAACCAATTTCTTTTTAACACACGGTCACCAGGGTGATGGACAGAGCGACAGCAATCCATTTTCTGAATGGTTTATTTCTGCAGTATGGGCACCATTACAGAGTTATCTCAACATCAATCCCAATACGCCGGCTTACAATAAGGAAATGAAAACCAAACACAATGTGTTTATGTATGCGTGGAGTATGCAGCCACAAAATCCTGTACTCATCACCGGGCATACACATCAACCGGTATTTGCATCACTCACCCATCTTGAAAAATTATACAAGCAGCAGATCCTTGCTGAAAAAGAAAACAATACAACTGCACTTGCTGCCATTAAAAAAGAAATTGAATTCAGGCAGCATGAGTACGATTATGTGCAGGCCAATTATATGCACAATAAACCTTTCTATTTTAATTCAGGATGTTGCTGTTTTACCGATGGCGATATTACCGGGATTGAAATTGCAGATGGCATGATCCGTTTAATAAAATGGGAAACAGATAATGGCAGTTCAACACGTATTGTTCTGGAAGAAATGAAGGTGCATGATTTATTAACGGCTGAGTAGTAAATGCAGAAATAAAAAAAAGTGGTGTTGAAAATTATTCAACACCACTTCTCTATACTAACTTCTTTATTCTCTTACCCTTTCTTCCAGGTATTATTTGCATAGTTGATATCGGGCAATGACTTACCCGGATCAACCACCACTTCTTTCACTTCTGCTTTTGTCTGAACAGGGAAAGTCCATGTATCACCACGCTGCCAAACTTCAACAGGAAGCTTGATAGTTTGTGTTTCGCCATCAGCATCGGTTATTTTTACAGTAACAGGCATCGGCATTTTTTCCAGCAATTGAAGTGTAATGTTTGTTCCGTTCTTTACATTGTTACGGATAACAGCCACATCTTTTACTGATACATCAAATTTCCATGTATTCAATACCCAGCTTCTCCAGAACCAGCTCAGGTCTTCTCCTGCAACATTTTCAATGGTATGGAAGAAATCCCAGGGTGTTGGATGTTTGAATGCCCATCTTCTTACATATTCTTTAAACGCAGCATCAAAACGTTCTTTGCCCAACACTTCTGTTCTGAGCAAATACAACATCATTCCCGGTTTGTAATAAGCTGCCACACCAAGGTTTGCCTGCTGAATTACTTCGGGGGTATTGAGTAATCCATCCATTTTATCATAAAAAACATATCCTGCCATTCCGCTTATACTTGGACGTTCAGCATATTCGCCATTCTGAAATGCATCACCTGATAAAATGTTGATGAATGTATTAAAGCCTTCATCCATCCATGCATATTTGCGTTCATTGCTTCCAACAATCATCGGGAACCATGTGTGACCAAATTCATGATCGGTAACTCCCCATAATCCGGCACCTGTTGAATGTGCACTGCAGAATACAATACCGGGATATTCCATTCCACCTACAATACCGCCAACGTTGGTGGCATTAGGATAAGGGAATTCAAACAGGTAATTGCTGTAAAACTCAATACATGCTTTGGTGAATTCTGTTGAGCGGCGCCAATCATTACCATCTTTTTTATCTGCACTTTCTTTTGCATAAGCGCTGATGGCTAATGATTTTTTTCCGCTGGGTAAATTGATTTTTGCTGCATCAATAATGAATGCAGTACTTGCAGCCCATGCAACATCTCTTGTGTTGTGACATTTGAATTTCCAGGTGATGTTTGCTGCTGATGGTCTTGACTTCGCATCATTCACTTCATCAGCACTGCGGATAATGACTGTTTTATCGCTGTTCTTTGCTTCATTCCAGCGTTTCATTTGTTCAGCAGTATAACATTCTTCAGGATTGGTTAATTCACCACTGCCTACAACAATCAGTTTTGATGGAGCAGTAATGGCATAATCAATATCACCATATTCTAAATAAAATTCACCTGCGCCGAGGTAAGGGTTGGTGTTCCATCCAAGAATATCATCATACACACATACACGTGGAAACCATTGTGCCACTTCATATACCCAACCATCTTTTTGTTTTAAACGACCCATACGGTCTGTTCCATATTCAGGAATCGTAAAGCCATATTCAATCACCAGCTTGGCTGATCCGTTTCCTTTCAGTACTTCGGGCAACCATACCTGCATACGTGTATCGGTTACAGTATATGTTGCTTCAACCAGTTTACCGCCAACTTCCACTTTTACAGATTTAATCACATCACCATCAGTAAACTGTCCGTTTGCCCAACGTCCACCTTGAGTAGTGGTAGTGGCAGTGGCACGTGAATCGTTACGGTAAATATTCTGATCCAGCTGCAGCCACATAAACCGCAGTTCATCACCACTGTTGTTACTGTACTTTAATGTAACAGTTCCTTTTACCGAATGATCGTCCGGGTTAATACTTGCCTGGATAGAATAATCTGCTTTATTCTGCCAGTATTTAGGGCCGGGCTGACCGCTTGCACTCCGAACATCACTGCCGGGATAAGGATAGAAAAAGGGATGAAATGCTTCCCTGTGATCAAACTTGCTTTGTGCGAATGTGAGAATCGACAAGCAAATGCTTAAAAAAAGAACGATTGATTTCTTCATGTTGTTTAAATAAAGTGCTTAAAGAAACGAAGGTTTCCCAATATGAGAAAGATTTTTTGTACAAAGGGTTGTTAAACACCCCGTCAGCGGCTCACAGCCCTGACGGCGGTTGCTGTTGCTGATGAATGCAAAAAAAAGTGCGCTGACTGATCAGCGCACTTTATAAAAATTATTATTACAGTTTTCTTTTAATCATCATCCTCTTCTTCCTTCACCTGTTTTACAAATGCGGCCCTGCGTGGACCGGGGAACGGAATATCATTTCCTTTTAATGCATGCCACAACACAATATTAAATTCAAGATCGGGCACAGCATCTTCTTTGGTGAGATTAAATGCATCCGATCTGCGCTGCCATTCATTCATTGCTGTATTCACTTCTTTTAAATCAACGTTTGAAGCTACTGACTGGAACGGTGTTAAATCAGGAGTGGCAGTAAAACAATTCCATAAAGGCGTTGCTGCTGCATCGTATTGCGACATGGGTGGTAATCCAAGTATCAGTTCAATGGTATGTAATACAGATGCTGTTGAATACATGCTATGATCAACAAAATTGCGTTTCACATACGGACCTGCTACATATACAGGACTGCGATGTGCATCCACATGATCAGCTCCGTTCTGTGCATCATCTTCCAGGATAAATACAACGCTTTCTTTCCAGATGGGGCTCTTGCTTAAATGCTCAAGGAACAAACCAACAGCCCAATCATTATCTGCCACATGTGCATAAGGAGTTGGCCGGCCTTTTGCTAAACCTTCTGTATGATCATTGATAATACGCAGTGTACTTAACTGCGGTACTTTATTGATCACCACCATTGAATCAAAATCCCTGATCCACTGATTGACTCTTGTGGTATCTCTTACTTTCTGATCCCAGCTGGTATAATAAGGACAGAAATTATTTTTTAATACAGGAATATTCGGTTTATAATCATCTGCAAATTCACCATAGGTACGGAAACTCACACCTGCACGCTTGCAGAAATCCCAGATAAAACCATTTTTGTTATTGGCGATTTCTCTTGTTCCTTCAGCATCATATTCTCCACCACGACCACCGTAAGAAGTAGGCCAGTTTTTTTCAAGATAATCAGTTGCATAACCACCCATGCTCCAGTTATGACCATCAGCACTTACTTCTGCATCCACATAAAAGTTATCCATCAATACAAAATCACTGACGATTTTATGCTGGTTGGGTGTTACATGTTTACCAAATAAAACAAGACTTGTATCACCATTACCTGCAGCTACATCACCCAGTACCTGGTCGTACGTTCTGTTTTCTTTGATGATATAAAACACATACTTGATGGGACTTTTATCGCCAAGTTTCATTGGTATAGGATTTCCGGGCTCACCTTTTACATTCGTTTCTTTCTCTTTGGTATAAGGTGTGTTTTTATAAACCACCTGGGAATACACACTCAGTTGTTTGGGAGTTGGTTCAGCAATGATGCTGAGTGTTCCTTTAAACAACCCGGCAATGTATTGTACATTCTTTGGTCTTGTGGTATCGCCTTTCTGGAAAGTAACTTTCTGTTTGCGTGCAACAGGGTTAGGTCCGTAAGGATTCGCCATTGAATGAAAACCTTTCCCGTTTGCAACAAATACTTTTTTACCAACCACTTTTACATTGGTGGGATACCAGCCTGTTGGAATAAAGCCCATTGGTTTACTGTTGCCCGGAGTTGTTACATCAAATACTGCCAAACAGTTATTATCGGCATTGGCAATGTAGAGTCGTTTGCCGTCGGCACTTAAAGCTAATCCATTAGTGGTGGAACCGCTTGGTGCATTAGGATATAATGCTGCATTCAGTACTTCAATTACTTTACGTTCTTTACGGTTGATCACAGATACTGAATTATCATTGGCATTGGCAACAAACAGGTAGTTGCCGTTTTTTGAAAGACAGATATCGTTAGGATTATCACCTACTTTAACAGAAGTTGTTAACTGGTCAGTAGCAGTATTCAGCACAACTAATTCATCACAACCCCAGCAGGAAATATAAAGTTCTTTTTTATCGGGTGAAAGCAGACAGGTAAACGCTTCACCATTTAACTGAATTTGTTTTCTTACTGATTTAGTGATGAGGTCAACAATATAAAGTGAATTGTTTTCCTTGGTTACCACATACATGGTTTGTTTGTCTTCATTGAGTTCAATTCCTGCAGGAGAAATTTTATTGGGCCATTTTTTACCCAGTACAATACTGTCGCTGAGTTTTAATTTCTGGTTGAGGATGCTGTATTTCCAGATGATATTATCATTACCGCCTGATGCATACAATGATTTTTCATCGTTGCTGAACTTTAAACCATACCAGCTTTTTGGAATGGTTACTTCATCGAGTGCCTGACCGTTAGCAGGATCAATGAGCTGAATGCTCTGTACACTCTGGCCGTTATTGGTTACCGCCATCAGTTTACCCGATTTACTTACGGCAATGTTCAGCGGAAGATCGCCGAGTTGTAAAGAGCTGCCGATTTTTGTGATAGCCCAGCCATTGGGAAGCATAATACGGTTTGCTTCAATCTGCTGAACTGTTTGTGCATGGATGATAAAAATACCTGTAGATGCAAGTAACAGAGATATAAATTTCTTCATATAACAAATTAAGAAATGAAGGTAGGAAGGTTTGATTGTAATCAGTATGAACTTTCGTTGAATAAACAGGTTCATCCAACCATTCATCAAAAAAATCATTTTCTGCGGGAGAAATAATACACCGGTATGCCGGCAGCTGTAATCAGTAATCCAAACAATGAGTTGATGATTGGTGCAGAACCATGCCGGTAGTTTTCAATATCAGTATAAACTGTACTAACCAGGAACACAAGCGTAAACAAAACAAATACTGCAGGTACTACCGGGTAACCCCAAACTTTGTACGGACGTTCAGTATGTTTCATTTTAGCCCGTAAAATAAAAATGCCAAATGCACTCATGCCATAAAACAGCCAGCTTACAAAAATGAGCATATCAGTTAACGTATCAAACGAGCCGCTGAAGATGAGTAATACTGTCCACACAGCATTCAGCAGTAAAGCATTGCCCGGTGTTTGAAAACGTGGATGCACTTTTGCTGCAAAAGCAAACCATTTATTTTCTGTGCCCATTGCATACGTAACTCTTGAAGTGGAAAGTACATTGGCATTGGTGGCGCCTACTGTTGAAAGTACCACCATCAGTACAATGACAGCTCCACCTGCTGTACCCCACGCAACAGTAGCAGCATCAGCAGCAATAAAAGATGAGGAAGCCATTTTATCTACCGGCAATACATAAATAAACGCAAGGTTCACCAGTACGTAAGTGAAAATGCAGATACTTAAACCCACAAGTAAACTTTTCGGAATATCTTTTTGCGGATGTTTGATTTCACCTGCAATAAAGGTGATGTTATTCCAGCCATCATATGCCCAGAACGCACCTGCTGTTGCAGCCATAAATGCAGTGATGAGTGAAACGCCCTGTGGTGCTCCCTGCAAACGTGTAAACAAATTTTCACTGTGACCGTTTCCAGAAAAAAAGATGCCGGCGATTAATAAAAAAATAGCTGCGAGTTTTAATGCTGTGAGCAAACGTTGTACACCTGCACCCATCTGCATACTCCTGTAACTGATGAATGTAAACAGCACAATCAATGCAACGGTGAGCAGTTTAATACCTATTTGCTGAAGCGGGTAAATATCACCAATGAAAGGAATGTGCAGGTGAATACTTTGCTCAACTGTTTTGGAAAAAGCAGGTAAATGCAGAAAGTAATCGGCATACTGGCTGCATACATAAGCAATGGATGCATTACCGGCTGTATTAAACACAGCAAACGCAGCCCAGCCATATAAAAAAGCAAATGCATCGCCATACATTTTCTGGAAGAACACATATTGTCCGCCGGTTTCAGGAAACATGGCTGCTGCTTCCGCATTGGTTAATGCACCAAACAAGGTGATGATACCAGCAACAATCCACACAACAATTAACAGTAATGGCGAACCAAGCTGCAAAGCCATTACTGCCGGTTTCATAAAAATACCGGAACCGATAACCCCGCCAATAACAATGGCTATAACTGAAGAAAGAGAAAGTGTTCGCTGTAATTGCTGCATAAAGCTGTTGCATTAAAGATAATGGTTAATACAACAGCTTTAACGTTTACCATTTTACTTCTTTAATTTCTACTTCGCCATACTGGTTATCCATCATAATATTTTCCACTTCAATGGATTGATTGGGCTGACCAAAATTCCTGAACACACAAACCCGCATTACAGACGGAACATTGTTTGCCCAATAACCACCGCTATAGTAGTTGGCACGAAGTTTATATTTTCCATTTACAGCATGACGAAGCTGGTATTCATTTACACCGACGTTATAATAATACCAATCGTTTGGATTTAAAATATATCCACCCTTCTTTGTAGGCGATTGTTGATAACTGCAAATGGCATTGTCCGGTTCCTGTACTTCCATGTTTATATTACTGTCGAAATTATCTTCAGCTGATATACGCAGATCGCAGGGAAGTGATTTCAGTAATGATGGATTTATTTCTGACAAGTCAAGCTGCGTGCGATGAATGGCTATCATAGCATTCATTTCATTCAGCATAATGCCTTTTACCCGCAGGTAACGTTTTTCGTCTGCTCCGAAATCTTTTACAATACCACTGTATAACACATCCACTGCCTGCTGGTATTTCCCGCTTTGAAAATAAGCCCATGCAAGATCCCTGTGCAAGGCTAACTGACCAGGGAATTGCACTAAAAGCGATGCATAAATTTCAGCAGCAGCATCAAACTGTTTCCAGCTTTCCAGGAAAAAGCCAATTGTTCGCTGTGCAAAAAAACTTCCATCACCCTGCTCTGCTGCTTCCATTAAAATATCCTTTGCTTTTTGTTTAAATCCTGTTTCATAAAAATGCTGTGCCATATCGAAATAAAATCCTCTTTCACCAGCATAAAGCATCTCCAGTTCTTCGTACTTACTCCATTTCTCCTCTGCGGGTACTGATTTTATTTGCTGCATATATTCCACATCTTCCATTTTACTCAGTTTATAACGCCGTGAATAATTGTAGTAATAAGGATTGTATTTTCCTCTTTTTGAAGTAATCACAATTGCACCGGAAGAAGCTCTTGATCCATAGATTGCAGTGGCAGCAGCATCCTTGAGTATAGTAATACTTTCAATATCATTGACATTAATCACATCATTGATATTTCCTTCAACCGGTACACCATTAACTATAAACAATGGTTGGTTCGAAGCATTAATCGAAGCTGCACCCCTGATGGAAATTGTTGCTGCAGTCCCCGGTTGTCCTGTACCTGTTACCTGCATACCTGCCACTTTTCCAACCATGGCATCTTCCACCGTTCTGTAGCCGGCAAGCAAATCTCTTTGATTAATATAAGCAACAGAATATGTCAAACTCCTTTTTGTCATTGATCCGTAACCAACCACAACCACTTCATCAAGTCGGTTAGTGCTGCTGATAGATATTCCTGCCAATTTCCCGGAAAGTTGTTGCTCAGGAGGAGTGGAATTGTTTGTATTACCCACTTCACCCATTCCGGAATTATCATTATTGTTTACAACCGGCTTTTCATAAGGAATGTATTTTAACGGGGCTTCATTTTTATCCCATAAACTGATACGTTTATTGTATTCATTCAACAGGTTCGTTAAGATGCTTTCTTTTGAATTAAGCATTAATCGTTTTCTTGATTCTCGTGTATCGACTTTTTTATAGCCAAGCCGCAGGCTTTCTTCTTCCAGGTCTTTCGGCACATCAATATTATACCTGATGTAATCTTCGATGCGTTCCAGGACAATATAAGCCGTGTACATTGTAACGATGCGTTCCTTTAATGCATAATCAATCATATCACTCCAGTAATATCTCCATTCATTTTTTGGATAATACCATAACATATCCATCCTGTCGATAGATGATGTACTGCAGTTATTTTCTTTGCGAATCACCATCTTTTCAGTTGAAGAGATCAATTGATTGTTGCCATAAATGAATGTAAGTGTATCGGTATCTGTATTCATTGTTCCATTGAAAACAAGTTCATCTTCGAGCCGTATTGGAAACTGCTGTTCAATAATTGTACGACCTGTTGAAGAAACAACAGCCGCTAATTTATTTTCAGCAACAGAAGCAAGCTGTATTGCATTGCTTATTGTTAGTGTGTTAAGCCGTATAATGCGGCCACCTGCACCAACAAGGTTGTTGAGATAAACCGTATCGGCATTATAAGCCGTATTCACAGCATAGATAAGTTTCGAACCCTTTACCGGTAACTTATTACCAAAACTGTTCTTTCCATCTGAAAAAAGAAATACAACATCCGAACGTACAGTTGAGAAATCTAGTACGCCTAATCTTGTTGCACCTGCATATTCCTGTGATTCCAGGTAACTCTCCCAGGATGATTTCTTTTTTTGGGTGAGATCAAAAACAGCTGTGTCTTTAACAGAATAACTAAAAGGAATAATGCTGAGCTTTTTAATGTGATGCCAGGCAATATATTGTTTCAGGAAGCTGATTTCCTTTTTTATATCCCGGTATTGAGCCGATGATGACACATCCCAGAAAACATGCAGAGAAGATGGATGAATATCATATACACTGTCTTCTAACGGATGATACCTTAACGCAAAAAAGGTTTGATTGCCCGATTGCTTTGTACAAAATGTTTTACTGTCGTTTAACGGCAGCACAAAACTGATAAGCTTATTTAATACAACACCATATTTGTCAGCAGTTGCAGCAAAACCATTCTCCACTGCAGAAAAATTTCCAAGGTTTAAAAAGTCCCCTTTAAACATTGGAAGCAGTTGCTGGTTTAATGATATCACTGATAAGCTGAAATGCTTTGTTGAGTCTGAACAGTTCATGGGCAACCTGTACTCCTGCATTTTATTTTTCGTATTGAGTAATTGAGAGATGGTGATCCTTACCCTTCTTGTTTGCAATGGTGCAATGGGATAAATGCGCAGACAATAATTGTTATTGTATTCTTTTGTTAGCAGGGAAGGATCAACACGTTTGCCAACAATTCTGTTATATGCATTGGATGCTTTCCATCGTTCTTCAATGGAACCATCCCTGAATTTACCATTCAGCTCCAGCTGAAAGCCGGTAATTACCTGCTCGCCGGTTAATTCAAACCGGTAAACGCCTTCCATTTCGGAATATTTAAACGGGTTGTAAAATTCAAGAACCATTACTGTTGTTGCGGTAAAACCATCGGTTGTAATTTTTACCGAGCAATCCTGCAGAACCATATGTGCATCAAGCACACGATCAGAACGTACAGGCAAAGGAGGGTTAGATATTTTCATTGAAGGAACAACCTGTGCAAATCCTGCACTGAACAACGAAAAGGCAGCTAATATCAATAAGCATCTCATAAAACAGGGTTTTCCTGATGGATGCACAAAAAACAAGGATTACACAAAGACCTGAAAAAAAATCCCAAGCCGGCTTTCTTTTTTTCACAATTCATTAAACATTGCCGGTTAAACGGGTATAGTTTTTTCGGCTCTTACAATTGAAAGATCAAATTGAATATCCAAAAATTTGAACAATGAAAAAACTGATCAATCTGTGGGTTTGGGCACCGGCGCTTGTGCTTTTTATTTTATCTGGTTGTGGTCCCACAGCGCATATTGAAAAAGACAAGCAGGTAAATTTTAACCAGTATAAAACTTTTGCATGGGCAAAAGAACAGAACAGGCGTTCCAGAAACGATATGATGGAGCGTAATATCAAGTCGGCCATTTCACAGGAGTTAAATAAAACAAAGGGCTGGCGTGAAGATAACCGCAATCCCGATGTACTGCTGAGTTATGATGTGCTGGTTGAACGTAATTCAAAAACAGAACAGGATCCTGTTTACAGGAATGGCTTTTACCGCACATTCTATAATCCTTACCGTGGCAGGTTTTACAACGTCTATTACCCGTCGCAGTTTATGGGTTATAACCGTTACTCCGTTCCTGTAAGAGAAGGAACCATCACCATTACCATGGTTGATGCAAATACTGAACAAACCATTATGCAGGGCTGGGCAACAGAAGAGATTGATAACCGCAATATCAGTTCAAATGAAATAGACAGAATTGTGCATGCGATCTTTAAAAAGTTTGATGTGGCTACCAAATAAAAGTTGATGTTAAGTTAAACGGGGAGCAGTTGCTCCCCGTTTGTTTTAGAAATCCATGATGATTTTATTCACCCGGCAGTTCATTTTTTTTGCTCTTCCATGAACGGTGTTTGGCTCCATCCATTTTTACAATCTTTGGAGTAAACTTTCCTATCACATCAACCAATGCTTTCTGGCTTTGCATTACTTCATCAATATCCTTGTATGCAAAAGGCGATTCATCTAAACCTCCGCCAAGCAATTTTACACCGAACTTTTTCAACTCATCCCTGAACTGTTTATCGGTTACACTTTCCATTGCTCTTGTGCGGCTCATTTTTCTTCCTGCACCATGACTGGCTGAGTTAACAGCTGCAGCTTCACCTTTACCTTTTACAATAAAACCATTTGCCGTCATACTTCCGGGAATAATACCCAATACATTTTTACCTGCAGGGGTTGCCCCTTTGCGATGTACAATCACTTCCTTTCCTTCATACATTTCTTTCCATGCAAAGTTGTGATGGTTCTCCACCATTTTCATTGGCTTACGTCCCAACTGCTTTGCAATTTTATCATGTATCACATGATGACATGCACTTGCATAATCGCCAGCAAGATTCATTGCATTCCAGTATTCCATTCCTTCCTCTTCATCGAGTGTTAACCATGCAAGATTTTTTGCATCCTGTGGTAAACGACGTTTGCTGATAGCGATCCGGGTATAATGATTTGCAATGTTTGCACCCAATGCTCTTGATCCCGAATGACTCAGCAAACCAATATACATTCCTGCTTCCACGCCAAGCACTTCATCTTTCTCTGTAATTTCCACTGCACCAAACTCTACAAAGTGATTACCACTTCCGCTTGTACCTAACTGCTTCCATGCACGGCCATGCATACTTTTCAGTAATGGCATTTCATAAAACAGGTTGTTATCCATTATTTCATGATCTGCAGCCTGGTCAAACTGTCCACCACTGCCAAACAAAGTCGCTTCGCCCAGTTCTCTTGCAAAGAAACTTTCACGTTGTGTTAATTCATTTGGGTTGATGTCAAAAATGCTCAAACACATTCTGCAGCCAATATCTACACCAACGCCATAAGGGATTACTGCATTTTCTGTTGCCAGCACGCCACCAATTGGTAAACCATAACCACTATGTGCATCGGGCATTAATGCACCGGCAACAGTTACCGGCAATTTTGCTGCAGTGTACATCTGGTGCATGGCTCCTTCTTCAATATGTTCCTGTCCGAAAATATTAAACTGTATTCCGCTTTGGTTCAGTGAAATGTTTTGTCCGTCAACATCTGGTTCGGGCATTAATTTTTCGGCAATGGGTTTCAGTATTTCATCATTCAGGTAATTTTCAGGCGCATTGAGAATTTGTTTCAATATCTCCAATGCATCGTCTTCTTTATGATGTTTGAATTTTGTGCACATTACATGCATCGCCACACTTACTACCGGTCCTTCCGGGTAACCAATGGCTCTTATTTGTTTTCCTGATAATTTTAATTTGCTCATTGTTAATTCATTTAAAAGTTAGGTCACATTTTCAGTGCGACCTAACTTATTTTATTTCTGCGGCACGAAAATCTGCTTCAGCTGTTCAACCAATGCTCCGTTGCCACTTACGCTGATGTTGCTGATTTTTTCTGCAATCTTTTCCACGTATTCCATTTCTTTCAGCTTCCACAGCATAGCGTTTTCTTCCATCAGTTTGGCAGTGTTCAGCAAGCTGCGTGTACTTGCAGTTTCTTCACGACGCATGATGCTGTTGGCCTGTGCTTTTTTTCGGCCACCAGCACCTGGTTCATGATTTCCTTTACATCGCCCGGCAGTACAATATCACGGATGCCAAAGTAACTTACTTCAACACCCAATGCCATTGCTTTTTCTTTTACTTTTTCCAGTACAAACGGACCAATGCTGTCTTTTTTTTCCAGCAATTCATCAAAGCTGTAACCGGCAACATATTCACGCAATGCCAGCTGAAAAGCAACATACAACTGCTTATCGTATTCCTTGTTTTTCAAAATAGCTTTTTCAACATCATCCACTTTATACTGTGCCCATGCGTTCATACGCAAAGCAGCTTTGTCTTTGGTAAGAATTTCCTGGCCGTTGATTTCAAGTTGCTGCACACGCAGGTCAACACGGCTCATCAGCACGGTAATGCTGTTACGCCAGAAATAATAAACACCAGGCTGCAGCATTTGTGCATACTTACCATCAACCAGCAATACCGCTTTTTCATAGCTCTCAACGCTAATGCTGCGTACATAAGGTGCAACAAGTTTGCTCTGCAATGTTGCACGGTCAATTGGTTCTGTAATTTCAATCTTACTGGTATCGGCTTTTACAAATTCATAGTTGATGACAGTTTTCCAGTAAGTATAACGACCTGCAGTCAATACGTTTTTCAGAAAACCGTTTTCGTACTGCAATGCAATTTCATTGTCTTTTACTTCAACCACCAGCAATGCTTCTGCCAGTTCAGCATCCTGCAACAGGATGTTGAGTTCAACCGGTGCAGTAAATGGTTTTGTAACATCATACAAAAGCACCATTTCATTTTTCCAGAACCAGTATGTACCTTCTTTCAGCATGTATTTATACACGCCATCTTTAAACACCAAAGCCACTTGCCAGGCATTTACTTTTACACGTTTCATTTTCTATGTTTTAACTCGTTTAAAAAAAATTAAAAAGCCTGTATCATCATCCACCTTGTTTTTTACGGAGGAAGGTTCTTTATACATCCTGTACTTACAGTTTTACAACTGCTCCTTTACAACCCTGCTGTAAACTTCAACTGTTCAAGTGCAAGAACGTTGTGCATTCATGTACCATCCTGCTGGCAAAAACCCGGTTGCGTTAGTTTGTACCTGCTGCATAAAGAAGCAGGTATCAGCATTAAGCCGGGTAATAACACAGACTTTTTGGTTCACCATTTGAGAAGCGGTGTACTTCTTAATCAAGCATCCACCATGCTTTGCCTGTACCACTTGGCTACATCGGTTGATCGATGACGGGATTCGAACCCGTGGATTGTTCTGTTACTCTACCCCCTGAGCTATCACTAATTAAAGTGAATGGGACTCGAACCCATGACCAACAGGTTAAATGGAGGGAACTGCATATTGATGCAACAGCATACAGATAGCTACTGCGACTGCACTATGATGTTCCGTTGAAACATTCATCTGGTTTGCTGTCAACATACGAATACCCTTCTTGCCGTTAAGCAAGCTTTTCTGTTGATGATTTCATCAACAATAATTTTTCAAATCTTAATTCAGCATTTCTGCATTTCGCCTGAAACCAATGATTTCAACTTTTTCAACTGTTGGCGCTTTTTCATGCGGGTTTGCTATTTCCGCAATCGTCATTGGTTTGCTGATTTCAACATCATAACCAAAATGAGCCGACAGTCGTTTTGCTTTTGCCACACCCAGTTTTCCAAATTCATATTTTGCAATTAACCTTCCTTTACGCAACAGTGCATTATCAACCATTGTAAGTGAACTGTTGAACGTACAGATCAGTTGCACATTCAGGAAATCGGCCAGCAATCCATCTGAAATATTCAACAGGTTTGATACAGACGAGCTGCTGCTGTACTTGCGGTCCATGATAATATTTTCGGCATCTTCAATAATCAATACGGTGTTTGGATTATCAATCAGCAATTCAATAAAATCAGGATTCATTAAATTACCTGCAACCGATGGCGAAAGGAAAAGCACACGCTTTTTAATTTTTCCAACCAGGTAACGCAGATATGTTGTTTTACCTGTGCCGGGCAAACCGTGCAGCAGTACAATGCCCTTATCATTCTTCTGGCCAAGCCGTTTACGGATCACTTCATCCACTTCTTTAAATTCATCTTCATAAAAAAGATCAAGATCAAGCTGTGTCCGTTTAATTTCCATCGACTTTAACTCAAGATGATTACGGTTCTGAACAATGAGATTAATTTCAAGTGGCTGGCGTCGTTGCCGTTCCTTAAACTGGTTCACCATTGTTGTTAACTCCTGTACAAATGTTTCATTTGTTCCATCATGCAGCACTTCACAATAATTATCATCAAATTCAATCACCATCCGGTTCTTTAAAATGAGCACTGTTTTATCGAACTCATATTTTTTCTGTTTGCGTTTATACCACCTGTAGCGGTGAATATGATCAATTGATTCATGATAACGCTCTTTAAATGCTGTAAATGCTTTTTCTCCATCTATCCCGTTTACAAAATTTATGCTGGGCAGATTGTTGAAGAAATACAGGTATAAAATCTTTGTATCCAGAAAGCTGTCGCTAAAAACATTGTTGATGTTGATTACTTTCTGATTAAATAAATTTTCCATTGCTTTCGTTTTTGTTTTCTGTTCATTTATTAATGAACAATTTTATTTGCACAACTTGAGCTGGCAAATGCATCGGGTTTGGCTTTAAACACAAAGCCCATACCCATAATGTAGCCCATTGCTTCTTTCAGTGCATCGTTACTTTTAAAATTCGGGTTGGTATTAATGTCGGCATGTACTTCCATATCCACATTAAAAGCAGTAAACAGTTTACACAACCTGTAAGCCACATCAATACTCATTGCAACTTCAGTCAGCATACGATGTTTAATACTCATTTTCTGTGAAGTGGTTTCATTGTGTATGTACATGAACCCTCCCTTTGCTTTACGGATAAATACAATTACCGTTGCAAATTCTGTTTGCCTTCCTTTTACCTGGCTGTCGGTACCAATACACACTTTCAGTTCATGCCGCATTTCTTTTTCCCGCATTAATACGTTACGTATTTCCTGTTCCAGTGTGCATTGCAGGCGAACACCATTTAACTTGCGCCATTGTTGCTGTTCCATTGCGTTGCGTTTTTAATTTTTTCATTCGTTGTTTTATTTATGTGGTGCCTCATGGAATTGAACCACGATGTCCGGGATTTCACCCCGGTGCATAAACCCATTCTGCCAAAACACCATTTGTTTGTTACAGTTACTGATTGATATCCTGTTTCCTCTGCATCGAATTCAACTGTACCAAACATTGCGGAGAGTAAAGGAGTCGAACCTTTGTACCGTATTAACGGCAGCCCAAGCTTAGCAGGCTGGCACATTGCCACTCTGTCAACTCTCCTTTTTTTGCGGATGAAGAAAGATTCGAACTTTCAACCCTCAGTTTAACAAGCTGCAGCTCTGCCGTTGAGCTATTCATCCGTTGTAGTCCCGGTGAGATTCGAACTCACAACCCTCCGGTTAAAAGCGGGATACATCTTCCATTGAGCTACGAGACTATTTTCGTCAGAACCATGATTGGGGTGGATTAAAGGATTATGAAGAAACTAATCTTACTAATCTGTTCAATCTCCCCAAATCAAGGTTCAGATTTTTTTGTACGGCTTTCAGAATTGAACTGAATACTTTCACCTGCTACTTACCTCTCAGAAAGAAAGGGAGATGATTATGTTAACCACTACACCAAGCCGTATTGGTTGACTCCGGGACTTGAACCCTGTTCTCCGTATTCACAGTGCGGCACTTTACCAGTTAAGCTAAAGCCAACATATCCATGCTATTGAGTTTGGATTTGAACCAAAACCATCAGTGTCAAAGACTGATATGCTGAACCGTTACACTACTCAATAATCAGCGGTTCGTATGAGAATCGAACTCATAACTTCTGATAGACAATCAGGCATGTTACCATTATACCAACGAACCTTTTGTATAGCAGGCCAGATTCGAACTGGCAGCCTCTCAGTTCCAGGCGGAGTATCCAACCAATTGGAATGCTGCTATATTTCTCAAAGAACTTTTTTTAAAAGTGTCCCTGCTGCAACCGCAGGGAGCACTTTATTCCTCCTTCTGCAACTAATCTTTTATCGTAACTGGTGTGCGGCAGGATGCAACACTTTATCGCCAGTTTCATTTTTTGCTTTCTCTTTATTTTTTTCAGTTGTATTGCTTATGAAAAGCATTACCAAACGCACAATTAATATTGTAACTAATAACTGCATGATCACCTCCTTCTTTTCAGTCATAAAAAAACCCGGTCGTTTTAGCGACCGGGTTTTACTAACACACATATTACATTTATGCATGCACACAACACGGTCGTTTATGAAAATCATTCCACAGAATATTTACCGGCACGATACTATACAACACTGCACACTTCGCCTGTTCTGATAATGATTGCATCATATTCAGTTGCATAATTCGTGTATGTAATCCTGTTTGTTTCTTCATGTATGTTTTAATTTTTTTAAAAGTGTTTTTCATCAATCAACAACAGAACATTGTTTATCTATTGTAAAGACAAAGCTTTGCCGTTACACATTTTTTCAAATGTGTTTAAAACAAAAAACCCCGCAATCTCTTGCGGGGCCTGTGCTATAGCGAATTTGTTTATTCACTTATTCAACAGCGTAACACGCCCCGCAAACAGAATAGTCACCATTCGGACTAAACTTATTTACCAGTTCAATATGTAATTGTGTGCGTGTCATTTATTGTTGTTATTAATTTGTGAGTGCAAAGATGAAACTATTTTTTTGATACAAACAAATTTTGAAAAAGAAATTTTAAAAATATTTTTTACTGCAACAATTAATGTTCAAATACAACTGTTTTGTTTTCGTAAACAAATACACGGTCTTCAAACACCATCTTCAGCGCCTTGGCTAATACACTCTTTTCAATTTCTTTTCCTGCTCTTACCATATCGCTTACTGCATAAGTATGATTCACAGGAATACTTTGCTGTTCAATAATCGGACCTTCATCCAGATCGTTTGTAACAAAGTGTGCTGTTGCGCCAATCATTTTTACGCCACGGTTATATGCCTGCTTGTACGGACTTGCACCAATGAATGCCGGAAGAAATGAATGATGAATGTTGATGATACGCAACGGAAACTGCTGCACAAATGCCGGCGACAGAATACGCATAAACTTTGCCAGCACCAGGTAATCGTAGTTGTATGTTTGAATCACTGCTGCCAACTCATCTTCAAACTGTTGTTTGGATTTGTTTTCGTGTGATACAAAATGAAAAGGAATATCAAACCGTTTGCATAAATCGGCAAGTATATCGTGGTTGCCAATAACACATTGAACAGTTGCGCCTAATGTAGAAAAATGATTACGGATAAGCAGATCGCTTAAACAGTGATATTCTTTTGTTACAAGAAGTATCACTTTCTTCTGCGGATCAGGATTGATGCTGATGGTTGCATCAGCAGGTAACAAAACACTTAACTCCTGCTGCAGCTCTGCAATATTATTTTCATGCGCCGTTACAATACGTGCAAAGAAACGGTTTGCCTGTACATCCACATGCTCACGCATGGAAATAATGTTAAGGTTACGTTTTGCCAGCACACCTGAAATGGTGGCTACCAATCCAACCCTGTCGTTACATTGAATGAGAATAACCATGGTACAGTAAATTTAATTCTTCATTTGCACAACAAGGGTTAGCCTGTAAAAAGAAAACTAAAGATCAACAGAATCGTAAACGATGACTTTGCTCCAGAGATGGGAACATTCCTCCACGAATTTTAAATGAATGGGATCGGTTTGATAACTGGCTTGGTCTTCTGCATTATCAAACAACACAAACCATGAAACTGCATAACCGTTTTCAATTACTCCACGATTGGTACCTGCTGGTTTACCAATATGAAAATCCTTGATGGTTGAAACGTTTGACAGTTTGTTTAATCCTTCAACCAGTTGATCCCTGTCGCTGATACTGCCGGGATTGTTTAGCCAAAAGAAAACGTGATGGAGGAAAAGGTTTTGCATGATTCTTAAAAGTATTAATCCTTAAATATTTATTTGTTCCACGAATGAAACTATCCATTTTTTATTTCTCGACACTATTTTTACATTCTTCGTTTTGTTGGTACTTAGTTCCACATAATTTAAAATAACAGGATCTGTTATTTCTTTTCGCTCAAACCCTATGCAAATTTTTCTATTATGAATATCTAAGTAAAATGGCTTTTGATTTTGTATTACTACGGGAGACACGCCATCGTTTACTAAACTTAGCCTTTGCAAATCTTCTTCAGAAAGGACATCAAATTCTAAATTATCAGCCCATTCCATAATTTCACTTTTCTCATTCGCAAACCTAAGAGCAATATCTACATTATTAAAATCGGTAAATGAAGGAGGCTCAAAATCAGTGAAACGAACTTTGTAAATATTCTCTACTTCTCTTAGTTTATTATAATGCTTTACCAAAGCATCAAATTCTTCTTCCATTTCTTTGATTGAATCAAAACAGAAAGCATGAAATTTTTCCGCTCCATGAATAAAGACTTTAAACTCTTGACCTTCACATATGCGTTTTAAGAATTCGAAAATTTTTATCGCTTCAGTAACCTTATTAAACTTACTTGAATCAATATGAAAATTTATTTCATTTTTTATTAAAGTCTTTGATATTATATACTCACATGTATATAGATATGACCTAAGTTCTAATTTTTCTTTAGAAACAAAAAGCTCAAAACGAATATCATTAAACTCATAATTGTCTGAAAACACAATATCGGCAATACCGTTCTTTGATGGAACAGAAGATAAAATCAATTCATATTTTTCCGACTCCGGTTCATTAAAACTTATGCCATTAATTTTTATATCAAATCCCTTTATTGCACTATGTGAAAGTTTTACTTGCCCAAACTTTTTCCCTTCAACAAATTCTTGTAAGTATTTATGTTCTTCTGTATCTGTTTTAATCTGAAAGTTGATCTTTCCTTTAAGCTTTTCGCCTATTCCTTCAACTGATTTAATATTGTACCTGTTTTCTAAAGACTCCAAGTTCACTTTCATTTTATGCGAATTGAAATACTCTCTAAGTATTTCTGGCCCAACAAGAGCATTTTGGAAATCGTTATAAATATTTTCTTGGATATTTTTTGATAATCTTAATAGAAATTCTTCACCTTTTAAATCAACATATTGAATTTGCAAATGCTGCAGATCTTTAGATTTATTACTATCTAATTTTGGAGCAATTAAGTAAATATCTTTTCTTTTTATGCCTAACTCCTTGTTTATTCCTTTAATAATATTTCGAACATTATCATCCTCAAGGTTATAACCAATGAAAACAATTACTTTATTTAATAAGCTACTGATTATTGATGACCATAATAAGCTATGACTTTTGTTTTCGGCAAAAAAATCTGCATAATCCGATTTTGTTATTATTAATGAGTCTAAATCTGAGATGTCACCATGAATTTTATAGATTAATGTTTTCTTATTACTTACAGTTACAACATCCTCTATGTTTACAACTTTTTGTGCATTTTTACCATATGCTTTTTCCAGCAAAGCATCATAGTTAGTTGTGATGATTGTTTTAATGTGGGGTATTTTAGTTAAATCGATATGATATTTTAAGCTCGATGGTTTTTTTGTAAAGACTTCTTTCAATAAACTATTTAATCTTTTTCTATTTAACTCATCCTCCCTTACAATTCTTTCAGCTAAATCAGGCAAGGACATATATTTAAGTTCTTCAAGTCCTTTATCCTGTTGAGGTATTAATTGATCATAAATTAATTTAGATAGTTCTTTACCTGTGGGATAACCTGCATACTTCGAAAATCCAGAACCAATCCAAAGAACAACTTCTTCCTTTCTAAAATATTTGAATAGTTTTTCAAGATTCATAGCAACACTTTATTAAAAATATGAAGTTATTAAAACTAAAAGATTTTCAAAACAACTTCCCCTGCATTCCCGGTCTGCGGAATTTTGTTCTGTCCAGGCTCCATTCTTCAGCATTCATTCCATACAGCTTTCCATATTTTTTGTATTGCTGGTTTACCAGTTTGGCAATATGTCCTTCGCCACGCATACGTACACCCCAGCGTGTATCGTTTACTTTTCCATCGTGGCTTTGTTCCACCAGGTGCCACACTTTATCGGCACGGTCGGGGAAGTTTTTATACAGCCAGTCGTGAAACAATAACTTAATGGCACCATTTAAACGTATAAATGTGTAGGCCGTAAACGTGGCGCCGTTATCTCTTGCCGCTTTCATGATGCGCTGCATTTCATGTTCGTTCAGTCCCGGTATCATTGGCCCCATCATAATGCCCATACGTACGCCTGCACTGCTGAGTTCGTTAATGACTTTCAGTTTTTGTTTGGCTGTTGTGGTGCGTGGCTCCATTACCCTGCGCAGATCTTCGTTAAATGATGTAATACTCACCATGGCTGATACAATGTTTTTCTTTCCCATTTCCTGCAGCACATCTTTATCCTTCAGTATCCATGAATTTTTTGTGAGTATACCTACCGGCTGATTAAATTCATTACATACTTCCAGCATCTGCCTTGTTAAACGAAACTGCTGTTCGGCCGGTTGATAACAATCGGTATTACCGCTGAGCATGATGGGTGTTGCATCCCACTTTGGGTGCATTAAAAATTTACGCAGCAGCTGTGGTGCATTTTTCTTTACGAGAATTTTTTGTTCAAAATCCATTCCTGCACTGTAGCCCCAGTACTCATGTACATTGCGTGCATAACAGTAAATGCACCCGTGTTCGCAACCGGCATAGGGATTCATACTGTAGCTCATACCCACATCGGGACTTTCCACTTTGTTGACAATTGTTTTGGGATGTGTTTCGATATATTGTGTTTTAAGATTGCCTTGTTCCCAATCATCAATTGCTTCAACATGTTCTTTACTTGATTCGTTTTTGAGAAAACGGTTTTTAGGATTGAACTGTGCTCCACGTCCGTGATGATAAGACGACTCTTCTGTGTCTTCTTTTGGTTTTACTTTATAATGATCCTGTTGCAATTTTTCTGACATATAGTTGTTGTGTTGAACCACAGAGACACAGGGGACACAGAAATATTTTCATGTATAATCTCTCTGTGTACTCCGTGACTCTGTGGTGAAAGATGATGAATAGAATTGTTGCCGTACAAGTGTGCGACGCAACAACAGTTCAACAGCAGTTGTGTTGATGACTACATAAATAACTCGCCCTGTTTTGTTGTAACGGGTAAATTCTGAAACTCGAACCGTTGTGCAATCTGGTATTGTACGCTCCCAACTGGCCGCTTGAGTAACAGCATTGCATCGGCAATGAAACGACCGGTAAAATGTTTATGACTGTATTCAAGCCAGCCTTTTTCGTATTGCCATGGCTCCAGTTTGCGTGCAATGGTTAAATGCGGTTCTAAAATAAAATGAGGTTTATTATCATCGTTGAGTTTCATTAAACGTTGTGCTTCGCTGCGGATTTCTTTTACCAGTGTTTGCACCGGAATTTTGCTTACCACGTTGATATAAATAGTGTGGCTGGGAAAACTTCCGTAATCACGCAGTTCAACTTTAATGGGATGATAACCCATGGCCACCATTTTTAAACGGTTGATCAAACGTTCTTCCATCATTTCGTACTGTAAGAAATTGGCCAGCGTAATGTGTGGCTTGCCCCATTTTGCATGATCGGATTTGTACTTTTCAGCAAAGGCTTCTTTTACTTTTAAAATGCGGTTCCATAATTCCTGGTGCGGACTGAGTACAAGCAAGTACTCGTACACCCTGTAGCCGGGAATGGTTGCTGTTGTAATTGATTGTAATTGCATAACCCATCTTTTTTTGGTTGATTAATAACTATGCAATGACTATGGCAAAGCCAAAGCACAGATGGGATTGCTGAAGTATCGGCCGGTTACTGAAGATGAAAAAAAAATTTCTTCAAAATCGTAACACTAAATTACTAAAAGTTTTAGTTTTACCAAACTTTCTTACAAACCCTGAAATAAAAAATATTCATCACCGCTCTTTGCGCATGCAGGAGTTAAATTATTTTTCTATGGACGGGGAAGATTTTTTCGGCGCCGCTTATAAAGGCAGTAAACAGTTTACACAACACAACATCCGCACAGCAAATGCAACGGGCTTTGGAGCCGCTGCTGATGATTATGCTGAACGTGGTATTGATTTAAATGAACAGCTGGTGCGTAACAAACCTGCTACATTTTTCTTTCGCATGAAAGGTGATGCAATGCAGGATGCCGGCATTTTTGAACATGATATTTTAATTGTTGACCGGTCGCTGAAACTGGCCAATGGAAAAATTATTGTTGCCATTTTAAATGGCGAATTGCTGGTGCGCAGGTTTCATAAAAATTTTTCATCGGCTTTTTTAATTCCTGAAAACCCGAGATACAAAGCCATTAACCTGGCAGAGTTCACTGATTTTAAATTGTGGGGAGTAGTGGTGCACAGTATTCATTCGTTTCATTAATCATCATCACGAAGAGTTTTAAGTACCCGAAATACGATTAACATGTACGCCATTGTAGATTGTAACAGTTTTTATTGCTCCTGCGAAAGGTTGTTTGAGCCTTCGCTGCAAAACAAACCCGTTGTTGTGTTAAGCAACAACGATGGCTGCATTGTATCTCGTACTGATGAGGCAAAGGCATTGGGCATTGCAATGGCCGGGCCTTATTACCAGAACAAGGATGCGATCTTGCAGCACAACGTAGCTGTGTTTTCGAGCAACTATAATCTGTACGGCGACTTAAGCATGCGTGTCATGGATACACTGCGTTCAATTGCAGGTGATGATCATGTAGAAGTATATTCCGTTGATGAAGCGTTTGTAAAACTCGCATCGATGTCGACTGATCAGTTGCAGAAAATTTCTGTTGAGCTGAAAGAAAGAACCGAACTGTGGACAGGTATTAAAGTATCCGTTGGAATAGCACCAACCAAAGTGCTGAGTAAAGTAGCCAACCGTCTTGCAAAGAAAAACAAAGAGGCAACCAACTGTATAATGGTTCTTGATACAGAAGAAAAAGTTCAGGAAGCATTGCAGCGGACTCCTGTTGGAGATGTGTGGGGTGTTGGCGGACGGTCGGCTTACAAGCTCAAAGAGTTTTACAATATTCAGAACGCATGGCAGCTGAGTAAGATGAACGAGGAATGGGCAAGAAAAAATTTAGGTGGCGTGGTTGGTGTACGATTGATTAAAGAACTGAACGGAACAGCTTGTATTGAAATGAAAGATCCGTTAGAGAATAAACAGATGATTGCCACCACACGTATGTTTGGCAAACCTGTGTATGAACTGAACGATTTAAAAGAAGCTGTTGCAACTTATACTTCACGTGCTGCTGAAAAATTGCGCAGGCAATATTCAGCTGCAAAACTGATTAATGTGTTTGTGGTAACCAACGATCAGAAAGGACATCAATATGAATACAATCCAAAAACAAAACATACTTATGTTACATTACCATCGGCCACATCCAACACACATGAACTGATTCAATATGCAGTACCACTGGTTGAGCGCCTGTATGTAAGCGGACCAAAATATTTAAAAGCAGGCGTTATGCTGGGCAGTATTGTTCCTGATAATTCCATACAGGGAAATTTATTTGTTGCAGAAGAAAACCAGCAGCGGCTGCTGATGGAAGCAATGGACAACATCAACTTCAGTATGAGAGATGATGTGGTGAAATATGCTGCAACCGGTTTAAAACGCAACTGGAAAATGCGGCAGGAATTAAGAAGCGGACGATACACCACCAGGTGGGATGAATTGTTTGAAGTGCATTAAGCAAACAAGGAACCTTGCGGGCCATCACCTATAAACTTCGGCTTAATTAAATTCAAACCAATTTCTTTATTCATCTTATCAACCAAATAAACAGTGAGTTCAGGCGATGTTGCTTCATCGTGCATGTGCATAAAGAAATACAGCTCCTGCAAACCATGATCAAGCCAGTACTTCATACGATCAACCCATACATTACAACGTGTATAATCGCTTTTATGTAAACTGTTGCCCACATAACGGATAAATGCTTTGGGCAGGGTTAAATGCATGTGTGCACAATCTCTTCGTCCTGCAGTATCGGTAATCACAGCGCCGATGTTGAGTTCCTTCAACGTTTCAAACATTTCGTTTCGGATGTTTTCTTTTGCAAACCAATCGGGGTGACGCACTTCAAGAAAAAACTGTAAATCCTTTGGCAATGATTTTAAATAATCAAATAACTCTTTTTTCCGCTTGGGCGAAAATGTATCACTCACCTGCACGAAGATGGGGCCGAGATATTCTTCAAACCCAACAATGCCCCGAAAGAATTCATTGGTAATAAAATCTTTTCCTTTTAAACTGCCCCTGTGTGTAACACCCTGGTACATCTTCGGGCAGAACTTGAAATCCATTCCCTTTGCTTTCTCTGCCCATTTACGAATACCAGCTTCACCATAAACTTTATAATGCGTGGCATTCAGTTCAATGCTGTTGTAATGATGCACATAATGCTGCAGAAAATCTTTTTCTTTTGTTTTGGGCGGATAGATTTTTCCCACCCACTCGGCACGTCCCCACTTGGCACAACCGAGATACACTTTTGCATCCTTTACCGGCTTCCCTTTCAAAATAGTTTTATTGAAAGCAGGTTCTGCAGGCAATGAAAAATCAATATTATTTAATTCATGTTCATCAATACGTCCAAACTCCATCTCAATAATATTTTTTATACAGGTTGAACAAAACTTTTTTTGCATCGGGCGTCATTCCCTTTGTTGTATCCATTAAGAAATGACGTTTAAAGCCGAGTATTGCTGCGCTTGTATCTTTCATATCATAACCCACAATACGAATGGCACTGAGGTAATCGAAGTTTACAGGAACTGTTACATTGGTTGTATCGCTCCACCACAAACCAAAACCTTTTTCACTTAATGTTTTCCAGGGAAAACGCCAGTTGGGATCATTCTTTCTTGTTGGTGCAATATCGCCATGACCAATAAAATTGGCTGCAGGAATTTTATATGCTGCTTTCAAACGTTCAAGCAACGAAACTAAACTGCTGATCTGTCGTTCATCAAACGCTTCAAATCCATTATTATCTAATTCAATACCGATTGATGCAGAGTTCACATCAAACATATTTCCCCAGCGGCTTACACCTGCATGGTGAGCACGGAGATAATCGTTGAGCATATGAAAGATTGTTCCATCACGGCAAATCACATAATGGGCACTTACTTCAGTTCGTGGAAGTGTAAATGTTTTCAGCGTTTGATCGCAGGTGTTTTGTGCTGTGTGATGAATGATCACAAAACTTGGTTTGCGCATGGTGAAATTGGTTGTACCTGCAAAGTATGGTTCATTGTTTACCGAATCATGCAGCGGGTATTGCTTCAACACTTTTGCAAACTTCTTTGCCTGCTTTTTATACGATTTATTGGTTGTTGCATACGGACTTTTTGAGCAGCTTCCGGCTGCTACAACTAAAGTCACAAACAATAAAAGAATCTTCCATCTGTTCATGGCCGAAAGTTAGCCCTTTTCTGTTCACAATTACTCCAAAAATGCCGAAGTCAATGCTTTGAATCATTCCATCTTCTGCCGTTCATCATTCATCATTACAAATACCAACAATAACTTAAGTGTCGCAATTTTAACACACACAAAATTTTTTTTATGAAAGCGTTCTTAATCATGGTATTCCTGTTTGGCGCTTTGCAGGTAGGTGCCCAGGCATGGACTAAACAATACGATTTTGTGGATGACTGTATTTGTGGTTTAGCAAAAGTCAGTAAAGATGGTAAATTCGGTTATGCCACCAAAGATGGCAAGCTGGTTGTTCAACTTATTTATGACGAAGCTTTGTCGTTCAGCGAAGGCAAAGCTGCCGTTCGGAAAGGAGATAAATGGGGGTATCTCGACAGTACAGGCAAGGTTATTGCTGAAATGACGTATGAAGAAGCAGGATCGTTTCACGATGGTATTGCCTGTGTAAAAAAGAACGGCAAGTTTGGCTACATCAACAGCAATATGGAAGTTGTAATTCCGTATGAGTTTGATATGGCCCGTGGATTTTCAGAAGGCATGGCTCCTGTTTCAAACAGCAAAGGCTTGTGGGGATACATAAATACAAAAGGCAAACTCGTTCTTCCTTATCAATACAATTTTGCAGATCTGTTCACGGAAGGTAAAGCCCGTGTACTGAAAGATGGAAACTTTATGATGATTAATAAAGAAGGTAAAGAAGTAAAAGAGGAATAAAAACCTTATCAGATCAGATTACTTCTGCAATAAAAAACCACGTTGTTGAAACGTGGTTTTTTATTTTTAATCATCTCTTCTGTCGAAGAAGGAGGAGGCTTTTAAATCTTTCACCGAATCTCTTCTTGTTACCAGCATTGGTATCACCGCACCAACCGATAATCCAAGAATAATGAACAATACTTTTAATCCGTTATTGATGGTTGACTGCAGCACCTGTTCATAATCGGAAGGTTGTGTGTTGCCAACAAGCTTGATCATTCCCAACATCATACGATATGCAAACACACCGGGTATCATTGGTATTAATGCAGGAATATAAAATACTGGTGGCGGTGCATGCTTGTAATGTGCAAACGGAATGCTCAGCAAACCGATTACTGCTGATCCGCAAAAAGGAGCAAGCACATCACTTACACCAAAACGTATTAATAAAAATTTTGTGAAGCCGCCAAGCCCGCCCAATATGCCAATAAACACCAATGTACGTGAGGGCACATTAAACAACACAGCAAAACCAACTGCTGCAAATCCGCACCAGATAAATTTTTCTGCCACAGGCAAAAAATCAATTACTGCTGCAGGCAAAATGCCCAGCAGAATATGATTGGCCTGTTGTATGAATGCTGATATAAATATTAAATTTTCCATTTCTGATTTTACATTTGATAAACAAACATTGATGCAAGCAAACCAAGTGCAATGGCAAACGAATAAATCAAACTGTTTATTCCCCTGATAATTCCTGTTTGAATATTCCCATCAATTAAATCGGAAAACGAATTAATGAGCGGCACACCCGGTATTAAAAACAAAACTGATGTTACAAAACCATGATTGCCCGGATCGGCAATACCCAGCTTATATCCAAGCCCTGCTACCAATGTTGCAGCAAATGCAGCAAAGAAAACACAGAGGTATGTGTTGAATGCATGTTTAATTGATTCCTGCCTTACAAACAAACCAATAAATGTTGCAGCAAAAGCAAACAGCATATCAGGAATTTGTCCGCCGGCTACCCTGCAAAACGATGCACCTGCAAGTGATACAAACAATAACACTGCTATTCTTGGAAAATGCGGAAGAGCCTGTAAGCGGTCTAACTCTTCATTAATCTGGTCAACTGTCCAGTGTTCTTCAATAACAGTCCAGCTCATGCGGCTGATACCCGATAAGATTCTGAAGTTCACTCCATGCTGACCTGTTCTTTTCAAACTGGTGTACACCTCGTCGCCGTTTTCATTTTCAAGTGATAACAATACTGAACGGTGATTAATCACAAGCTCAGCTTTGTAATCAAATGAAGTTGAAATGCGTTGAATTGTTTTTCGTATACGTTCTGTATTTGATCCCGATGTCATCAGCAAAGTGCCTATGCGGAGTAAAAGTGTGCACAGTTCCTTTGCTTCGGGATGAGTTTTATTCACTTCCAAAACAAATAAATTAGAACGCAAAGGTAATTTAAAATAAGCAGGATGTATAATGACAAGAATTAGTCCTATACACCTGAAAGCTGACGAGAATTATTTTTTTGTATCAGCTTTACATATTTCGCCTGTATTGTCCGCCCACATCATATAATGCATGTGTGATTTGTCCTAACGAACAATATTTCACTGTTTGCATCAGCTGTTCAAAAATATTTCCATTGCTTACTGCTACCTGTTTTAATTGTTTCAGTTCATCCTTGCACCTGTTTTCATTGCGTTGCCAGAAAGCATGAAGATTGGAAATCTGTTGTTCTTTTTCTTCGGTTGTACTTCGTATTATTTCGCCGGGAATTGTTGTGGGACTTCCTTTTTTATTTAAGAATGTATTTACACCAACAACCGGAAGTTCGCCAGTATGTTTCAGGTGCTCGTAGTGCAGGCTTTCTTCCTGGATTTTATTACGCTGATACATGCGTTCCATTGAACCAAGTACACCACCACGTTCAGTAATGCGGTTGAATTCATTCATCACAGCTTCTTCAACCAAATCAGTAAGCTTTTCAATTAAAAACGATCCCTGGTTGGGATTTTCATTTTTAGCAGTACCCAGTTCACGATTTATGATAAGCTGAATAGCCATTGCTCTTCTTACACTTTCTTCAGTTGGAGTTGTAATCGCTTCATCATAAGCATTGGTGTGAAGTGAATTGCAGTTATCATAAATAGCATACAACGCCTGCAATGTTGTACGTATATCGTTGAAATCAATTTCCTGTGCATGCAAACTTCTGCCACTTGTCTGAATATGATATTTCAACATCTGGCTGCGTTTGTTTGCTTTGTATTTATACTTCATTGCCTTTGCCCAGATGCGGCGTGAAACCCTGCCAATCACACTGTATTCCGGATCCATTCCATTACTGAAAAAGAATGAAAGATTAGGAGCAAACTCATCAATATTCATTCCACGGCTTAAATAATATTCAACATAAGTAAACCCATTTGCCAATGTAAATGCAAGTTGTGTGATTGGGTTTGCACCTGCTTCAGCAATATGATAACCACTAATACTTACGCTGTAAAAGTTGCGTACATTCTGCTCAATAAAATATTCCTGCACATCACCCATCAACTTTAAAGCAAATTCAGTTGAAAAGATGCAGGTGTTCTGTGCCTGGTCTTCTTTTAAAATATCGGCCTGCACTGTACCTCTCACCTGTTGTAAAGCCGCTTGTTTGCATTGAGCATACACATCAGCAGGTAATACTTCATCGCCGCTTAATCCAAGGAGTTTTAAACCAAGACCATTGTTACCTGCAGGTAATTCACCGGGAAAAGATGGATTATTATAAACAGGTTTTGTTATGTTGCCGAATTTCTTTTGATAAGCTGCATTCACCATTTCCCACTGACCATTCTCTTCAATCCATTTTTCACATTGCTGATCAATTGCTGCATTCATGAAGAATGCAAGAATGATGGGGGCAGGACCATTAATGGTCATACTTACAGATGTCTTCGGATCGCACAAATCAAAACCACTGTATAATTTTTTTGCATCATCAACAGTTGCAATACTCACACCACTGTTTCCAACCTTGCCATAAATATCAGGACGATGTGCCGGATCTTCTCCGTAAAGTGTTACACTGTCGAATGCAGTTGATAAACGTTTGGCAGGTTGTTCAAACGATACATAATGAAAACGTTTATTGGTACGTTCGGGACCGCCTTCGCCTGCAAACATTCTTGTAGGATCTTCGCCTTCACGTTTTAACGGAAACACACCAGCAGTAAATGGAAAACTGCCGGGAACATTTTCCTGTGCCTGCCAGCGTAACAGATCGCCCCAGTCTTTATATTTTGGCAAAACAACTTTCGGAATTCGTGTACCACTTAAACTGGTGCTGAACATTGGTTGCCTGATTATTTTATCACGCACTTTGTATTCGTAATAATCCTGCTGGTACGCTTTTAATTTTTCGGGCCAGTGAGTAATTAGTTTTTTAGCAACCGCAGTTTGCTGATCGGTGAGTTGCTGAATTTGCTTTTTAATTTCTTCAATAACTGCTGACGGGGCTTTAGCCGCCGTAAGGGTTTGTTCAGCACCCTGCAACTGATATAGTTTTGATGCAATTACTGATTGATCAATCACCAGCTGATTATAATCTTTAATTGTATCAGCAATTTCGCTGAGGTAACGAACCCTCGCCGGTGGAATAATGAGCGATTTATTAACGGTATCCTTATGAACAATATGATCAACTGCTCCGAAGTTGATGTTCATTTTTGTTTCAACTGCATGAATAATTTTTTCAAACAGTTCATTCACACCTGTGTCATTAAACTGTGAAGCAATGGTGCCTACAACAGGCAGTTCATCATCTTTCGCTGTAAATAACTGGTGGTTGCGTTTGTATTGTTTACGTACATCAGCCAGTGCATCCAATGCTCCTGCTTTATCAAATTTGTTGATGGCAATCAGATCGGCATAATCAAGCATGTTGATTTTTTCCAGTTGCGATGCAGCACCATATTCAGGTGTCATCACATACAAACTCACATCACAATAATCAAGAATCGATGCATCACTTTGTCCAACACCGGCACTTTCAAGTATAATGAGATCAAATGCTGCTTCTTTGCACACATCAATGGCTTCCTGCACGTACACACTTAAAGCTTTGTCGCTTTCTCTTGTGGCAAGACTGCGCATGTAAGATCTCGGACCGGAGATAGAATTCATACGGATACGATCGCCGAGTAATGCACCTCCTGTTTTTTTCTTTGATGGATCAACTGAAATAACAGCAATGGTTTTATCGGTAAATGCATGTAAGAAACGGCGAACGATTTCATCTGTTACTGATGATTTACCAGCACCACCTGTGCCGGTAATACCGAGTACAGGAATAATGGCTGATGTATTTTTCTTTGCTGATGGCTGACCATTTTCTGCAAGTGTAATGGCACGTGCAATGCGCCTGATATCTTTTTTCTCACCTAATGGAAGCTTCCCGTTCCAATGTTGAGGAGCTATCCAGTAAGCTGATTGTTCGTTATTATTTTGTGATGTTGAACTTTGCTTACATTGCTGAATCACATCTTCAATCATTCCTTCAAGTCCCATTTGCCTTCCATCGTCGGGCGAATAAATCCGTGCAATACCATAAGCCTGCAGTTCATTGATTTCATCGGGCAGGATTGTTCCACCACCGCCGCCAAATATTTTTATATGACCGCAACCACTTTCATCAAGCAGGTCTTTCATGTATTTAAAAAACTCAATATGCCCGCCCTGGTAAGAAGTAATGGCAATACCATGTGCATCTTCTTCAATAGCAGCTTCCACTATTTCCTGCACGCTGCGGTTATGACCAAGGTGAATGATTTCGGCACCCTTGCTTTGCATAATGCGGCGCATAATATTAATAGCTGCATCATGGCCATCGAATAAAGAAGCAGCGGTTACAATACGTATTTTATGAGAATTCGGTAACTCCATATTCAGTTGTTTCAGTACAAAAATAGTTTTAATTATTCTTGCTTACACATGTTAGGATAGATGGTTTTATAATCGGGCCGCAAAGTCATAAAAAAAGAGACTGTTTTTGCAAACAGTCTCTTTAATTTTTTTGAAGTTATATTGATTAATAACCCGGGTTCTGTACTAAAACACCACTTGTTGCATCAATTTCACGCTGTGGAATCGGCATAACAAGTTTATCAGCATTCCATGCAAAAGAACCGGTTGCTAAACGTAACCTGCGCAGATCGTGAATACGCTGACCTTCGAATGCCAGTTCAATAAACCTTTCGCCCAATACATCATTTAATGTTGGACTTGCAGGAGCTGTTGAATTTGTGCGAACAGTATTTCTTACCATTGCTAAATCATCGGCAGGTGTTGCACCTACAGATGAGCTGAGTCTTAAATTACATTCAGCTCTTGTAAGATACATTTCTGCAATACGCACAACAGGTAAATTCTGGCTGAATGATTTCCATTTTCCGCAATAAGTATTGCCGGGTCTTGCACCTGTTCCAATATAATACCATTCAGAAATCCGTAAATCACCTTGCGGATAATTGTTATCGGGATAGCTTGCAACAACTCTTACATCAGCACGTCCAATACCAGGCAGGCTTGCATAGAAAGTAGCCATACCATTATTTGCAGTACCTGCATTGTTTTGTTCATTTTGCTGAATTTCCCAGATTGATTCTGCAGTGTTTTTATTATCAAACACTGCTCTTACAGAAGCATTCATTTTGTAATATCCGCTTTCAATAACTGTATTGGCAGCAGCAAGAGCTGCAGGATAATTAGCCTGCTGTAAATAAACCCTTGTTAAGAATGCAAGTGCAGCATATTTTGTTGCTCTTACTCCATTTTCTTCAGGCAATAAAGTTGCAGCTTTTGTTAAATCAGTAATAACCTGTGTGTACACCTGCTGCACTGTGCTGCGTGGAGTTTTCTCAAATGCATCAGCTTCAGTAGTTGTTGGTTTTGTTTTGATAACAACACCTAACTGTGTGTTACCCGAAACTGCACCGTAAGGCAATCCATACAAACGCACTAATTCAAAATGCATAATGCCACGAATGAACAACGCTTCACCTTCTAATTGTTTTTTCAGATCTGCATCCTTTACAATATCAAGTGAGTTTAATACAATGTTTGACATATTGATTGCTTTGTACGCTTCTGTCCAGATAAGCGCAGCATCAGCATTATCTCTTAACATGGCTTTTCCTGCAATTTGTCTTGGCGACTGGAAAGTGCCACGCCATGTGCAAACCCCATCACTTCCTAAAAGGTCTGCATCCATTAACAGGTTTGTACCGTATAAAGATCCGCCACCTAAAACAGAATAAGCACCCACAACCAGTGAGTTTACATCCTGGTCTGTTTCCAATGCACTTGCTGCATCAATTGATTGCTTTGGTTCAATATCAAGAACTTTTTTACAAGAAGTAAATATTGCAGCAGAAACAAAAGCGAGCAGTAATAATTTATTTCTAAGTTTCATAATAATAATTTTTGGTTTTGATTACAATCCGATGTTTATACCTACAGCAATTGTACGTGCCTGTGGAGGTGTATAAAAATCATGTCCGAGGTTCACATTGCCTACATACAATGTATTTACTTCGGGATCGTAACCGGTGTATTTTGTAAACGTAAAGAGGTTAGAAGCTGAAACATAAACTCTTGCTGATTCAAGTTTCAAAGGCTTCAGCATAGTTCTTGAAAAGTTGTAACCAAAGTTTACACTCTTGATCCTGAAATAAGAACCATCCTGAACCCAACGGCTGCTCTTTCCTGCACCATTACCATCATAAAGACGTGGTTGAGGAATCATTGTTTTATCGCCTGGTTTTTTCCAGTAGTTCATCTGATCAACCGTCTGGTTATCGAAGTAATCACCATTTACACTCTGGAAAAATCCGGCAATGTTGTAGAGATCACCACCTTTTACAAACTGGCATTGAATATCAAGATCAAAAGATTTAAAGCTGAAGTGGTTGTTCCATCCACCATAAAAATCAGGATTTGGATTTCCAACAACTGTATCTACTGCAGAGCTGTATGAGTTAGTTGTTTTACCATCAGCCAGCATATATAATGCATCTCCGTTTTCAGGATCAACACCCATGTATTTCTTGCCATAGAATTGTCCGAACGGAGCACCTACTGCAAGACGACCTAATGTTCTTGAACCTGGAGAAACAGGAGCAACAAGACGTGTTACTTCGTTTTTGTAAGTTGAAATGTTGAAAGAAGTATTCCATTTAAATGCACCGGTAAGAATGTTTGCATTTACCACAAATTCAAAACCGTGGTTATTCATATCACCCACATTTTTGGTAATGATAGTATAACCATTCACTGCAGGTGTAGGAACATTCAGCAACAGGTCTTTTGTTTTCTTGGTGAAGAAATCAATTTCACCTGAGATACGGTTGTTAAGTAAACCAAAGTCGAGACCGATATCAAACTGCTTTGTATTTTCCCATTTCAGTTTTTCATCACCAATCTGTGATGTTACCATACCGCTGATGTTTGCATAAGCAGCTGCATCGTAAAGACTGCGTGCACCAAAGTTTCCGATTTCAGCATTACCGGTAATACCGTAACTGCTCCTGATTTTAAGGAAGCTGATGGCTTTAATATCTCTCATAAAACTTTCTTCACTGACAATCCAGCCAATTGATGCAGCAGGGAAAGAACCATAACGGTTATCCTTACCAAAACGGCTTGAACCATCAACCCTGAAGCTTGCGCCAAGTAAATAACGGTCTTTGAATTTATAGTTTGCTCTTGCGAAATATGAAAGGAATCTGAAACCTGTTTCGCTAGAAGACCCATCAGAAATAATTGCAGCACTTGCAATTTTTGTAAACTTATCATTAGGGAACGCAAGGCCTGTTACACTTGCACCTGCACTTTGTCCTTTTTGATATTCAATACCAGCCAATGCATCCACAACATGATTCTCACCAAAAGAATTACTATAGTTGAATGTGTTGGTATTAGTAAGCACATTAGCAGTAACCTGGTTGCTGTAACTATAACCATCAGGCGCACCATCTAATGTTCTTCTTCCCAAAAACTGATTTTCCTGTAAGTTGTTCCAGTCAATACCAACCTGGGAGCGGAAGCGAAGTGTTTTGCTGAAGTTTATTTCAGCATATGCATTACTGATAGAACGGAAGGTTTTATTCAGTGTCTGGTTATTATCTTCTCTTTCAACAAGGTTGTTATAATAAAGTGTTGCCAGGTTATACTTTCCGTTTGCATCTCTTAACGGGTGCAATGGCGGAATGGCATTTAACTGAAGTGGATTGCTGAATGCATTATCACTTGGTACACTGTAATTATCGCTTTGATTAAGTGAGATGTTTGTACCAAACTTAAAAATTGAATTAATTGTATGATCAATATTGATACGGAAAGTTCCTCTTGTTAAACGGTTTGCAAGAATGATACCTTTCTGATCATTATAACTTGCACTTACCAGGAATTTTGTACGTGCATCGCCACCTGTAGCTGAAGCATTGTACTGGCGTACATATCCTTTCTGAAATGCCTGGTTCGACCAGTTTACATCGTTGTTGCTGTTCCAGTCATCAGTACCGGTTTCTGCAGCAAATTCATCTGCACCAACATAGCCAACATTTTCAGCAGCTACAGAAAATAATTCTTTGTATTGAGCTGCATTTAAGAATTGGCGTTTATGTGTTGGATCGCTCCATCCTGTAAAAACTCCGGCGCTTACTTTTGTTTTACCCTGTTTACCGCTTTTTGTTGTAATCAATAATACACCGTTTGATGCCCTTGAACCATAAATAGCTGAAGAAGCAGCATCTTTCAATACTTCAATTGATTCAATATCGTCGGGATTAATTGTTGCAAGCGGGTTATCGGGTTCAGTATTGCTTCCCAACGACTGGCTGATAACAGGAACTCCGTCGATAACAACAAAAGGTTGCTGATTAGCAGAGATAGAAGAAATACCCCTTACCCTGATATTCAGAGCCTGGCCCAGTTTACCACTTCCTGAATTAATGAATACACCAGATGCTCTTCCCTGTAATGCCTGCTCAAAAGAAGGCAGCGGAAGGTTGCTGAACTCTCTTGAACTTACTTTCGAAATTGAACTGGTGATTTCTTTTTTAATCTTGCTACCATAACCGGTGACAATAACTTCTTCAAGTCGTTTACTTTCTCCTGCTTTTAGTGAAACTGTAATAAAAGCTCCTGTGAGGGAAATGTCCTGTGATTCAAATCCTAAAGCAGAAATGCTTAGGGTTTTTGTGCTTTCTGACACGATAAGAGAGAATGTTCCGTCATTTTTTGTAGCAGTTCCTTTAGAAGTGCCTTTTACTGTAACCGACGCATTCGCAATAGGTGTGCCGCTTTCATCTGTAACTTTTCCTGTTACCTCTTTTGTTTGTGCATTAAGTCCAACAAACAGCAACAGGAAGACAATTGTCATTCCGAGCAATTTTCTCATGTACATTGATTTTGGTTAAAAAATAAATAGTGTTCTTATTTCTTTCAGACAAGAAATAGCAATGATAGCTGCTTTAAAAAAATAAATATAACTTTCTTACATAAACGGGCTATTTAATTGGTAAACAATGTAAATAGCCCGCTTTTTATGGTTTGAAACGTAGGATTAATCCCTTCGTTCCATATATATAAGGATGTATTGAACCAGCATTGCAATGGATGCTAATGCAGCCACAACATAAGTTGCTGCAGCCCACTTGAGGGCATCTTTTGCCCCGGGGAATTCCTGGGTATTGATCACATTTGTACGCTCCAGCCAAGCAAGTGCCCTGTTGCTGGCATCGAATTCAACTGGCAGAGTAATAATGGAAAAAAGGGTGGAAACCGCAAACATAATTATACCAATCAGTAAAACAGTGGGATTTCCCTTGCCAAAACCCAGCACACCAAGACCTATTAATAATACCCATTGCGATAAATTGGTGCTGATCTGTACAATCGGAACCAGCCTTGAACGAAGCATAAGCCATTGATAAGCAGTAGCATGTTGAACGGCATGACCACATTCATGAGCTGCAACCGCAGCAGCAGCAACTGAACTTCCGTTGTAAACATCGGGGCTCAGATTAACTGTTTTCTTCATGGGATCGTAGTGGTCGCTCAAAAAACCATCCACAGACTGGACTGTAACATCGTAAATACCATTCTCCCGCAGCATTTTTTCTGCTATTTCACGGCCCGTAAGCCTGCTCATCAGGAGCTGTTTGCTGTACCTGGCAAACTTGCTTTTTAACCTCATTTGTACCAAAAAGCCGATTCCCATAAAAATCAGGGACACAAATAAAATTCCTAGATTCATCTATCTTTTTTTTAATTTAATTACTCATCAAATTACCTTCCAAACTACAAATCTGACAGATTAAGCCGGTTTCAAATTTGGCGTAAGTCTTTTTGTCAGAATCAGTTACGTTTAAAGATAGCCGTAAGCTCAGGAAGCGAAAAAAGTCTTTGAAAAAAAGAACTTAAATAACTGTTTATCAATATTTTATAAAATAAAAATACAACCCCTAAAACTGACCGATTCCTTGCCTTTTAAAAAAATATTTATACACATAGCCCAAAAATAATTTTGCAATCTGGGCACAATTTGTAATTTAGCAACAGAATTTAATGGGTTAGTAAGTACAAAGGGTTGGAAGAAATTCCAGCCCTTTTACTTTTATCAAACACTTGTTTTTATTTCGTTTATTTTCTGAAATAATGCTCCGATTCAGGATTCTTTTTTTCTCTTCATCGAAATATTTTTTTTACTGAATTCATTTTTTTTGATGGACTTTTATGAGATTGAGAAAATAAATCATGAGCAAAGTCAAATCATCTTTTTTTTGCCAGAACTGTGGATATGAATCAGCAAAATGGCTTGGTAAATGTCCATCATGTAACGAATGGAACACCTTCGTAGAAGAAATTATTACAAAAGATAAAAGCAATCCACAAAAACAAAGCTGGAAAGAAAGCAGCGGAAGCGAAATGAAAACAATTTCGCTGAGTGAAATAAAAAGTACAAAAGAAGAAAGGATTTTAACCCAGGATGCAGAGTTGAATCGTGTACTTGGTGGTGGTATTGTTCCGGGAAGCATTGTATTAATTGCAGGCGAACCAGGGATTGGAAAATCAACTTTATTTCTGCAATTAGGTCTTCATTTAAAAAACACAGTTACACTTTATGTAAGTGGTGAAGAAAGTGAACAGCAGATTAAAATGCGTGCTGATCGTTTGCAGATGAGTAATGAAGACTTTTATTTACTTACTGAAACATCAACCAACATCATTTTCCAGGAAGTAAAAAAGTTAAAACCGCAACTGGTTATCATTGATTCGATACAAACTTTACAAACACCTTTTATTGAAAGTGGTCCCGGAAGCATTTCTCAAATCAGGGAAACCGCAGCCGAACTTCAGCGCTTTGCTAAAGAAACGCATACACCTGTATTTCTCATTGGGCATATTACAAAAGATGGAACCATTGCAGGACCAAAAATTCTGGAGCACATGGTTGATACTGTTTTGCAGTTTGAAGGCGACCGTCATTACGCTTACAGAATTCTGCGTACAATGAAAAACAGGTTTGGATCAACATCTGAACTGGGCATTTACGAAATGAGTGAAACAGGTATGCGGCCTGTAAATAATCCAAGCGAAATTCTTATCACACAAAAAGAAGATCAGCTAAGCGGTATTGCCATTGCAGCAACAATGGAAGGTATGCGGCCGCTGCTTATTGAAGTGCAGGCTTTAGTAACACAAAGTGTGTACGGAACTCCGCAACGAACTGTCAGCGGGTTTGATTTAAGAAGACTTCAACTGCTACTCGCTGTTCTTGAAAAGCGTGGTGGTTTTCATTTTGGAATGAAGGATGTGTTTTTAAATATCGCCGGTGGAATTAAAGTGGAAGATCCTTCCATTGATCTTGCCGTATTATGTGCACTTCTTTCGAGTTATGAAGATGTGCCGTTAAATCCGCAGATATGTTTTGCCGGTGAAGTTGGTTTAAGTGGAGAAATACGGGCAGTTAACCGCATTGATCAGCGTATTGCAGAAGCTGAAAAACTGGGCTTTGAAAAAATCATCATCAGCAAATACAATTTGGGCCACAGGAAAGAAAACGATAAAAAAATCATGCAGAAATACAATATTGAAATTGTAACCATGAGCAAGGTTGAAGAGTTGTACCAGTATTTATTCCAGTAAGCTGCAGTATTTGATTTTGCTTTTTTTCTGATTATTTTAGACAGATGATCAACACCCGGAAATGGCTCAGCGATTTTGCTCATCTGTTCTATCCACATACCTGTGCAGGTTGCGGAAGTGATTTACTGGAACATGATCAGTGTATTTGCCTCCATTGCTATTCGCAACTACCCGAAACAGGTTTTGCTTCTCTTCCCATCAATCCAATTGAGAAAAATTTTTATGGTCGTTTAGATGTACACTCAGCAACTGCAGGTTATTACTTCAGCAAAAGCTCTGTTTTGCAGCAACTCATTCATCAACTAAAATATAAAGGAAGAAAAGATGTGGGCTTACAACTTGGCAAATGGTTAGGACTTCAGTTAAAACAAAGCAACCGTTTCAGTAATCTTGATTATTTGATTCCGTTACCGCTCTTTCCGCATAAAGAAAAAAAGCGTGGATATAACCAGGCAGCGGTTCTTTGCGAAGGAATATCTGAAATAATAAATGTACCTGTGCTAAACAATATTGTGCTGCGTAAACGTTATACCGATACACAAACAAAAAAAGGCCGCAGCGACAGATGGGTGAATGTGGAAGGAAGTTTTGAAGTAAGCGATCCGGCTGTTTTAACAAATAAAACGCTTTTGCTGGTTGATGATGTAATTACAACCGGTGCAACTATTGAGGCTTGCGGGTTTGCAATGAAAGAAGCTGCAGAAATAAACCTCAACATTGCGGCATTAGCATGGGCAAGCAATGATTAATCATATTATTAACGAAACAATAAAAGCCATTCTGCAAAGCTTTCTTATTTTTACAACCAGTGAAGTCATACATTACTATACTGCTTTTGGTTTTCATTACTGTTGCATCGTGTCGTAAAGACACGCTGAACACAAGTGCTGATGCAAAACTTACATTGGCAAACGACAGTCTTCATTTCGATACTGTTTTTACCTCTGCAGGTTCAGTTACAAAATACTTTCTCATTAAAAATGAAAACAGGCAAAAGATTCGGATCAGCAATATTCAGTTGATGGGTGGAGTTGCATCAAATTTTAAAATGAATGTGGATGGAAGTCCCGGTGTTCAGTTCAGCAATATTGATATTGAAGGTAACGACAGCATTTATGTTTTTGTGAATGTGAATGTAAATCCCAATGCCGCCAATCAACCTTTTATTATTAAAGACAGTATTAAAATTGAATCGAACGGAAATACAAAGTATAAACAGTTAGAGGCCTGGGGACAAAATGCCAATTACATTCGCAGCACCATTTTTCGTGGCAATTTTACCTGGACAAAAGACAAACCATACGTTATACTTGGTGGAATGGTAGTTGATACCAATGCAGTATTAACCATTCAACCGGGAGCAAGAATTTACCTCAATGCAGATGCACCTTTTATTGTTGATGGCACATTAATCGTTAATGGAACAAAAAGCGACAGCGTTGTGTTTAAAGGCAACCGTTTGGATGAACCATATAAAAATTATCCCGGTTCATGGCCCGGCATTTATTTCAGGGGAAGCAGCATCAACAACCAGCTTACTTATACTTATGTAAGAAATGCTTACCAGGGAATGGTGGTTGAAAAACCATCCAACAACAGCAATCCCAAACTCACTTTAAACAACTGTGTGCTTGATAATATTTATGACATCGGTTTATTTGGCATCAGCACAAATATTGTTGCCAACAATTGTTTAATCAGCAATTGCGGCAATAACATTGCTCTTGTTTACGGAGGCACGTACCAATTCACGCATTGTACTGTTGTAAGTATTTCCAATTCGTATGTACAGCATAAAAATCCTGTACTTACGGCATCTAACTCCATCAAACAAAACAGCCAGATTTATACTGCACCCCTAAATGCAATATTCACCAACAGTATTCTCTGGGGATCGGAAGGTTTTGTAGAAAATGAAGTAGTGGTACAGAAAGATGGAAGCGCAGCAGCTGCAGTAAGTTTCAGCAATGTACTGTTCCGTTCAAAAACAGATCCTTCTTTTTCAACATTTTCAAATGTTATCCGCAACACCGATCCATTGTTCGACAGTGTTGATGTGGTAAAACAGTATTACAATTTTCATCTTAAAACAGGATCACCAGCCATTAACAAAGGAACAGTTACACCCCTGCTTACCGATTTTGATGGCAAGGCAAGAGTTGGCTTGCCCGATCTTGGTTGCTACGAAAAGCAATAATACATTGGTCATATTTGATGAGCGGATAACTAACTGATGGTTTTCGCATGATCTTTGAACCACTTTGTTTTTTCTTTGTTATAATTCTAAAATCAACCAAAAATGATACGTTATATCCTTGCATTATTCGTGTTTGTTTCACTGTCGTTTACAGTGGCTGTAAAAAAGCAAAACGCACTTCCCAACATTTACAGTTTTAAAGTTGAATCGCTTGAAGGCGGAACAATCAACTTTTCCAGCTTTAAGGGAAAGAAAATTTTAATTGTGAACACAGCTTCCAAATGTGGTTATACGCCGCAATACGAGGAACTGGAAGCTTTGTATGAAAAGTATAAAGACAAGCTGGTGGTAATTGGTTTCCCTGCAAATAATTTTGGCGGACAGGAACCGGGCACCAATGCAGAAATTAAAGAATTCTGCACAGGTACTTATCATGTAACATTTCCTATGGCTGCAAAAATCAGTGTGAAAGGAGATGATATGCATCCCTTGTACCAATGGCTTACAAGCAAGGAAAAGAACGGCGTACTTGATGCAGAAATCAAATGGAACTTCAATAAGTTTTTACTGAACGAAAAAGGCGAACTGGTTGCTTACTTCCCAAGTAAAGTAAAACCAATGAGCGAAGAAATTACAAGTAAGCTGTAAAAGACTTTTCATAAAGACAAAAAAAGAACTAAAAGCCCCGTAAAAAAATTACGGGGCTTTTAGTTACAACGATTAAAAAGCTTTGTGCACTTTCTGTCTTTGAGACGACATGGCTCAGATGCTACTCAAATTATTATCTTCGCCGCATGCAATTCAGCAATGTTATCGGTCAGCAGCAGGTTGTTCATCAGCTAAAAGAAATGATGGACAACAACCGCCTCAGCCACGCTTTGCTCTTTATTGGCAAAGAAGGCAGCGGAGCATTACCGCTTGCACTTGCTTTCAGTACCTACGTTGTTACTCAAAGCGAAAAACAAAAACCGGTTGCAACAACTGCAGGTTTGTTTGGTGATGAACCGGTTGCCGCACCATCATCGCACGGAGCTGAATTGGCCGAACAATACATTCACCCCGATATTCATTACAGCTACCCGGTTATTCCACGCAAAAGTGGCGATAAACCCGTCAGCACCGATTACATTAATGAATGGCGTGAATTCATCAAACAATACCCCTACGGTAATGTGTACGACTGGCTGCAGTTTATTGGTGCCGAAAACAAACAGGGAAATATTACTGCGGCTGAGTGTGCCGACATCATCCGTAAACTTAACCTCAAAAGTTTCGAGAGCGAATACAAAATACTTGTGCTCTGGATGCCCGAGTACCTGGGCAACGAAGGCAACAAATTGCTGAAGCTGATTGAAGAACCTCCGGCTAATACTTTATTTATTCTTGTTGCCGAAAATGAAAGCCTGGTGCTGCCCACCATTGTGAGCCGTTGTCAGACAGTTCGTATTCCGCCGGTTGAAATAAAAGATGTGGCCGAAGCCCTTGTGCAACGCAGCAGGTTAAGCGAAGACCAGGCCATGCAGATTGCCGGTGTGTGCGAAGGCAATTACAGGGAAGCATTGCAACTGATTCAGCATGCGGAAGAAGACTGGCAATCGTTGTTGAGGGAATGGCTGAACTCCATGCTTAAAACCGGGCCGGTGGCACAGGTTAAATGGGTGGATATTATCAGTCAGCAGGGTCGTGAAAAGCAAAAACAGTTCCTGCGTTATTTTACCCACTTGCTGGAGCAGAGCATCCGCCTGCGGACAATGGGCGAAGACAATTTGCCACTAACCGGTGCCGAAAAAGATTTCTCCATGCGCCTCAACAAGCTTTGCGATGTAAGTCAGCAGCAGGCCATTACCCAGGAGTTAGACAAAGCCGCTTATTATATTGAACGCAATGCCAACGCCAAAATGCTGTTCATGGCGCTCACCATCAAACTCTACCATATTATTGCCAACAAATCGGCGATTGAGGTGAATTGATACCAGCCCGGGGCCTCAAAATCAAAACATGCCTGCTTTTCCGCAAAAAACTCTATTTTTGATGAATGACCTGCGTGGAAGAATAGTGAAAGGATAAAGGTCAGGGGAAGAAAGGTTTGTGTGGATGAGCTGTTGAATGATGATCAACTTCTGTTGCGTCGCACTCTTGTACTGTATTGCCGGCTTGGGCAACACATTTAAACATATACTTTTTCGCTGAAACAAAAACTGCCGAACAAAGATAAAAGCGTACAAGTGAGTGACACAACCAAAGCTTCATAGATATTCTGCTGCTTGCTCCCAAAGCCTTCTTCAATCTTAATTAATCATTTTTCATTTCGTATTTATATATGGGTTGTTCAAGTTGTGGTACTAATGGCGTCAATGGATGCAAAAGCAACGGTGGCTGCAGCACTGGTGGCTGTAACCGTTTGAATGTACACGACTGGCTGGCCAATCTTCCGTTCAGCGATCCCGACAGTGATTGCCGTGTTATTGAAGTTACTTTTAACAATGGCAGCCGAAAAGATTTTTACAGGAACAATACACTTCAGACTTTCATTAAGGGCGACATGGTTACTGTTGAAGGTGTGAGTGGTTTTGATGTGGGTATGGTGAACCTTACCGGCGAACTGGTGCGTTTGCAGATGAAGAAAAAGGGTGTGAAGGAAGATAATGCTGAAATGAAGAAGATCATGCGCAGGGCCAATGAAATGGACTTGCAGAAATGGAGCGAAAGCAAAAACAGGGAAAAACCTTCGTTAACAAGAGCAAGAGCCATTATTATACAGCTGAACCTGGATATGAAACTGATTGAAGTAGAGTTCCAGGCCGATGGCAGAAAAGCAACATTCTATTATACTGCCGAAGACCGTGTTGATTTCCGTGAGCTGATTAAAATTTATGCTTCTGAATTTAAGATTAAAGTGGAGATGAAGCAGATCGGTATCAGGCAGGAAGCAGCAAAGATTGGTGGCATTGGCAGTTGCGGCAGGGAATTATGTTGCAGCAGCTGGCTCAGCGATTTTAAAAGCGTTACTACTACCATTGCACGTTACCAGAATTTAACCATCAATCAAACAAAACTCAGCGGACAATGCGGACGTTTAAAGTGCTGCTTGAACTATGAACTGGATACTTACCTTGATGCGTTGCAGCAGTTCCCCAATAATGCTGACACATTGGAGTTAAGTCGTGGTACAGCAACGCTGATTAAAAAAGACATTTTCAAAAACCTGATGTGGTATATTTTACCTGACAGTAATAAACAATACCCTGTTCCTATTGAGCGTGTAAAAGAAATCAGGTTCATGAATGCAAAAGGCCAGCGGCCTGATGAATTGGGAGCAATTGAACTATCACCGGTAAAAGAAGAAGAAAAAGAACATGTGCATGTTGAGCTTGTTGGACAAATAAGTTTGAAGAGTCTTGAACGCAACAGCCGCAAGAGAAAAGATAAAGAGCAGCAACAAAAGCGCCAGCAGGATCAGCCAAAGTCACAGCAGCGTCCGCAACAACAAAACAGGCCACAGCAAGGCGGTCAGCAGCAAAATAAACAAGGTGGTAATCCGCAAAACAGACAAGGTGGACAGCAACAAAAACAGGGCGGACAACAAAGACAACAACAGCAGCCGCAACAAAAACAACAGCAGCGCCCGCAGCAACAAAACAAGCCTCAGCAAGGCGACAGAAATAAAGGCCAGCAACAGCAGCCTCCAAAAAAACAACAATAAGAAGATTGATATTAAACCCCGGCGAAAGTTGGGGTTTAATTTTTATTCAATATTATTTTATACAACGCATCCTGAATTTTTCCCCGCACATTCATCGTAAGAATTTTTGTATTGGTACCACCATCGGGATAAACCCTGTTGCTTAAAAATATAAACACAATATTATTTTCCGGATCGGCCCACACACCTGTACCTGTATAACCTGTGTGCCCGAATGTTGAAGGCGACACGCTGAGTGCGGGATAAGGTTCTTTTCGTGTAAGATTATCTTTTTCCGGTTTATCAAAACCCAGTCCCCTCCTGCTGTTTTCACTTTGATAAGATGTAAACAGTTTAACTGTTTCAGGTTTAAAAAACGTTTTGTCACCAATGGTTCCGCCGTTAGCAATCATTTGCAGTAACACAGCCAGTTCATACGCTGTACTGTACAAACCTGCATGCCCTGCAATACCACCAAACATTGCAGCACCGGGATCATGCACATATCCACGGAGTAATTGCCTCCTGAACTGTACTTCACGTTCAGTTGGAACAATGCGGCTCTGGGGTAAATGATTCAGTGGTAAAAAACCTGTTGACTGAAATTGCAATGGTTCATAAAATGTTTTACGTACATATGCATCAAGCGTCATTCCTGTAAGCTGTTCAACAATTTTTCCCATGAAGATGAAATCATTGTCGCTGTACACATATTTTCCATTGGGGCCAAGATCGCTTTGCAGGATACGCAGATTCATTGTATCAACCCAATCGTTTCGCATATAAAAATGCTCAGCTACTTTTACTGTATGCTGTTCATCCAATACTGTTTGATAAACCGCATCAAACGGAACACCTGTTACATCATCAGTTGTTTCTTTATAAAAAGGGATGAATGATTTTAACCCGGCCTGGTGCAACAAAATATCTTCAATAACAAGATCAGCTTTGTTGGTTCCGTTTACCCATGGCAGGTAATAACCAAGTTTTTGTTTGAGATCAAGCTTACCTTCTTCATACAATTTCATTACAGCAACAGTTGTTGCACAGATCTTTGTTACCGATGCCATGTCAAACACCGATTCAAGTGTCATTGGCTCGGTTTGGTTGTAGGTATAATAACCATACGCTTTTTCAAAAACAATTTTTCCGTCTTTTGCTGCGAGTACTACACAACCCGGCGCTACTTTTTTTTCAATTGCATCTGCAACAATAGAATCAACCACAGCAAATTTTGTTTCATCTGTTTTTTCTACAGGCATTAAACCTTTGTTTGCCTGGACATAACTTATTCCTGCGCCAAATTTCAATTCATCACAAACAGAAACAGGCAGCTTTCCCTGCGGAGATTGTTTGCCTGTGAGTATTTCAAATGCAGCTTGTTGTGTGTACACATCATCTTCATAACACAATAAACTGTTTTTTGCGTTACAGAAATTTTTCAATGCATAAGGATTGCCAAACATCATCAGCACCGACTTTGGCAATTGCAGTAATCCGCTGATCAACTGAACTGATGGCACACTTAATCCATAGTTACCCTGTGGACGACGACTGTAATTATGTACACCAATCACCACCTGCTGGTAGTTGTTCTTCAGTAATTCAATGAGCGACAAGACTCTTCCGCCATCACTTTTATACGAGAAGAAAAACACATCAGCCTTCAGTTCATCCCGCATCTTTTTGGTCATTGTATTATCAGCTGTAATACCAACAGCCACGTAAGCAATTTTCCGTTCTTCATTTGTTGCTTTGTTCATGAAGGTCATTGTTGCTGCGGAAAGCGGCAGTAAATTATTTTCATTACGAAGCAGTGTGATGGATTTGTTTGCAATCAACAACTTCAGCGATTCTGTTTTTGCATTCAGATCATTCACCAGGTTGTTGGTGTCAATTGGTTTCCATGAAGCAAGTCCGTATAAATATTTTGCCATCAGCACACGTTCAACTCTTTTGTTGATCTCATCCCAACTCAGCTTTTTGTGCTTGATCGCTTTTTTTATTTTCTGAATAGCAGCAGGAACATCAGCAGGCAAACAAAGCAGATCATTTCCTGCAATCAGTGATTGTGCACTTGCCTGTCCATCAGGAAAAAACTTTTTTACACCCTGCATTTCCAGTGCATCAGTAAACGTTAGTCCTTTAAACTGCAGTTCTTCACGCAGCAGTTTGGTTACGTTATTATATGAAAGAGATGTTGCAACGTTTTGCGTATTATCAATTGCAGGAATGTACAAATGACCAATCATAATACTTCCCACATTGTTTTCAATCATTTCCCTGAATGGAAATAACTCAAGCGAATCAAGTTGCGCTCTTGATTTATTGATGACGGGTAAATCCATGTGACTGTCTGTTTCTGTATCACCATGACCTGGAAAATGTTTGGCACAAGCCATCACACCCATTTCCTGCATGCCTTTCATTACCTGCACACCAAACAATGCAACTTTAAAACGGTCTTCACCAAAAGAGCGGTCGTTAATTACAGGATTGTAAGGATTGTTATTTACATCCACCACCGGTGCAAAGTTTACCTGTATGCCCATGCGCCTGCATTGTTCACCAATCAACCGACCGTACTGGTAAGCAAGTGATGCATCGCTTACAGCACCAAGCATTAATTGCCGTTGCAAAGGAATCACACTGTCGAGCCGCATACCCAAACCCCATTCGCCATCAATTGTAATAAGCAAAGGTGTTTTCGCAATGCTTTGATAATAGTTGGTGAGATTGGCCTGCCGTACTGGTCCGCCCTGGAAAAAACAAAGTCCGCCAACATTGTATTTCTGAATCTGCTCAATAACATGGTTGATATGATCGGGACCAAGATTACTGTGCGCCCTGATGATCATTAACTGTGCAATACGTTCATCGTTGTTCAGTGTTTTCATCACACTGTCGGCCCAACGTTTTGCCAGTTCAACTTTTGTTTGTGAAAATGAACTGAAGCCGGCAGCAATAATCAGTAGTGAAAGGAATAGTTTCTTCATGCATATTTTACTTTACAAGCCGGTTAAAGATAACGAATAATCCTTCGAAGGTTGGTTGAAGAACTGTAATTTTGCCGTTTCAAAAAGGAGAAAGATTAAGTGCCGGATATCATTCAATTATTACCCGATCATATTGCAAACCAGATTGCAGCTGGTGAAGTTATTCAGCGCCCTGCAAGTGCGGTGAAAGAGTTATTGGAAAATGCAGTGGATGCAGGTTCAACCGAAATTCAACTCATCATTAACGATGCAGGTAAACAACTGGTGCAGGTAATTGACAATGGTGTGGGCATGAGTGAGACAGATGCACGTATTGCTTTTGAACGCCATGCCACATCCAAGATCAGGGAAATAGAAGATCTCTTCCGCATTAAAACAATGGGCTTCCGTGGCGAAGCTCTTGCATCGATTGCAGCTGTTGCGCAGGTTGAAATAAAAACCAAACGTGCAGAAGATACTGCAGGAACATTTATTGAAATTGAAAACAGTGTTGTAACAAAACAGGAACCTGTTGCCACTGTTAACGGCACCAGTATTGCCATGAAGAATTTATTCTTCAACGTTCCGGCACGCCGGAATTTTTTAAAAAGCAATGCAGCCGAAATGCGGCATATCGTAGATGAATTTATCCGTGTAAGCATGGCTTACCCCGATATCTTTTTCTCCTTAACTGCAAATGGTCAGCAAATGTTTCACCTCGAAAGAGGAACACTGAAGCAACGCATTGTTCAGTTGCTTGGCAGCCAGTACAACAGTAAACTTGTTTCAGCTGAAGAACAAACCGATTACATGAACATTTATGGTTTTATCGGTAAACCTGAAACTGCCAAGAAGACAAGAGGTGATCAGTATTTCTTTGTCAATAAACGTTTCATCAAAAGTGCTTATCTCAATCATGCAGTTGCAAGTGCTTTCCAGGAAATGATTCCTGCCGACAGTTTTCCTGCGTATGTATTGTTTATTGATCTTGATCCTGCACAGGTTGATATCAATGTTCATCCAACCAAACAGGAAATCAAGTTTGAAGATGAAAAGATTGTGTATGCTTTTGTACAATCGGCCATCAAACATGCATTGGCACAGTTCAGCATTACACCAACACTTGATTTTGATCTTGATCCCAATATTCAGCGGCTCGATGCTGTAAGCAAACCGTTTACCGATGAACAAAAGTCAATGGCATCAGCATCTTCGCTTTACCAAACTTTTACGCAAAAGCATGCAGCACATAAAATTGATCCAACAAATAAAAGTGAACTGAAACATTGGAGAGACGTACCCCCAACCCCTGAAGGGGAGAATTTTTCACAGCAAAATTTTGTTCAGACTAATACAGGATATGATTTAAAACCAGCGGTTGAAACCAGCCTTGTTCCCGATCAGGATTTTTTTCAGCTTCATAACACTTATATTCTTGCTTCAACCAATAAAGGAATGATGATCATTCACCAGCAAAACGCACATGAGCGTGTTTTGTATGAACGTTATGTTGCTGCTGTTGAAGGAAAAGCTGTTGCAACGCAAAGAAGTTTGTTTCCATCTACATTGCAACTTTCACCACAGGATACTGTTTTGTTAAACGATCTGCTTCCTGAGCTACATCAATTAGGTTATCACATTGAACCTTTCGGAAAAGATACTTTTGTTATACAGGGTACACCTGCCGATGTGGAACAGGGAAATGAAAGTATGGCAATTGAATTACTGCTGGAACAGTTTAAACATTATACCAGCGATTTAAAATTCTCCAAGCGTGAAAAATTAGTACGCTCTTTAGCCAAACAGCATTGCATTAAAGCCGGCCGCTCACTCACACAAAAAGAAATGAAACAGTTGGTGGAAGATTTATTCAACTGTTCACAACCCAACGCAACGTCGAACGGCTTTCCGGTTTACATGGAAATTAAAAAAGATGAACTGGAAAAAATGTTTGGGCGATAATAGTGATTCTATATCTTAGTAAAAACTAAACTTTATGAATGAAACAAGCTTTCTAGGCACTTTCGAAATCCTTCTTATTCTTGGCCTTATAGTAGTCGTGGCTCTACCTATAATATTAGGCATGTGGAAGACATTTCAAAAAGCCGGCCGTCATGGCTGGGAATGCATCATCCCAATTTACAACAACATGGTTCTTGCTGAAATTGGCGGCAAACCAAACTGGTGGGGACTTCTTTGCCTTATTCCCTATGCAGGAGTTGTTTTCACTATCTGGATTACAAATCTCACTGCAAAAAAATTCGGCAAAAACGAAGGCTTTACTGTTGGGCTTATTTTTCTTCCATTTATTTTCTGGCCAATACTTGGCTTTGGCAGTGCTGAATATGAAAATGATTCTATTGAAAAAGAAATTGATTTAATCGGAACAGAAAATCAGCAATAATATTAATCGCATCAAAAAAAGGCCATTCATTTTAGAATGGCCTTTTTGTTATCCTGAAGCTTTCTTTAATTTACTTTCTGAAATTTAGTACTGCATACTTTATCTCCCACTTTTACTTCAAGCGTATAATATCCTGTTGCCAGTGTGCCGATTGGTAATGTAAATGTATTGGCACCGGGCACTGCATTGAGATAAAATACTGCTTTGCGTACACCTGTCATATCAACAATAGAAGCAATGACGGGTTGTGCTACTTCAACCTGCACTTTAAACTGGATAGAAGTTGTTGCAGGGTTAGGCAATACCTGTAAAGTACATGTATTGGGCACAGCTGTTATGTGGATGTAATCGCAATATTCTTTCACGCATCCGTTAACAGTTATTGCACGCAGACAAACTTTATACCATCCGGTATCCTGAAAAATATAGGTTGGATTGTTTGTTCCAATCTTAACGGGAGTTAATGCACTGTTTCTCCAGATGGTCCAGCTTTGTGAAAGAATTGGCTGGTTACTGATAGCAACAAACTTAACAGCATTATTGATCGGTGGATTGATACGTTGTGCTTCATACTTAATGGTTGTCTGATCACAATTCAATAATCCAACAACAATTTCTTTGCAGGTAGTGGAAGCACAGTTATCGCTGCGGTATGCTGTTAAGCAAACTTTATACGTACCTGCACGAAGATATTTGTGTGTGGCTGTTGCACCCAATGCACCTGTACCATCACCAAATGTCCAGGTATATTTTACAGTTGAATTAATTGTTTCAGCTTTGAAATACCATGTTGCAGCATCTGTTGTTGTACGGTCAACGGTAAACCTGCTGAATACCTCACAATTTTCAGGAGCCGGCACAACAACTTCTTTGCAAACTTCTTTTACACAGCCTGCAAAATATTCAACACGCAAACAAACTTTATACGTGCCGGGTTGCTGGTATTGATGCAGCGGACTGTATTCTGTACTTGTTGTACCATCACCAAATGTCCATTTAATACTTGTGGGCATTACTGTTAACGGACCAAGAACAGGATTGAATTTTACTCCACGCATTGGAGAAATACTATCGAGTACCCAGTTAAAACCAGCCTCGAAATTGCAATCTCTTACGGTAACATCTAAGCAATATTCCTGGATACAGGTATTGCTGATGGTTACCACCAGGCAAACTTTATATACACCTGCCTTTGTATATGCATGAACTGGATTGGCTTCTGTGCTGCCAGCACCATCGCCAAAATTCCATTTGTATTGTGCAGTTGCAGAAGTTAAAACAGTTTTATTGGTGAATTTTACTGCAAGCAGATTAGCAGGATCAACAGCCCATGTAAAATAAGGCTGAATATTGCAGGGCTGGGGAATTGTTACAACACTGCAGAATGTTTTGGTACAAACCGGCGTTGTTGAACCAGTTGTAAGATAGCTAACGGTTAAGCAAACATTATACTGACCGGGTGCAGTATAAATATGGTCGGGGCTGTAATTTGTTGATGAAGTGCCATCGCCAAACGTCCATTTATACACAACTGAAGATGGTGCCGGGTTGGGCATGGACTGATTGATGAAAAAGATTTTTGAAGGGTTGATGGAATCCTTCCGCCATTCAAACTTTGCATTGATCAAATCGCAGAGTGAAGCTGCAATTGTAAATTCCTTTACAGTAGAATCGTAACACTTGTGAAGTGTGTCTTTAATGTAATGCACCACACGGTAATTACCTGCTGAAAGATAAATATGAACCGGATTTGCGGCATCGCCAACAAGTCCGTCGCCAAACTTCCAGTAATTGATGGTTGGAGTATTGGCTGTAGTTGATGAATAAAAATTAACGGTGTTTCCGTTAATCGTGTACTGGAAAGCAGCTTTGCCTTTGCAAGTTGTATCCTGGGCTACGGAGGTGAAAGCAAGCAACAGGGCAATGAAAGAGTAGATCACCTTTTTCATAACAAATGGTTTATAAATCCGCTATCCTGAAGCAGTTTGCGGATGGGTGAATAATCGTTACTGTTTGTTTACGGATATACCAGCAACAACGTTTTCAACCGGGTTGTATATTAAAGTTCCCCCTTAAAACCAAAATGCTGCCTGAAGCAAAAAAATATTTTTTATTTACATATTACGGAGCCCTTTGACGAACTGCTCAACCGCCCTCCTTACTGCTGTGGCAGAACTGTTATGGTTGTTCACCAATACCGAAAATACAAGCAGTGTATTTTTAGCAGTTACCAGAAAACCACTTAACGCCACCTGCCCGCTCAAGGTGCCGGTTTTGGCAAAAATCAGCCCGTTTTCTTCAATATAATAGTTGCGGAGGGTGCCTGTATTACCGGTTGGCAGAATTGTCTTCATCCGTTCCAGCCCAAACTCGTTTTTCATTTTATTCAGCAACCACACAAAATCTTCAGGCGAAAAAAGATTGTACCTGCTCAGGCCGCTTCCATCAACCCAGGAGGGTTGTTGCGGCATTTCTTTAAAATCCGATTTCAGCAAACTGTCAATCAGCTTTTGTTCATCCATAAACCCAAAGAAACGGTTGCTCACCATTTGCAGGGTTTGCTCTGCAAAGAAATTATCACTGCGGTACATCATGGGCTTAAACATCGAATCAACCGGCTGGGAATGTACAGGGTAAAATTTCAAAGCAGCTGTTTTAAAACTCACAGGTTCAATTTCTTTATGAATCGTGTCTTTCAATAATTCAAGTGCCGATTGAAGTCCGTTTGTTACAAATGGAATTTCCAGTTCCCGGTTCATCTCTAAACCTTCAGTAACCTTGTACACATTTTCAGTGCGGGGTCTTGTTACATTAAACTGCTTCGACCGTTCCGTTTCAAACTTTACATCCCAGTTAATTTCAGGATCAGTAAAAACGAGTACGGCCGTATCATTACCCGTTTCTTTTTGTTCAACTGAACGTTGCTGAATCCACTTCAGCACGTTGCCGTAAACAGGCAGCGGACTTCGTTCTGCCATATAATAGCCGAGGTAATCATCCCATGCCCAGCCATATCCTAATGCTTCACTCTTCCACAGGTTATCTGCTATAACCAGTTTTTTGTTTTGCTTACGCAGAAAATCGGCAACGGGTTGTTGCTTATAATCAGGGTGCAGAAATGTAGGATCACCTGCAGGTTTAAGAAAAACAGTATCATTCCGTTCTGCATACCAAATGCCAGTAAGACTATCTCCCAGGTATTTCATCCCCGCATATAATGTAGGAAGCTTGGTGTTGCTGGCCGGTACAAAAAATTTATCGCTGTTATGTTTGAGTAAAAATTTATTTGCATTGACATCATACACCGCTACACCAACATGTGCGTTTACAAGTACCGGGTTGCTGAGCAATTTTTGCTGAAGCTGATTTCCAAGTTTTTTCTGAACTGAACAGGATGTAAAAATCAAAACAGCCAACGCTGCAAACATGAACCGGCCGGGCATATAAGAAAAATGATCGTCTTTAAACATGGAATAAATATACAAGTTTATTGCCCGCTGTTTTGCAGTGAAAACGTTCTGCCTTACTTTTAGGTATGTACTTTCTGCGAAGGTTAAGATATTTTAAAGGTCTGCTGATGCCCATCAGTTTTTTTGTGGTGCTGCTGGTGGTTGGTACAGTTGGCTATATGCTTATTGAAAATCTGAATTTTCTTGAAGCCCTGTACATGACGGTGATTACGATTGGAACGGTTGGATATTCAGAAGTAAAACCTTTGTCAGAAGCAGGAAGAGTTTTCACCATCATCATTATTCTCATCAACGTTGGTGCCTTCACTTATTTTGTGACCTATCTCACCCGTTATTTACTCGACGGAGAATTTATACATCAATACAAACAGCTTAAAATGGATAATGCTATCCAACATCTCAACAACCATGTGATTATATGTGGTTTCGGACGAAACGGTTCTGAATGTGCACAGGTTTTATTTAATAACCGTATTCCTTTTGTTGTGATTGAAGAAAAAAACAGTGCACCATCAAACCTTCCATATGCAGTGCAGCATTTTATTAAAGGTGATGCCACTACCGATGAAACGTTGAGAGATGCCGGTATTGAAAAAGCCCGTGCTATTATTGCCACCATGCCTGTTGATGCCGATAATTTATTTATGGTGCTTACTGCAAGACAGCTCAACCCAAATATTGTTATCATCAGCCGTGCATCACACGACAGCAGTGTAAATAAACTTCGTGTGGCAGGTGCAAACAATGTGATTATGCCCGATAAAATCGGCGGTGCTCACATGGCAACAATGGTATTAATCCCCGACGTTGCAGAAGTTATTTCTTTAATGGGCACTAAAAACACCACCGAGTTTAAGATTGAAGAAGTTGTAGCCAACAAATCATATACACTGGGAGAACTTGACTTATGGAAAAACTGCGGCTGCACTATTCTTGGTGTAAAAAACAAAGGCGAATACACACTCAACCCTGCTCCCGATTATTATGTTAACGATGGCGAACGCATCATTATCATGGGCAGTGAATACCAGATAAGAAAAGCAAAGGAACTGGTGTAAGAATTATTCAGAAATCCGCAAATGGTAATTTGATTGTTTTTCATCAATTACATAAGTATCTGTCCACTTATCATGCCATGGATAACTGGGCGATCCTAAAGCAGAAAATTGTTCTAAGGGAACGATTCTGCTGAATCCACGCATTAATGCTGTTTGAAAACTGATTTTTGTTCCATCTTCATTAACAGCTCTAGTGCCAGTAATCAGTTTACCAAGAGATTTTCCTTTAAACACTGCTTCAATCACAAACATATAAACACCATAAAGAAACCAGGTAATAAGTCTGTCAACAAAACTAAACCCGGTACTTTCAGTATTAACAGCTGCTAAAGTTTCCGGGCTAACAATTGCAATTACAATACCCGTAGTAATGATAAGTGCATAAAAGAAAGCCAGGTCAATAAGATAATTTGCAAAACGTTTGCCGCCGCTTGCCTGCACAAGCTCGTATTCTACGTTTTCCAATAAGTTTACTTCAGGTTGTTGCTGATTGTTTTCCATATATGTGTTTTAAATGATTAATCTCTTTCCTGTGCCCGTAGCCAGCGCTCGGGAATTTCATTGTGGCTTGCAAGCCTGTAATCGGTAGCACTGCAGGCAATAAATTTATGATTGGGTAACTGCATCCACCATCTTCCGGTTTTCTTGCTCTGCAAAAACAAGGTATCCACTTCGGCAAATGCAGTATGAAATTCATTGAACGATTGACGGTCTTCGATCGATGCTTCCGTTTTTAATTTGTAACGTCCATCGATAAAATACCAGATCATCTGTGCAATCTGTATAGCAGTTAATTCATCCCTGTCGTTCTTTACATTATAGCCATAAATTCCAAGCGAAGTGAGATGATCGCTCAATCCGGCAAAACGGGTAATGGTGCACATATCTTCACCATTCAGTCCGTTTGGTGTGGTGCGGTTGGCAGGTGCATACGCATTAGCCATTGCAGCCATATCAATACTTACAAAATTTGAACTGCGTATAACCGGTTCCATTTCTTCCAGTGCATCTTTTACCACACCAACCCTGAAACAATCAAAACGCAGACGATCCATTGTTTGCAGAATATTGGGATGAACAAAATAACTCTGGAAAGCAATATGATTATAATGACGGATGAAGTTTGGTTCGCCTGTAAGCATTTCCATCAGGAAGTTTTCACTGCGCAACCTTGTTTCCATATTTAAGTTGATGAATGCATCCACACAACTTGCTTCAACAATCTGCTGCCGCTGAACATAAGCTCCGTATTGTGCAAGTGTAAGATCATGCGTTCCTCCAAGAATAATCACCGTTTTTCCTGCGTTGATTAATTCAGCAATCACCATTTTAGCAGCAGCATAGGTATCGTTGAGCGATGCGCCAGGTTTTATATTACCAATATCAGCCACCTTTACTTCAGGATGCCAGTTATAAAGCTTGTAAAGATTTTTACGGATATGTGCAGGAGCTTCACCTTCTGAAATACCATTACCACTGCCCCGTTCATCTGTTATACCAAGTATAACCAGTTCGATATTATCAAGATCAGGAAATTCATTTGTGTAAAGCTCATAAGTGCTGCCAAGCTGGGCATTGTTCCATTCATCATCACCAAGAATAACAGTTAAATCAAGGGGCTCCAGGAAGTCTTTAATCAGCAGTTGATCGCTCATTCAGTTTTTATTTGCAGCAAACATACGTAATGACAAGATTTAACGAAACAATTCGCACCAGAATCCTCCAGTAATGATTTTCTTTGCGTTTTATTTCAATCCTACATGAAGCGTTTTCTTTTCCTCGCAGTAATTTTCGTTTTATCAGTACCCGTGCTGAAAGCACAATACCAACTCAGAGTCATTATTAAAGACAGCAGCAACCAGGAACCTTTAACGGGTGTAACTGTTGTTGCAAATACATTCAGGAAAAATAGCATCAGCGATGCGGAAGGAAAACTCATCATTAAAAACATTCCTGTATCTCCTGCATCTTTTACCTTTTCACATACCGGCTATAAAACAAAAACAATGCTGCTTGATGTAAGCGACACTGCTTTCATCAATGTTTACCTTACAAGATCAGAAACACAACTGGGCGATGTAATTATTGTAAGCTCATCACGTACTGAATCAAGAATAGAAAATCTTCCTACAAGAGTGGAGGTTCTTGGTGCAGAAGAGGTAGATGAAGAAGGCGGAATAAAACCCGGTAATATTATCAGTTTATTAGGCGATGTGGCAGGGATTCAAACACAACAAACATCGGCAGCAACAGGCAACACCGATTTACGTATACAGGGTTTGCAGGGACGTTACACACAAATACTCCGTGATGGTATGCCATTGTTTGGCGGCTACTCCGGCAGTTTCAGCATTATGCAGATCCCTCCTGCCGATATTAAACAGGTTGAAATTATTAAAGGTGCAAGTTCAACCTTGTATGGCGGTGGTGCAATTGCAGGGTTAATCAATCTTGTTTCAAAAAAACCGGAACAGGGAAAATTTGAAAAAAGTTTATTGCTGAATCAAACTTCGCTCAATGAAACCAACGCAAATGTTTACCTCAGCAACAGGAACAAATCAGTTGGTTTTACATTTTATGCAGGCATCAATCATCAAAAGCAAATGGATGTTGACAAAGATGGTTACAGCGATTTACCCAAAACCAATTCCGTATTCCTTCATCCACGTTTATTTATTTATCCCTCATCCAGACAAACAATTGCCATTGGTTATACCGGTGCTTTTGAAAAAAGAAAAGGCGGATGGATGCAGGCCATTCCCCAATCAAACAGCAACAGTTATTTCAGCGAAAACAAATCAGTAAGAAACGGCATTGATGCAGAATGGGAAAATAAAATCAGCAATAAAACCAAACTGGTTGTAAAAGGAAACGGAACGTTTTTCAACCGCAACATTGGCACCAATGTTTTTGGTATGAAGGCAAACCAGGCATCATGGTTTACAGAAGCATCGTATGTAACCAAACAAAAGAAACACGATTGGGTGCTGGGTGCCAACTTCAGCGGCGATGTATTTACAAAACAACTCCCCGACAGTACACAAATCAACAATTACAATCATCAAACAACCGGTTTGTTTGTGCAGGACGACTGGCGCATACTTCCAAAACTGATTGCTGAAACAGGTTTGCGTTGGGATTATCACAATCAATACGGTTCGTTTGTATTGCCACGTATTTCATTGTTGTATAAGATCAATCCATACTTTTCTACAAGGCTGGGCGGAGGAATGGGTTATAAAATTCCTACACTGTTCAACAGTGAAATTGATGAGCGTGATTACAAACTGCTGCTTCCTCTTTCGGGAGTTAAACCCGAAAAGTCAAATGGTGTAAACTGGGATGTAAACTTTAAAAAGAGTTTTGATGAAGTGGATCTTACCATCAACCAATCGTTTTACATTACACAAATCACTTCACCGGTTACAAGTTATACCGATGCCAGCCAGCATATTCATTTTCAAAATCAATCCAAGCCACTCGATACAAAAGGTTTTGAAACCTATGTGCAGATCAAATACAAATCGGCAGATGCATACATTGGCTACACGTACACTGTTGCTAAAAAAGAATACGATCAGTTACAGCATTACTTAAGTCTTTCTGCCCGAAACAAATTTGCGGCAGTTATTGCCAATGAATTTTCTGCTCATTTCCGTGCAGGTATAGAAGCCGCTTATACCGGCAAGCAATATCTTGACAATGGCAAAACCACGCCTTCCTATTTATTTGCAGCAGCCATGATGCGGTACGATTTCAGTCATGTGACGATTGTGCTCAACTGCGAAAACTTATTTGATTACCGGCAAAACAAATCTCACTCCATTGCAAGTGGCAGCAATACAAACCCTGTGTTTGAACAAATCTGGGCGCCGGTTGACGGAAGAGTGATAAACCTGTCGGTTCAGTTTCATTGGTAAAAAACAGTGGGTTGGAGATTTTTCAGATCATCCCGGGTGATACAGGTCATTATATTTCAAACCTCAAATTTCAAATACCAAACTGCTCCTGCCTTATCTTTGCAGCATGGAACAGGTGTTACAACAAATAGAAACGTTGCGTAAAGAAATTGAAGAACTGAAAATCGACAGTGCAAAAGCGCTGGAAGAATACCGCATTAAATTTCTGGGCACCAAGGGTTTGGTAAAAGCGCTCATGGGCGAAATGAAAAATGTTGCCAATGAACAAAAGAAAGCGTTTGGCCAGAACCTCAACGATTTCAAACAATTTGCTGAAGCAAAGTATGAAGAGTGGAAAGCTTTAACCGGCAACGGAACTGAAGCGGCAGAAAACAAACTGGATCTTACTCTTCCCGGCGATGCATTGCCTATCGGCAGCCGCCACCCCATCAGTTTAATGCGTAACCGCATCGTAAATATTTTTCAGCGTTTGGGGTTTGCTGTTGCTGAAGGACCTGAAATTGATGATGACTTTCACAATTTCACTGCATTAAATCTTCCCGAAAATCATCCTGCCCGTGATATGCAGGATACGTTTTATATCAGCACCGATCCGGCATGGCTGCTGCGCACACACACAAGTAATGTGCAGATACATGAAATGATGAAAGGAAAACTTCCTATCCGCATCATTACTCCCGGCCGTGTATATCGTAACGAAACCATCAGTGCAAGAAGTCATTGCTTCTTTCACCAGGTGGAAGGTTTGTATGTGGATGAGAAAGTAAGCTTTGCTGATCTGAAACAAACACTTTACTTTTTTGTACAGGAAATGTTTGGAAAGGATGTGAAAGTGCGTTTCCGTCCATCTTATTTTCCATTTACCGAACCAAGTGCAGAAATGGACATCAGTTGCATGCTTTGCCATGGCGAAGGTTGTAACGTTTGTAAGAAAACCGGCTGGCTCGAAATTCTTGGTTGCGGTATGGTGCATCCAAAAGTGTTGGAAAACTGCGGTATCGACAGTAATAAATATTCAGGCTTTGCATTTGGTATGGGTATTGAACGTCCTGCATTGCTGAAATATGGTATCAAAGACATCCGCCTGTTCAGCGAAAACGATGTACGTTTCCTGAAACAGTTTACAGGAGCTGTTTAAATATTTCTATCTTATTTTTAAATCCGCCTGCACAAACAGGCGGATTTTTTGTTATTTATCATTGATGAAAACAGGTTAAATTTATTGGCACAACAAACAGCTATGAAAAAAACAATCGTATTCCTTTTAGCAATTTCACTTCTTGCTTTTTCCTGCAACCGTGCAAAGAAAACTGCAAGGGAAGCCATCAACAAAACCGGCGAAACCGTAGGCCAGGGTGTTTCTGAATTTGCTGACGGTGTAAAAGAAGGCGTTACAAAAACCTTTGGCTGCGAACTGAAACTTTCAAAACAACTGACGGATAAAGGGCTCAGCACAGGCAAGTTCAGTATTGAATACGACAGCAGTACAGAAAGTAAAGTTGTGGTGTATTTCATTTTCGAAAAAGATTTCAATCAAACCATTAAAGCAAAAGTGTTTGATCCCGAAAACAAAGAATACGGCAGAACAACTTTGCTTGTATCGGGCAAAGCAGGAGATGCAAAATTTTTTGATTTTTTATTCGACAAACGCACAGATATTGAAAGCAGGAGTACAATTTTATTTGAATAACAACACTGACTAACATCATCTTTTGAAACCAAAAAAGCTTTTATTCATTCTTACATTTCTCAACGAAAACAGTTTACTTCGCATTTCATAAACGGCATTCCCTTATGATTTTTGTTACCGGTGGCGCAGGTCTTGTTGGCTCGGCTTTGCTTAAGCAACTCCTTCAGCAAAATGAAGGACCAATTAAAGCATTGTACCGGAACGCCATGCCCTTGCTGCTTACCGATGAGGAAAAGAAAAAAATTCAATGGGTTAAAGGAGATGTGCTGGATGCGCAGCTGTTGTTTGATGAAATGAGCGGTTGCAAACAGGTATATCATTGTGCAGCTGTTGTTTCCTACCATTCAAGCCGCAGGGAACAGATGTATAAGATTAACATTGAAGGAACAGCTAACATGGTAAACGCCGCATTGGAAAATGCAGTGGAGAAATTTGTACATGTAAGTTCGGTTGCTGCTATTGGTCGTTTAAGAGAAGGTGAACACATCACTGAAAAAACAGAATGGGTGGATGAAAGCAATAACTCCCATTACGGCAAAACAAAATACTTATCCGAAATGGAAGTATGGCGTGGTACAGCCGAAGGACTGAATGCTGTTATGGTAAACCCATCCATTATACTTGGTGAATCAAACTGGGAAAACGGATCCATCAACATCTTTAAAAAAATCTGGGAAGAGTTTCCATGGTACACTACCGGCGGTACCGGTTTTGTTGATGCAAAAGATGTTGCCAATGCAATGGTGATGCTGATGCACAGCGATATTACAGCTCAACGTTTTATTCTCAGCAGCGAACATCTTTCTTTTCAGCAGTTGTTTACAAAAATTGCCAACGCATTTGGCAAAAAACCTCCGCAACGTTATGCCAAACCCTGGATGGGAAATATTGTTTGGCGTATAGAAGCATTAAAAGCAATGTTCAGCAACAGGGAACCTTTGCTTACAAAAGAAACAGCCAGCACCGCACAGGTAACCACATACTTCGATAACAGTAAAATATTAAAGGCATTGCCTACTTTCTCTTTTACACCTGTTGACGAAACCATCAAGCGCACCTGTAACTGGCTGCTGCAGCAAAATCATCTGAAATAATTTTAATAGTAACAGCGTTAATACTGCTGTTAAATGCAGTAGTTATACGTTTGAAATAAACTGATTTTTCGTTTGCTTTACCTTTTAAACAAACACATGCAATGAAGCTGTTTCTTTCCATTACTCTTTTTCTTTTTTCGTTAAGCCTGCAGGCACAGTCAACATTTTTTATTAAAGGAAAAGTATTTGACGACAGTACAAAACTTCCAATGGAAGGAGCATCTGTTCTTTGCCAGAATACAACTAAAGGAACAATTACAAACAAAGAAGGAGAATTCAGAATGGAGCTCCCGGCCGGTGGTCATAACCTCATCATCAGTTATACCGGTTTTGAAAGTGAAGCGATACGCATCAGTTCATCGGGCGATAACAGTAACGACATCAGCATTTACCTTAAGAAAAAAGAAAAGAAGCTGGAAGAAGTGGTGATACAGGCCAGCACAGAAGTTAAAGACGGATGGAATAAATATGGTCAGCATTTCAGTGATTATTTTATTGGCAGCACTCCTTTTGCAAAGCAATGCAGTATTCAAAATCCGGAAGTACTCAAATTCTTCTACTCCAAAAAGAAAAACAAACTGAAAGTAAAAGCGGAAGAACCTGTTGTAGTGATGAATTATGCACTTGGTTATAAAATACAATACCAGCTCGATTCATTTGTGTATGATTACGGTACAAAGTTCAGCACATATGTTGGTGTGGCTTTTTATACCGAACTGGATTCAACAGCTGATCAAAAACAACTCTGGGATAAAAACAGGGAAAAAGCTTATTTCGGATCAAGACTTCATTTTATGCGTTGTTATTACGACAGCACATTAGCTGAAAATGGTTTTGTACTGGAGCAGCTGCATACAGATAGTGTTACAGGAAAAATAAAATATACGGAGCTGAAGAACCCTTACGATTCAGCTGTTTATTCCCTGGTTGATAGTGTTGATAAAGAAATTAACCTCTTTGGCAAATACCGTATTGTGTACAATGTTGAGCCAATGGAAAAAGAATATCTCATCGCCAACAAATATCCCATTACAGCAAAAGAGCAGCTGTCAACACTTGAATTACTCAATGGTTTTGTAATTACAGAAAACGGATTTTTCTATGAACAAACCGAAGTGATTAACAGCGGTTACTGGGCATGGAAAAATTTAGCCGATCAGTTGCCGTATGATTACTGGCCGAAAGAATAAAAAAATCCCGGTTGCAAACCGGGACGAAATTTATCAAGTAAACAGTTGCTTTATTTTTTGCTTTCAAGCCCTTTTACTTTTTCCCATAATTCAGGAATACGTTTTACCCAAACCAGTTCCCTGCGTTTATAAGAAGCATCTTCTGCCGGGTAACCAAAGTATGTTTTGTTCCCTTCAAGCGATGATGGTACACCTGTTTGTGCAAGTACAACTGCATTTTCGCCAATGGTTAATGTTTTACTTACACCAACCTGTCCCCATAAAATCACACCATCTTTAATATCAACCGCACCTGCAACACCAACCTGTGCAGCAAACAAACAGTTTTTACCAATAATACTGTCGTGACCAATATGTACCTGGTTATCGAACTTGGTACCACGGCCAATTACTGTATCATGACTTACACCTTTATCAATGGTACATCCTGCACCAATTTCAACATTATCTTCAATCACCACACGTCCGCAGCTTTCCATTTTTTTATACCAAACTTCACGGTTCTTTTTTGTGTTGTAGTAAAAAGCATCACTGCCAATTACAGTTCCTGCCTGGATAATTACATTATCACCAATTACAGTATAATCGTAAATAGTTACGTTCGGATAAATGATGCTGTTTTTTCCAATAGTAACATGATTGCCGATAAATGCACCGGGCATTACAACTGATCCTTCACCTATAACGGCAGTATCGCTGATCATTTGATTAGATGGACTGAATGGTCTGAAATGCCGAACGATTTTTAAGTAAGCTTCAAACGGTTCATCACACACAAGTAATGCTTTTCCTTCCGGAACAGCTGTTTCTTTATTGATGATGATAAACGTTGCTGCTGAGTTAATGCAGGTATCGTAATACTTGGGATGATCTACAAAAACAAGATCGCCTTCTTCTACTTTATGTAATTCATTAATACCTGTTGCCTGTCCGTTTTTATTGCCGGTTACTGTTGCTCCAATTAATTCTGCTATCCATTGTACTGATACCGGAGAAGGAAATTTCATATGCTGATTTTTTTCAAAGGTAACATGCTTTGCATTGACAAAAACTTTGCTTTTCGAGATTTTCATTACCCGTAAACCTGTTTCATTCCCTTTTTTAACAGTTGAAGTAAAAAAAATCGTTCCTGCTTTTTACGGTTTAAACAGCAGTAAAAAATCAGTTGCAGTTGTTACTGTTTTATCATTTGTTTCAACACATATACTTCCTGTTTTTTTGTTCTTTAAAAAAACAAAATGCTGAAACTATTGTCAGCATTGAATTTCAGAAGAAGCATTTTTTTTACTTGTACAAATTCAATGATGATGAAACAGAAAACACATTGTGTTCAACTTCGTTTTTGTTAAAACAAAACACATAAAAACACGTGCGCTTTTCCACAAGCGATTTAAAAATGTGAATAAAATAATTTGGAAAAATTTTTATAATCGGAGAATTTCTTTTTAATATTGTGTCGGGAAATTTTATTTCCCGGTACTTACTAACCCATCCATCATAAAAGCTCGGTTTCTTCCGGGCTTTTTTATTTGAGTTTTGTTTTGGTTATGCTTAATCAGAAACAACAATAAAACAAAACGTAACGGTTGAAATCCTTTACTTTGCTTAAAATTAAGTTATGCTTAAATCAATGACAGGCTTTGGAAGAACAGAAGAAGCCGCTGGTGACAAAACCTTTTTAGTTGAAATAAAATCACTGAATGGTAAACAGTTTGAACTTAATTTAAAACTCACTCCTTTATTAAAACCTTACGAGTTTAACATCCGTAATCTTCTTTCAGAAAGTTTAATGCGTGGTACAATTGAATGTACTATTTTATTAAAACAAAATGGTGGCAGCGGTGCCATTACCATTAACAAGGAAATGGCGAAAGCCTATTTTCAGCCATTGAAAGAAGTGGCAACTGATCTGAATCTTGAACTCAGCGAATATATACTTGCAGCTATGCTTCGTCTTCCTGATGTAGTAGTTGCCAATACCGAAGTGCTGAGCGAAGAACAGTGGCAACAGTTCAGGCAGATTTTAAAAAATACACTCGGCGCCATTAACCAGCACAGGTTACTTGAAGGTGCTGCCCTAGAAAAAGATTTAATAGAGCGCATTAATAACATTACTGCTTACCAGGAAAAAATTGCAGAACTGGAACCTCTTCGCCAACATAAAATGAAAGAAGAGATCCGTCGCAAAATGGAAGAACAGCTGGGCAAGGAAAACTATGACACCAACCGCCTGGAACAGGAAATGATTTATTACATTGAAAAAATTGATATCAGCGAAGAACAGGTTCGTTTACGCAACCACTGCGAATATTTCTTAAACATCCTGAAAGAAGAAGATGAATCAAAAGGTAAAAAACTTGGATTTGTACTACAGGAAATTGGCCGTGAAATAAATACAACAGGAGCTAAAGCCTACGATTCAAATATTCAGAAACTGGTGGTGTTAATGAAAGATGAACTGGAAAAAGCAAAAGAACAGGTACTGAATGTGCTGTAACCCCGGGCATACACATTTGGATTTCTTTTTCGATCAGCATTACATTTGTAAAAATATTTTCGCTTGAAACGCTCATCTGCCAACAATCTGGTTGTTTTTTTCTTGTCAGCAATTGCATTTTCATCCTGTACCCAGCTTGGTACATTTGAAAAGAATGTTGAAATTCCCAAACATGAATGGAGTTACAGTAACCAGCCCGAAATAAAATTCAATGTAACAGACACTGTTTCCGTTTACAATGTTTTTGTTTCGTTACGCCATACAGATGCGTATGCTTACAAAAATCTCTGGCTTTACATTTCAACACAGCAACCCGGCGACAGCACTTTCAGCAAAGAACGTTTTGAACTTACTTTACAAAATCAAAATGGCGAATGGATAGGAACGGGCATGAGCGATATATGGGAAGTACGTTGCCCACTGTTTACTAATATCCGTTTTACAAGACAGGGTACCTACACGATACGTTTGCAGCAAACCATGCGTGACAATCCGTTGATGCATATCATGAACGCAGGTATCCGTATTGAAAAAGCAAACTGATGCCTTACTCAAAAAAAATCTTTCGCTTCGGGAACTTTACCTTCTGGTTCTGGATATTATTTATATATGTGCTTGCTGCATTGATCTGGTGGTTTATTTCGCTTGAAAAGCAAAGCAGTGAAATGATTAATCTCAAAATCCATTCGCTGCAAAAAAACGATCCGCAATACACAATCAAGTATAATGATATACAACTGCTGAAAAAAAGGCAATCGGCAAAGTTTTTAGGTGAAGGTGTTACTTTCCTGGCGCTGATTATTACAGGTGCTGTATTTGTGTACCGCTCCATCCGTAAGCAAATGGAGTTATCGCACATGCAGCAAAATTTTATGATGGCAATTACGCATGAATTGAAAACACCCATTGCTACAACAAGACTGAGCATTGAAACATTGCTTCGTCGTAAACTTGACGATAGCCAGCAGCAAAAACTGCTGCAAAGTGCTTTGGCCGAAACGAACCGCTTAAATATTCTTACCAACAATATTTTGCTGGCAGCGCAAATGGAAGAAAAATCCTTCCAGCGTGAAAACGATGAAATAAACCTTGCGAATGTAATTGAAACGGTAGTGAACGACTACAAAAGCCGTAATCCTTCCCGAACCATTGATGCCAATACCGAAAAGGAATTATTTATTGAAGGTGATGCGCTGCTGATGGAAATTGCGCTAAGTAATCTTATTGACAATGCATTAAAATATGCGCCTAAAGAAAGTCCGGTATATGTTGACCTGATGCAGACAGACGATGCAATTCTTATAAAAGTAATTGATGAAGGGCCTGGTATACCAGATGAGGAGAAACAAAAAATATTCGAAAAGTTTTACCGCAGCGGAAGTGAGTTTACAAGAAAAGCCAGAGGAACCGGCCTGGGACTTTATCTTACACGCAAAATTATAAGGCAGCATAACGGAGAAATATTTGTGATGAACAATATGCCGCATGGAAGTATTTTTGTCATACAATTTTAGACTTGCGCTAGCGTAAAAACAATGTCTTAACTTCAATAACAAAACAACGATATGTCGTCAACAAAAGCATCCATATTATTAGTAGAAGATGAAGAGCATTTGCTGGATGCCCTGAAGCTGAATCTTGAACTGGAAGGTTATGAAGTAACAACCGCTCCTGATGGTGTGGCTGCATTAAAAGCGGTGGAGAACGAATATTTCGACTTAATCATTATGGATGTAATGATGCCGGAAATGGATGGCATCAGCGCAACTGAAAGTATACGCATCAGGAAAAACGAAGTTCCTATTCTTATGCTCAGTGCAAAAAACACATCGCACGACAGGGTAATTGGTTTAAGAAAAGGTGCCGATGATTACCTTACAAAACCTTTTAACCTCGAAGAACTGTTGCTGCGTGTTGAAAAGCTGATTGAAAAAAATAAAAAGATACAGGATAAAGATACCATTGGCGATATCTATACTTTCGGCGCAAACAACATTGATTTTAAAGCACAGGAAGCTGTGAATTTTAAAGGTGAAACCATTCAGCTCAGTAAAAAGGAAAGTATGTTGCTTCACTTGCTGATTGAAAATAAAAACGAGGTGGTTACCCGTGAAAAAATTCTGCAGGCTGTTTGGGGCTACAATGTTTATCCCACAACAAGAACAATCGACAACTTTATTCTCAACTTCCGTAAATATTTTGAAGAAGACAGCCGTAATCCCAAATACTTCCATTCGGCAAGAGGTGTGGGCTACAGGTTTGTAAATTAACCTGTCTTTGATCTGCAGCATCAGATTTTCTGATCAGCTTCTTTCATCAGCACAATGGCTTGTTCAAGTAACTGGTCTTTTGAATCGGTGATTTCCACTCCGCTGAAAATAGCCAGTTCACAATCGTTTTTAAACTGAAGAAACTGCGAAGCCAGTTCGTTGTGACGCTTGTGCTTTAACGTTTGTTCAATTAATGTACCCGAAGCAGCTCCCTGCAATAAATGCAAACGATCATAGAAAAATTCATGAACAGCATCATGCAGCAACGTATAAAATTGTTTGTGGTGAAGAGTACCCATTACATGCACTGCAGGTTGCAAATAATCTGCAACTTCTTTTTGACGTACAGGAATCTCTGTTTCCGGTTTCGAAGAAGGAGCCTGCTTGGATTTTTCTTCTTTTTTTCTCCTTACAAAAAAGAACAAACCTGCGCTTAATAAAAACAAACCACCGCCAACAGAACCCCATATCCATACAGGAACAACCGATGAAGCTGTTGCAGCATTATTCTGCAAAAGAAACTTTCTTTTCACCGCTTTCGTTACATGCAGCTGCAACGGATCAGATACGATACTGTGATAGGTTTTTGTTTCAGGATCGAAATAAGAAAAGTTCACAGCCGGAATTTCAAACACACCTTCGTTTGAAACAGAGAAAGGAATATCAAATGTTTTACTGCCGCTCACGGGAACAGTTGTTTTCACCAAATCTTCTTTCATGGTTGCGGTAAATGAATCAACACCTGAAGGCCAGTTTATAACCGGTGCTGTAATCATCGGGAGATTTCCGCTGCCCTTAATGGTAATGCGAAGCACAGCATTATCATTGGCAGCAATGGAATGTTGCAACAGTTCAGCTTTCATTCCAAACTTTCCTACAGCACCTGTAAAACTTTCGGGTTTATTTTCTTTCGGGAGCTCCTGCACCAGAAGCTTCAGTTCAGGTGTTTTAATCAATATATTTTCTGTGAGCAGGTTTCCCCTGTTCATTTCCGATTCCTTCATCTTCTGCACCATTGCTTCCAGCCAGGAAGAACCACCTTTTGAATTTACATCCTTATCAACTTTGATGAGGTGTACTGCATTTTCCACTTCAACAGGTTCAATCAGCAATTCGCCCGATAGTAAAGGAAACAACTGCACTTTACGTATCAGGTAACAGTTAAATGTTTTTCCGTTTATTTTTTCTTTTGAGAAAATATCCTTTTCATTATTATCTAAATCAATCACTGAAAAACCATTCAGCGAAGGAAGTTTCAGAATTTTTGATTCACTGTTCAGTCTTGTGAGCAGTTTAAATGTTGCAAGTACAGGTTCGCCGGTGTAACAGGATGTTTTATCAATCGTAGCTTTTACAAAAAGATTCTGTGCAATTTTTTGTTTTACATTTTCATCCGGCATTAAATAATAATCGGGTCTCTCCTCAACGGATTTTCCTGCTTCTTCTGCTACATCTATTTCAAGCGGCTCAGATGTGTAGCTCTTTCCTTTTACTTTTACCAATGCTGAATAAATGGGCAATTTCCCCTTTGCTATTGGGCGAAGTGTAATTGTATAACTGATGTAATCCGTCAACGCACCGTTAATCCATGTTGCCCCGGTTGATTGGTTTGCTTTTCCAACCAGTTCAAACTGTTTCAAAGAAGGAAGTGTAAATTCATCTGCAGTTTTTGTTCCTGTTGCTATAAACTCAAGCTGAAATGTTTCATCCGGTAATACAGTTGTTTTACTGGGAATAACAGTAAGCTTTACCTGTGCAACCGATGCAAAAGCCATGAATGCTGTAACGGCACACAAAAAAAATTTCCTGTAAAATGTATTCCCGAACATGACTAACAAAATTAGAACATGCCCGCTGTTCTTTATACAGCGCCTGCTGTAACGGGATGTTAAATGATGAAGAATAAAAGAAGAAATAGTTACAGATCGCCCAGTTGTGGCCTGATGGTGATTTCTTCCACGCAAGCCTGTGGCGAAAGTTGTGAAGCAGCGTAAATCATTTTGGCAATATCATCTGCTTCCATAATGCGCTTGTTTGAATTATCGTAATCTCCCCAGGAATCGGTTAATACAGCTCCGGGAAAAACAGAGGTAACTTTTATATGATGAGGTTTTAATTCTTCCCGCAGGTTTTTGCTGAAACCATTCAGCGCAAATTTGCTGATACTGTAAGCCCCACCGTTGCTGTATGCGTGCAGCGAAGCAATGGAGCACATGTTAAAAATATGCCCTCTTGATCCATGCAGCATACTTTGTTTCATCATGTGCGGCAGCACTTTTCGTGTTAAATGATAAGCACTGTATAAATTAACGGCCATCATATCATCCAGCAATCCCTCTTCTTCGTTATGAACACTGCCGGGTAAAAAATTGCCGGCATTGTTTACCAGTACATCAATTGTAAGGCTGTTGTCAATCAACCATTGGCCAAAATTTTCCACTTCTTCTTTTTTGCTCAGGTCTCTTGCTTTTGCTTTTATTTTCAGCCCGGGGTATTTAACCTGCAATTCCTTCATTGTGGCATATAATGCTGTTTCATTTTTTGAACAGATGTACAAGCTATGTCCATTAGCTGCAAATATTTCAGCAACAGCTTTCCCAATTCCTCTTGAAGCCCCGGTTATAACAACATTCATAATATTCAAATTTAAGATTGTAGATTGCAGATTCGTTACAAATCTAAATTCAGAAACCGGCAATCAGCAATGAAGTATAAACATTTATTTTTCGACCTTGATCATACGTTGTGGGATTTTGATGCCAATGCTATGGAAACATTAAACAATGTGTATCATGATCTGCAGCTGAAAGAAGCCGGTGTAAACGATTTTGATCTTTTTTGCAAACAATACCTGCATCATAATGCTCTTTTGTGGGACCGGTATCATCACGGCTTTATCAGCAGTGAAGACCTGAAATGGAAAAGGATGTGGCGTACACTGCTTGATTTTAAAATCGGCAGTGAAGAGCTGGCCCGTAAAATGAGTGAATATTTTCTCGAAGTACTTCCAACCAAGCAAAATCTCTTTCCTTATACGCATGAAATTCTGCAGCACCTGAAACAAAAAAATTACAAGCTGCATCTTATCACCAATGGTTTTGAAAAAACACAGTGGCGCAAACTGGACAACAGTAAAATGGGACAATATTTTGAAGAGGTCATTACCAGCGAAACCAGCAACAGTGTAAAGCCCAACAAAGAAATTTTTGAATATGCCCTGCGTATTACCGGTGCCACATTGCCTGAAAGCATCATGATTGGCGACAATCTTGATGCAGACATAAAAGGTGCTATGAACGCCGGTATGGATGCCATTTTCGTCAACCACCTGCGTGTTGAAACCGATGTGCAGCCAACTTATACCATTTATCACCTGCAGGAACTGGAAAGCATCTTTTAAACCCGCATACTGCAAGGATTTGTTTTGTACAGAAAGCAGGCCATCTTACATTTGTCCAGCGTCAGATTTGTGAAAACAGTTTTAACCATATTAATCGTTTCAGCATTTTTTATAAAATGCTTCAGCAGTTCAATGATTTTGCTTGATTACACAGTGAACAAGCAGGCTTATGAAATGAAATGTTGTAACAAGTCGAACCTGAAAATGAAATGCCACGGCCGCTGCCAGATGATGAAGAAATTGCAGGAGGAAGAAAAGAAGGAGCATGACCAGGAAAAAAATACTGATACCAAAACCGAGCCTTTATCGTCAAGATCTTTTTTTGCATCCGTTCATATGCCCGAAGTAACGGATAAAATCATCAGCCCACTTTCGTTTTATACAACGGGTAAAGCTGTTCGGCGGGCAACGGAAATCTTCCATCCTCCAAAAATAATTTCTGCATAAAAAAATACCCGTGAACAATAGCACCATCAATTTTTAAACTGAAAACTAATCTCAATGAGAACATTAATTATATTATTTGTATTTACTGTAGCAGCAGCTTACAGTTCAAAAGCACAGGAAAAGGCAGAATGGAAAGAAATGAAAGCTTTTCATGCTGTAATGAGCAAAACATTTCATCCTGTAGAAGAAAACAATTTTGAACCCGTTAAGAAAAATGCAGCAAGCTTACTGTCTGTTGCAAAAGAATGGCAGAAAAGTGCTGTTCCTGAAGGCTACAACAAAGCCGTTCTGAAACCACTCATGAAACGTTTGGTAGCTGAATGCAAGGATTTAAAAAAGGCCGTTGCTGAAGGAAAAACAGATGCCGAACTCAAAGATCTCATCACCAAGGCGCATAATACTTTTCATGAATTGACAGAAAAGTGCAACGGTGGTGAAGAACATTAATCATGAACTGTTCTTACACAATTTTGAAACAATGAATTATAAACAAACCATAGCGGCGTTATTTACACTTGTACTTTTTTCATGTGGCTCATCAAATGAGCAAACAGAAAAAACGAGTACAATGCAGGAGCAAACTCAACAGACTGCTGAAGAAGCAGGCAAGTATAAAAATGTTGCATTCGATTCAAAAAAAGATCTCGTTTGCGGCATGCCTGTTACTGCAGGAGTTTCAGATACGGTACACTATAAAGAAAAAGTGTACGGCTTTTGCAGCAAAGATTGTAAAGATGAATTTGTAAAAAATCCGTCTGCATTTATTGCTGAAAAATAATGCTTCTGAAAAAAGAAAAAGGCAATTGAAAATTTCAATTGCCTTTTTTTATTGTGTTGAATTTTTTAATACTCAGCTAAAACAGTTACACCAGCTGTTACTTTCTCGTTCAGCTTCACGTTTACTTTTACTCCCGGCGGTAATACCAGGTCAACCCTTGAACCAAATTTAATAAAACCAAGCTCACCACCCTGCTGTACTTTTTGTCCGGGTTGCAGGTAATTTACAATACGCTTTGCCACTGCACCTGCAATTTGTTTTACAAGAATAGTGATACGTCCGTCAGTTAAAACAACACTGTGCCGTTCATTTTCAGTTGATGATTTTGGATTCCATGCCACCAGGTATTTTCCTTTATGATATTTTGAATACAAAACTTCACCACTGATTGGGTTGAGGTTTACGTGTACGTTGGCAGGGCTCATAAATACGCTCAATTGCAAACGTGTTTCCTGGAAATATTCTGTATCAATAATTTCTTCAATTACCACCACCTTGCCATCGCATGGGCTGTAGATGGCATGATTGTTTTCAGGAGTAACTCTTTTCGGTAAACGGAAAAATGAAACGATAAACAGGAACACAACCAATGTTGCCCCGAAAATGATCCACGAAAAAACAGATGCTCCTAAAAAAACAAATACAAGCAGGTTGATGATTGCAAATACTACTGCAGCGATGGAAATACTTTGATATCCTTCTCTGTGAATTGTCATGTAATTTAATTGAACTGCGAAAGTACGATTATTCAGCTTACTCGTATTTCTGAAAGCCAAACTTCTTCCAGTAGTCTTTGGCAAAAGCAAGAAAAGCAGGTGGAGCGTCTTTAAAGGAAGCATCAACATTCATTGCACCGCCAATGGTATCTTTCTGTAAAACCATCAGCTCTTCACCACGTATGGCATATTTCTTTCCTTTTTCATACATGATGAGTTTTTTTGAATTGGGGCTTACATCGCCTTTGCAGCTGAGCGCATACAGCATTGTTACTTCTGCATAACCATTATTATCAATATCAGTTATTGAAAGCTGATCATCGTAGAACGAACAGGTAACATCCAACTCACAATCCTGTATATAATCATTCATCTTCCACTTCTCCACAAATCCGCTGTCGGATTTCTGGTATAATATGGCTGCTAATTTTGCAGAAGAATATGATTTTCCTTTTTCGATGTAAGAGCCGGTTTCATACAACACCAGCCAGTTTTCGCCCGAAGCATCGTGCCATTTCTTTGCACGCTTTAACTGGTAAGAATATGGAACGGGCAGCAATGCACTTACTGCTGCTGTAACCTCTTCAGGTTTTGAAACAACTGTTTCTTCAGCATGTTTTACCTGGTTGGCATTTTGTTTCGTTTTTTCCCTGCACGAAAAAACAAGCAATATGGTACACAAAAAAAATAAACGCATCATTAAACAATCAGTTTTAATAACAACCAAACAAACGGCACTGCAATCAGCAATGAATCAAAGCGGTCAAGAAAACCACCATGACCCGGCATAAAACTTCCGCTGTCTTTTACATCAGCCATCCGTTTTATTTTGCTTTCAAGTAAATCACCAACAGTTCCGGTAACAGCAGTAACAGCAGCAATACCTGCCCATAACCAAACCGATGAAGACTGGCTGAAGTAACCAACAGTACCCACAACAACAACGGCTAAAATAATGCCGCCAATTGTCCCTTCCCATGTTTTTTTAGGAGAAATAGAACTCAATGGTGTTTTGCCAATAAACGAACCAACAATGTAAGCCATTGTATCATTGATCCAGATGGAACCGATGATGATCAGCGGAATAATATATCCACTCATTTTTGCCAATGAAGACGATACACTTTCAAGTGCACCTTCACCATCATGTGGCAGCCACATAGCACCACTGCGTATATTAAGCAGCAGGCCCCAGCTTAAAGAAATATAAATTAACCCTAACACTGAATAGCCGATATTTTTCAATCCAAGCTGTTTTGAAAAAAGCAATTCAGAAACAGGAATAATAAACAAACCAACCAATGCCAGTATCCATCCAATTGCATGAAGCGAAACTTCGGTGCCTGGAATAAACCAGTCATTGGTAAAAAACAACATCAGCCCGTAGCCAGCCATCATTGCACCATATTTATGAAAAGGATTGATGGTTTGATAACCGTTATCAATCAGGCCAATTAACTTCTGGTATTCAAACCAGCAACCAAAATGAATAATGCTGAAGAGAACCAGGAAACTCCATTCATTCCACAGCAAGCCCGCAAGCATCACTACTGCAAACAAGATAGCTGTGATGGTACGAGTTTTAAATGTCTGCACATTAAATGCCATATATCGGATAACTTTTTCTAAGAAAGAAAATTGTTTTGATCTGTTGTTGTTTGTTCAGCTGCAATACTGTCGGGATAAACTTTAGTTGCAGAAATTCTCTTCAGTAAAACAAATAACGCAACAACTACAACCGCACTGATTGCCCCGGCCCAAAGCGGAGCGCTCTCTCCTACTTCCATATCCACTTTTTTATCTTTCATGTACTGGAAATAAAGAATCGTAACCATTAACCCGTTATTAAAAAAATGCGCCGCAATATTATACCAGATGTTTCCGGTATAATAAAAGATATAACCCAGTATCATTCCCAATGCAAGACGTGGAATAAATCCATACCATGAAAAGTGAATAGCGCTGAAGATTAATGCAGTAATAAAAATCACCAGCCAGGGAATTTTAAACCATCGCAGGAAAATATTCTGCATGGCACCTCTGAAAAAAACTTCTTCAACCAGTGCAGGAGCAAGTGCAATAATAATCATCGCAATAAAATAATCAACAGGTGTTTTAAATGTTGCCATCAGCTTTACCTGCTCTGCATACTGCGATTCCATTCCATCAAATATTTTTTTCCATGCAGCTGAAATGGGGATGGCTTTATTTATTTCTGCCAAAGCACCAACAAGCGGCAAAGAACAAAACATAATAAGTACTGCAACAACTATACGTTCAATTTTAATTCCGCCTTTAAACCCAAGGCGCTGGTAGGGCTTTGGAGAAACAATACGGGCAGTAACAATTGCAGGAACAAAAAAGATAATGATGGTTGAAACGACCTGAATCACTTTTACAGCGTTGATATTAGCAGCATCAAACATATCTTTCTGCATGGTAAAAAGCGATTTACCTGTCATGGCAATCCAGATAGGAATGGTTGCTACTGAACCTATTACAAAACAGGCAATCCAGATGCCCATCAGGATTAAAAACTCAATTCCGGGCTCAAATTTGCGCTGATACTGATTTTCATACATAACAACTCGCTGAATCTGTTTAAATTTGCAATTCTTTTCAAAGTGGTAAAGATAGGTAACATATCGCTTCCCGAGTTTCCGCTACTCCTCGCCCCCATGGAGGATGTGAGCGATCCTCCTTTTCGTGCTGTTTGCAAAGACAATGGCGCCGACCTGATGTTCAGTGAATTCATCAGCAGTGAAGGCCTTATACGTGATGCAATGAAAAGCAGGAAGAAACTTGACTTTGAAGAAGAAGAACGTCCTTTTGGTATCCAGATTTTTGGCGGCGATGAAGAAGCATTGGGCATGAGTGCAAGAATCTGTGAAACCGTTAATCCTGATTTAGTTGATATCAACTTCGGTTGCCCGGTTAAGAAAGTTGCCATGAAAGGTGCAGGTGCAGGTGTATTGAAAGATATTGACCTGATGGTTCGTTTAACAGCTTCGGTTGTAAAATCAACTGCATTACCTGTTACAGTTAAAACAAGACTTGGCTGGGACGAAAGCACAAAGAACATTGAAGAAGTAGCTGAACGTTTGCAGGATGTGGGCATTAAAGCGCTGAGCATTCACGGACGTACACGTATGCAGATGTATAAAGGTGAAGCAGATTGGACATTGATTGGTAAAGTAAAAAACAATCCACGCATTAACATACCCATCTTTGGTAATGGCGATATTGACAGTGCAGAAAAAGCACTTGAATATAAAAACAGGTATGGCATTGATGGTATCATGATTGGTCGTGCTGCTATTGGCTACCCATGGATCTTTAATGAAATCAAACATTTCATTGAAACCGGTAAGCATCTTCCTCCTCCAACAATTGAACAACGTGTGGAAGTTTGTAAAAAGCATTTACATAAATCATACGATTGGAAAGGACCTGTTGTAGGTATACTGGAAATGCGTCGTCATTACGCCAATTATTTAAAGGGCTTACCAAATATTAAAGAATACCGTCACAAATTAGTTCGCTTAAACACACTTGAGGAAATTGATGCAGTGCTGGATGAAATTGTAAAAACATACAGTGGCTTTCAGTTTACTCCTGCTAAAATTGAACTCATCGATTACCACTATAATTGCCCGTTAAATTAATCCCAAAAAAATAAAACGGAAACATAACATTTATTTGTTCCGTTCTTTCCTCTCATTTTCAGGACTTTAAAATTTCGTTCGTATTTGCAACTTTTCTTGGCAGGAAGATTGCAAGCAGCATACAGTAATCAACTTCTTTTCATCCAAAACTGTAGTATGGTAACTGTAATTATTCCTGCTTTTAACGAAGAAGCAACAATCAGAAAAGTTATTCAGATCATTAAGCGGTCAGCTACTGTATCTGAAATTATTGTGATCGATGATAAGTCAACCGATCGTACAATTGAAGAAGCTGAAAAGGAAAATGTGAAAATATTTACCAGTACGCTTCGTGGTAAAGGCACATCAATGCGTGAAGGAATTATGCTGGCAAGTCATGACATCATTGCGTTTGTTGATGCAGATATTACAACATACCCTGATGATGTGATTGACAGGCTTGTATTACCAATCATTCATGATGAAGCAGATTTCGTTAAATCTTATTTCGACAGGCAGGCTGGTCGTGTTACAGAACTGGTGGCAAAACCATTGCTGTCGTTCCTGTTTCCTTCCATCAGCGATTACAAGCAACCGTTGAGTGGAATGATTGCCGGAAGGAAAGACCTGTTTTCAAAAATCAATATTGAAGATGATTATGGTGTTGATATTGGTATTTTAATTGACATGCACCAGGAAGGTGCACGCATTAAAGAAGTAAGTCTTGGCTATATTGAAAACAGGATGCAGAGTATTTTTCAGCTCGGTAAAATGAGTAAGGAAGTAACTGCAGCCATACTCAAACGCTCAGGTCAGTTTCTGCATACAACATTTGATTTATTTACCGGACAGTATTTCAACGAAACCAATCCTCAAATGGAATTCGCTGTAAAAGAATCAGTGATGGGTTTAAAAAAACTGGCCATTTTTGATATGGATAAAACCATTCTTCAGCAAAGCTTTATACGAACGATGGCGGCAAAATATCATTTTGAAGAAGAGCTGAATGAAATTGTACAATCAACATCATCACCTTTTATCCGCATCAAGCAAATTGCACAACTGCTCAAAGGTTTAACCATTGGCGATATGCTTAAAACAGCAGATGAAATTCCTGTTGTTGATGATGCAAGAGATGTGATCAGTGAATTAAAAAAGAAAGGATATATCTGTGGTATTATCAGCGAAAGTTATGATGTCATCACCAACCATATTGCCAATAAACTTGGATTGCATTTTTCGCTGGCAAACGAACTGGAGTTTCATAAAAGTGTAGTTACCGGTGAAGTAAAACTTCCATCATTCTTTTTAAGGGATAAGAAAAGCATTTGTAATCATGATTACTGTAAAACAAATGCAGTACTTGAATTACTGAAGCGTTATGGTATTCAGCAAAAAGATGTATTGGCAATGGGCAACAGTAAAAACGATATCTGCATGGTGAAGAATGCAGGCACTGGAATTGCTTTTTGTGCTGATAATAAAACATTGAGTAAAGTAAGTATGCATCAGATTCATGTGCCGCAGTTCAGTGGTATATTATCAATAGTTGTTTAAATAAGATGAGAGCCGGGAATAACCCGGCTCTCATCTTTAAATTATTTTTCAGAAACTCCATTTCATTTACAACATCAGCTTCTCTCCAATCTTCAGGTGAAACACATTGCTGATGTTTTGTTCTTCCTGCAGCTGCAGTAATTCCTGTTTGGGATAAAAAACAGGTTCATCACTTAAATCAAATGTTCCGTGATGCATGGGGACAAGATGCTTTGCTTTTAATTGTTCCATTGCCAGCAATACATCGGCCGGGCTTGTATGTGCAGTATGCATAAACCATTCGGGTTTGTATGCCCCAATTCCAAGAAAAGCATAATCAATGGAAGGATAGATCCGGGCAATTTCATCATAGTGAACACCTAAACCACTATCAGCGCCAAAATAATAAGTTGCTTCTTTACTTTCGATCATAAAGCTGCCCCACAGCATTTCATTCATATCAGTTAATCCACGCCTGTTCCAGTGCTTGGCTGGTAAATACGTAATGTTTATATCTTCATCCAGCAGGTATTGCTGAAACCATCCTGCTTCAACAATACGGTTACTGATTTTCCAGCTGCGCAATAGTTTACCAATTCCCAAACCGGTTAATATTATCGCATGCGGATTCAACGTACACAACAGCTGCATACTTTTTTTATCTGCATGATCCCTGTGGTTGTGCGAAAGCAAAATATAATCAACGTGTTTTAACTCATCGGCCCGGCAGGGAAACATTGTATGGCGTTTGAGCGGACCAACACCAAATAAAACAGGATCAACAATAAACTGCTTTTTATTAATGGTGAACAGGAAAGATGCATGGCCTAACCATGAAAAACCATTATCGGTATTTTTTATGAGCTTGTTGTTTTCAACAACTTCAATATTGGTTTTTTGTTTGCGCTTTAACGGCTTAAGCTGATTGCGTTCTTTCTGCCATTTAAAAAAATCAGCAAAGGAACGCTCCGATGGTCCATCGAGATTAATGTATTGCTGCTTTTCATTTAGCTGGTTACCCGTCCATCCTTCTTTTACAAATTTCAATGATGGATTAAAGGTTGCCCGTTGTATAATTTGATTGGCCATTTAAGTAATTAAAATTTAATTCAGTCAGCTAAGAAAATCACACCATCAGCAACACTGCAACATAATGGCAGATAGCTGCACTGAGTACAAACAGATGCCAGATTACATGATGATAATATAATTTTTCCCAGAGAAAAAAGATGGTTCCTATTGAATATAAAACACCACCAATAATAATCATGGTTAATACCGGCCATGGTATAGCAGTAAAAAACTGGTTGCCCCCGAATAATAATATCCAGCCCATTGCCAGGTAAATAATCGTGGAAATAAGATTAAACCTGCCGGTAAAAAATATTTTGAAAATGATACCGATGAATGTAAGTCCCCACAACACACAGAGTAAAGTTATACCCGTTGCATTCAGCATATAATTCAGCAGAAAGGGTGTGTATGTTCCCGCAATAAGAAAGTAAATGCTGATGTGATCAAAAATATTCAGTACCCTTTTTACTCTTGGGTTCTGAAATGCATGGTACAATGTTGAAAACGTAAACACCAGTAAAAATGAAAAACCAAAAACAGCAGCACCAACCACAGCAACAGCATGATCTTTATTGGCAGCAATGGCACTCAGCACCGGCAATGCAGCAATACCAAAAATAATTCCGATGCCATGCGTAATGCTGTTTGCTATTTCAAGCCGTAGGTTTGTATGTTCTTTATGTTCGTTCATTTCTTTACTTCACTGATGACTTCTTCACTCAAAGGTGAAACAGATGGATCAAAGTAATTGGTCAACACACCATTTTCGTTCACAAGGTATTTCGAAAAATTCCAGGAAGGTTGTTGATTGTTCCAGCCATTCTTTGCTGAATCAGTCAGCCATTTAAACACATCGTTCTGATCAGTATTCTTCACAACCGAACTTTTTTTCATCAACGGAAATGTTACACCAAAATTCACTTTGCAAAATTGAGCAATTTCTTCATCGCTTCCTTTTTCCTGCTCTTTAAAATCGTTTGCCGGGAAACCAAGTATCACCAGTTTGTTTTCAAACCGCTCGTACAGTTCCTGCAGTTCATCGTATTGATTGGTATAACCACAGTTGCTGGCTGTGTTTACAAGTAACACTTTCTTTCCTTTCAGCTGCTCAAAGCTGTATTCCGTTCCGTTGTTCAGCAATCCTTTCAGTGAATAAAAAGGAACAGCCGGTTGTGCATGATTTGAAAGTGTTTTTGCCTTCTTTCCACTGAACCACATAAATGCCGGATAAACTGCTTTTAAAATCTTTTGTCGTACTGTCATATCTTTTGAATGAATGTTTACAATCATAACATAGCCTGCAAATACAAGGACTATCAGCAAAACAATAATCAGAATTCGTTTCATTACTTAATGACCAGTTTAAACAATTTCAGTTTGCCTTTAAGTGGCGGGTATTTGATTGCAGGATCAAACCATGTGGGCGTTTTCATCACTGACTTTTTATGACTGAATGTATCAAATGAAAACTTTCCATGATAAGCACCTGTGCCACTGAAACCTCTTCCGCCAAAGGGCAAATGATGATTGGTTAAATGCCAGCTGCAGTTGTTTACACATCCCCCACCAAAAGAAACACTGTTCAACCAGTCATTTTCTTTTTTACTGCTGCTGGTATAAACATAAAATGCAAGCGGGTTTTTATTCCGTTCAATTATTTGCAAAGCTTCTTCCCTGGTCGAAAATGAAATCACCGGAAGTATTGGTCCGAATATTTCATCTTTCATCACCGGGGAATCAAGTGTAACATTTGTGATGACGGTTGGTTCAATAAACAATTTTTCTTTACCAGTTCGCCCGCCAAAAACAACCTGTTCAGCTTTGAGATAAGTAACAAGCCGGTCAAATTGTTTTTCATTAATGATCTTGCAATAGTTGTAATCGTCTTCTGGTTTTTCAGTAAAAAACTGTTTTACCGATTTCTGTAATGCATCAATCAACTCCTGTTTTTTGCTTTCGTGCACCAGCACATAATCAGGTGCCACACACATTTGTCCTGCATTTGAAAACTTTGCCACTGCAATTCTTTTTGCAGCTACAGCAATATTTGCATCACTTTCAACCACGCATGGACTTTTTCCTCCCAGCTCTAATGTTACAGGCACCAAACGTTCAGCAGCCATTTTATAAATGATTCTGCCAACCGTTGTACTTCCGGTATAAAAAACATGATCAAATCCAAAATTGTTCATCATCTCCGGAACAACAACATGGCCTTCTCCTTCAGCAAATAAAATATACTGCTCATCAAATGTTTCCCGGATCAGTTTTTTCATCACCTGTTCAGTTGCCGGCGCAAATTCACTGGGCTTCAGCACAGCACAGTTACCTGCAGCAATTGCCCCTATCAGCGGATTAATCAGCAATTGAAACGGGTAATTCCACGGGCCAATAATCAACACAACACCCAACGGCTCACTTACAATTCTGCTTGTTGAAGGCAGGTTGAGCAAATTGGTAGCGGTGCGTTTTGCTTTCATCCATTTACGCAAATGACCAATGGTATTATTCAGTTCGGCAATAACCATTCCTGTTTCTGTAACCCAGCTTTCTTCCGCACTTTTTTTCAGATCGGCATTTAATGCTTCGTGTAATTCGTTTTCGTATGTAAGAATAGCCTGTTTCAGTTTCAGTAACTGTTGCTTCCTGAACGAATAGTCCTTTGTTACACCGCTATTGTAAAAGCGGCGTATGTTTTCTAATTGCTGCTGAAGTTGATCCATATAATAAGTTGCTTCTATTATAACAGAATTTAAAATTACTGGTTCATTTTCATACAACAACGGCACTGTTTTTCTGCTGTCTGATAATAATCAACCACCCGATCATTGCTTTTAAAGAACGAATGAAATAACTTTTTCCTTTAAAACTCAGTTATGTGTGCCTACAAACGTAAAAGCTGGATTGAAAAGAGAGATGTGGCGAAAGAACCCGAAGTGCAAAAAATCGACAAACCCTTCGGCGATATGAAAATTGGCGACAGGATGCTGATTGCCACTCCGCAAATTGTTGATGAATACATCCGCCATATTCCCAAAGGACATGAAGCAACTTTATTACAGATGCGCAAGGATCTTGCGGCAGAATACAATGCAGATGTTACATGCCCGCTTACCTCAGGTATATTTTTACGTATCGTTGCCGAAGCTGCGTACGAAGAATATGAAAAAGGAAAACCCATCAGCAAAATCACTCCTTTCTGGCGAATGATCAATCTCAAATCACCGGCAGCAAAGAAGTTAACTTTTGGTACAGATTTTCTTCTTGCACAACGTAAAAAAGAAGGCTTGGCTTAATAACGTTTTCACCACAGAGACACGGAGATTTCTATTCGTGCATCCGTGGCAATATTTTCATCAATTGCAAGCGAAGCGCAGCAATCATCTGTGTTCATCTGCGCAATCCCTGAGCAACTAATTTGTTTCCTACCTTCGCCGCATGACGATGAAGGATGAACATTTCATGAAGCAGGCACTGAAAGAAGCACAACGGGCCTTTGACGAAGGTGAAGTTCCTGTTGGTGCTGTTGTTGTTGTTGATGGAAAAATTATTGCCCGTGGTTATAACATGACGGAGAAGCTCAACGATCCTACTGCTCATGCCGAAATGATTGCCTTAACATCAGCCTTTAGTCAAATAGGTGCAAAGTACCTGCCCGATGCTACTTTATATGTTACAGTTGAACCCTGCTTAATGTGTGCAGGTGCAATTTACTGGAGCAAAGTAAACCGTATTGTGTGGGGAGCCAATGATGAAAAAAACGGTCACAAAAAAATTACAGGCGATTATTTCTCCTCCCCTTCTGGGGGAGGTCGGAAGGGGGCTTCACCTTTCCATCAAAAAGCAACCGTTACAACAGGCGTTTTAAAAGAAGAATGTGCCCAGCTTATGAAAGATTTTTTTGCAGCAAAGCGGTAAATCATCTCCCTCTTCTTTAACAAAACATTTCACTCAGTCATTATCAAACACGTGGCTGTGGCATGTGATTGGCAATACACAATATGTATCAAAACCTTTGTGTATGAAATATCCATAAAAATTATCCAGCTATCTTATTAAAAAGCGATGATAATTTTTATGGATATACTATGTGGCAATTATTAACAATAAAAAAATGAGCACATGAAATGGACATTTACACTTGCACTACTCAGCACCGTATTACTTACTTCCTGCATAAAAAGTAATTTACAGGTCATTGATGAACGGGAGTGGCTTTCGCAGGAACGTGCTGTTGTTGTTTATGCCGATCCTTATTGCGATTATTTTGTTGTGCAGACATACAACGGTTACAGCATTGTAGAAAACTGGTCGTTCACCACTTACAATGGCGAAGTGCTTTATGGCGATTTCAGCAACTGGGGCACACGCACCATCTACAACCGCAGCCGTGGCGCATTAATGCGGGTAAACATTAAAGATTCATGGTTATCGTATTACACAGCCATGGATGGTTTAGCCTATTACTGCAGGTAATTAATCATCATATTGTAAGAGGATCTTGCTTTCTGTTGAAAGCAGATCCTCTTTTGTTTTTTTATAAGTACAACCACTGTCTTATTACCATTTTGGTAAAATTTCTTAATCTGGCTTCAGTTTCAACCATCTGTCTGTACATTTGTTATCCTATTAAACAATTTCACAATCGAAAAATTTTAGAATTATGGCATTTACATTAGCTCCCCTTCCTTATGCACACGATGCATTGGAACCCCATATCGACACAACAACCATGCAGATACATCATGGCAAGCATCACCAGGCTTATGTTGACAATTTAAACAAAGCCGTTGCAGGTACTCCAAACGAAAATAAATCGCTGGAAGAACTGGTTGCTGTAGCCGGCACTATTTCTCCTGCAGTTCGTAATAACGGTGGTGGTCACTGGAATCATACGTTCTTCTGGGAATCACTTGCACCAAACGCAGGCGGTGCTCCAACAGGTGCATTGGCCGATGCTATCAACGCAGCATTTGGTTCATTCGATGCATTTAAAGAAAAATTTGCAGCAGCAGGTATGACCCGTTTCGGAAGTGGCTGGGCATGGTTGCTCGTTAAAGATGGCAAACTCGAAGTTTCTTCAACACCTAACCAGGACAATCCGTTAATGGATGTTGCTGAAGTAAAAGGAACTCCGGTTCTTGGTGTTGATGTTTGGGAACATGCTTATTATCTCAAATATCAAAACCGCCGTGCAGATTATTTAGCTGCTTTCTGGAATGTAATCAACTGGAGCAAAGTAGCTGAACGTTTTGCCGCAGCAAAATAAAATTGATTAGACGTTGACATAAAAACCCAGACCACAGCGTCTGGGTTTTTTATCTCCCTCCCTGGGAGGGGTTGGGGGTGGGTTCAGTAGAGATGCAGATACTTTAATCGTTTCGTTTTTTTAATACAACAACTTTGCAGAACGAAACAAGATGATGCTCATATAATGTAGCAGAAGCCATTGCTGCTATAAAGCTTTTGTTGCTGCCTGTGGCGCTGTAAGCGCCATCGCACTCTTGTACGTTTGGTAATTCTATGCAGCAATGAAAATGTTATTATGTAAACAAATCAATCGTAACTTCCAATACTAAATTCCTTCATATCAGACTAGCTTAAAAAGAAGATGAAAATAAATTTTATACTTTTTTACTTACTAGTCAGCCCTTTTCTGATTGTAGCTCAGAAACGATACTCATTTCAGGTTGACAGTTGCTTATATCAAATGGATGTTAATAAAGTAGGAAAAGGAAATAGTAAATTCAACTATTTGCTAAACGTTCAAATAAACAACTACTCAAAAACAACTAAATACTTTTTACAAAGAAATAACGACACAACTGTTACTGTAAATTATTCAGATTATTATTTAAATACAAAAAGTATATCTTTTTATATTGGTTCTTGTATAGAAGACAGATTCCCATACTTGTGTAGTTCTGATACATTTAAAATTTTTAGCCTAGAACCTAACACTTCAACAAATTCAAAATGTTATTTTAACTCAAAGCTTAACATAAATCAATTAACAGAACATAATGAACTAATCTTTTATTTAAGACTTTTGAATTCTCCTATTCCTGAAATTAAAAATGGAAGTATCCATATTGTTACCTATACTAAGCAGTCATCTTTTTTCAAGATCATTTTGAATTCTCAAAAAAGAAAAAGAGAAATAACAAGAAAAGAGTCAAAAGACGAGTAGCTACGCCTTTGTTGGTCGCCTGACCAACAAAACTATCTACAAGCATTCTTCCAAAATCAAACTGCTGCACCTAAGCTGCACATGTAATTCCAAAAGCAATTCACCACTTTGCACCCCCGCTATCCTGAGTTTGCAACTCAGGATATTGCAGAAAGCTGTTTCTTCAGCACTAAATACTCCTTACTACCGGCTATCGGCTGTTTTTCAGCCTAAAACCATCATTTTCACCCAGTTGGAACGCCTCTGTCACTCGTTGGAAGACTCCTGTCAGTCGTTGGAAAGCCGCTGCACCTGACTGGGAGACAGTTTACACTGCCTGAATTGCAGCTTGCTCTCGTTGGAAAGCATCTGTCACCCGTTGGAACACATCTGTCGGCGGTTGGAAAGCCCCTATCAGTCATTGGAAGCCAGCTGTCGGTCGTTGGGAGGCCGCTGTCACTCATTGGAAAGGCAACTATCCTCGTTGGAAACACACTGTCAGCAGTTGGGAGGCCGTTGTCGCTTGTTGGAAAGCATCTGTCGGCAGTTGGAAAGTATTTTCCAGTCGTTGGAAAAGTGCACACATCGGCTCAAAAGCATATTACACAATCCGGGTTATTATCTTCAGTAGAAAAATAAAAAACTCCTGCGCATGTAATTCCAAAAAGCAATTCACCACTTTGCAACACTGCCCAATCAGGGCGTTTTTCCGAAAACCATGCTGGATATTGGTTTTCGGGGGCCTTTTTTGTTACTTTTTTGGCCAAACAAAAAAGTAAGAATAAGATCTGCCTGACCAGAAAACAGTCTTATTAGACCTATGATGTTTTCAAAACCTCATAGGTCTGCTATGGCATCAATCATTTGCGTTTCTTCTTCCAGCAATCATTTACATGATCATCAACCATACCACTTGCCTGCATAAATGCATAACAGATGGTGGAGCCAACAAACTTAAATCCTCTCTTCAGTAAATCCTTACTCATCGCATCCGACTGTGCTGTTTTCGCTGGAACATTACCTAAACTCTTTACATAATTCACCACAGGTTTTCCTCCAACAAACTGCCAGATGTATTGGTCAAAACTTCCAAACTCTTTTTGTATGGCAAGAAATGCTTTTGCATTTTGTACAAAGGCGTTTACTTTCAGTTTGTTCCTGATAATACCTTCATCCTGTAACAATGCTTCAATCTTCTTTGCATTGTATTTAATCATTTTGTTTGCATCAAAACCATCAAATGCCTTGCGGTAATTTTCACGCTTACGCAATACAGTGTACCAGCTTAATCCTGCCTGTGCACCTTCCAGGCAAAGCAGTTCAAACAATTGCCGGTCATCATGCAATGGTTGTCCCCATTCGTTATCATGATAATCCTTATACAAATCATCTTTACTGCACCAGCTGCAGCGTATTTTTTCTTTTGCCATAAAATAAAATTAAGGAACAGGATCGTAACCACTGCCGCCCCATGGATGGCAACGGCTGATGCGTTTTAAACTTAACCAAAAACCTTTGATGGGACCATATTTTTTAAACGCCTCCAATGCATAATTACTGCATGTTGGTGTATACCGGCACTTAGGTCCAATTGCAGGACTGATGACATATTGATAAAACCTGATCAGCAGTATAAACGGGAAGCTGATGATGGCTTTTATGCCTTTGTACTTTGTTGTGTTATTATGCTGATGCTGACTGCACACAGATTTCTGATAATTTCTGCAAAGCTATTCCTGTCTTTTCAAATACAAGGTTATAATCAGGAACTTCTTTGCCTGTAAAAATGAAAAATACATTCAGGTGAAGATCAGCTGCTGCCAGTTGCTGCTGCAAATCGTTTTTCTGCAACCTGTAAGCCTCTCTTATTAAGCGCTTAATACGGTTACGGTCAACAGCATGCTTAAAGTGTTTGGTACCAGCTGCTACACCAAATTGCAAAGAGGGAGCATTGTTGTTTGCAGGCTGAAGCATCCAGTAAACACGAATTGGCTGTACCGAAAACGATTTGCCTTCTTTGAACAATTGCTCAATGAGTTTGCGGCTTTTCAGTCGCTCAGTTTTGCCCAGTGTATATCGTTGTTTCTGTTCCAACTTTGTAAAAATAAAAAAGTCCCGGTTTGTTCCGGGACTTAGAATATCATTTCAAAAATGTTGCTTATTTCTTAGCGCCACGCTCATCGCTTACAGAAAGCTTGTGACGGCCCTTTGCACGACGGCTGGATAAAACTTTGCGGCCATTTGCATCCTGCATACGCTTACGGAAACCATGTGTGGTTTTTCTGCGACGCTTTGAAGGCTGATATGTACGTTTTTGTGCCATTATAATTTGTTTTACTTCTTAAAAAATACCCGGTGAGAAGCCGGAAATTTCAAGCCACCCGGAGAGAACACCACTTCCCGCCGTTTGTGAAAGGACGGCAAAGGTAAGGGAAACTGCCCAAAAAAGAGGTCGGTAAAAAAAGAAAATTAGCGGAAAAGCCAGCTATCAGCGGGCAAGCTCAACATGCGTTGCCTGTACTTCTGCGCCATAAAACAAACGGGCATGCCGGTTAAAATCCTCAGCTGAATCGGTTGTGAAAAATTGTTTCTCTCCCTGTCTCGTCAGCCGCTCTTCCATTTCCGGATGCCGGTGCAGGTAATCAGCCAGGCTATCAGCCACAATATTTCCCTGCGAAAGCAGCTGAATATCTTTTAAAAGTTGTTGCTGAATCTTACCGGCCAGCAAAGGATAATGTGTGCACCCCAGCAAAACCGTGTCAATTTCAGCCGATTGATTGTTCAATGCATCCACATATTCTTTTACAAAATAATCTGCCCCGGCGCTTTCATGTTCATTGTTCTCAATCAGCGGAACCCACATGGGACAAGCCTGTTGGTAAACCTGCACTTCAGGATAAAACTTATTGATCTCAATTTTGTAGGAATCAGACAAAACAGTTCCCGAAGTTGCAAGCACTCCTACTTTTTTGGTTTTGCTGTATTGCCCGATTATTTCGGCTGTAGGACGTATTACACCCAGCACCCTGTTTGCAGCACTCAACTTGGGTAAATCATTTTGCTGAATTGTTCGCAATGCCTTTGCTGAAGCTGTGTTGCAGGCAAGAATCACCAGAGGACATCCTTGTTTAAAAAACCATTCCACACACTCCAGCGTATACCGGTAAACAGTTTCAAAGCTGCGTGTGCCGTAAGGAGCACGGGCATTGTCGCCTAAATAGACATAGTCGTATTGCGGTAGTTTCTTTACAATCTCCTGCATTACAGTTAAACCACCGTAACCTGAATCAAATATGCCAATAGGTCCATGCTGCATGTATGCAAAGTAAGTACAAAAAAAATCCCCCGTAATTACGGGGGATTAATATCCTTAAATAAGTTGAATTATTTTTTAACCGGTGCAGTTGCAGGAGGAGTATCTGCAATTTTCAAATACTTCTTCACCAATGGTAAAATGTCATCAGCAGGAGGAGATACCAATAATGCTTCAGCTGTAAACACATAGGTATAACCATTTGCTTTTGCTACAGTCTGAATAGCATCAATTGCAGCTTTCTGAACCGGAGCATATACTTCCTGTTCTTTAGCTTGTAACCATTGTTGTGCCTGTGTAGAATATTGCTGTACTCTTTCAGCTAAATCGCCAAATTCTTTGAATTTGATTTCTTTTTTAGCAGGAGTCCAGTTGATTGAATCCTTACGGATAATGCTGTCCTTTTCATTGTACTCTTTAATCATTTCAGCATACACCACATTCAATGAATCCTGCAGTTTCTGCATTTTTTCCTGGGCTTTTTTGGTTTCAGGCATTACACTCAGGAGCTCACCTGTATTAATGTGACCAAATTTCTGTGCATTTACTGTTACAGCTGTTCCCATTAATGCTATAACTGCAAGAAGAATAACTTTTTTCATTTTACTTTAAACGTTTTGTTTTTATTAGTGTACTTACGCCCTTATTTGGTTGCAACAGTAAATGGCTTTTATTAAAGTTTAACACCTAAAATTTTCAGCACATCGTCGCTCTTATCCAGTTTTGGGTCGGCAAATATAACGGTAATTCCCTCACTTTTATCCAAAATAAAATCGTACATCCTGTCGGTTGCCAGTTTTTGAACTGCGTTAAACACCTTGTCCTGTATGGGTTTTACCAGTTCCTGCTTTTTGCGGAAGTAATCGCCTTCGTATCCAAAGCGTTTTTTCTGCAAATCCCTTACCTGCTTTTCTTTGTTGAAGATTTCGTCTTCTCTTTTCTTCAACAGCTCAGGTGTAAGCATGGCTCTTTCTGCATCCAGCTGACGGTACATTTTATCCAGATCGGCCTGCATCAGGTCAATTTCCTTTTGCCAGGCATCGGCCATTTCTTCCAGCTTTTTATTGGCATCCTTGTATTCAGGAATTTTTTCAAGAATATATTTTGAATCAATGATGGCATAACGCTGCGCCTTTGAAACAAAAGCAAGCGAAATGAAGCAAACGGTAAGGAGGAGAAGTTTTTTCATGTGTGTAAAGTTTAATTTATGTACAGCTATGAGTGCAAAAAACAGTCCACCTGTAACAACAACTTGTTAAGATGAACTTATTTCCTGCATGCTGCATATAAAATCGATTTTTAGCAGTTATTACTCTGGTTCGTATCCCAGCATAAATGTAAACTTACTGATATCTCTCAAGCGTGCACCGGGATAAGTTCTGTCTAAACCAATACCGTAATCAAACCCAAGCAAACCAAACATTGGAAGGAAGAAACGCATACCCAAACCTGCACTGCGACGCAACTGGAACGGGTTATACGGTTTGTATTTTCCTGCAAGACTTGGAGTGGTATTCAAATCGCTCTGATCGTACCAGCCATTTGCTGCTTCAAAGAATGCCAAACCAAAGATTGTACTGCTTGGATTAGTACTTAACGGATACCTCATTTCAAGACTATACTTATTGAAGATAGTAAAGAAATTATATGCTGATGTTTGGTTCTGATTATTAATCTTCGGATTAGAGTTGTCATACACCGGGTAACCTCTGTGAGCCACGATATCATAACCAATGATACCAAAGTTATTTTGCATACCCGCATCACCCAATTGGAAACGTTCAAATGGAGAGATAGGCATGTCTTTATTATACCTGCCCACAAAACCAAACTTAGCTGCGGCCTTTAACACAAACTGCCTGTTCTTTTCTGCGCCCATTGGTTTCCCAATAGGAACATACCATTCGTAATTCAAACGCCATTTATGGTATTCAACCAGGCGGTATTTCTCAGCCGGATCTGTATACTTAGACATATCCCTGAACAAAGACCATGGCGGAGTAAATGTTGCAGTAATCGAGAAGGTTGAACCCGAACGTGGGAACGTTGGCTGATCAACACTTGAACGGATTAACTGAATACGTACGTTAAAGTTGTTAGATGTTCCGCTATCCAGTTCAGAAAAGATCTGGTAGTTCTTTAATTTATACTGAGTATAGTTAATAGAAGTGATGAGATTGAAATAATCATCCGGCCATTTCAATTGTTTTCCAAGTGAAACCGTTGCGCCAAAAGAACGCAGGTACTGGTCCGATGCTTTTTTACGTGTAGGTAACCCTGTAATAGGATCAAATGCATTGGCAAGTTTCGTACGGTATAAACTTACTGTAAGGTTATTACGTTTTTTACCACCCAGCCATGGTTCAGTAAACGAAAAGTTTTGTGCACCAAATGAAGGACCGTTCGATTGAACACGTAATGAAAGTTTTTGTCCATCACCACTTGGCAAAGGTTGCCATGCTTCTTTATGGAAAATATTTTTAGTTGAGAAGTTATTAAATGTAATACCCAACGTTCCGGTTAAACCAATATAACCACCCCAGCCTGCACTAAGCTCCAGCTGATCACTCGATTTTTCTTCCAGTGCATAGTTAATATCCACTGTACCATCATCTGGATTTGGAACCGGGTTAGGATTGATTTTTTCAGGATTGAAATAGTTCAATGCCGACAATTCACGAATAGAACGGATGATATCTGAACGGCTGAATTTTTCGCCAGGCACTGTACGCAGTTCACGACGGATTACATATTCCTTTGTTTTATCGTTACCGGTAATGTTGATGTTTTTGATCGTTGCCTGCGGACCTTCAGAAAAACGGATTTCGTAATCAATCGTATCATTGTACACGCTTGTTTCAATAGGCTCTACATGGAAAAACAGGTAACCATCATCCATATAAAGACTGCTGATATCACCACCTTCCTGCGACATTTGCTTACCCAGCTTTTTGTTCAGAGTTTCAAGGTTGTAAATATCTCCTCTTTTAATACCAAGAATAGCTGTTAACAAAGAGTCGCCGTATTTGGTATTACCTCTCCAGGAAATATTACCAAAATAATACTGCCTTCCTTCTTTTACTTTCAGCTCAACAATCAGCTTGCCGTTTTTATTATAATAATTGGTATCATTTTCAATTACCGCATCACGATAGCCGAGCGAGTTATAATAATCAAGAAGTTTTTCTTTGTCTTCGAGATATTTCTTCTGGTTAAACTTGGCTGATGAAAAACGAACCCTGAACCATGGATCAAGAAAATCTCTTGTTTTGCTGGGAATAAGAAAACCCCAGTCTTTCAGGTATTGTTTAAATGTAACTGTATCTTTTTCTCCGTAAATAGGATGATTGTTTTCGGGATTAAGCGTTAAACGTAAACGTTCTTTTGTTCCCTTCATTTTCTTTTTCAGCTGAAGATCAGAAACTGCTTCATTACCTGAAATATAAACCTCTTCAATTTTTACTTTCTGACCTTTAGTGATGTTAAACGTAAGATCAATGAAATTGGGATTAACAGGGTTTTTGTTCTCTGTAATTTTTACATCAATCTGCCTGAACCCTTTATCAATAAAAAACTTCTCAATTTTTTCTATGCTCGTTCTTCGCAGGTTTTCAGTAATTACTTTATTGGGCGACAGACCGATTTTTTCTTTCAGATCATCTTCTTCACTTTTCCTGATTCCCTTAAAAAAGAAATTACCAAGCCTTGAACGTTCTCTTACATTTATTTCAATGTAAATATCTTTTCCGTCAACCTTAGTAATTAAGATAGATGCATCATCAAAATACTGCTGCTTCCAGATTGCACTGATTGCTTTACTGAAAAGATCGCCTCCGGGAAGATATACACGGTCGCCTACGGATATTCCTGAAATGGATACGAGCAAAGAAGAGTCGAATGTTTTTGAACCGGTTACATCAATTCCAGCAATTATGTACTCTTTTGGAGTTTTGGAATTGAAAATTGCCTCCAGCTCCGGATCTACTGATACAGGGTGCAGGGTATCGGTTTGCTGAGCCCAAGTATTTATCTGAAAGCCAAAACAAACGGTTAAAAGGAGTAAAAAATATCTGATCAAACGCATCAAAAAACAGTTACGGTTATATAGTTATATTAAAGACTGCCGGTTTTTTTAATAAGCCGGGCGGCAAAATAAATGGTTTTGCTGAAACTCTTTGTTAAAATGACGGTTTTCACTGTATCTTAAGATTGTTTCGGCTCATTCTCCTCTTTCATCTGGTCGCCGGTTTTACCAAACCTTCTTTCCCGGTTCTGAAAATCAAGGATGGCTTCGTACAGGTTTTCCTTCCTGAAATCGGGCCAGCGTACATTGGTAAAATACAGCTCGGCATAGGCCAGCTGGTACAACAGGAAATTGCTGATGCGGTATTCGCCACTGGTTCTGATCATCAGTTCCGGATCGGGAAACTCCCTTGTAGCCAGGTAATCTTTAATTGTATCCTGGTTAATTTCAAAAGGTTCCAGTTTTCCGCTTTTTACATCACCCGCAATATTCTTGATGGCATTCACGATTTCCCAGCGGCTGCTGTAGCTTAATGCCATAATCAGGTTCAGACCGGTATCATCGTGCAGTTCATCAAGGCTTTCCTTCAGCTGTTTTCTTGCATAATCCGGCAACATATTCGTATCGCCGATCACGTGCAGCTTAATGTTATTCTTTTTCAGTGTTGCTGTTTCTTTACGGATTGTATCAACCAGCAACTCCATTAAACCGGTTACTTCTTCCACTGGGCGGTCCCAGTTTTCGGTGCTGAATGCATAAAGCGTTAAATACTCAACTCCAAGTTCGGCACAGCCTTCTACAATGCTTCGTACACTTTCCACACCATGAAAATGCCCAAACAGGCGATCCTGACCATGCTCTTTAGCCCAGCGGCCATTACCATCCATAATGATGGCGATATGCCGGGGCAAACGCTTTAAATCCAATTGATCACGTAGGGAGCTCATTGCTGAAATTAAGGGCACGAAGGTAATGAAAATAAGGGTTGAAGATGCGTTAAAAACAGATCGGCTGCTTTTGGCCGCAAATGCCCGCCAGTACTCATTTTGCGGCTGATGTGTTGTATAAAATCTGTTTCATTTTAAACCGGCCGTAAACAAATTCCTGGCCGGGATAGGAATAAACAAGGTCGGCTTCGGAAGCCAGTTTGTACCCATTTATTTCGGTGTATGCTTTGATGGGAGTTGTCCAGCGCATACGTTTATTTTCCTGGGTATTAAACCGGTCGAACGACTCAAAATCAATCAAAGCCCCTTCATCATTAAAAAACAAAGTGGCATTTATTGTGTGATTATTGACTGTAAACCGTGCCTTTGTTGCATGCGCATTCACTTCTTCCCATTCAATACGCTTGTCGATTAAAGCAGCTGGAGCCATAATGCACAGATCGTTAAAGAATGTAACCGTTTCAGCTGTGTTCATTTCAGCACCATCAAAGTACTGCACCTGGAATAACGATAGCAGCCGTATGTCCATGGAAGCATTTGCATTCACATATTTATGATACCCGGCAACAGGCAGACTTTTCATTGTTGCATTCATAAAAAACAACCGTGTTGGAACAGAAAAAAAGTTATACTGCTCACTATAAAAAGGCATCCACTGTTCGTTTTCTTTTCCCCTTATAGTGCCCGTAAACTCAGCTTTGAAATTGTTGACTTTGGGCTTGCCGATACTTTTTGTGTAACGGATGTAACGCTGAATTGTAAGCGGTAAATGAACAATGTCATTTTCAGTAAGCAAACCCTGTTCAAAATAAGCAGGCTGGGAAAAATTGCTTTTCACATCACTCACAAATAAATGATGATATTTCCACGAAGCAAATGAACTGATGGCTACTGCAAGAAGCAGCACATTGGCAATTGTACCAAACTTAGCATCATGCCAGCTGTACGTAATCAGCACCTGCGATATAAGAACAGCAGCAATAAGAACAAGCCACAGCAAACGGCTTTGCAAAAACAACATTACCGCTGCACTAACAAAAAGCAATGTTGCGAATAACCAAAACAGTCCGGCAGGTTTTGAAATTTCTTTTGTTAACTGGCTGATGTTACCAAGGTGAAAGGCTTTTGCAAAGCCAAGTACATGAATCAGCCCATGAATAAGTAGCAGAACAATAGCAGCATAACGCATAGGTCAATTTTGCACAAAAGTATTTGTGCTGTAATAAGCGGTGGTTGACAAACATCAGCCCGAATAAAAAGAATGATCATTGAAACCGGCTTAAGCTAGATCTTTTCATTTCACCCGTTAAAAGATTCATCGGCCTTGCCTGCCGATTTTTTTTGGATCAACAAACATTATAAGCCACCTTTGCGGCAGCCAAAAGGTTCTTTTCTTATCAACCCCGTTGAAACTGTTCAGTATGGCCTCTTTTACCACATTTTATTTAAGCAGAGTTCTTGATAAGAAAGTTTTCTATCCTAATAAACAGTCTATAGGCGTAATTAAGGATCTGTACATCACTTCAAATACCACGGGCGACGAAAGACCGGTTGTTGAATGTGTTGCCATTAAACGCAGCAATGAAATTCAGTATTACAATTTCAATCATTTTGTCGTTCTGAAAAAGAATGGAAAGCTGAAAGTTAAATGCGACAACCCTGAAATTATTGCCGATGTTGAAAACCTTGTTTCGCTCAAAGAATGTTTTTTAGATAAACAGATTGTTGACATCAACGGTAAAAAATTAGTTCGTGTTAACGACATCAGGCTTATTTCCATTAAAAGCAGAACGTTTGCGCTTGCAGTTGATATTGGTACAGAAGGATTATTTCGCAGGCTTGGCGTAGTGAAACAGTTGAAATCCCTGCTTTCGGTTTTTAAAGTAAACATTCCCGCTAAGTTTATTGTGTGGGAAGATGTGGAAGCCATTAATCCTTCCAATCAAAACATTCAGCTTTCAAAAACATTTTCCAAACTCAATACACTTCACCCTTCTGATATTGCTGATATCATTGAGGAAATGGGTAAAAAAGCAAGTACGCATGCATTCGCATCACTTGATGAAGAAAAAGCCGCCGATGTACTGGAAGAACTGGAACCGGATGTGCAGGTGCAGTTGATTGAGAGTATGCCGGTTAATAAAGTTGCTGATGTATTGGAAAAAATGCCAGCAGATGAAGTGGCATCTATTCTTGATGAACTCAGCAATGAAAAGGTGGAAATGTTGCTCAATGAAATGGAGCCTGAATCTTCGGATGAAGTAAGGGAATTGCTTCAATACCCTGAAGATTCGGTTGGAGGTATCATGAGCACCGATATTATTTCGTTTAACCAGGACAAAACAGTAGATGAAATTCTGAAAGAGCTGAGAGTAATTAAACCAGAGTCGGCCAGTCTTTATAATCTCTTTGTTGTAAATGCAAAAGATAAACTGATTGGTATGGTATCAGTTCGTGATCTAATTATTTCTGAACCGGAAACTTCACTCAGGCAAATAATGAAAACCTCACCTGTTCATTTACATCACCACCAGAAACTGGATGATATTGCCGAATTGATTTCCAAATACAATATGCTGGCAATACCAGTTGTGGACGAACATCACATCCTGCTTGGCACAGTAGTTATTGATGATGTTGTGGAAGATTTAATTCATCAACGAAAAACAAACAAATAGGTAATGGTTTTATTAAAAAGCAGGAAATCGCTTTGGAAAAAAATTGTTTTGTTTCTTGCGATACTTGGTCCCGGCATTATCACTGGCAGTGTAGATAATGATGCCGGAGGTATTACCACATATTCTGTTGCAGGTGCAGAGTATGGTTATAACCTTTTGTGGACCTTGATTCCCGCTTTTATTGTTTTGATTATAATCCAGGAAATGAATGCCCGCATGGGTATTGTTACAGGAAAAGGATTGGCCGATCTTATTCGTGAACGTACAGGTGTAAAAGTTACATTCCTCATTTTTCTTGGTTTACTCATTGCCGATATTGGCAACACCACAACTGAATTTGCCGGTATAACAGGAAGTATGGAAGTATTTGGCATCAGCAAATACATTGCTGTACCTGTATTTGCAGCATTGGTATGGCTGCTGGTTGTAAAAGGTACTTACAAGATTGCTGAACGCATATTTCTACTGTTCAGTTTTACATTGCTGATTTACATTGTATCGGCCATTATGGGCAAGCCCGACTGGAAAGAGATTGGTCATGCCATTGTTCATCCTGATATTAAAGTAAACAGCCACAGCACAGCAATGATTATAGGTATAGTTGGTACCACCATTGCTCCATGGATGCAGTTTTATATGCAATCATCCGTTATTGAAAAAGGATTGCAGATGAAGAATTACAAGTATTCGCTGATTGATATTATTGTAGGATGTATTGCTACTGTAGTTGTTGCATTTTTCATCATTGTGGCCTGTGGTTCTACTCTCAATAAAAATGGTTTACAGATTCATGAAGCGAAAGATGCAGCCATGGCACTGGAGCCACTGGCCGGTTCGCTTGCTTCGCATTTCTTTGCTTTCGGATTACTGGTTGCGTCTGTATTTTCAGCAACGATTCTGCCGTTGGCTACAGCTTTTTATATCTGCGAAGCTTTTGGATTCGAAGCGGGAATAGATAAGAAATGGGACGAAGCAAAAGAGTTTTATGTATTGTATACCGGTATTCTCATTTTATCAGCACTGATTATATTAATACCACATGCACCTTTAATCCAGATCTCCTTATGGTCGCAGGTAATTAATGGTTTGTTGTTGCCCGTTGTACTTGTATGTATGATGATGCTTGTTAACAACAAAAAAATCATGGGTCAATACACCAACAAACCCCTGAATAACATCATTGGCTGGGGCACCGTTTCTGTTTTGATTATTCTTTCACTTATGCTTTTAGTGATGTCGTTTCTGTAGATTAATGTCGTTTATTTCCCGTTGCAAGGGGACGAAATAATGACCCGAAAAGCCAAAAACACAGCAATTACTCAGCATTTTTAGAAAAAAACAGGCTGAAAAAACAGGGTGGAGATCATTGATTTTTTTTCCAAAATACTTGCTGGCAAAGGGTTTCATCCATTTCACTACCCAATAGACATCATAAAAATGGTTAATTGTTGTTTGAACACTTAATCAGGGATGATGTACTTTTACATCATCAAACAAAACAGAACAAGAGGACGCAAGAAAAAGTTTGATAAACAGCCCCAGGCTGTACAGAATACGACAGAACTCTTTTTTTATATGGCAAGCAATCGTTAACGGTCAACTGTTTCAACAGATGACCTTTTTTTTTGCACTTACTTTTTAGTTACTTCAACTTTTTCAAAACTTACATAGAATAAAAAAACCGGCCTTAGCCGGTTCATTCATTTTAATTATTTCCCCCACCCTGCCCGTTTCGCCTCCGTTGCATTTCATCCTGCATTTCTTTTTGCTTCTCTTTCAGTTTTTCTTTTTGTTCGGGAGTTAGTAATGCTTCAACCTGTTCATTGTATTTCTTACGGATTGTTCCCATTTGTTCACGCTGCTGTTCACGGGTTAGAGAAGTGTTATTTCTAACAGAGTCCATTTCCGTCCGCTGTTTTTCCATAATGTCTTTTACTTTCACTTCCTGATCTTTAGTAAGGTTCAGATCCTTGTACATTTCCATACGGTTCATTCTTCTTTTTCCTGTGGTATCAGTAGTTTGTGCCTTTGATACTACACCGATGAACATAAAAACCAATAAAAATTGAAGTACTTTCATGTGTGTATTTTTTGTTGTTTTTAATTGTTACATGTTATGTCCTGTATAATTAACCCGTGTTGGGTTGTTTTCTTTCAGGCATTTCATTGCAATAATTTTTGTTTTAAAATAAATTAGACGGCAGAAATCAAAAAAGTTTACACTGTTATTAAAAAAACTACATGAACTATCTCGCCCATGCATATCTTTCTTTTCATCAGCCCGATATACTTGCGGGCAACATGATCAGTGATTTTGTGAAGGGCAAGAAAAAGTTTGATTACTCTTTAGGTATACAGCAGGGCATCGAATTACACCGCATCATTGATACGTTTACCGATGGGCATATGGTTACCAAAGAAGCAAAAGAAGTTTTCCGTCCGCATTACCGGCTTTATGCTGGTGCTTTTGTTGATGTGCTGTATGATCATTTTCTTGCAACAGACGATCACTTTTTTACCAACGATACATTGAAACAGTTTGCAGAAGAAACCTACGCATTACTTAATCCTTACCAACCTGTATTTCCAGAATATTTTGCACGGATGTTTCCTTACATGAAAGAACAAAACTGGTTATATCATTATCACACACTGAAAGGAGTTGAAAACAGTTTACACGGAGTGGTGCGTCGCTCTGCTTATCTTACCGAAAGCGCTACAGCATTTGCATTATTTAAAGAACATTACAACGAATTGAAGTTTCAGTATCAGCAATTTTTCCCGGAATTACATGCAATTGTAAAAGAATGGTTCAGCAATAAAGAAGCCATAACAACCAACGAATAACATTTCGCCGGTAATTATGGCTTTTGTTTAAGGGTGATATGGTTTAATGGATGTACGAATCGTACACAAGAAAATGTTTGAATCTTTCCACGCAGGCCCGTTCCAGCATTTCACGATCATCAGGGTGAGCAATATCAATCAACGCTTTTGCACGCTGACGTAAATTTTTTCCATACAAATGTGCAATGCCATACTCCGTTACTACGTAGTGAATATGACCACGTGTGGTTACAACGCCTGCACCTTGCTTTAAGAACGGAACAATCCGGTTAATACCTTTTGCAGTCCGGGATGTTAACGCAATAATAGGTTTACCCCCTTCACTCAAAGCAGCTCCACGCATAAAATCCATTTGCCCGCCAATACCGCTGTATTGCGTTGTGCCAATACTGTCGGCACAAACCTGGCCTGTAATATCTACTTCAATAGCACTGTTAATGGCTACTACCTTCGGGTTGCGGCGTATAACATGGGGATCGTTTACATAATCAATATCAAGAAAAACAAAAGCCGGGTTATCATCCACATAATCGTACAGCTTTCTTGAGCCCAGTGCAAATCCTGTTACCGATTTGTTTGGGTGAATACGTTTTTTGGAATTATTGATCACATCACATTCAACAAGGTCAATGATTCCATCGCTGAACATTTCGGTATGAATGCCGAGGTTTTTATGATTGGTTAATGATTTTAAAACAGCATCGGGTATTGTTCCAACACCCATCTGCAACGTGCTTCCATCATCAATCATACCGGCAATCAATTCGCCAATACGCATTTCTTCAGAACCCACATTAATACCGTAATCCACTTCAGGCAATTCCTCTTCAGCCCAAACAACTGAAGTAAAACGGTCGGTATGAATAAGGCTGTCGCCATGTGTGCGAGGTACTTTTGGATTAATCTGTGCAATAATATGCTTGGCCGTGTTCACAGCACTGCGGGCAATATCAACACTCACTCCTAATGAACAATAGCCATGCTTATCGGGAGGTGAAACCTGCACCAGTGCCACATCAATCGGCATATATCCTTTCTTGAACAGGTCGGGAATATCGCTTAGAAAAACAGGAATAAAATCGGCACGGCCTTCATTTACTGCTTTTCTTACACTGTTGCTGACAAACATGCAGTTGATGTGAAAAATGTCTTCATATTCCGGCCGGTCAACAGTAATGTCGCCCTGAACGGTAATAAAAACCAGTTCTACATTCCTTAACCGGTAGGATTGTTTGGCAAGTTCACGAAGAAGATAAAGTGGGGTTTGGGCACTACCCTGGATAAAAACACGGTCGCCGCTCTGGATGACAGAAAGGGCTTCTTCAGCTGATGTGTAGTTTAATTCCTGGAACATTGGCAGTTAATTATAACTCAAAAATAAACGACCGTTAGTTTTATTTTTATGTTCAAAAGCAGGATGAATGGTGATTTACAGCAGCAATGTTTGGGTTAAATTTGCGTTTCACTAAAAAAATCATCTGAAGAATGAAACAAATGCTTTTTTGCCTGGGTATGCTTTTGGCCGGGATATCAGTATCAGCTCAGAATGGATCGAAGATTCCACCGCTGGATAAGTCGCCGATGGATATGTCGTACTACCCATCCAACTACCCGATTATGCGGATTCAGCCCAGCAAGGTTACTGAACCGCTGATAGCAAGGGTTATTTACAGCCGTCCTTCAAAAAACGGACGTAAAATTTTTGGTGAACTGGTGGAAGATGGAAAAGTTTGGCGACTTGGTGCTAACGAAGCAACTGAAGTTGAGTTTTTCCGTGATGTAAAAATTGGCGGAAAAATCGTGAAGAAAGGAAGGTATACACTGTATGCACTCGAGAACTCCAGTAAATGGACAATGATCGTAAATAAGGACACTGATATATGGGGTGCATTTAAATACGATGCATCGAAAGATGTGGCCAGGGTTGATTGCACCGTAAATCATTCATCAGAAATTGTTGAATCGTTTTCCATGTATTTTGATAAAGCAACCGACAAAAGCATTTACCTGGTTATGGCTTGGGATGATGAAGTTGTGAAGCTGCCGATAAGCTGGTAAGAAATATAGATTCTTGACAGTTTAGATATTTAAAGCCCTGCATTAACTGCAGGGTTTTTTGTTTGGTTTTTTTGAAATGAAAATCTCACTTTTACAACATGTGTGGCATCGCAGGAATTATTTCCAACAACTCAAATCATGTTTCATCTGAACGTCTCAAAGCAATGGCAACTGCTCTTGCTCATCGTGGACCCGATGCTGAAGGACTTTGGATCAATGAAAACAAAACAGCAGGATTCACACACCGCCGCCTTTCAATTATTGATTTAAGTGATGCAGCTGCACAACCCATGCATTACCTGCAGCGTTATTGCATCTCCTATAACGGTGAACTGTATAATTACATTGAACTGAAAGATGAGCTGAAAAAAAACGGTTATTCTTTCAGCACAAATTCTGATACAGAAGTAATTCTTGCAGCTTATGATTTCTGGAAAGAAGATTGTCTGCAGCAGTTTGATGGCATGTTTGCATTTGCAATCTGGGATCAGCAGCAGCAAACCTTATTTGCCGCAAGAGACCGGTTTGGCGAAAAACCGTTTTATTACTTTTTTGATGGTGAACAGTTTTTATTCGCCAGTGAAATGAAAGCCCTGTGGGCAGCAGGAGTAAAAAAAGAAATCAACCAAACCATGTTGCTGAATTATCTTGGTTTGGGCTGGGTAAAAAATCCTGTTGATGTATCAACAACTTTTTACAGCAATATTGTTGCACTTCCGCAGGCACATTTTCTAAAACTTGGATTAAACAGTAACGAAAACAGTATTACTCAATACTGGGACCTTGATAAAGAAACACAAATCAGCATCACCGATGCAGAAGCTGTCGAACAGTTTCAGCAACTATTCAACACTTCGGTTAAAAGAAGATTGAGAAGTGATGTGGAAGTGGGTACATCGCTCAGTGGTGGATTAGACAGCTCATCCATTGTTGCAACGATTCTTCAATCTCAAACTTCAAATTTCAAACCTCAAACCTTTACTGCTTCTTTTCCCGGCTTTGAAAAAGATGAATCGGCTTTTGCAAAACAGGTAGCTGATCAGTTTCATTTGCAGCAGCATCTTGTTACTCCATCTGCAGAAGACTTTGCTGATGAACTGGAAAAATTATTCTATCACCAGGAAGAACCATTTCAATCTTCAAGCACATATGCACAATTCAAAATTTATGAGCTGGCAAAACAGCATGGCGTAAAAGTAATTCTTGACGGACAAGGTGCAGATGAAATACTGGCCGGGTATCACAAGTACATTCATTGGTTTTTACAGGAAGGAAAGGCTAGCCGTGAGTTAGAGGCTTTCAGAAAAAACAACATTGATGTTGAATGGAACTGGAAAAATGTACTGGCAGCTAAATTACCTGAGCTTGCTGCAGTGCAATTGGAAAGTAAAGCAAGAAAAGAACTGAATTCAAACGCATTTATCAATAAAGAATTTCTGAAAGAACAGTTTGATAAAAAAACCATTTACAAGCCCGTTGTTCGCAGGCTGAATGATCTGCTTTATTTCAACACCATGCAGTTTGGTTTGGAAGAACTTCTTCGTTATGCCGACCGTAACAGCATGGCACATGGAGTGGAAGTACGTCTGCCGTTTCTGAATCACGAACTGGTGCAGTTTGTTTTTTCATTGCCCTCTCATTTGAAAATGCGTAATGGTTTTACCAAGTATATCCTGCGTGAAAGCATGAAGAACAGTTTGCCTTCATCTATAGTTTACCGTACTGATAAGGTGGGTTACGAACCTCCGCAGCAACAATGGATGCAAACAGAAGCGTTTGGCGATCTGGTTCATGAAAGCAAGAATAAACTTGTAAAAGAAAAAGTGCTGAATAAAGAAGTTTTACAGCAACCTGTTATTGCAAAAGCTGCACATGATGCAAAGAATGATGACTGGCGAACAGTTTGTGCAGCACAATTATTGTAATTTCTCATCTTTGCAGAACGCTCCGCATGACGGAGAAAATTAAACGATTAGTCAGACGAAGACATCAGGCAAAACATCAACAAACTATTTCATTATGAAACCAGCTACAAAAGTTATTCATGCAGGCATGGTACCCGATCCTTCAACAGGAGCCATCATGACACCAATTTATCAAACAAGTACATACGTGCAGGAAGCACCGGGCGTAAACAAAGGTTATGAATATGCAAGAAGCCAGAACCCCACACGTAAGGCATTGGAAGATGCTGTTGCTGAAATTGAGAACGGCAAATATGGTTTGGTGTTCAGCAGCGGAGTTGCAGCAACAGATGCGGTAATTAAATTGTTAAGTCCGGGCGATGAAATAATTGCAGCTAATGACATGTACGGTGGTACGTATCGTTTGTTTATGAAAGTGTTTGAAAAATTTGGTTTGAAATTTAATTATGTTGACACAACCAATCCTGCCAATGTAAAAGCGGCATTAACAGCAAACACAAAACTGATCTGGATTGAAACACCCACCAATCCGCTCATGAACATTTCCGATATCAAAGCCATTGCTGCCATTGCAAAAGAAGCAGGTGTTTTGCTTTGTGTTGATAATACATTCGCATCACCTTATTTGCAAAATCCACTTGATCTTGGTGCTGATATTGTGATGCACAGTGCTACAAAATATCTCAGTGGTCACAGTGATGTGATCCAGGGTTGTTTGGTGATGAATGATGCAGCATTAAGAGAACAATTATATTTTATCCAGAAAAGCTGCGGTGCAGTACCCGGACCAATGGATTGCTTCCTCGTTTTGCGTGGAATAAAAACATTGGGCGTGCGTATGAAAGCACATTGCGAAAACGGGGAAAAGATTGCACACTGGCTGAAAGCAAATCCAAAAGTGGGCAAAGTGTATTGGCCGGGATTTACTGATCATCCGGGTTATGCCGTTGCAAAAGAACAGATGCTTGGCTTTGGCGGTATGATCAGTTTTGAACTGAAGGACGACAGCGTGGAAGAAGCCAAACGTGTTTTATCATCAACACATTTATTTTCACTTGCTGAAAGTTTAGGTGGTGTGGAAAGTTTAATCAATCACCCTGCAAGCATGACGCATGCATCTATACCAAGAGAAAAAAGGATTAAAGATGGATTGAGCGATTCACTCATCCGTTTAAGTGTGGGTATTGAAGATGCAGATGATCTGATTGAAGATTTGGCGAAAGCAATTGGGTAATGAATAATAAAGAACTAAAACAACTTCTTGATTCGAAGGTTGATTATTACAATCAACCTTCTTTCATCAAAGACGATCCCATTTGCATTCCTCACCTGTTTACCAAACAACAGGATATTGAAATTGCTGCTTTCTTTGCCGCCATTTTTTCATGGGGCAACAGAACAACCATCATCAACAAAGCAAAGGAACTGATGCAGCTGATGGAAATGCAGCCATACAATTTTTGTTTAACGCATGATGCAAAAAAATTAAAAAGATTAAACGGATTTAAGCACCGCACGTTTACTGCAAATGATTTGTACTTCTTTATCGATTTTTTTCACCGGCATTACAGCAAACACAAAACTCTGGAAACAGCTTTCTTTCCCCGTAAAGGAATGACTGTTGAAGAAGGATTAAATCATTTCTCAGCCTATTGTTTTTCGTTTGAACATTTGAAACGTACGGAGAAACACATTTCATCGCCAGTAAAAAAATCAACCTGCAAACGGTTAAACATGTTCCTGCGCTGGATGATACGTAACGACAAAAATGGAGTTGATTTCGGAACCTGGAAATCTGTTTCGCCCGCACAACTCATTTGTCCGTTGGATGTGCATGTGGCACGTATTGCAAGGCAGTATGGTTTACTTCACCGCAAGCAAAACGATTGGGAAGCTGCAATGGAATTAACGCTGAATCTTCGTAAATTGGATGTAAAGGACCCGGTAAAATATGATTTTGCATTATTTGGTACCGGTGTGATGGAGAATAAAAAGATCTAAATAAGATTTCAGCTTAACCTATGATCAGAAAATATATTTACTGGAAAAAAGCGTTGGGTAATACGCAAAACTGGCTGATGAGTTTACTCGAAAATTTTGTGCTGATGCTTGTTGTTAATATGTTTTCATTTCTATTGGATTTAAAGTGGACAGACAGCCCTCATCCGTTTATTAATTTTATTCTCAGCTCTTTGATCTCAGCTCTAGTGTTAACAATCTTCATCAACTGGCAACAAACAAAACAGCTTTTTAAAAAATAAAAGTTATCGAACAGGAACAACTCATACAATCAGTCAACAACGAACTCGCCTTAGAACTGCCGGTGAGCATTTCCATGGAACAACTGAAGGCACAGCTCACTGCATATATTAACGACCTCATCAACCACGATTTTGAAAAACTGATTTATTACCTGTACAGGATTGATGTACATGAACAAAAAATCAAGCAGCTGCTGCAGCAACACGAAGGAGAAAACGCAGCCGAAATATTGGCGCAATTGATTATTGACCGTCAGCTTCAAAAAATAAAATTCAGACAAGAGTTTCAGTCACCTCCGGCCGATAATGATGAAGAAAAATGGTAAAGCCATCCGGTTAAATTCACTGGCATTACGTACTTTTATTTTCTCATTTTCTTTTATGCTGAAACGACTGTTGAAATGGCTCATTGTAATCGTAGTTTTACTTGCAGCTTTTTATATTTTAGGTCCCAAACCTGCCGAACCGGTTTATTCAACTTCACTTCCTGCCATTCCTTCTTCTGCAACAGAACTGGAAGCATTTGTTCGCTTTAACGAAGCACAACATAAATTAAAGCCGGGTAATGAAGCTCAAATTGTTTGGGCAAATGATTCGCTTAAACAAAAAACAGAATATGCTATTGTGTACCTGCACGGCTTTTCAGCTTCGCAGGAAGAAGGTGCACCTGTACACAAAAACATTGCAAAAAAATTCGGCTGCAATCTGTACCTGGCAAGACTGGCTGAGCATGGCATTGATACAACCGAACAAATGGTTAATCTTACTGCCGAAAAATACTGGGAAAGTGTAAAGCAGGCTTATGCCATTGGCAGGCAGCTGGGCAACAAAGTCATCATTATGGGTACTTCAACAGGTGGAAGTAACGCTCTTCAACTTGCTGCAAACTATCCAGAAATTGCAGGCATTGTTTTACTATCACCCAATATTGAAATCAATGACCCAAATGCATGGCTGGCTAACAACGCCTGGGGATTACAGATTGCACGTCTTGTAAAGCACTCTAATTACATTACCACAAAAGATCAGCGTGATATTTTCAAACAATACTGGTATTCGCATTACCGTCTTGAAGCTGTTGTAAACCTGCAGGAATACTTAGAAACTGCCATGACACATGAAACGTTCAATAAAATAAAACAACCTGCACTGCTTCTTTATTATTACCGTGATGATGTACACCAGGACAGTGTTGTGAAAGTGAGTGCCATGCTTAAAATGTTTGACGAGTTGGGTACAACACCTGAACAAAAAAGAAAACTGGCAATGCCAAACACCGGCGACCATGTTATTGCCGGCTACATCAAATCAAACGATTACCAGGGAGTTGAAGCTGAAATCACCAAATTCATGATGGATGTGCTGAAAACGAACTTGGTTCAGTAGAAATAAAATATTTCGGATACAGACAGTAGATGATTTCGCAAATCACTTTAACGGCTTTACTGTCAAAATCAACATAAAAGATTATTTAAAAAGAGCGGGCCCCGATAGAAATCTAGGGCCCTTTTGCTTACCTCTGAAACCACAAAAACTTTTACACGATAGATTTATATAAAATAACACATCAGGACGTTCTGAAGTTTATCAGCGGGATATTTCGACAATAAGAAGTTTGCAATGGAAATTGGAAAAATGGGCAAGTACCAGAAAGTGCGATAAAAATAGAGCGCTCTTTCCGATTTTGCAAGGAAAACAGTAAAAGAAGTTTTCACAGGAACCAATAGCCGAAAGAACAGATTGCGTAAATTTAGGGATGCTTTTGCATGTACATCCGGAAAATCCTCAGCCCAGGCAAATCAAAACCATTATTGATTGCCTGCAAAGTGGTGGCGTAATTATTTACCCTACCGATACCATTTATGGTTTGGGCTGTGATATTTTCCAGCACAAGGCCATTGAACGTATTTGCCGTATTAAAAATGTAGATCCCCAGAAAGCCCAGCTTTCATTTATCTGCCACGATCTCAGCGATCTGAGTACTTATACAAAGAGTATTTCTACTCCCCTTTACCGCTTGTTAAAGCAACATTTGCCAGGCCCTTATACATTTATTTTGCCCGCAAGTAAGGAAGTGCCGAAAATTCTGAAAAGCAAAAAAGACACGATCGGCTTACGTGTACCGGATAATATTATCGCCAGGACAATTATTCAGGAACTGGGACACCCCATTTTAAGTGCATCGCTTCCCGGAGAAATGGTGGAAGAATATACCGACCCGGAGTTGATGCATGACAATTTTAAAAAGCTGGTTGATATTGTTGTTGATGGTGGTATTGGCGGCATGATCCCCTCAACCATTGTTGATTGCACCGATGAGGAACCCGTTATTATAAGAGAGGGGTTGGGTAAATGGGAAGAATAATATGAATGCAACAGTTAAATTTTAAAAAGAATTTAAGAAAGGTCTCAACCCTTCCATACAAATCCTTTTTATATTACCTAATCAAACAACATTATGAAATCACCATTATTTATTCTCTGCATCCTTGTGGCCACTTTTGCATCATCACAAGAAGCCGGAAAAATCACGCACAAAGAAAAATTCCCCAAAGCAGGCTCTGAAACAACGTATTTCTACTCAGCTCCAAAAGGTTTGTACTTGCCTGATAGTTTGCAAGCTGTAATCTTATTTTTAGGAAAGAATGATTTCACTAAAACAGAAAAGCTGACCAAAGAACCAAATGGATATTCTTTTAATTTTAAAGCACCTGAATCAATTTCAGTAATTATTATCGCCATAAAAGATAATAAGAACAAAATTGTTGACAATAATAATAATCACGGATATATCTCCTACGTCTATGACAAAACCATTCAAAAAACCGCAATTGCAGATATTGAACTGGCTACAATGTTAGGAAGCTTTGCAAATTATTTCCTAGAAGTAAAAGAATCAAATGAAGATATTCTCAAGCTTTATGAAAATGCCTACAAAAAAAATCCTTCTTTAGTATATAAAAAAAATTACAACAGCTACTTAAATATTCTATACAGGGTAAAAAAAGACGCTGCAAAGCCCCACATAATAGCTTATGCTAAAAAAATTGAAAGTGAAAGTCCAGAAGAAACAGAATTATCAGGACTTAAATATTTATTCCAGAATACGGGAATGAAGGAAGAAGAGAACAGAATTACAAATATCATTCTTAAAGAATTCCCTACAGGTCAGGTAGCAAGACAAGCCTTTATGGAAAACTATTTTTCAGCGGATAAGAATACTGAAGAATTCATTTTTACCGCAATGAAAAACTATATCGAAAAATTTAAGGATAGTTCTGCATTTTCTAAGCAATACTTTTATTCTGACCTTCATTTACTTGCCTTGACAAACAAAAACTGGGAAAATATTCTGAAATATGAAGAATTGTCTTCGAATAAATTATCCATAGCAGTAAGTTATAACAGCTACGCCTGGAACTCATGTGGCAATGCAATTGAGGATACTGTAAAGGAGCCTGAATTTGCTAAAGCTATTTCCCGACGATCAATTGACATTGTTGAAAAAATGATTAAACAAAGTAACAATACTGAATTGTGGAACAACTGGGATGCATTTGCAGATACCTATGCACTGTTATTGTATAAACAAAAACAGTTTGATTCTGCATTTTATTACCAAGATGCTATTTTAAAAAGAAACAACAATTTGGGTATTGATGGAAAGGAACGCTATGCTTTGTTTGCTAATGCTGCTAAAGGACCTGCATTTACAAAAGAATTTATTGAAACAGAATTATCGAACGGCATAACTTCAACAAGATTATTGAGTCAGCTCCAAACAATTTATAAAAAATTAAACCTGCCTGATGAAGAATTTGTAAAAACCAAATCAAAAGGTGATGCTGTACTTAAAGAAAAGATGGAGAACCAAATTAAAACCAAATTAGGTTCAGTTTCTGCAAAAAACTTCGTTCTAACCAATCTGAAAGGTCAAAAGGTTTCTTTATCATCCTTTAAAAACAAAATCGTGATTCTTGATTTCTGGGCAACCTGGTGCGGGCCATGCAAAGCATCCTTTCCTGGTACTCAACAATTGATTAATCAATACAAAGGTCAGCCGGATGTTGTATTCCTTTTTATTGATACATGGGAAAGAAAAGACACTAAAACAATGCAAAAAGAAGCACTGAACTTTATCACAAAAAATAATTACAGCTTTGAAATATTACTTGATGATAAAGATAAAGTTGTAGAAGATTATAAAGTAGACGGTATTCCAATCACATTTATCATTGACAAAAATGGTAAGATTGCTTTTATGGGTCATCCCTCGAATGACATTGGTGCTGAAATCGACAAATTAAAAATGGATTAAAACAGAGTTCAATTTTCAGCCCAGATTATAAACTTCATTTGGGCTGAAAATCAAATTATTTCTTTACGACTACCTGCGGTTATGCTTCGCTACAAATTTTGCACGACGGTACTGCTTCATATCTTTCCTGAGATGTTTTCTTTCCATCGGACCAATTTTTCCATCGTTCATTTTTGCAAGTTTAGCTTCCCTGCGGATATGATGTCGTTTATGACGAAGAAACTTGGCTTCACCTTTGGTAATATTTCCATTGTGATTTCTTGTATAACCTGTACCTGCACGTAAATGAGTACGGTTAGCCTGCGCTGATGCAGAAAAGCTGAATACGGTTACAGCAATGAGTAAGAAGAGTAATTTAGTTTTCATACCTGTGTTTTTTTATTACTTCTGTGACGGGCATGGTAATAAAAAGTTTAAACCGCTTTAAAAAAGTTGCTGCTGAACAGGCTGGATGTTGAATGATTTGCGGTGATGTATACACAAACCAAATTGCTCAATGGCCTTGCGGTGCTCTTCTGTTCCGTAGCCTTTGTTCTTTTTCCAGTTGTAATGAGGAAATTGTTCGTGCAGCTGCAGCATATATTCATCACGCCATGTTTTGGCCAAAATACTTGCGGCAGCAATGGATGCAAATCTCCCATCGCCTTTTACAAAACATTGGTGAGGTATTTGTTTGTATTTGATGAAACGATTCCCATCAATCAATAAAAACTGTGGTTTTATTTTTAACGCATCAACAGCAAGATGCATGGCCTTAAATGATGCCTTGAGAATATTGATCTGGTCAATTTCTTCCACATCTACTTTTGCCACAGCAAACGCAATTGACTGTTCTTCTATCAGCAATCTTAATTCGTTCCTGTGTGCTTCCTTTACCTGTTTTGAATCATTGAGCAACGGATGGAAAAAATCTGCCGGAAGAATTACAGCTGCTGCAAACACAGGGCCGGCATAACAACCCCTGCCCGCTTCATCGCAACCGGCTTCAACTATATTTTCCTGGTAAAAAGAAAGCAAACTCATTCTTTTTCAAAAGTAAGCGGAACAAAGGAATTTTGACTACCGGAGCGAATATGTAAGAAGGATGCTGTAATTTTTCCATTCCAAAATAAAGTCGAACATTTGTAACATGAACATGCAGCAACAGTACGATAATCACCTTCGCACAAACTTCCCGGTTTTTGAAAAAGAGCTTATTGATGAAATTGAACATACAGGTGAGTTCAGAACATTTATGCCTGATGAAATTCTGATGCGTAAAGGACAGTTTATGCGCAGTACCATGCTTGTTATAAGCGGACTGTTAAAAATATACCGTGAAGATGAGGATGGCAGTGAGTTTCTCATGTATTATTTAAAACCCGGCGAAGCATGTGCTCTTTCCATGGTTTGTGCTGCAAGGCATGAAGCAAGCCCGGTAATGGCAAAAGCAGTTGCTGAAACGGAAGTAATGATGGTGCCCGTTGATACCATGAGCGAATGGATGGCGAAATACAAAAGCTGGTACCAGTTTGTAATAGAAACCTATCGTTCACGCTTTGATGAATTGCTGCTGACATTGGATAATGTTGCTTTCCGCAGCATGGACGAACGTCTTGCTTTTTATCTCAAAAGAGCAAAAGAAGCACAACACACAAACAATATTGAAATCAGTCACCAGGAAATTGCCAATGAATTAAACACATCAAGAGAAGTGATTTCAAGATTATTAAAAAAGATGGAACAAAAGGGAATGCTTGCTCTTCACAGGAATGTGATTGAGTTAAAAAACCTTTAGTAAATTCTGAATGTGATCTGGATCACTGAAGATACTGTTACAAGCCATCAATTTTGCCTGCATGGAAATAATTGGTTATGTCGCTGCAGTTCTTATCGGTCTTTCACTTGGTTTAACAGGAGGAGGAGGATCCATCTTAACGGTTCCCGTTTTAGTTTACCTTTTTGGCATTGAGCCGGTTTTAGCCACCGGGTATTCGTTATTCATTGTTGGCGCAACAAGCTTTGCAGGTGGTATTCGTGCATACATGTATAAGCAGGTTGATTTCAGGGCTGTTTCACTGTTTGGCATTCCTTCCATCTTTTCCATTTTCATCGCAAGGCATTTTATACTTCCTGTTATTCCTGATACAATTACCCTTTTCAATTACACAGTTACCAAAGGAAGTTTTTTGATGATTGTATTTGCACTGCTGATGCTGGTGGCCGCTTTCTTTATGATGAAGCCAAGAAATGAAGAAGAAAAAGAAAGTACCGATGATCAGCAATACAAATCCATTGCATTATTTATTCCGGGCTTATTTGTTGGTTTACTTACCGGGCTGCTGGGAGCAGGAGGCGGCTTTATGATTATTCCTGCGCTGGTACTTGTTTTACAATTGCCCATGAAAAAAGCCATTGGCACATCCCTGCACATTATAGCCATTAATTCGCTGTTTGGTTTCCTGTTCAGCTTAAAACAATATTCCTTTAACTGGAAGATTTTAATACTTGTTACAGTATTGGCTATTGCAGGTGTTATTGCAGGCACATGGTTTGCAAAACGGATTGAAAACAAAATGCTGCGCCGTGTTTTTGGCTGGTTTGTCTTAGCAATGGGCATTTATATCGTCATAAAAGAGTTATTTATTTCCTAATTTGAATATATAGAATCGTGTGTGACTAAAGTCATTTACGATGGCTGTCAAAAAACTCAATTTTGTCAACTCAAAAAAAATGCAGAAATGAAAATTGAACAAATTTACACAGGTTGTTTAGCACAAGGTGCTTACTACATCGAAAGCGAAGGCGAAGCTGTAGTAATTGATCCGCTGCGTGAAGTAAGACCTTATGTTCAAAAAGCAGAAAACAATAACGCCAGAATCAAGTATGTGTTTGAAACACATTTTCATGCCGACTTTGTAAGCGGACATATTGATCTTGCCAAACAAACAGGAGCAACGATTGTATATGGACCAACTGCCAAGCCCGGCTTTGAAGCACATGTGGCAGCAGATGGTGAAGAACTGAAGGTTGGAAAAATTACATTTAAAGTATTGCATACTCCGGGGCATACAATGGAATCGTCCTGCTATTTATTGAAAGATGAAACAGGAAAAGATGTAGCCATCTTTACAGGCGACACTTTATTTATTGGCGATGTTGGCCGTCCCGATCTTGCGCAGAAAGTGATTGCTGAATTAACGCAGGAAAAACTTGCATCACACATGTATGATTCACTTCACAATAAAATTTTGCCGCTGGCAGATGATATTATTGTGTACCCAGCACATGGTGCAGGAAGTGCATGCGGAAAAAACATGAGCAAAGAAACATCTGATACACTAGGTCACCAGAAAGCAACCAACTATGCGTTGCAGCCAATGTCCAGGGAAGAGTTTATGAAGCAGTTGCTGACAGGTTTAACAGCTCCACCTAAATATTTTCCTTTGAATGTTTTAATGAACATAAAAGGATACGACAGTATTGATGAAGTCATTAAACGTGGTACACAGGCATTAACTGTTGACGCGTTTGAAACAGCTGCCAATGAAACAGGCGCTTTGATCCTCGATACAAGAAATGCAGAAGTGTTTGCACAGGGCTTTATTCCCAATTCCATCAACATTGGAATTGATGGAAGCTTTGCTCCATGGGTTGGTGCAATGATTCCGGATCTGAACCAGGAAATTCTTTTAGTTACAGATGAAGGTCGTGAAGAAGAAGTGGTAACAAGACTGGCACGTGTTGGTTACGATCATTCCATTGGTTACCTGAAAGGAGGTTTTAATGCATGGAAAGATTCAGGAAAGGAAACAGACAGCATCACAAGAGTTTCTCCGGATGATGTTGCTGAAGCAAAAGGAAAAGGCAGCATCAATATCCTTGATGTGCGCAAGAAAAGTGAATACGACAGTGAGCATATTGTTGATGCTGAAAATGCACCGCTTGATTACATTAACGAAAGCATGTTACTCGTTGATAAAAGCAAAACATATTATGTGCACTGTGCAGGCGGTTACCGGTCAATGATTTTTGCTTCTACATTAAAAGCCCGTGGTTATGATAATTTAATTGAAGTAAGAGGTGGAATCAAAGCATTGAAAGAAAGTGGCAAATTTCAGCTTACTGATTATGTATGTCCCACCACGATGCTTTGAACAAAAAACAATCAATCAAATAAATATTAAAACAACATTTTAAAAATGACACTCAAAGAAATTGTAAACAATCCGCAAACAACCATTGTTGACGTACGTACTGAAGGCGAATATTTATCAGGTCATTTCCCTGGTGCAAAAAATATTCCATTGAATATTCTTACACAAAAGGTAGATGAACTGAAGGAAATTAAAAATCCGATAGTTGTGTATTGCATGTCAGGTGCAAGAAGTAACAGCGCTGCAAGTTACCTGCGCCAGGTGGGTATTGACAATGTGTATGATGCAGGCGGAATTTTCAACATTATGAATCTTAAAAACTAATTAATAACATGCTCGGATTTATCAAAAAATTATTCGGACCCGGAACAGATTACAAAGCGCTGGTTGATGGTGGTGCAATCATTGTTGATGTAAGAACACCACAGGAGTACAAGGGTGGCCATATCAAAGGATCGCTGAATATTCCTGTAAACATCATTGGCCAGAAATCGGGTGAGTTAAAGAAGAAAGGCAAAGCAGTTATTACCTGTTGCGCCAGCGGCATGCGCAGCAGTTCGGCAGCAAGCATTTTAAAACAATCAGGTATTGAAGCATATAATGGTGGTTCCTGGTTTAGCTTGCAAAACAAACTCCGCTAAATCAACTATACAACAAAGCTGTTAAAAGCAACAAAGCAACTGCAGATCAGTTTCAGCTTTGTTGCTTTTTTACAAGCTTTAAATGCGATTTAATTTTACGAATATGAAATCAAAAAATTGGTACAACCGTCTTTTATGGATTATTCCGGGAATGATTGCCGGTGGTATTGGCGGTTATTTTTACTGGAAGTTTTATGGCTGCGACGGCACCTGTTTAATTACCTCCAGCCCTGTACGCAGTGTTCTTTATTTTGCAGGAATGGGTATACTGGTGAACCAGATGTTTAAGCCATCAAAAAAAACAACGACTGATATTTCTTCTCCCAAACAGGAAGCAGAATAAGCAAATCATCTGCATAAAAAAACTGTGCTCTTTTAACAACCGTGAAAACAGTTATAAAAAAACACAGTTTGATGCAGAAACATAACAGCAGATCTTGAAAGATCACTGTCAATAACTTTTACAGGGATCAGATAAACAACATGTGAACACCTTCTCCTTCACTTCTCTTATAAAAATCGCCTACTGTAATAATTTTTTCCACGCCTTCGTATAAGTCTTCTTCTTTGTAATGGAACATATCAAATGCAAGCTTACAAGCCCACATTCTTACACCTGATGCAGTTAAGATTTCAAGAAATTCAGGAACATCGGGCATATCTATTTTTTCCATTTCCTTTTTCATCATGGTTGTTGCAAGGGCTTCCATACCGGGTAAACCACCAATCATGGTTGGGATGTGCATAGCGGGGTTACCCACTGTTGCAACACGTAAGCTGTCAAGTTTCTTTTTATGAACAGCCTCAAGTCCAAAAAATGTAAAGAAGATTTCTGATTCAATTCCTTCCATGCGTGCCCCATTGGCAAGTACAAATGCTGCGTAAACATTTTCAATTGTACCTTTTGAAAGGATGATCATCATTTTTTTGATAGCGCCTTTATTTTCGTTCATGGCTGAATTTTTTTTATAGTGATTAAATGCAACTTGCCGGTTTAGGAATACCTGCAACTTTTGTAGCAGTTTTTAATGGTGCATTGGGGAATAAAGCGTAAAACTCTTTGATATCCACCACACCGCTTTTACCTACTCGCCTGATGCTTAAAGCCACCTGGTTTTTATGTTCGGTCTGCAGGTATTTCAATACTTCCCAATGGCGGGGAGTAAGTGTGAGATTTGCTTCTGCTGCCAATGCTTCGCCAACTTTTTCATCCCATTGGCTGAAATCGGTCATGTAACCTTCTTCGTTAACGGCAATTGTTTTGCCTGCTATTGTTCTTTCCATTTTCTGTTATTTATGTTTGATTGATAGAATGTTGATTAACTGTAAACTTTTCCTTTTTCGCTCATGGTTGCTGATACAAAAGGAATATGTGTTCCTTTCAGCAACATGTGCCAGTAAACCCAGCGGAACGCCAGTTTACCCATGTGATTCATACGGCTTTCTTTCAGCAATCGCAACGGCCCGATACCCGGGAAGGGGAATGTACCTTCAACAGGTTCATGTGTGTAGTTGAAATCAATCAGCAATGCTTTACCACCGCCTGTTTCAATAAAGCAGTTGGCATGACCATCAAATTCTTCTTTCAATGGCTGACCTTTCACATAACGTAAAATATTTTCAGTGAGAATTTCTGCTTCAAAGTGTGCAACTGATCCGGCTTTTGATGCAGGAATATTACTTGCATCTCCAATCACAAATACATTTTGATACTCTTTTGATTGCAGTGTTGCTTTATGTGTTGGTACATAGTTCAGATCATCACCCATTCCTGAACGTTCCATTAAATCATCACCTTTATTTGTAGGAACAGTAACAAGAATATCAAATGGAATTTCTCTTCCACCATAGTCAACAATTTTTTTGGTTTCATTGTCAACATGCTCAATGGCAAAATCACCTTCGATATTAATATTCTTTTCCTGCAGCAAATGTTCAAGCGCTTCAGTTGCCTTTGGTTTGGTAAAAGCACCGCTCATGGGTGTTACATAAGTAATATCAACCCGTTCACGCATGTTCTTATTCTTGAAATAAGAATCAGCAAGGAAAGCAAATTCAAGCGGAGCAACCGGGCATTTAATCGGCATTTCAGTAATATGTACCACAATGCGGCCACCATCCCATTCTCTCAATTTATTTCTTAAGGCAAGTGAACCTTCAAACGTGTAAAAATCAAATACAGATTTCTGCCACTGCTCTCCTTTCATTCCTTCAATTTCTTCAGGAGCAATTTTTGCACCTGTAGCAATGATCAATACATCGTAATCAATTTCATTACCATTGCTTAGTTGTATTTTGTTTGCAGTTGGTACAATACGTTCAATACGTTGTTTTAACAGCGTAACATCTTTCGGAATAAATTCTTCGATGGTTTTAATAATATCTTCCGGCTCATAAATATCAAACGGGAGGAAGAGATATCCTGGCTGATAATGATGTTCTTCACGTTCATCTATAATAGTGATTTGCCAGTCGGGTTTTTTAAGTTCATGATGCAGATGATTGGCCATCATGGTTCCTGCTGTACCGGCGCCGAGAATGACTAAATTTTTCATTGTTTCTTTTTTTTCAATTGGTAGTGTAAAAGTCGAAACACTGAAATCGCATTTTTATGATAATGGTGCGTGATTTTAATGATGTTTATCATCAAAAAAACTTTTTATATAACTTTTCTGAAACTATTTAACGTTATGTGATTTATGTCACGATTTAACCAGCGTTGCAACAATAATATTGCAGGTTTTTTGCCCGTTTCAGCAGTTTTTTTGAGCAGTTGTCTACATGACAAAAATCACAAATCGTAATTTTTTACTACTCTACTTTTGTGCACGGTTGCAGATAATTACAACCAATAAAAAACACAAGAACTAAACAAGAAAAGATGAAATATATTATTGTAGGTGCAGTTGCAGGAGGTGCCAGCGCAGCAGCAAGATTAAGAAGAATGGATGAGCATGCAGAAATTGTCATGTTTGAAAAGGGCGAATACGTTTCATACGCCAATTGCGGTTTGCCTTATTACATTGGTGATGTAATTAAAAACAGGAATAAATTATTTGTACAAACTGCAGCAGCATTTAACCAGCGTTTTAATATTGACGTAAGAGTACAAACAGAAGTAACAGCAATTGATGCCGCTAAAAAAACAATTACAGCAATTGAACATACTACAGGAAAAGTTTATGAAGAATCGTACGACAAGTTGATTCTTTCACCAGGAGCAGAACCTGTACGTCCGCCATTGCCCGGTATTAACACCGATGGCATCTTTACATTGAGAAATGTAAAAGATACTGATTACATTAAAGCATACACACAAAAGCAAAACGTAAAAAAAGCAGTTGTCATCGGTGCCGGGTTTATTGGTTTGGAAATGGCTGAAAATTTCCATGAGCTCGGCATTGAAGTAACCGTTGTGGAAATGATTAACCAGGTAATGGCGCCGGTTGATTATCCCATTGCTGCCATTGTGCAGGAACATATCCGTTCAAAAGGTGTTGAGCTTCGTTTAAATACTGCAGTAACAGGTTTTACAAAAGTGGGCGAACAGGTTGAAGTTGCATTAAACAGCGGTGAAGTATTAACAGCTGATTTGGTATTGCTGTCCATTGGTGTACGTCCGGATACAAAACTTGCAGTAAATGCCGGTTTAAAAATTGGTTCTGCAAGAGGCATCTGGGTAAACGAATACATGCAAACATCTGACCCGGATATTTATGCTGTTGGTGATGCGATTGAATTCGAAAATCCCATCACGCATCAATCAATGATTACTTACCTGGCAGGACCTGCAAACAAACAGGGACGCATTTGTGCCAACAATGTTGTGCTTGGTAATGTGCAATCATATAAAGGCTCTATCAACACTGCTATTGTAAAAGTGTTTGACATGACCGTTGCCACTGCAGGCACTGCATCCAAGCATTTAAAAACTGCCAACATCGAACATATTGTTTCAACCATTCATAGTGGTTCGCATGCGGGATATTATCCTGGTGCAAAACAAATGACGATACAGATTGCATTTACACCAAAAGAAGGAAAATTATTAAGTGCACAGATTGTGGGTCATGATGGTGTTGATAAGCGTTTGGATATTATAGCAAGCTTCATTAAACAGGGTAAAAGCATTTATGAGCTGATTGAATTTGAACATGCATACGCACCTCCTTATTCATCAGCAAAAGATCCGGTGAACATGGCAGGCTTTGTGGCTGAAAATATTTTGCTCAACAGGTTAAAAGTCTTTTACTGGGATGAGTTAAAAAATCTTGGTGAAAACGATGTGCTGATTGATGTTCGCACACCCGCTGAATATGAAAAAGGAAAAATTGATTCAGCAATTAATATTCCTGTTGATGATATCAGGAACAGACTTGATGAAATACCAAAAGATAAAAATCTTTATATCTATTGTGAAGCAGGCTTAAGAGGATACCTGGCCCAACGCATTCTGAAGCAAAACGGATTAAACCAGGTTTCAAATCTCTCAGGAGGTTATAAACTCTGGAAGTCCTGTACCAATGAAACTGCAAAGCTTAAACAACTTGTTCCGGCTTTAAATTAAAGTGTAATTAATTGTTGCATGGCTGCAATTCACCACCTTCAGGCCAAGGTCTGCTGGTGGTTTTTTATTGCTTCAACGGATGTGCGTCATCTGATTTTCCTCTCCTACCTTTGCAGCCGTTATGACACAGGCAACATCAGCTTCAAACAAAGCAGTAGGCAACTGGCTTTTATTCGGCGTATTTATGCTCATTGTACAGATATTGCTGGGCGGCATTACCCGTTTAACAGGCTCCGGTTTAAGTATCACCGAATGGGATGTGGTAACAGGTGCTTTACCTCCGTTAAATGAAACGCAATGGCTGCATGAGTTTAATCAATACAAAGCAACTCCTCAATACCGTTTACTAAACACAAGCTTTACTCTCAGCGATTTTAAATTTATTTTTTTCTGGGAATGGTTTCACCGTTTGTGGGCACGCATGATGGGAATGGTATTTGCAGTGGGCTTTATTTATTTTCTTGTAAAACGATATTTTAATAAAGAGATGATCAAACCCATGATTATTCTTTTCATCATTGGAGCTTTACAAGGTGCAGTGGGCTGGATAATGGTTGCAAGCGGGTTAACCGGCGATGCAGTGTATGTAAAACCAACAAGGCTTGCTTTGCATTTTATCCTTGCAATGGGATTGCTTAGTTATACATTCTGGTTTGCATTGAAATTGAAAGTTGATAAGTCACAAATAACCGTTCACAAAAAAACATTCAACTTCACTATTGCAATTCTTTCCTTGCTGTTGTTACAGTTAGTTTTTGGTGCGTTAATGGCAGGACACAAAGCCGCCACAGCAGCTCCATCATGGCCAACGATCAATAATGAATGGATACCAAAAGCGTTGTTTGCCGAAAAACCATGGCTCATCAATTTCATTGAAAACAAAATCACCATTCATTTTATACACCGTGGCCTTGCTTATTTACTGTCGTTGTTAATTTTTATCTGGTATTTCACTACTGAAAAAGTAAAAGGCTCTGTTTTGTTTTATGCCACGAGGATTATTCCGCTTGCATTGGTGTTTCTGCAGATCTTCCTCGGCATTTTTACTGTTCTTACTTCCGTTCGCATTGTACCAAACAAATGGGGGCATTTTGAATGGATTGCACAGGCACACCAGCTTACAGGCATGTGTATGCTGTTGAGTTTTATATGGATGCTTTATTTGGTGAGAAGAAAATAGATTTTATTCAACCAGCACAAAACCAGCCCAGTAAAATGGGAGATATTTTTTACGCATAATTTTTTGTGCAGAAAAAAGGGCATCTTCCACTGTTTCACCTTTTAACCAGTTATTATAAAATTGCAACATTAATTCTGCAGTTTCTTTATCAGGAATCTGCCACAGACTGATCAAAACCTTCTTTACTCCAGCCAGTTTAAAAGCACGTTGCAAACCAAAAACTCCTTCATCACCTTTTATCTCACCCAAACCTGTTTCACAAGCACTTAAAACCACAAGGCTGGTTTTACTCAGATTCAGATACGATATTTCCTGAGCTGTAACAATTCCGTCTTCAGTGTTATACATTGAAGTTTGTCCATTCCAAGTATAATTTGCTCCTGCCAAAATAATACCTGTACGCATCATAGGATCGTCTTTGAATTGATATTCTTTTTCATTACCAAAACCGATATTATTTTTTTCTGCCAGAGATGTTGTTATAAAAAAACCATGCGTAGCAATATGAATGATTTGCGGAGATTGATTACTTAAAACTTTCAGGCTATGTTCAGAGGCATATTCACCGGAATAAATCTGTGCAGTGATTCCCTTGCTTTTAAAAGAAGCCGCAATATTATTTACCTCCGCCAATGTTCCAGTTAATTCTTTCCACACAGGAGTTATAATCTTCTCCCGGTTTTTTTCAAATACAACGTCTGCAGATAAAATACTTTGATTAATCAGTTTTTTGTTTTGAAGGGAATCTGTATTAAAAGAAAAATCGGGGTTTCCGAATAAAACAATTTGTGAAGGTCGCATGGTTGATGTTTCTTGTTCCCGTAATGCAATTTGCCTGATACTGGTATATTGCTTCAATAAGTAATTATCCATTAATATAACGGAATCCTTTACCGGCAATGCATAAAATGCAATTCCATGCAACTTGCCTGAAAGTGCGTAAGAAACTTTCCTGATACCTTTCAGATAGGGCATTAATGGTTCCCATACAAGGTTGTACAATTCTGTACCCGTGTGCACGTTTGAGGATTCTTCTTCAGAGCCACGATAAATTCCCTTTGCGATAGTTTGCGAAGAAGTTCCAGCCCGGCCAAATATTATTTGCAGCTCATGCTCTTCAAATAAGGGCACAAACACAGGAATAAAATCAGTTTTGCGTACTATAAAAGCAGCATAAATTGTACTATCTGTCCATTTATTGTTATATAAATTGAAATGAACAAACTCAATTGCAGCTTCATCTTTCTGTAACTTAGTTTGAACATCTTTAAACTTTACTTTCAACGCTGATTGCTGACTCCTGAATTTTTCCGACAATTTGTTTAAACTCTTTTCTAATACTTCTGCTTCTGCCTCCCAAATACCCAGCATCTTACTTCTTTTGTTTTGAGGTATGGCATACTGCCGGGCCAACATTACCTGTATTGTTTTCCAATCAGAGTATAAGCGCTTTAATGTTGTATCGCTGCTTGTTTCAACTGAATGAAGAATTTCCTTTGTTTCATATAACAACATACCCTTTTGAATAAGAGCCTGGTCGAATATAAACTGCCGGAAAGAAGAAGATGTTTGTTTTTTATAAAGGATGCTGTACAGAATTTCATTTTCCCATTTACAGCTATTAATTAAACTTTCTTTATCCCTGGCAGATAAGACAGAAAACTGGCTAAAAATATTTTTCAAATTAATCTTCCTGCTTTCTTTAAGTAACTCTTCTGATACACTTACATTTCCGGTTACACTATATAGCACACCAAGATTATTTAAGCTGAGTGCATAATCAGAATGCTGTTCACCCAGTATCTTCTTTCGTATCAACAAAACCTGCTTATAAAGTTTTTCGGCCGTATTATAATTGCCGGAAAATTCTTCATTCGCTGCAAGATTATTTAATGCTGTTGCATAATATGGATGATCTTCCCCGAACTTATCTTTATAAAAACCCAGAACTATTTTTAATAAAGAATCTGAAAGTGCAAATTGTTTTGTTAGTTGATATATTACCGAAAGATTATTCAAACACCCGATATAATCAGTCCGGTAATTTTTACCCCAATTTTTTTCATAAATAGTAATTGCCTTATTATACAATGATTCGGCCTTGTTATACTCTCTCATGTTTTTGTATAGCAATGCCATATTATTAAGGCATAAAGCATAAGCAGGATGGCCGTCGCCAAGTGAATTTTTACGAATGGCCATCACTTTTAAATACAACTCTTCCGATTTTGAATACAATCCCATGCGCCTGTACAAACCTGCAAGGTTATTTAGCCTTACAGCATAATCAGGATGGTTTTCGCCCAGTATGTTTTTTGTGATTCCGGTCGCTTCGTTATAAAACGAATCAGCTTTTACATACATTCCCGTTGTTTCATAAAACACACCAAGATTATTCATCGATTCAGCATACAACGGATGTTTCTTTCCCAGAACATTTTTTCTGATGTTCAGTGCTTCCAGGTACATTGATTCAGCAACAGCAAAATCTGCCATCCTTTCATATAGAACAGCGATGTTGTTTAAACTGTTTGCATAATCAGCATTATCCTTTCCTAAAACCTTTTGCTTTATTTTCAGTGCTGCTGACAGATAAACCTCTGCCTTTTCATAATTACCCATTTTATAATAAAGAACAGCCAGGTTGTTTAATCCAAGCGCATAATCAGCACTGGAATCGCCGGAAAGAGTTTTATATTTTTTGAGTACTTCAAGCTGTAATGTTTCAGCTTTATCATAATCACCAGTGGAAGCATACAATAAAGCAATACTGTTAAGACAGGAAATATAATCTGGATCATTTTCGCCAACAGTTTTACTGTATAAAGCAAGCGATTGCTGATATAAAGGTTCAGCCTTTGTATAATTTCCTGCACTTGCATAAACTCTTGCAAGGTTGAAAAGACTGACAGCATAATTCTGATGATTTTTCCCAAACTTTTTTTCGGCAGCTAATAAGGCCTTTTCTCCTACAGGTATGGCCTTCTCATAATTTCCTTCTGAATAAAAACTGAATAACTGATCATTTAAATCTTCCCATTCCTGGGAAAACGAAAAGATTGCTTTTACTAAAAACAACACAAGGAATAAAAACCTGTTCATAGTGCTTTTGTAAATACTCTATTAAGGTATGCAAGGAACGCTGATAAAAAAAATTTCCAGATGGAATTGCTATAATCAGTTCTTTACAATCAGCGAATGGTGATTCATTAAAGGAATCAGGACATCAGTAAAGAATAAGCACGGGGAATAACTGAAACAGTAAACCGTTTGTTTGTTTGTTTGCCATCACCATCAACATGAAAAGGCGCAAGCTCAGGGTTTTCAATTACAAGCTCTGTTGTTTGAAAATAAGTAATGCCGTAGTGCTTTTTGAAATCTTTTGTAAACGTGCCGTAGTTAATATGCCACAACACTTTTGCAAGAACAGATAGCAGGTTGTTTTTTTCTACAGCAACAATATCAAGCTTGCCATCCTGCAAACTTGCTTTTGGCGCAATGGTAAACTGGTTGCCAAACTGGTTGCTGTTGGCAATGCTGATGAAATATGCTTTCATGGAAAGATCCACTTCCTTGCTTTTTAAATGAAAAGCATAAGGTTTGATGCCCGTTACATTCTTTAACGTAAGCTCAGCATATTTCCAGAAACCTCTTTTTGTTTGCCCGTCAAAATCATGGGCCACCTGTGCATCAAAGCCCAGGCCGCTGAGCATGCAGGAAAAATGATCATTGATCAGAAATGCATCAACCGGATTTGCAGATCCGGCAAAAATTATATCCAGTGCTTTGTTGGGGTCTTTGGGAATACGTGCTGCAAAAGCAAGCCCGTTTCCAGAACCCCTTGGTATAATACCAAACCTCACAGGCATTTCTCGGAGTTGTGCAGTTACAGCACTGATGGTTCCGTCGCCACCTGCAATAACAACATCAGTAATTTTTTCGGCAGTAATTTTTTCTTTCAGCAAAGTGTAATCACCATCTGCCCTTGTATGGTCAATTATAAAATCAACAGCTGCATCAGCACAACGTTGCTGAATAAGATCAGGCAATGAAATTTTTTGTTTAACACCTGCCTTAGGATTGAGTAAAAATAAAATACGGCGTTGCATTGCGGCAAATCTATTAATCAGGATTGAATTGAATGCAATTTTATTTTTTCACGGGATAAAGCACATCCCTGTTATAACTCCAGATGGCTTGCTGCAAATGATGATTGGCCATTTTCCGGAACAATGCGCCAACAGCATTAATTACACTTCCGCCTAATACAATTGCTGTTCCTGTTGTACGGCTGTCTTTTGAAAGAATTAATCCGCTTACCACAGCAGCAAAACCAACCACCGGCAAAATAGTTCCGGCTGTATTTTTTTTGCGATACAGTTGATAACTCTTTGTTGCATCTGGCGACAGAAGCATAAGATTACGGGTTTCAGTTTTAGTCAGCATCATATCATTCATAGATACTCCTGCAACACCAAGCAGCATGGTTTTTTGTTTGTACTGCATGCGTAAAGAATCAATGTTTACCTGTGCAACTGCTGTAACAGAAACGAAAACCGCTATTAGTAGAAGAAATAGTTTCATTGAAGGTTTGATGTTTTACAAATAAATATTTATGCCATTACCGAAAGCATGATTAACGCAACTTCTGCCAGCTGCAGATCGCCTTTTATTACTGCAGTTTGTTTAGCTTCTGCAGGTGTAATTCCTTTTGAAAATAATTTCCATGCAGTTGAAGGATCAATTATTACGGAAGCTGAGACCGGTTGACTGGTTTCTTCCAACAATACCCATTCTTCTTTTTCCTTTACAACAAACCAACTGCCGCCCACCTCTGTACTTACCGTTACCTCAACTGCAGTGCCTGTTGCTGCATCCGTATTCCTGTATGTATACGGCAATGCCTGCATAAAGGTTTCAATAAATGGGTAAAATAATTCTTTGGTGATGATGCCGGGTTTATTCACTGCTTCTCTTATTTGCTGCTGGTGAATAAATTTTTCGGTGTACTCCCTTGCAATGTGAAACCAGTTTTTAGACATTTGTTCGCCAGCCCAAGCCACTGAAAATATCGCATCAGCAAACAAATCTGCCTTTTGCCAATACGCAGAATATTGTTTCCCGGTTATTTCCAGCAGCTCTGTAAGCACCTGCGGACTTAAACGCTTTGATGCTTTTACCCACACAGCATTTAATTCATTCAGGTAATCAACCAAGTCATTGTAATGATTAATTGAACGGTCGGGAAGTAGTTGATGACGATCTCTGTCGAGAGATAAAGTGCGGATGTTTCCATCAAGTAAATGCGCAGCAATATCTTTTACCGTCCACAGTTTTGCAATAGTTGGTTTATTCCACTCTTCTTCCGTTAATGAATGCAACAATTCAATCAGCTTTGCATCAAGAACCGGAAGAAGGTGTTTGGTATGAATCACATGTTGTTGCATGAATGCAAACTTACCATTTCAGCAGCGCACTTGCCCATGTAAATCCGCTGCCAAATGCAGCAAGACAGATAAGATCGCCCCGTTTTACCTTGCCTTGTTCCCATGCTTCACACAATGCAATTGGCACTGAAGCTGCCGTTGTGTTTCCAAATTTCTGAATATTGTTATACACCTGGTCGTCTCTCAACTTCAGTTTCTGTTGTACAAACTGGGAGATGCGCAGGTTTGCCTGGTGAGGTATGAGCAAATTCAGATCAGACGTTTGATAACCATTTGCAGTAAGAGCCTCATTAATCACTTCTGGAAATTTTACAATCGCTGTTTTAAATACTGCAGGACCATCCATTGTTGGAAAGTTCTCTGCATTATCAATCATTGCATGACTCATAAACATACTTCCCCAATCGCTTTCTTCATAAGTTGCCAGGCCGGGTTTCCAGTAATTGGCATGAGTGCCCGGATTATACATTGCTAAAATCTCCGCCTCGTTTCCATCGCTGTGTAAGTGCGTACTCAAAACTCCCTGGTTGGGATCTTCTGTTGGTTGCAAAACAACTGCACCTGCACCATCGCCAAAAATCACACTTACATTTCTGCCTCTTGTTGTAAAGTCAAGTCCGAAAGAATGTTTTTCTGAACCAATAACCAATATGTTTTTATACATCCCGCTTTTAATAAACTGGTCGGCTACTGAAACAGCGTATACAAAACCGCTGCACTGGTTACGTATATCCAATGCACCAATCTGTTTCATTTGTAAAGCACGCTGCACAAGAACACCACAGCCGGGAAAATAGTAATCAGGACTAAGTGTGGCAAAGATGATAAAGTCAATATCCTGTGCTGTTGTGCCGGCCCGTTCAATTGCAACTTTTGCTGCTTCAGCACCCATTGTTGCAGTTGTTTCTTTTGTACGATGGGCATAATGACGCTCTTTTATACCAGTTCTTTCCTGGATCCATTCATCGGATGTATCCATGTACTTTGCGAGATCATTATTTGTGATGGTATTTTCAGGGACGTACATTCCTATCCCCGCAATTTTACTGCGAATCATATGGCAACTGTTTAATTCACAAAATAAGAAATTGAAATGAAATGCAACTATTACAATTGTAACTGTTACGATAAATTACAATTCCCTTGACTAACAAATCACTTACTTACAATTCACAAAGGCATTTTCAAAAATAAATAAGGGAGGTTTAAAACCTCCCTTATCTGTAAATGCACAAACTATTAATGGATTTCCCACACTTCATTACCTCTCAGCAACTTATCAAGATTGCCTGCGCCTTTTGTAGCAATGATTTCATCAACCTGCAGCTGCATTGAATCTTCGTAACAAGCTCTTTCAGTTTCGTAAAACACGCCAAACGGACGTGGAAGGTGAGCATCTTTACGTGGATCATCAAACATTCTTACAAGAATCTGTGCCTTATAAAAATCTTTTTCATCGTGTATCCACAAATCATCTTTGCTGTGACCTTCATCAAGGTTCACAACAACCGGTTTAAAACCATCAAGCTTAATACCTTTATTCTTAGCTGCACCAAAAACCAATGGTTCGCCGTGTACGAGGAATAAAGTTTCTTCAGCTTTCGTTGCTTTTTCTGTAAATATTTCAAATGCACCATCATTAAAGATGAGGCAGTTCTGGTAAATTTCGAGGAAAGAAGCTCCTTTATGCTGGTGACTGCGGAGCAGCATTTCCTGCATATGTTTCATATCCCTGTCCATGGTACGTGCAATAAATGTTGCATCAGCACCCATTGCCAAAGCCAGCGGATTAAACGGATGATCAATACTTCCGTAAGGAGAAGTTTTAGTTACCTTCTTTTCTTCTGATGTAGGAGAATATTGTCCCTTGGTTAAACCGTAAATCTGGTTGTTGAACAACAATACGTTAATGTCGAAGTTCCTGCGCAGCAGGTGAATGGTATGGTTACCACCAATGCTGAGGCTGTCGCCATCGCCAGTTACAACCCATACACTCAGTTCAGGACGGGAAGCTTTTAAACCACTGGCAATTGCTGTTGCACGGCCGTGGATCGAGTGCATACCATACGTATTCATGTAATAAGGGAAACGGCTGCTGCAGCCAATACCGCTCACTACCACAATATTTTCTTTGGGTACGCCCAATGAAGGCATAATTTTCTGAACCTGTGCAAGAATCGAATAGTCGCCGCAACCGGGGCACCATCTCACTTCCTGATCAGTGGCAAAATCCTTCGCCGTAAGGGTTGGGGTTGTTGTTGTTTCGGACATAATAAGATATTAGGTAGCAAATTTAAGAAATACAGGGTTAGCAGACTGTTTTAGAAGTCAGAATTTAGAATTATTATGCTAAAATGCAATAGCTGCACTATGGAAACATTTATTTAATCAGTTCCTCCCAATATTCAGCCGCCCTTCTTGTATGCGGAATAACGATCGTTCCTCCAACTATATTAGCAACAGCAAATATTTCGTACATCTGTTCGGTGGTTACACCCAGCTCATGGCATTTACCAAGATGATATTTGATGCAGTCATCACACCGTAAAACCATACTTGCCACCAAACCCAGCATTTCTTTTGTTTGGGTGGATAAAGCACCTTCAGCATAAGTATTCGTATCAAGGTTCCATAACCGTTTAATGACGAGATTATCTTTACTCAGAATCACCTCGTTCATTTTTGTACGGTAGTCGTTAAACTCTTTTATAAGATCGCTCATAGCATGATTTTTTTTCAAAGATAAATGGCCCTGCTGCATTGACAAAGCAGTTGCATTAATCAACATACAATAAAACAAAAAGCCATCCTGAGGGATGGCATTTGCACTTGTGCTTTTTTAAAAAAGATTAGTAACGGCTGTAGCTTTTGTTACCGTAAGAAGGACGACGGTCATTGCTGCTGCGTTCTTCACGTGGTTTAGCTTCTGTTACTTTGATAGCACGGCCTTCAACCATACCACCATCTAATTCGCTGATTGCAGTTTTTGCAGCTGCATTATCGCTCATTTCAACAAATCCAAAACCACGGCTGCGGCCTGTGAATTTGTCATTAATTACTTTTGCGCTGGTTACTTCACCATAGCTTTCAAAAAAACCTCTTAAGTCATCATCAGTTACGTTGAAGCTTAAGTTAGAAACATAAATGTTCATGTTTGTGTATTAAACATTAATTAAAAAACTGAGAAAATACGAGGCGTAAAAAATTGACTAACTATTAGCAGATTGTGCGTAGCAGATAATACGATTCACTTACTTATACTGTATAACTCAAAATAACGGTGCGAAGATAGTCTTTTTTTCTGAACGGGCTGATTAAACAGGTTAAAAAAAGGTTATGAAGGCTATAAACAGCGATGCCGCTGGGTTTCAGCGGCATCGGTTTATTCCTGAATCTTGCAATAAATGATCTTTTAATACATTTCCTGCTGAAGCTGATGTATGCGTTCGTCTTCAAGATATTCGTCAAATGTTGTGAGACGGTCAATAATTCCTGAAGGAGTTAACTCAATTACACGATTGGCTGTAGTGTGCATAAACGTATGATCGTGCGATGTAAGCAGTACCACACCATTGTATGCAATACATTGTTCGTTGAATGATTGAATACTTTCCAGGTCGAGATGGTTGGTTGGCTGATCAAGCACCACTACATTCGGGTTCTGCATCATCATTTTACTGATCATGCAACGAACCTTTTCGCCTCCGCTCAATACGTTTGTTTTTTTCATGATATCATCGCCACTGAACAACATCTTTCCTAAAAATCCTCGCAGGAAAGGTTCATCAGCATCCGTTACATGCGATGGAACATACTGGCGCAGCCATTCCATTAAATTCAAACCTTGTGTAAAGAAACTGTTGTGTTCAACAGGTAAGTAAGCTTTTGTAATTGTTGAACCCCATTCGTACATACCGGCATCTGCCTTTTCTTCATCATTAATAATATCGAAGAAATGAGATACTGCAAGAGGATCTTTACTTACGACTGCAATTTTATCGCCTTTGTTTACAGTAAAGGTTACGTTATCAAACAGCACACGGCCGTCAACAGTTTTCTTCAGCTTTTCTACATTCAGAATCTGGTTGCCCACTTCACGCAAAGGCTGGAAAATAATACCGGGATATTTCCTGTTACTTGGTTCAATTTCTTCAATCGTCAGTTTCTCCAGTGCTTTCTTTCTTGAAGTAGCTTGCTTACTCTTCGATGCATTTGCAGAGAAACGTGCAATGAAGTCGATCAGGGCCTGGCGTTTGTCTTCCATCTTCTTATTCTTATCGCTCAACTGCCTTGCCATCAACTGTGATGATTCGTACCAGAAGGTATAGTTACCGGTAAACACTTTGATCTTTGAACGATCCACATCAGCCACATGCGTACATACTGCATCAAGGAAGTGACGGTCGTGACTCACCACCAGTACAATATTTTCATAATCAGCCAGGAAATTTTCGAGCCAGCCAATTGTTTCAATATCCAGGCCGTTGGTAGGTTCATCAAGTAACAAAATATCAGGATTGCCAAATAATGCCTGTGCAAGTAACACACGCACTTTTAAATTACTTGGGATATCCTTCATCAGCTTCTGATGATATTCATCCAGTATTCCAAGATTGCTGAGAAAAGTAGCTGCATCGCTTTCAGCAGTATAACCACCCATTTCGCCAAAATCATGTTCCAGTTCTCCGGCACGCATACCATCTTCTTCGCTGAAATCGGGCTTGAGATAAATAGCATCTTTTTCCAGCATCACTTCCCACATTTTTTTGTGGCCCATGAGTACGGTATTCAACACCGTTTGTTCATCAAACTCAAAGTGGTTTTGTTTTAATACCGCCAAACGTTCGCCGGGAGTAATTTCAACCGTTCCTTTGTTGGGCTCAATTTCGCCGCTGAGAATTTTCAGGAACGTACTCTTACCGGCACCATTGGCACCAATAACACCATAACAATTTCCTTTAACGAAGTTGATATTCACTTCATCAAACAATACCCGCTTACCATAAGAGAGGGTTATATTTCTTGCACTGATCATATTAATTCAGATTTCTCACAGATTACGCAGGCACTTCAGAAAAAATTGAATGGCTGATGCGTAAATTCAGTTGAAAATTTTTTGAAGCCGCAAAGGTACGGGAATGCAGGCAGAGAAAGGGTTTGAAATTGAAAATAGCCGATAAGTCAACTGCATAAAAAAACCGGCAAATAATTGCCGGTTTTTTATTCTGGAAGTATCCAAGATTATTTTTTTGCTCCACCACCAAAGTAGAAACCAAGAGTTACACCAAAGTAGTTGTTTGCAATGCGGCCTGTTTTAGGGTTCAGATCATATTCCAGGTTAAAACGGAAGTGACTAATATCAAAACCTGCTCTTGCCATTCCTGAAAAACCATTTTTAGTTTGCGTATCGGCAACATCTGAATCTACATTTCCACTTGCTCCGGCTGCTTGTGCATAGCCTAAACCAATACCAGCAAAAGGTCTGAATTTAACTCCAGGTTCTTTTTGAAAATAATAAGTACCTGTTGCAAGGTATGAACTAACGGCAGCAACTGAAAAATCACCAACTACTTCACCATTTGCATCTAATGCAGCTTTTAAAGTTAAAGCTCCACCAAAACGTAAACCAGCAGTTAAATTGTCAGTGAAGTGGTACTGGGGTTCAAAATAAATAGCGATGCCGCCTTTTGTTCCTGATCCACTTGTTGCAGCATAACCACCAGTAAAGTTTACTTGCCACGGAGTGTAACCAGTTGATTGAGCATAAGACTGAAGAGAAAGTGTTACAACCATTGTAAGTAACACAAGTGTTTTGAGTTTCATGTTTATAAATTTTGGTTAATGCAAAGAACGATGTTGAAACTAAATCTTCAAAAACGTTCATCACAAAAAAACAATGTTCAGACTTTGTTCGTATGGCTGCTTTTTTATTGAGAAAAACAACAGGCTTTTCTATAAAATTCAGTTTGGTTTGCGGATGCATTCAGTTCGGGTTAAATAGATTTTACTCATTTCGTCAATTATCTTTTACTAGTCTCACTCACAATTATCAGTACGATTTAACGGTTAATGTTTATTTAATCACAGTTATCAATTTTTCGCCTGAACGTACTCGTTAAAGTCGTTATTAAAAAAGATGTTTGCCAATCTGTCACAATTAACTGTAATGGTATTTTTTTTGTTCTTTGCGGGAAAAAGTTTTGACTATGCAAACCGGAAGTATTCGAGTACAGACAGAAAACATTTTTCCGATCATCAAAAAGTTCCTTTACAGCGACCATGAAATCTTTCTCCGGGAGCTGGTAAGTAATGCAGTTGATGCCACACAAAAAATCAAAACACTCTCATCCATTGGCGAAGCCAAAGGCGAACTTGGCGATTTAAAAGTAACCGTAAAGCTTAACAAAGATGCCGGCACCATCACCATTTCCGATAATGGTGTGGGTATGACAGGCGAAGAGGTTGAAAAATATATTAACCAGGTAGCTTTTTCCGGCGCCGAAGAATTTGTACAGAAATACAAGGGACAAAACGAAAATGCCATCATTGGTAAATTCGGTTTGGGTTTTTATTCTTCGTTCATGGTGAGTAAAAAAGTTGAAATCTTCACCAAAAGCTTTAAAGACGCACCTGCTGTAAGATGGGAATGCGATGGAAGCCCGGAATACCAACTGGAAGAAACTGACCAGCGCAGCGAAAGAGGAACAGATATTATATTATATATAGATGACGACAGTAAAGAATTCATCGACGATATCCGTCTCAAAGGAATTCTTGAACGTTTCTGTAAGTTTTTACCCGTTCCTATTTTCTTTGAGGAGGAACAGATCAATAATACACATCCGCTTTGGGTTAAAAAACCTTCTGAATTAACCGACCAGGATTACCAGGATTTTTATAAAGAACTTTATCCCTTCAGCGAACCACCTGTATTCTGGATTCACCTCAATGTTGATTATCCGTTTAATCTTACCGGTGTATTGTACTTCCCGAAAATTAAACAGAGCTACGAAATACAGAAAGATAAAATTCAACTTTACTGCAACCAGGTTTTTGTAACCGATGAAGTAAAAGATATTGTTCCTGAATTTTTAATGTTGCTGCATGGTGTTATTGACAGCCCGGATATTCCGCTCAACGTAAGCCGCAGTTATTTGCAAGGCGATCCGAACGTGAAGAAGATCAACTCGCACATCACTAAAAAAGTAGCAGATAAATTAGAAGAGATCTTTAAAAACGACCGTAAAGGTTTTGAAGAAAAATGGGAAAGCCTTGGTTTGTTTGTGAAGTATGGAATGATTACAGATGATAAGTTCCTGGAAAGAGCTGGAAAGTTTCATATTATGAAAGAAACCGGCAACGACCAGTTTTATACGTTGGATGAATACAAAGCTGTTGCTGAGGTATTACAAAAAAATAAAGACGGGAAGATTGTATTGCTGTATACTACACAACCTGAAGTACAAAACACATTCATCAAAGCTGCCGAAGCAAAAGGTTATAAAGTGCTGCAGTTTGATTCTATTGTTGATGCAGCTTTCATTAACCACATGGAAGCAAAATGGGAAAATGTGGTGTTCAGAAGAGTGGATGCAGATATAGCCGACAGCTTAATTGATAAACAGGAAGAACAAAAAAGTTCGTTAACCGAAGATGAGGTAAAAGAACTGAAAGAATGGTTCAATATTCCTTTAACTGATTTACATCTAAATGTTGAAGTAAAGGGATTGAGCGAAGACGCTCCGCCGGTTATTGCAACTCGCCCCGAAATGATGCGCCGCATGAAAGAGATGGCACAACTTGGCGGACCAATGAGTGGCTTTTATGCAACCATGCCCGACGAAGTGGAGTTAACTGTAAACGGTAATCATCCGGTGTACAAAAAAATTCTTGCGAATAAAGAAACAGGAAAAGAAATGGTACACAACCTGGCCGATCTTGCATTGCTGTCGCAGGGATTACTGAAAGGATCACAGTTAACAGAATTTATTAACCGCAGTGTTTCGTTGATGTAAAAAATACATTGTATAAAAATAAGAGAGGGTCGCTTTGCGACCCTCTCTTATTTTCTGCTTTATCAATTACAACCGTTTAATCTTAATGTTCCTGAACCAAACAGCATGACCATGATCCTGCAAACCAATACGTCCTTTTTTGAACGTACCAAAGCCTTTCATTTCCCTGAACTTACTGTGTGCAATCATGTTACGCCAGTTATCATCCCACATGGTTGTTGAAACCACTTTCACTCCATTGAGATAAAATTCAAGATGACCATTCAGACTTTTAATTTCAACTGCATTCCACTGCAAAGCAGGTTTCACTGTTTCGGGTGATGAAGCAATGAGATCGTACAAATCACCTGCACGGTGTTTGTTGATCTTTGCATCAGGATTGCACTTGTTATCGAGCACCTGCATTTCAGGACCTGTCGCCCACATGTATCTGTATAACGACGTGTCTTCATGCGAATAAAAAATAATACCGCTGTTACCGCAGGTATCAATCTTCCATTCAAGTTTCAGATCAAAGTTTTCATACTCTTCATCTGTAACAATATCACCGCCATCTCTTATCTGCCAGTCGCTTTTTTGCGAAGCAGTTAAATGCAAGGTTCCGTTTTCAACTTTCCATGCATTGCCAACAGCTGCACCACCATACTTATGCCAGCCCTTCAGTTTCTGTCCATCGAACAAAGAAACCCAGCCGTCTTTAATTTCAGCGGCTGTCAGCGTATTTGTTGCAGCAGGTTTGTTGTTTTTTGAACTAAAAGAGAACAGCAATACTGTGCTGATTGTAATCATTAAAAGCAATCGTGTCATTCAATATTATTTTTTTAGTGAAAGAACATACTTCACCATTTCTTCTGCATTTTCCAATGATAATGTGTCGTGCGGAGTCATTGCAACTTCACCCCAAACACCTTTACCACCTTTTTTTACTTTTTCTGCCAGCATTTTTACAGTAGCCGGAGTGTTTTCGTATTTATTGGCTACATCCTGGTAAGCGGGCCCGATTAATTTTTCGCTTACTTTATGACAGGTAAGACAGTCACTTTTTGCAATCAGATCAACACCTTTCTGCAGTTCAGGACTAAGAGCAGCTGCTGCAGTATCTGTTTTAGGTGTTTCAACCATTGAGGTTGGAGGTGTAGTTGTTTCGGTTTTCTTTTCTGAATCTGAACCACCGCAAGCGATCAATGCAAGCGCAATGGCTGAAGTGAGCAACACTTTTTTCATTTCATTTTGTTTTAGTAGTTATTTAAAAAAAATTGAATCTGGCTGGCTATCTATTAAACAAAGTACAAATTAAAACAACATCTATTCCAATCCTAAAATTTTTCTGTTTGCTGCGGTGTTACTTTCAGCACCTGCAAAATCATCAAACGCCTTTTCAGTAACACGGATGATGTGATTCTTTATAAACTCAGCTCCTTCTCTTGCACCATCTTCCGGATGTTTAATACAGCACTCCCATTCCATTACTGCCCATCCGTCGTATCCATATTGAGTTAATTTGCTGAAGATGGTTTTAAAATCAACCTGGCCATCACCGGGCGAACGGTAACGACCTGCACGGTTTAACCAGCTTTGATATCCGCCAAATGTTCCCTGTTTTCCGGTAGGATTAAATTCAGAATCTTTCACATGAAAAGCTTTGATGCGTTCATGATAAAAATCGATGTACTGAATATAATCTAATTGCTGCAGTACAAAATGCGATGGATCGTACAACAAACATGCACGTGGATGATTGTTGACTTTTTCTAAAAACATTTCATACGTCACTCCATCAAACAAATCTTCGCCGGGATGAATTTCATAACAAACATTCACGCCGCATTCATCAAAGTAATTTAAGATGGGCAACCATCGTTTGGCTAATTCTTTAAATCCTTCTTCTACCAAACCATCAGGTCGCTGCGGCCATGGATGAAATGTATGCCACAACAACGCACCGCTGAATGTTGCATGTGCTGTGAGTCCAAGGTTCTGCGATGCTTTTGCACCATACATCACCTGTTGCACCGCCCACTCTTGTCTTGCTTTTGGATTATTCTTTACTTCATCTGCAGCAAACGCATCAAACATGGTATCGTATGCAGGATGTACTGCCACAAGCTGACCTTGTAAGTGTGTACTGAGTTCAGAAATTTCCAAACCATAACTGTTGATTTTTCCTTTCAGTTCATCAGCATAGGTTTTACTTTCTGCTGCAAGTTCTAAATCAATCAGTCGCTTTTCCCATGTTGGAATCTGTATGGCTTTAAAGCCAAGCGATGCAGCCCATTTACAAATATCTTCCAGGTTGTTGAATGGTGGCTCATCGCCCATAAACTGTGCTAAGAATATAGCAGGACCTTTGATTGTTTTCATGCCCCCAACCCCTAAAGGGGAGTATTTAAAAGTTAAAAATTATACGTTGTTGCTGAATAAAATTCAACAGCTGATGATTAAACAATAAAGTTGAACAGAATTGCACGAGCCAAAGTTCCTTCAGGGAGATTTAGAGGGTAAACTCTCTCCACTTCACATCACTCTTACCGCTTTCAATCATGTTTTCTACAAACGCCATCCCTCTCACGCCTTCGTTCACGCTGGGGAAATCGAGCCATTCTTCTTTTGGTTGTTCGCCTTCCAGTTTTGCAGAAACGGTTAATGCAAAATTTCTGTACAGGTTTGCAAAGGCTTCCAGAAAACCTTCGGGATGACCGGCAGGAACTCTTGTGCTATGTGCTGCAAATGAACCATTGTAACCAGCGCCTGTTCTGTAAATTTCAGCTGGTTTATCCAGCCATTTTACAAGTAATGTATTGCTGTCTTCATGCTTCCATTCAATACCGCCTTTTTCTCCGTACACACGAATCTTTACATTGTTTTCTTCGCCTGCACCAATTTGTGTAGCCATCAGCACACCTGTTGCACCATTGTTGAATTTTAAAAATGCAGCACCATCATCATCCAGCATTCTTCCTTCAACAACAATATTAATATCAGCGCAAAGCTGTGTTACTTCCAAACCGGTTACATATTCAGCAAGATTAAAAGCATGTGTTCCAATATCGCCCATACTTCCTGCTTTGCCGCTTCGTTTGGGATCGGTACGCCAGCTTGCCTGTGTTTGTCCTGTTCCTTCTAGGTAAGTGCTTAACCAACCCTGCGGATACTCAACATATACTTTCCTGATTTTTCCCAATGCACCGCTTTTCAAAAACTGCTTTGCCTGCTTTACCATCGGGTAACCGTTGTATGTATGACAAAGCAATAAACTCAAACCTGTTTCTTCCAGTTTTGCTTTTAATTGTTTTGCCTGTTCAAGTGTAAATGTGATTGGTTTTTCAATCACCACATTAAAACCTTTTTCCAATGCCATCATTGCAGGTTCAAAATGCACGAAGTTGGGCGTAACAATACTTACAAAATCAATGCGCTTATCAGCAGGCATAGCTGCTTCTTTTTCCAGCATCACTTTATAATCGGTATAAATCCTGTCTTCATCCAGGAACAACATCTTTCCCGATTCAACAGCTATTTCAGGATTAATACTTAACGATCCTGCAACCAGTTCAACCAATCCATCCATGTTCATTGCAATGCGGTGCACAGCTCCAATAAATGCATCCTTACCACCGCCAATCATGGCCATTCGCAATTTTCTTTTCATAATCTAAGACTTAGAAAAATATTTTTTTAATGTTACCGGCTATTGCTTTTCATAGCATCGCCTGTTGCGTCGCACACTTCATCGTTGGCAATACAATTCATCTTTTTTATGTACGATGTCAGATGAACGGTGTACGCCCAACTATAAACTCTAAACCGCAAACCATAAACTTTTCCCTACCATCCCGTTCTGTACTCTCTCTTTACAAACTGGTTGGCTTCATCGAAGTTGGTGATCTTCATATTCTGTGCATCCCACAATAATTTTTTGCGGCCGAGATATTTATCTTCCCATCCTTTCAGGTTTGGATTCTTCATCATCCATGACCTGATAGCAAGGTTACCCATGAGAATACTTTCTGTAAACGGACCTGCATATTCAAACGGCGAACTTGTTTCTGCATTTCCTTTTCCTGCCATACATGCATTTACCCATTGCAGGTAATGACCTTCAGGAACACGCTTGATGGTTTCTTTCGGCAATTTTACTTCGCTCATTTTTTTCGTTGGCAGCAATGTTGGATTGGCTCCATAACAACTGGCCATCATCTTTCCTTTAGTACCTTCAAAGATTACACCGCCATCCCAGTTGCCCATTGCTTCGTCAGGCAATAACTCTTCGGGACGCTGAGGTAATAAACCACCATCCATCCATGTTACTTTAATATTGCTCTTACCATCATTGGTTGGATAATTTAAATGAATGATGGATGCAGGCGGACAACTGTCAACATATCCAGCTTCTGTCCATGCATCGGTAAACTGGTTGGGCACACTGCACTCCACTTCATTGGGATAAAGTATCGGCAAAATGCGGTAAATAGGATCCATGATATGACAAGCCATATCGCCCAGTGCACCTGTACCAAAGGCCCACCATCCACGCCAGTTAAACGGATGATATTTTGGATTGTAATCAATCTTCTTTGCAGTACCTAACCACAAATCCCATTTCATGGTTGAAGGCACTTCAAATTTTCCCGTTGGCGTGGGTATGCCCTGCGGCCATACGGGCCTGTTAGTCCAGGCATGCACCTGTTTTACTTTACCAATTAAACCTGCTTCATACCATTCTTTCATTTTGCGTACACCATCACCACTGCCACCCTGGTTACCCATTTGTGTAACAACATTGTAGCGTTTGGCAGCTTCGGTTAACATGCGTGCTTCGTAAATATCATGTGTCAATGGTTTCTGCACATATACATGCTTGCCCAACTGCATAGCTGCTAATGTTGCAATAGCATGTGTATGATCAGGTGTTGAAACAGAAACGGCATCAATATTATTCTTTTCTTTCTCCAGCATTTCACGATAATCAAAATAGAATTTTGCATTGGAGAACCGTTTTACTGAATTAGCTGCCTGCAGTTCATCCACATCGCACAAAGCAACAATATTTACTTTGGGGCTTTTTGCAAATTCAGCAAGGTCGCTGGCACCTTTACCACCGGCACCAATACCTGCAATATTCAGTTTATCGCTTGGTGCTACAAATCCTTTGCCCAGTACATGACGTGGTACAATAAAGAAACCTGCAGCTGCAAGTGATGAGTTACGTAAAAATTCTCTTCTTGATTTTTTTGCGCTCATGAAAATGGTTTATGGTTTATGCGTTATAAGAAATACATTCCTTCAGTTCTTTTTCGGTGTAAGACAGGTTGTATTGTTTCAGTACATCATCAGGCACTCCGTTCCATTGGTTGGGTGAATTGCCTGCATATCCAAGATCTTTAACTCCAATCTGTGAAGTATAAAAGCCAGTGGAAGTTAAGTTACGCATGAGATTAAAGAATGCCACGCCCTGCTTCATTTCAGGTTTTGCTTTTTCGGGATAAGCAATGTCGTCTACAATTTCAATCTGCTGCTTGCTATTGCAATCTTTAAATGCTTTTTCAAAACGCTTGTACGATTCAAGATCAAGCCACTTCAATCCACCACGCATAGGTGTTTTAAACTCAGGCTTGTCTTTTACAATAAATTCAATAAATGCTGGAACACCTGCTTCAGTAGCACTGCCGCTTACATCATCTTTTGGAATAATGATATCACTTAAAACAGCAATGGTTGCCATTTCATGTTCGCTGAAAAAAGTTTCTGCGTCCAGTTTTGCTTCAAGCTCCGCTTCTTCTTTTATACGGTCAATTGTACTGGAAGGAGCCGTTTCAACCGGTTTGTTTTTTTCATCAGCTGATTTACACGCATCAACCAATACAGATGATGCAACTGTACCAACAAGAATTGCTTTAATTGAATCTCTTCTTTTCATAACAGCGATTATAAATTACCTTTTTTCAATTGATCAACAATATATTCACTTGCCCTCATGCTCAGCGCAAGAATCGTCCATGTAATATTCTTATCTGCCTGCGATACAAATGCACCGCCATCAACTACAAATAAATTTTTACAGTCGTGTGCCTGGTTGTATTTATTCAACGCACTTCTTTTGGGGTCATTACCCATCCGCACAGTTCCTGCTTCATGAATAATTTCACCCGGCTTTGATAAACCGTAGTTGTTTGATTCATTATCATCATTGCCCCATGTAATCACAGCACCCATATTGTGCATGATTTCACGGAAGGTTTCCTTCATGTGTTTGGCCTGTTTAATTTCATGCTCACTCCACTTTACATTAAAACGCAAAACAGGAATACCATACTGGTCAACAACATTTGGATCGATTTCGCAGTAATTACTTTCAGAGGCAATTGCTTCACCTCTTCCCGCCATACCAACTGTTGCTCCATAGAAATAACGCTGGTCTTCTTTTAGTGATGCGCCATAACCACCTGCTTCTTTTTTCTTACCGGCTACTGCATATTTTCCATTGTAAGTTTGAATATCCCAGCCAAAACCATATGCCGGCTGACCCATTCCTCCCCAATATTCAATATGGTAACCTCTTGGAAAATCAAGCTTTTTATTATCTAACCACCAGGGGCTGTAAATATGTGCACCGCCTACTCCATCTTCATTATATCTTTTTCTTCCAAACAAATTTGGCAATACACCACCCATTGCAGCGCCCGTACTATCATGCAGATATTTTCCCACAACATTACTGCTGTTGGCCAAGCCATTTGGATGTCTTGGTGATTTTGAATTGAGTAACAGTCTTGCACTTTCACAGGCACTTGCAGCAAGCACAACCACTTTTGCATGCACCTGGTACTCCTGCATGTCTTCTTTGTTTACATAGCTTACGCCGGTTGCAAGACCTTCTTTATCGGTGAGCACTTCTCTTACCATTGCACCTGTAATAATATCAACCTTACCAGTTTTTAATGCAGGATAGATGAGTACATTGGTTGATGAGAAATCGGCTTTGGCAATACTGCAGTTACGTGCACATTGCGAACAGTAAAAACAAGTACCCCTGTCGGTTGTGCTTTCAATTTTCTTTGTAAGAATGGATAAACGGCCGGGAATTACCCGAACACCAGCAGCACTTGCACCATTTTTTATCATTAACTCATGAAGACGTGGTTTGGGTGGAGGGAGAAAATATCCGTCAGGATCATTTTCCAAACCTTCATTGGTACCAAAAATACCAATGAGCTGATCAATGCGGTCGTAATAGGGTTTGATGTCTTCGTAACCAATCGGCCAGTCTTCACCCAAGCCATCAATACTTTTGTGTTTAAAATCCTTTGGGCCGAAACGCAATGAAATACGTCCCCAGTGATTGGTTCTGCCACCCAACATACGTGCACGGAACCAGTCCCATTGCGTACCATCTGTTTTCGTGTATGGCTCACCGTCAATATCCCATCCGTAATAGCAGGCATCAAAATCGCCGAACGGACGGAACTTTGTTGCAGCACCCCTGCGTTTGCTTTCCCAGGGATTCTTTAACTGCATCACATTTTTCTGCGGATCATAGTTAGCGCCTGCTTCAAGCAAACACACATTTAATCCTTCTTTGCTCAATGTATATGCAGCCATGCCACCGCCGGCACCTGAACCTACAATAATAACATCGTATTTCTTTTGCTGAACCTTTATTTGAAATTCTCCCATAATGCAACCGTTGAAAGTCTTAAAGTTAACAGTTTAATTAAAATTGAAAAATCAATTTTACATGAATGACATCAAACGTTTGCAATATGCTATTATCATTTTTTTATTTGCTGATTCAATAAATCGCTTAAATTTAATTTTCTCAATTGCCAACAAAAACGATTACGCATGTCTTCAACTACACGCTTGCAGCTTTCTTTCATGATGTTTCTTGAATTTTTTATCTGGGGTGGATGGTTTGTTACTTTAGGAACATTCTTAAATGCCAATCTTTCTGCAACAGGCGCAGAATCCGGACAGGTTTTCTCCACGCAATCATGGGGAGCAATTATCGCCCCTTTTATTATTGGTTTAATTGCTGACCGTTATATCAATGCTGAAAAAATTCTTGGCGTATTACATATTATAGGTGCTGGTTTGATGTACATGATGTACAGTTCAGATAATATCGGATCGTTTTATCCCTATGTATTAGTGTACATGATCCTGTACATGCCCACACTGGCATTGGTGAATTCCGTTTCATTCAACCAGATGAAAAATCCGGAAAAGGAATTTTCAACGATCCGTGTGTTTGGTACTCTTGGATGGATTGTTGCAGGCTTACTCATCAGCTACCTGTTTCACTGGGACTCTGAACAAAGCACAAAAGAAGGTTTATTAAAAAATACATTCCTGCTGGCAGGTGGAGCATCATTGGTGTTAGGACTTTTCAGCTTTACATTACCTAAAACACCACCGAAAGGAAAGGGAGAAAAAGTTTCCGTTAACCAGATACTTGGCCTCGATGCCCTGAAACTGCTGAAGGATAAAAACTTCCTGATTTTCTTTTTATCATCTGTACTTATTTGTATCCCTCTTGCATTTTATTACCAGAATACAAACTCATTTTTATCAAATATCGGAGTTGCAAATCCAACAGGAAAAATGACAATCGGTCAAATGTCGGAAGTATTGTTCCTTTTATTACTGCCTGTTTTCTTTACACGTTTTGGATTTAAGAAAACAATTCTTGTTGGTATGCTTGCATGGGCGCTGCGTTATGTATTATTTGCGTATGGCAATGCAGGAAATTTATCATTTATGCTGTTGCTTGGTATAGCCTTGCACGGTGTTTGCTATGATTTCTTTTTTGTATCGGGACAGATTTATACCGATTCAAAAGCAGGTGAACAACACAAAAGTGCAGCCCAGGGTTTAATTACGCTTGCAACATATGGCGTGGGAATGCTGATTGGTTTTGCTGTGGCAGGAATGATTACGGATACTTATAAACTTGCCGACGGAACATTTAATTATAAAATGATCTGGTTAATTCCTTCAGCTATTGCTGCAGCTGTATTTCTCTTGTTTGCTTTCGTATTTAAAGACGAAAAAGTATCTTCTTAAAATATTCAACCAATAACCAAACAATCATGGCAACGAACAGGAGAACCTTATTAAAAAACCTGGCGGCCACTTCGGTTGCTTTAACAACAGGTAAAGTGTTTGCAGGTATTGAACATATTGAACCAGATAATTTCAAACTAAAAGGGAATATTCATCATTCTGTTTGCAGGTGGACCTATGATTTTCTTCCACTTGATGAATTATGTACGGTTGCAAAAAAACTCGGGCTCACTGCCATTGATTTACTGGCACCAAAAGAATGGCCAGTTGCCCAGCAATATGGCCTTACAGTTTCCATGTGCTATACTGCGGGTAAAACAAGTTTAACCGAAGGCTGGAACAATAAAAATTTTCACGCACAGCTTATTAAAGATTATACAGAAGCTATTCCGTTGGTTGCTGCGGCAGGTTATAAAAATTTAATTTGCTTCAGTGGTAACAGGAAGGGCATGGATGATGAAACAGGTTTAAACAATTGTGTGGAAGGGCTGAAACAAATTATGCCGCTTGCCGAGCAGCACAATGTAATTATACAGATGGAAGTGTTTAACAGCAAAGTCAATCACCCCGATTACATGGCTGATAATACAAAATGGACAATTGAATTGTGTAAACGTCTTGGTTCGCCCAATTTTAAAATTCTGTACGATATCTATCACATGCAGATCAGCGAGGGTGATGTAATCCATACCATTAAAGACAATCACCAATATTTTGGTCATTATCATACAGCAGGTGTTCCGGGCCGTCATGAAATTAATGAATCACAGGAACTGTATTATCCTGCCATTATGAAGGCAATTGTTGAAACAGGTTTTACAGGTTACGTTGCACAGGAATTTATTTCAACGGGTAAAACAAAAGAAGAAAAAATTGCTGCGCTGAAAGATGCGATTAAGCGATGTGATGTGTAAAGAAGTTTATAGTTAAGATAAATGCGTACATAAAAAAGATGCGCAGCATTACTGAACGTACAAGTGAGTGACACAACAGGCGATGCTATGAAAAACAACTGCTGATATAAAAACAATAACTGACATATACTATGCCTGAAAACTATACTTACGATGCAATTGTCATCGGCTCAGGAATCAGTGGCGGCTGGGCTGCAAAAGAACTGACAGGAAAAGGCCTGAAGACAATTATGCTTGAGCGTGGACAAAACATTGAGCATATAAAAGATTATACAAGCACTACAAAAGATGCCTGGGAGTTTCCGCACCGTGGCGGAAGAACACAGCAGATGATCAACGATTATCCGCACCTGAAAAGAGATTACCCGCTCAATGAAATGAATCTTGACTGGTGGTGCAGTGATAAAGAACATCCTTATACAGAAGAAAAACGATTCGACTGGTTTCGTGGTTATCATGTTGGCGGCCGGTCGTTAACATGGGGGCGGCAAAGTTACCGCTGGAACAAGTGGGATTTTGAAGCGAATGCAAAAGAAGGCGTTGCTGTTGACTGGCCTATCCGTTATGACGATCTTGCATCGTGGTACAGCTATGTTGAACGTTTTGCAGGCATCCAGGGAAATAAAGATGGATTAGAAGTTTTGCCTGATGGTGATTATATGCCGGCTATGGAATTAAACTGTGCCGAAAAGGATGTGAAGAAAAGAATGGAAGAGTATTACAAAGGCAAACGTCATTTAATTATTGGAAGAAGCGCAAACATTACACAGCCACATAACAACCGCATCAACTGCCAGTACCGTAACCGTTGCTGGAGAGGTTGTCCGTTTGGTGGCTATTTCAGTACACAATCTGCAACATTACCTGCAGCAATGGCAACGGGTAATCTTACACTTCGTCCGTTTTCCATTGTTACAAAAATTCTGTACGATAAAGACAAGAAAAAAGCAACAGGTGTTGAAATACTGGATGCTGAAACAAACAAAACATACCAATACAAAGCAAAGATTGTATTTGTGTGCGCATCAGCATTAAACTCTGCATGGGTGCTGATGAATTCTGCAACTGATGTTTGGGAAGGCGGACTTGGCAGCAGCAGTGGCGAACTTGGTCATAATGTAATGGATCATCATTTCAGGGTTGGTGCTTCGGGTAAAGTAGAAGGGTTCAGTGATAAATATTTGTATGGCCGCAGGCCAACCGGCATTTACATTCCACGCTTCAGAAATATTTATGATGATAAAAGAGATTACCTGCGTGGGTTTGGTTACCAGGGTGGTGCAAGCAGGGGAAGAGGAATTGAAGTGGCCGAATTTACAATTGGACCAGAACTGAAAGATGCATTGAGTGTTCCGGCTGATGATTGGGGCATCAGCATTACAGCGTTTGGCGAAATGCTTCCTTACCATGAAAACAAAATCAGTCTTGATAAAAATGTAAAAGATAAATGGGGATTGCCTGTTCTTTCATTTGATGTGGAGATTAAAGAAAATGAAAAGAAGATGAGGATTGATATGATGAATGATGCCAAAGAAATGCTGGAAGCGGCGGGAGTAAAAAATGTAACAACGCATGATGGCGGTTACGCACCCGGCATGGGTATTCATGAAATGGGAACAGCACGTATGGGTCGTGATGCAAAAACTTCTGTATTAAACGGCAACAACCAGGTTTGGGATGCGCCGAATGTTTTTGTTACGGATGGTGCATGTATGACCAGTGCTTCCTGCGTAAACCCATCGCTTACGTACATGGCACTAACTGCACGGGCTGCAGATATTGCTGTAAAGGAATTGAAAAAGGGGAATTTATAAGACAACCCTCTAAATCTTATTCATCTGTAAACAAACGATATGAATCGCAGAGAACTTTTAAAACAGATTGCATTATTAACCGGCAGTGTTGTGATTGGTGGAGATCTTTTTCTGAGCGGTTGTAAAACGGCAGATAAAACTGTTGTAACTTTTTCGCCGGAAACAATTGCCTTGCTGAATGAAGTGGCAGAAACAATTATTCCTGCAACAGCAACACCGGGAGCTAAAGCTGCAAAGGTTGGTGAGTTTATGAAAGTAATGGTGACCGATTGCTATACACAAAACCAGCAGGATGCATTTATGAAAGGAGTAGCAGCATTGGATGAAATCTGCAAAAAAGCAAATAGTAAACCGTTCATTGAATGTACTGCACAGCAACGGCACGATTTTCTTGTAGTGCTTGAAAAAGAAGCAAAAGCTTATAACCAGAAAAGAGATGAAGAAGATAAGCCAAAGCGGGAAGAGCATGAAAAGAAAAACAGTACGCTTGCATGGAAAGATCAAACAGAGTTTGAATCTGCTCCAAGTCATTATTATACGATGATGAAGCAGTTAACCTTGCTTGGATTTTTTACATCAAAAACCGGGATGACAGAAACATTAAGACATATTCAGGTGCCGGGACGATATGATGGAGCAATGGCTTATGCAAAAGGTGATAAAGCCTGGGCTGAATAAAAAATTTTAAACAAATCCGCAACACGGAGAGAACATTCAACGATTATGTCATATAACAGAAAAGAATTTTTAAAAACAAGCGCTGCACTTGCTGCAGGTTTATGTATGTCAGACCTACCTCTTACAGGTTTTGCCGCACCTGGTGGTACAAAAAAATACGGCATCCAGCTTTACACCGTCAGGAATGATGTAAACAAAAATCTTGCATCCACAATTGAGTATGTAGCCAAAGCAGGTTACAATCAACTGGAGTTGTATGGATTTGATGGAAAAACATTCTTCGGAAAATCACCGAAAGAATTTAAAGCAATGCTTGCTGCCAGTCACTTAACAGCACCAAGTGGTCATTACGGTATGCCTGATTCTGTTGTTGATGGAAACATGGAAGAGTGGAAAGCAATTGTTGAAGCTGCAGCAGTAATGGGCAATAAATATGTTACCATTCCCTACACGAACGATAAATACAGGAATGGAGATGAGTTTAAAAAATATGTGGAAGCGATTAACAAAGTTGCTGTGCTTACAAAGAAAGCAGGAATGAAACTTGCTTATCACAATCACAACTTTGAGTTTAATAAAGTAGATGGTGGTAAACAATTCCTTGAAGCAATGTTAACTCAAACCGATGCTTCGCTTGTTGATTTTGAAATGGATTTGTACTGGGTGATTTATGCAGGTGAAAATCCGGTTGACTGGTTTAAAAAATATCCCGGCCGTTTTGCCATGTGGCATGTAAAAGATTTGACCACGAATGCAAAAGGAGAAAAAGAAAGTACACAGGTTGGAGATGGCACGATTGATTTCACATCCATTTTTGCGCAAAAGAAACTGGCAGGTTTGAAATATGCATTTGTTGAACAGGAAGCATACACAATGCCCGAAGAACAATGCATCAAAAAGAGCATTGCCTACCTTAAAAAGAAAAACTGGGGAAATAATCTCTGATAAAAAGCGGCTTAGGCCGCTTTTCTTTTTTGTGTACATTCATGGAATGAAAAAACTACTGCTGATTTTTTCCCTGTTTTCGCTGCTTCATGTATCTGCTCAATCAAAAGATGAAAAGCAAATTCTTTCTGTTCTCGACAAACAATCTGCAGCCTGGAACCGTGGCGATGTAGTTTCTTTTATGGAAGGTTACTGGCACAATGATTCGCTGATGTTTATTGGCAAAAGCGGTATTACCTATGGTTATGAGCAAACATTAGCCAACTACAAAAAAGGTTATCCCGATAAAGAATCGATGGGTGAACTGAAGTTTGACATTGTTAAATTAACGAAGCTGGGAAACGATGCGTATTACGTTATTGGTAAATGGCATCTGAAAAGAGAAACGAAGGGAGATGTTGGCGGGCATTTTACCTTACTCTTCCGGAAAATAAAAGGGCAATGGGTAATTGTGGCTGATCACAGCAGCTGATCCTCTTTCTGAAAACAATTTTTTACAAATAAATTTCTAACCATGTTTCTCATTATTCTTGGTGCAATTGCAATAGCCGTTGGTTATTCCTTTGCAAAAGCAAACAGTCCTGTACAAAAGTTTTCCAAACTTATCCGTCTAGTTGGATTTGGTTTTCTTGCCATTGGTCTTGCAACTTCCTGTGTTGTGCAGATAGATGCCGGACAGGTTGGTGTACAAAAACTGTTTGGTAAAGTACAAAGCAGGGTGCTTCAAAGTGGTTTAAACTTTGTAAACCCATTGGTAGAAGTGGTGAAGATGGATATCAAAACACAAAACTATACCATGAGCGGCGTGCAGGACGAAGGACTTAAATCAGGCGATGATGCTATCCGTGTTTTAACAGCTGATGGACTGGAAGTAACCATTGATCTTTCCGTTTTATATCGTGTTGTACCTGCTGATGCACCAAGATTAATTGCTGAAACCGGTGAAAATTATGAAGACAAGATTGTTCGCCCGCTTACCCGTACACGCATCAGGGACAATGCTGTTTATTACGAAGCTGTTGCTCTTTACTCAACTAAAAGAGATGAGTTTCAGCAACGCATTTTCAAAAACATTGAAGAAGATTTTAAGAAAAGAGGATTGCTGCTTGAAAACTTATTGGTAAGAAATATTACACTTCCGGCAAGTGTACGTGCAACAATTGAACAAAAGATCAATGCCGAACAGGAAGCACAGAAAATGCAGTTTATCCTTCAAAAAGAAAAACAGGAAGCCGAACGTAAACGTGTGGAAGCACAGGGTATTGCCGATTACCAGCGCATCATCAGTGAAAGCTTAACCGACAGGCAGCTGCAATACGAAAGTATTAAAGCACAACTGGAAATTGCCAAATCACAAAATTCAAAAATCATTATTATGGGCAAGGGAAATACGCCTGTAATTTTGAATGGAGATAAATAAATAAAAAGAGAAATCTTAATTCTATACTTTTCCCCGCCACACCCTGTAATAAAAATAAATAAGAGCGGCAAGCGATAATAAGAAGATACAATAGTAAATAATATTACCTGTTGATGGTTTATCTTCAAAAAAAGCCCAGTTGAGGTAAACGCCAAATGTCATGTGCAGCAGCAGGAACAATACAGTAACTGATACTGTTTGTACAATACGTTTCAAAAAATCCTGAACATCTGGTTCCATTCCGGCCATGCAAAAAATTGTTCTTACAAATTAGTAAATAAAAAAGCTGCTGCACAGCGTACAGCAGCTTTATGAAAAATAAATTTTATCACAATGTATAACGGATAGCAAAACCGCCCCAGCTTCCCTGGAAACCATTCCGGCTGCCGCTTCCAAATTCAATGCTTGGTTGCCAGTCGAGTGCAAGGTTCAGCGGCATATTAGTGAACTTATAATCAACACCTATCACACCATCAACACCAACAGCTGTAACTCCACGATATAATCCTACATGAGCACCTGGGCCGAGATACCAACGAAGATTACCATCTGTGTTGAGGTTGCCATGAATTTCGTACAAACCGGTAATACGTGTTCCAAAACGATCAAAGTAACCAATAAACTCCAGCGCATTTTTTTCTGAAATGAATGTTTTAAGAGTGGCACCACCCCCACTCCAGAGTTTAATACCTATTGCTGTTTTATATTCAAGACTGTTGGCTGTTGAATTTTGTCCAAACGAAAAATTTGCTGCAAAAAGAATCATCACAATTACTGATAGTTTTTTCATGTGTTTAGTATTTATTGTTTATTGTTTAATCATGTTATAGCTAAAATTATTGTTTCATATACCTGAACGAATTCTTAGCTTATTTCATGTGTTTCATCTGAAAATTTTGCGTACAATATATACGGCAAATGTATTATTTAATGAGAAGGTTTACAAACTCTGTGCTGTCGCCGTTAAATACATTAAAGTCAACTTTTCCACTGATGCCATTTACATGACCGCTTTCGCTATGTTGCCAGAAATGCCAGTTACGGCTGATGCGTGGTTCTTCAGGCTGCAAGTAATGTGCCACCCATAACGGATAATCATCAAATTCATCTTTTAAATACGATTCATAAAAATCTGCATTGGTATAAATAACCGGTTTTACACCGTAAGCCAACTCGGCAGCGTATAAAAATGCTTTAATACGCTGCTGCAGCAACGTTTTATTTACACCATTTGTTTGCTCCACATCAAGCACAGGAGGCAAATCGCCAGATTCAAGTTTAACATTCTTTATAAAATTCCGGGCCTGCACTGTTCCATCTTTCGACGCAATGAAAAAATGATACGCTCCACGGATCAGTTCTGCATCTTTCGCCTTTCGCCAGTTACGTTTAAAATAATTATCAAGATTATCATTGCCTTCCGTTGCTTTGATGAATGCAAAATGAATGCGTGTCTCCTGCACATTCATTGCCTTTACTGCGTCCCAGTTAATAATTTGCTGGTAACGGCTTACATCAATGCCGTGTAAATTATAATTAGCAGGGATATTGATACCAAATTCACGGTAACGGATTAAACCCGCCTGGCGTTCAAGCCACCAGTTGCGGCCATATAAAAAAGCACCGGTCATAAAAACCAGCATTATAATGAGCCAGGGTATATAATAAGATATTTTTCTTTTTTTGCGGGCCATAAGCGAGTGCAAATCTAAATTTACATTCAATCAAAAAATAATTCATCTGTACTTTTAATTTTACTTTAGCGATTACAGTTTTGGAACGATGTTCAGTAACATATCAGCAATCACAATTTTCTTTTCTTAAATCAGGCAAAGGAGAAAAGTTTTTGGTTTGCCTGCATGGCTTTGGTGAAAGTGCCGACAGCTTTTCTTTTCTTGCAAACCATCTGCCTGATGAGTTTACTGTTGTTGCTCCTGAACTTCCCTGGCATGGCGAAACAAATTTCCAGCAAGCAGATTTTTCTGTACAGGATTTAGCAGCAGTGCTGGAATTAATGATTCCTTCCTTCAAACAACAATCAATTTACTTGCTTGGTTACAGCATGGGGGCAAGAATTGCGTTAAGTCTTGTTGAGTATATGCCCGAAAAAATCAGCAAAGTTGTTTTACTGGCACCCGATGGATTAAAGATGAATGGCTGGTACTGGCTGGCAACACAAACAACAGCGGGTAATAAACTGTTCAGGTATACCATGCAACACCCACAATGGTTTGCTGCAATTGTAAACTTGCTGAACAAATCAAATTTCGTGAACAAAGGCGTTGCAAAATATGTGCACAAATACATTGATGATGCACAGGTAAGAAATAACCTGTACCATATCTGGACAACCATGCGAAAATTCAAACCCAATATCAAACAGGTTCAACAACTGGTTGCTTTCAATCAAATTCCTGTGCACCTAGTATTTGGAAAATACGACCGCATTATTCCTTATTCAACCGGTTACAAACTTCATAAAGGTTGTGAATCTTGGATAATAATGCATGAAATACAGGGAGGCCACCTGTTGCTCAAAGAAAAACATGCTGCGTTTATTATTTCACTGCTCGGCAATGAATGATTATTTTGCACACATGCTCTGGTTGGTGATTTCCATACTGTTTCTTCTTCCTTACACTGTATTACTGTTATTTTACAGAAAATGGTGGCTGCAACTGAAACAAACAAATCCACCAGCCGGTTTCACTCCTGCAACTTCATTTACCATATTGATTCCGGCAAGAAACGAAGAAAACAATATCAGCACCTGTCTTCAATCAATCTCTGAATTAAATTATCCAAAGCACCTGGTTGAAGTAATTGTGCTGGATGATTTCAGTGATGATGCAACTGCTGAAAAAGTAAAACAGTTTGAAGAAGTAAAACTTATTCAGCTGAAAGATGTATTGAAAGATAAAATCAATTCCTACAAAAAGAAAGCAATTGAACTGGGTGTACAGCAATCAACAGGCAGTTACATTGTTACTACGGATGCTGATTGTATTGTTCCTGTAAACTGGTTAAGAAACTTTGCATGGATTATTCAGCAGCAGCCAACTGTTTTTATTGCTGCACCTGTTGCAATGAAAGAAGAAAATTCTGCTATTAAAGTTTTCCAGTCGCTAGATTTTATCAGTCTGCAGGGAATTACAGCTGCATCAGTTGCAGCAGGTTTTCACAGCATGTGCAATGGTGCCAATCTTTGTTACAGTAAAGAAGCTTTTTACAAAGTAGATGGTTTTAAAGATGTAGATCATATTGCCAGTGGCGATGATATGCTGCTGATGCATAAGTTATACAAAGCATTTCCGCAGCAGGTTCATTACTGTCAGTCGCAACAAAGCATTGTACAAACCGCACCGGTTGAAACAGTGGGCGAATTCTTTAAACAACGTATACGCTGGGCAAGCAAAGCAGATAAATATGACGACAAACGCATTTTCTGGGTTTTGCTGCTGGTGTATTTACTCAATGTTTACTTTCTTGTTTTACTGGTGGCTTGTTTTTTCAGTAAAGAGTTATGGCTGTTACTTGCAGTATCTATTTTGTTTAAAACAGTTATGGAGCTTTTGTTTATGATACCGGTTGCAGGTTTTTTCAACAAAAGAAAACTACTGTACTGGTTTCCGGTTGCCCAGCCATTTCATATTCTTTATACAATCATTGCCGGATGGCTGGGAAAATTCGGAACCTATGAATGGAAAGGAAGAAAGGTGAAATAAAAACGTTTATTTTTAATCAATGCCGGGCACACAACATTCATTTATTAAAACATTCTGGAAAAAACTGCGGCGTAACAAAGGCGCTGTGTTTGGACTTGTTATTATTATTCTTTCCCTGCTCATGGCTGTTTTTGCTTATGTTGTTTCGCCCGATGCAACTCCCGATGCCAACCGTATTATTGTTGAAATAGCAGCAAAGAAACCGGGATACACACAACAGTTTCTTAAAATTCCAAAACTGAAAATGCAACCGGTTTCTGCAATTAAGAAGTTATTTTGGGGAAGCGAAGAATCATACGAACTATTACCGGTTACTTCATGGAAACAGGAAGGCGACAACCTGGTCGTAAATAAATTCATTGATGAAGGAGTATCTGAACCAATGACAATTCCATTGCATGGTTTTAACTCTAATGAACTTATCACAAAAAAAACATTCTGGCTTGGTACGGATAAATTCGGCAGGGATATTTTAAGCCGGCTGATTGTTGGTGTAAGAGTGAGTTTAAGTGTTGGACTGATTGCCGTTATCATTTCTCTTACTGTTGGAATTTTTCTGGGTGCAGTTGCCGGTTACTTCCGTGGCTGGGTAGATGAATTGATTCTGTGGCTCATTAATGTTGTATGGAGTATCCCCACATTATTATTGGTGTTTGCAATCACTCTTGCATTAGGCAAAGGTTTCTGGCAGGTGTTTCTTGCTGTTGGTCTCACACTTTGGGTAAATGTTGCACGCCTCATACGTGGACAGGTGCTCAGCATCCGTGAACTGAATTACATTGAAGCCACAAAAGCCATGGGCTTCTCACATGCAAGAACCATCTTCAGGCATATTCTTCCCAACGTAATGGGACCTGTGATTGTAATTGCTGCCAGCAATTTTGCCAGCGCTATTGTTATTGAAGCAGGTTTAAGCTTTCTTGGTGTGGGTGTGCAGCCGCCACAACCAAGCTGGGGATTGATGATTAAAGAAAATTACAATTTCATCATCACCAACAACCCTATGCTGGCCATTGCGCCGGGTATTGCCATTATGCTGCTTGTACTTGCTTTTAACCTGCTGGGTAACGGTTTGAGAGATGTGCTGGATGTAAGAAATTAAACGCTGCTTTTTCCCAACATCAACCGTTTGCATAAACACACAGCAAAAAACTTATTTTATCTTTCCTGTCGATTGCCGGCCAAGCTGTGCAGGCGTTTAAAACCATTCAATAATCATAACTGCACATGTCATTATCAAAACCACATTTGAGTTTTTGGCAGATCATTAATATGAATGTCGGGTTCTTCGGCATTCAGTACAGTTTTGGTTTGCAGCAAAGCGCCGTCAATCCCATTTACGATTTCCTTGGAGCAAAGCCCGATGAAATTCCCTGGCTCAATTTAGCAGGTCCACTCACCGGTTTAATTATTCAACCCATTATTGGTGCGTTAAGCGATAAAACATGGCATCCGAAATTCGGAAGAAGAACGCCTTACTTTTTCATCGGCGCAATGATCTGCAGTATTGCTTTGTTTCTTTTTCCTTTCAGCAGTGCGTTGTGGATGGCTGCCGGTTTATTATGGATTCTCGATGCAGGTAATAACACGGCAATGGAACCTTACCGTGCATTTATTGCAGATAAATTAGATGCAACACAACAGCCTACCGGTTTCCAGGCACAAAGTTTTTTTACAGGCTTTGGTCAAACTCTTGCCAACGTTTCGCTCTTTATTTTCCCAATGATCTTTTTAGGTAAGACAGGAAAAATTCCAACATGGGTTTTTGCATCTTTCTTTCTTGGTTCGGTTTGTTCCATTGCATCTATCTGGTGGAGTGTACGAAGCACACCTGAAATTCCGCCAACAGATGAAGAACTTGCTGCACTCAAAGAAAAGAATAAAGGCATGCCGCATCCTGCTGTGCAGTTTTTCTTATCCATCATTACAACACTTGTTGCGTATGCCGTTATTCTGTTGCTGTTAATTCCTTCGTTTTTTTCAAAAGGATTAATAAGAAGAGTATTGAACTACACTGAAAAACATCCCTCTTTAAAAATTGTATTTGCACAGAATATTGAAATCATTGATGCCATTACCAATATGCCGAAAGTAATGTGGCAGCTGGCACTTGTATATTTATTCCAGTGGTATGCATTGTTTTGTTACTGGCAAAACTCATCCAAAAGCATTGCACTTTCTGTTTGGAAAACAACACCCGAACAAAACAGCGATCTCTATGAAAAAGCAGTTAGCTGGACGGGACTTGTAAACGGATGGTATAACATCGTAACTTTTTTAAGTGCATTTACACTTGTATGGTTTGCAAAAAAATATTCTCCAAAATTTGTTCACTTTGCCTGTTTAACACTGGCTGGTATTGGTTTACTTGCTTTCCCGTTTATCGAAAACAAATACCTGCTATTTCCGGCTATTACCGGTTTTGGTATTGGTTGGGCAAGTATGATGGGCATTCCTTATTTAATTGTTGTAAGTAAAATTCCAAAAGAACGTTATGGTGTATACATGGGAATTATCAATATGATGATTGTTATTCCCATGTTTATTCAAACCACAACGTTTGGTTATGTTTTAAAACATTTTCTTCATAACAATTCAGGAAATGCCATTGCGTTTGCCGGAGTATTTCTTTTGATTGCAGCAATGCTTACATTATTCATTAAAGCAGGAAAACCATCTGAAGAAACAACTGTTCAATTTTCTGGAGGACATTAACCATATCATCATGCAGAAATCAACATATTTATTTGCGCTTGCATTTATTTCATTCGTTTTGTTTTCCTGCAAAACAAAATCAACATCATCTGCTTCAAACGGAATCACGACTGAAAAAAAATGGTGGAAGGAAGCAGTGGTGTATCAAATCTATCCACGCAGTTTTAAAGACAGTGATGGTGATGGTATTGGCGATTTAAAAGGTATTACTTCAAAACTGGATTATATCAAAAGTCTTGGCATTGATGCTGTATGGCTCAATCCTGTTTATGCTTCGCCCAACAGGGATAACGGTTACGACATCAGCGATTATCAAAACATTGAACCGCTGTTTGGTAACATGGCCGATTTTGATACACTGCTGAATGGATTTCATCAGCGTGGAATAAAAGTGATCATGGATATGGTGCTCAACCATTGCAGCGATGAACACAAATGGTTTAAAGAAGCAAAAAAATCAAGAAACAGCCCTTACTATAACTACTTCCATTGGTGGCCCGCTGAAAAAGGCGAGCCACCTTATCGTTTCAGCATTTTTGACGATAAAGGATATGGATGGAAATTCAACAAACCAACCAACTCATATTACCTGCATTATTTCGGCGATTTTCAACCCGATTTAAACTGGGAAAATCCGCAATTGCGCCAGGAAATTTATAAGATGATGCGTTTCTGGTGTGATAAAGGTGTGGATGGTTTCAGGTTAGATGCACTTGCATTCATCAGCAAAGACACTACATGGCCTGCATTGCCAAAAGAATACAATGGCAACTGGGTGATGTATTATGCAAGCGGACCATCACTGCACGATTATATCAAAGAAATGAACCGTGAAGTGCTGAGCAAATACGACCTGGCAACTGTTGCAGAAGCCGTAGGTGATATTCCGAGAGTAAAAAAATTTGTAGATGAAGACCGCAACGAATTAAACATGGCCTATCATTTTGAGGCGATTGATTTTGGTTATTTGAAAGGCGAATACAAAATGCCTGACCCGAAAGGATATGACTTTGCAAAATGGAAACAGATTTATAATAAATGGGACAGTGCCTTTGTTGAAAAAGGTTGGGGAACGATTTATCTAGGCAATCACGATCAGCCACGCATGCTTACACGCTGGGGTAATGATGTACCTGCATACAGGGATTATTCATCCAAGCTGTTAACCACGTTTATTTTAACCATGCGTGCCACACCTTATTATTATTTCGGCGATGAAATAGGCATGAGTAATATCAAGTTCGATAAAATTGAACAATACAATGATGTAGAACTGCTTACCAACTATGCACAGGTAAAAGCAAAGGGCGGTGATTTAAAACGTTTTCTTGAAGGCATGAAAATATCATCAAGAGATAATGGCCGCACTCCCATGCAGTGGGATACAACAATCAATGCAGGTTTTGGCAGCACTCATCCATGGCTTCCGGTAAACAGTAATTACAAACAGGTAAATGTTTCTGCCGAAGAAAAAGATGCAAACAGCTGCCTGAATTATTTCAAAAAAATGGTTCAGCTGCGCAAGCAAAATGAAGTTTTGATATACGGAAAGTTTACACTGCTTGATAAAGACAATCCAAATGTATTTGCCTATACAAGAGAACTGAATGGAAAAACATGGCTGGTATTACTGAACTTTACATCAATAAATGCAGCTGTTAATACAGGCATTGATCTCAGCAAAGCAAAACTGTTAATTACAAATTATACATCAGCATCTTCAAACGGTACATTAAAACCGTATGAAGCAGCAGTATATGAATTATAAAACATGAAAAAGATTCTTTGTATCGGTGAAGCATTGATTGACATGATCTGTACTGATAAAGGTAAGCCGTTATCAGAAGGAGAACATTTTTTGAAAAAGCCCGGTGGTGCACCAACCAATGTTGCTGCTGCCATTGCAGCACTCGGAGGAAGTGTTGAACTGTCTACCAAAGTTGGTACAGATCCGTTTGGTGATCATATTGTACAGGTGATGAAAGAATTTGGTGTGGGCACGAAGCACATGCTGCAGGACGCTAAACACTTCACCACATTTGCATTTGTTTCATTAATGGAAAATGGTGAACGGGATTTTTATTTCAACCGTGGTGCCGATGGTCAGCTAAGTAAACAGGAAGTTGACTCAATTGATCTTGATGAATTTTCAATTGTACATTTTGGTTCAGCAACTGCATTTTTGCCCGGACCATTACAGGAAGCTTATTCGCTCTTATTAAAAAAAGCAATTGAACGCAATCTCTTCATCAGCTTCGATCCCAACTACAGGCAGTTGTTATTTGGTCATCAGAAAGAATCATTCGTTGAGCAGTCCTGGAATTTTTTAAACCAATGTAATTTCTTTAAGGTAAGTGATGAAGAAGCCATGATGCTTACTTCAACTGCAAGTGCTAAAGAAGCTGCAGCTGTTTTTCTTGAAAAAACAAAAGCTGTCTTTGCCATCACCATTGGTAAGGAAGGAACCATTCTTGGCTTAAACGGAGAAACATTCATCGTACCAAGTATTGCAATAACACCTGTTGATACAACTGGTGCCGGCGATGCATTTACCGGTGCAGTATTATACCAGCTGAGTTTTAAACCGTTAAACCCTGCTGTGGAATTCTCTGCTGAATTATGGCAATCGCTCATTGCCAATGGCAACAAAGCCGGTGCACGCACCTGTGAGTATATGGGTGCAATGGAAGCCTTTAAACATTTAAACAACAATATTTTTAAATAAACATGTACACGTTCGGAGTTCATGAACATACCAATGCACTGCTGAAAGAACATCAGTTTGATGTGGCAGGAAAAGACAATCCTTTTTATACAAGGCTTCTTGCCAACACGTCGGCTATTTTCAATTTGTACCTGCAGTTGTACGAACATCACCCCGCTGCTGAAAGTTTGTTTGATGAACTGATAAAGGTGATCATCAAAGCATATAAGCAAAGAACAGATGTACTGAAAGAAAAAGATTTAAAAAAACTGGAACAGGAACATTGGTTTCTCAGCAATGAAATCAATGGCATGAGTTTATATGTCGATCGTTTCTGTAACAACCTTGAAACACTCGCCACCAGGCTTGATTATTTTGAAAAGCTGGGAGTAAACTTCCTGCACCTGATGCCTGTTTTTGAAAGTCCGGCCAATGAAAGCGATGGTGGTTATGCTGTTTCTGATTTCAGAAAAGTAGATGAACGTTTTGGTACACTTGCCGATCTTGAGCAGCTGCAGAAAGAAATGCGGAAACGAAATATGTATCTCATGCTCGATATTGTGCTGAACCACACTTCACACAAACACGAATGGGCAGTGAAGGCAAAGCAGGGTGAAAAAAAATACCAGGATTATTTTTATTTCTATAACGACCGCAGCTTACCTGATCAGTACGATAAAAGCATGCCTGAAATTTTCCCGGAAAGTTCGCCGGGTAATTTCTCTTACATAAAAGAATGCAACAAGTGGGTGATGACGGTTTTTCATCACTACCAGTGGGATCTCAATTACACAAACCCACTGGTATTTATTGAAATGCTGGATACAATTTTCTTTTATGCCAATCTTGGTGTGGATGTGCTGCGCATTGATGCACCGGCGTTCATCTGGAAACAACTTGGTACTACCTGTCAGAACTTACCACAGGCACATACACTGCTCCGTTTAATCAAGCAATGTGTGCAGGTGGCAACACCAGGCATGGCTTTGCTGGGCGAAGCAATTGTTGCACCAAAAGAAATCATGAAGTATTTCGGTACAGATAATTTTATTGCACGTGAATGTGATTTTGCATACAACGCAACACATATGGCATTGCAGTGGGATATGCTTGCCACCGGCGATACAAAAGTGATGCTTGCTGCACAACATGAAATTCTGAAAAAACCGTACGGTACATCCTGGATTACCTATACACGTTGTCATGATGATATTGGTTTGGGTTACGACGATGCAATGATTGAGCAGGCAGGTTACAATGCATATGCTCATCGTAAGTTTTTGAAAGATTATTATTCAGGTGCACATCCCGGTTCACCAGCTGCAGGTGCATTGTTCAGCAGCAATCCTAAAACAGGTGATGCAAGAATCAGCGGTTCACTTGCTTCGCTGTGCGGATTGGAAAAAGCTTTGAATGAAAATAACCAGCAGGCGATTGATCTTTCCATCCAGAAAATATTACTCATGCAGGCGCACAGCTTTTTCCTTGGCGGCTTGCCAATGTTGTTTTATGGTGATGAACTTGGTTACACCAATGATTATTCTTACCTGAACGATGAAGGAAAGAGTTACGACAACCGCTGGATGCACCGGCCAATCATTAATTGGGAAAAAAATAAACGGATTGATCAGCAGGGAACAACAGAAGAAATTATTTTCAGCTCAACTAAACGTTTACTTTCATTTCGCAAACAATTACCTGCAGTTGCAGATCACAGTAATCTTGTTTGGCTAACTCCGCACAATACGCACATTGCAGGTTATGTACGTGAAACAAACAGTCAGCGTTTATTCTGCCTGTTTAATTTCAGCAATGAAGATGCATATTTAACCTGGTATGCTTTTAAAGAAAAAGGAAGTGTTGCAGCTGAATTATTTGATCACTGGAGCGGGAAAACTTTTACAGTAGGAAACGATCACGAATTTTTAATTCTGCCGCCTTACGGGTTTATGTTGCTGGAGGGATAATTCCTTTTCTGCATGTTTGAGTTTGCAGGCATTAATCATTTGCCTGAGTTCAAGAACAGGAATGCTTTTAATGGTTTCGTTTTTCAGTTCAATGTTTACTTCGTCATTTACTTTCTGCAACTGTAATCTTCCTTTAAAAATTCTTGCTTCTTTTGTTTGAAGAAATGCTGCAAGATTTTTAAATGTTTCAATACGGCAGGCTAATTCTTTTTTATCCTGCAGCACAACAAGTCTCACTTTCGCTTTGTAAGGCTCGCTCTTTAATTGTATTTGTAAAGCTTGTTGCATCGGGTTACTTGATTTTATATTTATTCATCAAAGCAAGCAGCACACCGTTTGTCCAGCCAAAGCCATCCTGCCCGGCATATTCACCACCACCTGCTTCAAGATGTGTGTCAACTACATTGTATTTCTCCATCAGTTTACCTGTTCTTGCAAAAACTTCTTTATTTAGTTTTATCCAGCGCATTGCAATTTCTTTTGCCAGTTCCTTTTGTCCTGTTTGTTCCAATGTAGTTACAGCAATCCATTGCAACGGTGCCCAGCCATTCGGTGCATCCCACTGCTGTGTTGTTGATACTGCTGTTGAAAGTATTCCTCCTTCTTTCAATAAATACTTCCGAATAAATGCAGCGGTTGAGTTTCCATGACCAATCATACCTTCCGGATTGGGTTCAGTGAGATAACTTACAATCATTACAGAAGATGCAGCAGCAATACCTGTTGATTTTTTTGTTACGAAATTATAATCAGAATAATAATGTAGTTCGGCACAACTGAAAACATTTCTGAAACTCTGCTCCCGTTTATACGCAAGAGTGTTGTATTGCTTCCGCAGATTTTCTTTACCACTGATTCTGTACGCCTCTTCCAGCGTTCGTTCAAGATTCAGCAACAAACAATTCAGATCAATTGGCAAGATATCGGTTGTTTGTATTGTTGAAAGATGTTGCCCGTCAGCTAACCACCTGCTGCTGAAATCCCATCCGCTTGCTGCACCTGCTCGTAAGTCCCTGTACAATTTCAACCGTAATTTTTTTGCAGCAGTTTCTGCCTTTTTCCCATCTGCAAATGTTGTTGAAGCCAGCATATGCTTTACAGCTTCATCAGCAGTTTCAATATCATCCCTGTAACTTTCCTGCCTTGCTGTTGTGCTTTCATCCCAATAGCGGTTGAGAATTGTTCCGTCTTTTAATTTCACCACACTTTTAAACGCCTGCCCCGGTTTTACAGTTGATGCGCCAAGCATCCAGTAATCATATTCTTTTTGCAGTGCAGGTAAAAATTCTTTGTACACCTGCTCACCTTTAATATCAGCAAGCAGTTTTACCATCAACGAAAAATACGGTGGTTGTGAACGGGTGAGATAATACGAACGGTTACCATTAGGAACATGACCGAATGTGTTGATGAGATAAGCAAAATTCTTTACCATGTTTTCAATCAGGTCATATTCCTTGCTTTCCTTTAAACCAAGCATGGTGAAATAAGAATCCCAATAATAAATTTCATGAAAGCGTCCGCCGGGAACAATATAAGAGTTGGGAAGTGGTAGTAAAGATGAACCTGTAACAGCTTTATCTTTTTCACGTTTCAACACATTCCACAGGTTATTGATATGCTCTTTAACATCCGTTTCTTTTGTTACATAATTTAATTGCGGCGCTGCGGGTAATTCAAAATTTTCTTCAACAAATCGTTTGAGTGAAAAACGAATGGCAGGATTCTTTTTAATTTTAAGATAATCAGCAACAATCTGTTTCGGGTTACGTTTTGGAACGCAATCAACAAATGTTTTTCCGTCAGGAAATATTTTTGCCAGCTGAACATCAGTAAACAACTGACCATATATTTTATCGGGAGTTGAAATGATTTGTGCTGATGTTGTCATTGAAAAGAAAATAACAATTTGAATAATAAGGTTCTTCTTCATTTTAAACAGTGTGCTGACTGGACACTGTACCATTTTTTCCGTTTGCCTTAATCATGCGCTGAATGATTAAAACAGAAACAATCAACAAAACAATGGGTATGATTAAAAAATAAAAAGCTTTTACTCCGCCGATATTTTTAAATAAAACACCAACGATTCTTGATCCTAAGGTACCACCAAGTGCAGAGAAAAAAATAATCAGTCCGGACATGGGTGAGTGAAGACTTTTGGGTAAATGACTCAACACCGTTGAATTAAGTAATGGGTAAATGGGCGCAATAAAAAGACCAATCAGCGGCAACACAAATCCAAGCATCGGAACATCAGCCAGGCTTTTCAATTCAGCAATCTGACCAGCAGGTTTTAACTGTGGTAAAATTGCCAGCAACAAAACAACTGCAGCAACTGCGCAGCAGATAACAATCAGCGACCATGAAATTTTCTTTGATAACCATCCTGCAAGAAATCTTCCGATTGCCAGTGAAATTGCAAGAATGGATGCCATCTGCACACTGAGCTTATCTGAAAACAAAAATATTTTTTCGTTGAAACGTGGAAGCCAGGTCATAATTCCCTGTTCAATCATCACAAAGAAAAATGCAGAGAAAATAAATACAAGAACAAGCGGAACAAGAATAAGATGCACTGAAGCTTTCATATCACCCATCAGATCAGATCCGGCAGTTTCAGATTTCATCTGCACACCAGAAAAACTCAGGAACAGGAATGAAACCACTACAAGTACTGCAAGCAGCAAATACACATTCAGCCATGCATTTACATTTGTATCAGAATAAAAAGCAGGAAAAAGAAAATAAGCTGTTGCAATTCCAACCATGAAAAACCCTTCAATGGAACTCATGAGTGATGAATGTTGCTCAGGTGTATCTGTAACAACACCCACAAGACTATAAACAGAAAGCTTGATTAATGCAAAACTTACTCCAACAGATAAGAACATAAGCTTGGCCGACCAGAAACTATTACCATAATACATGCCAATACATCCTCCAAAAACAATCAGCAATGCCACCTGCATGGCTTTCTTATAACCAAACCTTGGAAGAAACGAAGCAACAAGAAATGAAACAATGGCAATTGGTAAATCTTTAAACGCTTCAAGAATTGAAGCCTGTTTTTCATCAACACCAAATACCTTAATTGACTTTGCAATAACAATGCCCACGCTATTGAGCAAAATGGCAAAAACAAAATAATTGAGGAAGAGAGATACTTTGATTTTAAAGCTTTGCATGGCAAGTTATTGATGGCATTAAAAATACCTGATACCAATGAATTGCCAAAGCAATTTTCCCTATAAAGAAGCGCCTTTTACTAACATTGAAGGCACGCAAACGTTTTCGGCAACCTCTTCATTTTTTAAGCGGCCATACATCTGTGAAAAAGCAAGTTTTCCAAGCTTATATCCACTTGTTTCAACATAGGTAATAACCGGTTTATACATCCCCGGAATAAAGCCGTTACTGATGCTGATAACAGCAACATCTTCCGGCACACGCAGGTTCAATTCATGAATGGCTTTCATTACTCCAACAAGAATCATATCGCCCATGCAAAAAACAACATCCGGTTTTTCATCTGAAGTTAACGCAGCTAATGTGGCTTCTTTTGAAGGAGCGCTTTGTTCTGTATAATCAACCGTAATTTTTGTGGAAGGAGATTTTTCTTTAAATGTTTTCAGAAATGTATCTCTCCTGATTTTTGAAATACTTAAGTGCGGATGCCCGAATAAAGCCAATACATTTTTTTTCTTCTTTTCAATAATTGCTTCAGCTGCTATACGTGCTGCATCTTCATCGGCAAGACAAACAGAATGAAAACCACTTACTTCAGGAACCCGGTCAAAAAATACAATGGGTATTTTCTGATCTTCCAGTTTTCTGAACGGTGCATATTCTTCCGTTGCAATGGACACTGTTGCAAACAAACCCATCACCATATTTTTCCGGAAGAAATTAAGATTGGCTGTTTCAATAGCAACATCATCTCTCGATTGCATAATCAGTACAGAATAACCATACTGTCTTGCTTCATCTTCAACTGCTGCAATAAATGAATCGTAAAAATAATTGTCGATCGAAGGGATTAATATTCCGAGTAAATTACTACGCTTGGTACGCAACTGCACAGCATAACTGTTAGGTTCATATTCCATGGCTGCAGCAAGTTCTTTTACCTTAGCCCTTGTGGCTGCTGAAATGTCTGGATGATCTTTCAGTGCACGGGATACAGTTGAAATGCTGATGCCTAAAGCTTCGGAAAGCTTTTTCAATGTGCTTTGCATATTCTCAGTTTATATAGCAGTTAGTTTTCGAAACAACTAAAGGTAATTGTTCTTTTAACGCTGCCGAAATAAAAATGAGAACAACAAAATTTCTGCTGAGTTGTTCGTTTACAGTTTAATTACCACAGTTACACTTGCATTCCGGCCTTCGGATGGCCATATACCGGGACCTGGATAGAATGATGGCCGCTTGGTGAAATACATTTTGTTGGCAAGATTGTTTATGGAAAGTTTTACCTCCGCAGTGTTGGTAATACGCAACGAAAGATTCATATCAAGCAATCCATAAGCAGGAACCAAACCAACAGCACCTGTTGATTTAACCGGCTGAACGGTGTTTAATGCATCAGCAAAAGTTTTGGCCGTATAACTGTATAAGAAAGATGCTGAAAATTTCCGGTATTTATAAACAATGCCGTTACGTGTAATACAGTTGGGTACGGTTTCAACTTTGTTGTTATGAATGTCAATGTTACTGTTACCCGATTTTACTTTCCCTTCCAGGTATCTTGCATCCATAAATGCGGTGGAAGTAAATACAGATATACCCGATTTATGATTGATTAACCAATCGGCCTGCACAAACAATTCAATACCTTTTGTCAATGAATTTCCAATGTTGGTACGGTATGTATAAAACACAGCAGTTTCATTTGTTTGAGTGAGGGTTCCAAAACGGTTGTTCATGCGCAATGTAAACAAGCTCATATCCCAACGCAGAAATTTCCAGTTACCCCTGAAACCAATTTCACTGTTGTAACCTCTTGCATCTTTAATGTTGGGATCAACAAGTTCATATGTTGATGTTGGAATAAGATCTTTAAACAACATGGGATGATATGCCTGTGCATAACCTCCGTATATTTCTGTTGACACAGATGGCTTGTATAAAAAGCCAACAGAAAGAAGAGAGAACTGATGTTTAATTGTAACGGGTATTTCGTTAGCAGGGTAATAATTGATTTTGCCGGATAAATCTGTTTCACCGTTTTCCACTCTCACTCCCACATTCACCGAAAAGTTTTTCAGCAGCTGAAATTTGTTTTCTACAAATGCTGCAATGTTCTTTGTTTTAAAATGAAGATCTCTTCCCCATGCAGGATCAACAAGTGTCAAATCATAATCGCTTCCGTTTGTTCCTTTACCCAGCTGGCGGCGGTGCAGATCATTATTCATGTATTGCACACCAGCTGATAAAACACTTCTCTGTCTTCCGGTTTTGTATTGCTGCAGCAAACGTAACTCCGTTGAATAGCTGTGGTAATTGTCAATATCAACCTGCCTGTTGTTATAAAAAAGAGTGGAAAGATTGATACTGTCTTTTACGTTCGTTGGTTTATCAAACATTACGCTGCTGCGGTTGCCCAATACTGCAGATGATATGAGCTGAAGTTTGGTTGAACGGCTCATCTGCCAGTTAATGTTGACAGAAGGAATATGAATATCGGGGCTGTAATAATTTCTTGATCGTGTTGCCTGTGTGGGATTGGCATAAAACATACTGTCGGTTAATGCACCCGGCAAGCGGTAAATATATTTTGATCGTGCCCATTCAACATGAACTGAAAAATTTTTAGACAGCTGATAAGTGAATCCAATAAACTGTGCTTGAGAATTGGTATGCTCATTATCCCTGAAACCATCTCTTGATTTTTGCTGATAGTAGGCATAGTAGCTGAACTTTCCTTTACTGCCGCCAACTGCATTGTAACTGCTGATTAAATGATACGAACCAACCGAATTGATTGTTTCAAAAGAAAACGGTTTGGATGTATCGCCTTGTTTGCTGATATAATTAAGCATACCACCAAACTGTGCACCATATTGCAGTGAACCTGTGCCACGCACCAGTTCAATACGTTCAATACTTTCCAGCGGCATACTATAATGACTTGCGGGATAGCCATACATATCAGAGTTGGTGATGATGCCATCTTTCCTGATGTTGAATTCCCATCCTCGGTGCGGATCTAATCCACGTGTAGCAATATTAATCTGATTGCCACTTCCATCCATATCATATACAAACACACCGGGAATTTTTGCAAACAGCTGCCTGCCTGTTTTATTTGCAATATCGGCAGGCAACTGTGCAAGTTGTATTACTTCTGTTTTTTTACCGGCAAAAAGAAACGTGCCCTGTTCGGCCGGTAACGTTTTTACACGATTGAATTTGAAATAAGAAACTACAAGAACACTGTCCAGGCTGATTACTTTTTTTGTACTGTCGTTTTCTTCCTGTGCCAGTGCTGAAGCAGTTACGCTCAATAATAAAAACAGCACTTGTAATTTCTTAAACATAATTCATCAGGTTTTCAAATATTAATCATCGCCTCACTCAGTTTGCACCGTCGCTGTTTGCTCTTGCAACAGCGTAACTGCCAACTGCATTACCACACTTCAATCCTTCTTCACAATCACTGCGGTAATGAATAGCTCCATACAAACGTGAAAGAGAAGCTTCCAATGCCATATTTTCATAAGCAGTTTTCCGTTCGGGTATAATGCGCCCAAGTATGGTTGCAGCAGCTCCGCTAAATGTTGAGTGACCACTTGTGTAACTGGGGAAATTGGGCAAGCCCGTCCATGTTTTTATTTCCGGATTCATTTGTGCAGGTCGTGGATTAAAGTAATAAAACTTCGCATCCCAGCAGGCAATAGCAGCATCCATCATACTCATATTCAGCAATGCCATATTACGTGCCCAACGCACTTCACTGTAATGTTGCTTAATAAAATCATCCGCTGCAATTGCATTCCAGTGACCGGGAGGTGTTGCAGTTACCAAACCATCGGCCCAGAAATGTACAATCGCCACCTGCTCTCTTGTTGCATGCTTGCTGTAATACAATACTTCATCCAGTTCTTTTTTGAATTTATCTGATTTGGTTGAAGGTGGCGGACCCGGACGAAGTTTTGTTACCAGTGTTGTTGAATCAAACAACCATGTTTTTACCCGGCCAAACAATGGTAACATTGGTGGGCGCTTGGGCGATTCAAGACTGGTCCACGGTGTTTCGCCTGTTGCAGCAGTTTGTGTTTCCATTTGCTGCCATATTGCAGGAGTACCAACAGCAGCACCTGCACGATCACCACGTGCACGTGTAACAAATTTTTGTGCAACAAGGCGGCCCAGTGCTTCACCTGCTTCAATATCGCTGCGAACATTCATGCCTGCCATCAATCTTGCATTCTTATGTTCTGTTGCGAGTTGCTGAATTTTTGCCTGCTCTGCCGGAAAAAATAATTTCAGCATTTCAACCATCACACCAACTACAACTGCATCTTCACTTGGGTATGAAGGAAGGTTTGTTTGTGGCAGATAAGTGGTAAACGTTGTGTTGATTTTATAAGGAGCTGAACGGTTGTACAGTTTTTTGTAATACCACGCTGCAACCAATGCATCGTACTGAGCTGCGCTGATATAAGCATAAGCCCTGGAAGCATAAGGAGGATTTGCAAATGGAAACTGCGGATTATTAAACGGATTGTTGGCATCAGGAACAGGATATGTTCCATCAGGATTTTGATAAGGTGGCAGGTTATATTTTGCCACAAGATCACGCATAATTTCATTCCAGCGTAGCACTGCACCTGCGCCCCAGTATTTTATTCTGTCTTTATCAGCCACACTCATATTCTGCTGGTAACTTTTTATTTCATTAATCTCTGCTGTATAAGTTGGGCCGCTCGTGGCACCGGGTGCAGCTACAGGAAATTCATCGGGCGATGCAAGTAAAATGGGCTTCCAGGCACCTGCATCTGCATCAATATTTGCAGGGTTTAAAAGTTCTGTATTGCTTGTTCGTTCTTTAATTTCTTTGCGGCAGGAAGCTGCAACAAAAAGAATAAGCAAAGCAGTTGTTATATGTTTTATGTTAAAGTACATGTTGTCAATTTTTTGGTGATGAAAACTGAAATTTCAATGTTATTTTTTTGCTTTCTTCTTCAGGAAAAAAGCATAAAAAACAGACCCGTTTACTTCAAAACTTTTTCCAACGTTTCTGCCAGCAATCACCTGGTTGGCACCTGCCTTTACAAAAAGCTGTGGTTTATTTTTGAACACATACTTCATACTGGCACCAACAGAAGTAGCATTCATACGGTTACTGATAAAAGGCATGTTGTTCTGCGTAATATCAAAACCGCCTTTTGTTGTCCAGTTATTCAACACCAGTTCTGCAACAACCAGTTTTGTGCGATAGCCTGCACGAACATTGTAGGACGTTGCATTGGGCATATCTACTTCATTCGATAAAATCAAATGATCAGTATAATATGAATCCCTGTCCAGTGTTACATTACTCCGCAGTACGTATGTGGCTGAAGCTGTAACAAACCATTTGTTATTGTAGTAATAATCGAATAACAAACGGGCCATGGCCGTTTTACTTTTCATTCCAATTGACAAAGGCAACAGGTCGGGTGTATAATTACTCATTGGCACAGAGCCGCCAATTATTCCAAACGCAGCAAAACGGCTGTGGCTGGCAACTATATTTATTGCCTTGTATTTAAGCATAAGACTAAGATCCTGCATACCTTTTTGTCCATGTAATGTACCGGCGCTTGCTTTTGTAATTACATAAGGTATGTTGAAAAGAACATTTAGTTTTTTCGTTGCTCCGTAATTGCCCATCACGGCCATTGTTTGAGTGGATATTTTTCCAACGTTCAGATTCTCTCTTTGCTTTGTTCCTTCCCAGTAGTTTTTCCAAACATTGTAATTATATGATCCACCAATACAAAACTCATTTTTCGACATCATAAGACCATCCATATCAGTTTGGGCAAAACAGGTTTTGTTTACTGCAAGCAAGAGCAATGCAGTGAAACAACAGATAATAGTTTGCTTCATTTTTCAGTTGTTATTGTTTTAAGAATTGCAGACCAGGTTTTGTTCCGAACCTGATCTGCTTAATTTATTTTTTAAAATTTGAAACTGCACCCGATATTAATTGTGTAGTCGGAAAAAGCAGCATCACCCTGTGTATATACGCCGGTAAGTTTTGTACGTATTTTATCCGGAACACTTTGTGTACGGTTGCGTACAACCCATACAGGAACTGTTGCAAAAAGATTTACTTTCTTAAACTGGTAAGCTACACCGGGATCAACACCTAAAATTTTTCCGGGTCTTCTGAAACCATTACTTCCGCCAACTAAATCATAAACAGGAACACATTCCATCCGTACACCAGCTGAAGCAGAGAAATTACCAAACATGAAATTTGCACCACCTCTTAACATGTACTGATCAGGAACACTCATGACACTGCTTCCGTTTGCAACGTTTGCTGATGTTGGTACAGCACCTCTTGTTGTTGATGTTCCGTTTTGTTCTCTCGGGTTGATGAGATAATAAAAATTACCATACACACTTATTACTTTCGAAAACACATAGTAACCATTCAGCTCAACTGAAAAACCTGTACCACCATCACCCAACTGAATTGACTGATCAACCGGACCAAGCGTTCTTGTTGTATCATTTTTATAAAAGAAGTCCTGGTAGTTATAATCACCTGTAGGAAGTTTGATACCTAACCCAGCCTGTATATTTCCTTTTTTAGATGTTAACGGATTCAGCAACCACCTGTATGCACTGATGCGTACATCACCCATTCCAAAAGAGTGTGTTGAACGGCGTGCATTAGGACTTGTACTTGTGTTGCCATAATGCTCATACATAGATGAACGCCTGTTTGACAAGATGGGAACGTTTACTGCAAGTGACCACCGGTTATTTAAATTGCGGACAAGAGTTAAATCAACTGAATGCTGGTAATTTCTCACATCTGTTCCGTTTTCAACACGCTGCTTTTGTTCTTCCGTTCCAACAAAATGGCGGAATGAATGAAAATAACGATACCCGATATTTAATTGCCATTTGCTCTCTTCAATACTATCAGCATGTAATCTTGTGCACGATGCGCCATTACTACGTACAGCAACACATCCCTGTGCTGAAGTTGATTGTGTATAATATATACAAAGCAGCAGCATACCTGCAAATGCAAATAATTGTTTCATGAAATTTCTTTTGGTTGTTACTGTTTAAATACTGCTGTACATTTTAAAAAAATGTACAGCAGTTACACAGGCTGCCTGCCTGTGTAATTTCATTTTAATGAATGAAGATTATTTCCTCATTTTTATACGCTGTGCAACAAGTTCACCAACCTGTTTGCCAATGCGTAAACCTTCATCGCCATCAAAACGGTAATGAATTCCTCCGTATAAACGTGACATAGCTGCTTCGGCTGCTGCTTCACGGAACGATTTAATCTCCCTGTTTTTGATACCAAACTCCAGTAAAGAAGTATCGGTAAAACTGAGTTTATCGCCAAACCATGAAGTCATTGCCTCGGCTGCAGCAGAGGAATTGGTTGCGTGACCAGCTATATAAGAAGGGAATGATGGCGTTTGAATATAAGGACGCCATTCCTGGTCAATATATTTATTAATTACAGTTTCAGGACGTACAAGGTTGCTGGTGAACTTTTCTTTCCACACCCTTATAAATGCATCGAAGAATGCAATTGAAGTGAGTGTGTATGCACCAACAGTTGAATTAAAATCGGCTTTGGCTGTTTTTGCTGCAATACCAACAATATTGAGCCAGTGACCGGGAGGTGAGAATTTTTTTGTAGCAAACATTACGTGGCCGCTTACATGCATCATAAACGGATTATCATCCCAGAAATCTGCAATATGTTTTTGTTCTTCGGTAAGACTATCACCTGTAGTTTTTACTTCCATTACAGCCTTATAGTATTCGCTGTTTTTGTTTTTAATATCAAATTTGGGATGTGGTCTTACTGCAAACATACCTGAACTGTCAAGTACCATTGGACGTATTTCACCCCAATGCGGTTCGATGGCTGTAGCATACATTGGCGGAGTGGGAACCCACCTGCCTTCTTCTTCACGTACATTATATTTTTCTGCGCCACGTGTTGCGGCATAGTTATCTTTTTTACTCCATCTTAAAACAGCAGCAGCAATACTATCAGAAAACGTAATTGTGTTTTCAAGTACTTCAGAAGGAATGCCAGCAGAGTCTGCTCCGTTTTTTAACTGGTTATAATAACCCATTAAACTTCCTTCAGGGAAAGTAACGGCATTACCAACTTTTGTAAATGCAAACATCGCCGCCAGTGAAAAATCAATTTGTTTTCCTGCTTCAGGTTTTGGCATGGCAGGCATGTGTTTGATTTGTCCGCTGAGCGACAGGTAATGTGCAGTATCTCCAGCTGCCACACACTCATACGCTGCAATGTTTGCATACACATAGTTACGTGCAGCAATCATTGGAGGAAAGTTGTTTTCCAGAACAACATTGTTGAGTTTCTTAACTGTTTTGCTGTATAAAATAGGATCGTTTGTATAAGCCTTATAATTGCCTTTGGGTTTGCAGGCAAACATGAACATTGCTAAACCTGCAACAAATAATACGTTCTTCATCTAAATAAAAATCAATAGTAAAAAATATAAACTGATGAATTCATCAGTATCTCCTGTTTAATTAACTGTTGATGCTGTTATTTTCAGGAGGTTGTTCGGGCGAACAGATAACTGCAGAGAGCAGTGAACCTGTGTGATCATAATTACTGAACGTCAGGCTTAATGGAAGGTCTGAAAAATTCCATGTAATTGTCCGTTGACAATATTCAAAACTGAATGTTTTTACAGAATGATTTTCACCTGCTGATTTTTTTGCAGGAGTCTGCGTTTGCAAATCGTTCACCAGTTTAAAGAATGCATCTTTTGCATTCATGATCCTGGCCTTTGATTCGTTGGGAATACATTTAAGAATAAGAAACCCTTTTTCGATTTTGCGTTTTACGTATTTGTAGTGAACGTCTTTGTATTCGATTTCACCATCTACACGTTCAAACTCTTTCCATTCACTTAAATAAGGAACAGATAAGGGAACTTTTATTTCAATTAAGGAGGCTTCGTCGTATTGATTGTTGTTCAGTTGCTGCTCGATTGCAAGACCTTGTCTGTGCTCAACATAGCGCATCACAAGCTTGTATCCGTATGTATTAAACAGAAGTATGCAGAGAAATAATATCGCAGCAATTTTTCTCAATTCAGCAATCGTTTTGGTACTGAAAGATAATGAATATTGCAACTGCAGGCAAACGGATTTGAATTAGCTGAAATTGCAAACGTTTGAGATGGAAAACTTGGTTTCCCGAAATCAGCTCAATAATTAACCCGCTGATGAAGTGTGCGACGCAACCACTGTTCAGGTTTATTCAGAATCCGGTCACACAATCATTTCATCAACGTTTGTTTACAAACGTTTTCTTTTCTGTACCAACACCTGTTATTGTAACCGATTTCCAGTTGGGGGGCAATGCTGTTTTTATCTGCACAATGCCTTTGGGCGTTATTTCCAAACCGCCAAAACCCATAAGCAGACTTTGCAAAATACCACCTGCACCGGTAGCAAAATAAGGATTGGTTCCACCTTTGGTTTCAGCAATTACACGGAACGGCGGAAGAAGATTGGGAATGTATGCTTCTTTAAACCAATGGTATGCTTTTTCGCCATTGCCAAGCCTTGCATAAAGCGTGGTGAACACGGCCTGTGTCATGGCAGGTGTTCCTTCGTTGGGCACACGCTTTTCATAATATTCAAGATCTTTCTGAATGGCGGCTTTGTCAGTAATTTCTTTTAACGGGTATGCCAGCAGGTTTACATCGGCCTGCTTAATGCCCTCACCGTTGTAAGCTGCATGTTCTTTGGTTACTCCATCATCAAATTTCAGAACCGGGATATTATTGGCTACGTTCATCCAGTCGGCATCGGGAACAATGCCCAGCAATTTTGCAGCTTCGGTTGCAAACTGAAGATTTGCTTTTGCAGCTGCATTGGTGAATGCATTGTTGTCAACATTCTCAGCCCACTCATCAGCAGCCACTACATTTTTAATTTCATATTTGCCAGGGCCGTTACGCTCAACACGGCTTGCCCAAAAATCGGCAGTGGCACTTAAAATGGGATAACCTTTTTCTTTGAGCCAAACTTTATCCTGCGTTACACAATAGTAATTCCATGCTGCAATGGCAACGCAGGCAGTGATGTGATGTTCAAACGGACCACTCAAAGCCCATACCGGTGTTTCTTCCACGCCTGTTGCTGCGCTTTCCCAGGGAAACATTGCACCTTTAAATCCTTTGCTGAATGCATTTCGCTTTGCAGCTTCCAATCGCTGAAAACGATATTCAATCATGCTCTTTGCCAGTTCGGGATGAAGAACGAGCAAGGAAGGATACATCCATAATTCTGTATCCCAAAAAACATGTCCGTTATATCCAAGTCCGCTCAGGCCCATTGGTGAAGGTGATAATGCAGTTCCTTCTCTTGTAAATGAGTAAAGATGGTAAAGCATGCTGTTTACATCCTGCTGACTTTGTTCATCGCCATCAATCATAATCCTGCTCTTCCATAATTCATCCCATGCTTTTTGATGAAACTGCAGCAAACGTTCTCTTCCTTCCAGCTTTGCGTAAATGGTTAAACGTTCTGCTTCATTGAGCGGATCATCATGATGTGCCGATGTAATGCTTGAACCTGCAATGGAAAAACGATAAGCTTCGCCAGCTTTCAGTTCTTTGCTGAACTTGAGCAGGTGTACATTGTTATCCCACATTTCATGAATCACTCTTGGTTCAGTTCCATGTTTTTCATCAAACAAAAATGTATTGCTTGCACACATGAGCAGTTTACCCGTTGGACTTTTTGCTGTTGATGTAAGCAGGCTGATAGTTGTATGCGGACGATCAATTTCGTTGTAATAATTCTGTACATCTTTCAACGCATCAGGTGCTTCCATAATGCTTGCGCCGGTAATGCTGATGTTTTGTTTGGGGATGATGGTTACATCCATCAGCACAGTAAAAGGCAGATGACGTAATGAATAATAAGTATAGGTTACAGTTGCTTTGTTGCCATAATCAAATGTGGTGGTGAATGATGCATGCTGCATATCCAGCACCTGTTTCATATTGGTTGCTGATTTTGCATCAATTCTTCTTCCGTCAATTTCAAGATACATGTTCAGGAAGTTGAAACTGCGCAGGAAGTTGCTCACTCTTCCCCTGCCGTACAAATCATAAGCACCTGCAAGAACAACATCCTTTACTTTAAACGGCTCAGGCGATGATACAACCCCAATCATACCATTGGCAACTGTAATGCCGTAGTAATTAGATGCATCAATTTTATCGGCCGTTATTTTCCACGGATCAATTGTTTGTGCAATGCTGCTCATTACAAACAAACAGGCAATAGAAAAAGCAAGCAATTTTCTCATCTGCAAAAAATTCTTATTGAAGTTTTACAATAACAGCCTGCCATGGTTTTAACTGAACAGTTCCATTAGCATCTGCAACTTTTTCTTTGTAATTACCAATCAGTTCATCTCCCAATTTCATACCTGCAGGCAGTGTAAATGTTCCGCCTTTATCGCTGAAGCTGAGCAACACCAAAACTTTTTCACCATTCAGTTCACGGGTATAAGCATATACTTCAGCATTTGCAGCATCCAGCAATGTGTACTTACCATACACCAGCACAGGATTGCTTTTACGTGTGGCAATCATTTTGCGTACATAATGCAAAATGCTGTTTTCATCTTTCTCTGCAGCTTCGGCATTAATGGTTGTATAGTTTGGATTTACTTTCAGCCATGGTGTGCCGGTTGTAAACCCTGCATTAGCTGTTGCATTCCATTGTACAGGTGTGCGGCTGTTATCTCTTGCCACTTCTTTCTGTCCATTTAAAAATTCCTGGAGGTTACCACCGGTACGTTTGAGATAATTGTAATAGTTGATTGTTTCAAGATCTTTATAATCTTCAATGCTGGAAAAGCGGATATTCGTCATCCCGATTTCATCGCCCTGGTAGATGTAAGGTGTTGCACGCATGCTCAGCAAAAAGGTGTAGAGCATTTTTGATGATTCGTTGCGATAAACACTATCGTTACCAAAACGACTTACCATGCGACTTTGATCGTGTGTGGTGAAATAAACTGTTCCCCAGCCTTTTGTTTCAAACACACTGTCCCATTTTGTGAACACTGCTTTCAGTTCAGGTAATTTCCTGTTGTTGGGATCAGGATATTTCCCATTGTCTTTTCTTCTTCCCCAACCTGTATGATCAAAATGATAAAACGTTTGCAGTTCGTGACGGTCTTCGTCAACAAGTTTCAATGCATCTTCAATATGAACACCGGCGCCTTCACCAACAGTCATAATATCATACTTACTTAACACTTCACGGTTCATTTCCTGCAGGTAATCGTGCAGGTGCGGACCTTTTGCATAATAACCAACATAATCGCCATTGTATTCTTTTGGAAGTTCAGGGAAGGTGGTGTCTTTTGAAATAAACGGAATCACATCCATACGGAAGCCATCAATTCCTTTATCAAACCAGAACTTCATCATATCAAAAATTTCTTTGCGCAGTTTTGGATTTTCCCAATTCAGATCGGGCTGTTTGCGGCTGAAATAATGCAGGTAGTAACTGTTTGTAACTGTATCGTAACGCCATGCATCCGCATTTTCATCAAAGAAACTCCAGCGGTGTGCAGGCTTTCCTTTTTCTGCAGGCCACCAATGATAATAATCACGGTAAGGATTTGTGCGGCTGCTGCGGCTTTGCTTAAACCATTCGTGTTCATCACTTGAGTGATTCACCACCAGGTCCATCACAAGTTTCAAACCACGTTCGTGCATGCCTTTGAGTAATGCATCAAAATCTTCCATGGTTCCCATTTCCTTCATGATATTGCGGTAGTCGCTGATATCATAACCCATATCATCATTTGGTGAAGCAAAGATTGGGTTGAGCCAAACCACATCCACTCCAAGACTTTTTATATAATCAAGCTGGCTGGTAATACCCTTTAAATCGCCAATACCATCACCATTGCTGTCTTTAAAACTGCGTGGATATAACTGGTAAACCACAGCTTCCTTCCACCACTTACGGTTAGGAACATCTTTAAAAGCATCTGCTTTGCTTTGCGGTTGATTATTACAGGAACTGATCATAATAAGAAAGAATAAAATTGCAGGAAATGATTTTATCATGGCAAGAATTTTAATGAATGTTGCGGAAAGTTAGTTACTAATCAGCAATACTTCTTCACTCAAAAAGAAGGAAAATAATTTGCAAACGTTTGCGGCTGATAATAAATTAAATTGCCATAAAACAGTTATTGCTCTTTCCTGTATTTTTATCGCACAGCTTGTGTATGAAAAAAATTGCTCTCTTTCTTTTAGTTATTGCCGCAGTATTACTTACTGCTGTTTACACATTGATTCCTGCAAATGAAAATTTCAGTTACAGTGCACAACTGAACTGTACTGAAAATGGTGCAATACGTGTACTGCATTCACAGAAAAAATGGAAGGAATGGTGGCCGGGAACAGCATTGAATGATTCTGCTTTCAGCTTTGCTGATCTGCAATTTGTTCCCGGCAAACTTACATTGCCTGGTTTTGAAACCTCAGTGATCAATGGAACAGACACTGCAGCTGCCAATTTTTTTGTACAAGGTGTTGGACTGGATTCTGCGTTTTTTGGATGGAGTGCTACGTTTCAATATTCATCAAATCCGTTTGCACGCATTGCTGATTATTTCAGGATCATGAAAATCAAAAAAGAATTGCAGCAGTTTGTTACTGCCATCAAACCTTATTTTGAACAGCAGAAAAACATTTACGGCATGAATGTGATACAGGAAAAAGTAAAAGACTCATCGCTCATTTCATTAAAGAAGAGTTTTGATCATTATCCTTCCACTCCTGATATCTATGCAATGATCAATACATTGAAGGATTATGTAAAACAACAAAAAGGCGAACAGAGCAATCCGCCCATGCTGAATGTTTTTCAAACAAGCACTACATCATACGAAGTAATGGTGGCAGTTCCTACAAGATGGGATTTGCCACAGACAGAAAATTTTAAACTGAAAAAGATGGTGCTGGGCAATGTGTTAACCGGTGAAGTAACAGGCGGTGTTGGCACTGTTGCAGAAGCTGAAAAACAAATGGCTGATTACGCAACTGATCATCGCAAATCATCACCTGCAATTCCGTTTCAGTCATTGGTAACAGATCGTATGCTTGAAACTGATACAAGCAAGTGGGTTACACGGTTGTATTATCCCATCTTTTATTAATCAGTTAAACCGGATAACTTTTAATTCATCATTATTTCTTGCAAGTATATATGCCTGCTGATGATTGATCATTAACGGTGCAATTCTGCGTACCTGTCCTTTCACTGCAAGTCCGTTCAGTTGTTCATATGCAAACCGGCCGTTGCCTTTGTTAATCAGCACAGATCCAAAATCGGCATCCTGTCTTCCTATTTCAACATTGTAATCGTAATAATTACCCATGAGCAATATGTCCGGTAGATTGTCGCCATTGGCATTGATCACTGCTGCTGATTTGAACGAACTTACCTGTACCTGCCATGGTAATTCACTTACTTCAAACTGCATGTTTCCTTTGTTGATGAAAATAGCATTGCTGAAATAATCGGCTGAAAGTTTCTTCGCATTCTTCAGCTTATCTGCACCAAACAAATCAGTCAGTTTTGCTTTTGCAAAATCTTCAGCATATAAAAATTTCTTCTTCAGCACAGGCATTTGTTTTTCCAGTTCCTGTTTTGTTGCAAATGGAATTTCTTTGCCCTGCAAAAAATAGGTGATGAGCTGTTCGTTTCGTTCGTTGCCATCAAAGTCGTTAAAGTATAACGAAACAGGTTGCTGCTGCGAAGCTTTTAACCGGCTGTTAAGACCAAAGTTGCCAGCAACAAAATCAATATCGCCATCATTGTCTGTATCAAACGGCAGTACAAAATTCCACCAGCCGTTTTTACTGATAATTGTTTTTTTTTGAAAATGATTTTTCTGTATTATGAAAGCATCCACAGTGCCCCATTCATAACAAAGAACCAGGTCTTTGTTCCCGTCTTTATCCATATCGATCCACTGTGCCTGCGTAATCATTCCGGGATTTTGCAGTTCAGGTGCAACTGCTGCAGTTACATCTTTAAACTTACCCGTTCCATCATTTTGCAAAAGAAAAGAACGGGGAAATGCACCGTAGTTCCAGGGTTCAACCCTGCCGGCAATAAACAAATCAACTGCACCATCGTGGTTAAAATCATTTGCGGCAATACTGCTCTGCACTGCATAAACATCTGTAAATGCATCTTCTTTCTTTATGAGATTTCCTTTCCCATCGTTGATGTATAACAAAGGCTGCAGGTGATGATCCTGACCGTAATACTCATTGCCACCCGATGCGATAATCAAATCAGGATGTGTGTCATTGTTTACATCGGCCCACACAGCATCGGTGTTTTCAACCATACTATCTTTCAGTAATGCAGGTTCTTCTTTCTTAATAAATTTTCCTCCCGGTTGCTGAATAAATACAGCGTTGTGAAAAGATTTAGATGAACCCATAAACACATCATCCAATCCATCGTGATTAATATCAGCCACTGCAAGTGCAGGTCCTTCCGATGCATTCATGTGCGGAATCAATGGTTCACGGTTGAATTCGTTTACAAGATTTTCTTTGTGTATGTATTGCAAACCGGTTGCTGATGTAATATCCTGCACCGGGTAAGATGTGTTTTTATAAAATGCTGTAATAAGATTGTAATTGAAAAACGGCAATCCTTTTTTATAAGTAAACGAAAGCTGTTTACCATCTGCTAACTCAATTTTTTCACAGGTTCTGTCGGGCCATATTAAATAAGCTGAATCAACTTTTGTATTCTCCAGGCCAATGTGAATAGGCAACAACATGCTTGACTGAAAACCATGAACAGGATTGTTATCGTACGTACGTATACTGTTGCCGGTAAAAATAACAACCTGTGAACCGATGGCTGATTTATTTTCTGCATCTCCAATTAACTTAATTGAAGCAGAAGAAGGTTTCTTTTTTAATGAAGTTTGATTTTCATACAACAGTACCGGATCGTTGATATTGTTAACAACAAGATCAAGGTCACCGTCATTATCAAAATCAGCATACACAGAACCGTTGGAAAAAGTAGGCAGGTTGTCCTGCACACTGTCTGTTACATTCTGAAATTTAAAATCGCCGTGGTTACTGAAGAACTGGTTGGGTATTTTGATTTCAGGAAATTTATTCACCAGTGCCATTTCTTTTTCGCCCATGCTGTTTGTACGTAGCTTTTCCTGCACTTCATCGTTTGACACAAAGTTGATGTAATCAATATCATTCATCCGCTTGGGAATACCATTTGAAATAAACAGGTCTTTCAATCCGTCGTTATCAAAATCCATCCACAATGGCGCCCAGCTCCAATCGGTTGCATTAACACCTGCATATTGTGCAACTTCGCTGAACATTCCGTTACGCCTGTTCCATTGCAGGTTGTTGCGTGCATATTGATAATTATATCCGTAAGAAATTTTATTTTGAAAAATTGTGTAATCATCTTCAGCCAATGATCGCCTGATCATGTATGGATCATAAGGCAGCATATCCATCGAAATAATTTCAGGATAACCATCATTGGTTACATCTGCCGCATCAACACCCATACTGAATTCGCTGGTGTGCATTAAGCAATTGGCAGTTTCGTCAACAAACGTTCCGTTCTTCTGGTTAATGTAGAGATAATCATTTTCGTGAAAATCATTTCCAACATATAAGTCGGGCCAGCCATCAAGATTAATATCAGTTACCACCACGCCAAGTCCGTAACCAATTTTACTGCCATGAATTCCGGATGGCTGTGTAACATTGGTGAAATGATGAAGCGTTTTTCCATCTGAAGTTTTTACAAGATCATTCCTGTAAAGTTTTTGCCCGGCAAGTGAATCATACGTGTTCAAGAAGTTTTCTCTCGGTGCATAATTGCCATCGTGATTAACAGAATGGTTCAGCATAAACATGTCAAGATCACCATCACCATCATAATCAAGAAAGGCAGCCTGCGTACCAAACCCTGAAAAGTCGAGACCATATTCTGTTGCTTCCTCTTTATAAACAGGTATCCCATCTTTTCCAATTCCTGTGCAAACCAGCAGTTGATTTTTACTGTGCAGTGTTTTATAATGGCCAACCTTGCATACATAAATATCAAGCAGCCCGTCGTTATTGATGTCGACTACTGATACACCTGTACTCCAGCCACTATCCTGCACAATGCCCGCAGCGGCAGTAACATCTTCAAACTTCAAGCTCCCTTTGTTGATGAATAATTTATTGTCGCCCTGGTTAGCCGAAAAAAACAAATCAATCAACCCATCATTATTAAAATCAGCAGCACCAACACCAGCGCCATTGTAATAATACATGTAGGAGAAAAGATTAAACTCCGGTGTGGGCTTCATCTGGTTAATAAAATTCAATCCTGTTTGAGAAGCCGGTAATGATTGAAAAAAAGGTGAATCGATTTTTGTTTTCTTCGAACATGAAGAGATCAACAGCAACAACAATGAAACAGCTGCAGCATTCCGGAACAATGAATGAATATATCGTTTATCTGCCGTCATTATTGTTTCACTTTATAAAGAACAGGGAAGTTGTTGTTTTCGAGGAAGAGCATGCAATTGCTTTTTTTGTATGTAAATGCAACGATATCTCTTGTTTGCCCAGGTAAGTTCAAACCCGTTTTTGCCAGGGGCATTGTTACATATCCTCCTTTCTTATCGTTGAGCAGCACATGACCATAGCTTGCATCTAATCTGCAAAACTGTGGCAGCAAATCAAAGAAGTTGCCTGCTGCAACAATATCAGGATAACCATCTTTGTTGACATCGATTATACAAACAGCATTAACAGAAGAAAGCTGCACTTCATCGGGAAGCTTGCGAACAGTAAAATGTCCTTTACCATCATTGTATGCAATACAGGAAGAAGCATAATTTACCTGTTTCACCTTTGCTTTCTTTAATTCATCTCCAAACAATTGCTGAATGGTTTTCTTTGCATACTCATGATGTTTCAGATTCAGTTTCTTCAGCGAAGGAACCTGGTCAGTTACTTCACGCTTCATAAACACTGTCACATCCTTACCTTCATAAGTACGGGTAATCATTTTATCGGGAATACCATTCTGATCGAAATCACTCATCCAGATTTTTGAAGGCGATTGTTCATCCGCATGCAGGTAAAAATTTTCACCAAGATTGCCAAGCACAAGATCAATATCACCATCTCCATCCACATCAGCTGCTTTTATTGTTTGCCACCAGCCTGAATAATCTTCAAGACCTGTTTTCAGTTGTTCAAATTTTTTATTCCGCAGTTCATACACTTCAGGATTCATCCAGTCGCCGGTAATGATTAATTCTTTTTTACCATCACCGTTCACATCTTCATACGCAGCTGCAGTAATCATTCCTGCCTGTGAAAGTTGCGGATCAACTGTTTCAGTTACATCTTTAAAATTTCCTTTGCCATCGTTTCTTAAAATAAAACTATGCGGATCGGCACCGTAGTTCTGTGGTACACTTCTGCTGCCAACAAATAAATCTATGAAACCATCTCCATCATAATCAAGCGGCAATGCAGCGCCACAATTGGTATTGATAACAGGCAGTGCTCCTCTTTTTAAACTGAAGTTTCCTTTTCCATCGTTCACAAAAAGCTGGTTCTGAAAACTGCCTGATTGCTCTGATGCAAAGTTTCCGCCACCACCTGTAAACAAATCAACATCACCATCGCCATCGCAATCAAAAAAGAAAGCAACAGTAACATCGTTAAAGCTGAATGTTTTAAAATCGGGTGTTTCTTTTTTTATAAATCCTGCAGCAGTTTGCAGGTACAACTGGCCGGGCTGATTTCTTGCACCGCCAATATAAATATCCGTGAGGCCATCTGCATTTACATCAGCTGCTGCGGCTTTTGGCCCCTGCGTTGAAAGCATAAACGGAATGTTACGTTCAAAGTAAAAATCCACATGCTCATCTTCGGTGTGCTTATCAAAATTGCTGCTGAGTTGTTCAAATAAATAGTTACCTGATGAATCGGTAGCAAGGTTTTTCTTTTTAGGTGAAGAAGTTGTATAGTTGATTTGATGCAGTTTATTTACTGCAGGTTTGATGATGGTTGAAACAGTTCTGTCGGGCCAGATAATTTCAATGGAATCAGCCTGGTTTTTTCCCAGGCCAATAGTTTGTTTATAATCAACAGAAGATTCAAAACCACGTGCAGGAATTACTTCACGTGAAAGAATTTGTGTGCCCTGGTAAACTTTAATTGTACTGCCAACAGCAAAAAGATTTGGTTGCTGGTAGTGCAGTGAAACGGCTATATAATTATTTTGTTTCAGTTCGCTGCTGTTATTACGGTAAACCATTGCTTTCTGGTTTACATTGTTAACCACGAGATCAAGATCACCATCATTATCAAGATCAACATAAGCTGCACCGTTAGAAAAACTTGGTTTGGAAATACCCCAGTCATCGCCCACATCTTTGAAGCGAAGATTGCCTGTATTTTTAAATGCTTTATTGGGGATGGGATTCGAAGGCATACGATTAATGATGTTGTTGACATCTTCCTTCTCCCCGGTTTTCACCATCTGCTGTGCCACTTCATCAGCAAAAAAGTCAATAAAATCCTGGTCGGTTACATCATAATAAATACCGTTGCAGACATAAATATCAATCAAGCCATCATTATCTGCATCAAACATTAATGCACCCCAGCTCCAGTCGCTTGCTGCAACACCGCTGAAGAATGCTGTTTCAAAAAATTTGCCTTTTGTATTATTTACCTGTAATGCATTTTGTGTGTATTGATTGTAAAAGCCCTGTTTTTGTTTCAGGTTCATTACATCAAATGTTTCAAAGGAAGAGTTAGCCTTTAAACGATAATCATCAGCAGGCAACATATCGGTTGTAAAAATATCCGGGAATCCGTCATTGTTAATATCCTGCATATCTGCACCCATGGATGATAAGCTTCCATGCTGTACACGGTTTTCAAATTCATCTTTAAATGTTCCGTTGCGTTGGTTGATGTACAAATAATCCCGTTCAAAAAAATCATTTGATACATATACATCGGGATAATAATCGCCGTTAATATCACCTACAGTAACACCCAATCCAAGACTGATTAAGCCACCATGAATACCGGCTTCTTTTGTGATTTCGGTGAAGTGGCCATTATCGTTCCTGTATAAATGATCGCCGCCGGGTTTTAAAAAATCAGCTACATCCCATTTTTCACAAGGCACATCACGAAGGTTGGGATAATTGAGTGTATTAACCGGGATAGGTGTGTTGTTAACCATAAAACAATCCAGGTCGCCATCAAGATCAAAATCAAAAAACGAAGCATGGGTTGTATAGCCATCATTATCCAATCCATATTTCGCTGCGCTTTCTGTAAAAGTTAAATCATGATTGTTGATGAACAACTGGTTTTTCCTTAATGCAGGATCAAACATGTTTCCTGCATTGCACACATAAATATCCAGCCAGCCATCAGCATTAACATCAGCAAACACAACGCCTGTACTCCATTGCTTTTTTGCAGTAAATCCTGCTTTGGCAGAAATATCTTCAAACTGGAAATTGCCTTTGTTTAAATAAAGTTTGTTGCTTTCCTGGTTGGCTGTAAAAAAAACATCGGGTAAGCCATCATTGTTGAGATCACCAACTGCAACACCTGCACCATTATAAAAATTACGGTAGGTAAAAATATTAAAGTCCTTTTCGTCTTTTAATGTGTTTGTAAAATCAATGCCTGTGGATGTTTGCAAAGAGAATAATGTATTTTTCTTTTCTTCCTTACAGGAAAAAAGAAATACAAGCATTGCAATCGAAAACAAAACATTTTTATTCATAACCTTCTGGTCCCGGTTGTAGTGGTACAAATTAATGAAAGCACCCGTATTTTAAACTTTTCAATTAAAAAGAGGCCGCTAAAATTAGCGACCTCTCCCTATTGATTATGATACAAATTAGTATCCGAAATTCTGTTTCAGGTTGGGATTAGATGAAAGTGCAATATTCGGAATCGGGAATACTACCCTGTAAGCATCTGATGCCTGTGACCTTTCAACAACAGGATCGTTGAATTTGCCAAAACGGATCAGGTCATTTCTTCTCCATCCTTCAAGATACATTTCACGTCCACGCTCAGCAAGCAACTTCGTCAGATCAAGTGATCCGAGAGCAGCTACACCTCTTTTTGCACGGATGCCATTTACAATTGACAATGGAGTTTCTGCATCAGTACCGCCTCTTAAAATAGCTTCAGCTTTCATTAAGCGGGCATCTGCAAAACGGAAGAATACAAATTCGTTTGCACTGCTCCAGCCACCATCGTTAATTGTTGCAGGATCAAGCGGGTATTTAACTGTACGGATACCTTTTGTTTCTGTTGAGAAAAACAAACTTGCATCTTTTGTAAATACCAGCGGGTTTCCACTTCTGTCTTTCAGATCAACAATCGGATCGCCGATTGAACCATTCTTTGGTCCCTGAATTTGTCCAACAAGGAAACCAACATTGGAACCTACTTTATCAGTGTAACCTGTAAGTGCAGTTCCTTTACGAACGTCGCCAGATTCAAAGCTGTCATAAAAATCAGCAAGAGTGGTAAAACCATTCCAACCGCTTGGACGCTGGTTGTAGTGGAATCCCATACAGGTTAACCAAACAACGTTAATACCCTGGCTGTTTTGACGAACGAAAATGTTTTCAGTTGATTTAGTACCATTTTCCCAGGTAAAGTTATCCCAGTAGTTATTTGAAATTGATAATGCTGCGTTTGAAGCAATTGCATTGCAATAAGAAATCACCTTGTTCATATCAGCCTGTGCAAAAGTGTAAGGACCTGCAGGCTTTGTAGGATCTTGTTTAAACACAGCCTTGTTCAGGTAACATTTTGCCAGTAAGAACTGGGCAGCTTCTTTCGTTGCTACGTTTCTTGTTGCATGTGTATATGCTGGTAATGTATTTACAACTGATTCCAGTTCGGTGATGATATAATCAATCGCTTCTGAACGTGTATATACTTCCGGCAAATCCTGGATTTTAGCAGTTGCAGGTCTGTGCTGCAGCTGACCAAATAAATCAACTACCAGGTAAGAGAAGTATGCTCTTAAGAATTTTGCTTCTGCTTTTGTTTGTGCACTTGCAGTTGTTGATTCAGCAAGCAATGTTGTTTGGAACAACGCACCATTTAAACCATTCCATGAGTTATTGATCTGGTTGTGTGCACCATCCCATGTATGCAGATGGAGTTTGCGCCATGTACCAAAATCGTCCCAGTCAGTACCACGTGTTGGCCCCATCAATTCATCTGTTGTATGTTCTTCCATTGCATACCAGTTTTCCTGGCCAATAAGCTGGTTCAGCTGCTCATACACTTTTGAAAGTGAAGAAGGAGCCGGTGCACCACCATCAGACTGAGGAGCTACTGAGTTAGGATCCTTCAGTTTAGTATCCAGTTTAGTACAGGAAGTAACATTCAGCAAAGCAATTGCAGTTACCGCAGGTACAATGTATTGTTTTAATAATTTTTTCATGTCTTAAAGTTTTTTCAATTAAAATCCAAGATTAACACCGAATGTGAATGTTCTCGCTTTTGGATAACCCACATAATCGAAACCACGTGAAGGATAACCATTCATGTTTTTATCAACGTTTACTTCAGGATCTAAACCAGAGTAATTGGTAAACAACGCCAGGTTCTGACCAGAAGCAAAAACTGATAATGACTTCACAGAGCTCTTAGGTTTCATATTGAATGTATAACTGAGGTTTACGTTTGCAATACGAACGAAATCACCTTTTTCAAGGAAGCGTGTTGAAACGCTGCCCGGGTTGATTGGATCTTCCGGACTGTTTGCTACAGCGTAAGTGATGTTATGAGCTGTTTTAACACTACCTCTTAAGAACAGTGCGTTAGCTGTATTGTTGTACACATAAAAACCGGTTGATGCATTTACAAATACACTTGCACTCCAGTTTCCTAATGTAAAGCTGTTGGTTAAACCTGCATTGAATTTAGGTAATGCACTTCCAACCAGCATATCCTGTGCACCATTCGCATACCTGGCATCACCATTACCATCAAATCCAAGGAACTTTGGCATTTTCCAGGTAAAGAGAGAATAACCATCAACAATTGTTTGAGCATAAGCACCAGTTAAACCTTGTCCGCTTACTGCACCGGTATTTACAATTACATGCATATCACGTACTTCGTTGTGGAGGAAGGTCATGTTGTAATTAACTTCCCAGTTAAATTTCTTATGAACAATTGGTTTGTAGTTTACACTGAATTCCAAACCTCTGTTCAACACATAACCAGGAAGGTTAGAGAAGTAATAGCTTGTTGCACTGAAACCACCAGGAACCGGACCGTAGAAAAGAATGTTCTTTCTTTTTGTATTGAACCAGTCAATTGTACCAGACAACCTGTTGTTCAGGAAAGAGTAGTCGATACCAATACCTGTAGTTGCAGCCTGTTCCCATTTCAGGTCTTTATTTCCCTGGTGCAGGAACTGTGTTTCGTTTGAACCAGAGTTGCCTTTAAAGGTTTGCTGAAGATCAATCGCATCGTATGCGCCGATTCCATCCTGGCTACCAAGAATACCGTAGTTAGCACGTACACTGAAATCGCTGAACACTCTCTTAAGTGATTTTGCAAAATCTTCATTCAACAACCTCCACTTAAACGCAAAGGCAGGGAATGTACCGTACTTACTGTTTGCACCAAATTTTGAAGAACCATCAATCCTTAATGTTCCTGTAAGGAAATATTTTTCGTTAACTGTATAGTTTATACGTCCAAATACAGATTGCAGTTCTGATTTTTCCCACCAGGGAACAAAATCATAATAGCTTTTAAAGTTGTTGAAATCTTTAATAAACACATCAGATGGATTTGTAACTGCTGTATTTAAACCCCAACCTACTTTTCCTTTGTAATCAGACTCTGTACTTTGGTAAGAATAACCTGCAACAGCATTAATTACCTGGCCATTGCTGAATGTTTTGTCGTAAGTAACGGTATGTTCAACAAGAAGTGATCTCAATAATTGGTTTTGTTTTACAGTTCTTCCGTTCTTTTCAATCGGGTTATTCAGGTTTACACCAAATACATTGTTTGTACCGCCAAATGCACTTGCACTGAGACGTGGATCAGCAAAAGATAAACGCTCACTGTTTGAATTATCATAACCAAATGTGGCTTTATAATTCAATCCCTTTGCGAGACGGATTGTTAAGCTGAGATTTGTAAGGAAACGGTTGATGTTATCCTTATCTGTAAAATAAGCAAGCATTTCAGCAGGGTTCCTGTTACCATCTTTCGGATCAAAGAATGAGCCATCAGAATTATAAACAGGATAAGTTGGGTTAAATGTAATTGCAGCACCCATTAAACTTCCCTGGTAGCCAGCGTTATTTGTAAGCGGAGGATATTCGTTTTTCACATTTGAAAGTGAAATGTTTCCTTCAAACTTTAAACGGTCATTTAAAAACTTCTGTGTAAAGTTTGCACGACCTGTTAACCTTTTTAATCCGCTGTTTTTAATAATACCTTGCTGATCATCGTATGAACCGCTGAGACGTAAAGATGTATTTGTGCGTGAGAAGCCCCATCCCAAATTATAGTTTTGAGAAATTCCTGTTCTGAAAATTTCATCCTGCCAATCGGTGTTAGCACCTTTGTCAACCAGTTTTACAGCAGCTCCGGCATCAGCTACAGGAGTACCTGCATCAATATTTGCTTTTTTAACTGCAAGCAGGAAGTCCTGTGCATTCAGCAAATCATATCTCTTTGCAGGATTTGCAATACTTGTTGTTGCGCTGAAATTGAAACTTCCTTTTTTGCCTTTGCCTGATTTAGTAGTGATGATGATAACACCATTTGCACCACGTGAACCGTAAATAGCAGCAGAAGAAGCGTCTTTTAAAATGGTGATACTTTCAATATCGGCAGGGTTTAAAAACATCAACGGGTTTTTAGGAGTTGAAGAACCTTCCACACCACTTGATGTAGCAGAAGTACCGCCGCTGCTGATGGGAACACCATCAACAACATACAACGGCTCCTGGTTGCCTCTGATAGATGCACTACCCCTGATGTTGATAATTGAAGCAGCGCCCGGTTCACCACTTGAAGGTGTAATAGAAACGCCGGGTGTACGTCCCTGGATCAATTGTTCGGGAGTGGAGATTTGTCCTTTGTTAAAATCTTTTGTGGTAATTGAAGCAACCGAACCAGTTGCATCTTTTACTTTTCGTGTACCATAACCAATTACCACAACTTCATTCAACGCAGAGTTTTGCGTTTCAAGAGAAACGCTTACTTCATCTTTACCGGAAATAGCTACTTCTTTAGTACCAAATCCAACAGATGAAATAACCAAAGTTGTTGTGCCGGAAGGAACATTGATTTTAAATGTTCCGTCAGCTGCAGTTGTGGTATTCACTTTTGAACCTTTCGCAGTTACAGTTGCAGAAGGAACTGGCTCACCTTTAGAGTCGGTTACCTTACCAGAAACTGTTTTTGTTTGCGCAAGTACAGAACTTGCCATAACAAACAAACTGAGCATCATGAGAATACCTCTTGCAAGTTTCTTCAAGATCATAATCAGTAGTTTTTGTTTAGTTTGGGGTTAAATTTTCTGCCGAGGATGCAGAATTACCTTAGGTGGGATCGTTGAAAGAAATAATTTCTAAACCAATCTCATCTGGCAAATAGCAATCGTCAGCTGTTAAACTGATGTGAAAATAACAGAACTTTTTAGTTCAGCGATTCAATAAAACACACTAAGTTTAGGTTGAAAAAGCCGCAATCGTTTGCGAAAATAATTGCAGTGGAAAAATTCCCTTAACAACGATCTCCCGTATGGCCAATACGACTCTAAAGAAAATTGCCCAGGTGCTTGATATCAGTATTTCTACTGTTTCAAGGGCATTAAAAAATCATCCTGATATATCAGCAGCAACCAAACAAAAGGTGATGGAACTCGCTGAAACACTCGATTACGAACCAAATGAAATGGCTGTTAACCTGCGCAGCAAAAACACAAAAGTGATTGGTGTAATGATTCCTTCCATCACCAATAATTTTTACGATTCGTTTATTGCAGCTGCAGAAGAAGAAGCAAGAAAAGCCGGTTACTCATTAATGATTCTGCAAAGTGGTGATGACCCTGCAGCCGAAAAAGAAAACCTGAAACTTTACAGGAAGAGCAGGGTTAGTGCTGTGTTTGCCTGTTTATCACATGAAACAACTGATGTTGCTTCTTATTATAAATTGAAGGAAGTTGATATACCTGTTGTGTTTTTTGATAAAGTGCCCGATGATCATTCATTCAGCAGAATATGTATTGCGGATGAAGATGCTGCAGTACTTGCAGCAAAAGCATTGATTGAAAAAGGAAAGAAAAACATCCTTGCTATTTTTGGTAACAGTCAATTATCAATTACAAAACGCCGGTTAAAAGCATTTACAGATTTTTTTGAGCAGGATAAAAAAATCAAACTCACTGTTGAGTATGCCCGCAGCAGTTCCCAGGCCGAAGAAAAAACAACCCATCAGTTTCAATCGAAAGAAAAGCCCGACGCAGTTTTTTGCATGAGTGATGAAATACTGACCGGTGTGATGAAATCATTCCAGAAATTAAAAATTTCATTACCTGAAAACTGTGGTGTAATTGCACTCAGCGATGGCTTTTTCCCAAAACTTTATTACCCGGAAATAACTTATGTTGAAACCAGCGGCTACCAATTAGGTAAGCTTGCATTTGAACGGATGCTGCAATGTTTAAATGGCGATAAAGATCCTAAGGAATTATTTGTTACTCCGTCATTGGTCAATGGCGGCTCATTATAACATCCGTTTAAAATTTATTACTGAACAACCTGCACGTTGCGGTTAAAACTTTCCTCAAGCGAAATGAAAGTTTCAGTACGTTCAATTCCTTTTATTTTTTGTAATGCATCGTGTAAAACATAACGCAGTTCATTGATGTCTTTACAAACAACTTCAATAAACATACTGTAGTTACCTGTAGTATAATTAAGCCGTACTATTTCCGGGATCTTCTGCAGTTCTTTCGCCACATTATCATACAACGAACTTTTTTCCAGGTAAACACCAATAAAAGCTGTCATATCATAACCAAGCATTTTAATATCTACATTCAGTCTGGTGCCTTTTACAATTCCCAGCTCCTGTAATTTTTTTATACGAACGTGAATGGTTCCGCCCGATACAAAAAGTTTTTTACCCAGATCGGCATAAGAAATCTGCGCATCATCCATCATTGCCGAAATAATCTGGAGGTCCAGTTTGTCAAGATTCAATTTCACTGCCATTTTGAAAGCTGTTTTTAAATTATTTTCAATATTAGCATATTTATTTTGAACAAAATCGAAACTTATAAAATATTCGTTCGAAATTGTTCAATATTTGAAAGATGTGATTTAATATTGCACTGTAATCGTTCTTTGAACAACATACTGTGGAGTGATGAAATTTTTTGGCAGACATGCCCTCTCGTCTCGGGGGTGGAGATCACAGGACAAACATAACATAGAG